>Ga0207756_100014_pt1 | contig 422089 bp, 450 predicted proteins | sample A23M1SouthBayCA_FD_187748 | JGI IMG/M metagenome (GOLD analysis project Ga0207756, IMG submission 187748) | Aerobic enrichment media microbial communities from Eden Landing Ponds, California, USA - A23 M1 (3) (SPAdes) | ecosystem: Environmental > Aquatic > Marine > Unclassified | place...
AACGAGGTCGAGGGCTGCTTGATCTCGTGGATCGGAATCGCGATGTTCTCCTGCACGCTCGGGTCCCGAATACAGCGGTGGGACTCGTGCAAGACCAGGTGATAATCTACATCCGAAATCCAGGTGATATCTGCTTCGCCGTCTAGTTCGTCCTCAAGGCTCTTGATTGCCCCCGCACCCGCATACCCCGACCCGAGGACGACCACGTTCTCTGTCATACAGTTGAGTCCGGAATGGACTGATACAAACCCTTTGAAATCCCTCTCAGCGGGGGAAACGTTCTCCACCGTTACTCGTCGTACGTACGGTATGATGCGGCCTCGGTGACCGCAGGAAAACAATTTAAAAGACCAGTGACACGTACTAGTGTTCCGGCTCGCCCGCCGGTGCCCGCATATCGTCGATAGCGAGGATGAGTTTGTTGTTGGTGTCGTCCTTGCCTTCGAGGGTACCAATGATCTGAAGCTTCGACAGCGGCGTCGGTCCGACTGTCACCGAGTCACCTTCGTGGAATTCGGACATCGTTCCCTGGAGCTGAATCTCCGCGCGGCACTCCTCGGGATGGTGGACGCTGGTGAGGTCGATCTCCTCGACGTTCGAGTGTTCAACAAGCTCGCCGTTGTGTCGCAGGGGGACCTCCGCGGCCTGTTCCATGTCCTGAATCTGGAGCGCGTCGTAGGCGTTGGCGGTGGGCTTGTACCCACCTTTGGGGCCAGGGACACCCTCGACCAACTGCAGGGCTTTGAGACTCTGCATCTGGTTACGAATCGTCCCGGGGTTGCGGTCGACCTTCTCGGCGATGTCTTCGCCCTTGACGGCGCTTTCACTTTCTCGATAGAGATTTACCAGTTCCTGTAGAATGTTCTTTTGACTGGGTGTCAGTTCGATAGATGACATAATCTGTTGTTCGGTATAGCCGTCCTTAAATGCGACGGTAAACCGTCTGGAACTGCCGCAGAATCGCCGAAAACGATACTACTTTATTCCGCCGTTGACCTGACACAGATATGGAAAGTCAACGCGTTCTGGTGACCGGTGGTGGAGGGTTCATCGGGGCGAACCTCGCGAACAAACTGGCCGAAAACAACGATGTCATCGCCCTTGACGACGGATACCTCGGCACGCCGGAGAACGTATCAGAAGACGTAGAGTACGTCGAGCAGAGCGTCCTCGAAGACGACCTGCCGACCGACGTAGACGTGGTGTTCCACCTCGCAGCGCTCTCCTCCTATGCGATGCACGAGGAGAACCCAACGCACGGCGCTCGCGTGAACGTCGAGGGGTTCGTCAACACGGTCGAGCAGGCCCGGGACGACGGCTGTGACACCATCGTCTACGCCTCGACGTCCTCCATCTACGGCAGCCGGACCGAACCCTCGCCGGAAGACATGGACGTGACGGTCAACACCGGCTACGAGGCCTCGAAGATGGCCCGAGAGACGTACGCCGAGTACTTCCAGAACCACTACGACCTCACGCTAGCCGGGATGCGCTTCTTCTCGGTGTATCAGGGCTACGGCGGCGCGGAGGAACACAAGGGCGAGTACGCCAACGTCATCGCTCAGTTCGCCGACGACCTGGCCAGCGGCGACCCGCCGAAGCTGTACGGCGACGGCGAGCAGACCCGCGATTTCACCCACGTCGACGACATCGTCCGCGGGCTCGTCCTGGCCGCCGAACACGAACTGAACGGCGTGTACAACCTCGGCACCGGCGAAGCCTACGACTTCAACACCGTCGTCGAGATGCTGAACGACGAACTCGGAACGGACATCGAGCCGGAGTACGTCGAGAACCCGATTCCCGAGGACGTGTACGTCCACGACACCTGTGCCGACTTCTCGCGGATGCACGAAGCGACGGGCTGGGAACCAGAAATCAGTTTCGAGGAAGGAATCGAACTGGTCTGTGCGCCCTATACGTAGGGAACCACTGGCTGTCGCTGACCCAGCGCTGGGTCTTTATCCGTCGCCCGTGGAGGCGACGGTATGCAACGACAGGTTCGCGTTCTCGGCGTCCCGATGGACCTCGGTGCCGACCGGCGTGGGGTCGACATGGGACCGTCGGCGATACGGTACGGCGGCCTCGCTGACCAGTTGACGAGTATCGGTATCGACTGCGTCGACGGCGGCGACATCGCCGTGCCGCGGCCGGAGGAGCGCGACCCCGACGCCGGCGGCCTGGAGAGCGGTCGCGCGAAGTACTTCAGGGAGACGAAGGAAGTCTGTGAGGACGTGACGACGGCAGTCGATGCGACTCTGCGCGAAGGGCGTTTTCCGCTCGTCTTGGGTGGCGACCACTCTATCGGCATCGGGACCATCGCCGGCGCAGCCCAGGACGACGAAGAACTGGGCGTCATCTGGTTCGACGCCCACGGCGATTTCAACACGCCGGAGACGACACCCAGTGGGAACATCCACGGGATGTCGCTGGCGGCCGTCCTCGGATTAGGCCCGTTCGCCGACCACGAGTGGGCCCACACGCCGGAAGTGAGCGAGGAAAACGTCGTTCTCGTCGGCCTGCGGGACGTGGACGACGGGGAACGCCGCCTGATAGCGGAGAGCGATATCACGGCGTACACGATGTCGGATATCGACGCCCGGAGCGCGCCGGAAGTCGTCGACGAGGCGCTCGAGATCGCGACCGACGGAACGGATGGCATTCACGTCTCGCTCGACCTGGACTGGCTCGACCCGACGGAAGCCCCCGGTGTCGGGACGGCGGTTCGAGGCGGCGTCTCCTACCGCGAGGCCCACATCGCGATGGAGTACGTCGCCGAACACCACGACCGGCTGCGCTCGATGGAGATGGTCGAGGTGAACCCGATTCTCGACGAACACAACCGCACCGCCGAACTGGGCTGTGAACTCGTCGCCAGCGCCTTCGGCAAGCGCGTGCTGTAGCTATCCGAACCCTTCGTACTGCATCTCGGATTCGGGAATCCCGACGCTTCGCGCGGCCCGGACCAGCGTCGACACCATCGCACTGATGCCACACGCGTACAGTTCGACGTTCGACGGGTCGATGCGGGCGTCGATCCCGGACTGCGGGCGCTGCTCCCGAACGGCGTCGAACCGCTCGGGCAGCTCCGCACCCTCCAGCGCGTCGCTTGCGACGTAGTTGACGAACACCGACTGGACGTAGTCGGTCGCGCCGTCCCAGTCGGTCAGGAGCGGTTCGCGCGTGAGCGTCGGAACGAAATGGAAGTGGTCGTATTCGGCGTCGAGTCGCCGGAAGTGCGCCCGGTGGGGCAGGTCATCCTCCCAGCCACAGCCCAGGAACAGCCAGATGTCGCGTGTCTCGCCGTCGACCACGTCCCGGTCTTGCTCAAGCGTGTAATCGATCATACTCTTGAACGGCGCGACACCGGTCCCGGTGGCCAGAAACACCATGTCCCGACTCGATGGTGGGTCAAGTACCATGTGACCGTTCGGCCCGCGAACGACGACGTCCTCGCCGATGCGGACGCGTTCGAACAGGCCGCTGGTGAGTTTTCCGCCGGGAACCAGCCGGATGCAAAACTCCAGTTCGTCCTCGCTCGGGGAATTCGCCAGCGAGTACGCTCGCGGCGTGTTCCGGAGCCTGAGCGTGACGTACTGTCCGGGTGTGAAATCGAGGTCCACGTCGGGCTTGACGCGGAGACGCAGCAACGACGGATAGGGGCGATCGAAGCGCTCGGCCAGCGTCTTGATCCGTGCGAGCCGCCGTTTCGACGCCCCGGCATCGCGCAAGCGGTCGAATAACGCAGGCCACTGAACTGTCGATCCGTTCCGAGCGGCCGCTAACCACGACCGCTCCCCGACAGGTGCAATCTGCTTCCGGACTGCGGACAGCACCTCGTTGTTGCGGTTGCGGTCCATCGGTTCGACGAGCGTCACCTGCGCGTCCTCGGTGACTAGCGGCAACTGTGCCGCCCGGTCGTGCTGTGAGAGATGCCGCGGCAGGTCCATAGGCGGAGTACGACGCCGACACGGGTATGTCTAGCCCACCACCTTTTTCCCGCTCGGGTGGCCTGCGGCCACCACTCGCGGCAAAAACGTGGGCGAAAAAGGCCGCTCGCTTCGCTCGCGGTTACTTGTCGGTTTCCGCTGGCACGACCGTCACGCTCGCGACGCGGTCGTCGTCTTCCAGGCCCATGATAGTCACACCCTTCGTGTTCCGACCGACCTGCGACACGTCGCCGGCGCGGATGCGCATGATCTGGCCCTGTTCGGACATGATGACCAGGTGGTCGTCGTCGGTGACGGCCTTGGCGGTCGACACGCGACCGTTGCGGTCGTCGGTCTTGATGTCGATGAGGCCCTTGCCGTAGCGGGACTGTGTGCGGTACTCGTCGAGTTTGGTCCGCTTCCCGAAGCCGTGTTCCGTGACGGTCAACAGCGACCGCGGGTCGTCGTCGTCAGTGGCGACCATCGCCGCGACCCTGTCGTCGCCCTGCAGTTTGATGCCGTTGACGCCGCGGGCCGAGCGGCCCATCTCGCTGACTTCGCTCTCGCTGAAGCGGATGGTCATCCCCGCCTCCGTGGCGATGACGAGGTCGCCGGTGCCGTCGGTGACGTCGACGTCGATGAGTTCGTCGCCGTCTTCGAGCTTGGCGGCGATGATCCCCGTCGAGAGGATGTTCTCGAACTCCGAACAGCAGGTCCGCTTGACGTAGCCGTTCCGGGTCACCATCGTGATGCACTCGTCGTCGCCGAACTCGTCCGTCGAGACGACGGCGGTGAGTTCCTCGCCGTCGTCGAGGTCGATGAGGTTGATGGCGGACTTGCCCCGAGCGGTGCGGGACATCTCCGGGATCTCGTAGGTCTTGAGCCGGTAGACCTGCCCCTGGTTGGTGAAACAGAGCAGGTAGTCGTGGCTGTTGGCCCGGAACACCTTCGAGACACGGTCGTTCTCCTTGGGGTCGGCCCCGATGATCCCCTTGCCGCCGCGGTTCTGGGGATCGAAGTTCTCGACCGGCATCCGCTTGATGTAGTCGTCCTCGGTGATGACGACGACGCAGTCCTCCTCGGGGATAAGGTCCTCGTGGGTGACCTGGCCCTCGTCCTCGATGATGCTCGTCCGGCGGTCATCGTCGTACTCGTCTTTGACTTCCTGAAGCTCGTCGGCGATGACGCTGTCGAGTTTCGCACGGCTGTTGAGGACGGATTCGAGGTAGTCGATAGTGTCCTGTACGTCCTCGTACTCGTCCTCGATCTCGGCCGCTTCCATCGAGGTGAGCGAGCCGAGCTGCATCCGGACGATGTGGGCGGCCTGCTCCTCGGAGAACTCGAAGGACTCCTGCAGGCCGGACCGTGCGGCGTCGCGGTCCTCGCTGTTGCGGATGAGTTCGACCACGTCCTCGACGTTTTCCAGTGCCTTCAGTCGGCCTTCGAGGATGTGGGCGCGGTCCTCGGCCTCGGCGAGGTCGTATTCGGAGCGGCGGCGGACGACCTCGCGGCGATGGTCGATGTAATGCTGGAGGGTCTCCTTCAGCGAGAGGACCTCGGGCTGGCCGTCGACCAGCGAGAGGTTGATGACGCCGAAGGTGGACTCCAGATGGTGGTCGAGCAGGCGGTTCTCGACCACGTCGACGTTCGCCCCGCGCTTGAGTTCGATGACGATGCGGACGCCGTTGCGGTCGGACTCGTCCCGCAGGTCGGAGATGCCCTCGATTTTTCCCTCGTTCACGTCGTCGGCGATGCGCTCGACGACGCGGGCCTTGTTCTCCTGATAGGGGAGTTCGCTGATGACGATTCGACCCTCCTCCGGGTCGACCTCGTACTCGGCGCGGACCCGCAGGCGGCCGCGACCGGTCGCGTACGCCGAGTAGATGGCGTCGCGGCCGACGATGTTGCCGCCGGTCGGGAAGTCCGGTCCCTTGATGTGCTCCATCAGGTCCTCGACCGTGCAGTCGGGGTTTTCAAGGAGGTGGACCGTTGCGTCGACCAGTTCGCCGAGGTTGTGCGGCGGGATGTTGGTCGACATGCCGACGGCGATGCCCGAAGACCCGTTCAACAGGAGGTTCGGGACCTTCGACGGCAGCACGTCGGGTTCTTGCAGGCGGTCGTCGTAGTTGCTGGAGAAATCGACGGTGTCCTTCTCGATGTCTTCGAGCAGTTCCTCGGCGATGGGGGCCATCCGCGCCTCCGTGTAGCGCATGGCGGCCGCCGGGTCGCCGTCCATCGAACCGAAGTTCCCCTGGCCGTCGATCAGCGGATACCGCATCGAGAAGTCCTGTGCCATCCGGACGAGCGTGTCGTAGATAGCCGAGTCGCCGTGTGGGTGGTAGTCACCCATCGTGTCCCCGACAATCGAGGAGGACTTCCGATGGGCGGAGTTCGAGGAGACGCCCATCTCGTGCATCGCATAGAGGATGCGCCGATGGACGGGTTTGAGACCGTCTCGAACGTCAGGGAGCGCCCGACCCGCGATGACCGACATCGCGTAGTCGATGTAGGACTGCTCCATCTCATCCTCGATGCGGACGTGCTTGATCTGCTCTGCCGGGGCGTTCGCGTCGTTAGCGTCGGAGCTCATATGTCGACCCACTCCGCTTCAGGCGAGTTCTCCTTGATGAATTCCTTGCGCGGTTCGACGGCGTCGCCCATCAGGACGTTGAACATCTTGTCCGCGGCCGCGGCGTCCTCGATGGTGATCTGCTTGAGAATCCGGTTGTCGGGATTCATCGTCGTTTCCCAGAGCTGTTCGGGGTTCATTTCACCGAGGCCCTTGAACCGCTGGACCTGGGTGGGATTTCCGTCACACTTCTCCTCGATGATTTTGTCGCGCTCCGCGTCCGTCATCGCGTCGTAGGTGTTCCCACGGTAGCGAATCCGGTACAGGGGCGGCTGGGAGGCGTACACGTAGCCTGCTTCCAGCAGCGGCTTCATATGCCGGTAGAACAGTGTCAACAAGAGCGTCCGGATGTGTGCCCCGTCGACGTCCGCGTCGGTCATCAGGATGATCTTCTCGTAGCGCAGGTCGTCGATGTCGAACTCGTCGCCGATACCGGTTCCCAGCGCGGTGATCAGATTCCGGATCTCGTTGTTCTCGAGAATCCGGTCCAGCCGGTGTTTCTCGACGTTCAGAATCTTCCCCTTGATCGGAAGGATGGCCTGGAACTCCGGATTCCGGCCCTGTTTGGCGCTGCCGCCCGCGGAGTCACCCTCCGCGATGAACAGTTCAGCTTCCTCGGGGTCCCGGGTCTGGCAGTCCGCGAGCTTTCCGGGCAGCGCCGTCGAGTCCAGCGCCGACTTCCGCCGGGTGAGCTCCTCGGCCTTCTGTGCGGCCTTCCGGGCCTTCGCGGCCTCGACGGCCTTGCCGACGATGGCCTCGGCGGTGTCGGGGTTCTCCTCGAAGAAGGTCGCAAGCCCGTCGTGCATCGCCGATTCGACGATGCCGCGGACCTCGCTGTTGCCGAGTTTCGTCTTGGTCTGGCCCTCGAACTGCGGGTCGGGATGTTTGACAGAAATGACGGCCGTCAGTCCTTCGCGGATGTCGTCGCCTTTGAGTGTATCGTCCAGGTCTTTCAGCAGATTATTGTCGGTCGCGTAGTCGTTGACGACCCGTGTGAGCGACGTTTTGAATCCTGTGAGGTGTGTCCCGCCCTCGCGTGTGTTGATGTTGTTGGCGAAGGCGTGGATCGAACCCTGCAGGTCGTCGGTCCCCTGCATGGCGATTTCGACCCGGACCGGTCCCTCCGCGATCTCCTCTTCGTCTTCGAAGTAGATGATGTCGCGGTGGAGCGGGTCCTTTGTCTCGTTCAGATACTCGACAAACTCGCGGATGCCGCCGTCGTAGGCGAACGTCTCCGTTTCGCCGTCGCGCTCGTCGATGATGGAGATGGCGACGCCGGAGTTGAGGAAGGCGAGTTCCCGCAGTCGGGACGACAGCGTCGAGAACTTGAACTCGCCGGTCTCGAAGATTTCGTCGTCGGGCCAGAACCGGACCGTCGTGCCCGTCTCTTCGCCGGGTTCGAGGTCGCGGACCTTCTTGAGGTCGTACTCCGGTTTGCCGTGGTCGAAGCGCTGCTTCCAGAGCGCGCCGTCGCGCCTGACCTCGACTTCGAGCCACTTCGAGAGGGCGTTGACCACGCTCACCCCGACCCCGTGGAGACCCCCGGAGACCTGGTAGGACTTGTTGTCGAACTTCCCACCGGCGTGGAGAATCGTCATCACGACTTCGACGGCCGGACGGCCGTGTTCCTCGTGAGTATCGACGGGGATTCCCCGCCCGTCGTCGCTGACAGAGACGGAGCCGTCGTCGTGAATCGTTACGTCGATGTTGTCACAGTAGCCGGCGAGCGCCTCGTCGATCGCGTTGTCGACCACCTCGTAGACGAGATGGTGGAGGCCGCGAGCGTCCGTCGACCCGATATACATCGCAGGTCGCTTCTGGACGGCTTCCAGCCCTTCGAGGGTCTGGATCGACTTTGCGCCGTACTCATCAGACTCTCCTGACATAGGAACTTACCCGTCCTAATAGAGGGGGACGTATAAAGCTCCCGCACGCGCGCGGGACCCCGATTTCGGGGACAGCGTTCACTTTCACTCCGGTGGCGATTACCTTTTAACCCCGACGCGGGTACGTACCGCACGACAATGACCTCGTATCAGTCGCGACTCGGCGAGGGCGAGGGGATCGCCGAGGAGTTGGCCGAATCCCAGCGGGCCATCTCCATCGCCGAGTTCTTCGAGAAGAACAAGCACATGCTGGGCTTCGACTCGGAGGCCCGAGCGCTCGTCACGGCCGTCAAAGAGGCCGTCGACAACGCGCTCGACGCCTGCGAAGAGGCCGGTATTCTCCCCGATATCTACGTCGAGATCCAGGAGTCCGGCGACTACTACAAGCTGGTCGTCGAGGACAACGGCCCCGGGATCACGAAGGAGCAGGCGCCGAAAATCTTCGGGAAGCTCCTGTATGGCTCTCGCTTCCACGCCAGGGAGCAGAACCGCGGCCAGCAGGGGATCGGGATCTCTGCGGCCGTTCTCTACTCGCAGCTTACCTCCGGCAAGCCGGCGAAAATCACGTCCCGGCCGAAGGGCCAAGACGAGGCCCAGTACTTCGAACTCATCGTCGACACGGACACCAACGAACCCGAGATCAGCGTCGACGAGACGACGACCTGGGAGCGACCCCACGGCACGCGCATCGAACTGGAGATGGAGGCCAACATGCGGGCCCGCTCGACACTGCGGGACTACATTCAGGACACGGCCGTCGTCAACCCCCACGCCCGTATCGAGTTCGACGAGCCGGGGCTGGACGAATCGCTGAAGTTCGAACGCGCCGAGCGCGCCGAACTACCCGACGAGACCGAGGAGATACGCCCGCACCCGCACGGCGTCGAACTGGGGACGCTCCTGAAGATGCTGGAAGCCACGGACTCCTACTCCGTGTCGGGCTTCATGCAGGAGGAGTTCACCCGCGTCGGCGGGAAGACCGCCGACAGCGTCATCGCGAACTTCAACGACCGCCACTACGGCCGCGGCATGGCCTGGCAGCCGCCGAAAGTCAACGAGGACGCCGACATCGAGGCCGCCGTCGAGGACGCCGTGGCGAACAAGGGCGCTGAAACCACGGCGACGTTCGCCGCCGCTGTCTGCGACGCCATCCACGACTGCGACCGGGTCGCGTACCACGAGGTCGAAGCCATCGTCGACGATGCAGCCGAGGACGCCGAAGCCGACGGCGACACGACGTTCGGCTCCACGGTTCGGGAGAACGCCGTCGACGCCGCCTGGGGAGCCGTCACCGCGGACCTGACCGGCGACCTCTACGCGCTCGTCGACGACGTGACGACGAAACGCAAGGACGACGCCGCCATCGAGGGACTGGCGAGCCGACTGGCCGACAAGTTCGCCGACGACGGCCGCCACCGGCTGACCCGCGACGAACTCCGGGGCTACATCGACCGCGCGGCCGACATGACCGAGGAACAGGACGACGCTACCTACGGCGAGACGGCCCGCGAAAACGTCCTCGAAGCGCTCTGGACGGCCGCCGAGGGCGTCCCCGAAGAGCCACCGAAGGTCGCCGACATCGCCGACGACCGCGACACCGCGAGCGAACTGCTGTCGGCGATGCGCGAGACGGACATCATCGCGCCGCCGACGGACTGTCTCTCCCCCATCAGCGCGGAACTCGTCGAGGAGGGACTTCGCAAGGAGTTCGACGCGGACTTCTACGCCGCTTCGACCCGTGACGCGTCGGTCCACGGCGGCGACCCGTTCATCGTCGAGGCCGGCATCGCCTACGGCGGCGAACTCGAAAGCGAGGGCGCCGTTGACGTGATGCGATTCGCCAACCGCGTGCCGCTGGTGTACCAGCGCGGGGCCTGTGCGACCACAGATGTCGTGAAATCGATCCGCTGGCGCAACTACAACCTCGACCAGCCCGGTGGCTCCGGCATCCCGAAGGGGCCGGCCGTCATCATGGTCCACGTCGCCTCGACGAACGTCCCCTTCACGAGCGAGTCCAAGGACGCCATCGCGAACGTCCCCGAGATGGAAGACGAGATCGAACTCGCAATCCGGGAGGCTGCCCGCGAGCTCAAGAGCTACCTGAACAAGCGCCGCTCGATGCAACAGCGCCGCGAGAAGCAGGACAAGCTGGCGACCATCCTGCCGGAGATGGCCGAGAAGCTCACCGAAGTCACCGACAACGACGAGCTCCACATCGACGATTCGCTGGCCCGCATCATGAACAACGTCCTCGTCGAGCGCGAAATCGAGGACGACACCGTCCGGGTCCGCATCGAGAACAACGACGACACGAACGCGGACGTGGAACTGACCGACATCGTCACCGCCGAACCGCAGGACACGAACGGCGCGACGGTCGTCGAGATGGACGGCGAGTGGTTCGTCAAGTGGTCCCCGACCGTCGGGGCCGGCGAGACCGCCGTCCTCGAATACAGCGTGACTGACGAGGCCGAGTTCACCGTCTCGGTCGACGGCATCGAAGAGGAGAAACTCACGGTGAACGCCTGATATGAGCACCGACTCAGACACCACACCCGACACCGAGGAAGCGCGCGAGCAACTCATCGACCTCGCGGCGGACTTCTACGACCAGTTCGCCGACGGCGAGGTGCCGACGATGACCATCCCCACCCGGACCAAGTCGAACATCGTCTTCGACGAGGACGAGCAGGTCTGGGTGTACGGCGACCGGAACTCCACGCGGTCGGCCAAGACCGTCTCGGGGGCCGAGAAGATCCTGAAGGCCGTCTACACCATCGATTTCCTCTCCCAGCAGCTAGAGGAAGACCGTTCGTCGACCCTGCGTGAACTGTACTACCTCTCTGAGTCCTGGGACCTCGACGAGGCCCAGTTCAACACGCAAGACGAGTCCAACAACCTCATCGAGGACCTGGAGATCGTCTCCGACGTCAAGCGCGAGGACTTCCACATGCGCCCGGAGGAATCCGGTGCGAAGGTGATGGGGCCGCTGCTCCTCCGCGAGCAGACCAACCGCGGCGACCGCGAGATCCACTGTCAGGACGACGTGGGCCAGGGCGGCTACCAGATCCCGAACAACCCCGACACCATCGAGTTCCTCGACAACGACGCGAAGTTCGTCCTCTGCGTGGAGACCGGTGGTATGCGTGACCGCCTCGTCGAGAACGGCTTCGACGACGAGTACGACGCGCTGGTCGTCCACCTCGGCGGCCAGCCCGCCCGGGCGACCCGGCGGCTCATCAAGCGCCTCCACGACGAACTCGACCTCCCGGTCACAGTGTTCACTGACGGTGACCCGTGGTCGTATCGCATCTTCGGGTCGGTCTCCTACGGCTCCATCAAGAGCGCGCACCTCTCGGAGTACCTGGCGACCCCCGAGGCCCAGTTCATCGGCATCCGGCCGGAGGACATCGTCGAGTACGAACTGCCGACGGACCCCCTGTCGGACTCCGACGTCAACGCCCTAGAGAGCGAACTTGAGGACCCGCGTTTCCAGACTGATTTCTGGGAAGAACAGATCGAACTCCAGCTCGACATCAACAAGAAGGCCGAGCAGCAGGCGCTGGCCTCTCGGGGGCTTGACTTCGTGACGGAAACCTACCTGCCCGAGCGGCTGGACGAGATGGGTATCCTCTGATTAGGTCTCGTCAAGGACGACCGGAACGCCACGCTTCGCGACGTCTTCGGCGAACGCACCGGAGTCCGCTTCCAGCGATGTGAACGTGTTGTAGTGCATCGGCAGCACGAGGTCCGGGTCCATCGCCTCGGCCAGGTCGGCGGCCTCGTGGCGGTTCATCGTGAAGTTCTGGGCGATCGAGGGGACGAACAGCGACACGTCGAGTTCGGCGTGGCCCTCCAGCACGTCGGTGTCGCCGGGCCAGAACACGCGGGTGTCGTCGATGGCGACGAGGAAGCCACAGCCGATGCCCTTCGGGTGAATTGGCGTGCCGTCGTCCTTCACGTTCCGGCCGTCTTCGTGGTTGTACGCCGGCATGGTCCAGATGGGGACGTCGTCGACCAGCACGTCGGCTTCCATCGACACTTTGCGGACCTCGTAGTCGAGGTCGGCTATGCGGTCGAGGTCGCGGTCGGTGGCGTGGACGTTGATACCCTCGCAGGCGACGACGGTGGCGTCTTCGCTGGCGACGCGACGGATACCGTCGGGGTCGTAGTGGTGGATGTGGGTCACGCAGACGATGTCCCCATCTTTCGGGGCGTAGTCCTGCGTCGGCGGATGGCCGATGCCGGGCGTGTCCGGTTCCCACTCGCCGGTGAGGACGCCGTACCGGCCGGGGTCGAAGTAGACCACGGTGTCATCGCCTTCCAGTCGGAGCGTCGCGTAGCCGAGCCACTCCGCGGTGATGCCGTCGTGTCTGACTGTCATGTACGGGCGTTCTCGGAGAGGGCCATTACACGTGTCGGTCCGTCCCAGTCCGACGGCGCTACTGTGACGCCGCCAGCCGCTCGACGCGCTCCAGCGGGTCGGCGTCGTCCGGGGTCTTGTCCTCGCGGACAGAGAGAAACCGCGGGAACCGGAGCGCGTAGCCCGAGTCGTAGGACTGGGAAGCCTGGATCTCCTCGTAGCCGACCTCGAAGACGATGGCTGGGTCAAGGGTCACGTCGCGGCCGTCCTCGCGCCGGATGTGGGGCTCGAAGCGCTCCGTCAGGTCGTCAAGTTCCTCGTCGGTGATGCCCGTGGCGACGTTGCCGACGGTGACGTAGCCGTCGTCGGTCCGGACGGAGAGTTCGAACGACCCGAGGACGTTCGCCCGGCGGCCCTCGCCCCACTCCGCGCCGGTGACGACGCAATCCAGCGTCTCTACGTCGGGCTTGCGCTTGCGCCAGTGCTTGCCCCGCTTTCCGGGCGAGTAGGCTGCGGTCGGGTCTTTCAGCATGATTCCCTCCTGTCCGGCGGCGAGGGCCGCCGCCTCCAGCTCCTCGATTTCCTCGGCGTCGTCGGACAGCCACATCCGCGAGACGACGTCACTCCCGGCAGGCAAGAGTGATTCGAGGCGGTCGTGGCGCGTCTTCAGCGAGGCATCGAGCAGGTCCTCGCCGTCGGCGTGCAGGCAGTCGAAGGCGTGCAGGCGGACAGCCACGTCCTCGCGGGCCGCGGCAACGTCGTGTTTCCGGCGGAAGCGCCGCAGCACCTCCTGAAACGGGAGCGGGTCGCCGTCGGCGTCGACTGCGACCACCTCACCGTCGAGAATTGCCGGCGCGTCCAGCGTCGACTCGACGGTGTCGACGACCTCCGGAAGCGGGTCCGTGACTTCCTCCATGTTTCGAGAGAACAGCCGGGCGTTCTCGCCGTCGAAGTGGACCTGCACGCGAGCGCCGTCGTACTTCCACTCGACCACAGCGCGGTCCCAGTCCTCCAGCGCACCGGCGACCGTGCCCGCCTGGGCCAGCATCGCCTGAACGGGGCGACCGATTTCGAGCGTGATGGTCTCCAGTCCCGACTCGCCCTCGTCGCGGGCCACTTCGGCGACCATGCCGTAGTCGTTGGACACCTGCACGGCCCGTTCGACAGCGTCGACCGGCACATCGAAAGCTGCTGCGACGGCGTCCCGAACAGTCCCCTCGCCGACGCCGATGCGCATCTCCGAGAGGACGAGTCTGGCGAGGTAGTTGGCTTCGGGCGGCGAACACCGCGAGAACAGGCCGAAGAGGATGTCCACTTTCGTCCCCTGGCTCCCGCTGCCGTCGACGGCCGCCAGGTTCCGTAGCTCGGCGTCGAGTTCTGCGACGGTCAGTGCGTCGCTCCCGCTCCCGCCTGCTCCGAATGCAGCGAGTCCCCGCTGGCCGCCGAGGTCGTAGCTGGCCGCAACAGCCCCTATTTCGCCCATGTCAGCGAGGCGCTGCTCTACGTCGTCAGCGCCGACGTTCTGGCCGGCCGCCCGGGCAATCGCCTCGTAGCAGAGCCGCGGGCCGATGTCGAGCGTGCGGGACTCGTAGGCCGGAAACACCCGGCCCTGAACGAAGCGAGCGAGCGTCGGGAGGTCCGACCCTGCGTCAGTGAACAGGTCGGTTACCGCCTCGGTTATCGCGGTATCGGCACTCTCGGCTTCGATTGCTTCGGCCCGGTCGGCGAAGGCGGCGAACTCCATCAGCGCACCCTACCCGATTCGGCACCGTAAATCCAGCGTCACTCGACCGTATACTCGACCGTGACGTTCTCCCCAGCCGTCGAGGACGCGTATGGCCGGTCCGGTGCCCCCGAATTGTCGCCGAATGGGTAGTCGAGTTGCTGGTTCCCGTTGGTGTCCTGATGGGCGACGAGCACGAGCGACTGGCCGGTCGACGGCGGTCTGTCGAGGGTGATCTGCACGTCACTGTGGCTTCCGGCAGGGAGGTACTCGGAGGTCCCGAGCACTCTGCCGTCCGCCTCGAACTGGCGGACGACGATGAATCCACCCTCCGACAGCGACGCCGATTCGACCGTTATCTGGTCGCCGGAAACGGCGGGGCTGGTGACCGTCATCGATGCGACCGGCGAGGAGAGGAGGATGAACGCGACGTAAGCCACGCCCAGCAGAATCGCGGCGTGTTTCGCGCCGTCTTTGAGCGTGCCCTCGCCGAGTTGGCCGCCGATGAAGCCGGTGAGGACGGCCTGAATCAGCGCGGTGTGGAAGAATACGAGTGTGTACGCGGCCTTGTCGACGCGGCCGAAGCGGGCGAACTGGTCGACGCTGACGCCGAGGCGGTTGGACTCGCCGGCCGGCGTCGGCACGCTCGACGGGAGGCTCGGGACGAGCACCTCCTGCACGGCGACGATGATGACCAGAAACACCAGGAAGGCGACGTAGATGACGACGAGGTAGGTGAGCATCTGCTGGCGTCGCCGTCGTTTCAGTCGGAGGTCCGCCCGTGACTGGGTGGCCGCGATGCGGAACACCGGCCCGAGCTGGCCCGAGGCGTGCATCGCGTGGGTCAGCAGGGTCACGATGCGCGTTATCGCCGTCGTCTGGACGCGGCGGCCGAACCGGACGAACGCGTCGTCGACGTTCGCGCCCATCCTGATGTCGGCCCAGATGCGGTGCATCTCCTGGGTGAGCACGCCGATGTCACTGCCACGGACCCGTCGGAGGCTCTCCACGACGGTCATCCCCGCCTCGTTCAGGCTCGCCAGCCGTTCGAGCAGGTCCGGCGTCGCATCCTCGATGCGGGAGAGCCGCCGGGTGTAGACGTACCGCACCAGCGCGAACGGCCCCAGAATCAGCAGGACCGACTGGATGACGAGGTCGTCGAAGATACGGACGTTAACTGTCGACGCCTGGAACGCCGTCGGGGCACGGACGAGCAGCAGCACCACGGCGATTGGCACGGCGATGTAGAGGACGTACACCGGGTTCCAGACCAGCGACTGAATCGGGGAGCTGAGCAGTTCCCGCACCGACTTGACGCGATCGTAGAACCGGAGTCTGAGCCAGTTCGCCTCGTCGGCCGGGACGACGCCGCCATCAGTCAGGCCGAGACGACCGGTCCCCAGGCTGGGTTTCCCCAGCGTCGCCGTCTCGTATCGCTCCAGGATATCCGTCGTTCCGGCGCTGCCGATACCCAGCGACTGGAGCTTGATATCGAGATACACCATGAACCCGACGTTGGCCAGCGGAATGACGAGATACGCCATCAACTGCAACAGCCAGAGCGTGTCCGTCGTCGTCAGGCCGAACACCAGCAGAATCGTCATCAGGAACAGCACGGCGGCGACGAACACGGTGACGTACGCCTCGGCGACCGTGGCCAGCCGTTCGAGCAGGTTCTCCTGGCGCTCGGCGGCCTGTTCCTGGTGGCGCTCGTACTGCTCGCGGAGGAACGGGGCCAGCGACTGGCCGCTCTGGAGGACGCTGGAGAGGTTCTCGGTGAACGTCTTGAACTGTTCGCTGGGCGTCCGTCTGGAGACGTGTTCGAGCGCTGATATCATGTCCCGGCCGAACAGGTCCATCTCCCTGACGGCAACGCCGACTTCCTTCGCTGTATCGCCGTAGATTTCCTGATTCCGGGCCAGGACGCGCAGCACGTCCGGGAAGGACATCCCACCACGGGAAAGGGCGTACATGAAGGCGATGGTGCGGGCCATCCCCTCGTCGATGTTCCGGCTCCGCACGTCCGCCCGATTTTTGAGCCGTTCCCAGCGGTAGAAGTACGTGAGCCCGGCCGTCGCCGCGCCCGAGAGCACGCCGCCGCCGATGAGGATGTAGAGCGTCTGGGTCGGCGTCAACACGAGTTCGAACGTTCGCAGGCCGAACGCGTTCACCATCGTCGAGGGAAGTCCCTGTGCAAGGTTCACCAGCGCCGGCAGCACCAGCAGCAGGCCGCCGATGGCGTATGCCCCAGTGATCGCTCCCGCGACGGCCGCCACACAAGCGTACACCAGCGTTCTGGCGGCGTAACCGCGGTACGTCTCGTCGACGTATGCGGCTTCGAGTTGTCGTTCGCGCTTGGGTGATTCGCCCACATACCGGCCGAAGAGCCGTCGGGACAGCCGCGTGACGTTGCGGTCGAAGCGCTCGTTGACGGTGCTGTAGCTGACCAGCCCGAGAATCCCGACGACGACGGCGAGCGGAGCCAGACCGAGCGGGTTCAGCGCCATGTCAGGCTATCGCGTCGTCGTCGATGTTCGCTATGACCTGTTCTTTGTCCGCGTAGTACTTGTTGACCATCGCCGTGAACCGTCGGTAGTCGGTGACGCCCTCGGACTGGAGATAGCGGAGGAACCGCTGGCGGTTACGGAGTTCGGTCAGCAGCTCCGACTGCGTCCAGCCGCGCTCCTCGCGGATTTCGTCCAGTAGCTCGCTGTTGTTCTCTGAGAAGCGGTCCTCGGTGGCCCGCCAGTTGTACGTCGTCGAGTAGTCCAGTTCGCCGGTCCGCTGGTCGATGCCCTCGATCTCGGCGAGCGTCTTCGCACGGCGGACGCGCTCGTCGCCCGACCGGGCCAGCACCTGCACACAGAGGATGTCGAGGCTCTGGACCATCGGCCGCGGGACGTTGATCGGCTCGTTCTCCAGCCGGTTGATGACGGTCTGGACCGAGTCCGCGTGCATCGTCGAGAACGTCGTGTGGCCAGTGTTCATCGCCTGGAACAGCGTGATGGCTTCCTCGCCGCGCACCTCGCCGACGATGATGTACTCGGGGCGGTGGCGCAGCGCGGACCGCAGCAGGTCGTACATCGTGATGTCCGAATCGTCCAGTCGCTCGCGGGTGACCGAGGAGAGCCAGTTGTCGTGATACAGCGACAGTTCCCGGGTGTCCTCGATTGAGAGCACCTTCGACCGTGGCGGGAGGAACATCGCCAGGGCGTTCATCGACGTGGTCTTGCCGGCCGCCGTCCCGCCCGCGAAGATGAGCGACTTGTTGGACTCGATGGCCAGCCAGAGGTAGGCGAGCATCTCGACGGAGAACGTGCCGTACTCCAGCAGTTCGATGGGTGTGAACGGTTCGTCGGCGTATTTCCGGATAGTGAACGCCGAACCGCGGGGAGTCACCTCCTCGCCGAGCGCCAGTTCGATACGGGAGCCGTCCGGGAGCGTCGTGGAGACGACTGGGTCCGAGACGGAGACGTGCCGACCCGAGCGCTGGGCCAGTTGGATGACGAAGTCGTTCAGTTCGTCGGCGTCGTAGACGATGCTCGTCTCGATGTCCGTGTAGCCGTCGTGGTAGACGAAGATGGGGAGGTTCGCCCCGTCACAGGAGATGTCCTCGATGTCCGGGTCGTGCATCAAGGGGTCGATGTGGCCGTAGCCCTGGAAGGAGCGATGCAGGTAGTAAAACAGGCGATAGAACGTCTCGGGCTCGATGACGACGCCGTACTCTTCCAGCCTGGCTTCGAGTTCCTCGGCGAGGACGCGCTCCGGGTCGGTGTCGACGTCGTCGCGGTAGATGAGCGGGATGCGGATATCCTCGAACAGACGGTCGAGCAGTTCTCGCTCGATGTCGGTCAGCGACGGCTCGACGACCTGATACAGGTGCTCGTCGCGGTCCGGGTCGTGGTTGATAGAGGCGAAGGCGAAGGGGGCGTTCAGCCAGTAGCGTTCGACCTCGTTGTAGCCGTCCAGGCCGTCGAACTCGACCAGCGTCCCGTGGCGGCTGGGGTCGTAGTTCGCCGTCGGAACCGCCGACCCGCTCAACACCGTTGCAGTCCGCGAGAGCCACGACTGGATATGGCCGAGCGGGTCCGAAACGAAGTCACCGGGTTCGGGGGTTTCTGGGTTCGACATCGATGGTTCAGTTTGGAGCCCACGGTGCTCCGCGGAATATACCTCTGCTATCGTATCCACCTACTTAAATTCGCTCGCCAAATTATCAGGAGTATAATCGCCGGCGGTCGAACGAACGAGACGGCGCTGTCCGTCACGCTCGGTCGACGGTCAACAGGAGATAGGCGAACACGAGCGCGACGAGCGCGCCGACGGGAACGGTGACGCCGGGAAACGACGTGATGAACAGCCCGCTGGCCGCGAGCGTGAGGACGCCCACAAGTCCAAGCAGCCCGCCGAACAGCCGGACGGGGTCGACGGGTAGGGTCGCTTCGACGCGGTCCTCAGCGGCGTAGTAGTAGAGACTGAGTCCGAGCGGGAGCAGGAATACGGCCAGGGCTGCGAACCCGAGTGTTCCGGCGAGCGCAAGCGGGTCCGACTCCTGAAACGCGGCGACCTGCCAGGCCCAGAGAAATGGCCGTTCACCGGGTAGCGCCGCGCCGAAGATGAACTGGAACCGAAAGGGGAGAAAGCGGAGCCCGATGACAGTCAGCCCTTCAATCTCGAACAGCGAGACCGACCACGGGGCCAGCCCCACGAGCCACGTCGCAAGCACCGCGAACTCGCCGGCGTACTCTGACTTCACCCAGGCCATGCTACTGTCAGAGGGTGGGCCGGTCCGGTAAAAGCTACCGATACCGACAGTCGGTGCGCCGTTACGTTCATTTGGCCGGGCCACGTACCGGTAAACACCGGAATGAGGCGTGATTACTTCACCGTCGACATCCAGGCTTCGGCCACCGACAACGACGACCCGACGATCGCGATTGTATACGATGGGCCGACAGGAGAGCTCCGCGAGCGCCTCACCAAAGTAGACGACGGCACACTCGATGGCGAAGAGATCGACGTGACCTTCCGCCGTCAGCCGGAGAGCGACGGCGTGCTCTCACTGACGAACCGCCTCACCGGTGAGTACATCTTCGAAGCGACAGCGCCCACAGCGGAGATCGATGCGCTCGTCTCCACTGCGGACGCTCAAGAAGACCCACAGTTTACAGTCCGTCTCACCGACGACGAAGGCGAGTCACGGACCTACGAGATGCGGACGCTGCTCGTCTATGACCACGACGGGAGCCTCCTGCGCGGACAGAGCCTGATCCCCGGCGGCGTCGAGTTATAGCGGCGTCCGCTGCTACAACCGCTCGACAATCGCCGGGAGAACCTGCGTGACATCGGCACGAAGCACGTGCGCCGCACTCGCGTCACGCGGCGTTTCCTCGTAGTTTATCACGATCAGCGTGCTACCCGCCTCCGCCGCGATTTTCGGAAGCAGTGATGCGGGCTGTACCGACAGGGACGACCCTACAGCCAGGAACACGTCGCTGTCCCGGGCGAGGCGCTGGCCTTCGTTCATCGCCACGTCGGGCATGGCCTCGCCGAACAGCACGACGTCCGGGCGGTAGACGCCGCCGCAATCACAGCGCGGCGGCGGGTCGCCGTCTGCAGCGACCTGCTCGAACACCGCCTCGGCGTCCCGACGGTGGCCGCAGTCGTCACAGACCACGCGCCGGTGGGTCCCGTGCAGTTCGATGACCCGGTCCGTGCCGGCGTCGTCGTGCAGCCCGTCGATGTTCTGCGTGAGCACAGCGTCGAGATGCCCCGAAGATTCGAGCCTCGCCAGCGCCGCGTGGGCGGCGTTGGGTTCGGGGTCTACATCGCCGTAGATGGCCTCCCGAAGTGAGAGTCGGTCCGCCCAGAAACCCGCCGGGTCGGCGTCGAGCCGACGGCGGTGGAAGTCCGCCGGGTCGTGCCGCTCCCAGATACCGTCGTCGCCGCGAAAGGAGGGGATGCCCGACGCCGTCGAGACGCCCGCGCCGGTGAGTGCGACGCCAGTTTCGGCGGTGCGAATCGCCTCTGCCACAGCATCGAGCGTCCCATCGGCGACATCGTCGGTCCCGTGCCTGTCGTCGGCCATACGCTCGCTTCGCAGTGCGACGGTGTGGGTCTATCGGATTGGATTCGGTGTGGGAGACGACTGCGGACGCTCCCTTGTATCCCGAGTCGCTCCGGAGCCAGCCGTATCGCGCCACAGTGTGCGCTCCTGAACCGCTATCCCGACCCACAGTAAACTGGGACGGATTCCGCGTGGTCGCAGGAAGAGAAAGACGGATTTAAATCGCCACCGCTCGCCTCTCTGCATGACATGCGCTTGCACGAATACCAGGCGAAGCAAGTCTTCGCTGACGCGGGCATCCCGACGCCCGCCTCGCAGCTGGCCGAGACAGTAGATGAGGCCGTCGACGCGGCCGAGGAAATCGGATATCCGGTCGCCATCAAAGCACAGGTACACGTTGGCGGCCGCGGCAAGGCCGGCGGCATCAAGCTCGTCGAGTCCAAGGAAGAGGCTCGCGAGGCCGCCGAGGACATCATCGGGATGGACCTCAAGGGCTACCACGTCTCGAAGGTGCTCGTCGAGGAAGCCGTCGACTTCGTCAACGAGCTGTACGTCGGCGTGACGATGGACCGCGGCGAGGGCCGCCCCGTCGCAATGGTGTCCACCAAAGGTGGCGTCAACATCGAGGAGGTCGCCGAAGAGGACCCCGACGCCATCGCCCGGGAGCACATCGACCCCGCCTTCGGCATGCACCCGTTCCAGGCTCGGAAGGTCGTCTACGAGGCCGGTGTCGACCGCGAGGTCGCAAACGACGTGGCGAGCGTCCTCACGACGCTGTACCAGCTCTGGGACGACCGTGACGGCGCTGACACGGAAATCAACCCGCTGATGATTACGAGCGACGACGAGGTCATCGCGGCCGACGCCGTCATGAACATCGACGGCGACGCGCTGTTCCGCCAGCCCGAAATCGCGGAGATGGGCGAGGAAGCGGCGGAAGGCGACGAACTCGAACAGAAGGCCGACGAGTACGGCTTCGACTACGTCCGACTGGACGGCAACGTCGGCATCATCGGCAACGGCGCGGGCCTCGTGATGACGACGCTGGACCTCGTGGACTACTACGGCGGCGAACCCGCCAACTTCCTCGACGTGGGCGGCGGCGCGAAGGCCGACCGCATCGCCAACGCGCTCGACATGGTGTTCTCCGACGAGAACGTCGACTCGGTCGTGTTCAACATCTTCGGCGGCATCACCCGCGGCGACGAGGTCGCCAACGGTATCAACCAGGCGCTGGAGCAGTTCGACGAGATCCCGAAGCCCGTCACCGTCCGACTCGCCGGCACGAACGCCGAGGAGGGGATGGAGATTCTGAACGAGGACCTGGTGACGGTTGAGCACACGCTGGAGGACGCCGTTCAGCGTGCGGTCGAGTACGCAAAGGAGGTGGAAGCATGAGTGTTCTAGTCGACGAAGACACGCGCGTCGTTGTACAGGGAATCACCGGTGGTGAAGGGAAGTTCCACACCGAACAGATGCTGGAGTACGGGACGAACGTCGTCGCCGGCGCAGTGCCCGGCCGCGGCGGGCAGGAAGTCGCCGGCGTGCCGGTGTTCGACACCGTACAGGGCGCGGCTCGCGAAGCCGACGCGAACGCCGCCGTCGTGTTCGTGCCGCCGGCCTTCGCCGGCGACGCCTGCTTCGAGGCGCTCGATGCAGACGGTATCGACCTCGTCGTCGCCATCACCGAGGGTATCCCGACCCAGGACATGGCCCGGGTCTACCGCAAACTGCAGGAGACCGACACGCATCTGGTCGGTCCGAACTGCCCCGGCGTCATCACGCCCGGCGTCGCCAAGCTCGGCATCCTCCCGGGGAACATCTTCTCCGAGGGGAACGTCGGGCTGGTCTCCCGCTCGGGGACGCTGACCTACCAGGTCGTCGACAACCTCACCAACCGCGGTATCGGCCAGTCGACGGCCATCGGTATCGGCGGCGACCCGATCATCGGGACGGACTTCATCGGCGCGCTCGAGCAGTTCGAGGCCGACCCCGACACCCACGCTGTCGTCATGTGTGGCGAAATCGGCGGCGAAGACGAGGAAGAGGCCGCCCGTTACATCGGCGAGCACATGGACACGCCGGTCGCCGGCTTCATCGCCGGCCGGACCGCGCCGCCCGGAAAGCGGATGGGGCACGCCGGCGCTATCGTCTCCGGCTCCGGTACCGGGACCGCGCAGTCGAAGATTACCGCCCTAGAGGACAACGGAGTGCCAGTCGGTGACACGCCGGAGGAAGTCGCCGACCACGTCGAAGACCTGCTGTAGGGCACCGTCGGTTTCTTATCACCTGTTTTCGTAATGCCAGGGGATGACGCCTGCTCGTGGGACCGTCTATCTCGTGGCCGGTACCGAAGCGACTGACCGAGCTGAGGCACTCTCCGAAGCGCTGACAACGGACGGCGCAACGGCCGAAGCGGTCCGAGACACGAGCGACGTACAGGACCGGCTGAGTGACGGGGATGTCAGGGGTGTCGTCATCAGTGACGACGGTGACTACGACGGGATTGCGGTATTCGAGGAATTACGGGCGACAGGGGCCGAGATTCCGATAGTACTCGTCGCGACCGATCCCGAACCGGACCGGGTCACCGAGGCGCTCCGGACCGGCGTCACCGATTGTGTGACCGCAGAAACGCCCGCATCCCTGCTGGCCGCGAAACTCGAAGCGTACGCGACCCGGTGGCCGACCGACTGGCGGGTCGGTGCCATACAGTGGGACGACATTTCGAGCGGCGTCTCCCACGACGCGAAGAACCCGCTGAACGTCGTTATGGGTCGGTTAGATCTACTGGATATCGGTGAGCCCCACGAAGACGCATTGCTTCGGTCTGTCCGCCGAGTCGAGACGCTGCTTACCGACCTCTCCCGCATCGGGAGCATCGCGTGTCCCGTCTCTGAAACTGATTCGCTCTCGCTGGCTGACGTAGCGAGGGAGGTCTGGGCCGCAGGGAGCTACGAGGACGCGACGCTAGAACTGTCGACGGACGCGTCTATCGACGCCGAACACGACCGGCTACAGTTGCTTCTCCGCGAACTGTTCGACAATGCGGTCACACACAGCGAGAAGCCGGTGACCGTCACTATCGGCGACACCGATTCAGGGTTCTACGTGGCCGACGACGGCCCCGGGATTCCCGAAGCGGACCGCGATGAGGTGTTCGATCAGGGCTTCGGGACAACGCGGGACGGGGAGGGATACGGACTGTTCCTGGTCGACACCGCGGCGAGAGCCCACGGCTGGACAGTGTCGGTCGGAGAGAGCGAGTCCGGCGGCACGCGAATCGACGTGACGACAGCCTAGCGGTTTTTTCACGCGAGCTAGACGTGGTACGCCATGACACAGCGACTGCCAGTATCGGGTTCCGAACAGTCTGATGCCGAGATATGTACATGGGTGGGCAGTTCTGTCAGCAATTACTGTCCAAGATATGAGAGGTCTAACCCGTCGAAAACCGACGGACGGCGGACGGCCCGTACCTTCCGACAACGGAAAGAAGCGGCCGTGAACGTTCCGGTATCGCTATAAGGGATGAATCTGTATTCTCAAATATGCCTCATATTTGTCGGAACTGCAAGCGGACCTTCGGCACAGAACTCGAACTCGAACTCCACCGCGACACGTGTTCGGCTGGACAGCTCTACTGTGACGAATGCGGTGACCGGTTCACGGAGCGGGCGGCCACGGAGGACGGCTGGCACTATCGATGTCCGAATGACGACTGCGACGGAAGCGGCATCGACGACGACATCCACAAAGTATCGGACGCACGCGTAGCCAAACAGTAGCTGGCAGCAAGAACAGACTGGGCCGGCAGTAACGCGGACTGTAACGTCGGAAAACACGTCGGATGCCTGTTCGGTTGGCCAGCAGATGTAAATACACGTCTAACAAATCGATGCGGAAGTGACAGACCCAGATCGTCGCTCAGATTGCCTGCCGGCCGTTATTCAGGGAGTCGGGTGGTTACTCCTCCTCGCAGGCGTCGGCAACTATTTTTATTTCTCTCCTTCGGGACTTCCAGCCCTTTTTACGGCCGATTTCGTGGTCAGCATGCTGGCAATCGTGCCGTTTGCAGCGGCGATCATCGTCGGCGGATTCTGGCTCGACAACTCGGAGATCGACCCCGACCACTATCGTCGTATCGGCGTCTGGTTCACCGGGGGACTCGTCTGTTTCCTGCTGTTGAATGTCGTGATGATCCTGACGTGGCCGACGGGTGCGCTGAGTGAGGACATCGGCTGGGCGCTGTTCGCGGCTATTGTCGGCGGCTTTGGTGGCCTCATGATGGGTATCTTCGAGGCCCGTGCGATCTCGCGGGCCGTCGAAGCCGAGCGCCAGCGGCTCCAGCGGGAGGCCGTCGAGCAGCGCAACGAACGCCTCGACGAGTTCGCGGCCGTGGTCGCACACGACCTCCGGAACCCGCTGAACGTCGCTTCCGGTCGCCTCGAACTCGCACGGATGGACCGCGACTCGGAGCACCTGGAGACGGCTGCGGGGGCGATGGATCGAATGGAAACGCTCATCGACCGGACGCTGACGCTGGCTCGGAGCGGGCACGTCATCAGCGATACGGAAGCCGTCGATCTCACAGAACTGGTCGATAGCTGCTGGGAAGCCGTACCGACGGCAGACGCGACGTTGGAAAACGAGGCGACAGTCGTCATCGACGCCGACCCGGATCGGCTCCGTCACCTGTTCGAGAACCTGTTTCGGAACAGTGTGGAACATGGTTCCACAGGCAGTCAGTCGCAGTCCGGCGACACCGTCGAACGCGTCGACGCTGACCTGACGATTCGTGTCGGCGAACTGACTGAGGGGTTTTATGTCGCCGATAACGGCTCCGGAATCCCGCCCGCCCAGCGTGATGCGGTGCTCGACGACGGGTACACCACCACAGACGGCGAAGGCGGGCTGGGGCTGGCAATCGTCCAGCGGATCGTCGAAGCTCACGGCTGGGAAATCGACGTGACCGAAAGCGACGGAGGCGGGACACGCTTCGAGGTTACGGGCGCTACGATATCAGGTAGCCCCGACGAGGACGGCTATACGCGACCGGAGACGCCAGTACAGTCCTGACTGCTCGGTGCGGCGGCTGCCTACGCTTCGCGTCGTTGTGCGATAGCGGCGATGCGCCGACACGCTCGGGCACACACCGGCGCGTAGCCGGTCGCCAGCGGCGGGATCTCGAACCCGACGACGGAGCCGGTGGTCCGTTCCTCGGCGAAGTGGCCGGTCGCGGGGAGCCGTGCGACGTTCCACGTCCAGCGGTACGGCGTACACGCCGTCACTTCAAACGGGAGCCACACCACGCCGGCAGCGCGAACGCGGCCGGCCGTCCCGTCGGTGATGTGCCGACTCTCTGTCTCGACGGCCGTGACCGACGGTCCCCAGTCCGACCAGCAGTCGGTGTCGATCAGAATATCCCACACGGTGTCGACCGACGCAGCGACATCGTGCCGGACGACCAGGCGCCGCCCGTCCGGTGTTTGCTCGATCGAAACGCTGCTGCCGCCGAGTTCGAGTGCCATTATCAGAAGCAATAGGCCGGAGCCAAGGTATAGGTTAGTTCACTCACAACGAACCGGCAGATGATTGACGCCCGGGATATTCGGAAGGAGTACGGCGGTTTCGTCGCTGTACAGGGCAGTTCGTTTTCGGTCGACCGCGGCGAGGTGTTCGGTATCATCGGGCCGAACGGGGCCGGCAAGACGACGACGCTGAAGATGCTCGCCGGGCTGCTGGAGCCGACGAGCGGCTCCGCCGAGATAGCGGGGCTCGACACCGAGACCGCGGAGATGCGCCAGCAACTGGGCTTTCTGCCCGAGGAATCGCCGCTGTACGAGGAGATGACGCCGGTCTCCTATCTGAAATTCTTCGCCGATCTCTACGACGTGGACCCGGACGTGGCCGAGGAGCGGATGCACGACACGCTTGACGAGCTCGAACTCGAACACCGCGACCGGAAGCTCGGCGACATGTCCAAGGGGATGAAACGGAAGGTCGCCATCGCACGCTCGCTCATCAACGACCCCGACGTGCTCATCTACGACGAGCCGGCGTCGGGGCTGGACCCGCTGACGACAAACTACGTCATCGAGTTCACCGAGCAGTTGGCGAAAGAGGGCAAAACCATCGTCTTCTCGGCACACAACCTCTTTCACGTCGAATCTATCTGCGACCGGGTCGTTATCATGAACGAGGGCGAAATCGTCGCCCGCGGCGACCTCGAAGAACTCCAGGCCGAGTACGGCCACACCCGATATCACGTGTACACGACCGTCGACGTCCCCGATGCGGTGCAGGAAAACGGCTCGTACAAGCGGGTCGTCGAGAGCATGGACGCCGTTGAGGAGACGCGCGAGCGAGCGGAGGCAAACGGCGGTGACGTGGTCGACATACGGACGGAGGAGTCCAGCTTGGAGGAGGTGTTCCTCAACGTCGCCGAGGCCGGGACCCGCGGCACGCGGTACGTCGAGGAGGACGCGGAGTAGATGCAACCGGACAAGCTCCTGCGCGTCGCGAAGTGGGAGGTGACGAAAAACGCCGGCGGGGTCGACAAGCGGACCATCGTCGTGATGGCGCTGTCGCTCGTCGCGATGGGCGCGGTCGCCGCGATAGCCGTCAGCGGCGGCGCTGGTGCGGGCATGGACGACGGCATCTACCGGATTGGTGTCGACGAGTCCAGCCCGTACTACGGCGTCGCGGCCGACGACCCGACCTTCGACATCCGTGAACCGGACCCCGCCGCCGTCGAACGACGCCAGCAGGAACTCCTGTATCGGGGGACCCAGCTCCAGAGCGTTCCACGGACGGCCAAAGAGCGGGCCGCACTGACCGAACTCCGCGACAGCACGGCGCGGTACAACGACCGGACACTCGCTCATGACGACAACCAGACCGCTGCGTTCCCCGTCTCTGTAACGCTCGTCTACGAGCAACAGTCGGGGAGCAGCCAGCTTGACCCCCGGAACGAGGACGACAGTGACGGGTCTGGCTCCTCGGACGGCGGCTCCAGCTCCTCGGACGGCGGCGGGTCGAGCACCGGTGGCAGCGGCGACAGTACAAGCGATGGCGGCAGCGAGGGAACCGCCGGGGGTAGCGGCGACGGCTCGGCAGCAAGCGGCGACGGTGATGGAACCGCCGGCGGCAGCGGCGCGAACCTCGGCGCTATCGGGGCGCGGTTGACCGGCGATGTGCAAGGTGGCACCCCGTCGGACATCTCGCCGCCGTTCCCCTTCGAGTCGCTCGTGCTCGCCTTCCTCTACATCGTGCCGATGAACTTCGTCATCCAGGCCTACGGCTCGTCGATGCTCTCGGAACGGCTGAACCGCCGCGGCGAACTCCTGCTGGTGACGCCCGCCTCCCGCGGGGACATCATCGGCGGGAAGACACTCCCGTACTTCCTGGGTGCCGTCGGCGTGGCGACACTCATCACCGCGGCGCTGCGGTTCGGGAACATCGCGCCGGCGGGGAGTTACGTCGCGGTGCTGGCGGTGGTTCCGCTCGTCGTCCTCTTCCTCTCGGCGACGTTCTGCGGGGCGATGTTCGCCCGCTCGTTCAAGGAACTCACCTTCGTTACGGTGACGATAACCGTGACGCTGACTTCCTACGCGTTCGTGCCGGCCATCTTCACCGACGTGACGCCGATTGCGCTCATCTCGCCGCTGACGCTGGTCGTGCTCGATCTGACCGGCCAGTCGGTCGGGCTCTCGTCGTTCGTGTTCTCGGTGACGCCGCCGCTGCTGACCGGGCTGGTGCTGTTCGGCCTGGGAGCCGGCCTCTACAGGGAAGAGGACATGTTCACCCAGCGGCCGATCCCGCTGAAGGTGCTCGACGCGCTGGCCGGGCGCATCAAGACTCGCAGGAGCGCGCTGAAGATGAGCGTCATCCTGTTGCCGCTGGTCATCGTCGCCGAACTGGCGGCTGTCGCGTTCCTGTTCGTCCTCGATTCGGTGTCGCTGAACGTCTTCGGGACGAACCAGTCGCTGGGCATCGTACTGGTGCTCGGCGTTATCGTCATCGTCGAGGAACTGGCCAAGAGCCTGCACGTCTACGCCGGCTACGAACACGCCCGCTACGAGCGGACGCTCCGGTCGGCACTTGGCGTCGGCGCGCTCTCCGGGCTCGGCTTCTTCATCGGGGAGAAAGGCCTGCTCATCGCCAGGCTGTCCGACCTGGAGAGCCTGCCAATCGGCGAAGCCGCTCTGCAGGGCGCAACGTTGCCCGCTGGCCTGCCGCTGTGGGTCGCGGGGCTACTGTTCCTGCTCCCGCTGGCGCTGCACACGGTGACTGCGGCCATCTCGTCGGTGGGTGCGAGCCGCGGTCGCCGAGCCTATCTCGGGGGGCTGGGGCTGGCTATCGTCATCCACTTCGCCTACAACTTCGCGGTGGTGAGCACCCTTGTCTGAGGACCGCCCTCTCTGGCGTGACCCGCGGGTCGTCGTGGCCCGGCGGGACATCCGCTCGCTGTCCCGCGAGAAGACCATCGTGCTGGCGCTGCTCATCCAGCTGTTCGTCGCCGGGTTCTCCTCCTTTCTCGTCGTCGGCCTCACGTCGCTGTACGACCCCGGCTCGGTCGCGGCCGGCGAGGTCGAGATGGCTGTCACCGGCGACGCCCGCGAGGAACTGGAGGCCGCGGCTGCTGAACAGGACGGGACCAGCGTCACCGCCTTCGAGAACGAGGCCGCCGCACAGCGGGCGTTCGACCAGCGACGGGTGGACGCAATACTGCGCGGCGACTACGTGCCGTCGGCGCGCGGGCCGGGGGAACGGATAGCGGTCACCGCTATCGTGCCGGAAGGAAGTATCCGGTCGACGCTCATCGTCGTCGAGGTGCGCCGGGTCCTGAGCGCGCTGGAGCGCCAAGAGCGACTGGAGCGGACGCCGTATCTCGACCAGCCGCCCGTGCCGCTCCCCGATACTGTCAGCGCGAGCCAGTACTTCGGGTTCACCTACACCATCCTGATTCCGCTGTTGCTGTTCCTCCCGCCGTTCATCAGCGGCTCGGTGGCCGTTGACACCGTCACTGAAGAACTCGAACGCGGCACGATGGAACTGCTCCGAGTGGCCCCGGTGTCGCTGCTCGACATCATCGACGGGAAGGCGCTGGGGATGGTGTTGCTGGCCCCCGCGCAGGCGCTGTTGTGGCTCGCATTGCTGTCGACGAACGGCATTGCCGTCTCGAACCCGGCGGCGATTCTGCTGTTCATCACAGCCGTTACTGTCGTCGTCGTGACGCTCGGGGTCGTGCTGGGCATCACGCTCCAGAACCGTCGCCCGGCGCAGTTGCTGTTCTCCGTGCTCACACTCGTGCTGTTCGGCGGGGCCGTTGTCCTCCCGGAGCACCCGGCGACCACGGTGGCGAAGCTGGCCGTCGACAGCCCGACGCTGCTGACCTACGGCCACGTCGGCGGGGCAGTTCTGCTAGCGGTCGCCGGCTACGCTGTCGCCAGGCTGTACATCGGGCGGGTCGCGGCGGAGTCGCTGTAGTCGACGGCGAACCTTTTTCGCCAGCGCGCCCGCGAATCCGAGCATGGAGTACACGACACTCGGGTCGACTGGCATGGAGGTCAGCCGGCTCTGTCTGGGCTGTATGAGCTTCGGAACCTCGGAGTGGCGCGACTGGGTACTCGATGAAGAGGAGAGCCGCGAGGTCATCGAGCGGGCCATCGACCTCGGCATCAACTTCTTCGATTCGGCCAACATGTACTCGATGGGCGAGTCCGAGCGCGTCCTCGGGACCGTCCTCGACGACTACGACCGCGACAGCCAGGTCGTGGCGACGAAGGGGTACTTCCAGATGGACGAGGACGACCCCAACTCCGGCGGGCTCTCGCGAAAGGCCATCGAGCAGGAGCTGTCGAACTCGCTTTCCCGGCTCGGGATGGACACCGTCGACCTCTACCAGATCCACCGCTGGGACTACGACACACCCATCGAGCAGACGCTCCGGGCGCTCGACGACGCGGTGCGGCGGGGCCAGGCGCGCTACGTCGGTGCGTCGTCGATGTGGACCCACCAGTTCGCTGACGCGCTCCGGACGAGCGAGCGCGAGGGGCTGGAGCGGCTCGAGACGATGCAGAACCACTACAACCTGCTGTACCGCGAAGAGGAACGCGAGATGCTCCCGCTGTGTGAGAAAGAGAACGTCGGCGTGATGCCGTGGAGCCCGCTGGCCCGGGGCTATCTCACCCGACCGCACGAGCAGGTCAAGGAGACGGTCCGGGGCGAGACGGACGACTACGCTCGCGAACACCCCTACTACGAGGGGAACGGCCGCGAGGTCAACGAGCGCGTGCAGGAACTGGCCGACGAGTACGACGCCTCGATGGCACAGATCGCGCTGGCCTGGGTGCTCGACAAGGAGTGGGTCGACGCACCGATTATCGGGACGAGTAGCCTCGAACACCTCGAAGAAGCGGTCGCGGCGCTCGAAATCGACCTCTCGGCGAGCGACGTGGAGTGGCTGGAAGCGCCGTACGAGCCAGTTCGGGTGTCTGGCCACGAGTGAGCCGCCGAAACGGTTAACCTGCTGTGTGATGAATCGCTAGGTTGAGGAAAGGTAACAATGACCAATGCTCGGGGGCCGAGCAGCGAGACATTCGAGGAGACGACGGGCAGTGATGCCTGCGTCTGCTCGATAGGTAACGCGGTCGAACACTACGTGACCGGGATACTGGGTCTCGTCGCGACGCTCGTCGTCGGTATGCAGGTCTATCCGTGGCTACAGTCCGTCGCCGATACCATGTCGTATCTCGGTTCGACGTGGCTGGTGTTTAGTTTCGCCGCGATATGGCTCGTCTGCTGGATCGCACTTGAAGTCGCCTGGGAGTGGCGTGCCGGACGGGTACACCTGCTGTAACGGACAGTTAGTCGCGAACGTCAGCCGCGACTCGTTGCATCCCTTCGAAGTCGTCGTCGGAGTAGGCGATGAGTCGCACGTCTGTCAGGGATTCGGGCTGGTATTCGTCGATGACAGTGCAGATAATTCGGATACCCTCCTCGAAGTCGAACCCCGCGATACCACAGCCGATGGCTGGAAGGACCAGCGACTTACAGTCCAGCGCGTCCGCTTCCACCAGTGCGTTCCGGGTTGCGGTGCGGATGCTCTCGGCGGTTGATTGACCACCCGGTGGCATCGCAGCGGCGTGGATGACATACTCGGCGTCGAGGTCGTAGGCGTCGGTCGTGGCGACACCGCCGAGGTCGACCGGTCCCTTCGCGACGGCCTCGTCATTCAGCCCCGACCCGGCCGCGCGCTTGAGCGCCCCCGCGACGCCGGAGCCCATCTGCAGGCTCGTGTTCGCCGCGTTGACCAGTGCGTCCGCCGACTGTGCAGCGATGTCGCCCTGGATTACCTCGAACTTCATGCGCGATGCTGGGAGCGGAGTGGTCAAAGTTTTAGTGCCGATGCGGCCGGACGCGATCATTGTCGTCTGTCACCGCGCCCCACGACAGGCAGAAACCTGTCTGGCCCCTACTACCGGACATGGACCTGCTGACGATGACGTGGCGGGACGTGGGGTTCATGCACTGGCCGGTCGAGCCCGACATCGTCCAGTCGACGCTGCCGGACGGGCTTGATGTCGACACGTACGACGGGCAGGCGTGGCTCAGCGTGGTCCCGTTCCAGATGGCGGACATCAGGCCGCGAGGCAGTCCAATCGGGCGGTCCTTCGGCGAACTGAACCTCCGGACCTACGTGGTCGCCGACGGGACACCGGGGGTGTACTTCTACAACCTCGACGCCGACGACCGCCTCAGCGTCACGCTGGCCCGGCGGCTGTTCCAGTTGTCCTACTACCAGGCATCGATGCGGGTCCGGACCGACGGCGAGAGCGTCGAGTTCCGGAGTAGCCGGACCAGCTCGCGCGCACCCCCGGCGGACTTCCACGCCACCTACGAACCGACCGAGGCACCGTCGACACCCGAACCGGGCTCTGTGGAGTCGTTCCTGGTGGAGCGCTACCGCTTCTACGCCGCGAGCGACGACGGCACGGTGTATTACGCCGACATCGACCACGAGCCGTGGCCGCTCCAGGCAGGACGAGCGGATATCCGGACGAACGGGCTGTTCGCCGCGTCCGGGTTCGACAGCCCCGACGGCGACCCGCTCGTCCACTACTGCGCCGAGATTCCAGTGACAGCGGGGCGACTCCACCGGCTCGACGGGGTCGCCCAGTACACTGATTAGCGTGTCGGCCCCAGTGAGGGTGTGGTCGCCCTCCGTCCGCTGCAAGTCACGCTCGACGACGTGTGCTTCTGTCACTGGCCGGTCTCCGAAGCAGCGGTGCAAGCGGCCGTCCCCGACTGGCTCACCGTCGAGACGGCAGACGGCGACGCCTGGGTGTCGACCGTCGCGGCGACCGTTGACCGCGTCGAGACGTTCGGTATCGAGGTCGCCGGACCGTCGGAGTTACTCACGGTTCGAACCTACGTCCGCGGGCCGACCGGCCAACGCGGGGTCTGCGTGCTGGCGCTGTTCGGTGATGACAGACGGACGGCGACAGCGGTTTCGGAACTGTTTCGCATCACAGTCGGCGACGCTACCCCGCGGACGCTCTCAACGGCTGACCGTCGTCGGGTCCTTGACGAAGGGAAGCGGCGACTGTTCGAGTGCCGGTACACAGCCAGTGGTGACCCAGTGGCGATTCCGCCGGACTCGCTGGCCTCGTTCCTCGTCGACCGGCAGCGATACTTCACGACCGGGCGCTTCGGGACGCACCTCGTCGGCAGCGTCGGTCACGATCCGTGGCGGCTCGACCGCGTCGACGCCGCTGTGACCGGGTCAGTAATCCAATTGGTTGACATATCGGATCGTGAGTCAGACCCACTAGTCCATCACAGCCCCGGCCTTCGAGTATCGATTGCCCCGCCGGTGCCGCGATAGCGCGGTCCAGCGGTCGACCTGGCTCCCTTGAAATATAAGTACGGACAGACCGTTGGGGGCACAAGGAACCCGCCGCCCATATGACACCTGGAAATAACATACGGACGCTTGTCGTCGACGACAGCGATTTTTTCGCGGAGATGACCGCTGATACGCTCACGCAGCAACACGGCATCGAGTCGGTTGCTGCAAACGGTGCCACGGAAGCCCTAGATCGCCTCGACGGGGGAGGGTTCGACTGTGTCGTCAGCGACTACGAGATGCCCGAGATGGATGGGTTAGAGCTCCTAGAGGAGATCAGGGAGACAAACCCGTCTATTCCCTTCATTCTGCTAACTGGGAGAGGGGACGAAGAGACGGCCAGCGCGGCTATTGCGGCGGGTGTCGCCGACTACCTCCTGAAGCTCGAAGTCGTCGAAGACAAACAGTACGGCCGGCTGGCGAACCGGATCAAGAACGTCGTTTCCCAGGAGCGCACCCGCAAGAAGTTCGAGTCGCTCGTGGCGGACTCGCCGGACGGGATCGTCCACCTGACGACTGACGGGACCATCCTCTCGGTGAACCCCTCGATGGCAGACAGACTAGGTGACGACCCCGACGCGCTCGTCGGTCGGGAACTGGGCGAGGTGATGGACAGCGAGGCGGCTAGCCAGCGCCTCGAAGCCGGCAAAAGCGCGGTCGAAAACGGTGCTGCGACGCGGTCTGAGGACGCCGTCGGTGGACGACATTACCACAACCAGTATATCCCCGTCGACAGTCACCGCAAAGCCGATACCTTCCAGTTGGTCTCACGCGACATCACTGAACGCGTCGAACGCCAGCGCGAACTGGAGCGCCAGAACGAGCGGCTAGAGGAGTTCGCCAGCGTCGTCAGCCACGACCTCCGGAACCCGCTCAACGTCGCTCAGGGCGCAGTCGACCTGCTTTCGGAACCCGCCGATAGCGAAGAGGCCGAACTGGTCGCCAAAATCGACCGGTCACTGGACCGGATGGGCTGTATCATCGAGGACGTGCTCGCGCTGGCCCGACAAGGCCGAACTGTCAGTGACCCACAGGCAACGGAGCTATCGACGCTGGCATCGACCGCGTGGACCTGGATCGAGGCGGAGCAGTCATCCATGTCGGTCGAATCGAGCGCGGAACTCGCGGCCGACAGCGGGCGCGTCCAGGACCTGCTGGCGAATCTGTTCCGGAACGCCATCGAGCACAACGACGGCGAGGTCGAAATCGAGGTCGGGCTGCTGGAGTCACGCGACGGCTTCTACATCGCTGACAACGGCGCGGGCGTCGACGGCGATGCCGACGACGTGTTCGAGATGGGGTATTCCTCGACGGAAGGCGGAACCGGATTCGGCCTGGCTATCGTCGAACAGGTCGCCGAGGCCCACGGCTGGGAGGTGTCACTGATTGAAAGCGACAGCGGCGGGGCACGCTTCGAAGTGACAGACGTCGAACTGCACGACTGAGACGGATTTTTCACCGCCGGGTCCCGAGTGGTGGTAATGACAGTCGAGGGGGTCATCGTCGACCTGGACGGAACGGTGTACCACGGAGACACGCTGTTGCCGGGCGCGGCGTCGGCAATCGACGTGTTCAGGGAGCGCGGCCTGGGAATCTGCTTCTTCTCGAACAATCCAATCCACGACGGGAGCGAGTACGTCGAGCGCTTGCGGGGGATGGGCGTCGACGCCCGCGAAGGTGAGGCCTGTTCCTCCGGCGTCGTCACCCGCGAGTACCTCAACGGGTCCCACGCGGGGGACAACGTGTTCGTCATCGGGAGCGACCAACTCCGCGGCCTGGTCGAAGGGACGAACGCACGCCTGGTCGAGGACCCTGCTGAGACCGACGTGTTACTGGCCTCGTGGACGGACGGCTTCCACTACAACGACATGGTCGACGCGCTCCGGGCCGTCGACGACGAGACCGTCTTCCTGGGGACCGACCCGGACCGGACGTTCCCCGGCGAGGACGGCGACCCGGTCCCCGGCTCCGGGGCGATAATCAACGCCGTCGCCGGCGTCATCGAGCGGGACCCGGACCGGATACTCGGCAAACCCTCCGAGATCGCCGTCCAGGCGGCGCTGGAGCGGCTGGACTGTGCTCCAGCGGATTGTGTAATCGTCGGCGATCGGTTGGAGACGGACATCGCGATGGGCGAGCGGAACGGAATGACGACCGTTCTCGTCCGGACCGGTGTGTCCAACGAGCGGTCGCTGGAACGGAGCGCCGTGACGCCCGACTACGTCATCGACTCGCTGGCGGACATCGAGCGGGTGCTTACGTCGCTCGACGAATGACACGAAGCTGGTAATTCACCTACGACTTTATTTCGACGGCGACCGTAGCGTTCGCTGGTGTTTCCAATGGGCAAAGATATACTCATGATCGTCGGCGATTTCGGCGAAGACTACGAGATAATGGTGCCGTTCCAGGCGCTGCAGATGGTCGGCCACGAGGTCGATGCAGTGTGTCCCGACAAGGAGGCCGAAGAGACGATCAAGACAGCGATACACGACTTCCGCGGTGACCAGACCTACATGGAGTCCCGCGGCCACGACTTCGTTCTGAACGCGACGATGGCCGACGTGACCCCCAGCGACTACGACGCGCTGTGCGTTCCCGGCGGTCGCGCCCCCGAGTATCTCCGGACGTACGACGAGGTCCTTGACGCGGTACGGCACTTCTTCGAGGAGGACAAGCCGGTCGCGGCGCTGTGTCACGGCCCACAGATCCTCGCCGCCGCCGACGTACTGGACGGCTACGAGATGACGTCGTACCCGGCCTGTCGCGCCGAGTGCGAGGCCGCCGGCTGTTCGTGGGTCGACGAGGTGGTCACCGACGGCAACCTCGTCACCGGCCAGGCATGGCCCGACCATCCCGAGTGGCTCGCGCAGTTCATGGACCTGCTCGGGGACGAAGTGTCCCACGGTGACCCGATCCCGGCCGACGATTGAGCGCCCTCGTCGGCTGTGCCATGTAGGATTGAGGGATTCATAACAAACAAATAACGCGGGCGTTTCTCTCCGTTGAGGCGGGTGGGTTCTGGCATAGTGCACCACTGAGTTCTCCCGCCTCGTTTTGCTACGTTCGTCGTAACTGTCGACAGGGTAGCAGTAGATTTGTTACGTAGGGGGACAAAACGTCGGCTGCAATGCCCTCCAACACTCCACCGCAAGACGACGACCGCGGCTGTCCGAAATGCGGTCACACCGGTACCGACGTGGGTAGCATCTCGACCACCGGCGGCGGCTTCTCGAAGATGTTCGACATCCAGACGAACCAGTTCCAGGTCGTCACGTGTACGAACTGTGGCTACTCGGAACTGTACCGAGACACTGGGTCCGCGGGCAGTGACCTGGCGGATATCTTCCTCGGCTGACGATGCCCGCCGTAACCGGGCTGTTCGTCGTGGTCCTACTGCTCGCGGTGGCCGCACCGCTGGCCCTGTACGCGCTGGTCCGAAGCGAACGCGATCAGCGCGTCGAGACGGACCGCGAGACGGCCGAACGGGTGGCCCGGCGCGACACGGATGACGAGAACCGGGTACGGTAAGCAACCCGGGACCGTCGCGCCGGTCGGACAGACGCGGCGTTCTCATACGACCCCAACTGACCCGACGACGCGAGGGTCCAACGACGACGCGGCCCCAGAATAAACTCCAAACAATGGGAAAGTGTACCGATGTCGAACCTTTTATGATAATTCTCGCACAACGTCCGGCCATGGTTGATAAAGAAGACCTCCGCTCACAGTTTGTCGAGGCGTTTGAGGAAGCAGACTACCCGATCTCCAGCCCGATGGATCTCGTTCCGGCGCTCCCGAGCGGCCCGTCGACGAAGTTCGAATCCGGCGACTTCTCGATGACGGCGATGGAACTGAACACGAAACTCGACGGGGAGTTCCCGTACGACAACGTTGATGCGTTCGTCGACGATGTCATGGCCTCGCTGGAAGATCAGGACCTTATCTGAGCGGGTCAAGCTGAATTCACGGCCGCGTCGCTGATTTCACACCACAGGCCGCGATACTCCCGAATGAGTGGGTCGGTAGCTGTGCTTGCCCGACCCTTGAGCTTTATCAGGGCAACGTCCCTAGCCGGGGTATGGTCGGTTTGTCGGGGATCGAGACGCTCGTTCGGACGTTCGGACCGTTTCTCATTCCCGCAACGCTGTTCGTTCTGGGTGCCATCGGCTATCTGTTCCTGTGGCTCTTGACCCGGAACCGGCGAGAAACGTACGCTGCTGACGAGTGATAGCGGTCGACCGAATCTGGCCGCTACGTCCAAAGTTGTTGGAACCGCCAATCTTTTGGGTTAGATTAGTCTAATTTGGTGTATGTTGAGTGCCAAGATGGAGGATTATCTGAAGGCGATCTATCGTCTGGAGCGGGACGGCGACCCGCCGATTTCCCCGTCTACTATCGCCGAGATGCTGGACGTTACGGCCCCGACGGTCACCAGTATGGTCGAGAAACTGGCCGACCGCGGGCTGATCGAACGCGAGAAGTACAAGGGCGTGCGGACGACGCCGGAAGGCGAGACGGTCGCCCTGGAGATCATCCGCCACCACCGCCTGCTTGAGACGTTTCTCACCGAGCAGTTGGGGTACGACTGGGCCGAGGTCCACGAGGAAGCGGAGGTGCTCGAACACCACATCAGCGAGGAGTTCGAGCGCCGGGTCGCGGCCGTCCTCGACGAACCGGAATTCGATCCCCACGGGGACCCGATTCCCAGCGACTCGCTGGACCCCATCGACGACGAGTCCGCGACGGCGCTGTCGGAGCACGGGGAAGGGGGGCGACTTGAAGTCGCGCGGGTCCGGGACCGTGACCCCGACGAACTCACGTATCTCTCCGACGCCGGCATCACACCGGGAACCGTGCTGACCGTCGAGGAGGTCGCCCCTATCGGGATGGTGACAGTCCAGCTAGAGAGCGGGGCGTCAGTGTCGTTACCGGACCACATCGCCGACGCGATTCAGGTCCGCGCACCGGATACGCAGAGCGAAGACGGAGTGAGCCAGGTGTGAGCGACGCGACGTGGCTGACAGTGGTAGCGATAGCAGCCGGTGCACAGTTGGCGGTCCTTCCCGGCGAGAAGGTCCAGTTCATCATCGCCGGCCTGTCGACGCGGTTCAACCCGTTTCTCGTCGTCAGCGCCGCCGGCACGGCCTTCGCCGGCTGGACGGCACTGGAGATCTGGTTCGGTTCCGCGATCACGTCGGTACTGCCCGGAATCGTCCTCGAAAGCCTCACCGCCGGGATGTTCCTGCTGTTCGCGATACTACTGCTTCGCAGCGCCCCGGCGGCCGACGCGGAGCAACAGGAACCCGCGTCCGGCTTCACCACTGACGGCGGCCAGCTAGACGTTCGCGTCCCTATCGTCGACTGGCGTGTGCCGAACAAGCTCGGCGGCTTCCTGCCCATCTTCGCGATGATGGCCTTCGGCGAGTTCGGCGACAAGACCCAGCTCATCACGATCACACTCGCCGCCCAGTACAGCGCCCATCCCAGTGCCATCTGGGCCGGTGAGATGCTCGCCATCATTCCGGTGAGCCTCGCCAACGCGCTGTTTTTCCACCGCTTCGCCCATCGCTTCAATCTGCGAATGGCCCACTTCGTCGGCGCGGGGCTGTTCCTGTTTTTCGCCGCGGACTTCGCCCTGAGCGTGACGATGGGGTTCTCGCTGTGGGAAACGATGATATCGGGCATCGCGGCGCAGATGGGCGTCTGAGACGGTGTGATGCCGGCTGCTGTGTGAGCGACAGAAGACTTTTCGAGAACGGCCGAACAGTTCTGGATGATGCCCTCCAGACGCACCGTCCTCACAGCAGGCACACTCTTCGCACTCTCGGGCTGTTCCGCGCTCAGTACCGCGAGCGCTCGGCTCGCCGGCGTACGGCTGACGAATACCGGGTCGGCGACACGTGAGTTCGAGTTCACGGTCACGGTCGACCGCGAAACGGTGTACGACGAGACACATACCGTCGCGGCTGACGAAGACGGCGCAACCGTGGAACTGGACGATGCGCTTCCGGACAGACGGGGCAGCATAACGATAGCGACGGCCATCGCCGGGACCGACCTCTCGGAGGCGACGACGTAGTCCACTGGCAGAGCGGAAGTAGCGACTGTGACGCGTTCCGATGACTCGCTCGCAAGCTAGGCGCTTAGTCACCAACCGTGGCCCTCAATTGCGACCATCAGCCCCCGTCGAGGTCGTAGTTCAGTCCTGACTGATGCTGTCGAGTTCCCGCGTCTCGTCCGGAGCGCCCGTCTGGCGGGCTTTCCCGGCAACCACCGAGAGGACGTAGATCCCCACCGCGACGAGCACGATGACGCCGCCGGCTGTCGCACCGGCGTAATATGAGACACCGATGCCGATCACGACGGCCAGTTCGGCCAACACAATCGAGACCAGGAGCGACTCCGAGAAGCTCCGGGACACCTGCGTCGCGCCGGCGACCGGGACGACCAGCATGGCCGCGACGAGGATGACGCCCATTATCTGCATCGCGCCGACGACGACGAGCGCCGTCAGCATCACCATGATCCGGTTGTACCAGGCCACCGGGAGCCCGGAGACGGCAGCGGCAGTCTCGTCGAACGTGACGTACAGCAACTGGTTTCGGGTGAGCGCGACCGTTGCGACGATGACGGTGAACAGCCCGAGCATGATGACCGCGTTCTCGGCGGACACCGTCGAGAGGTTGCCAAACAGGTACTGATTGATACCCACGGCCAGTCCGCCGGCGTTGAGGCTGATGAGGACCGTTCCCAGCGCGAACCCGGTCGAGAGGACAATCGCCATCGACACGTCGTTGTAGGCGTCGGTCGCCTCGGAGATGAGTTCGATGAGCAGCGCCGCGATAACGGCCACGACGACGGCGGTGAGATACGGCGAGACGCCCAGCTCGAAGACGCTGTTGAGAAATAGCCCGACGGCGACGCCGGCGAAGGCCGTGTGGGCGAGCGCATCCCCGATGAGTGCTAGCTGGCGGTGGACGAGGAAGGTCCCGATGAGCGGCGCGATAACGCCGACGCACAGCCCGACGAGTATCGCCCGGTACATGAAGGTGTACTCGGGGCTGATGAGCTCCAGCCCGGTCAGATGGTAGAGCTGTGTCAGCAGCCAGTACCAGGCTTCGAGGACCGGAAGGAACACCTCGTAGACGCCACCAGAAGCAAATGCGAGCGTCATCCGCCGCCTCCGGTCAGCGACTGTGCACCCGTCCCGAACGCTCTGGCCAGCGCCGCGCTGTCAGTGAATTCCGTCGACGGGCCGTCGAAGTAGATCTCCCGGTTCAGACAGATGACCCGCTCCGCGTGTTTGGTGACGGCCTGCAGGTCGTGTTCGATGAGGAGAACGGTGATCCCCTCGGCGTGGAGCGAGTCGAGCAGTCCGTAGAAGGCGTCGACCGATTCGGTGTCCACGCCGACGGTCGGCTCGTCCAGGACGAGCAGGTCGGCCTCGCCCGCCAGCGCTCGGGCGATGAACGCCCGCTGGCGCTGCCCGCCGGAGAGCTGGGTAATTCGCCTGTCGGCGAACGCCGTCATCCCGACCGTGTCGATGGCCCTGTCGACGATTCGCCAATCGACTGCGGAGAGCCGGCCGAACCCGACGTGTGGGAACCGGCCCATCTTCACCACTTCGCGGACCGTTATCGGCATCTCCTGGCTCGCGCCGGAGCGTTGCGCGACGTAGCCGACTCTGGCTCCGTCGTCGAACGCCGTCGCGTCGACGCCGAACAGCTCCGCAGTGCCTGTGTCCGGTTCCAGCAGGCCGAGCAGCAACTGCATGAGCGTCGACTTGCCCGAGCCGTTCGGCCCGACCACGGCGACGTACTCCCCAGCGTCGATACTGACGCTGATGTCTTCGACCACCGGCGTGGATGTGTACCCGAACGACACGTCCGCGAGTTCGACGACGGGTGACCCGTTCCCGTCCGAATCGGTCGTCGCTTCGTCAGTATTGTCTCGGTGGTGGGAAGGCATCGACATAATCACTCGAAGTTCCGCCAGGTCTCGTTCCAGCCGTCGGGACCCGCGTCTTCGGGCGCCTTGTTGCCCAGGACGACCTCGAACGTCGGCATATTTATCTGATAGGCGATCTCCTCGTAGCCCCAGTCGTTTGCCACCCACTCCTCACGGACGCCGGCGTACGGCGTCACCGGGTAGTAAGCCTCGACCGATGTCTCGGCGATCAGTTGTCTCGCCGGCTTCCGGGTTTCGAAGACGCCGGCCCCGATGTACCGGATGTCGTTGTCTTCGATGACCGCCTTCGCCTCGGTGATGTCCGACGGCTTCACGTCACCGCTGGCCGCGAGATTGACCACGAGCGGGCGCATCCTGACGCCGTAGCGCGCCCCGATGTACTGGAAGGCGTTGTGCGCCGCGAGCTGGACCACGTTCCGGTCAGCCCGGTCGAAAATCTCGGCGTAGTCAGCGTCGATGCGGTCGAGAACCGCTGACTTGTACGTTTCGGCATTGTCCCGGAGCGTGCCTTCGAAATCCGGCGCGAGCCCGACCAGCCCCTCGGAGATGTTGTCGACCGACTGTTTCGCGCGCTGCGGGTCGAGCCAGAAATGGGGGTCGCTGGCTCTGTTCTGTCCGACCCCCTCCTCGTCGCGGTCGAGGCTCGCCGCGAGCGATTCGAGTTCGATACCCTCGCGGACGTTGATGAGTTCGGTATCCACGTCGTCGTCTTCGAGCGTCTGAATCGCCCGGTCCGCCCACGGCTGGAAGTCCGGGCCGACGTGGATGAACGCGTCCGCGTCGATGATATCCCGCGTGATGCTCGCGTCCGGTTCCCAGCCGTGGCCGTGCAGTCCGGTCGGGATGAGGTTCCTGACCGTTATCGGCGTCCCGCGTGCGACCTCGCGAGCGAAGTCGTAGAAGCTGAAGAAAGACGCCACCGCGACCGGTCCGTCCGCGCCGCTTGCGTCACCGTCGCTTGTGGACGCTTCGGCCCCGCCGCCGGTAAGACAGCCGGCAAGTCCGGATGCAAACACTCCCGCTCCGGCACCGAGGGCTTGCCTGCGGGTGAGTCCACGCGACTGCTCGCTACAAGATTCGATAGTCATTATGTGTGAACTGCTATCGCAGAAGTATTTAATAGTTAGTATCTAATTAATAGATTAGACTAATCTAATCCAGCGCGGTTCTCGGACCCCATGCTTCCGGTGAACCACAGACGGGGGCGGACACAACGCATAAATCGGCGCTGGAAGTTGGTCCGATATGCCCGGACTCGACGACACCGATCACGAGATCCTCCGACTCCTGCTCGAAGACGCCAGACGGCCCTACAGCGACATCGCCGAGCGAGTGGACCTCTCGGCCCCTGCAGTTTCGGACCGCGTCGACCGACTCGTTGAAATGGGACTGATACAGGGGTTTACTCTCGATGTCGACCGCTCACTGCTGCAAGCCGGCGTGCCGGTCCTGATCGAAGTAGACGCGAAGCCGGGTCGGGCCGCCGACATCGCTGCAGCGGTCAGAGACGCCGATACCGTCGAACGTGTCTATCAGACCGCCGGCGGCCGGGTAGTTCTAGCGGCGACCGTCCCCCAGTCCGACGCGAGCGAACTTCTCTCCGAACACATCGATCTCGGGGACGTGGACCGCTACGAGGTTCGGATGATCGCGGACAGCGAGTGGACCGTCGGGCTGGGTGCGGCGGAGTTCGCACCCGACTGCGCGGAGTGTGGCAACTCTGTCGATGAGGAAGGCGAACAGCGCACGCTCGACGGCGAGCGGTACTACTTCTGCTGTGGCTCCTGTGCGGAACGGTTCGTCGACCAGTACGAGTCGCTGAGAGAGGGGGTCTGAACGCCAGCATAGATTTTAGAATGATATGTGAAGGCATATTTGAGCTTTACTTCTAAATCTAATATCCAAATCTGACCTTCGGATCAAAGGGACAAACCGCATGAACATGGGGAGCGTATAGGAAGACAAGATGAGTAATCGGACCACCCGTCTCGAACTGACGGGAATGAGCTGTGCCAACTGCGCGGGCACGATTGAGGAGTCGGTGGGCGAGTTGGACGGGGTCGCGTCCGTCGACGCGAACTACGCCACCGACGAGGGGAGTGTCGAGTACGACCCTGACGTGGTATCGCTCGCTGACATCGTCGCTGCTGTCCAGGAAGCCGGCTACGGCATGGCGACAGAGACGGTGACCGTCGGCATCACCGACATGTCGTGTGCGAACTGCGCGGACACCAACGAAGAGGCGCTGGAAGCGACTGCGGGCGTCATCGAGGCCGACGTGAACTACGCCACCGACGAGGCCCAGATCACCTACAACCCGGCCGACGTGTCGCGTGCGGACCTCTACGATGCTATCGAGTCAGCCGGCTACACGCCTGTCAGAGAGGACGGCGGGAGTGAGAACGGCGGTGACGGCTCCGGCGGTGAGCAGTCCGGCGCTGACCGCAGGGCCGCCGCGCGCAACGAGGAGACGCGCAGACAGCTCCGTCTCACGCTGTTCGGAGCGATATTCTCGGCCCCACTCCTGCTGTTCATGGCGGACCATCTGTTCTCGCTCGGTCTCGTCGGCGAGACGATTCTGGGGGTCCCACAGGGCTGGGTCGCCTTCGCGCTGGCGACGCCGGTCCAGCTGCTGCTCGGCAAGCCGTTCTACGAGAACTCCTACAAAGCGCTGGTCAACAACCGCCGGGCGAACATGGACGTGCTCATCGCCCTGGGTTCCTCGACGGCGTACGTCTACTCAGTGGCCGCGCTGGCGGGTCTCATCGCGAGCACGGGGCTGTACTTCGACACGGCCGCGCTGATTCTCGTGTTCATCACGCTCGGGAACTACCTCGAAGCCCGCTCGAAGAGCCAGGCCGGGGCCGCCATCCAGCAACTCCTTGAGATGGAGGCCGACACGGCGACGGTCGTCCGCGAGGACGGCAGCGAGGAAGAGATTCCCATCGACGAGGTGGGGGTCGGCGACCGGCTGAAAGTCCGCCCCGGGGAGAAGATTCCGACAGACGGCGTCGTGGTAGACGGCGACTCGGCCGTCGACGAGTCGATGGTGACCGGCGAGTCCGTCCCGGTCGAGAAAGGCGAGGGCGACGAGGTCATCGGCTCGACGGTGAACCAGAACGGCGTCCTCGAAGTCGAGGCGACGAAGGTCGGCTCGGAGACCGCCATCCAGCAGATCGCCGAGCGGGTCCGGCAGGCCCAGTCCCGCCAGCCCGACATCCAGAACGTCGCCGACCGCATCTCGGCGTACTTCGTCCCGGCGGTCATCGGCAACGCCGTCCTCTGGGCGGTGCTGTGGGCGGTCGCGCCGGAGACGCTGGCGGCCGTCGTCGACGCGCTCCCGCTGTGGGGACTGGCCGCGGGTGGCCCGGCCGGGGTCGGCGTGAGCGAGTTCGCGGTCGTCGTGTTCGCCTCCGCCGTCCTGATCGCCTGTCCCTGCGCGCTGGGGCTGGCGACGCCCGCGGCGACGATGGTCGGGACGGCAATCGGCGCACGCAACGGCGTCCTGTTCAAGGGCGGGGACGTGCTCGAACGCGTCCACGAGGTCGACACCGTCGTCTTCGACAAGACGGGGACGCTGACGAAAGGCGAGATGGAACTCACAGATGTAGAGGTCGTCGGTCCCGCTACCGACGGCGGGACGCTCAAGCCCGGGCGCGAGCTGACCGAGGAGTTCGTCCTCGAAGTCGCAGCCAGCGCCGAACACGCCAGCGAGCACCCGCTGGCCGAGGCCATCGTCGACGGTGCACGCGACCGGGGCATCGAGGTCGAGGACCCCGAGGCGTTCGAGAACATCCCCGGCCAGGGCGTGAAAGCGACGACGCGCCACGGTCGCGTCCTCGTCGGCAACCGGAAACTGCTGTCCGAGGCCGGCGTCGACACCGCGCCGGCAGAGGACCGGATGGATGCCCTCGAACGCGAGGGCAAGACAGCGATGCTGGTCGCGCTGGCCGAGGACGCCGGCGGTGACGACACCGAGACCGACGACGACCCGGACTACCGGCTCCTCGGTATCGTCGCCGACGCCGACACAGTCAAAGAGTCCGCGAAGGCCGCCGTAAGCGGTTTGCGAGATCGCGGCCTCGGCGTCTGGCTCATCACCGGCGATAACGGGCGGACCGCCCGCGCCGTCGCCGAGGAGGTCGGAATCGACCCAGACAACGTGATGGCCGACGTGCTGCCGGAGGACAAGGCCGACGCCGTCGATGACCTCCAGAGCGACGGCGACCAGGCGATGATGGTCGGCGACGGGGTCAACGACGCGCCCGCGCTGGCCGCTGCGAGCGTCGGCTGTGCCATCGGCTCGGGGACCGACGTGGCAATCGAGGCCGGGGACGTGACCCTGCTCCGGGACGACCCCGCCGACGTGGTGAAGGCCATCCGGATCTCCGAGGCCACGCTCCGGAAGATCAAGCAGAACCTGTTCTGGGCGCTCGGGTACAACACCGTGATGATTCCGCTGGCCTCGCTGGGACTCCTTCAGCCAGTGCTGGCCGCTGCCGCGATGGCCGCCTCGTCCGTGTCGGTGCTCGCAAACAGCCTCGCGTTCCGCCGGTACACGCCGGATTCGGAGTACCGCCTGTTCGGCTTCCTCCGTCGCTGAGCGGGGACCGTCTCCAGCAGACTCATCTGTCGCCGGGCCTCATTTGGGGACAGTGACTGCCGAGGAGCGTGTCGCCGACGAGCCGACGGGACAGACAGTGTCACAGCCGGGCGGTGTCGGTGTCAGGCTCCGGGCGCTCTGGCGGGCGCTCGTCATCGTCTGGCAGTTCGTTCCGCTGCTCTGGCAGTGGGGCCGGGACCGGAAGCGGTTTCTCCTGTTCGGTCGGTCCCGGTCAGTGACCCCCGAGACACGGATGCGGCGCGCTCGCTACCTGAAGGATACTTTTGTCGACCTCGGCCCGGCGTTCATCAAACTCGGGCAGATGCTGTCAACCCGGCCCGACGCCCTGCCGCGGGCATACGTGGACGTGCTCTCGGAGCTACAGGACAACGTTCCACCGGACGCGTGGGCCACCATCGAGCCTGTCATCGAACGGGAACTGGGCGACGACATCGACGCGCTGTTCGAAGAGTTCGACACGACAGCCATCTCCGGGGCCTCGCTTGGGCAGGTGTACGAAGCGCGGCTCGACGGCCAGCGGGTCGCGGTGAAGGTTCTCCGACCAAACATCAGAACGCGCGTCGAATCCGACCTGCGCGTGCTGTCGACGCTGTTGCCGGTGCTCACCTACGGTGCTGATCCGGGCCAGGCGTTCACGCTGGAAAACCTCACCGAGGAGTTCGCGACGACGGTTCGCCGGGAGATGGACTACGGCCACGAGGCGCGGATGCTCCGGGAGATCGGCGACAACTTCACAGATGACGACGACATCGCCATCCCGGACGTCGTCGAAAGCCACTCGACGGACCGCGTGCTGACGATGACGTACATCGACGGCGTGAAAATTGACGACATGGAGCGATTGGACGAACTCGGCATCGACCGCCCGGCGCTCGTCCGCCGGCTCGAGGAGGTGTACATTCAGATGATCGTCGAAGATGGCCTCTTCCACGCCGACCCCCATCCCGGTAATCTGGCGGTCCAGCCCGACGGGACGATCGTCTTCTACGATTTCGGGATGACCGGCTACCTCGGGCCCCGGACGCAGGACCAGCTACTGGATTTCTACGTCGGCCTGGCGACCGACGACGTGGACCGGGTGATGGACGCCTTCGTCGAGATGGGCGCACTGGACCCGATGGCCGACCGCGAGGTGATGCGAGAGGCGTTCGACATCGTGATCGAGCAGTTCCGCGGCGAGGACATCAGCGAGTACCGCATCGAACAGCTGGTCGGCCAGTTCGAGACGCAACTGTACGAGTTCCCGATGCGCCTGCCACAGGACCTGGCGCTGGTGGTCCGGGTAACGACGGTCCTCGAAGGCGTCTGTCGGACGCTCGACCCCGAGTTCGACTTCATCGAAATTATTTCCGAGTACGTCATGGAGCAGGGCGCTGGGGACGATGTCGGGGAGCGGATCAAGACGGAAATTCAAGAGACGGTGACGGACTCGACCCGGTCAGCGGTGCGGACAGCCCCGAAGCTAGAGGACGCACTCGACAGGGTCGAGCGCGAAGAACTGCTTGTCAAGACTGTACTCGAAGACTCCGACGGACTGAGTCGGGTTCTCGCCAAGCGGCTCCTGCTCGGTATCGTCGCCAGCGCCGGGGTGCCGGTGAGTGCCTACCTCTACACCGTGAGCGGACTCCAGCCCGCTGGGCTCGCGCTGGGCGGGAGCGCCGCGGTGCTCGGAATTCTCGCGTGGTCGTTCCGCCGACGCCGCGGGCCGGCGCTGTCGTCGCCGCAGTTTACTCGCCACGAGATGCAACAACGGCAGGCGGCCGACGCGGCAGAGGGAGAGGAGTAGCCGAGCGGCGCTCGCGGGGCACGGTCGCGCTCAGAGGTCGCCAGCGGCCGCCATCTCTCGAATCTCTGCGGCCCGCTCGCGTATCTCCGCGAGTTCCTCGTCGCTTTTGTTGTCGACGTGGCTGTACATCAACCCCATTCGATGGTTGGACCGGAGTGTATCTTCGTTTCGGTCCAGGAAGTCCCAGTACAGCGCGTTGAACGGGCACGCACCGTCACCGGTCGTTTTCGTCTTGTAGTACGGACAGCCAGAGCAGTAGTCGCTCATCTTGTCCACGTAGTTCGCCGACGACGCGTACGGCTTGGTGGCGAACACACCCGCGCCGTATAGCCCCATCTCGACGACATTCGGCGTCGTCACCCAGTGGAAGGCGTCGACGTAGCCAGCGTGGAACCAGCGGTTCAGTTGCGCCGGCTCGACGCCGTAGATGAGACCGAAGTTCGCGAGAATCATCAGCCGCTCGATGTGGTGTGAGTAGCCCCGCTTCCGGACGCCGTCGACCACGTCGGAGAGACACGCCATGTCGGTGTCGCCGTCCCAGTAGAAGTCCGGCAGGGCCTCGCTCGCGCCGAGCTGGTTCGCCTCGGCTAAATCCGGCATCTCCCGGCGGTAGACGTGCCGGAGGAACTCGCGCCAGCCAAGCACCTGTCGGACGAACCCTTCGACGCTGGGCAGCGGTGCGTCGCTGTCCTGGTAGGCGGCGATAGCGCGCTCGATAACTTCATCGGGACCGAGGAGTCCCAGATTGAGCGACGTGGAGAGCAGGCTGTGGCTCATCGCCCACTCTTCCTCCAGCATCGCGTCCTGGTACGGCCCGAACTCCGTTAGTCGGTTCGTAACGAAGTGGTCCAGGGCTCGGACAGCCTGCCGGCGAGTGACCGGCCAGCGAAACGGCTCGGGGTCGGCCCAGTCGCCGCCGTACGGTCGCTCGTCGTAGCTCCCCTCGAACGTTTCCTCGACCCACTCGATAACGTCCTCGGTGACTGCGTCCGGTTCGAATGTCGGGGGCTCCGGCGGCGTCCACTCGTCCGGTGGCGTCTCCCGGTTCTGATCGTCGTAGTTCCACTCGCCGCCAACGGGGACCCCGTCGGACAGCAGGTACCCCGTCTCCCGGCGCATGAACCGGTAGAAATCCTCGTGTCGATAGCGCCCGTCCCCCGCCCACTCGTCGAACTGCGAAGGTGGGCAGAGGAAGCGTTCGTCGGGGACGAATTCAATCGTTCCGTCGGCGTCGGCTACTAGCGATTCGAGACGCGCCTGTGCGGACTCGGTCTGTGGTCGGTTGGTTACGAGCGTGTCGTCCGGATGGGCCTCGAAATGTGCCGCCAGTCCGTCCTCGAAAGTCTCTGTCTGGCGGTACTGGACCGTCCGACCGACGTTCCAGAGCTCGTCACGGAAATGCCGCATTGCACTGAACAGCAGAATCAGCTTGTGTGGGTGGTACGGCAGTTTGCGTGCGAACGACTCCGCCTCGATCAGGAGCACCGGTTCGTCCGGCCGGTTGGCGACAGGGCCGGACCGGCGGAGGAGGTGGTCGCCGCGAAGCCAAACGGTCATCTGTGGACGGACACTCCCATTGGCTGTATCGAGGGTCTGTATCCGGATCAATCCCCGTCCGAACTGTGTCGGTATCGAAACGCTGTGGGGTGGGACAATCCTCAATTATTGTTCCCGGTCAAGCGACAGAAACGACTTCCTTATAAGTACACAGTCATAATTCTAGCCGCATGACAGACGACCTCGACAGGCGGACGTTCATCCGCACGACGGCGGCCGTATCAGGCGCTGGACTCATTGCTGGCTGCGGCGGGTCCGGCGGCGATGGCGGTAGTGGCGGCGACGGTGGCAGCGGCGAAACGGAAGCCACCGAAGCAGAGGAGATGGAAACCACTGAAGCCGAGGAGATGGACACCGAGAGCAGCGATGGGATGGAAACCGTCGAAGCGCCGAATGAGGTGGCGGACTACGTCGGCGATTCGTCGAACTTCGATGGCAGCATGGTCGTCATGAGCGAGCAGGACGAGGTATCCGTTGCAGTCGGAGCCGAGGGTAACGGCGGCGCGTTCGCGTTCGATCCGCCCGCGATAAAGGTCTCGACCGGGACGACGGTCGTCTGGGAGTGGACCGGTGAAGGCGGCGGCCACAACGTCAAATCAGAAGGCGACGGCCCGCTCGACTCGGGTTCGGCTGTCGCAGAGGAAGGGACCACCTACGAGTACACGTTCGAAGAAGCCGGGACCTACCTCTACAACTGTGTGCCTCACGTCTCGCTGGGCATGAAAGGCGCAGTCGTCGTCGAATAACGCGACAGTCGGCGATCAGTTTTTATCGTGTCACCAGCGCAGAGCGGCTGGTGACGTACAGCGAGTACGCGATGACCGCGAAGCCGACCGCAGTCAGCGCGTTCTCGAAGATCAGTGCGACATCGGTGGGTAAGCCGAACAGCTGGTCTCCGACGCCGGCGATGAGCGATCCGACGGTGATAGTCGCGAATCCGATAGCGAGAAACGTGAGCCCTGTCGCCCGTGTTTTCAGCGCCGCGCGGGTTGCGAAGTAGGTGATGAGCCCACCGAGCAACACTGTCACAGTCTTGAATCCGATGACGATGAGTGGGATGTCTCCGTTCATAGTTCCTCGCTGACGCGTGACCACAGGAGTGCGAGCCGATCGCTCGGTCGTTCCTCGGCCGGCAGGACGTCGACATCGAAGGATCCGTCACCGTCGACCCCGACGAACACGCCCCCGCAATCCCGGACGTACGCCGTCGCGTGATGCCCGTCAGCACGCACTTCCGTCTCCTCGGCGACCAGCTCGGCCTCGCTCAGTTGTTCGAGCTTCCGGTACGTGCTTGTCTGGGGCAGGTCACAGGCCGAGGCGACCTCTTTGGCTGGCAGCGGCTCGTCGAGAACCCTGAGTATGTCGCGACAGTCAGGGTCGGCGAGGGCGTCGAACAGCGCCTGCGTCTCGCTCGCGTCGTTGTGTGCCACGGAGGGACCCTCTCAGGGGGGCAGTCGGAGGTAGTTCTGCGGGCGGTTCGGTTTCCATATGACGGGGCAGCGACGTGAAACCTATGGGGCGCTATTACCCCGATGTCCTGCGATACCCGGGTATCAGCTCTCACCCGATGTGTAGAATATAAAGCACCATCAGATAAAGGGTAACCGTTTGTTTCCAGAATCTGGAAAGGAGACATTCCCTTTTCTATCCCGTAATACCAACGGTTAGCATGCCATGCGACCGCCCTCCACCCGCAGACAGTTCCTCGCGAGCACAGGACTGACAACACTCGCCGTTACCGCCGGCTGCGTCTCCTCAAGCAGTCCAAACCCAGCCGACAACGGGACCGAAGCTGCATCGTCAACGCCCACAGAGACAGCCACAACGGCGTCAACGCCCGAATCCCTCGACGACTGGCTCGACGACGCCAACGGCTACGACGGTGAGACCCACAGATACGGACCGCAGTCCCGGCCAACAATTATGCTTGGCGAGGAGACAGACGATGGACTGGCGTTCAGCCCACCAGCCATCGAGGTTCCGCCGATGACGACCATCCGCTGGGACTGGACGGGCCACGGTGGCCAGCAGAACGTCGTCGCGCTCGACGGCACCTTCGACAGCGGCCGGACGAACGCCCAGCCCGGGACGATGTATCACTACTTCTTCGAGGAGCCCGGCGAGTACCGCTACGTCTCCGAACCCCATCGCGACGGTGGCATGAAGGGTGCGGTTATCGTGAAAGAGCCGCCGAGTTCAGGCAATGCAACTGTCGACGAATGGCTCATAGAGTCGAGTAACTTCGACGGCACCATTGCCGACGGCACCGACACTGACACTGCTACTGTTACGGCCGGTGCGGACGGTAACGGCGGTCAGTTCGCGTTCGACCCACCTGCACTGAAAGTTTCGACTGGGACGACCGTCCGCTGGGACTGGACCGGCGACGGCGGCCCGCACAACATCGTCTCCAAAGGCGATGGCCCGCTCGATTCGGAACTCGTCGCCGACGAAGGGAGCGCCTACGAGCATACGTTCGAGGAAACTGGAACCTATCTGTACTCCTGTAAACCACACGAGGGACTGGGGATGAGAGGCGCAATCGTCGTTGAATAGCTTCGGAACTGGCCTGTTGGCCCGCCTAGGGAATCTTGACGCTATGTTTGAGCGTGCCGATTCCTTCGATTTCCACTTCGACTTCGTCGCCGTCCTCCATCGGGCCGACCCCTTCAGGCGTCCCCGTGGCGATGACATCGCCGGGCTCTAAGGTCATGTACGAGGTTATCTCCGCGATCAGTTCGGGCACCGAGAAGATGAGGTGCTCGCGGGAGGAGGACTGCTTCGTCTCGCCGTTCAATCGGAGTTCGATGCTGGCATCCTCGGGAACGTGCTCCGGCGTAGCCACGAGCGGGCCGATCGGGCAGGCGTTGTCGAAGGCCTTCCCGCGGACCCAGTTCTGTTCCCGTCGCTGGTCGTCGCGGTTGGAGATGTCGTTGACGCAGGTGTACCCCGCGACGACGTCCATCGCGCCCGATTCACGGACGTTCCGGCACTGCTCGCCGATGACGACGCCGAGTTCGGCCTCGTAGTCGATGCGCTCTTTCCCCGAGGGCATCGTGAGGTGCTTGCCGTGGGACGCGACGGCGTTCGGAGCCTTGAGGAACAGCATCGGCCTGTCCGGGAGGTCCGAGTCCATCTCTTCGGCGTGGTCGGCGTAGTTGCGCCCGATACAGACGACTTTCGTCGGCTCGCAGGGCGGGAGAATGTCCACCTCGTCGGGGTCGTAGGACTCGTCGCCGAACGCGATGCGACCGTACGGTCCGGCGGCGGCGGTGACGACGGGCTCGCCGTCCTCGACGGTCCAGCGGCCCCCCCGGACATTCCCCGCGGTATCACGGAATCGAACGCGCTTCATGTCACCGTTCTCTCAGGGCCGACAGATAAGCGTTTAGGAGGGGGAAACCGGACCACAGCGGGCTGTTCGACGGCTGTCTACCCGAGTATCGTCACCTGCGGTGTCGCGGCGGTCAGGAGTGTGACCGAACGGCTTTTGAGACGGGGCGGGCTACGCTGGGCCGATGAACGTCCTCGTCGTTGGCGCCGGCGCGATGGGCCAGTGGTTCGCGCGCACAGTCCGGACCCACGCCGACGCGTCCGTCGCCTTCACCGATGTCGACCAGTCGGCCGCCGAAGCCGCTGCCGACGCGGTCGGCGGGCGCGCTGTCGCCAGCGACGCGACCGAGACTTTCGATGTCGTCTGTATCGCGGTGCCGATGCCCGTCGCCGAGACGGCCATTCACGAGTTCGCGCCGCTGGCTACGGGTGCAATCGTCGATGTGACTGGGAGCATGGCAGGCCCCGTCGCAGCGATGCGGGACGCGATGCCTGACGGCCAGCGACTGAGCCTCCACCCGCTGTTTGCCCCCGAGAACGCGCCCGGCAACGTCGCCGTCGTCGCCGACGTATCGGGACCCGACGCTGCTGCCGTCGTCGACGCACTCGCCGAGGCCGGGAACAACTGCTTCGAGACGACGGCGGCGGAACACGACGAAGCCATGGAAACAGTCCAGGCCAGCGCCCACGCGGCGGTGCTCGCGTTCGCGATGGCCGCCGCCGACGTGCCCGAGCGGTTTCAGACGCCGATTTCGGCCGGCCTGTTCGACCTCGTCGAGCAGGTCACCGGCGGCGATCCGCGGGTGTACGCCGACATCCAGGACACCTTCGACGGCGCGGACGCGGTCGCCGACGCCGCCCGGCAGATTGCCGACGCCGACGCGGACACCTTCGAACGGCTCTACGAGCAACTTTCATGAACCAGGAAACACGCCAGCAGATACGCGAAAACGCCCAGTACCTCCGCAACGTCCGACCGCTGGACCCCGAGGAGCTACACGAGTACGTCGAGGGCCAGCCCCACCCCGCCGTCGTCAAGCAGGTGCTTCGGGAGGAGGCGTTCGATTTGGGCATCGTCGAACAGGACGACGGGACCTTCGCTCCGGCACCTGAGGGTCGTCTTTCGGTAGATTTCGACGGTGTCGAGCGGTTCCCCGACCGCTACGAACAGCAGGTCATCGACCTGTTGACAGAGTGGGGCGGACTGGAGTGGCACAGCGGCGACAGCGGTGACGAACTCCGTGAGCGCATCCGTGACATCAAGGAGCGGTATCTCCAGGGCCAGGCCGTCGAGTACGACGAACTGACGGCGCTTGGCTATGCCGTCTACCACCTCCCTGACTACTACGCCGTGGCGAAGTACGTCCTCGCGGACCTCGTCGCAGACGGTCTGCTCCCGTCACAGCTCCGAGTTCTGGATGTCGGGGCCGGTGTCGGCGGCCCGGCGCTCGCCCTGCGCGACCTGCTTCCGGACGACGCGCTGCTCGACTACCACGCGGTCGAACCGAGCGCCGCCGCGGACGTGCTGGAGAGCCTACTGGAAGACAGCGGCCAGAACGTCCGATGGGAGATTCACCGGGCGCTCGCCGAGGAGTTCGATCCGTCGTCGCCGATTCCCGGCGACGACAGCGGTGGCGGGACCGGAGACGGGGACAGCGGTAGCGACGGCAGCACCGATGAGGGATACGACCTCATCATCTTCGGCAACGTCCTCAGCGAACTCGACGACGCGGCGGCGACCCTCTACCGGTACGTCGAGGCGCTTTCCGACGACGGAACGCTACTGGCGCTGGCCCCCGCCGACCGGAACACGGCGATACAGCTCCGGCAGGTCGAGCGCGAGGTGGCCGACGGCGGCCCGGCGACGGTGTACGGGCCGACGGTGCGCCTCTGGCCCCACCAGTCTCCCGACAGCGAATCGTGGTCGTTCGACCGCAAGCCCGATATCGAGGTGCCGACGATGCAGCGGCGGCTCGACGACCCCGCGGGCGGGACGGGCGAGTTCGTCAACACGGACGTGCAGTTCGCCTACAGCGTCCTGCGAACCGACGGGAAGCGGAAGCACGACGTGACGCCGGACCGGGGCATCCACGCGCCGATGGCCGACGCCGAGAACTACGTCACCGACCGGGTGAACTTCCTGGGTGTGAAACTCAGCCACGACCTCGCCGAGCGGGAGGGGGCGAACCCGCTGTATCTGCTGGGCGACGGCAGCCAGAAGGTCGACCACTTCGCCGTCCTCACGGAGGCGTCGATACTGAACGAGGACCTCCGGAAAGCCGACTACGGCGACCTGCTCTCATTCGAGAACGCGCTAGTGCTCTGGAACGACGACGAGGAAGCCTACAACGTCGTCGTCGACGGCGAGACGGTCGTCGACCGGGCCCGCTAGCGGTGGGCTTTTCTCGGGGACGGCCTGACGGAGCGTATGGACGAGCCGACGATTCTGCTGACCAACGACGACGGCATCGAGAGCGCCGGCCTCCGGGCGCTGTACGACGGGCTCTCGACGGTCGGCGACGTGACCGCGGTCGCCCCGGCGGAGGACCAGAGCGCGGTCGGCCGAGCTATCTCACACGAAGTGACCGTCCACGAGCACGAGCTCGGCTACGCCGTCGAGGGAACGCCCTCGGACTGCGTCGTGGCGGGGCTCGAAGCGCTCGTCACCGACACCGACCTCGTGGTCGCGGGCTGTAACCGCGGGGCGAACCTCGGCGCGTACGTTCTCGGCCGCTCGGGGACCGTCAGCGCCGCCGTCGAGGCGACGTTCTTCGACGTGCCGGCGATGGCCGTCTCGATGTACATCCCGGTCCGCGAGGACGCCGCCTTCGCCGACATCGAGGCCAACGGCGACAGCTACGGCGAGGCCGCCAAGGCGACGACCTACCTCGCCGACCACGCCGTCGACGCCGGCGTGTTCGAGCAGTGCGACTACCTGAACGTCAACGCCCCCGTCGCCGAGTGGGGCGACGCGGAGATGACGGTCACCCGACCGTCCCACGTCTACGAGATGGACGCCGTCAGGGAGGGCGACGCCGTGACCCTCCACGACCGAATCTGGGAGCACATGGCAGAGGGCGACATCCCCGATCCCGAGGGGACCGACCGCCGTGCCGTCGTCGACGGGAAGGTCAGCGTCTCACCGCTGACCGCGCCGCACACGACGGAACACCACGAAGCCCTCGACGCCATCGCGGAGACCTACGAGCCGGGCGACGACGGCGAGGCGGCCGACTGAGCGGACGATGCGGTTCCGCAACGCCATCCTCTTCGTCGCGCTCGCCGTCGCCTGGGGCAGCGCCTTCACCGCGATCAAAGCCGGGCTGGAGTACTTCCCGCCGATCCTGTTTGCGGCGTTCCGGTACGACCTCGCCGGGCTGTTGATGCTCGGCTACGCGGTGTACGCCACAGACCAGTGGGTTCCACGGGGTCGGACCGACTGGGCCGTCGTGGGTATCGGCGGCTCGCTCATGATCGCTGCCTACCACATCTTCCTGTTCGTCGGCGAGCAGGGAACCACCAGCGCCGCCGCCGCTATCGTCGTCAGCCTCTCGCCGATTCTCACGACCGGGTTCGCGCGTGCGTTCCTCCCGGACGAACGGCTCACGGCACTGGGCATCGTCGGCTTACTCATCGGGTTCGTCGGCGTCGGCGTCCTCAGCAACCCCGACCCGGGGAACCTCCTCGACCCGCGAACCGTGTCGCTGTTTCTGGTATTCCTCGCGGCCACGTCGTTCGCCCTCGGGAGCGTGCTGACTCGCCGGTTCGACGACGACCTGGAAATCGAGACGATGGAGGCGTGGTCGATGCTGCTCGGTGCGGTGCTCATGCACGGCGTCAGCCTCGGTGCCGCCGAGTCGATTGCCGACGTCCGGTGGACCGCCGAGGCCGTCCTCGCCCTGCTGTACCTGGTCGTCGTCGCCAGCGCCCTCGGCTTTCTCATCTACTTCGACTTGCTGGAGCGGCTGGGACCCATCGAGATCAACCTTGTCTCCTACGCCGCCCCAGTCGTCGCCGCCGCCACTGGACTGCTGTTCCTCGGTGAGACGCCGACGGTCTACACAGGTGTCGGATTCGCCTGTATCCTCGTCGGGTTCGGACTGCTGAAACGGGACACGCTACGAAACGAGGTCGCGCGGTTCAACGGGACGCCGAATCGGGGTGACTGAGATCAGTCGCCCCGGTCTGCCGCCTCTGGCACGTCTCGGAGGAACGCGACGATATCGTCACCGTCAGCATCGAGACCGCCGCCCTGTGCGACTGTCGGTCGCCCGCCGCCGCCGCCACCGAACTCCGTCGTCACGCGGTCGATCACCTCGCCGGCGTCGATGCCGCCGGTCGTCGCGACGCCCAGATACTGGCCATCGGCGTCCACCAGCGCGGCCACGTCGATATCGTCGTCGACGGCGGACTCCGCCCGGTCGGCCAGTCCGTTCGCGTCGAGTCCGGTGACGGTGCCGATGAGCCACCGCCGCCCGTCCACTTCGATAGCATCGTCGCGCAGGTCAGCGAGACGGGAATCGACGAGGCGCTCTCGGAGGGTCGTCACCGTCTCCCGGAGGTCGTCGCATTCTGACTGGAGACCATCGACAGCGGCCGGGAGTTCCGCAACGTTCGTATCCAGTGACTTGGCCGCAGCCATCGCCCGCTCGTGCTCGGTCGTACGCTGACGGATGGCTCGCGGACCGACGGCGAACTCGACGCGGGTCAGTCCCTCGCCGGGGTTGGAACGTCCGAGCACTGTCACCGGCCCGATCTCTCGCGTGTTCCCGACGTGTGTCCCGCCGCAGGCCGCCACGTCCCAGTCTTCGATGGTGACGACCCGGACCGTCTCGCCCTCGATTCCCTCTTCGGTCTTCGTGTTGAACGCGATGTCGTCGCGGTCCAGTGCCTCCTCACGCGGGATTTCTTCCCAGGTCACGTCGTAGGACTCCCAGACGGCGCGGTTAGTCAGCCGTTCGAGTTCGGTGAGCGTTTCGTCGTCGATTTCGGTCGTCGTTTCGAAGTCCACCCGAACCTTCCCGCTGATAGCCGGTCCGAAGGCAGCGGCTTCGTCGTCGTCCGGTACTGTCGCGCTAATATCGAAGCCGCCGTAGCCGAGATCCGACAGCAGCCGGCGACCAGCGCCGTAGAGGACGTGGCTGGCCGTGTGGGCGCGCATGCAGTACGTCCGAAACGCCGTGTCGATCTGGCCTTCGACCGTCTCGCCGGAGTCAAACGCCGGCGGATCGGCCAGTTCGTGGACGATATCGCCGTTTCGGTGCTGGACGTCGACGACCTCAACGCCGCCAAGTGTCCCCCGGTCGGCCGGCTGGCCGCCGCCTTCGGGGTAAAAGTACGTCTCCGTTAGCACGACATCGGTTGTATCGATACGGTCGACAGTCGACGTGAACGTCGTCACAGTGGGCTCGGCTGCGGCTGTTCCCGTCATCGGGCGTGGCTACGTCGGCGCGAACAAAAACACCTGGGCGTCACTCCCGGACAGGGGTGTATCTGGGACCGGCTGGCCGACAAGAACGTAGTTCCCGCGCGTACGGTTCCAGTGAAGGGGTTTAGGAGCTGATTTACACAGTTCCCAGCAGCTATTCGAGGCATAATCCGCTGTTTTACACCGTATCCAGTCTCGATACGGTGCCACTAATTAAATACGGTCAGTGACGCTTACATTTCATGCTCGGGAGTGGGGTCCAATCGGTAGTGCTCTGGCTGGTGGTGGTCTGGCTGTTCGCAGTCGGGCTGTTCCTGGCGCTGCTGTACGCGTCCGGCAAGCGGGACCGACGTGAGCAGACCCGCGTGTAACTGGGGCGAATGTATAGGCCGGACGATGGGACAGTAGCGTCTGACGTTCGGCTGACGGACCCCTCGGTATCAGATCCCCGTCCTGCGGTTTTCACTTTCACTGTGAATTACCCGATTATATGAGCCCTGGCCCCCTGTCGGGCAATATGATCGAGCGATTACGCCGGGTCGTGGGGACTCGACAGCGGTCACATCTGGAGTGTCGACGCTGTGGAACCACCATCGAAACGGACGGCACGACCTGCCCGGCCTGTGGCTCCGGCAACATCGCACAGTACGACCTCTGACCGTGGTATCGGCCAGCTATTCTGCTGTTTTCTCTTTTCCAAACGCTGTCAGGCAGACAGATCGTAGACTGTTCGTTCAGCGACAAAAGAACACGTCAGCAGAGGCGCCTACTGCTCGACAGATTCCCACACGTCAGACGAAATCTTCGCCTCAGAGTTGTCGGGATGTGTCACCGTCAGTCGGTCGCCGGACTCGATAGCGATGAGATCGACAGTGTTGCTCTCCGTGTGATTCCGCGTCGGATACGTAAACGGTCGTGACCGCGTCGGGAGGTCGCTGATCGACGGGCACTCCGGCGGCGCAACGACGTCGTCGGCGAACCCGTCGGTGTGGATCTTCGACTGTGGCTTGTCGCGACCACGCGTATCGAGCCACTGGAGGCATTTCTCCCCAATCGAAATGGTCTCAATGGCTGAGCGCACCCGGTGCCTGGCCCGTTCCAGAAGCGAGGGCGGCGGCACGTCGCCGTCGGCCGTCCTACCCCGGGCACCCCGTGGCTCATCCATGGGTGTGAGACTCATAAGCACAGCTAGGGAAGCACGGTACAAAACCGTTGTGTCGGACCGGTTTAGAGTTCGATCCGCTCGACGATCTGGTTGCCGTCTTCCCGGGTGTTGAGCGCAACGATGCGGACGTGTTCCTCTAGGCCGGAGTCCTTGAGCTTGGCTTTCAGCAGGTTGTCCACCTGATAGACGCCGGCCGCGTTATTCATCGCGATTTCGACGAGTACGGGATAGTCGTCGCCCGAGCTCAGCGTCACCGTCTCGATAGCCTGGCTGGAGACAGTGTCGATACCGCGACCGCCGCGCTTGTACGGAATCCGCGAACGACCGCGCTCCATGTCCAGCGCGTCGGCGACGCGAACGACGCCTGCTTCCAGCGTCAGCGGGTTTTCCTCGGTGTGATGACAGAGAATCGCGTGTAACACTTCGCCTTTTACCTGAACCGCCTGTCGAACGTCGTAGAATTCATCGAGCAGGTCATCGAGGAGATCGGCTGCCAGCGGGATCGAATAATAGGGGTGTGAATCGCGGTGGACGACGTGGCCGATGTCGTGCAGCGTCGTCGCAAGTGCGATGATGACAGCCTCGTCGGCCTCATCGAGGCCGTGGTCGGCCGCACCGTTGAACTCGACGCCGCCCTGTTTGAGGAGGTCATACAGGCACAGCGCTCGATTCCGGACGATGTCGATGTGTTTCGCGCCGTGGTCGTTGTACCGCTTGCGCGCGACGGGGTTGATGTTCTGGGCTTCAAGATACGCCTGAATCTCCTCGTCAGTCGTGACGGTGTCGAGAACGGCGTTCAGTCGCCCGTCGGGGAACGCATGGTCCGCGTCGGGATCGTAAATACGGCCGCTAGTATCGTCGCTGTCAACGCTCATGTCATAACCCAGACGACCCACCGCGAAAAATCCCCCACCGGCGCGGTCAGGTGGCGGCGTCGATCACTTCGTCGTAGTCCGGTTCGACGCCGGGGTCGTCGCTGACCCAGGCGTACGTGATGTCCTGGTCCTCGTCGATAACGAAGACGGCTCGCTTGGCGACGTTCGGAACGCCGAGTGCTTCGAAGTCCATCGAAATGTCGTAGGCGTCGACGATCTCCCGCCCGGAGTCACTGATGAGATCGAACTCGAGTCCCAGTTCGTCCCGGAACGCGTTCTGTGAGAACGGTGTGTCGATGCTGACGCCGTACAGCGTCGCCCCCGCATCTGTGAGTTCGTCGAGTCGATCCTGGAACGTGTTCATCTCGTGGCTGCAAACGCTGGTGAACGCCCCGGGGAAGAACGCGAGAACAATAGGCCCGTCGCCGAGCGCCTCGGACAGCGTTATCTCATCGATGTCGCCGTTTGCAATCGGTGCCGTGAAATCGGGTGCAGTGTCTCCGGTTGCTACCATACTGGCGACCTGGGTCCTGGCAGGTAAAACCCTTTCCGACGTGGCCGAGTCCGGTCCAGAGTCAGAACTGCGCGAACTTCGCCGTGACTTCGTCGATCCACTCTGGCAGCTCGCGGTCGGCAAGTGTCCCGTCGGCGTCCCGGGTCGTGACGACGTCCGCGATCTCGCCCTCGCGCGTGATATCGAGTCGCCACACCCCGTCAGCCTCGATATCGACCCGAACTACGTCCTCTCCGACGGGTTTGATCGGTCGGATCGTTACCTCTTCCCCGCTCCTGACTTCCATCGTGTGGCTGTCGGCCGGCATCTGGTATCCTTGAGCGCCCGACAGTAGTTATATCCCCGGGCAGATGCGGCCATCTATCCGGCGCTGCACCCGGTGAGTAGTGATTTAACAAACGTATAATGAATTGACAGTATCACATAGCCGTTACTGCGGGTGCGAACCCGCATCCGGACAGACCACGCATGCAGACCATGGCCACGGAAGTCGTGTCACCTGGACAATCCCAGCTATCAGCCTGGTCCGTGGACATGTAGCGGTCTATCTGTCGACGTGCCGTACCCAGCCAGAGACACCACACGGCCGGGGAGATGGTGTCTCGTATTGCCCCCCGATCCACACCCATTACGCCCACTCTCCCACCCCCATGCCGGGCCTCGCCGTCGGTTCCCGGCGAGGCCGTTTCCACATCCTGAGCGGTTGCGACTCCGCTTGTGACTCATGCTCTGTCTTCGGCCTACATCAGAGCAGCGCCACAGAGGGAATTCAGATAGCAATGAATCGCCTGGCAGGCCGACCTGAGCAAAAAGGTTATAATAGCAACCACGTAACCTTCGGATACAATGTTAGGGACATCCGGAGTACTGTTCCCGGGGATGCCCGGGACGACGGAGATGATGGTCATCCTCCTCATCGCCGTCCTGCTGTTCGGTGCGAACAAGATTCCAAAACTAGCGCGGTCGACTGGCGAAGCCATGGGCGAGTTCCAGAAGGGGCGCGAAGAAGTCGAGCAGGAACTCGAAGAGATGCGTGAGGGCGGCGCTGCAGAGGGCACCGACGCCTCCACCGTGGACTCGGCCGAGTCGACCGAGACGGCGACGGAAACCGAGACGTAACCTCGACACTTCTCCGTTTTCAGCGATCTGTAGTGATAACGAAAGGATTTTTCGCCGGTCAATCAACCACTCGGTAGGGCGTGTGGCCTAGTGGACCAGGGCGAGGGGTTCCTAACCCCTAGAACGCGGGTTCGAATCCCGCCACGCCCGTGCAGCGACCGAAGGGAGCGAACCGGCATGGCGGGATTCTAATCAGGGAGGTCGCGCGCAGCGAAGCGAGCACGTCCGACCGTGGTTCGAATCCCGCCACGCCCGTTCTGCGACGAGCGGACGCGAGGAGCGAACGGGCACGGAGTTCGAACCCTGCAAGTCGCAGCGCCGAGCGAAGCGAGGCGACCGTCTTGCTCCGGTTCGAATCCCGCCACGGCCGTTCGTGGTTTCTCGCATCCGCTCGAAACACACTCGCGGCCGTGGCGACCCTCGCGAAACCTCCGGTTTCGCTCAGTCCCGCCACGCCCGTTTCTGGCGAGCAAACCGATCCGTCGAACGAACCAAGTCTTCCCAACCGGACACACAGCACCTGAGATGCCAACGTATAAGTTTAGGCTTGCCTAACCCATGCTGAAATGGACCGGGAGCCGTCCGAGCGGGCGGACGTGTGTGTCATCGGGGCCGGGCCGGCAGGGGCACTCGTCGCGAGCCAACTCGCCAGCGACGGACAGAAGATAGTCGTGCTAGAGGCCGGGCCGCGGTTCGACAGATCGAACCGAGAGCAGCAGATGGAGCAAGCGATCCGGCCCGGAGACCACGGCTCGGTCTGGGAGATGGGCGGTGACCGCGACGCGTTCAGTGCGAGCGGCGAGCGGTACTACCCGCTGAACGTCTCCCGGGTGAAAGGCGTCGGCGGGTCGACGCTGCACTGGCAGGGGATGGTGATGCGGTTGCACCCCTCGGATTTCGACGGGAGCCACGACACCGACGACCCGGCGTGGCCGATCAGCTACGACGACCTGCGGCCGTACTACGCCGACGCCGAGCGGGCGCTGGGGGTCGCCGGCGACGCAGACAACCCCTTCGCACCACCGCGAGACGGTGCGTATCCCCTGCCCGGTTTTCCGCCGTCGTACAGCGACTCGCTGTTCGCCGAGGCTTGCGAGCGGTTGGGCATCACGATGCACTCCGTGCCCAACGCCCGGAACTCCGAACCGTACGACGGCCGGGGGCCGTGTGTCGGATACGGAACCTGCCAGCCGGTCTGTCCTTCCGGCGCAAAGTACGACGCCAGCGTCCACATCGAGGACGCCGAAGCCGAGGGAACCAGAGTCATCGACCGCGCGCCGGTCCAGCGCCTCGAAACCGGTTCTGACGGAAGAGTCGAGGCGGCCGTCTACGCGACGCCGGACGGGACCGAACACCGCCAGACGGCCCGCGAGTTCGTTATCGCGGCGGGCGGCGTCGAGACGCCGCGACTCCTTCTCCTGTCAGCGAACGACGACCATCCGGACGGGCTGGCGAACAGTTCAGGACTGGTCGGCCACTACTTCATGGACCACCTGTTTGCCGGCGCTGGCGGCACCCTCGACCGGGAAACGCGCCAGAATCACGTCGGCTTTCTCACGAGCGAGTGCCACCAGTTCTACGACGACCCCGGGCAGGCAGTCGAGCGCGTCGCGGACGGAGAGACGGTCGTTGCGGCCACCGACGAAGCGCTGTCGCCGCTGAAACTGGAGTTTCTGAACTACGCCGGTCCGTCGCCGGTCGAACTCGCGCTCTCCGGCGAGGAGTGGGGTGATACACTGCTGTCGAGCCTCCGCGAGAGTTACGGCAACAGCATCGCGATGGGCGGACTGGTCGGCCAGCCGCCGCGAAAGGAAAACCGGGTGACGCTGGACACGTCGACGACGGACGACCACGGAAACCCGGTACCGGACATCCAGTGGTCGTGGGGCGAGCGACTGGAACGGTCGGTCGGTCGCGCGAACGAGATTCAACACGCCGTGCTATCGGAGCTGGGCGTCGACATCTCCTGGACGGTCGGTCCGGCGGACACCGGGCCGGCGTACCACCACATGGGGACGACGCGGATGGGGACCGACCCCGCGGAGAGCGTGGTCGATCCGCAGCTACGGGCCCACGACGTGACGAACCTCTCAATCGCATCCTCGTCGGTGTTCGTCAGCGCCGGGTCGATGAACCCGACGCTGACCATCGCCGCGCTCGCGCTGAAGTGCGCGGACCACGTCTCCGAGCGGCTCTAATCGGAAAACGCCGCGACCACTGCCTTACTCCGGCGAGTGACCGACCGGAGCCCGGGCGCACCGTGGGCGATCCACACGGCGACAGCCAGACCGAACAGCCCGAACTGGAACAGGACGTACGGCTCGGCGGAGAGCGAGGCGAACTGCTCGACGAAGGAGGTGTCGTTGGCGTACGGCGGCGGTGGCTGGAGCGGCCAGACGAGAAAGCGGAGCCACTGGACCTGTGTCAGGTCGCCGCCGAGCAGCCCTGCCACCGCCGTCGGGCTCATGTCGGTCAGGGTGTGTGCGAACGCTCCGATTGTGAAGGCCTCCGAGAGGTCCGTTCTGCGATATCGGACGGCGAGTTGGTGCAGGACCACGGCGAGGATGAAGAGGGTGAACAACGAATGGGCAAGCGACCGCCCGGACGGCAGGATGCCGAACGTCCAAGCGAGCGGTTTGTCGATCAGGTCCGGGAACTGCGACCCCACCGCCAGCGCGGTCAGTGGTGCTGCTGTCTGGCGACGGGTCGGGTCACGGCGAGTGTAGACGACGTAGACGAGGTAGGCGACGGCGAGATGTCCCCACGGCCACATTGGGTTTCGGTATGCCGGACGGAAGCTTGTATCTGCTGATACAGGGAGTCGGGAAGCGGCACGCAAAACCGCCGGATCGGCGCTCAGTACAGGCCGAGAATCGCGCCGGCGTCGAGAAGAAGCAGGATTGCGACGACGGATGCCCCGAGCAGGAACGGGCGTGCGTTCCGGGCCGGTTCGCGCACCTTCTGCTGGTCGAAGCCGTCGCTGAGTTTCGATGCCCCGACTTCGACGAGGCCTGCCAGGATGAACCACAGGACGATCATCGTGATGACGAGGTGGCCGCGACCGGTTCCCGTCAGCGACTCGGCGGTGTAGCGGGTCGCAGCCAGATGCCCGCCCGTCAGAAACAGGAGCAGCGCGCTCGCCCGTGACACCGTCTGGAGCTTCCCGGTAATCGCCAACAGCGGTCCCGGCGAGGAGTCGCCGTTCAGCGCCGTCGGGAGCACGGCGTAGGTCATGAACAACACGGTTCCAGCCCACAGCGCGGCGAATATCAGGTGAATCCCGAAGACAGCCGCGTTTACGACACTCATATGCGGCGGTTGGACGCGACCCTCTTCAACGTCGTGGGTTCGGTGTGGTTACTCCGGGGAATCGAAGGCATCGAGCGCGTCCGCGTCACCGGACATATCGAGTTCTTTGACCGCGTCTGTATCAGCCGAGATGTGCGTCTCGCGGTCCGTGTCGTAGTCCAGTTGGTCGATGAGATGGACGAACGAGCCGGGATCGGGGATGAGGAAGATGCGGAGCGAGAACGCCACGTCGCTCTCCTTGATGTCGACGAGCGAGTCGAGCACGATGGTCAGCGAGTCCCGCCGGACGTGCGAGAGGGCCTTGTCGGCGATCTCGGTCGCGTCGTCCTGTACGACCGTCGGCGTCCCCATATTGATGGTCGCGTTCAGCGTGTTCGCGATGCCGTCGATGAAGCCCGAGGTGAGGATGTTGCACATCTCCTGGAGCGCGGACTCGTGGAGCTGTGTGAACCCGTCATCGACGCTGGAACCGGTCATCAGCTCCGCGATCTCGGCGGCCGTCTCGGTCTCGAACGTCATCAGGAAGACGCCGTAGGGCGGCTCTGTCAGGCGAACGCGGGCGCTGTAGATGGTCCCGCCGCCCATTTCGGTGGCGATGTCCTCCGGCTGGACGAACGAGAGGCTCTTGATCTCGACGGCGGCGTCGACGCCGGCCAGCGTCGCCAGCGAGTCGGCGACCTGTTCGGCCCCGTCCTGGATGAGCCGCGTAATGAGCGTGAGTTTCCGGATATCGATGAGAAGCGGCATTGGACGCTATCAGGACCTATGGTATGTTACCGTTTTCGGTGGGGACGGACTCCTGGACTAAACAGTGGGTCACCGTAACGCTCATTACCACTGACTGACAGGGGTTCGGTGGGGAGCGTGCTATTCCGTGTCTTACCCGTCATCGGCGGGTTTCACACGGGAGGCCGCCAGCGGATTTCTGTGCGGGGCTGACTGAGGAGCCGCGGCCACGCCCGATGTGAGCACGCTTAAGCCGCCCCGTCCGTTTTGCACAGCCATGGAACCACGGGACCTCTCCGCTCACACTGTCTATCGGGCAGGTCGCGGTATCGAGGAGGTCGCCCGGGAACTCGGCCTCGACCCGGACGACATGGTGAAGCTGGCGTCGAACGAGAACATGTACGGGCCGAGCCCGAGAGCCGTCGAGGCGATTCGCGGGGCGGCCGAGCGAATGCACTCCTATCCGAAGGCCTCCCACGCCGACCTCGTCGACGAGCTGGCGGATATGTGGGACGTAACGCCCGAACAGGTGTGGCTGAGCAACGGCGGCGACGGCGCGCTCGACTGCCTCGCCCGGGCGATGCTCGAACCCAGCCAGGACGTGCTCGTCCCGTCACCGGGCTTCGCGTACTACGCGATGAGCGCACGCTATCACCACGGCGAGGTCAACGAGTACACGCTCTCGAAGGCCGACGACTTCGCCCAGACCGCCGACACCGTCCTGAAGGATTACGACGGCGAGCGAATCGTCTACCTCACCAGCCCGCACAACCCCACGGGCGCGGAGTTCACGACCGACGCCGTCAGAACGATTGCCGAGGAGACCGACGAGCAGACCCTCGTCGTCGTCGACGAAGCCTACGGGGAGTTCACCGAGAAACCGAGCAAGCGGCCATTACTGGACAACCGCGACGACGTTGCGCTCCTGCGAACGTTCTCGAAGGCCTACGGGCTCGCGGGCGTTCGACTCGGCTACGCGGTGGTCCCGGACGACTGGGCCGACGCCTACGCCCGCATCAACACGCCCTTTTCCGCCAGCGAACTCGCCTGCCGCGCCGGGCTGGCGGCGTTGGACGACGACGAACACGTCGAGCGGTCCGTCGACACCGCCGCGTGGGCCCGGGAGTACCTCTCCGAGGAACTCGACGCGCCGACCTGGGACAGCGCTGGGAACTTCATTCTCGCGGAGGTCGGCGACGCGTCGGCCGTCGCGGACGCCGCCCAGGAGCGGGGCGTCATCATCCGCGATTGCTCCTCGTTCGGGCTGCCCGAGTGTATCCGCATCACCTGCGGGACACGCGAAGACACGGAACGCGCCGTCTCGGTACTGAACGAAGTCATCGAGGTGGTCGAGGCGTGAGAGTCGCTGTCACCGGGACGCCGGGCACGGGCAAGACCACGGCGACGGAGCGCCTCGACACTGACCTCGACGTGCTCCATCTCAACGACGTCATCAAAGACGAGGGGTTCTCGACAGGTATCGACGAGGACCGCGGGAGCCTCGTCGCTGACCTCGACAGCCTGTCCGAGTGGCTCGACGGCCGCGACAACGTGCTGTTCGAATCCCACCTCGCCCAGCACTTCGACGCCGACCGCGTGATCGTGCTGCGAGCCCACCCCGAGACAATCGTCGAGCGGCTTCGGGAGCGCGGCGACGACGATTCGAAGGCCTACGAGAACGCGGAGTCGGAAGCGCTCGATGTCATCCTCGGGGAAGCCGTCGAGGAGCACGGCATGGAATCGGTGTACGAAATCGAGACGACGGACCGGGACCCCGACGAGGTGGCGAGTGAAATCCGGGCCGTCGTGGACGGCGAGCGCGAGCCGAGTGCGGGGACCGTCTCCTACATCGACTGGCTATGACGCTCGATAAGTTCCGCCCGCTGGCCGACCGCGCGCTCGGCCCGTTCGTCAGCGCCGCCAAGGTCGCTGGGCTCTCCCCGAACGGCGTCAGCGTCATTGCGTTCCTGCTGGCCCTCGGAGCGGGCGGGGTGTACGCCGTCGCGGCGCGGGAACCCCTGCTGTATCTCGGCGGAGCCGTCCTCGTCTTCCTGAACGGCTGGCTCGACCTCGTGGACGGCGCGCTCGCGCGGGAGCTGAACGTCGCGTCATCGGGTGGCGACCTGCTGGACCACGTTCTCGACCGCTACGCCGACATCGGCATTATCGTCGGCCTCGCTGCCGGCGTGAGCCAGTGGGAACTGGGCATCGCCGCAGTCACCGGTGTCCTGATGACCTCCTATCTCGGGACCCAGGCGCAAGCGGTCGGCCTCGACCGCGTGTACGGCGGCCTGCTCGGCCGCGCCGACCGGCTCGCGCTCGTCGGTGTCGTAACGGGCGTCGCGGCGTTCGTCCCGACCGCACTGGCCGGCCTGACGCTGGTGGGGTGGCTGCTGGTCGTGTTCGCCGTCGTCGGCCACGTCACCGCCGCTCAGCGGTTTTATCACGCGATGGGGGCGCTGGAGTAGCCAGCGCACCATTTATACCGCGCCCCGTCCAAGCCGTCGGTATGGTTCAGTGCGAGATGTGCGGGACGGAGGTTTCGTCTCCGAACCGCGTCAAAATCGAGGGAGCCGAACTCGACGTTTGCGACGAGTGTACCGACTTCGGCACGGAGGTCAAGACGGAGGAGACGTCCTCTACGTCGACGAAGTACTCGACGTCGTCCTCCTCGTCATCGTCGTCGAGTTCGTCCTCCTCGTCGAGTTCCTCGGGTGGTGGCGGGTCCGGTGGCCGCCGTCGAGACATGTTCGACGAGATGGACGAGATCGCACAGGATTACCACGACCGAATCCGCAAAGGTCGGGAATCCCAGGGCCTCAGCCAGGAGGAACTCGCCAAGCAACTCAACGAGAAGGCGAGCCTGATTCGGAAGCTCGAACAGGGGAACTCCCTGCCCAGCGACGACGTCCAGAAGAAACTCGAAAGCGCGCTCGAAATCTCCCTGAGCGCCGGCGGCAGCGCCGACGAGACGGAGTGGTCCGGCGGCAGCAGCGACGGCGAGTACACGCTCGGAGACGTCGTGAAGCGGAAGGACTAGGTTACAACTGGAGGTCGTCTTTCTCGACGTCGAGTTCGTCCGCGAGCGACTCGACGTTCGACGAGATAGCCGCGATCTCGTCTTGGAGCTCCTGATACCGAGTGCTGTCTTCCAGTTCTCGTTGGGTCTTCTCGACGCGGAGGACGTTGCGTTTGAGCTTTTTCGACGTGAGCCTCTGAAGGCGCTCGTTGTACTCCCGGATCTTGTACAGCCGGTCGACGACCTCCTGGAGGTCGTCGCGGGTGACGGGCTTGACGAGGTAGTCGTCGACGCGCATCTCGATGATATCGAAATCGGGGTCGACAGCGGTGACCATCGCGACGCGGCAACGAAGCCCTCGCTCCTCGATCTGTGCGAGCACTTCGTTGCCGGAGACGACCGGCATCCGGCGGTCGAGTAACACCACGTCGATATCGGGGGACAGAAGTTCTAACCCCTCTTCGCCGCTGTAGGCCGTCTGCACGTGATACTGGCCGGACAGATAGTCGGTGTACAGATCGGCCAGGTGTTGTTCGTCCTCGACTATCAGAACGGTCGGTGTGTCGTCATCCCCTGCTGTCACGGCTTGTCTCGTTTCTTGTCTCGGCTGAACCGTAATAATTGTCACCCCCGAGCGGGAGACCAAGATGGAACGAAGGCGCGGTAGCGAGCGCTGCCAAACGGCGGCTTCGCAACCTATTTCCCGACAGCAGCCGGTGCGTTTCGTATGTTCGTCCTTGTCAATCTGAAGGCGTACCCGTGTGACCCAGTCGAAGTAGCGACCGCCGCTGCAGACGTCAGCGACGACTCCGGCGTTCGCGTCGCAGTCGCGCCACAGGCCGCACAGATCGGCGCTGTCGCGGAGACCGGCGTCGAGACGTGGGCCCAGCACGTCAGCGCCGTCGAGCACGGCAGCCACACCGGTAGTACCCTCGCCGAGGCCGCCGCGGACGCCGGTGCCGTCGGGACGCTCCTGAACCACTCCGAGAACCGGCTCAAGCTCGCGGATATCGACGGCGCGCTCGACGCCGCCGACCGCGCGGACCTCGAAACCATCGTCTGTGCGAACAACCCCGCACAGATCGGCGCGGCCGCCGCGCTCGACCCCGACGGCGTCGCCGTCGAGCCGCCGGAACTCATCGGGACGGGTACGCCCGTCAGCAAGGCCGACCCGGACATCGTGACCGGCGCGGTCGACGCCGCCGCCCGCGTCAACGGCGACGTGGACGTGCTCTGTGGTGCGGGCATCTCGACCGGCGAAGACCTCGTCTCCGCGAGCGACCTCGGCGCGACCGGCGTCCTGCTGGCAAGCGGCGTCGCGAAGGCCGACGACCCGCGGGCGGCGCTCGAGGACCTCGTCGAACCGTTGCTGTAAAACAGCCGTTATCGCGGTACTGACGTTTCAGTCGCCGTTTCCGTCCAGAAATGCCGATTCGAGTCGGGAGACAACCGACTCTACCTCATCTTCGTCGAGTCGGCGGTCGCTCTCTTCTCGAACCAGTGCCGCAATCCGGGAATCGTACTTCCCGCGGCCGACGTGTTCGACCAGTTCGCGGAGCCGGAGTTCCCTGTTTCGCGCGTAGGCCGCCGTCCGGTCGCCGGAGCCGCCCGCCGAGAAGTGGGCGTTCAGCGGCGTTCCGGGACCCTGCTCGCGGTAGTACGCGAGCATCCGCCGAGTCTTGCGGTCCAACTCCTCGATGTCGGCTCGCAAGTTGCCGTAGACGGCGGGACCGTCGAAGTCGGATGTGGACTCGTCGGTAGCGGAGCCAGTTGCCCCGCTCGACTGCTCGGCTTCGACGGCCTCAGCGATAGCCGCTCTCAGATCTTCGTCATCAGCGTCAGCAGTGTCTGTATCAGCCTGGCCGTTGACTGGCACGGCCGCCGCACTGTCGTTTGTGACGGCCCCGTTCGCCGCTACGTCGGCGTTCGTGGCGTGGCCGTTCGACGCCGGTTCGGCGTCCGCACTGCTTCCATTCGTCGCTGGGTCATCGTCCACGCTGCTGCCATTCGTCGCTGCTCCGTCGCCAGTACTGCCGCCGTTCATCGAAGCCCCGTCCTCGGCGAAGGCGCTGAACGCGTCACCGAACCCGCCGCCGGACGTGGCGTCGGCGGCCTCGTCCGGTTCCGCGGACTGCTCGTCACGGTGGCCGTCGGCGTCTGCCTCACCGTCCGACCCCGATTGATCGGCGAACCGCTCGCGCTGGCGACGCAGTTTCTCCTGTTCCGTCCGCCCGGGGTTGTAGTCCTCGGCCTGATCCAGCATCGCCTCGGTGAACTGCTCGGCCATCCGCGAGAGGTCCCGGGCGTCCTGCAGTTCCGCTTCCAGTTCGGCGATGCGGGAGTTCTTCTTGTCCAGTTCCTCGCGGAGTTCCTTGATGCGGTTCTCCGTCGCCTGCTGTTCCTCGCTGATGGTCTCCAGTTCGGAGACGAGGTCGTCGCTGACGGACTTGAGTTCCGGGCGCTCGAAGTCGTCGAGACCGGGCGTCGCGCCGGCGTCGAAGGTCTGCTTGCGGTGGAACTGCACCCGGCGGACCTGCTCGGCCCAGTCGTTCATCATGAACGCCTCGCCGTCGTCCAGGTCTTCGACGGCGTCGGCGTACTTGTTGTCGAGGATGCGCCCGACCACCTTCGTGTCGTTGTTCCAGGTCAGGCGATGCCAGACGAGCCAGTCGCACTGGGTGATGTAGTCCTTCTTCACGTCGGCCGGGCGCTGGCTGATGCCGACGATGCCCAGTCCGTGTTTCCGGCCGCGCTTCCCGATCTTGATGAGCATCTTCCCGACCTCGCCCATCGACCCCTTCTCGGGCATCCACTCGTGGCACTCCTCGACGAGCATCAGGAACGGCTGTTTCTGCTTTTTCGCCTTGGCGAACAGTTGCTTGGCGACTTCGGTCAGCAGCGTTTCAGCCTCCTCCTCGTCGAGGAACGAGGAGATGTCCAGAATGATTGGGACGTTCTGTTCGAGCGCTAGCGAGGCGATCTTGCCGGCGTGGTCTTCGGTGACCTGGATATCGCACTCCTCGTCGCCGCCGACGTGGAGGATCTCGTATTCTTCTTTTAGCCCGTAGTACTCACCGTCGATGTCGACGATGAGCAGGCCGAAGCCGTTGTCCAGCAGTTTTTCGGCGACGACGCTCGCCGTGTTCGACTTCCCGGACCCGCTCTTGCCGGTGATGAACCCCCGCCCGGTCAGTAGCTCCACCACCGGGAGATTGACAGTCTCGCCCGGTTCCCCGGTCCCACCCGGCCCCGCGCTCGTTGTCGCGACGGTTATCTGTTCGGTCTCTGCCATGCGTTTCTGTCCGGAAGGAGACGCTCACGCCCCATAACTCTCCGTCAGACGCCCATCAACTGCGGAACAGGTTCGGAAGGCGTCTCGATAGGGGCAACGGCTATTGTGGTGGCACACCTTATCACAGCTGTTCGGTGGGGGCTGTCCATGGACAGATACGAGACGTTCGTCGAGGACGGAACGGTGTACGTCGGGAGTGACGACGGCCCGCTGGAAGTGGCACCGCTCGACGACATCGTCGCGGCCGCCGGCGGCCCGGCCTGGACGATCACCTACTCCGAGGCCGAGAAGGAGCGCTACGCCGGAATGGACACCAGCGACGAGGGGCTGGTAGTCGACGTGGTCGACATGCTGCACGCGATGACCCACAGCCAGCGGTTCGTCGACACGCTGGCCGCACATCCGACAGCAGTCCCGGCTGATGACACCATCTCGCCGCGGGCCGGCCTGTTCGTCGGGAAGCTTCTGGAGAATCTGGAACACGGTGTCGCCTGAGAACCCTTAGAAATCTGCGAGCGTGGTCTGGCCGGGCGGGAGCGAGATGTGATCATCGCCGCCGTCCGACCCTTCGTTCGCCAAATCTCCGGCAGTTTCGTCGCCCCCGTCGTTCTCGGCGAATGTCCCGAGTCCGGCCTGTCCCTCGTCGCTCTCATTCTCGACCAGCTCCGCGCCGTTGCTGGCGCGGGAGGTATCGGTCGTCTCTCCGGTTCCGGAGTCACCGCCGAACCCGTCTAGATTAACTTGTTCGCCGGCCGAGAAATCAAGGTTCGAGACGCGGACCCCGACCTTCCGAACCGGGTCGTCGTCGAACTCGCCGAGCAGGTCCAGCGCGACGCGTCTGACCAGTTCGGGCTCTTCGACCGGGCCGGGGAGCGACCGGGCGCGCGTGTTCACGTCGAACGGCGGCGTCACGACCTTGATCCCGATGGTCTGATAGCGCGCGCCCTTCCGCTGAGCGCGGTCGGCGACAGCGTCGGCGAGGGTACGAACCTGCCGACACTTGGCCTCCATATCGGCCGTCGCGTCGGTGAAGGCGGACTCCCGAGAGAGGCTCTTGGGGTCGCCTTTCGGCGTCACCGACCGCTCGTCCTCGCCGCGGGCGTAGCGGCGTATCTCGCGGCCGCGCTCGCCGAACCGTTCGGCCAGCAGTTCCGGGTCGGCGGCCGCCAGGTCGCCCGCGGTCTGGATATCGAGCGAGGCGAGTTCCCTGGCGGTCACCGGGCCGACACCGTGGACGTCCTCGACGGGGAGATCCGAAAAGAACTCCCGGACGGCCCCCGGTTCGACGACGACCAGCCCGTCCGGCTTGTCGCGGTCGCTGGCTACTTTCGCGGCGCTCATCGTCGGCGCGACGCCGACGCTCGCCGCCACGCCCACCTCCGACTCAATGGTGTCTTTCAGCTCCTGTGCCCACGACTCGACGATCTCCCAGGAGACGCGGTCGGTGATATCCAGATACGCCTCGTCGATGCTCACCTCCCGGACGACGTCTGCTTCCGCGTGGAGTATCTCCCGGACATCCGCAGCCACGGACTCATAGAAGTCCATATCAACCGGACGATAGAACCCGGCGTCCTCGACATCAAGGTCCGGGTCATCGACGGCCTCGACTTTGCGTGGGAGCCGCTCCAGTGCCTCGGAAATCGCCATCGCTGATTCGACGCCGTACGCCCGCGCCTCGTAGCTCGCGGTCGCGACGGCCCCGTGGGTCGCGCCGTTCTCGTACCCCATCCCCACGACAAGCGGCTCGCCCCTGAGTGCAGGCTCCCGCCGCTGTTCGCAGGCGGCGTAAAAACAGTCCATGTCCACGTGCGCGACTATCTGCTCGGGTCCGCTGGTGCCAGGGAGCCGCGCGGCGTCCATACCCGACGCTACGCGTACTGGCAGAAAACACCACCGGGACTGCCGGGTCACGGCTGGTGTGTGGAAACCACCTCGGAAAAACGGGAGCAGGGAAAGTGGTGGGGGTGGGGGTGTCAGATGCTCCGTACGCCGTTGGTTTCGAAACGATCCGTGGCCGGTGGAGTGGCCAGTCTCCACCGGCGAGTTGTCGTCCGCCGATGCCAATCCCGGATGGTACGACGGTCGTTCCCGCCGGGAGCGTAGGAAGCTCCATGTTAACAAAAGACATGGCAACACTTCAATGTTGGCCGAAGTTATATCTTATTCACACTTTTCGGGTCTCCTGATCACGCCCCGCTCGAAACGTTTTCAGTCTTCTCCCAACGACTGCGACGTAATGACAGAACTGACGGACTCGCTGCCGGATAGACCGCTCTCGACGGGCGAGATTTCGGCCCTCGAGGCCCAGCACGACGACTACGGGTTCGCGCCGGTCGGGTTCTTCCCCGACCTCGACGTGGTGGCCGCGTTCGTCGTCATCATCAACGGGGACTGTGGCTACGGCCTCGGCTACGACCGCGACGGCGACGGCTGGGTCGTCGTCGAGTCCTTCGAGGATGGGGGAGACTTCGCCGGCGTCACCGACCGCCTGCAGGAATGGATGGGCGACGACTGGGAGGAGTTTGCGGAGGCTGCCGTCGAATCGGAATGACGGCGTCAGTTGGCTACTACGCCGGCTGAGAGAGCACGGCGGCTTCAAAACGCCCGATAACGACTCGGCTGGTCGTTTTTATTGACGTAGAATGCGGCGACCGGGATTTGAACTCGACTGCAAATCCTCGCTGTCGCTCGGATTTCCGTAGTTCAAATCCCTCTGTACAGCATTTGCTGTTCGCGCTTGTGCTCACAGCAAAATGCGGCGACCGGGATTTGAACCCGGGCCATGAGCTTGGAAGGCTCAGGTCCTACCACTAGACCACCGCCGCCCATTGCTTCGCTTCTTCGCGGCGTCGTTCGCAAATCAGGCTGATTTGCTCACCACCGCCGCTCACTCGTGCAGACACAGACCAGATGGACTGTGTTTCGCCCGAGTGCGAACGTACACGTCCATAGATGGAAGGCAATTAAGTGCGTTTCCCTTCTGGCTCGACGACCCCGTAACAGTTGCCGCTTGAGAGTTCCATCGACACTAGCCGGAGGGCGCTGTCGGCGACATCGCGCTCGAATTCGGCCGACGCGTAGATGTGATAGAACCGCGGGACCGTCTCCCCACCGGGCAGCGTCCAGTCGACCGTCGTGTCGAACCCCTCGTCCGCGTCGGGGTCGGCGTCGAAGCGGTCGTGAGCCGTGCTCCACGCGCTGACGAGCGCCCGAGCGCCCGGCGCGAGCACGCGGGCCAGTTCGTCCAGACTGGCGCGACGGGCGGACTGTGACGGCAGGTGATGCAGCGTCGCAACGTACACTGCAAGGTCAACGGACCCCGCAGCGAGCGGGAGCCGGGTCGCATCGCCCTGCAGCAGCGCAACGCTGTCGCCGACGCGGTCGGTCGCGGCTTGCAGAAGTGCGCGGCTGGCGTCGAGCCCGACGACGCGGTCAGCGACCCCGGCGAGCAGTTCCGCGTGCCGGCCGTTGCCGCAGCCGACATCGAGCGCCGTCTCGACACTGCCGCACTCGTCGACGAACGACTCGACCTCCGGCCAGGCGTACTCGCGGGTCTTCGAGAAGTGGTCGCCGATGTCCTCGTAGGTCCGGCGGACGGCGGCCCGCGAGCGCGCCGGTTCGTCGTTGTCGGCGCTCGAATCGGAGAGTGGCATCGGGCGACCGCGTCACTCCGCGCCGTACTTTTCGGGGTAGGCCTCGGTGAGTAGGTCTTCCTCGTCGGCCAGTCGCTCCCGAACCGGGTCGATGACCTCTGAAATCGCGCTGGCGGCGGACGGCTTCAGATCGGCGGGGTGGAGTTCGCCGCTGACGAAGTCCGCCTCGACCTCATCGTAGCTCTCGTAGGTGAGGTCGCCGCCGTACTCCTCGGGGCGCTCGACGACGAAGGACTCGCCGCGGACGTCCAAGATCGGGAAGACGAGGTGATTGAGGTATTCCAGCACGCCGTTCTCCTCGACCTCGCCGGCCGGGCAGTACGCCTGGTTGATCTTCTCGTCGACCTCGTCGGGGCTGTCTGTGAGGTTGACCTTCGACGTTTCGTCGGAGGCGCTCATCTTGCCGCCGGAAAGGCCCGACAACAGCGGGGCAAACAGGCAAATCGGCGACTCGCCGCCGTGGTTCGGGAGGATTTCGCGGGAGAGCATGTAGATGCCGCGCTGGTCGACGCCGCCGTAAGCGATGTCGGCGTCCAGCGCCTTCACATCCAGCGTCTGCATCAGCGGGTAGATGAGCCCGCCGAGGTTCGGGCTCTCGGACTCGCGGACCACTTCGCTGGCGGCGCGCTGCGTTCGCGAGATGGTCGTCTCGGCGGCCATCCGGTACATCTCCAGCGTGTACTCCTCGTCGAGCTGGAAGTCGGTCCCGCGGACGAAGGATACGTCGTCGGGGTCCGCGCCGGCTGCTTCAATCATGCCCTCGATGGCCGTCTCGTAGTAGGCGGAGCGGGCGTCAAGTAGGTCGAACGGCGACTTGTTGTCGTCGAGGTGGGCGTGCAGGTCAGCGATGAGAACTGTCACGTCGACGCCGGCCCGCAGAAAGTCCGCGAGCTTTCGCATCGTCGTGAAGTGGCCGATGTGCATCTCGCCGGTCGGCGCGTAGCCGATGTACGCCGACGGGTCGCTCTCCTCGAACAGCGTCCGCAGTTCATCCTCGGTGACGACCTCTGTGGTGTGTCGCGTCACCAGATCGAGTCGCTCGGCGATATCCATACCGCAGTGTGGCCGGTCCGGCGATTAAAACGTTCCTGTCCGGTGTGACGGGCTGTCGAGGTGGGCTGTACTATTTTATGATTGTAACAGACGGCCAGGGGTAGATATTACCCCTGTCGGGGCAGCATAGCGTCGATGGGTCCAAATACAGTCAGTCCAATACCCGCGCATGTACACGGGGAAAACCGAGAAGGCCTGCTGTCTGTGTGGGAACCCGGACACTGCGACCCGTCTTGACCTCCCGCCGCGGGCGGTCCCGCTGCTCAAGCACGCCGACCCCATCGCCTGGCAGGACATCGTCGGCGAGGTGTCCATCTACTTCTGTGACTCCGACTGGGAGACAGTGCGTGATCTCGTGCTAGAGACAGGGATGAGCCCGCTGTCCCGGTGCAACGTAGCCCGCGCCTCCTTCGACCTTCGTGAAGATTTCGAGGCGCTGTTGAACGACATCCGGGACGAGCCGGACCACACGGAAATCGAAGCCGAAATGCGCGCCGAGGCCGAGGAGACGCTGGCGAACCGCGACGACCCCTACGTCGAGGAGCGGGACCTCGTTGAGGCCCGCGTTATCGAGTGGGTGTTCGAAGATACCGAAGGTGAGTAATCCTACGAAGGCAGCGGTATCGCTCCGTATCCAAACTGTTTTGACCACCCACAGCCGTGTGTCAACCGATGACTGTACGCGTAGGTGTACTCGGTGCGACTGGCGCAGTCGGGCAGCGACTTATCCAACTGCTTGACCCCCACCCCGAGTTCGAGATCGCAGCACTGACAGCCAGCGACGCGAGCGTTGGCGAGACATACAAAGACGCCGCCAAGTGGCGCGTCAATTCCCCGATTCCCGATGACGTGGCCGGGTTAGAAGTCCGCGCCACCGACCCGGATTCGGTGCCCGACGACGTCGATCTCATCTTCTCCTCGCTCCCGTCGAGCGTCGGCGCGGAAGTCGAGCCGGAGTTCTGCGAGGCCGGCTACACTGTCTCCTCGAACTCCTCGAACGGCCGGATGGACGAGGACGTGCCGCTCATCATCCCCGAGGTCAACGCCGACCACGTCGACCTCCTCGAGGTCCAGCGCGACGAGCGCGGCTGGGACGGCGCGCTCCTGAAGAACCCGAACTGCTCGACGATCACGATGGTGCCGCCGCTGGCCGCCCTCGACCGCGAGTTCGACCTGACCGACGTGCGCGTCTCGACGCTGCAGGCCGTCTCCGGCGCGGGCTACTCCGGCGTCACGTCGATGGAGATCATCGACAACGCCATCCCGCACATCGGCGGCGAAGAGCAGAAGATGGAGAGCGAATCGCGCAAGCTCCTGGGTTCGTTCGACGGCGCGGAGGTCCACCTCAACGAGATGGACGTGGCCGCCTCCTGTAACCGCATCCCGACGCTCGACGGCCACCTCGAGAACGTCTGGGCCGACACGGCCGAGGACGTCTCCACGGCCGACGCCGAGGCCGCGATGGAGTCGGTTACCGGCATCGACCTGCCGTCCTCGCCGGAGAAACTCATCACGGTGTTCGAGGAACCCGACCGCCCACAGCCACGCCTGGACCGCAACGTCGAGGACGGCATGGGCGTCGCAGTCGGCGGGTTCCGCGAGACGACCGACGGCGTCCAGTTCAACTGCCTCGCACACAACACGATGCGCGGTGCCGCAGGCGCGAGCGTGCTGAACGGCGAACTGCTCAACAAGCGCGGCTATCTGTAAGGGCCGACTTCGCCGACCGCTGTTCGCCCCAAATCGGACAGCTGCTGTGTCCAACCCGATATTTTTCACGACCAGGCTTGACCACACCATATGGTCTCCCGCGAAACGAAGCTTCAGATTGGGCTTGTGAGCGCAGTCATCGTGATCTGGGCGCTCCTCTTCGGCGTGGTCACGCCTGGCCCGCTCGTGTCAGTAGCGCTCGTCGCGGCCACGTATTTCCTTGTTATGGCCGGAACACATCTGTACCTCGCTTTCTCGGATGAGAGCGAACTGATTCCAGTCGCGGCCCGTTGGCGGTATGTCGGGCTTGCGGCGCTGGTGGCTGTAGCCATCTTCCTGCAGGGAATCGTCGGGAACGTGCAATTCGGGGGCGTCACGGTCAATCAACTACTGGCTGGCGCGTTCGCTGTGACGATAGTGGGCTATTTCCTGTACGAAGCACGGGACGGCTATCTCGCCAGCCGGCAGTGACTACAGTTCGATCTGATTCCTGAGTTCGTCCCACTCGCCGGTTCGCTCGGCCCGCTGGACGTTTTCCGCTACGATGTCGGCCAGTCGCTCGTAGTAGCTCGGCGTGTGGCCGGCGTTGTGGGGCGTGATGAGGACGTTCTCGAAGTCCCACAGCGGGTGGTCGCCGGGCAGCGGTTCGGGGTCGGTCACGTCCAGCGCCGCGCCGTCGATGTGGTTGCGCTGGAGCGCACTGACCAGCGCATCGGTGTCGACGACCGGGCCGCGGGCGACGTTGGTGAGCACTGCTTCGGGATGCATGGTCTGGAACACCTCCTCGTCGATGAGGTGGCGCGTCTCGTCGGTGAGCGGGCAGGCGAGACCGATGTACTCGGTGTCGGTGACCGCCTCGTGAATCTCGCCGAAGCCGTACACCTCGTCGGTCGGGCCGCCCTTTTCCGGCGAGTAGCGGACACCGACGGTCTCCACGCCGAACCCCTGCACGCGGTCGACGATGGCCTCGCCGATTTCTCCCAGCCCGACGACGCAGACGCGGCTACCGGCGAAGTCGTCGGTGTGGAACGACTGCCAGACGTGGTCGCGCTGGTGGCGGCGGGCGGTGAAAAAGCCCCTAGCGAAGGCAAGCCACGACCCGACGACGTTCTCAGCGACGTTCGGACCGTGGACGCCGGAGGCCGTCGTGAGCGCGATGTCGCGGTCCGCCAACTCCGAGAGCGGGAGGTGGTCGTATCCAGCGTATGTCCCTGCAAACAGCTTCAGCGAGTCGGCAGTATCGACCAGTTCCGGCGAGACATCGTTGCCGGTCAGAACTGTCGCGTCCGCAATCATCTCCCGCTCGGTCTCGGGCGTCTCCGCGACGGCGATGTCCCACTCCGGCAGTCGCTCCCGGAGCGCTGTCACGTACTGGTCGACTGGCATGCCGTGCACGTCGTATCGCATCACGACTATGTCGGCCATTGAACCCCTCCTGTGGCGTGCGGAGCCATACCGTCTGTTCCACGCGGGGGGCTCAAAACGGTGCCGGCAGTCCATTGATCGCGCGCCAGAAATAGTATTGTTTTCACTACATTTAGAGACCAAGAGAACTACCATCCTGAATTAGTAAAATTTGCAGTAATAGTACGCCGATATCTTAGCATATTTGTAGGATGACCGGCGTAGAATTTCGAAGGTATGGGGAGACCGACTAGCGTTGCGGTAATTGACGACGACAAGGACTACAGACAGCTCTACAAACTTTGGCTTCCGGAAGAGTACGATATTATAGAGGCCGGTGACGGCCGTAGGGGGTTACAGCGAATCGACGACTCAATCGATGCGGTACTGCTGGATCGGCAGATGCCGAAGCTGAGCGGCGAAACGATCGCCTCGAAACTCCGACAGCGGTCGGTTACCCCTTCGGTCGTAATGATCAGCAGTGTCAAGCCGGACGTGGATATTCTGGATATTCCCGTCGATTCGTATCTCAGAAAGCCCGCCGACCGGGACACCCTGTTGTCGGTCCTCTCGACAGTTCACTCCCGCCGCGAGTACGAGACGAAACGCCGGGAACTCCTGGGACTTGCCGACCGACTGGAGACAGTCGACGACACTGTCCGGGCGACAGCACTCGCGGAGAGCGACGCGTACCAGCGGGCCGTCGAACGGCTGGAACAACACGACGTGTCACTCGCCGACGCAGCGTCCGAACCGTAGCGCGCAGTGCGTTCTAGTTCAGACACAGAGGGGCGTCAGACCGCGGATTCGATGCAAGACAATAGGTTTTAGCGGGCGCGGGACACCGTAGCGGGTATGGAACACGTAGACGTCGCCATTGTGGGTGGTGGCCCGGCCGGGTCGTCGGCGGTCGAGGCTGCAGCCGACCACGGGGCCGACGCCGTCCTCCTCGAAAAGGGGGTCCCCAGGGCCGACCGCGAGGGGACGGGACCGGACTCGACGGACGCCGCGGGGCTGCTTGATTACTGGTTCGACATCATGGGCATTCCCCGGTCTGAGTTCCCCGAGGACGTGGTGCTGAGCGAACTCGACGGGGCGAAGTTCTACGGCCCCTCGACGGAGATGACGCTCACGGAGACCGGTATCAGTTCCAGTTCCGATGGCTTCGGCATCACGTTCCACCGGGCGCGGTTCGACGACTGGCTCCGCGAGCGGGCGACGGAAGCGGGCGCAGACTACCGCGTCGGCGTCAGCGTCACCGGCGTCGAGACCGACCTGGGGAGTTCGCCGCGACACACCGTCCGACTGGCCAACGGCGAGGACATCGCCGCCGAGTACGTGATTCTCGCCGACGGCCCACAGCGGACGATCACCGGCGGCACGCTCGATCAGTTCCTCCCGGCCGGACAGACGATGGCCGACATCATGCCCTCGAACAAGGCGAACCACATCGCCTATCAGGAGCACCGCCGGATGCCCGAGGAACTGTTCACGCCGGAGTTCATCGAGTTCTGGTGGGGCATCATGCCCGGCCACACGGCGTATCCGTGGATTTTCCCGAACGACGCCCCCGTCGCCCGCATCGGTCTAACGATGCCCATCGGGTTGGACATCGACGCCTACGACCGCAGCGAGTGGGACCTGCTCAGAGAGAGCGACGAGAGCATCCCGCAGGGCCGGAAGTACATCGAGCGACTGCTCGAACGGGAGTTCCAGGCGTACGACCTCGACGACTTCCCGCTCGTCGAGGACCGCGGGAAATCGAAAGGGACGGAGACGTACCCGATCTCCTCGACCCGACCGATAGAATCCCCGGTGGGTGCCGGCATCGCTGTGGCCGGCGGGGCAATGGGGACCACCTCAGCGTTCCACGAGGGCGGCGACCACGTCGCCGTTCGCACCGGAAAGATAGCCGGTCGCCTCGCCGCGAACGACCGCCTCGAACGGTACAACGACGCCTGGCACGACGCTATCGGCGACGAGATCCTCCGGAACGTCACCTTCGCCGACATGGTTCGGGACTGGCGGCCCAGCGACTGGGACCGGGCCTTCACCACCGCCAACGACCTGATGGACGCCCGCGGAATCAAGGCCGACGCAGCGCTCCGTGGCGGGCTCAACGGCCTCAAGATGGTGTTCTCTTACAAGTGGGGGAAATTCTCCTATCGCAACGGCAAGTACGTCCAACTGCGAGAGGACGACTACGCAGTCTGAGCGTCAGCCTTAGGTGTGCCACCGGCGAACTACGGATGCGTGCCTTCAATCCCCGGCTGAGACCCGTCACCGGGACGATGACGACCCGGAGAACCCGGGCACGCGACATGACCGCGGTTCACACCGCATCCGGTCGCCATCACTGGCGACCCGCCAGACGGTTGCACCGTCTGGGCGTTCGGTGATTACGTCGTAATCACCCGCGCTCGCGGCTGACGCCGCTCGCGCATGTGGTCGTCCTTCGACGACCCGCCCGGCACGAGGGTTTGCCGGCTAACATGGCACACCGCCGAGGATGATGCCGGACGTTAGTGTTTCGGGCGTACATTTTCGAATTACCGGAGATACATCTCTATCTCATCGACGACCGTATGAATGAATTCGTCGGTAACCCGTCCCTGCCACGCAACCAGATCTTCGATCCGCGGCGAGTGGACTGCCCACGGCGAGACGAACGACTCGCGCGGAACACCGCCGACTTCCCACACGTCGGAACGAAGCGCAATCGAGTCATCGTACTCCTTGGTCGAGATGGCGACTCCGAGGAACTGCTCGTCACCAAACGGGTGCGAACTGTTGTTAATGATCAACCACGGACGCTGGCGCTCCTCACCCAACTTGAACGGGTCGGAGCTCCGGATGACATCTCCTCGTTCCGGTTGCATTTATTCGTCCCGTTCACTCGGGTGTGGTTCGTCCGGAGCGACGGTGTCCCAGTCGTCGGGATCGATGCCACCATCCTCGTCGTCGAGCTGCGCCGTCGCGGTATGGAGATCGTACGCATTCTGCACACGATTTAGATCCTCGGTGATCGCCCAGTATTCCCCTTTGTGTCGGACGAGATTACGCTGCTTCAACCGGGAGAGCGCGGTTCCAGCCGTGTTTGGATCTTCCTCGATTCCGGTCGCAATTTCCGAGCGGGTGAACGCCTTGTCCCGATTCGTATACAGGTAGACGAGTATCTGCTCGGGGACGCTCGGACTATCCGGTAGTTTCCCTGACTCGAATTCCTCGATACGGACGGGCATAGACGGTACTTAGTGTGTTGATGTAATGAATGTACTGCTGTGCCGAAGTACCGGAATAAATTCGGTGCACTTCCACCGAGCCCACTAGTAGAAACTCGCCCGGTAGTGTTCCGGGCGTACATTTCGAGTATGCTATTAAAATAGTCTAAGAATAACATAAATCACTTCAGTCAGAGACTACCGTTGAATGGGATTCACCCGTAGTAGCCACTCTTTCTTGGCTGGTATCAGAAAATGCCGATGATAACGATCCAGGACTGAGGTCTGCCGGGATTACTGACATCTGTCAGCTTTCGATGACCGTGCAAGATACAAGGCGCATATCTTGCACTGAGACATCTCGAAATATCCGCTGTTCGGATCGGTCAATAAAGAGCCAAAACAGGGTAGCCGGAGAGGGGGATGATGAGAGTGAAGTAGAAAGAGACCACTAAGCACTTATCGCTCTATTGAGACTCTGTGCTATGGATCGTCGCCGATTTCTTGCGCTATCTGGACTTTGTCTCACCGGGGTAGCAGGTTGCACCGCCGAAAACGATCAACAACAGACGACCGCTGTTCCGACTACTTCACCAGAATATGATCTGGATATTGAGTTTAGTGGGCTTCAATCGGGTGTCGTAGAACTCTTCGAAGACGCCTATGAGCTAAGTTCAAACCCTGGCTCTCAATATCTCTTTTTGAACGTTTCAGTAACTTCGGGTCTCAGACCAGCAGTAGAAGACATCATTTTCCGCTTCGATGGTGAGGCATATTCACCGAAGACAGAGTGGGATTATCCACCACTTCATCGAGGCGAAGATTCGGTCGGAGAGTTTCCTGATTCGGTCGGTGATGAGCGATATAGAAGCGACGATGATCGTGATGGGTGGCTCGTGTTTGAGTTGCCAGAACGGGGCGATGCGAGTGAGGCGGCCCTCTCCTGGCCGGGTGGGAAGTGGAAACCGGACGAGTCGGTTCGAGGTCGACTTGCTAACCCACTCCCAGATTTCAGCCTCGAAGCATGGACTGTCCCGGAGACCATCTCCTCCACGGCGCGTCCCGAATTTGAGATATCCGCCCGAAATGAAGGAGCTGAACCCGGGCAATTCTGGGGGGCTATTGATGGTGATGGGTGGACAACCGATCGCACAGTCACACTCGTGACACAGCGGATTCCACCGGGGGAAACCGAGTCATGGCGAGTTACGGGCAGAAGTTCCCAAATCCCGCCCGAAGATATGAGTGGTGAGAACGAAGAGGTGACGATCAGCTACACCTTGCTCTGGGAGGGGGAAAATCAGTCGCAGTCTACTCGTGTGACGTATGAATGACAGTACGGATTTCGTTCCCCACGATTGCCACACGAATCGTGGACGCAGTGCTAAGATTAGAAATGTATATGAATAGTATGTATTTCAGACAATAGCTACCGTTGAGGTCGGCCCTTTCGTAGTAGCCGCGCTTCCTACCGAGTTTCGGGAACAGTCGATGGTGACGAGCGTTGAGTGGGATATGCCGGAAGTACTGACATGTTCCAGCTTTCGATGACCCTGCTGAATACAGAGTGCGTATCTCGCACGGAGTCATTTTCAGGCAGACAAAGTACGCAGTATAGACCAACAGCTGAATGTTCAACGCAACCACAGACGTATTAGGTAAGTGCCGCAGATTGGTTTCGATAACAAAAATCCGCTTGCTTTTCAGACGCAGACCTCTCATATAAACTATAATCAGAAATGCATCTGCTCACCGCCACCCGAGGTTGGATACCTCTACGACTGCTTGTTTCTCCTAATTTAGACGCCGGGGTGCAGTAGTACAGCTATGAGTGGGCTCTCGAAACGGTGGATTCAGCACAATCAGGTTGCGTTGTACGCCGTCGCCGTCTTGTTCGCTATCGGTCTCGGGCTCGGCGTCCCAGGTGTGAGTTCGGTCTTGGAACCGCTGATCAACCCTGTTCTTGCAGTCTTATTGTATGTAACGTTCTTAGAGATCCCGTTCGTTCGCATACACAGAGCGTTCCGGAACGGGCGGTTCATGGGGGCGGCTCTCGGGATGAACTTCGTCGTCGTCCCGGTTGTCGTGTTCGGTCTCACGCGGTTCCTGCCGCAGGAACCAGCGCTCCTCGTCGGAGCGTTCATGGTGTTGTTGACGCCGTGTATAGACTACGTTATCACATTCACAGAACTCGGTGGGGGCGACTCCGAACAGATTACCGCCGCGACACCCGCGCTAATGCTGATTCAACTCGTATTGCTACCGCTGTATCTCTGGCTGTTCATGGGTCAGCAGGTCGCCGAATTCATCGAAGCCGGCCCATTCATCGAGGCGTTCGTCGTGATCATTGCAATCCCCCTCTCACTCGCGTGGGCGACGGAATACTTCGCAGAGCGTTCTACCCGCGGCGAAATGTGGCAAGATGCGATGGGGTGGCTCCCGGTACCGATGATGGGCGTAACGCTGTTCGTTATCATCGCCTCGCAGCTCCCTCGGGTACAGGATTCAATCGGGCAGGTCGCGTCTGTCGTCCCGATATACGTGGCATTTCTGATCATCATGCCGCTCCTTGGACGGCTCGCGGCTGGAATCCTCGGAATGAACGTTGGAGAAAGCCGCTCGCTGGTGTTCACATCGGTGACACGGAATTCGCTTGTGGTCCTTCCCCTGGCACTCGCGCTGCCATCGGGCTACTCGCTCGCTCCAGCGGTCGTCGTAACCCAAACAATCGTCGAACTGTCGGGCATGGTGATTCTCACGCGGGTCGTGCCGAGTAAGCTTGTGCCCGATACCGCTGGTCAATCTCTCAGTTTGGACGGCGTGCAAGGCGGTTAAATCAGTCTACTGCTCTCCTTCACGATAGTCATCAAGTGTTCGCTACCGACACCTACCGAACGGGTGTTTCAGAACCAAGGATGTAAACAGAATAGCGACTGCTTGCTTAAAACAACCTCTGTAGTCCGCTCGTCTCATTTGCTGTGGATGTCCAATAGAGCCACCTCACTATGTGCCGATTTCACTTTCACCGAGCCTACTAGTAGGTACTAGCCAGATAGTGTTCCGGGCGCACATTTGAATATGCTATTAGAATTATCCCAAAATAATATCGCACACAGCAAACCCATGTTCTCATTGAGATGGGTTATCCAGCAGTAAGCCGCTTTCTCGCCGTATGTATCGGGAAGCAGTCGATGGTGCCGAGCCTGGCATGGGGGGTGCCGGGAGCGTCGATATCTGTCAGGTTGGATGTCCGTGCTGGATGCAGCGCGCGAATACAGCACGCCCTGCCCTCTCAATTTACCATCATACGTCTTGGTCTATCTTCGTGGGTCATGCGGGCTCTCCGTCTTGATGTGCTCGGACGAACGCCCGTCTAAGGACTGTCAACAGCACGTACGTCTCGTATTTTTGGGTTCGACAGTGCTCACAGGGTTGCATCGCAGGAAGACGGCTTTGGTGGCCTCGCCGCCGGTTACGGTAATCGACAGAACATGCTGACGTTCGATGCGTTCGACCCCGACAGTGCTGACCCGACGTTTCGGTTCCGCCGGGACGACACTGACGAAACCGCCGAGGTGACCTACCACGTCGGCGACGTTCCGGATGGCGGGCCAGCTCTGGGTAATCTCCAGCAGCTCATCGACGGGACGGCCAGCGAGAAAGACCGCGAGCGGTTCGCAGAAGTCTGGCACGGCCGCGTCCGAGCCGTCCTGTCGGATGCTTCTCTCTTCACCGTGACGACCGTCAAATAGTACATTCGGATAAAGCGATTCGGGTACAGAGTCTCTCTATTCAGCAGGCTGATCTACTGACGACTTGAGATGCGGCTTGTATCCTTCTCGAACCGGACTCTGCCACTCTCGACGGATGTTACGGTTTTATCCGCAGCGTTCAGAACCCGCCGATACTGAGAGCGCCCGCAGCGGACGAAAGCTCGCTGCTGTATTTCACGCTGACGTACAGGCCGGTAAACAGCGTCGCGTTGTACGCGCCGTGGATGAGTGACGGGACGACGATGTTGTCCGTGTACTCGTAGGTTGCACCGAGGATGAGGGCCGGGATGAGGAGGGCGCTCACCGAGACGAGCTTTCCGGTGACCGACCCCCCGCTAAGGGCGGGGTAGTGGATGCCGGCGAAAATAACGCTCGCGATGGCGACGCCCGCGATCGGACCGAAGTAGTCCCGGATGCGGCCCTGAACGACACCGCGGAACAGCAGTTCCTCGCCCGGACCGATGAGGAGGAACGAGGCGGGGATCAGCAGGAGGAGGACCTCGGGGTTCTCCATCCCGATCTCCGCCGCCTGGTTCGCCGCCGGTTCGATCCCGAACATCGAGACGAGCATCGTGATGATGACGGCCACTACCACGAGCCCACCCATTGCGCTGGCGTACCCCAGCACGACGATACCGACTTCCCGGAGACTCGGCACAGAAATGCCGATAGTGAACGCACCGGTGTCTGGCGTATAGGAGAACAGGTCACGGAGTTTCGCTCTGATTACCGGCCTGAGTTTGATGTACGTGAATGCGATGAGCGGGCAGCCGATTCCCTGGACCGTTATCAGCCCCAGCACGAGCGTCTGTACTGTCGTTATCTGGATTCCTGCACCGAAAGACAGGGCACCAGCAACGATGAGCAGCAGTATCGAGCCAAACCCGAGCCCTATCACACCCAACAGAAGCGCCGAGAAAAGCGTGAACCCGTACTGGAAGGCCTGCAGGACCGGACGGTCGCGGGTCGCCGTAGCCATACACCGCTTTGGTCGTGGCGATGTGTAAACAATTCGTTTGGTACCGTGACTGCCGACGACTGCATCTCAGTCGATCCGTTCCCCGGCGGTCACTGCGGTATCGAGCCAGTTCGACTCCGGCGGGAGCGGACAGGAGAAGGTGTCGCTGTAGGCACAGAACGGCGAGTACGCGAGGTTGAAATCCAGCGTGATCTCGTCGCCGTCGGCCAGGTCGCGGTCGGGTTCCAGTTCCATGTATCGACCGCCGTCGTAGCTCTGCTGGCCGGTGGTCTTGTCCCGGAACGGAACAAAGAGCGTCCGGGACTCGTCCGCAGCCTGCCGGAACGCGTGCAGTTCGCGGGACTCGCCGTCGAGGTCGAACGACAGCGTCGCGACGTGGAGGTAGCGCACCGTTCGGTCGTCGCTCGTCTCCAGGTCGACCGACTCCGGCGACTCGTGGACAGTAACAGTCGCTTCGACCCGGTACTCGGGGTCCGGGTCGAAGTAGCTGAGTCCGTCGAAGTCGTCGCGGTCTTCCGGCGGAATCGGGGATTGGCGGTGCTCCGCGAAGAACCGGTCTTTCTCGTCCCGATTCGCTTGCAACTGTGTCTCCCAGTCTTCGGTGTCTTCGTCCATACAGAGACGGTGGCGGCCACGCAGTTTCAGTCCGGCGACTCGGTGACGGCCGAGCGATATCGCGGCGTGAGGGAGTGAATACTTTATTATACACCTAGTTCGACTGGATAAATACACAGGGGTGTGTATGGAAGCGACGTTCTACGGTATTCTGGGGGTGGACCCAGATGCCACCGAAGAGACGATAGTCCGCGCCTACCGGGAACAGACGAAAGCGCATCACCCGGACGTGAGTGACGACCCCGCCGCGGGAGAACGGTTCAAGCGACTCACGCGGGCGAAAGACGTGCTCACGGACGAGGCCGAGCGAGAGCGATATGACCGGCTCGGCCACGCCGCATACGTCAACAGATACGTCGGCGCGGACGGAGGGACAGCCACAGGCGGTGTCAGTGACATCGCACAGCAGTACGTCGACCAACGGGCTGACACAGGTACCGCGGGCGAGGCGACAGCGGAAGCGACACGGCGGCACACCCAGACCCGCGGGGGACGCACGGGCTACGGGACTGCCGCGGAGTACTACAAGCCCGGCCAGCGAGTCCGGCCGACACAGTCGTCGGGAGTCGAGACGCTGCTCGATTCACTCCGCCGTGTCGGACCGTGGCTGTTCGTCCATCTGGCACTGCTGGTATGTACTATCATTGCCGCTGTACTGCTCGCAGTCGGTGTCCTCACTGGGGACCTCTCTCCGGTCATCGCCGGTGTCATGGCTGTCTCGATGGTGACGATCTCGCTGGTCGTCTCAGCGACCCACGTCCTCACACACATTTCAGGCTGACCGACAAGGGGTGGTTCGAGCGGGAGCAATATCGGACAGCCAGCGAACAAGCGACTGGCAGAACACCACAGCCTCACGCTAGCGGTCGGAACCAGACGGCGGTAACGAGGACGGCTAACAGGAGATACGATCCGCGAATCAGCAGCATCGTCGCGGTTTCGGGGTCGCCTCGCTGAGCGATGGCCGCAACCGTCCCGAAGACGAGCGCAGCCGCCGCGGCGCTCGGCGGGATGCCGGGCAAGGCCACCGATAGCCCGACGATTCCGAGAAGGCCCGCGCCGAACAGGCCGAGCGCGAGCCGCCGGGCACGTTGGTGGCCCAGTACGACGGCGACAGTCCGTTTCTGTATCGACCGGTCGTAGTCGTAGTCCTGCTCGTCGTCGATGATCTTGATGCCGGTCAGCAACAGGAGGAACACCGCCGCGAGGCCGACCGCGCGGGGCGTCAGCGTCGTCACCTGGGCGTAGTAGCCGCCCAGCAGCGCCAGCGCGATACCCGTCGGATAGCCCATCGTCGCGCCGACGGGATTCATATCCAGTTGCGGCGCGTGGGTGTAGCCGATGACCCAGGTCGGAATCGTCAGCAGCGCCGCGCCAGGACCGACCAGTAGCCAGATGGCCGCCGTACAGAGCGCGAAGCCGACCCCGGCACCGATCAGCGCCATGCGACAGCCCGAACCAGTGAGCGGGTGGTCGTCGTCCTCGCCGCGGACGTGGAAATCGACGTAACCGTCCTTGACGTGAGCCGTGTAGACGGCGAAAAACATCGCACCCGCGTGGAGCGCGGCCACCGGCGGCCAGAACCCGCCGGAGAGCAACCCACCGAACAGCGAGGTCGCGAGCGGCGGCAGCATAAACACCGGATGGACCTGCGAAGCGAGGGCACTCACGGCCGCGAACGGACCGGTTTCGTGTCGGGCGACTGCCATACGAACTCAAGGCACGGCTGTGGGAAAAATCCCCATCCGCGTTGTTTCGGTACTATCGCCAGTTCGACCGGTCCAGCACGAACCCCGAGATGTGCGAGGCCAGTTCTCTGGCAGCCCGTTCGGTGCCCGCGTGGAGTTCGCCGGACACCGGACCGGCCTCGCCGCCGACGCCCTCAGTCTCGGAAATCGGGTCCGTCGTCGTCGGGTACGGTCGGCGGGACCGGACCCGGTCCCGAAGCGACTGAACGGTGGCGTCCGAGAGCTCATAGGACAAGTGTTGAAGATCGTACCGGACGATGAATCCCCGGGTCGCGTCCCGAACAGCGAGGACTGGGTGCCCCCGGTCCAGACAGCGCTCCCAGATCTCGCGCTGGTGTTCCCGCGTGGCGTACACCGGCACGTTCGACGGGGCGAGGTGTTCCATTGCTCGCCCGTAGGGACTGGAGGTGTATTATCTTTCGGCAGTGGCCAGCAAGCCGTTCTGTCCGCGGTATCTCTGCGTCACGCTGATACCCGTGTTCGGCATTCATGAGCTGAAGTGCCACGCAGGAAACGTTTAGAGGGAGGGCTGTGACCACAACACTGCTATGGCAGATATCGAAGTCGAAAGCACTTGCGAGGAAGGATACACAGTAGAGAGCATCATCAACGGCGAATGGGAGCTCATCGTCGACGCGCTGAGCGAGAACGGGCCGTCGCCGAACGAAGTGCTGGCCGCCGACTACGCCTCCTGTTACATCCCGGCGCTGCGCGTCGCCGCAGACAAGTACGGGCACGAGGACATCGGCACCGTCGACGTCGAGGTCGCCGCAGGGCTCGATGAGGACGACGACCTGGAGTACATCGATTTCCACGTCGAGGTCGAGGAATCACTTGCCGACGAGGAGCAGGACATCGTGGAACTTGCCGAGGACATCTGTCACGTCCACTCGGCGCTGCAAGACGAACTTCACGCCGAGATCACCATCGAGTCCGGCGTCTAGACGCAGTAGCGCGGCAGTCTCACTCGCTTTTCGCGGCCCACGGGCTAATAGCGGTCACTCCGGGAACAGCAGAATGACCGACGCCGTGTTGTGGTAGCCGGTGTAGTCATCGTCGGCGGAACAGACCTCGCCGTAGGTCTCGAAGCCGGCGAAGGGCGCGTCGACCGTGTCCTGAATCGCGTCGACCGCCTCGTCGAAGTCGTCGCCGAGAATCATCGCGCGGCAGGCACAGTCGTAGACGAACCCACCGGCAGCGCCGCCGTCGAGTTCACTTGTGGCGTTCTCGGCAGCAGTTCGGACCGCGGACACCTGATCGGGCTTGTTGCTGTGGGTCACCCGCAGTTCCGTCCCCTCGGAGACGGTGACGGCGAAATCCAGCGGCCCCTGCGTGTCGGTGGTCTGGCCCGGCCACCGGATGTTGTATCCTTTCGTCGAGATGAGTTTGCGCTCAATGAAGCTCTTGATACGGGAGGTGAGGCCGCCAGACTCCGTTTCGGGTTCCGATTCGATACCGAGTTCGTAGCGGCCGAGCAACATTACGAGGTCGTCCGACCCCGCTTCCAGTTCGTCCACGTCGATGCCGTAGGTCCCCATGGCGTCCTCCCGTATCGCGTCCCGCCAGGCCTCGAAGGCCGGTCTGCCGTCGAGTTCGTACACGGTGCTGCCGTCGGCGCGAGTCACTGTCATCGCCTCGGAGATCGGCTCGTGGCCGTGGTTGACCGTCACCGGGAGCGGCTCCTCGGAGGCGATGAGCACGAGCACGACGGCGTCCGTCTCGACGCGGCCGTTCCGGAAGACGTGGGTCTGCTGTAACTGGAGGTCGTCACCCGCGGAGCCACCGACGACAGGCGTGTCTTCGCCGTCGAGATACTGCTCGGTTAGCTTCGTGACTTTGTTGCCGATTCCGGCCATGCCGTCGTGGAGGTTGATGACTGTCCGGTGTGGATACCCGTCGACGGCGGGGTCTGTGTCTGAGGGGAGTTCGTGGACGGCCTCGAACAGACAGCGTTCGGGATCAGCGCTCAGTTCCGTCGAAATACTGGAAAAGAACTGCAACGAGTCCGACGAGACGACGCCGACCGTGACGGTGCCGTCTCCAGCACCGGCTTCGGTGAACTCACCGGAGGATGAACAGCCCACGATTTCGGCCTCCGAGCCCATAACGCTCCGAGCGCCCCACAGGACTGCCTCGTAATCGTACGCAGGGGAGCAGAAAACCTGGCAGAAATCCGGCTCATCGGCCGAAATGGCGGCCATCGCCTCGCGTGTGGCGTCCATCGCCACGGCATCACCGGCATCCCCCGTAGCTTGCCCCGTTCCAAACTCTGTACTCATTGGAACAGGAGTTGACTGGGAACCGACTTAACGTATTGGAACCGCTCGGAATCCGAGGATGGTTCACGGTGTCGTCGACTGGGAACCCGAGAGTCGGGTCAGTGTCACCTTCTCACGAAAGGGACCACGCTCGAAGCGGGAAACGCTCATACCGCCGGCCCGCAAACACCAGTCTATGAGTAACTCAGACTGGACCGACCGCATCGCCGGCGAACGGATGGCGGTCGACCAACGGTTCAACGAACAGGTCAAAGCGTCGTCGTTCTCCAGCCAGCAGTGGGGGCTGGTGATGACCGCCGTCGAGTTCGAAATCGAGAACCCGAGCGACCCCGACGCCGCTCGGATCGTCGCCGATACGTCGAAGCTCTCCAGCGTCATGCCGGAGATGGAACGGGTCGCTAACCAGAGTCCGATGGGCGGACCGGGCGGGGACAGCGGTGGCTCCGGAGGCGGCCTCCTCTCGGGAGTCAAGGACGCGCTTGGACTCGGTGGATCCGGTGGCGGTAGCAAACAACAGGAGGAAGAAGCGGCACGCCTCGCTCAGGCGTATGCGGAACAACTCCAGGAGAAACTGGAATCAAACGGGCGCTGGAAGTCCGTCTGTGAGCAGGCCCAGGGTTAGTACTCGTCGCCGCTGTGGAACAGTGTCAGCTCCTCGGCCTCGTAGATGTTGATGAGTTCCGTCACGATGTCGTCGTACGATTCGTCCTCGACGCGGAGGTCGTCGAGTCGCTCTACTGTTTCGGCGTCCAGTTCCACGGATGGCATACCCGAACCTTTCACTGGAACACACTTAATTCCCGCCCTCGCTCAAAAACGAACGCGAACAGTAGTAACAAATCAGAACCGAAAACGGTTAATGGTCGTTCTCGGTAGAAACACGACACATGCGACCACTGGGTGACTCACCGCTCGTACGGAACGACAAGACGCTCGTGCTGGCCCACGACCACGGGCTGGAACACGGTCCCAAGCAGTTCAGCGGCGTCGAGGAGCGCCTCGATCCCCGCGAAGTGTTCGAGATGGCGACCCACGACGCCGTGACGGCGCTGGCCGTCGGCAAGGGACTCGCCGAGACGTACTACCCGAGCTACGAGGACGACGTGAACCTGCTGGCGAAGCTCAACGGCGGCTCGGACCTCTGGATGGGCGACCCGTACTCGCCCCAGAACTGGTCGGTCGAGTACGCCGCCGAACTCGGTGCCGACGCCGTCGGCTACACCATCTATCCGGGCGTCAACCGCGAGACCGACATGTTCGAGGACTTCCGCCCGGTGCAGGAGAACGCCCGCGACCACGACCTCCCGATTGCGATGTGGTCGTACCCGCGCGGACAGGCCATCAAGGAGCACCGCAGTCCCTCGACCATCGCCTACGCGGCCCGCATCGGTCTCGAACTGGGTGCGGACTTCACGAAGGTCAAGTACCCCCGGGACAAGGAGGCGATGGCCCACGCCGTCCGCTCGGCGGCCGACAACCGCGTCCTGCTCTCCGGCGGGTCGAAGACTTCCGACCGAGACTTCCTCGAACTCGTCGAGGACTGCATGGACGTCGGCGTCGCCGGCCTCGCCGTCGGCCGCAACGTCTGGCAGCGCGATGACCCCTACGACATCCTCGACAAGCTCGAAGGCGTCATCTTCGAGGGCGCGACAACGGACGACGTCCTGTAGGCCATGGACGAGGAGACGCGCCGAGCCGTCGCCGCGGCGGACGAGGCGTTGCCACCCAGCGACGCGCTTCCCGACGCTATCGACGGCGGCCGGGTCGTCTTCGGCTTCGACGGCTACCTCGACCGCGTCCGGGAGGTCGTCGCGGACCGCATCGACCCCGACAGCCACGAGCGCCTCGCCACGCTGGAGGGGTTCGGCGACCGCATCGACCGCTCCGTGGCCGCCGACAGCTCGCTCTCCTTCGAGTGGCTCCAGCAGGGGAGCCGGACCGGCGGCCACACCAGCCACCTCGCGCGGGCCTTCGGCGGCTGGTCGTTCGATCCGGTGATGGTCGGGATGTACGGCGACCCGGTCCACGACGCCTTCGAATCGGAGTTCGGCGACTACGAACTCCACTCGCTGGGCGAGCCCGGAGTCACCGACGCCGTCGAGTTCGACGACGGGAAGCTCATGCTCACGGAAATCGGCGACACGATGACGCTGGACTGGGCCGAACTCGACGCGGCCTTCGGGCACGACCGACTTGCGGAGGCGCTCGACGGCGCGAGCCTGTTAGGGACTGGCTACTGGTCCGAGACGCCGGACCTGCCGACGGTCTTCGACGGGCTCCGTGACCTGTGGGGCGACATCGACACCCCGCCAGAGACGGTGCTGGTCGACCCCGGCGACGTGCGAAAGCTCGACGCCGACCGCCTGCGCGCTGGTCGGGAGGCCATCGGCCGACTAGACGGGGTAACGGACGTGGTGGTCACCTCGAACCGCGCCGAAACGGGAGTCCTCGCGGACGCCTACGCCGACGAGGCCGAGCGCTCGTTCGCTGACGACGCCGAGGCGGTGTTCGAGGCGCTGGAACCGACCTGGTTCGTCGGCCACGGCGTCGAGCGGTCGGTCGTCGTCACCGCGGACGGCACCGACAGCGTGGCTGTCCCCGCCGTCTCGGACCCGGAACTGACGACCAGCTCCGGCGACCACTTCAACGCCGGGCTCGGTCTCGCCCGCATCGCCGGCCTCCCGCCCGCCGCCGCCGTCGTCGTCGGCAACGCCGTCGCCGGCTACTTCGTCCGGACCGCGGACCAGCCGTCGCTGGCCGACGTGCGCGCGTTCGTCGACGCCTACCTCGAAAAGTTCTGAATGGCCCGAGTCGTCGCTGATTTTCCACTCCCGCGAGAACTAGTCCCTAGTCGCTACAGCCGCCGCACCGTCACGCCGTCCCGGAGCGAGTCGATGTCGTCCAGGTCGGGGACGGCCGTGCCGGCCCGCTGGACGACCTGCGCGGAGACGGCGACGCCGGTCCGGAGCGCCGTCTCGTCGTCAGCGCCGGCCTCCCAGGCGCTCAGGACCCCCGAGAGGAGCGCGTCGCCGGCGCCGACGGTGTCGACGACGTCGATGTCCAACGCCTCGGCGTAGAGCCGGCCCACCTCGCCGACGAGGACCGCGCCGTCCGCGCCGAGAGAGGCCAGCACGCGGTCGAAGCCCCGCTCTCGGAACTTCTCCGCCGCGTCCGCACACCCCTCGACCGTGGAGACGTCGGCCCCGGTCGCGTCGCCGAGTTCGGCGCGGTTCGGCTTACAGAGGCCGTACTGGGCGTCGAGTTCCCGGAGGACGTCGCCGCCGGTGTCGACGATGGTCTCCCAGTCGCCGCCGGCCGCGATGCGGTCGATGGCGTCGGGGGACAGCCCCGGCGGCAGGCTCCCACCGACGAGCACGCGGTCGGGGGCCTGGGCGCGCACCCGTTCGAGCAGCGAGTCGACGACCGACTCGTCGACGGTCGGTCCGGCCTGGTTCAGTTTGTACTCCTCCGAAGCGGCGATAGCGGTGGTGTTGAGGCGGGTCGTCCCGTCCACGCCGACGAAGGCCGTCTCGACGCCGTCCCCCTGTAGCGTCTCCCGGATGAACGAGCCGGTGAATCCGCCCAGCAGTCCCGTGGCGACGCACGGTCTGTCCATGGCGGTGAGCAGTTGCGCGGCGTTGATGCCCTTCCCGCCCGCGTCGAACTGCGCGCTGTCGGCCCGCATGACCCGGTCGGGGGCCATCTGTTCCTCGAACTGGACTGTCTGGTCGACTGCGGGGTTGTAGGTGACGGTGACAATCATGTGCTGACCTCCTCGACGGCCACGTCGGCGTCCGCGAGAGCCGTGGCGAGCGCCCCCGACGGGCTGGCGTCGGTGACGAGCAAATCGACCTGGTCCAGGTCGGCGAAACTGACGAAGCTCCGGTCGCCGAACTTCGACGCGTCGGCGACCAGCACGACCCTGCGGGCGCGTTCGACCATCAGTTCCTTGACGGCCGCCTCGTCCTCGTTTGGCGTCGACAGTCCGGCGGCGCTGTCGAGCGCGTTCGTTCCCAGAAACAGCAGGTCGAAGTTCATCCGTTCGACGGCCCGCTCGGCAGTCGGGCCGACGAGTGCACGGGTCCGTGACCGGAGGCTGCCACCGGTGAGTTTGGCGTCGACATCCCGTTCGGCCAGTTCAGTGGCCAGGTCCGGCATGTTCGTCGCCGCGACGTAGTCGGTGTCCGGGATCGCACGCGCAACCTCCATCGTGGTCGAGCCCGCGTCGAAGCAGACCACCTGTCCCTCCCGGACTTCCTGTGCGGCCCGCTCCGCAATCGCCTGCTTCTCGGCGTAGTGTTCGACCTCGCGCTGGCCGTACGGGCGTTCGGTCCCGACGGAGGACGCCGGCACCGCGCCGCCGTGGGACCGCTCGATCCGGCCTTCCGACTCCAGATCCCGGAGATCACGGCGGATCGTCGCCTTCGAAAACTCCAGTTCCGCGGCCAGTTCCGACACTGAACAGCCGTCTCGCTCTGTCACCAACTGGACGATTGTGCGCTTTCGCTCGGCCGGGAGCATTCTCTCGTTCGTGATTGTTTCGCTTCGGCTTTACCACTTTCTATTGGGATATGCTTGTTTCTGACCAGATAGAACGGGAGAAAAGCGTCTACAGCTCGTCGATGACCGCGGCGGTCACGTCCTCAGTGGATGCGTCGCCGCCCAGGTCCGGCGTTCGGGGACCCGAGTCGAGCACGGACTCGACAGCCGACCGGACTGCATCGCCCTGGTCGTCGTACCCGAGGTGGTCGAGCAACATCGCGGCGGAGAGAATCATCGCCGAGGGGTTGGCAACGCCCTCGCCGGCGATGTCCGGCGCTGAACCGTGGACCGGCTCGAACAGCGCGTTCTCCTCGCCGATGTTGGCCGAGGGCAGCAGGCCGAGGCCACCGACGAGGCCCGCGGCGAGGTCCGACAGCATGTCGCCGGCGAGGTTCGGACAGATGACGACGCCGTAGTCCTGCGGGTTCATGACCAGATGCATCGCGAGCGCGTCCATCAGCGCCGTGTCGTAAGAGGCGTCCCGGTCCTCACCGACAGCCGACGCCGCATCGAGGAACAGCCCGTCAGTGGTTCGCATGACGTTGGCCTTGTGGGCGATTGTCACGTCGTCGTAGCCGTTCCCCTTCGCGTATCTGAACCCGTACTCGGCGATCTTCTCGGAGGCGTCTTCGGTGATGACCCGCGTACAGGTGGTAACACCCTCGGCGATCTCGCTCTCGATGCCCTTGTAGACGCCCTCGGTGTTCTCCCGGATGAACACGATGTCAGTGTCGGGCTGGACGGCGTCGAGTCCAGGATACGAGCGGGCCGGGCGGACGTTGGCGAAGGAGCCGACGACCTGCCGGAGGGGCAGAATGACGTCGGCCGCCGTCTCGCCGGCCGCGCCGAACAGGGTCGCGTCGGCGTCGGCTGCAAGCTTCCGCGTCTCTTTGGGCAGCGCCTCGCCGGTTTCCGCCTTCACCGCGTCGCCGGCCTCACCCTCGACGAAGTCGAAGTCGACGGCGTCGATTGCCTCCAGTACCTCGACCGCGGCAGGTGTGACCTCCTGTCCGATGCCATCGCCAGGGATGACGGCTATCTCGTGTGTCATGGGGGATGAGACGGAGGCGGCTGGTGAAAGTGGTTCGGTTCCGGCGTCCCGGGCGGGCATGTATTCGTCAGGCTGGCGGCGCTCCGGATGTGAGTGAGCGGCTCGTTCCCGCGGATCGAAAACTCGGAAAACAGCGTTCGGAGGCGGAAACCGAACACGTTCAGGGGAGTGGCACGGGTAACCAGCGGACGACGTGAACCTGTGGAGGGCCGAAGCGAATTGGGGGTGATCGCTGGCGACCCGTGCGCAACCGATTGTAGCGATGGCGACTATGTAGGTTCTATCTCAATACTATCTATACAGTTGATACCGTGCATACTATTGATACAGTAGTTACCACAGCGACAGGACTAGCGATTTGAAGCGGTTCATAGATGCTATACACACGTCCCCGGGCTATCGGTACAGCATCGCCTGAGCAACCTTTTCGCCGCGGTAGTAGCCGGGTGCGGTGGCAATCGTCGCCGTCTTCACTCTGCCCTCGACGGTCACCACGCGGTACTCCTCTTCCGGAACAGAGATGTCCTCACGCATCAGACGCTGAAACCGTTCTCTGGCCGTATCCAGTTCGTCAGGGTGGAGAAATTCACTCGCCTTCTTCCCGGATATTTCGGCGAAGGAGTCGGCATCAAGGAACGTTACGGCGGCCTCGTTAGCATACAGAGCTTCCCAGTTACGGTCGAAGAGGAGGATCGGAATCGGTGCCGTGTCGACGAGATTGTGGTACCTGTCCTCCGTCCGCTGGACCGCGTTTTCAGCCCGGTTGGTCCGGACCGCGTTCTTGATTCGGTTCGCCAGAACGGTGTACTGCTCCGTCCCGGCCTCCTTCTGGAGATAGTCGGTGACGCCGGTCGAGATGGCCCGACTCGCGATCTCCTCTGACCCCTTGCCGGTGAACAGAATAAACGGCAGGTCCGGGTAGTCGTCCCTGACCAGTTTCAGGAAATCCAGTCCGTCCCTGTCAGGCATATCATAGTCGCTGACGATGCAGTCTATCGGGTCATCGCGAAGCACTGTCAACGCATTATCGACGCATGTCGCGGTCACCACCGAGAACGTGGTATCTTCTCGCTCCAGGAACTCCGAGGCAATCTCGGCAAAGTGGGGGTCGTCATCGACGTGGAGCACCGTGATATCATCTATTGACAAGTGGTTCATGTGGTGGGCGTTACCAAAGCGTATACCGCTAAAGCTTGAAACGACAAAAGAGTTGGTTTCAGTTCATTCAGTGTTGCGACAGTCCGAGTGACAGATACTGCGGATATCTCAGAGCCTGTGTCGGAACGCGTGGAGGACGTTTTCGCCGGTCTCGGTCATCTCCACCTGTTTCGTCCGGCCGACATCGCTAACACTGATGTAGCCGTCTTCGGCAAGCGGGTCGACGATGTTGGCGTTCAACAGCGCGAACTTCGCCTTCTCGTTGGCCGGATTTGCGTCGGCGATAAACGAGAGTCCGGTGTCCTCAGCGAACTCGATGAGGTCCGACTTCTTGGCGGTGTAGGTGTCCGTGTTGGTCCGCTTGAGATAGTCCAGTACTGCAACCTGGTCGCGGGAGATCGCTTCGATGGGGTACGACGGCAGGACCTCCGCGCGCTCCATCCCGCGAGTGAGCGGTTCGGAAGAAACCGACGGGACGTGTTCCTCGGGGTGGACGTAGTACGCTGTCGCCTCGGTCGCCATGCACGCGATGGCGCTCCCGATGGCCGCCACTTTCGGCCCGCTGGAGACGTTGACGCGCACGATATCCTCAGGATGGTCGGCGGTCAGTGTCGTCACGACTGCCAGTACGTCATAGAGGTCGTGCAACTCCGTTCGGTGCAGTTCGACGGTGACGCCGTTGGCGTCGAGGTCTTCGACGAGCGCCTGCTGGTACGGTGTCAGCCGCGACGGCTCCGCCGTCGCTGTGAGAAGGTACACGTCGTCGGCATTGTGCTGGTGAATCGGCTCGGCGATCCGGTCGCGCTCGTGCCCCAGCGGCGCGATGTGTATCTCGCGGATCTGGTCCATATCGAAAAACCGCCGCACAAAGCTATTGTTCTTGCCATCTCCGAGACAGAAAATCCGTTCGCGCGAACCGAGGTCGCGGGGCGACCTCGCGTCAATCGTCCGCTTCTGCGAACCGGACGCTCACGCCACCGCCACGAGAGGCCGTGTTGTTAATCGTCCGCTTCGAGCTCCGACCGCGTCTGATCGAGGTACGGCAACTGCGAGGCCGTCTCCTCGATAGCGTTCCGGTTGGCCTTCATCAGCGCCGTCGTGTCCCAGTTGCCCTCGACGAGAGCTTCGCGCTGGGCGCGGTCGACGCTGACGCTGATCTCGTTGTCGCCGTAGGTGACCGTCTCCGCCCGCACGTCGACTTCGATCTTGCCGTCGGGGTTGTCGTCGACCCACTGCTGGAGCGCGTTGATCGTCTCGTGGTCGGCGGTGACCGTCGGGATGCCGAGGGCCAGGCAGTTCCCGGCGAAGATTTCGGCGAAGGACTCGCCGATGATGGCGTCAATACCCCAGCGCATGAGCGCCTGTGGCGCGTGCTCACGCGAGGAGCCACAGCCGAAGTTGGCGTTGACGACCATCACGTTCGAGTCCTGGAACCGCTCCTCGTTGAACGGGTGGTCCTTCTCGTTGTCCTCGTCGTCGAACCGCAGGTCGAAGAAGGCGAACTCGCCCAGGCCGTCGAAGGTGACGACCTTCATGAACCGCGCCGGGATGATCTGGTCCGTGTCGATGTCGTTCCCGCGAATCGGGATGCCAGACCCCTCGACGTAGTCGACCGACGGGATGTCCTCGGTGGGGTCCGTCATGCGACCACCTCCAGCGCTTCGCGCTGGGGATGTCGAACGGTCCGCTCACGGACTTCGTCCGTTCGCGTTTTCGAGACGCACGGCGTCTCGCTATTCATTGCAGCGCCACCTCCTTCAGGTCGCGCACGTCAGAGACCTCGCCGGTGATCGCCGCCGCGGCGACCATCCGTGGGTTCATCAGGACGGTCCGGCCGTCCTTGCTGCCCTGCCGGCCGACGAAGTTCCGGTTGGAGGAGGAGGCACAGGCCTCGTCGCCCTCCAGCTGGTCCTCGTTCATGCCCAGACACATCGAACAGCCGGCGTTTCGCCACTCGAAGCCGGCGTCCTCGAAGATGTCTTTCAGACCCTCCTCCTCGGCGGCACGCTGGACGCGCTGGCTGCCGGGGACGACGAACGCTCGCACGTCGTCGGCGACTTCGCGGCCCTTGACGATGCGGGCCGCGCGGCGCAGGTCAGGCAGTCGGGCGTTGGTACACGAGCCCAGGAAGGCGACGTCGATGTCGTAGCCCTCCATCGTCTCGCCGGGCTCGACGCGCATGTGCTCCTGGGCACGACGGGCGGTGTCGACCTTGTCGTCGGCCAGCGACTCGGGTTCCGGGATCGGATCGTCGATACCGATACCCTGGCCGGGCGTGGTCCCCCAGGTGACGACGGGATCCAGTTCGCCGGCGTCGATCTCGACCACGTCGTCGTACTCGGCGTCGTCGTCCGAGCGGATGGACTCCCAGTACGGTTTGAGCTCCTCGAACTTCTCGGGGTGTTCCTGGAAGTAGTCCGTGTCCTCCAGCCACTCGTAGGTGGTCTCGTCGGGGTTGACGTAGCCCGCGCGAGCGCCGCCCTCGATGGACATGTTACAGATGGACATTCGGCCTTCCATGTCGAGGTTCTCGATGGTCTCGCCGGCGTACTCGTACACGTAGCCGACACCGCCCTCGGTCCCGAGTCGGCGGATGATCTCGAGGATGATGTCCTTGGCTTCGACGCCCTCACCGAGTTCGCCGGTGACCTCGATCTTGCGGACCTTCTGTTTCTCCATCGCGATGGTCTGGGTCGCCAGCACGTCCCGAATCTGGCTGGTCCCGATACCGAACGCGAGCGCGCCGAACGCGCCGTGGGTGGAGGTGTGGCTGTCGCCACAGACGATGGTCTTGCCGGGCTGGGTGATGCCCTGCTCCGGGCCGATGACGTGGACGATACCCTGGTCACCCGTCGTCGGGTCCGAGAACTGGATGCCGGCGTCACGGACGTTCTCTTCGAGTTCGGCCATCATCGTCTCGGCCGCGTCGTCACTGTAAGGCCGGTCCTGGTTCGCAGTCGGCACGATGTGGTCGACCGTCGCGTGGGTGAGGTCCGGGCGCGCGACGTCGAGGCCGCGCTCTTTGAGCATGCCGAAAGCCTGCGGGCTGGTGACCTCGTGGATGAGGTGCAGTCCGACGAACAGCTGGTCCTGACCGTTCGGCAGGGTCGTGACTTTATGCCGGTCCCACACTTTGTCGTACAGCGTTCCTGAACTCATACTGTCTCGTCCCGTCCTTCCGTCCCGCGCTCGTATGCGCGAGTGACACCCTCACCGGGTGCCTCGTGGTCGATGTCCTCCATCGTCTCGTCAGCGTCCTCCCCGTCGCGCTCGCCGCCGTCGGCGGCCACGACCGGGCCGCGGCGGAACACCGCGCCGAAGGTCGAACTCGTCTTCGGGTGGGTGTGCTGGACGCTGCGCATTGTCTCGCGCGAGTCCGTCGATTCGCTCGTGTCTGTTGCTGGTGTGTCGTCAGTCATCTGCAGGGGCTTCTTCCTTCTGGGCGTCGGCGTCCTCGCCCCACGCGAACAGTTCGCGCAGGCGGCCGCCGACTTCCTCGATCTGGTGGTTCTGTTCGGCGTCGCGGTACTGCTTGTAGGCGGGCCGGTTGGCCTGGTTCTCGTTGATCCACTCGCGAGCGAACTCGCCGTTCTGGACCTCTTCGAGGATCTTCTCCATGCCCTCGCGGTCGATGACTTCCTCGCCGCGAGTCAGACCGCCGTACTCGGCGGTGTCGGAGACGGAGTTCCACATGCCCATGTGGCCGCCCTCGTACATCAGGTCGACAATGAGCTTGAGTTCGTTCAGACACTCGAAGTAGGCCATCTCCGGCGCGTAGCCGGCGTCGACCAGCGTCTCGAAGCCGACCTTGACCATCTCGGTGACGCCGCCACAGAGGACGGCCTGCTCGCCGAAGAGGTCCGTTTCGACCTCTTCCTGGAAGCTGGTCTCGATGACGCCGGCTCGGGTACAGCCGATGCCCTTCGCGTAGGCCAGGGACTCCTGCTTTGCGTTGCCGGTCGCGTCCCGGTAGACAGCGATGAGACCGGGCGTCCCCTCGCCGCGCTCGTAGGTCCGGCGCACGAGGTGGCCCGGCGATTTGGGCGCAACCATCGTCACGTCGACGTCTTCCGGCGGTTCGATCTGGCCGTAGTGGATGTTGAAGCCGTGGGCGAACTGGAGCGTGTCGCCGGCGTCCAGTTCGTCCTCGATGGCCTCGTAGACGGCCGGCTGGATCGTGTCAGGAACGAGCATCACGACGCGGTCCGCCTCGCCAGCGGCCACGTCGGGCGTCTCGACGCGGAGGCCCGCGTCCTCGGCATCGGCCCACGACGAAGAGTCTTCGCGGAGGCCGACAACTACGTCGACGCCGGACTCGTGAAGGTTCAGCGCGTGGGCGTGGCCCTGTGACCCGTAGCCCAGCACGGCTACGGTCTCGTCGTCGAGTGTCGATACGTCAGCGTCTTCGTCGTAGTAGACTGTTGTGGTGAATTCGTCAGACATCTTTCTCTAATGTTTTCGGGCCGCGTTCCAGTGCGGCGGCCCCGGTTCGCACGATCTCCTGCACGTCGAACTGCTTGAACGCCTCGACGGCGGCGTCGATCTTCTGCTTGCTGCCCGTGATTTCGACGGTGACCGAATCGGTCGACGCGTCGACGGCCTGCCCGCCGTACATGTCGGCGATGGCGTTGACGTCGTCGGGTTTCTCGCCGCTGACTTTCACCAGCGCGAGCTCCCGACGGACGGCTTCGCCTTCGAGTTCCCTGACCGAGATGACGGGCACGAGCTTCCGAAGTTGCTTTTTCGCCTGGTCGATCCCCGGTTCCGGCTCCTCGATGAGGATCGTCATCCGGGCTGTGTCCTCGTCGACTGTCGGCCCGACCGTGAGGCTTTCGATGTTGAACTGCCGTCGGCTGAACAGCGCCGACACCTCCGACAGCACGCCCGGTCGGTGCTTGACCAGCGCGGACAGCACCGCCTGGCGCGGTTCGTGGGTCACTTCGGCCTCGGGATCGACGCGGATTCCCTGCGTGTTGCGTCGGCCCTTCGGGCGCATCCGTTCGTCCGGCGCGGGGCCTGGCATTCCTCCAGTCATTGTTAGATCATGTCCAGCTGGTCTTCGTTGAGCGCGAACAGGCCGTTGTCACCGCCGCTGGGGACCATCGGGAAGACGTTCTCCCCGGGGTCGATGTGGGCGTCGATGACGCTCGGGCCGTCGTAGTCGCGTGCTTCCTGTATCGTTTCCTCGACGTTCTCGTAGGATTCGAGCGTGAACCCGCGCGCGCCGAAGGCCTCGGCGAGCTTGTCGAACTGCGGGATCCACGGGTACTCGGAGGCCATCCGGCGGCCCTCGTAGAAGCCGTCCTGCCACTGGCGGACCATCCCGACCGCCTCGTTGTTGAGGACGACGTAGGTGATATCGAGTTGCTCACGCACCGCGACCGACAGCCCCTGGACGGTCATCAGGAACGAGCCGTCGCCGTCGAAGCAGACGACCTCCTGGTCCGGCGCGGCGAGTTTCGCGCCGATGGCGGCGGGCACGCCGTAGCCCATCGTCCCGAGGCCGTGGGAGGACACCCAGGTGCGGGGCTCGGTGTACTCCCAGAACTGGGAGGCCCACATCTGGTGTTGCCCGACGCCGGTACAGACGATGGTGTCGTCCGGCGTCATCTCCGAGAACTGCTCGACGACGTACTGCGGCTTCAGCGGCTCGTCGTCGGGCGTGTCGTAGTCCATCGGGTACTCCGACTTCCACTCCTGGCACTGGTCGCGCCACTCGTCGGCGTCCGGTGCGCGCGGCATCGCGTCGAACAGCTGGCGAAGCACTTCCCGGGCGTCGCCGATGAGCGGGTAGTCGGCGTAGACGTTCTTGCTGATTTCGGCGGGGTCGATGTCGACGTGGATGACCTCCGCGTCGGGGGCGAAGGAGTCGACGCCGCCGGTCAAGCGGTCGTCGAAGCGCGTCCCGATAGCCAGCATGCAGTCGGTGTTAGTAATCGCCATGTTGGCGTAGCCGGTGCCGTGCATCCCGGCCCATTCGAGCGAGAGTTCGTGATCCTCGGGGAAGGAACCGATGCCGGGCATCGTCGTGATGACCGGGATCTCGTACTCCTTGGCGAACTCCCGGAGCGCGCTCGACGCGTTCGCCTTGATGACGCCGCCGCCCGAGAGGATGACCGGGCGGTCGGCCTCGGCCAGCGCCTCGGCGGCCTCCTGGACGTTCTCGTCGTCGGCCTCCTCCGGCACGTCGTAGGTGTCCGGCGTCTCCGGCTTGCCGGGTTCGACCTCGGTCTCGCCTTGGGTCACGTCCTTCGGCAGGTCGACCAGCGTCGGTCCCTGCCGGCCGGCGTCGGCGAGCGCGAACGCTTCGCTGACATTGTCGCCGACGGTGTCGGAGTCGGCGGCGAAGTAGCTCTCCTTCGTGATCGGCTGAGTGATGCCGACGGTGTCGGTCTCCTGGAAGGCGTCGTTGCCGACGAACTCCGTCGGGACCTGGCCGGTCAAGGCGATGACCGGGTCCGAGTCCATGTTGGCGTCGGCGATGCCGGTCACGAGGTTCGTCGCGCCAGGCCCGGACGTGGCGAAACAGACGCCGGGGTCGCCGGTGACGATGCCGTACGCGTCGGCAGCGTGTGAGGCCCCCTGCTCGTGGGCCATCGTGACGTGGTTGATGTCGGAGTCGTACAGCGCGTCGTAGACGGGCATGATCGCGCCGCCCTGGACGCCGAAGACGTAGTCGGTCCCGGCGTTTTCCAGGGCGCGGATGACCGATTGCGCGCCCGTCGTGACCGGCTCCTGTTCTGTTTCTGACTCCGTTTCTTCCTCTTCCTTGGGGACGGATGCGCGTTCGCTCATCGTGTCATCCCTCCGTCTGTTCGCGTTCGGGGTCGATACCGCGGTGATTTGTGTGCTGCGTGCATGACTGGTGACTCTGTGGTGTTGTGGCGAATCGATTCGACCGGGTGTGAAAATGTGAAGAGAGGGGCTATAGTGCCCCTACAATACGCACGCCGAGAATAGCGGTCGCGGCGCTGGCGGACGGTCGAACCTGACGCCCAGCAGCCGCGGTCATCACGTCCGGAAGCAGTTCGTCCCGAATAATAAACGTTCTGTGACAGTCGTTGGCGGATCGCATCTCGAAACCGGGGGCTCACCGGTGGCTGCTCACTCGTAGTGACGGCCGGAGGCGAGGTCATCGGCCTACGCCCGGACCTCCTCGCTCTCCTCGGTCACGCCGATCTCCTCGGCGAACCGTTCAAGCACCGACATGGTGACCTGTTCCTCCGCGCCGTACTCCTTGACGCGGCGGGTCACTTCTCGGACCTCCGCTTCGGTCGGGTCGTACCCTGCGTCGACGAGACGCTCCCGAACCGAGTGGGCCCCAGTGTGCTTGCCGAGCACGAGTTCGCGCGTGGCCCCGACCATCTCCGGGGTCATGACGCCCGGCTCGAACGTATCGGAGTTCTCGATGACGCCGGCGGCGTGGATGCCGCTCTCGTGGGAGAAGGCGTTGCGCCCGACGACGGGCTTGTTCGCCGGCACCCCGATGTCGGATTTCTCCTCGACGATCCGCGACAGCTCCGTGATGCGGGTGGTGTCGATTCCGGTGTCGACATCGTACAGCGACTCCAGCGCCATCACGACCTCTTCGTAGGCCGCGTTGCCGGCGCGTTCGCCGATCCCGTTGACCGACACCTGCGCCTGGCTGGCTCCGGCCTCGAAGCCGGAGATGGCGTTGGCCGACGCCAGCCCGAAGTCGTCGTGCGTGTGCACGTCGATGTAGGCGTCGGTGCAGTCGTCGACGATCTCGATGAGGTCGTAGAACCGCCGCGGCGTGGCGACCCCACACGTGTCCGGAATGTTGATCCAGTCCGCCCCCGCCGCGGACGTGGCCTCGATGACTTCGACGAGGAAGTCCTCGTCGGTCCGGGTCGCGTCCATCGGCGAGAACATGCACTCGACGCCCGCGTCCTTGATCATCTCGACACAATCGACGGCGGTGTCGAGCGCCTCCTGGCGGGTCGCGTGCATGGAATCCTGCAACTGTACGTCCGACGTCGAGACGAAGGTGTGGACCATGTCCACACCCGAATCCAAGGCCGCCTCGATGTCTTTCTCGACCACACGCGCCAGTCCGCAGGTCGTCACTCGCGTGGACTCGGCGATGTCGCGCACTGCCTCGAACTCCGCGTCGGAGTTGACGGGGAACCCGGCCTCGATGACGTGGGTGCCCATCTCGTCGAGCAGCGCGGCTATCTCACGTTTGTCCTCGTAGTTGAACGACGTGCGTGGTGACTGCTCACCATCGCGCAGCGTGGTGTCGAAAATCCGTGCGTCTGTTATCTCAGACGTGGAATCCAGTGTGCCCTGGAAGAACTCGATCCGCCGGAGATCCCGACGTGCCCTCGTTGTTGGACATAAGCACCTGTATCTGGTCGCTTCCACTATTTATAGTTGTTCATGATGCGGATGGCACGTTGACGGGGCACACGGTCGGTGTTCGGGCATCACGGCTAACGCGGCTGCCGCACGTCAGACAGGTGGGGAGGATTTTTGCTCCGTCCGCGCATGCATTTGGCTATGAGCGATTTCGAGGGCCTGGACCTGCAGGCCGTGGAGGACCAGATGGACGAGGACCGGGACGGGGCCGGCAGCAACCGCGTCGTGCTGGGCGTCCTCGACGGGTCGGAGCCGCCCGAGCAGTGGATCAACACTATCGAGAGCGGGTCGGTGCTAGTTCTCAACGTCGAGGGCGACCTGAACGAACTCGCCGCCGGGTTCGCCCGACCGGTCCGGGAGGCCGGCGGCGAACTGATGCACTTCCGCGGGTTCCTGATCGTGACCCCGCCGGGTGTCAGCATCGACTCTGAGCGGCTGGAGTGAGTGGCCTGATAGGCCCTGTTCTCCGTGCGGTCCTGTGGTGGACGACACGTTTCTAGGGCGAGCGTCCCGAGCACAGCGGGGTTTGGCGTCTCAGGTACTGGGTAGTAGCTGGCACGACCGCTCACGGAGAGAGAAATCGCTGCAGCAGTCCGTGCCACACGCGAATGCCGTGATCCCACGCTTGCCAGTAGGTGTCCAGAAACCGGGGCGACTCCCCGGTAGTGTGACCCGGTCGGGTCGTGATCTGGGCGTGGCAGTCCGGACAGCGGTAGTGCGTTCCGCCGCGGCACTCGACCACCATCCAGTCGCCGTCGTACCTGCTCTGGTGCCCGCAGTCCGGACAGAACAGCGTCGCCTTCGGCGGGGTATCGTACTCGGTCCGGGAGTCAGTCGGGGACATCCTCAGTTGAAACGCGGCCGTCGAAACGAAAAGAACCTGCCTATGAGGGGTCTATACGGCTACTAGTACCGGGGGAGTCATTATATTCCGCTCCAGCGGATGCACCCCAGTACCGGTGGCATGCTACGCCGTCACGAGCGTCATCTAGTGGCCGGCTATGCTGTCACCAGCGTCATGTAGTGGCCGTCCCGGTCCCTGATTCGGACGCCGTCATCGACTGATGTGACCGAGAGCGCGTCGTCAGCGACTTCCCTGGCCGTCGATTTCGGATCTTCGGCGACGACGCCGAAGTCGACGTGAACGCCACCGCGGGCGTCAGCGATGCCGAGCCGTGGTGACCACAGTTCCAGGTCGAGGTCGCCGGTCGAGAGCCGAACGCGGCCTTCGTCGCGACCGTCGTCGACCAGTTCGAACCCCAGCGTGGTGTAGAACTCCACCGCCGAGGACAGCTCCTCGACTTCGAGCACGAGTTCGAACAGGCCGGTGACGCCGTCGCCGTCGACCGCCCGCTCGCCGAGTTCGACACAGTTGCCCTGCGGATCATAGAAGTACAGCGAACGCGCATCCCCGAAGGTGTGTTCGACCAGGTCGAAACGCTCGTCCAGCCGGTCGTACCAGTCGTCGTACTCCCGCTCGGGAATCGTCAGCGCGTAGTGGGTGTGGAGCCCGCCGCGCGGAACCGTTCCCGGCGCGCGGAGTCTGAGTTCGGTGTCGCCGGCCGCAAGGACAGCCTCGTCGGGAGCCTCTGAGAGTACGTCGAGTTCCAGAAAGGCCTCGTAGAAGGCCGTTGCACGGTCCGGATACTTCACCTCTAGCGTGAGCCAGGCGGGCGATGAGAGCATATCGGCGCTTCGACCGCCACCGACAAAGCCGCTGTGGACGCCACCTTCGCCGGCGAAACAACCTCGAAACCCGTGTTTCCCGTTCTCGACCATTTATTCGCGTCTGGCCCGTACGAGAGCGTATGCCAATCAAAAGCCAGGGCGACGCGACAGAGTGGCTGGAGACGAACCGCTGGGAGCGCGGGGTGAGCTACATTCCGTACCCCGACGAGATGATGGTCCGGGCGAGTCACGTCCTCGAGACGGATGCCGGCGTGTTCGTCGTCGACCCGATAGACGTCGACGGTATCGACGACCTGTTCGCCGAGTTCGGCGAGGTGGCCGGCGTCGTCATCCTGCTGGACCGGCACAAACGCGACAGCGCCGCCGTCGCCAACCGCCACGAGGTGCCAGTGTACGTTCCCGAGTGGATGTCCGGCGTCGAAGACGACATCGACGCGCCGGTCGAACGCATCCACCGACAACTGCCAGGGACGGACTACGGCGTCCACAAGATCATCGAGAACTCGTTCTGGCAGGAGGCCGCGCTGTACGGCGACGAGGACGACACGCTGGTCGTCCCTGAAGCGGTCGGGACGGCCGACTACTTCCTCGCCGGCGACGAGCGACTCGGCGTCCACCCGATGTTGCGCCTGTTCCCGCCGAAGAAGCTCTCCCGACTGGACCCCGAGCGGGTGCTTGTCGGACACGGGGAGGGCGTGATGGAAGACGCGACCGAGGCCATCGCGTACGCGCTCCGCGGGTCGCGCGGACGGACGCCGGGCCTGTACGCGAAGAACCTCAAGTCGCTCGTGCTCGGCTAAACCGACGCAAACGACGCCGTTTTACCCGGTCCGTGAGAAGGAGTGGCGTGGTCTACGTCACACGCGGACTGGTCGAGACGCTGTTACGGCTCGCCAGCGAGGCCGAACCTGACGACGTGACGATTTCGCTGGCCGTCACGCCGGCCGGGGAACTCCCGGATGCTGACTTGCCGGACGAGACGCCGGTTTTCACTGACTTCTATCTCCCTTCAGCCGGGGCCTCCGTACAAGCGGTGTTCGGGGTCGATCTGGGGACGCCGGCCGGCCAGACACAGGGCCGGTTCGTCTCCCACCCCGACGGGTACATGGGTGTCAGCAAGACCGACGATCTCCACGAGGTCATCTTCGTCGGCATCCCGCCGTGGGATATCGACGCCTTCGGAGCCTTCGACAGAGCCGGACAGGCCAAGGAGGTCACGGTTCTCGACGTCGAACCGCCAGAGAAGTATCCGCAGTAGCGACCCAGCTACTCCAGATAGCCCAGGTCCCGCAACTGGTCAGTGATATCCTGGAACTGCGCTTCGGTCAGTTCTCCTTCCCGCTGGTGTTCGACGACGATACTCCGGAGCAGGAACCGAACGAGGTCGGAGGTACTGGAGAAACTCGTCCCTTCGATCGTCTCTTCGACGCGCTCAGCGAGGTCCTTCGGAATCGATACTGTGGTGTAATCGGACATATCGAAGTGGAGGCGTGCCGTCGGGATATGCGTTGTGTCCCAGTTCAGCGCGGGTCCGTGGCCTCAGTGTCGAACTGGCCCATCGTGGCGTGATTGGTCGGCGAGAACATCTTCGGCGCGCGGCGGGACCGGGACTGGCCGTCCGCGTCGTCGAAGGGCAGCGTGGTTGTCGGGTACGAGTCGTCGTTTCGGGGGGTCGTGATTCGTGTTGTCATCCTGGGGGTCGTGTCGGCCGGCGTCTGTGGTTCGTAGGCGGTGCAGTGTGGGGTCGGAGCGAAGCGCGTACGTCGGATACAAGCATTGGGTACCACCACCTTTCGACCCATACATAATAAATGTTCATGATGGAGTGCCGGAAAATACTGAGGTATGGTAACAAGCATTTAGACAAGAGGTATCATATGTTGAAACGGTGGCCAGAATGAAACTGCTACCCAAGCTGGCGGGACTGTTCGACACGGATAGCGGCGACTCGACTGGAATGCGGTACGAGTGTACGCTGTGCGGGACCCGGACCGAAGACGCCAAGGCGGCTTGTCCGTCCTGTAGCGGCCAGATGGAACGGCTCTGAAAAGCCGGCTCAGACGACTAACTGGATCTCGTATTCGGTCAGGTTTTCGTAGCCGTCGGCAGTGACGACGGCGATGTCCTCGATCCTGACGCCGCCGACGTCGGGGTCGTAGAGGCCGGGTTCGATAGTGACGATGTGCCCCGGTTCGAGTTCGCCGCCGTCTGGCGATAGCCGCGGGAGTTCGTGAACGTCCAGCCCGACGCCGTGGCCCGTGCTGTGGATGAACCCCGTCTCCGTGCGGTTGTCATCGCGTAGCGTCGGTTCGCCGGCGTCCTCGTACACGTCACAGACGGCGTCGTGTACGTCCGCACCGGTCGCGCCGGGTTCCAGCGCGTCGAACGCGGCTTCCATCGCCCGCTCGGTGAGGTCGTGCCACTCGCGTACCGTGTCGCTGGGCTCGCCTTTGAGGAACGTCCGCGTCATGTCGGCGTGGTACTTCGTCGCCTTGTCCTGCGGGAAGATGTCGATGATGATCGGCTCGTGAGCGGCGAGCGGGCCGCTCCCGCGGTCGTGGGGGTCTGCGGCGTCCGCACCACAGGCGACGATTGTCTCATCGAGCGAGCAGCCGTGTCGGAGCAGCGTCACCTCGATCTCCTCCTTCACGCGCTCGCTCGTCAGCGTCTCGCCATCCAGTTCGAGCGTGTCATCGTCAGCAATCGCCGACGCTTCGAGCAGTGATTCTGCCGCCGCCATCGCCGCCTCGTTGGCCCGCTGTGCCGTCCGGATGTGATCGACCTCGGCCTCGGTTTTCGTCGCCCGGATCTCCGTGACGATGCCGTCAGTGTCGGCCGCCACGTCGACGCCGCGTGCACGCAGGCCGTCCGCAGTCCGAAGCGGGAACCGCGGCGGTACGGCCACGCTTTCCACGTCGTAAGCCGCGAGGAAATCCGCGAGGACGTGCGACACCGCTTCGTCGGGACCGTACTCCTCGACCTTCCCCTGGTGGTCGAAGTCGACGTACCGCTCGACTGTCTCGGCTCGCGACTCGCGCTTGGCTCGGCCGAACTCCAGACTCCGCGGGAAGAGGAGGTGCGTGTCGCCGTCGTACAGCGTGATGAACGGGTCCGGGGCGTCGAAGCCGGAGAGGTAGTACTGGTCGGACGTCTCGGAATCCGCGTCGAGGAGGTAGCCGTCGACGCCGGCGTCGTCGAGATACGCGTCCAGTGCCGAGAGTTCGGGTTCCATACGTGCCAGTCTGGCCCCCATCCCCATATACGTCTCCCACTGGGCCGCTCTGTGCCCCAAATTCAGTCGGCCAGTGCGCTCGAAGAGTGACACAATCACAAAGGACTGCGGTAGCGACGGGAGTCCCGACACGTGACGACAAATGCCATACCGATGCAGTTTGGCCGCCCATTTATTGACGCTCCAGCCCCTCTGTACTGGTAATGAGTGACTTGTCCGGTGAAGACGTGGCTGTCGTCGGCGGCGGCATCGGCGGCCTCTCCGCTGCGTGCTATCTGGCGGACGCAGGGGCCGACGTTTCGCTGCTGGAAAAAAACGAGCAAGTCGGCGGCCGCGCCTCCCGGCTGGAGGCCGAGGGGTTCCGGTTCGACATGGGTCCGTCGTGGTACCTGATGCCCGACGTGTTCGAGCGCTTCTTCGCGTACTTCGGCAAGGAGCCGCGCGACTACTACGACCTCCAGCGACTGGACCCGCACTACCGCATCTTCTTCAAGGACGGCGACCAGATCGACGTGACCGGTAACAACGACGAGATGGCCCGGAAGTTCGAAGAGTACGAGCCCGGCGCGGGCGAGGCGTTCGAGGAGTACCTGTCGACCAGCGAGCGCCACTATGAGACGGCGATGAACAAGTTCGTCTACGAGGACCGCTCGAAGCTTCACGACTGGGTCGACCTCGACGTGATGACCGCCGCTCCGGTCGGGCTCCAGCTCATCGGCTCGATGCAGAGCCACGTCGAGGACTACTTCGAGCACCCGAAGCTCCAGCAGATCATGCAGTACACGCTGGTGTTTCTCGGCGGCTCGCCCCGGACGACGCCCGCGCTGTACAACATGATGAGCCACGTCGATTTCAACCTCGGCGTCTACTACCCCGACGGCGGCGTCGGCGCGGTGGTCGACGGCCTCGTCGAGCTCGGCGAGGAACTCGGCGTCACCTATGAAACCGACGCCGAGGTCAACGAGATCGCGCGCCGGAAGCAGGGCTTCCTCGTCGAGACGGTCCACGGCGAAACGACCCACCCCGGCGAGGTGGTCGTCAACGCCGACTACGCCCACGCCGAGCGGGAGCTCCTGCCCGAACACGAGCGCCAGTACGACGACGACTACTGGGACGACAAGACCTACGCGCCGTCGGCCTTCCTCATGTACATGGGCGTCGAGGGCGACGTGGAGCCCCTGGAGCATCACACGCTCGTCCTGCCGACGGACTGGGACTCCCACTTCGACGACATCTTCGAGGACCCGGCGTGGCCCGACGACCCGGCGTACTACCTCTGTGTGCCCTCGAAGACCGACGACAGCGTCGCCCCCGACGGCCACTCGAACCTGTTCGTCCTGGTCCCCATCGCGCCGGGGCTGCACGACGGCGACGAGATCCGCCAGGAGTACCGCGAGAAGATTCTGGCCGACATCGCCGACAACACCGGCGTCGACCTGCGCGACCGCATCGTCTACGAGAAGCAGTTCGCCGTCTCCGACTTCGGCGAGCGGTACAACGCCACGGAGGGAACGGCCCTCGGTCTGGCCCACACGCTCCGCCAGACGGCCCTGTTGCGGCCCAACAACCGCTCGTCGGCCGTCGACGGCCTCTACTTCACGGGGTCGTTCACGACGCCCGGCATCGGCGTGCCGATGTGTCTCATCAGCGGCGAACACACCGCGAAGGCGCTCATCGAGGACATCGCCTGAGTAATGCCCGAACTCCCGACCGACCGCATCGACGCCGTCATTCCCCCGGAGGAGACGCTGGTGGGCTACCTGCTTCGGCTCTCCCGGCCCCGGTTCTGGCTCTATCTGGGCGGCCCGGTCATCGTCGGCGTCAGCTACGCGGCCGACGGGCCGGGAGAACTGTTCTCGCCGCTGGCTGTCGCCCTGTTTCTGTACTTCACTATCCCCGCAAACGTGTTTCTCTACGGGGTCAACGACATCTTCGACGCCGACATCGACGAACACAATCCCAAGAAGGACGAGGGACGGGAGGTCAGCTACCGCGGGGACAGCGCCGTCACAGCCATCGTCGTCGCCAGCGGCGCGCTCGCGTTACTGTTCTTCCTCGGGCTTCCGATGCTCGGGGTCGTGGCCCTGCTCGCCTGGGTTGCGCTCTCTGTCGAGTACTCGGCCCCGCCGCTGCGGTTCAAGACGACGCCGTTCCTTGATTCCATCTCGAACGGCCTGTACATCCTGCCGGGCGTCATCGGCTACGCCGCCATCGAAGGGGCGGCCCCGCCGGCGACGGCCGTGGCCGGCGCGTGGCTCTGGGCGATGGGGATGCACACCTTCTCGGCGATTCCGGACATCGAACCCGACCGTGAGGCAGGCATCCGGACGACGGCGACGTTCCTGGGCGAGTCAAACACCTACTACTACTGCGTGATGTGCTGGCTCACGGCCGCGTTCGTGTTCACCTACACCCACTGGGTGTTCGGCCTGATACTGCTCGTCTACCCCGGCCTCGTGTTCGGGATTCTCGGCATCGGCGTCGACATCGACGAAGCCTACTGGTGGTACCCCGCCATAAACACCGTCGTCGGCATGGTGTTCACGCTCATCGCGCTGTGGGTGATGCTGTATGGGTAGCGGCCAAGACCGGACCATAGCGGGCTGGACGCTCCCGAAGACGAAGGCCGACGCGACCGAACAGTTCGACCGGTTCGTCACCGAGAACCGCTTTACCATCGCCGTCGTTTTCCCGCTCGTCGGCGCTGTCACCCTGCTTGCCAGCGCCGAGGGACTGTTGCCCGACCCGCTCGCGTTCAACCCCTACTTCGTCCTGTTCGGAACGTTCGTGATGCGACTGCCCCTCGTGGCCGGCGTCTTTCCGCTCGTGGACCGCCGTGCCGGGCTGGCGCTGGTCGCGCTGACGCTCTACTCCTACGGCATCGAACTCGTCGGTGTCCGGACCGGCTGGCCCTACGGCGAGTTCACCTACGGCGTCGACCTCGGCCCGATGCTGCTGGGCGAGGTGCCGTTCGGGCTCCCGGTCTTCTTCTTCCCGCTGGTCCTGAACGCCTACCTGCTCGTCCTGCTGTTGCTCGGCAACAGAGCGGCGTCGACCGCGGTTCGGCTGCTGGCGACGCTGGCGACGGTGATGCTCGTCGACCTCGTGCTCGATCCTGGCGCCGTGGCAATCGGTTTCTGGACCTACGAGATGCCCCAGTTCTACGGCGTCCCGTGGCAGAACTACGCCGGCTGGCTCCTCTCTGGATCGGTCGCCGTCCTGCTGTTCGACCTCGGGTTCGACCGCGCGGGGCTCCGACAGCGGCTCCGGGACTGCCCGTTCATGCTCGATGACCTGGTGAGCTTCGTCCTGCTGTGGGGCGGTATCAACCTCTTTTACGCGAACTGGGTGCCGGTCGGCCTGGCTGCCCTGCTGGGGGCCGGCCTTCTCTGGACGGACCGCTTCGACTTCGACCTCTCGGAAACCCGGCTCGGTCGTGCTGTCTGTCGGTGACGCCCTGTATGCTCGCTGTCGCTCCGCCAACCACAACCGCCGAGACAGGCCAAGCGTTTAAGCGACCGCGTAGGTAGGTGGACGTATGAAACGAATCCCGTTCGGGATCCGCCAGCTCGACTCCATCATCAACGGTGGAGCGCCCGCCGGGAGCGTCGTTTTGCTCTCCGGCGAGGCCGGCGCTGGCTCCCGTGAGTTCATGCATACGAGCGCACTCATCAACGGGCTCGGGCAGGTAGATGGGGAGCTGCACGACCTCTACTACGGCGACCTCTCGGCCGACGCTGTCGCCCCGGACGAAGTTCATTACATCTCTTTTACCGCAAGCGAGTCACAACTGGTCAGCGAGATGCGGCTGGCGATGGACGACGACGTGGTCGACAAGGGGAGCCGGGCGGTCGAGTTCCACGACCTCTCGGAGCGGTACTTCCACATCAGTCCGGTGCCACGGGACTGGTACGCCGACGAAACCGCGTCGATCACCGATCTCCGGGCGCGTCACGAGCGGGAGGACCTGCTCGGCACGCTCGGCATGGTCCTGAACGAGGTTGCGGCGAACAATCTCGTCGTCATCGACTCGCTGTCGGACCTCGTCAGCGCGATGGGCGAGGAAGTCGGCTGGTCGGATATCAGTTCGCTCGTCCAGGGACTCCAGAAGGCGGCCCATCACTGGGGCGGCCTCCTCCTGTTACATATCAATCCAGAGACGCTGTCGTCCGTCCGGCACGGCCAGCTCGTCGACGCCTCCCACGGCACGATGGAGTTCGCGTGGGAGTCCGGCGGCTCCACTCGGGCTCGGACGCTCGTCGTCCAGCAGTTCCGCGGCGTCCTCTCACAGATCGAGGACGAGGACATCGTCCAGTTCGAGACGGAACTGGGCGAGGCCGGCTTCGATATCAGCGACGTGCGCAAGATTCGGTAGCGATAGTCGGCAGCAGAAATGCCCGTAACTGTCGAAAAAAGACAACGAGCCGCGTGCTGACGGTTCGCTCCCGCTCTCGGTATCTGAAATCGGCGACAAACCCTTATCAGTCTTGTTCGTCAAGGGTGTCGTAATGTCCTCCGAGTCGACCGATGACGGGGGAGTGCACGTCGAGCTATCTGCGGATCTAGACGAGTGGCTGACCGAGCAGGCCGAGACACTCGGCGTTCCTCGCGAAGCCGTCATGGAGCAACTGCTGGCCGCGTACATGACAGCGGCTGATTCGGACGAGGGGATGGACGATATCCTCCAGCCATCGGCGGACGAACTGGATGCCGTCGTCGCCGCAACCGTGGACGAGAAGCTGAACGGCTCAGTCGAAGCAGCGACCGAGAGCGCTGTGAGTGCCCATATCCCGGATATCGTCGACACGGTGGAACGCCAACTCGCAGAGCGGTTCGACGCGCTCGAAGCGGACTTTCAGACGAAGATCGAAGACGTCCGCGAGCGCGTCGTGCAGGTCAAACGGGAGGCCGACGCGAAAGCGCCAGCCGACCACAGCCACGAGGAGTTCGACCGTATCGATGCACTCTCACAGGAGACCGAGGAGATGAAGGCGGAACTCACCGCGCTTCGGGATGACGTGGCCGATTCGCTCGAAACAGAGGACGAGCGAGTTGCAGACATCGGCGAGCAAGTTTCGGACATCGGCGACCGACTCGACGATGTCGAAGACAAACTCACCCGCGTCGCCTGGGTCGTCAGCGACCTCCGCGACGACCAGGGCGGCCGGGACCAGAATCAGAAAGCGGTCGACCGGCTGAAACGCGCCGCAGCCCAGGAAAACATCTCGACGGCACGGTGCTCGAACTGCGACGAGCAGGTCGAAATCGGGCTACTGACCGACCCCCAGTGTCCACACTGCAACACGACAGTGTCGGACGTGCGGCCCGAGGGCGGCATTATCCGCTCGAAGGCGCGGCTAGTGGCCGCAGCACAGCTTGAACCGGGAGAGACCAATGAGTGACGACGAGCGAGACCCCTTCGAAGAGCTCGACTCGGATGACGACCGCGAGGGCGACCCGTTCGAGCGCCTCGGTTCGGGGCCTGACGACGCGGACGGCTCGGCAGACGCACGCCAGCCACCCGTCGACAGTTGGCCGGGCAGTGAATCGAGCGACGAACCGGCCGACGATGCGTCCGAGTCGGGGCCCAGTGCATCCGGTGATGACGACCTGCTCTCGGCCGTCGACACGGAAGAGTTCCGTTCGGATTCGGCGACCGAGTCGGACAGTCCCCCTTCCGGGTCCTCACCCGACCCGGACGACCCCTTCTCGGGAATGGACGAGCGCGGCGAGGACCCCTTCGGGAGCGGCGAGAGCGCGTTCGAGCGGGTCGATGTCGGCCACATCGACGCCGACAAAGTGTGGGCAGAGATCGCTGCGGACGACGATAGCGAGGCCACGCCCGAGAGCCGCTACGCGGAGGTTTCGAAGCACCGCTACTGCGAGCAGTGTGAACACTTCTCCGCACCGCCGAACGCACACTGCACGAACGAGGGAACCGAAATCATGGAGTTCCTCGACATGGAGACGGTCCGGCTGCTTGACTGTCCGGTCGTCGCCGAGCAACACAAGATCGAGGACGAGCAGTAACGGCTTTTTGCCTCGGTGTCCGAACGGGGTGTATGCAGTTTTGCGACGACTGTGGCTCGATGATGCACGCCGATGGTGACGAGATGGTCTGTCAGTCCTGTGGTGCGCGGGTCGCGAAAGACGAGGACCGCGCGGCCGAGTTCGTCAGCACGGACGAACAGAGCGGCGACGAACTGATAGAGACCGAAGAGGGCTCGAACTTCGAGGGCAAGCCGACGGCCGACGACGTGACCTGTGAGGAGTGCGGACACGGGAAAGCGTGGTACACCATCAAACAGACCGGGTCAGCCGACGAACCGCCGACGCGGTTTTTCAAGTGCCAAGAGTGTGGCCACCGGTGGCGTGAGTACAACTAGAGCAGCGAATCCAGAATCCGGAGCTCTTCCTCCTCGGATATCTTGTCGGAGTCCATACACGCGTGGACGACCTTGTGGACGAGTTCAGGGTCCTGAAACGGCTGTGGCGAGCCGCCGCCGTCGGTGACGGTTTCGACCTGACCCTCGAGTTCGGCCAGTTGTGCGGAGAGCTCCTCGACAGTCGACTGGAACGTAGTCAGCGTGGTATTCACTTCGCCGGCCGCTGTCGCGGACTCCGACAACGAGTGGTCGCCGTCGTCGGACGCGGTGTCGGGACCTGACACTCGACCGTCGGCGTCGTCGGGCATCCCTGCTGACTCCGGGGGTTCGCTGTCGGATGCTTGCGTGTCGGTTTCATCCGAAGCCGTCGACGAACCGGGCTCTTCGTCGCTGAACACGGCGTTGGCGAACGTTTCGCGGTTCGACCAGTCGAACCCGTCGATCCCGTTGACGCGGTTGCTCACTGTCGAAGCAGTCACGCCGAGTTTCTCCGCGAGGTCCCGCTGGGACGCGGTGGGATGCTGCTGAATCGCCTGGATCGTCTCATATTCTGCCGACGAGAGGTCTTCGGGGGTCGGATACGACTGTGACGCTGTCGATGAGTCGCTCGGTGACTCGTCGGATTCGTCCGTCCCGTCGTCCTCGGCAGGGTCACCGTGTTCCTCGAGCACCCGCTCGACAAGCTCCGCTGTCGCGCTCGGTACTTCGGCCGCGAGTTCTGCGACGGACGCCTCGGGATTCTCAGCCGCTACGTCGAGTATTTGCTTGTGACGCATCGATTTGGGAGCCGTTCGGCCCTTCGTTGATTTGCTCATTGAGATCACCACGTAGGGAGGGAACCACCACCCAACCCCCCAACTTGATATACATTTGACTTAAATTATCGGAATTGTCAAAAGCTTTTGGTTACCCACAAACATTAACTAAGATGTTATTTAATCGCAGAGCGACTGACAGAGCAATACTGCGTACGGGTTCCGAGCGCGCGGAGACTGGTCTAGTAGAACCCGCCGGGGAACGGTCGCTCAAAACAGAATACGACTCTTCTGAAAGCATTTATCGGGGGCAGCGGAAATTAGCGCCATGTACCGCCGTCGAGTACTGGCGCTCTGTGGGCTGGCCGTCGCCGGCGCGGGGTGTCAGAGTGAGACAGACGAGACTCAGACAGTGACGCCGGTCCCGTCGCCAGCCGTCAGCGAGGTCGACACCGGCCCGCCGCCCGCTGTGACGGTTACGGACGCCGTTGTGGTCCCCGGTGTTGTACTTCCCGCCGTTGATTCCATCAGCGTTAAACCGGCTGATGGCCAGTACCTCGTGCTCACGGCGACTGTCGAGGGATCGAGAGTTGATCGCGACGCGTTCTCGTTCCGATTCGATGGTTCGACGCACAGCCCCGAGACGTTCAGAAACGGCCTGTATCGCGACGGCGAGTGGGGCCGACAGTTCACCGAAACCGGTGGGCCACTGGTTTTCGGCCTCCCGGAAACCGGATCAGCCAGCGACGCCCGACTGTCCTGGCCCGATGGAGAGTGGACGCCTCCGGAGACAGTTCGGACCAGACTCGAAGCCCCGCTTCCATCGTTCGATATCACACTCGACGGGCCGGAGCGGGTCGCTGAGCCCGCCAGACCGACGCTCGAGATTACCGTTACGAACACGGGCGACGTCTCCGGCCGATACGTCATCGCACTCAACCGAACCGGTCCACGCATCGCCTACACCCCCGTCGACCGGTTTGATGGGGAACTGGACCCAGGAGAAACAGAGAGTATCACACACGAGGGCAAGAGTCCCTACGTCGATGGTACGGAGCCGCGTGCGGTCATCTATCGATTGCGTGCCCCGGAGGATCACAACGACGCAACACACCGGATCAAGCCGGTCGACGAGGAAACGGCGACCGAATCGTAGGAACCCGTCGCTCGCGAGAGCCGTCTTTTTGTAGCAGAAAGCCACTCACACAGTCACACCACGGTTCGCGTGGACCCGTATCAGACCCCTTCGAGGTCGGACCGGTACTCGTTGATCTGGTCGTCGGCGTCTTCGATGGCACCAGTCACGTCTTCGGCGTCACCGCTACTGAGGTCGTTGAGCGCCGACTGGATGCGCGCGAGTCGGCCGTGGTCCGGGCCGTGTTCGTCAGTCGCGAGGGTGCCGAGCTGGTCGGCGAGTTCGGCGAGGCGTTCGCTCGCCTCGTCGCTGTCTGTGTCTTCGGCCGCCGATTCGAGCAGTTCACTCGCGGATGCGAGTTCGTCGCGGGTCATACGTGGAAATTTACAGAAGGGGACTAAAACGATTCGGCTTACGGGAGCGAGTTTGTTTAAACATACCAGTGGGTGTCGAGCAGACAGGGGTGACTGACCGGTTCGCTGTCATCGGCATAGCAATGCCCTGCAGTCGACAGGACAGGCAACGTTTACCCCACACCCGCTCGCAGACGTGCCATGGCAAACTTCCTCTTCTGTTCGTTGGACGCGGCGCTCATCGGCGACATCGCCTGGCAGGTCAGCCGGGAGGGGCACGACGTTCGGTACTACATCGAAGCCGACAGCGATCAGGAGATCGCCGACGGGTTCGTGCCGAAAACCGACGACTGGCGTGGGGACCTCGACTGGGCCGATGTCGTCATCTTCGACGACATCTGGGTCGGCAGCGATATCGGCACTGGTGAGATTGCACGGGATCTTCGAGCCGAGGGCCACGCTGTCGTCGGCGGGACGCCCAACACGGACACGCTCGAAGAGGACCGCGGCTATGCGATGGAGGTTCTCGAAGACAGCGGTGTCAACACTATCGAGCACCACGTCTTCGAAGACTTCGACGCCGGCATCCAGCACGTCCGGGAGAACCCTGCGCCGTACGTCATCAAACCACTCGGAGAGGTCCAGAACGTCAAGCGACTCCTGTACGTCGGCAACGAGGACGACGGGAGTGACGTTGTGGACGTGCTGAATGCGTACAAGAAGGCGTGGGGCCACCGCATGAAGGGCTTCCAACTCCAGCGGAAGGTCGAGGGCGTCGAAATCGCGGTCTGTGGCTTCTTCAACGGCGAGTCGTTCGTCGAACCGATCAACTTCAACTTCGAGCACAAGAAGCTGTTCCCGGGCAACATCGGTCCCTCGACCGGCGAGATGGGGACCTCGATGTTCTGGGCGGGCCGGAACGAACTGTTCGCGGAGACGCTTGGCAAGGTGGAAGGCTGGCTCGCCGACGAGGGGTACGTCGGCAGCATCGACATCAACTGCATCGTCAACGAGACCGGCATCTATCCGCTGGAGTTCACGCCGCGGTTCGGGTATCCGACGATAACGCTCCAGGAGGAGTCCTTCGAATCAGAGACGGGGCAGTTCTTCCTCGACCTGGCAAACGGGCGCGACCCCGACCTGGAGGTCCACCGCGGGTATCAGATTGCGGTTCGGGTCGTCCTCCCGCCATTCCCGTTCGACGACGAGGAAACCTACGACGAGAACTCCCGCAATGCCGCGGTCGTCTTCGGATCCGACAGCCGCGAGGGTATCCACATCGAGGATGCAAAGCGGATCGACGGCCAGTGGCGTGTGGCTGGCGAGAGCGGGATGCCGCTGGTCGTCACGGGCAAAGGCGAGACGATGCAGCGTGCCCGGGGGCAGGCCTACAAGCGCATCGACGACATCGTGATCCCGAACCTCTACTACCGCGACGACATCGGTGAGCGCTGGATAAGCGGTGATGGGGACCGCCTGCAGGCATGGGGGTATCTCGGCCCGGCCGCGTAAGGACGTATTGCCGTATTGTCTGGCATATTTCTTTGGCACGCGCCGAACGGGGACCTTTATGTATGTAATACATACCCATGGTTGACGAATGGACGCACAAACTGAACGGTCGCCGCTACACGTCTCGCACACCGACCACGACGACGGCTGGACGGTCGCCGTCGACCTGGACTCGCTCCATGTCAGCGACGACCACGTGACAGTCGACGTCATCGGAACGGAGGCTATCGTTGCCGTGGACGCTCCGCACCTCCAGACGGAGTTCGACATCGACCTGCCGGCCGCCGGCGCGGTCCAGACACTCAGGAACGGCGTGCTCACGCTATCGCATCGGAGCTAGCGCGTTCGCAGGCTGCTTATCCAGTTGCAGTTTTGTAGTTGTGACAGCAGCACAATACGACGCGACTCCACAAGGGATTTGAGCGTGATGCTGGAAGCGTGCAGTGATGACTACCCCTCCCGACCGGGACCTACCAACGATTCGGGGCTCGGTGCCACCGCTTCGTGCGTGGATTCGAACGTTTCTCATCGGCCTCTGTATGGGCAGTGCGGACGGCGTCCCCGGCGTTTCCGGAGGGACAATCGCGCTTATCGCCGGGGTCTACGAGCGGCTCATCGCCGCGATTACCGCCGTTACGCCGGGCCGGATAATTCGGTTTTTTCGCGCACTCGCCCCCGTGGACGGCGGTATCGATATACGTGGCGCGTTTGCCGAACTCCTCGAACTCGACATCTGGTTCCTCCTCGCGCTGGTCGCCGGCGTCGGGACCGCCGTCGTCATCGTGACGAGAATCGTCCACATCGCTAGCCAGGAGACGCCGGCGCTGCTCTTCGGGTTCTTTTTCGGGCTGATCGCTGCATCGGCAGTAGTGTTACTGCGCAGTCTCACGGTCGATTCGACGTTCCAGATCGGGGCCGGCGTCGTCGGCTTCCTGCTCGCGTTCTACGTGTCCGGTGTGTCGACAGCCGCTGCAGATGGCGGCGGCCTCGCACTCGTCTTCTTCGCCGGCATGATCGGCGTGAGTGCGATGATTCTGCCCGGCATCTCCGGGTCGCTGCTGCTCATCATTCTCGGTCAGTACACCCGCATGTCGACGGCCCTCAGCGAGTTCGTCGACGCGCTCATCGCGCTTGCCACCGGCGGCACGGTCGAGGACGTGACCACGACCGCCGTGCCGGTCGTGACGTTCATCCTCGGCGGGCTGGTCGGTCTGTTCACCATCGCCCGCGTCGTCCGTCGCGCCCTCGATTACAATCGCCGCGCGACGCTCGCCTTCCTCGTCGCGCTCGTCGTCGGCGCGCTACGTGCCCCCGTCGTGGAGGTCCGGGGCGAAGTCGGCTTTTCGACCGATGTCCTCATCGCGTTCGTCGCCGCCGCCGCCGTCGGCGCTGCCTTCCTCCTCGCGCTCGACTGGTATGCGGTCGACCTCGACCTCGATAAGGTCTGAGCGGGTTCAGAAGCCCCAGGCGCGGCGGTACTGCGGCGGCCCCTCGATCTCGTCGGTCGCGTCGAGTTCCTTCGCTGCGGTCAGCGTGAAGTACGGGTCCCGGAGGTGTTCGCGGCCCACGATAGCCATGTCGGCCCGGTCGTTGGCGACGACGGCTTCGGCCTGTTCGGGCGTCGTGATGCCGCCGACAGCGCCGACGGCGATGTCCGACTCGGTTTCCTCGCGAATCCGCTCGGCGTACCGGAGCTGGTAGTTCGGGCCGGCGTAGTCGGGGCGGGACTCGGGGTGGATGCCGCCGCCGCTCACGTCGATGAGGTCCGCACCGACCTCGGAGAGCTGGTCGGCCAGCCGCACGGAGTCGTCGACGGTCCACGAGTCGCGGTCGGGGAGCCAGTCCGTCGCCGAGATTCGGACGAACACCGGCTTGTCGTCGGGCCAGACCTCGCGGACGGCGGCGGTGACCTCCCGAGCCAGCCGCGTGCGTCCCTCGAAGTCGCCGCCGTAGTCGTCCTCGCGGCCGTTCGTCACCGGCGAGAGGAACTCGTGCAGGAGGTACCCGTGGGCGGCGTGGACCTCGGCGACCTCGAAGCCGGCGTCGAGCGCGCGCTCGGCGGCTGTTCTGAACGATTCGATGACGGCCTCGATGCCGTCCTGGTCGAGCCCCGTCGTCGGCGGGGCTTCGCCGTCATCGTAGGGCCACGGGTCGTCGCTCGGGCCGACGACGTCCCAGCCGCCCTCGTCGGGCTGGAGCGGGTCGTGGCCATCCCACGGGCGCGACGTGGCGGCTTTCCTGCCGGCGTGGGCCAGTTGGATGCCTGGCACGCTGCCCTGTTCGCTGACGAAGTCGGTAATCGGTTCCAGCGCCGCCGCGTGCTCGTCGCTCCAGATTCCCAGGTCCTCCGGGGAGATGCGGCCACGCGCTTCGACGGCGGTCGCTTCTGTCATGACCAGCCCCGCGCCGCCGACGGCACGGGAGCCGAGGTGGGTGCGGTGCCAGTCGGTGGCGAGGCCGTCGCGGGCCTCACAAGAGTACTGGCACATGGGGGACACCATGACGCGGTTCGGGACGGTCGTCTCGCGGAGCTCCAGCGGTGAGAACAATGCAGTCATCGGCGAGGGTTCGCCGCCGAGACTCATAACCGCACTGGCGGCTGCAAGAGTCGTCGTTAGTTCCGGCGGTTCGTTCCGCAGTTCCGGCGCGCCTACTCAGTCAGCGAGGCACCGGTGTTCCGGGGCGCGACGACGTGAACCGTTCCCTCGACGCCGGCCTCATCGAGCGCCAGCACGCCGGCCTCGCGGGCCGCCGGTACGTGCTCCGCCGTCGTCAGGGCCCAGACGGTCGGTCCCCAGGAGCTCTGGCCGGCCCCGGAGATGACCTGGGCGCTCGACAGTGACTCGACGAGCGAGCCGGCGGGCGGGCGGTAGACGCCGCCCTGTTCGTCGGCGTACCACGCGCCGTTGAGCCGGCCCAGCCGCGCCGCGGCCTGCCCGAAGTCGCTGTGGTCCCTGGTCGCAATCGCGGGGAGCAGCCGTCGGGTCAACAGCGTCGAGATCTCGTCGGCGATGCCGGGGTCGGCGCGCTCGACGGCCTGCCGCATACTCTGGTCTTCCGCGCTCCCGCTCTGGCCGGGGTCGGTGTCCGGCACGACGACGACGAAGCGCCAGTGCGAGGGGACGTCGTGATGAGCCAGCACCGGCGGCACGTCCCAGTCGCCCTCGGCCGGCGGCTCGGCGGTGAACCGCTCGGTCGGATGGCCGCCGTCGACGACGAATCCGCCCGATTCGAACGCCGCGACGCCGATGCCGCTCCGGCCGCCCCGGCCCAGCTGCGGCGCGTAGGTCCGGGCGTCAGCGGTCCGGTCGTAGGCCCGAACGACGGCGATGAGCGTCGCCAGCGAGAGCTGGGTGCCGCTCCCGAGGCCGACGTGTCGCGGGAACCGCTCCTCGACAGAGACGGCCGCGCCAGGTACGTCGAGCGCATCGACGACGCGCCGGACGTACGGTTCGGTCGCCGCGTCGTCACACTGGACCGTCCCGGCCCGTGTCGCCTCGACGGTCAGCCGCGGCTCGTCGAGGGCGAGCCCGACGCCGCCGTAGAGGCGCTCGTGGGCGAGCGAGAGGTTCTGAAACCCGAAGTGGAGTCGCGCGGCGGTCGTGACCGTCGGCATACGGCGGCGGAAGTCCCCGACGGAAAAGAAGCTACTGTCACCGGTCGGTTTCGCCGCGCTTCCGTGTGAGACGTTACCGCGAGTACAAGTTATTTAAGGTTGCCCACGGCGTCGCTCAAATATGAGCAAGCAGGAACGGCAAGAGCGTCCGGAGAAGGACCCGGATCTCCGGAGTACCGAGGTGACGGAGGGATACGAGAAGGCACCCCACCGCGCGATGTTCCGCGCGATGGGGTACGACGACGAGGACCTGTCCTCGCCGATGATCGGCATCGCGAACCCGGCCGCCGACATCACCCCGTGTAACGTCCATCTGGACGACGTGGCCGATGCTGCCTACGACGGTATCGACGACACGGAGGGGATGCCCATCGAGTTCGGCACGATCACCATCTCCGACGCCATCTCGATGGGAACCGAGGGGATGAAGGCGTCACTCATCTCCCGCGAAATCATCGCCGATTCCGTCGAACTCGTCACCTTCGGCGAGCGCATGGACGGCATCGTCACCATCGGCGGCTGTGACAAGAACATGCCCGGAATGATGATGGCCGCCATCCGGACTGACCTGCCCAGCGTCTTCCTCTATGGCGGGTCGATCATGCCCGGCGAGCACGACGGCCGCGAGGTCACCATCCAGAACGTCTTCGAGGGCGTAGGCGCGGTCGCCGACGGCGAGATGAGCGAGGGCGAACTCGACGAGATGGAACGGCACGCCTGCCCCGGCGCGGGCTCCTGTGGTGGGATGTTCACCGCCAACACGATGGCGTCTATCTCCGAGGCGCTCGGCTTCGCGCCGCTGGGGTCGGCCTCCCCGCCGGCCGAACACGAGTCCCGCTACGAGGAGGCCCGCCGGGCCGGCGAACTCGCCGTCGAGGTGGTTCAGGAACGCCGCAGTCCCTCGGATTTCCTCACCCGCGAGTCCTTCGAGAACGCCATCGCCCTGCAGGTCGCGGTCGGCGGCTCGACCAACGCCGTCCTCCACCTGCTCGCGCTCGCCGCGGAGGCCGGCATCGATCTCGACATCGAGACGTTCAACGAGATTAGCGCCCGGACGCCCAAGATCGCCGACCTCCAGCCCGGTGGCGAGAAGGTCATGAACGACCTCCACGAGGTCGGCGGCGTCCCGGTCGTGCTGAAGGCGCTGAACGACGCCGGCCTGCTCCACGGTGACGAACTCACCGTCACTGGCAACACAATCGAGGAAGAACTCGGACGTATCGACCCGCCTGCAATCGAGGACCTCGGCGTGGACTACCTCCACACGGTCGAGGACCCGATCCACGAGCGCGGCGCGATCCGCATCCTCTCGGGCAACCTCGCGCCCGACGGAGCGGTCATCAAGATCACCGGCGAGGACCACCTCCACCACGAGGGGCCGGTCCGCGTGTTCGAGCAGGAGGAAGGGGCCATGGAGTACGTGCAGGAGGGTCACGTCGAGTCCGGCGACGTGATCTGCATCCGCAACGAGGGGCCGCAGGGCGGTCCCGGCATGCGCGAGATGCTGGGCGTCACCTCGGCCGTCGCCGGCCAGGGCCACGCCGAGGACGTGGCGCTTTTCACCGACGGCCGGTTCTCCGGTGCGACCCGCGGCTTCTCCATCGGTCACGTCGCGCCCGAGGCATTCGTCGGCGGCCCGATCGCCGCCCTGGAGGACGGCGACACCGTCACTATCGACATCGACAACCACGAACTGTCGGTCGATCTCACCGAGGCCGAGATGGAGCAGCGCCTCGAAGACTACGACCCAGAACCGACGTACGACAGCGGCGTGCTGGCGAAGTACCACAGCGACTTCGGCTCCGCCGCTAACGGTGCGGTGACGAACCCCGGCGCGAAGTGGGACTGAGGAGCCAACTACAGTGACGTAGGCTATCGGGTCAACTGACGAACCACGCCGCCAAAATCAGGTCGCCATCAGAGCTGAACGAAGCCGTCAGCGCGACGGTGCGGACTCACTTCCGTGTGACCGTGATGAGCCCTTCTTTGAGTGCCGCTTCGAATTGCTCGTCCAGTGTCATCTGCTCCCAGCCGTCCGGTCGGTTCTCCGCGGCGATTTCAGAGAGCGACTCGACTAGCGACCTGTGGAGGAACCGACCGTTCTCGCCGCACTCGCCACAGGTCCTGATGATCGACCGGACCTCGAAGTTTCGCTCGACGGCGTCCTGGCACCGGGCGCAGACGTACGTTTCGGACACACCTGACAGTACGTCGTCCGGATACTCGGATGTTGTGGATCATTTCAATTAGAAATCAGGAGTGGAACCGCTGCCCCCGACGAACTCTGCCAGGAGGGGCCACCGCACCACTCGCTGGCCGGAATCCACGCATCCAAGCTGAGCCATAACCCGATAGCGCCCTGAAAGCCCGCGTATCAGGACGAGTCAGGAAACGGGCTGTCACTGTAGATAGCGGCCTCCGGTATCGATGCCAGTGGGCTCGGCCCATGGTCGCTTCCTGTTCCCTTATTTTCATGACTGCTAAACCTATTTACAACCCCGGTTCAAACCGTGGTGGTGTTGATGTCCCCGCCGACTGTCCTCCTCGTCGCTGCCGAGACTGCTGCCGGAGAGCGGTTACAGGCGGCGCTCGAACAGGCGGCAATCGACGCAACGGTCCGCACGACCGAACCCGAACGCGTCGATACGACACTGCTACGTACTGCGACTGACTGCCTCGTCGTCCCGGTGACGTGTGGTGCCATGGCGGGCGGCCATCTGGCGGAGGCGGCCACCGGCCTCTACCCGAATCTCCCCGTGATTATGTACGGGAGTGAAGCGGACCGCGGAGACCACATCCAGGCGGTCGCCGACGACGATCTCGGGTCGCCGGCACTGGCTGCCGCAGTCGGTGAGGCACTCGACAGGGGCGAGACCATGGCTGCCCGTCCGGTTTCACGCCCCGAGACGATTCTCGCCACGATGTTCGAACGGAACTCCGAACACCTGTTCGTGAAGGACACTGACAGGCATTACGTGCTGCTTAACGATTCGTCGTACGCACCCCCGGAGCTGCTCGGCCGGCGAGACGAAGACGGATTACCCGCCGGGACGGCGTATCTGGAGGCCGCCCGCGGCGACGACCTGCAGGTCATCAACGACGGGACCGACGTACTGGACGTCCACGAGTTCTCCCCGTCGATGGAGAAACACCTCCGGACGTCGAAGGTCCCCTGGCACGACGAGACCGGTGAACTGGCCGGTCTGATCGGTATCACCCAGGACATCACCGACCAGCGGGAACGCGAGCGCCTCCTCAGGCAGCAGAACGAACGCCTCCGGAAGGTGGCGCTGCTTGCCGCACACGAACTCCGCAACGAACTCCAGGTGTCGACCGGCCACCTCTCGCAAATCGACGTCGACGACGAGCACATGGAGGCCGTCGAGAGCTCTATCGACCAGCTCGCCGCCATTGTCGACAAGGTCGTCTCGCTAGCTTCGAACAACTCGCCTGAGTTCACCCCCGAACAACTGCGGCTATCGACGGTCGTCTGGGACGTGTGGAGTTCGTTGTCGCTCGAAACGTCGTCGCTCGAAGTCACGTCCGACAGGCGACTGCTGGCGGACGCGGAATCGATGCGGCTGTTCCTGGAGATCCTGCTATCGAACGCCATCGAGCACGGCGGCTCCGACGTTGCGATTCGCGTCGGCGCTACGTCGTCCGGGTTCTTCGTCGCAGACGACGGTCCGGGCGTCGACGTCTCGCCACCGGATCGAGTGTTCGAGGCGGGGTATGCCTCGGAGAAACAGAACAGCGGGTTCGGGCTCTATATCGCCAGCCGGATCGCGAAGGAACACGGCTGGTCGCTGTCGGTGGATGACAGCGAGGCGGGCGGCGCGCGGTTCACCGTGACCGACGTGGAACGACCGGACTAAAGTTCGAACGTCTCGTCGCCGTCGAGGACGTGGACCTCGGCGTCGCTACCGGTGCCTTTGACCTCGTTCACGAAGTCCTGCGTGTCGATTTCGATGGGCGGGAACGTGTCGTAGTGCATCGGGAACGCGTGGTCGACGTCCAGCCAGTCGACGGCGACGGCGGCCTGCATCGGCCCCATGGTGAAGTGGTCGCCGACCGGCACCGCCGCGGCGTCCGGTTCGAGGAACGGCCCGATGACGTCGCGCATCTCCGTCATGAGGCCGGTGTCGCCGGCGTGGTAGAACGTCGTCGACTCCGCGTCGCTGACCTGTGTCGGCTTCGTGTCCGAGATGATGAACCCGCCGGGCATCCCGCCGCTCGTGCCGTAGCTGGTGTCCATGCCGTTCGTGTGGTCGGCCCGGTGCATCGTGACGAAGGCGTCGCCGATTTCGACGGTGCCGCCGAGGTTCATCCCCATGCCGCCGACGGCGTCGAAATCGCCGAAGTTGTCCTCGCAGTACTCGACGATTTCCGGCGTCGCCACGAGCCCACAGCCCTCGTAGCGGTCCACGTCGCCGATGTGGTCGGCGTGGCCGTGGGTCAACAACACGTAGTCCGGGTCCAGTTCCTCGGGGTCCGTGTCGGTCTTGGGGTTATCGAAGAACGGGTCGATGAGCAACTCGGTGTCGTCGACTGTCACGTGCCACGTCGAATGGCCGTACCATGTGAGTTCCATGTCGGATACACGCTACTCGCGGCGTCTACTTAATACTACACCGACCGGGACGCACGGCCCTTCCCGTCTACGCTTCGTCGCCGCTCTCCGGCCGGATCCGCGAGAGCCGCATCGCGTTGCCGGTCACGGCCGTCGTCATACCCGCGTCGCCTGCGAGCACGGCGATCCAGATGGGGACGTAGCCGAACGGAACCGCGAGCGCGAGGCCGGCCTTGACCGCCAGGCTGGCCCAGATGTTCTGCCGGATGACGCCGTTGGCGTCGTTGGCCAGTTCGTACAGGTACGGGAGCTTGGAGAGGTCGTCGCTCATGAGGGCGATGTCTGCCGTTTCGAGGGCTGTGTCCGTTCCGGCGGCCCCCATTGCGACGCCCACGGTCGCGCTCGCCAGCGCCGGCGCGTCGTTGATACCGTCGCCGACCATGGCCACCCCGTCGTATTCGGCCACGAGGTCCTCGATAGCGGCGACCTTCTCGTCGGGCAGGAGCTCGGCCCGGTAGTCGTCGACGCCGACTTCCCGGGCGATAGCCCCAGCGGTGCGTTCGTTGTCGCCGGTGAGCATCACAGTCCGCTCGACGCCCAGGTCGCGGAGCCGGGAGACAGCGGCTTTCGCTTCCGGGCGCACCTCGTCGGCGACGGCGATGATACCCTCTATCTCGTCGTCCGTGCCCACGATGACGACCGTCTTGCCTTCGGCCTGGAGTTCCGGTACCGTGTCCGCCAGCAGGTCCAGGCAGTTGTTGCGCTCACAGAGTTGCTGGGCCGTTTTCGTGACGACGCCGCCATCGGTGGTCGCGTGGACGTGCGAGAGGTCGAAATCGAGGTCGTCGAACAGCCCCGGCTTGCCGGCGTAGTGGGGCGTCCCGTCGAGGTCCGCCCGGACGCCCTTGCCGGTGATGCTCTCGAAGTCGTCGATTTCGGTGCTTCCGACACCGGCAGTGCCCGCCTCGGCGACGATGGCTTCGCCGATGGGGTGTTCGCTCCGCTGTTCGAGCCCACGGGCGCACTGCAGGACTTCATCCTCGGTGTTCCCGTTCAGCGGGATCACGTCGGTGACGGTCAGTTCGCCTTTCGTCAGCGTGCCCGTCTTGTCGAAGGCGACCACGTCGACCGCGCCCATCGCTTCGAGGTGGTTGCCGCCCTTGATGAGTACGCCGTTCTTCGCGGCGCTGGTAATGCCCGAAACTACCGAAACGGGGGTCGAGATGACGAACGCGCAGGGACAGGCCAGCACCAGCAGCGTCAGGCCGTACACGACGGCGGTCGACCACGCCACCCCGAACACGGTGGGGGACGCCAGCGTCACGAGGACGGCGAAGGCGACGACGACGGGCGTGTAGTACGCCGAGAAGCGCTCGACGAACTGCTCGCGCTCGGTCTTGTTCGACTGGGCGTCCTCGACCATCTGGACGATACGCGAGAGAGTGTTGTCGCTGGCCGCCGCCGTGACCTGTACTTCCAGATACCCCTCCTCGTTGATGGTCCCGGCGTACACCTCGTCGCCTTCGGTCTTGTCGACCGGGACGCTCTCGCCGGTGATCGGAGCCTGATTGACCGCGCTGGTTCCGTCGATGACCTCGCCGTCCATCGGAATCTTCTCGCCTGGCCTGATGACCACAGTGTCGCCGACCCGCACCTCGTCGACGGGGACCGTCACCTCCTCGCCGTCCCGCAGGACCGTCGCCTCGTCGGGCGAGAGGTCCATCAGTTCCGCAAGCGAGTTTCGGGCGCGGTCCATCGAGTAGCGCTCCAGCAGTTCCGCGACGCTGAACAGGAACGCAAGCGTCGCGGCCTCGAAGTACAGCGCCCTGCCGAACGCCAGACTCGCAGTGAGCGCGCCGAGGATGGCGATGGACATCAGCAGGTCGATGTCCAGGTTCCGGTTGCGCAGTGAGTAGTAGCCGTTGCGCAGTATCTCCTGGCCGCCCGTCGCCACGGCGACGAGGAACAGGGCGTCGGCGACGTGCAGTGGCGACCCGAAGACGCTACCGACCTGCGTGTTCGCGCCGGCCAGCAGGAACTCGAAGAGGAGGCCGACGGCGACGAACACACCGCTGACCCACGTCTTCAGCGCCCGCGAACTGGTCCAGAGCGAGCCGCTCTCGTCGGTACCCCCGGTCGCCGTCTCGCCCTCGGCAGTCGTCTCCGTGACCTCGTAGCCGGCGCTCTCGATAGCCGCTACGAGGTCCCCCTCCGTCGTCGCGTCCCGGTCGTACGTGACGACGGCCGTCCCCGTAGTCGGGCGCGCCTCGATAGCTCTGATACCGTCGACCGCCCCGAGCGCGCTCTCGACCTTGCCGGCACAGGAGGCACAGTCCATCTCAGGGACGCTGAACCGTAGTGTCTCGCCGCCGTCGTCCACGACGGTGTAGCCCGCCGCTTCGACGCGCGCCGCTATCGCGTCCACGTCCGTCTCGGCCTCGTCGTATTCGACGGTGAGTCGACCCGTCGCTACCTGCGGGTCGATGGCCTCGATGCCCGCCAGTTCGCGGACACTGGCCTCTACCTTTCCCGCACAGGAGGGACAGTCCATTTCGGGGACGGATAACTGTGCGACATGGGCCCCATCATGCGAGTCCGATACTGCCGGGGGACCGTCGGCACTCGCGGCGTCACATGTACCACCGTCGGACTCCGTCATTACCGGCGCTAGGCTGCCCTGTCTTATTAATTCAACTGCTAATACCTGGGCCTGAACTGGGATTTGTTAATAAAGAAGGGCCAATAAGTTATTAAACCAGTCGGCATCGACCGTGCTGTTGGCCGGGACGGTCGCCATCCTCAGTCAAACGGCGTAGTCCGGGTCGGCTTGCCCTGCGCATAGCGAATCCAACGACGCATATGCCGGCCGACCGCCCAGAACAGTACCACAGTCATCGCCAGTAGCGCCGCCAGAAAGACGATTCCCAGCCGTAACGGCTCCTCGGTCGGGAGGCCGATGAGCAGCACGATTGTCCCGACGAGTGCCATCTCGACACCACATCGCAGACCGGGCAACACGAACCCCGGTGTCGGCGTTTTCGTTCCCGATGAGTCCTCTGCCATGACCCCCCGTATGCTATCGGGACCATTGTAGTTTGTGCCCGTTCTCGGGGGAACTGAAAGGCGCTGTACACGTCTATTGAGCAACCGGTCACGGCGAGGGACTCGACCGTGCCTTTTTCGCAACCCAGGCCTACGCCCCAGTATGAAACAGTCTCTCACGCGCCGGGCGATGTTAGGTGCCCTCGGGACAGCCGTCGCGGCCACGGCTGGCTGTCAGAGCCCCGGGACCAGCAGTGATTCGAACGGTAACACCGCAGATCAGTCGGCGTCGGCCGACGCGGTCGCGCAGTCCGAAAGCGTCTACACCGACGTGTATCGGGAGGTAGCCGATGCCGTCGTCTCGATCAGAGTGTACTCCGACGACACCCGTGGTGGGCAGGGGAGCGGCTTCCTCATCGACGACGAACACATCGTCACGAACGAACACGTCGTCGCGGGCGGGGACGAGTATTACGTCCGCTTCGCGGACACTGGCTGGCGCTCGGCTACTGTCGTCGGCGCAGACGTGTACAGCGACCTGGCGGTCCTCCAGATTGGCGCGACGCCGGACGTGACACCCCTGTCGTTCGTCGAGACCGAGACGACGGTCGGGACCGAAGTCGTCGCCATCGGGAACCCCTTCGGGCTGTCCGGGTCGGTGTCCGCTGGCATCGTCAGCGGCGTCGACCGCAATCTCCAGAGCGCGAACAACTTCTCCATCGCCGACGCAGTGCAGACCGACGCGCCGGTCAACCCGGGTAACAGCGGCGGCCCGCTGGTCACGCTGGACGGCGACGTGGTCGGCGTCATCAACTCCGGGGGCGGCGACAACGTCGCCTTCGCCATCTCGGCCCCGCTCACCCAGCGCGTCGTGCCGTCACTCATCCAGACTGGCGACTACGACCACCCGTACATGGGTGTTGGACTCCAGAGCGTCTCGCCGCGTCTCGCCGAGGCGAACGACCTGGAGCCCGCGTCAGGGGTGTACATCGACCGTATCGTCGACGGCGGCCCATCAGAGGGCGTGCTCCAGGGAAGTGACGGGGACACGACGATTTCTGGGACGGAGATTCCCACCGGCGGTGACGTGGTCAGACGGATGAACGACACGCCGACGCCGACGCGGCAGGCGCTTGGCAGCTTCCTCGCACTGGAGACCAGCCCGGACGAGACGGTCGACGTGCTGGTCGAGCGTGACGGGGCACAGGAGACAGTCGAACTCACGCTCGGAAGCAGGCCGGAGCCGTAACGAGCGCCGTCGGCCGAATCTGCTGCCCCGATCCTGATTACTGCGTCTGGAACCCGCCCTGTTCGCCACGGTTGCCACCGGCCAGAGCGTAGCCGACAGCGGCAGCGAGTGGTAGCGTTACCGGGAGCCCTGCGATAAGCAGGCTGATACCGAGACTCCCATCGGCAAACGCGTAGAGCGCAACGCCCGCAGTGGTGACGACGACGAAATCCGCGATGGTCGCCAGCGCGGCCAGTCGAAGGCGGACCGCACGCTCGGAGACCGCGCCCGCCGCTTGGTCGCGGTACCACAGCAGAACGTATCCGGCGAACAGTCCGGTTAGCCCGGCTGACACGCCCACGGGAAGGCCGATGAGCAGTGAGAACTCTATCTGCGGTTCGAAGCCGGCGGTCACCGAGACAGTCGTGACGGCAAACGCGAGGACGCCGAGGAGCAGCGCGACGACGATGCGAACGTGCGTGTTCATACGTATCAACTGAACGACCCTATATAAATAGTCCATCGCTGCCGCAGAACAGAGCGCCGAGCGGCACTCCGCACAGCGGCCCGTTCGGGCCCCTCATGTCGGCTTATTCTAATGGCTCGGCGGCGTCCTGTTCGACCAGCGGGTCGGCGTTGTCGGCCGGCAGCGTCACCACGTCGTCCGTCGAGAGGTCGTACTCGCGCTGGTCGACGCCGAATATCTCGCCCACGTCGTCCGTAATGCGCACCGTTCGTCGGTCCACGTCGGCGGCCCCGGACGTATCAGAACCGCCTGGTGACTGCCGGCCGCCGTCGGCCTGTGTCGGGTCCGTTCCCGGTTCGGGGTCGGACTCAGCGCCGGGTTCGGCCGGTGGGACCGGAACGTCGTCCTCGGCCGGCACGTCCGCCGGGTTGGACTGTCCGGCGGCAGTGGGATTGCTGTCCGTGTCCAGCTCGGGCGGCGGCGTCGGTGCCTCGGATTCCGCCGCTGGCGGTGATTGGTCCCCGCCGCTGCCCATCATGTCAGCCGCGTCGACGCCCGAGTCTGGCGTCGATGGCGACTCGGGCTCACCGGCTGCCGCGTCGTTCGCCGTCTGGCGTGGTTCCGGGTCGGGGGCCCGTCGCTCGTCCGATTTCGGCTCGTCGCCGACCGCGCCGGTCGGGGCTTCCCCCGCAATCACGTCGAGGACATGGCCCCGATTGGACTCGATAGCCTCGACCATCGTCTCGAACAGGTCCCGCTCCTCCCGGGTGAGGCCGTCGTCCTCGGTCGGCATGTCCGCCGCGGCCAGCGACGCCATCTTGACGATCTTGCCGACGCGGCGCTCGTAGATGGCTTCGACGGTCTGTTCGGCGGTCTTGATATCGTCGGTCAGGCGGTTGACCTCGGGCGAGTCGAACGGGTCTTCGGCGCGCTCGGCCGCGCGGTCGCGCTCCGTCCGGAGCTGTTGGATGAACTGTCCGGCGTCCTCGTAGAACGTCTCGCGCAGCTGCTGGAGCTGATCTGTCTGGCGTTCACGCGATTGGACGGACTGGAGCTCGTCTACGTTCATTCCTTCCCCTTCTCGGCACGCCCGCGGGCCATGAGAAACACGCCCACGTGCTCTGGTACAGTCTGATTACCCGCCTCCAGTGTAAAGCTATCGCCATCTAGCTCGACGAGGCCGCCGTCGGTCACCTCGACGGTGATGTCGTGGCCCCGGAACGTCTCCGGCACAGGGTCGACCAGCGGGTCGAACGCGTCGATATCCCCGCGGTCGATGCGCTGGACCTCCAGCCCGCTGCCGCCGTGCAGCGAGCCGGGCAGGCGGATGAGCCGGTTCGTGTCCGTCGTCACCGGTTCGTCTATCGGCGCGTTGTCCGCCGCGACGACCTCGTGCAGGAGGATCTTCGCCAGTTGGTAGAACGCGGGGTGTACGTCGATGTTGCCGGCCTCCAATTGTTCGTAGTTCGACCGGGCCGCGTTCAGCGCCGCCGTCGCCTTCCCCTCGCCGATGCCGTCGTACTCCTGCAACCGGTCGAGGGCGTCCGCTTCCTCCATCGCGAGCAGGTCGTCGACGACGGCGAGCATGTGGCGGTGCGCGCGGGCGCTCCAGCCGCCTTCCGTCGAGAGCGTCCGTTTCTGTGCCGGACTGGACCGGCCGGCCGTGCCAGCGACGGCCTCCTCGTCGACGAGTTCGTCGAACTCCAGGCCGATGCCGCGGACGTAGTCGACGATCTCCCGGCGCGCGTCCCGCTCGAGGTGGCGGATGCGCTCGTCGCGGACGTGGACGTGGTAGCCCCGTCCCCCGGAGAAGACGACCGTCAGGTCCTCGAAGCCGAAATCGCCCTCCAGAAAGTCGAGCAGTCGAAGCAGTGCGTCCTTGCACTTGGCGAGCATCTCGGCGTAGCTGTCCTCGCCTAACACCACGGAGGGCAGGTGATCGGCGTCGAGGTCGAACACGAGGTCGGAGGAGCGCCAGCCCTTGTCCGACATCGTGGAGGCGCTCGGTTCGTCGTAGCGGCCCGCGGAGAAGTAGACGTGGCGGGGCTTCCGGCGGCCGAGGAAGTCCTCGATCTCGCCGAGGTCCAGTAGCGAGCGATGGCGGACCATCGTCTCGCCTGGGCCTTCGGTCCACGGGATGAACCCCCATTCGCGTTCGTTGGCGGCCGGTGGCGGCGTCACCGATGCCTGTCGGTAGTGGTCGCCGAACCGGCCACGGAGGTACGCGCGGGTCCGCTCTTCCATCGGCTACCTCGTTGGGGAGGTCCCTTGAAAAGCGTTCGCTTAGCTACGCAGGAACTTCGACAGTTTGTCCGTAATCGAGTCCTCGCCGAGTTTGAGGTAGTAGGCGTCGCCGCCGTCTTCGTAGTAGTTGTCGATGCGCCGCCGTATCTCGAAGCCGATGTGTTTGTAGAAGCCGATTGCCTCCCGATTCGTCGCCCGGGCGTGACAGGTCACGCTGCCGTAGTCCTCGGCGACGCGGGCGACGAGTCGCTTGCCGAAGCCGTGGCCCCTGTACTCGTCGTCGACTGCGAGAAAGAGAATGTAGCCGTCGCGTCGAACAGCGGCGAAGCCGATGAGGCGGTCCGTCGACCGGTCGATGTAGAGATAGGTGGTCGACCGGCGGTAGGCGTCACGAAAGAACCCCCGCCGCTGTCGAAGGACCCCGTCGGACTCGCGGATGTCCTCCTTGAGCCGCCACGCCGCGTCGACGTGTTCGTCGTCCCCGCGTTCGACGATCTGTGTCTCGATATTGACGCTCACTGCCGTATAAGTAGTGGAGGCGTGGATATAATTCCACCGCCTACAGAGATGGGTCGCTGGCGGGGCTACCGAACCGTCCAGAGACGTAGAACGGACCAAGGATTAGGTAGCTAGCCCACGAATTCTCAAGTATGGACACGCGTACACAGAGTATTGCTAGCACTATCGCGCTCGCTCTCGTGGTCCTTCCGCGGCCCGCGGCGGCACACGTCGACTACGTGACGGAGGGACCGGGAGACGCGCTCGACGCGCTCAGTTTCGCGCTGTCCGTCCTCTCTGACCCGATGAACGCGGCTATCTTCGCTGTCTCGGGCCTCGCAGTGACTGGTGGCCTCGCGGCGTACCTCTGGGTCCGGCCGACGATTGCGGATATCGTCATCCTCCGGGACGTACTCGTCGGCTACGCGGACCTCGTCCCGTGGATGCTCCGACTCAGCGTTGGGCTCCCACTTGTCGGGGCGGGCTTCCAGGGGTATCTGTTCGCCCCGACGGTGACGTTTGACCCGACCACGAGCCCGTTCGTTCGGGTGCTGTTCATCGGGCTGGGGTTCACACTCCTGTTCGGGCTCGCGACCCGTATCGTCACGACGATTGGGCTGGTGACCTACGGGTGGGCGCTGACCGTCGACCCAGGCGTCGTTCTCGCTATGGAGTACGTCCCCGCGTTCCTGGCACTGTTGATTCTGGGCGGTGGTCGCCCGAGCGCCGACCACATGCTCCAGCAGGTCGCCAGCACAGACGGGACGTACTACGGCCGTGTCGACCCGGTGCATCATCTCAAGCGGTTTCTGGACTCGGCAACAGACCCGTACCGCGAGTACGTCCCCGTCATCGTCCGCGTCGGCATGGGTATGACGTTCATCTATCTGGGGCTGATCCAGAAACTCGCCGAACCCGGCCAGGCGCTGCTAGTCGTGGAAAAGTACGACCTCACCGCCGTCGTACCCGTCGACCCCGGCATGTGGGTGCTCGGTGCCGGCCTGACCGAGATGCTGGTCGGCCTAGTGTTGATCGCCGGCTTCATGACCCGCGGGGCGGCGGCCGTCTCCTTTGTCCTGTTCACCACGACGCTGTTCGGCCTGCCGGACGACCCGGTGCTCGCGCACATCACGCTGTTCGGAATGGCCTCGGCGGTGTTCACGATGGGTGCCGGGCCGCTCTCGTTCGATGACTGGTTCGGTCGGCCGGCACAGAGCGACAGGGAGACCGTCGCTTCGGCTGACTGAGTCCGTCCACAGAACTACCCGCCGGTTAGTTCGCGCCGTTCCACTGGTCCAGCTGGGTCCGGTTCCCGCTCGCGTTGTGGTATATCGTGATCGTGTCCCGTGCGCTCACCCGTCGTGCGTAGGCGTTGCCGCTGCTCAACTGTGCAATATCTCCAGGGCCAATGGTCGCGTCGGGCTCCCGGTTAGCCACCTGGGCCCAGGTAACCGTCTTGCTCGGCCCTTCGAATTCGACGTTCCCGGCCTCGAACTCGTCGCCGCGTTCGTGTGTCACGATGAGCAGTTCGTTGTCCTCGACGTAGTCGTAGCTGAAATTCGCCTGCGGGCCGCCGCCGTCGTCGTCCTCGATGACGAGGACGTTCAGCCCGACAATCGCCGTCACGAGTAGCGTCAGCCCGACGAGTACGGCGACGCCGATGCCCTCTGTCATCCCGACCGTGTCAGTGCTGAGCCGTCCCATAGGCGTCTATCACCCCTAATGTGAGACGGCGTTAAATGCTGTTCGACGGCGAGGGGAAGACACATATCGGTTCAACTCACAGCCACCCGTATGATAGACGAGACTGTCGAGGAGATCTCGGAGATGCAGACCCACAGTTCCTCCGTGGTCGCAGTCAAAGCCGCCCAGGCGCTCCGGGACCTGACTGACAGGGAGTACCCGACGGTCGAGGACTACCTCCGCTCACTCGACCGTAACAGCAGCGCCCTCCGGCGAGCAAACCCCTCGCACGCCTCCCTCCATACGACCCAGCACCGGATCGTGAACACCGTCTCGGACGCGGAGCCCGACGACGTAGCGACCGCCAAGGAACTGACTGACGAGGCTATCGACGACGTTATCGACTCGGTAGAGTCATCGAAAGACCGCGCCGCTGCGCGCGCCGTGTCGGAGATCGCTGACGACGACGTGCTGTTGACGCATGACTTCTCCTCGACGGTACTTGCAGCCATCGACGACGCCATAGAAGCCGGCCATAGCTTCGAGGTGTACGTTACGGAGTCCCGGCCACGCTTCCTCGGTCGAAAGATGACGCGCCACCTCTCCGAACGGGACGAGATCGACGTGACACTCATCGTCGACAGCGCCGCCGGCCACTTCATGTCACAGGTCGACCGCGTGCTCGTCGGGATGGACTGTATCGTCGACGACACGCTGTACAACCGCATCGGCACGTATCCGATTGCGACGGCGGCAGCGGACAACGACGTGCCGGTGACGGTCGTCGGGGCCGCTGCGAAGTACGTCGACGGGGCCTTCGCCTTCGAAAACGAGAACCGGTCGCCGTCGGAGGTGCTTCGGGAACCCGCAGAAGGCTTCCAGGTCGCAAACCCGGCCTACGACGCCACACCGACGCACCTGCTTGATACGGTCGTCACTGACGACGGGGTCCACGAGTACTGAGACGGACCGCAGTACTCCCTTTCCGGCATCACCGCTCAGTAGGACGGTTACGGGCAAACGATGGTGGCATAGACGTATTGGCACACCCAATTCGAAACGGTCAATACAGAGAATCTATACAGCAGACTGCTGCACTTCTTTCAGCCCCTCTCGGCTGGATTAGTTAGTTGGTACGCGTGGGGAGGTAAGCGTCACAAGTTCTGGCAGGCTAAAATAAGGACCTCAACGATATAACACAAGTGAAATAATTCAAGCAGGCAATCATCAGATTATGGAATACAATGCCACAATGGTGTGGTTCAGTCGTGTCGTCGAGTATGGGCGCCGGCACGTTGAAAATCCGGTAGTGGCATCACTGCTGACCATGGGATGGATCCCCGTCATCTCATCACTGGTAGCCATTGATTTGGCGGAGGCATCCCGAGCCTTCCTTGCGGTACAATTTTTGGCTGTGCTGCCGGTGACATTTGGGCCGTTTATTGTGTGGTATTACGATAGGCGCGTCTTTCCCTCGTTTTTTCAAGCAGTCGATGAAGTAGTGGCACCCAATCAAGAACCCCTTATTCAGGAGATCGCAGACAAGTACGACAGAATCATTTCTCGGTACTGGTGGGTAACAACTCTCCCGTTCGCCGTGGTCATTGTATCGGTATTCTTTGTCGGAAACGATTATTTTGTAGCTGAAGGAATTACGGCGGTGCATGAGCAAGTTGCGTACTTGATATTTTTTATTTATTTTGCATTATTCACCGGATTTGGGGGGCATGCCGGTATCGTCATGATGGCTACAATTCACGAGTTCAGTGACCGGGTTGAACTGGTGATCGAACCACTACACCCAGACAATCTGGGAGGACTAAGCACGACTGGCGAATTTGCTATCAAAACGACGGTCCTCCTCTCAACCGGGTCGTTGGGGATTCCACTGGGACTGCAGATTGCAACTTATACCGGAGCTGAATTATTAGTGTACCTCGGAATTGGACTATACACTGTCGTTCTCGCCGGCTCGTTTATTTACCCAACCTATCGGATAAATCAAAAGGCACAGGAGGTCCGCGAGCGGGAGCTTGGCACGTATCAAGATCGCATCCGGAAACTGGAAGACCGCCTGTCCAGTCTTGATGATAACGAGTCAAATTCCGACCCATCTCGTCAACAGCAGCTTCAGCTCGAAATCCAACGGACGCGTCAAGAGTTTCGGGACTTTAGAGATGTTCAACTGTATCCACTATCGATAAATATAATCATCCGCCTTACCACGTCTGTTCTTCTTCCGATATTCTTCGCTATTTTTGAGATATTCATCTCCGACTTTTTCTGAGTTAGGAGTCGAAACCGCACTAGTCGGGTAACAGCAAAATCTCTGATAGATCACCCGCCAGCCGATAGTGTATTTGTTGAAAATAGTCTCTGGGAACGGACACTCTCGGTAAACAGCTACGACGGTCCGTATGACAGAGAAAAAATGGCTGCGCCGGTGGCGGTTACTACCGCTGTTGAACGACGGTGTCACACTCCGGACACCGGAGCTGCAAATCGTTCTCGGTTGCTTCGGCTGTCCAGTCGCCCGTCACTGCGCTCTCGTGACCGCAGTCGGGGCAGAACAGCGATGTCTTGGACCGCGTCTGCGGTGGGGGGTCTGAATCGACCGCGTTGGCCGTGTAGATTTCGGTGGAGGTCATCAAGGAAAAGAACGCGCTGTACGCTGAAAAACCTGTCGGCAGAATGTTTGATTGTTCACCCACAATGTGGAATTAGTAAAGTTTTATTTCCCTAAAATGTGGACGGACGTTCCGGATTCTGGCAATTACATATACATCCGGTCATCTAAGGATGGGTCGGAATCGGCGGCGTCGATCCGTTCTGCGAGGGCCTGGTAGTGGGCTTCGATATTCGCAGCGAAGGCCTCCAGTGGGCCGGTATCGATCCGGATCGCGTGGGTCTCTTTCAGTGCGGTGAGCAGTCTGATCGCGGCCGCGGCGTCGGGCGCTTGCGGATGCGTCGGCGTCGTGAACACGCCAGTCGGACACTCGTCGTCGATCCCTCGCGTGACGAGCTCCGCACTCAGCCCGTCGAGGAACCCGTTTCCCATCGCTCTGATATCGGTGTCGTCGAGATACGCGTCCTGATACGCTGGCGTTGCGATGTAGAACGGGGCGTGGTCGTCCGGACCGTGCGCAATGGGGACGCCGGTGAGCATCGTAATGTTCGAAACGTCCAGTTTTTCCCCGGCGGTTGCGATTGCCTCGGCGAGCGACCCGGCCTGGGCCGGCGGCACGAACCGCTCGCCGACTAAGACGGCAAACGACGCTGCTTCGTCGACATACAGCCGCGTGTGATGTCTCGGGGTTCCGTTCTCGAAGGGGGTAATGAACGGCGGCCCCGGCGTCCGCAGATGGCCGACCTGGCGCATCGAATCCCGGTCGGCTAGATAATCGACCGCCGTGAGGCCGGCAAGGCCGTACTCCGAGACACCGACCGCCAGCGTATCGACCGGTGGCCGGTCGTCTGAGAGGACTACCGAAATATCGTCGGAAGACATACCATTGCAGACGGGATGGGAGGGCTAAGTAGTTCGGGAGGGGAATCCTTATCTCGTGGCGGGGTCGAATCCCTGTCATGCGTTTTGGCCCTGTCTGGCCGTTGCAGACACCCACTCCGACACCGACCGAAACCGCGACGGAAGTGGCAACCGACATCGGCGGGCTGTTGCCCTTCGATATCCCGATGTGGGTAGTGAACATCGGGGAATCCCTGATTGTCATCGGACTGGCAATCGTCGTTTCCAGGCTTCTCGTCCGCCTTCTCGGTCGACGTGTCGCTCAGCAGTTCCGGCGGCCAAGTCTCACTCGAACGGCGCTGCGCGGCATCCGCGCCAGTGTGTATATCTTCGCGTTGTTGACGATTCTGAACATCTACGGCTTGCGACTGACGGACATCGGTCTGTCCGTCGCTATCTTCTCGGCCGTGGTTGGTGTCGTGCTGGCACCGATCCTCGGGAGCCTCATCTCCGGCATGTTCCTGCTGGCCGACCAGCCCTACGAGATCGGTGACATGATCGAACTCGTCGACACTGGTCAGCAAGGGTTCGTCGAGGACATCACGCTCAGACACACGAAGGTTTTCACCCTCGACAATACGTTTCTCGTCATTCCCAACGGGGAGATTCGCCAGCGGGACGTTGTCAACTACTCGGCGGAGGACTCACGGACACGGCTTTCGCTCGACGTGTTAGTCACCTACGAGAGTGACATCGCCGTCGCGCGGAGCCTCATCGAAGCGGCGGCCCGAGAAGTCGACAACGTCATCGCCGGCGGGCCGGACATCCGCGTCGGCGCGGCCCGGTATCCCGCCTCGCCGACGGTGTATATCAACAACTTCGCCGACCACGGCGTGTTGCTGACGCTCCGGTACTGGGTGACTGAACCGTACAAACTGCTCGCTGCCCGCTCGAAGGTCCAGACGAACGTCTGGCGGCGGCTTGAGGACGCTAACGTCGAAATCGCCTACCCGCACTCACACCTGTACTTCGACGACACCAGCGGGGAAATGAACGTCTCACTCAACAACGGGCTGGGCGGACTGGACGGCGTTGATCGGCCCCACACGGCCACCGGTGACTCGCCCGTCCCGCCACGTCAGGACCCCGACGACCTCGCCGACGAGTGACGGCTGGACTGGGCATCCGGCTGGACCGTGACGATTTCGCAGTCGAGTTCCTCGCGGAGAAACTGTTCGACATCGGGGTCGTCGACCAGCCGCCGGATCATCTGTCGCCAGCGGCTCACCTGTTTGCTCCCGATGACGACGATATCGGCGTCCTGTGCGGCGACCTCGTCAAGGATCGTTTCTTCGACGAGCATCCCCGACCGGACGACGTACCGCGTCCGTGGGACGTGACCGAACGACTGCTCGACGGCGCGCTTGAGTTCTGTTCGGTCGACCCGGTGACTGTTCTGGTACAGATTCACGTGTAGGACGGTGAGGTCCGCGTCTTCCTCGTCGGCGATCTGAATGGCCTCCGCAAGCGTGGCTCGGGAGTTCTCCGAGAGGGGGTACCTGACTGGGACGACGACCTGTGGCATCGGCGGAACGTACCGTGTCGAGGTTTAAATCGCTAGCGACGGATGAGTCGCCCGTCGACGGCAGGGGCGATATCCGTTTCGCGGACGTAGTCGGCCAACGCCTCGTACTGTACGTCGGCGACGCTGACCCGGTGAGACTCGGTCAGAACCGGAAACTCCCGCTCGGTGTAGTAGAGGTAGTTGCTCGTCGCGAGCGTGTACGTCTCGGTGTCACGGACTGCTCGCCCGTCGACCCGCAGTCGTTCGATGGTCTGCGTGTCGTCGTTCCAGACCAGTTCGACGCCGCTGAGGTGGGCGTGCCACCAGTCCGGTTCTCCGAACTCGACCTGTCGCCCGCTGCCCTGTCGGCACAGCGTCCGAAGCTCCTCGCCCGTCAGTTCGGCGACGGTCAGGGGTTCCTCGAAAGGGACGACAGAAACCATATCCGCGACCGTCAGCGCCCCGTCCAGCGGGACCGTGTCGTTCCGGAGGCCACCGCTGTTCTGGAGGCCCACGTCCGCACCCGTCGCCCACCGGTACGCGTCCGCAACGAGGTTGCCGAGCCGGCACTCGCCGCCGTAGGTCGTCGCCCGGCTCCGGTCCAGCGGTTCCGTAACGTGCCCGATAATCTCGTCGAGTCCCGCCGCAGAGAGTCTGTCCTCGATAGCCTCCGCGACGCGGTCGTCGACGGGACCGTCGGCAGTCTCGCGGAACTGCGCAGTCGGTTCCGGCTCGCCGAGGTCGACCTCGACGACGGTCTTGCCGTTTGCGCCCGGTCTGGTGAGCAGCGTACCGGCGACGCAGTCGATGCGGCGCTCGTGGACGTGCCCGCCGAGAATGACGTCCACGTCGCAGGTGCGGGCCAGTTTCTCGTCAGTACGCCCTAGATGGGAAAGCACGACAATGACGTCGGCCCCATTCTCTCGAAGCGCTGTGGCTGCCTCGGCGACGGCTTCGATAGGGTCCGTGAACGTCAGCGTCGTCGCCTGTGGATTGGCCGAGGCCGTGTCGGGGTCGGTCACGCCGACGAAGCCGAGCTGTTGCCCGTCGACGGTCCGACTCGCCCACGGCCGGGTCAATCGTCGGGCGAACCGCTCGCCGTCCTCTTCGGCGTTCGCAGTCAGCCACGCCTGTGGGGACCTGGCGATGATGTCCCGCGTCGCGTCGAGCCCGTGGTCGAAGTCGTGGTTGCCGAGGGTCTCGAACGCGGGTGTCAGCGCGGTGAAGAGGTCCAGCGACTGCTCGCCGTCGGTGACCAGCGACAGCACCCCCGGCCCGGTGTTGTCCCCGGTACCGACCACCAGCGCGTCCGGGCCGTCGGCGGCGGCCACTGTCCCCGCAAACCGCCCGATTCGTTCGGGTGTATCGTACGCTTTCTCCACGTCGGAGTAGTGGATGATCCGGGGACTCACACCCACAGTGCAGGGGAACCAGCCACTAATGGTTTCCGCAGTGATTTAGCCGCTGGCCCGTCATGCGTACGTATGGACGCACTCGAAGGTCCCGACGGCGAGACGCTGTACGTCGACAGGAGCGACGGCGACATCGGCACGAAAGGCACGTTTCACGTCGTCTACCGCGACGCCGACCGCGAGCGGCGCTGGGGCTACTTCTGTAGCAACTGCGAGACGTTCAACAACGCCATGGACTCGATGGGACGCATCCGCTGTAACGACTGTTCGAACCTCCGCAAGGCCGAGGAGTGGGACGCCGCCCACGAGTAACAGTCGGGTCCGGGCGGTCGAACTGTCCTGTCGCCCTGCCTCGTTGCTGGGTCGAATCGGCCACCGAGAGGACCTGTTATCTCCGTTTCCACCGACGCCGCCGCTCATTCCATAGTCGTTTCCCCCGGGCGAACTGTCAGCTTCGTGGCTAGTGGGAACGTTTATCAGATAGCCAGTGGTACTGGCTCTCAGATGGGGGCCGTTACCACATCACTCGACGAGCAGGCCCGGTCGATATTCGATGATCTCGGATACACCGTGTCGCGCACTGGCACCGAACTGCGAGCGGAACGCGACTGGCGCGTCGTCACTGTCTCAGTGCTCGACTCGCAGGACCCGATCCCCGAGGGCGGCGACTTGCGTTGTTTCGTCACACGTACGGGCGAGGCAACGCACCTCAGCCGCCGACTCAATCGGCAAGACGTATCGTACGACTGGGCCGTCATCGGGATCACCGAAGACGGGGACTACGAGGTGGTCCGTCACCCCGGCGACACAGCCACGTCGGCTGACGCCAACACTTAGGGGGCTCTCCGTCCACCATCCGGCGTGCAAGTCGGTGTCATCAATCGAGCGCTCGAACAGCTAGTCACGAACGTCGTCGACGCGCTCCCGCGCCTCATAACCGCGTTCGTCTTTCTCGCGGTCGCGGCGGTGGGTGTCAAAGCCATCATGGTCGTCGTACGGGCCGTTCTGAAACGGTCGCTGCCCGGCGAGTCACGCGTCTATCGACAGTTTCTCGGGGTCATCGTGCTCGTGTTCCTGTGGTTCGGCGTGGCGCTATCCTTCCTCTCTATCGTCGGCCTGACCGCCATCGCCGCGTCGCTGGGCACGGCGACCGGATTCCTCGCGCTCGGCGTCTCCTACGCGCTCTCGGAGATGATCAAAGACGCTGTCGCCGGCGTCTACCTCCTCCGCGACCCCGACTTCAACCCCGGCGACACGATCAAAGCCGGCGACACCACCGGCGAGGTGGCTGCCATCGAACTCCGGAAGACGCGGTTCCGGGTCGACGGCGATACTGTCGTCAGGGCTAACGCGGCCATCGAAGAACGCTGGACGAAAGTCGATTCCGGATCCTGAACGGGTCGAGACGCACGATATCCCTTCACACGTGGTGTTTAAGCCTATCGCCACCGTAGCCAGCGTATGTTCGTCGGGCACGCACTATTTGCGTTCGCCCTCGGAGCCTTCGCCGCGCGGTGGCTGGGGCTCTCCCGCGAGCGGGCGGTCCAGTTGGCCGTCATCGCCGGCCTGTTCGCCGCGGTTCCCGACGTCGACATCGTCTACGCCCCCTTCGGGCTGCTCGTCGGGGCCGCCGAAAATCTGACCGCGGACGGCTTCTGGGAGACCGCGAACGTCGTCCACCGCGGGCCGACGCACTCGCTCCTGCTAGGGGCGGCACTCGCCGCCGCGGCCGGCCTCTGGGCTAGCAACTCGCGGGCTGCCCGGATCGGATCGCTGTCCATCGGCGTCGCACTGACAGTTCTCACGGGCGCACTCAGCGGTCCCATCGCGGGGCTCGTGATGCTCGTGTTCGTACTAGCCGTGCTTGCCGTCGCCACAGTCGCACAGTCCCGCGAGCTCAGCCCCCGGGCGGTGACCGGGCTGGCGCTACTGGGGCTACTTACCCACCCGTTCGGTGACCTCTTCACCGGCGGCCCGCCCCCGTTTTTCTATCCCTTCGACGTGACGCTCGTCGCCGAGCGGGTGATACTCCACCCCGATCCGACGACGCACCTCCTGGCGGCGTTCGCTATCGAGCTCGCGACGGTCTGGCTCGCCGTGTGGACGTACGTCCACCTCCGCGGATACACGCTGACCGAACTCGTCCGTCCCCGGGCAGCGCTGGGAATCGGCTACGGGGCGGCGGTCGTGTTCTTGCCCGCCCCGACGCTCGAACGGTCGGCGCACTTCGTGTTCAGCGTCCTCGCGCTGGGCGTCGTCGGGGCTCCGGTCCGGCCGTTCAGTGACGGTGTCGACTGGCTGGAGACGGTCGTGACGGGGCTGGCGGCAGTGACAATCGCCGCGCTCGCGTATGCCATGGCGTATGGCGCTATCTGAACAGCCCACGGCACCGGTATCGGTCGATAAGGTTTTTCCAGTCGCGACTCACCAGGCAATATGAGCCGAGACGTAGCGCGGTTACTCCGGGACAGACGCGTCAACGCCCTCGCGGCGTGGTGTATCGTCGCTATGCTCGCCGCTGTTTCGGGGACAAGTGCTGTCCAGGCCGACCTGCTGTGGGCCGGCTTTGCGGCCGCCGTCGCAGCACTAGCGCTGCTTCCACCAGTTCTTCTGCGCAACCGGTACGCCATGCTCCCCTGGGAAATCCTTTTGCTTGCGGCGTCGCCCGTCGTTGGCCGTCTGTTTGCGACGCTCTCGATGACCGGCAATCTCGCGACCTACCTCTCGGTTGCCGCCATCGCGCTCATCATCGCCGTCGAACTCCAGCTCTTTACGCCCGTCCGGATGACGCCCCGGTTCGCCGTCGTCTTCGTCGCCATCACCACGATGGCCACCGCTGGCGTCTGGGCGGTCGTCCGCTGGGTGGCCGACCAGTTTCTCGGGACCACCTTCATCCTCGATCCGACGGTGTCCGAACACGTCATCGAGGAAGCGGTGATGTGGGAGTTCGTCGCATCGACCATCGCCGGTATCGGCGCTGGCGTGGTTTTCGCGTACTACGTCCGACAGCAGGCCGGGACCAACCGCGTCCCCGAGGAGGTCCGGCCAGACGTATGAGGGTCCGTGACCGCCTCCGGATCAGCACGGCGACGCAACAACTGCTCTCGCGAGCCCTGTCACTTGCACTTATCGGGCTTCTCGGGGTCGGGATCGAGCGGGGCAACGTCGGCATCATCGTCAATTCGACCGTCGCCATCCTCGTCACGCAACTCCCGGCGCTGCTGGAACGGGACTACGGCATCGCACTCGACCCCGCGCTGACGCTGTGGATTACGGCGGCAGCGTTCTTCCACGCACTCGGCACCGTCGGCCTTCCCGGGGCCGAGGCAAACTTCTACGTAACCATCTGGTGGTGGGACCACCTCACCCACGCCCTCTCGTCGTCGGTCGTCGCCGCCGTCGGGTACACGACGGTTCGCGCGCTCGACGAGCACACATCCGAGATTTCGATTCCCCCGCGGTTCATGTTCGTGTTCCTCCTCTTGTTCGTGATGGCCTTCGGCGTGTTCTGGGAGGTCATCGAGTTCTCGATCACGCTTGTCGCCTCGGCCACCGGGAACGACACGATTCTGACACAGTTCGGGCTCGGCGACACGATGCTCGATCTCGTGTTCGACGCAATCGGTGCCATTCTCGTGGCAATCTGGGGGACAGCATACCTCACCGGCGTTGTCAGTCACGTCGAGACGTTGCTCGACCGTCAGTCTCAGTGACCTGTCCGCGTTTCAGACGTCTCACCTGCAGTCGAGAACACCGCACCGACGAGAATCGACAGCTCCCTGATTGGAGCGGTCCGCTACGTCGTGAACGGAGGCGCGCCTCGCTGCGCTGAGGGGCTGTCCGGGGCTGCCGGCGGTTCCCTTGCCTGGCGGGCTCTCGAATCGGGCCCCCGGTACGGGTCTACGCTTCTGACTCCGTTGGTTCCTCTGTCTCGGTTGGCTCCTCGGTTTCCGTTGGTTCCTCAGTCTCTGTCGGCTCCTCAGTCTCGGTCGGTTCTTCCGTCTCTGTTGGCTCCTCAGTCTCAGTCGGTTCTTCCGTCTCGGTTGGTTCCTCAGTCTCAGTCGGTTCTTCCGTCTCGGTTGGTTCCTCAGTCTCGGTCGGTTCTTCAGTCGGCGGCTCCTCACCAACTGCCTCTACCGTGATGAGCGCTGACTGCCCGAAGTCGCGGGTGAAGGCGCTGTGGATGTACGTTCCCGGACTGATGCCTGTCGCGTCGACCTGGAACTCGACCGTCGAAGTCTCTCCGGCGGTGAGGGAGACGTCCCGTGCCTCGATGAGAGTGCCCTGGAACCGGAACTCGACGGGCTGTTCGCTGGCGAACGCATTGGGGTTGGTTACAGTCGCGTTCACCGTGAACTCGCTTCCGGCGGTGACAGTATCAGGAGCCGCGAGGTCCGTCACCTCGAAGGACTGGACTTCGTCGACGACCTGGATCTGTGCCGGTGCTCCGTCTGACTGGGTGTACACGCCGTGGAAGTACGTTCCAGTTTCAACAGACGACGTGTTGAGGCTATAGGAAACAGTTGTGGAGTTCCCACCCTCGAGTTCGACCTGGTCGCGAACTACCGCGTTACCGTCGAACCGGAACACCACTTCCTGTGTGTCTGTCTCGGTGTTCGGGTTCGTCACCGTCGCGTTGATGATCACCGTGTCGCCCTGTTCAGCACTCAACGGTGCCGAAAGGTTCGAGACGGTGTAGGACTCGCCTTCTACTTCCTCTTGTTCGACAGTGACGTTGGCCGTATCGGTGACTGCTGACCCATCCGACACGTAGGGGCCGTCGGCCGCACCGTCAGTGGCCACGAAGTCGTACGTCTCGTTGGCGTTCGTATCGCGGTGTGGCATCGCGATCAGCGTATCGTTTTCCGACAGTTCGCTGCGGTCGAACTCCGCACCTGGGACGTCGAACAGCGTAACTTCCACGTTGTCGTGCTCGCCTGGTTCGAGGTACTCACTCACTCCGATTACGCTCCCCGCGACGTTACCCTCGAACAGGCTGCTGTCGTGAATCGCGACAAAGCCCCCGTCAGAGACGTTCACCGAGTCGACGGTGACAGTCGTGCCCGCAGTCGTCTGGTCGGAGAACGTGACCGTCGCGGCCCCGGCATTCCCCGCGTTCCCAGCCTCTTGCAGGGATGCACCGCCGGCTAACCCCAGTGCAATTGTGGACGATACTAACAACAGCAGTACCATCGAGACTGCTGTGAGTTTACTGGTCTGTGTGTGCATTCCATTCGATTGAAGTGTCACACTGGCTAATAATGCGATAATTCTTCACAGTTTTACATAACAGTTCGTTTGGGTTACTGACGTAGCCAACTATTACCCCGGTAGTAGGGTAGGCGAGACGCTCAAACAGTGACAGGCCACAGCAAGTATTACCGAGGTAGCTGATCCCTCTGGGCTCCGGCCACAATCGATGAAAGTTCGGGTAATCGGCTCCTCGTCGGCTTGTACGGCAACTGTTACGACGCGAGAACCGGGGGTCGTCGCGGAGAATGGTCAATTTAATGTCTGATTTCGGAACCTGGGCAGTGTTGACTGCACCCAGGCGGCTACCCTACCGAGATACAGAGTCCCAAAGTCGATCTTTTTTCGGCTGCTCAACCGGCACAGACGTCTCGGGGGAACCCGCACTAGGGTTTGCAATAGCTATGACGGGTCAGATATTTCTGCGGAAAATAAAAGATGGGTGGGTATTTCGGGAATCGAAGTCATGTCGAAATTAAACCTCTCCCGGCAAGTGATGCGCCATCTAGCTCTGTATTCCTCGCCAAATTATATCAGTTTTCGAATAGACGGTTCACACAGGGCATCCGCAATTGACGGCGGAAGCTGCCCGACACAACACGGTGCATCCATCCATGGTATTCAAGAAGATCACACTCATCGGGACCAGTTCGGAAAGCTTCGACAAAGCCGCTGACGACGCCATCGAGCGTGCGGAGGCGACACTGGACAACCTCAAATGGGTCGAGGTGGAGGAACTCGGCGTCGAAATCGCCAGCGTCGAAGGCCGCGAGTACCAGGCCGAAGTCGTCGTGGCGTTCGAACTCGAAGAGTAGCTACGTCCGGAAGGACTCGCCACAGCCGCATTCGCTGACCACGTTCGGGTTCTGGACGTGGAACCCGGCCCCCTGCAGGCCACCCTCATAGTCGAGGACCGACCCCTCGATGTAGTCGATACTGGCGTCGTCGACGAACACGCGGAGCCCGTTGCGCTCGAACACCTCGTCGTCTTCTTCGGGTGCATGTTCGAATCGCATCCCGTACGAGAGTCCGGCACAGCCGCCCTGCTGGACGTACAGGCGAAGCCCGGATTCTTCGACGTCCATTCCCTCGCTTTCGAGGAGGTCCAGTGCCTCTCCCGCTGCCTGCTCGGTGACGGCTACGTCCTCGCCTCCGAGGTTCGGATCGCCGTCGTCCGCTGTGCTGCTCATACACTTACGTGGACGCCCGAACGTGTTAACAGTGACGCCGATAGGACCGCTCGGAGAGATACGTCCTGAGTTGACCTGCGAGAAAGTCCCAGGAACCGCTTTACTCCTCGAACCGTTTGCGGACGCTCTCGGCGTGGGCTTCCAGCCCTTCGGCTTCGGCGAGAGTCGTGATCGTGTCCGAAATATCGCCCAGCGAGTCCTCCGAGAGGCGCTGGACAGTCGTCGACCGGACGAACGTGTCCACGGAGAGGCCGCCGGTGACCCGCGCGTTGCCGCCGGTCGGGAGGACGTGGTTCGTCCCGGTGGCGTAATCGCCGGCGGCGACCGGGCTGTACGGACCGAGGAACACGGACCCAGCGGAGGGAATTCGCTCCAGCAACGCCTCGTCGTCATCGGCCTGAATCGAGAGGTGTTCGGCGGCGTACTCCTCAGCGAAGAGAACGGCTTCGCTCATCGAGCGAGCGAGCAACACGCCGGAGGCGTCGTTGTCGAGCGCACCGCGGATGACGGCTTCGCGCTCGCGACCGTCAGCCTGTTCGTCGACGGCGGTGGCGACCTGGTCGGCGAGGCCTTCGTCGTCGGTGACGGCGACGACGGAGGCGTTCTCATCGTGTTCGGCCTGTGCGACGAGGTCGGCCGCGACCAGTTCCGCGTCCGCGTCGCCGTCGGCGACGACCATGATTTCTGAGGGGCCGGCGAGGAAGTCGATGGCAACGTCGCCACGGACCTCGGCCTTCGCCGCTGTGACCCAGCGGTTGCCGGGGCCGACGACGATGTCCGTCGCGCTGACCGTCTCGGTCCCGTAGGCCAGCGCCGCGATGGCCTGTGCGCCGCCGACCTGGTAGACGGCGTCAGCGCCAGCGACGTGGATGGCCGCCAGCGTTACGGGGTTGACTTCCTCGGCCGGCGGGGTGGCGACGGCGACGTGTTCGACGCCGGCGACCTTCGCCGGGATGACACCCATCAGCGCGCTGGAGGGGTACGCCGCCGTGCCGCCGGGCGCGTACACGCCGGCGCTGTCGAGCGGCCGGAACCGCCGACCGAGTTCACGCCCCTCGAAGTCGTCGCGCCAGTCCTCGGGGACCTGCCGCTCGTGGAACGCGCGGATGTTCGCCGCGGCGTCTTCGATGGCCTCGCGCACGTCGTCGTCGATTTCCTCGTAAGCTCGCTCGGCGGCGTCCGTGATGTCGATGTTTCCCACCGACACGTCGTCGAACTCCTCGGCGAAGCGCCGCAGCGCCACGTCGCCCTCCTCGTGGACCTGCGAGACAATATCGCGCACGTCGTCTCTAACGGCGTCGACGCCGGCGTCGCGGTCGAAGAAAGCGGCCCGCTCGTCGGGCCCAAGGTCGGCTATCGTCCGTACGTTCATACACCTGGTTCGGGACGGGGTAAAAAACGGGTTTCCCTTCTCGTCACCGTTTTCCGGCACTCGGACATACACCGCCTATGGCCTCACTCGACGACCACCGTCGCCGGACGACCGACCTCCCCCCAGCGACGACCGAGTATTTCGCGCCCGAACTAGCGACTATTGATAGCTATCTGGAGACAGTCCCACCGACTATCGACACAGCGGCCGGCGACGCCGCAGTCGGCCCGATACACACCCTCCCGTGGTTCTACGTGGCCGACCTGACCGGCTGGCGCGGCGGCACACTTGCACGACTGCTAGCCGCAGAGCAAGACGCCGCCTGCTACGAGCTCTCGGCTGGCGCTGCGGACGCGCTGCCGGCCCTGTGGTCTCTCATCGACGAGAGCGGTGACGGTCCCGTCGTGCTCCACCTGGAACTCCAGGGCGAAAGCGGGCGGATTCCGCGGACGCTGCGGGAGGCGCTCCGGCGAGGGTACGAGCACATCCCTGACGGCTGGGACGAGCCGGTGCGCGGCGAGCCGGCGAACCTCCACGTCGTCTTCACCGATACGAACCCCTCGAAACGACTGGCTGCGCCACTCCCCGCTGCAACCACGCCCACCACCGGTGCGGTCCTCTCGTATGCGCCTCGCCGGAGTATGCTCCCGGAACAGCCCGACGGGACGACGATGCTCCCGGACCCGCCGGCGCTCCACGACCGCGAGGCCGAACTGGAACAGTTCCTGCTGGCCGCGTTGGCTGACTACGGCGACGACGCCAGGGAGCAATACGTCGACCACGCTGTCGAGATCCTGTCGATAACCCACTCGCTCATCGGGAAACGGGACCTCCTGTTCGACGTGTCGCCGCGGCTGGCGCTGAAGTACGGAAATCTGCTGGACAGGCTTTCAGTCGGTGCGGCGACGGAACGACTCGGACGCGACGTGCTCGGGCAGGTGCCACAGAGCCCCGGGAGCGAAGACATTCGGGCGACGTTACAGGACTTGCTGCCGGAGTAAGAGTGAGAGAGTGGTCGTGAGCCAAGCGCTCAGTTCGCGTCGCTGACGATTTTGATGACCGCCCCCTCTTCGAGTTCCGTTTCGTCGCTGATGCGCCGGTTCTCGCGGGCGTCGACGGCGTGGATGTAGCCGTCGCCGATGTCGGAGTGGACGGCGTAGGCGAGGTCTTTCGGCGTCGCGCCCCGTCGGAGCAGAAACGCGTCAGGGAGAACGTTCCCCTGGCCGTCGGTCCAGTGCGTCTCGTTCTGGACGGGATAGGCCGTGAAGTGGTCCAGCAGATCGTAGACGGCGGTGTCAAGAGCGCCCTGGACACCGGTCCCGCCCCACTCTTCCATCACGCCGCGGATGCGGTTCAGCCCCTCCCGTTGCTGGTCGCTCACGTCGCCGACGATGTCGAAGTCCGGGTCGCCCGGGTCGTAGTCGATGACCCCGGCCTGCGCGGCGTTGCGTAGCGCGAGTTCACCGTCGGCCGTCGCGGGCACGACCACGTCGGCGGCCGCCTGCAGGGCCTCGATGTTCCCCTCGGGGGCGATGTCGGCCTTGTTCGCGACGACGACGAGCGGCTTCGTCCGCTGGCGGATCTCCGTCGCCAGCGCCTCGCGGTGCTCGTCGGTCCAGGCGATGGGGTCCTCTGGGTACTCCAGGTCCCGCAGCGTCCGCGCCACGTCGAGTTCGGAGGCCCCGACACCGGCCAGCATATCCACGAGCGACTCGTCGAGTTTGAAATCCGGCGAGCGGGACTGGCGCTCGATGGACTCCCAGTTTCGCTCGACGATGCTGGCGAGCCACAGGTCCATCTCCTCCTCGACGAAGTGAACGTCCTCGACGGGGTCGTGCTCGCCGACCTCGACCGGTTCGCCCTCGGCGTCGGTCCCGCCGGAGGCGTCGACGACGTTGAGAATCACGTCGGCGGTCGACAGCTCGTCGAGGAACTGGTTGCCGAGGCCGCGGCCCTCGTGTGCGCCGGGGACGAGGCCGGCCACGTCGATGAGTTCCACCGGGACGTAGCGCTTGCCGTCCCGGCAGTTGTCGTCGCCACAGCGTTCCTCACGGTCGAGACAGGGGCACTCCGTTCGGACGTGGCTGACCCCGCGGTTGGCGTCGATGGTCGTGAACGGGTAGTTCCCCACGTCCACGTCGGCCATCGTCGCCGCCTTGTAGAAGGTAGACTTGCCGGCGTTCGGTTTGCCGGCCAGCGCGATAGAGAGCATGCCAGGCCCTACCAGTGGCCGCCGAAAGGGGGTTTCGGTTCGCGGCCTATAGACTGACCCACTCGCCGCGCTCGTCGCTTTGCTCGACAGCGTCGAGGACCCGCTGTGCGGCGAGCCCGTCGGCGAAGGACGGCTCCTGTTCGCCACCCTCGGCGACGGCAGTGAGGAACTCGTAGTTCTCGTGGACGAACGTGTGCTCCCAGCCGATGACGTGGCCCGGGGGCCACCAGTGGTCGACGTAGGGGTCGTCCGCATCGGTGACGAGCACCTGCTGGAAGCCGCGGTCGCCCTCCGTGAGCACCTGCAGTTCGTTCAGCCGTTCCAGGTCGAACTTGATCGCGCCCTTCGACCCCTCTATTTCGACGGTGTGGGCGTTCTTGTGGCCGTTGGCGACGCGGGACGCCTCCAGCGTTCCCATCGCGCCGTTCTCGAACGCGATCTGGGCGCTGTAGGCGTCGTCGACGGTCACCGGGCGCGTCTCGTCGCTTCCCTCTACGGGGCGTTCTTCCGTGAACGTCCGGAGGTGACCGCTCACGTCCGTTATCTCGCCGGCGGCGTCGCCGAGCAGGAACCGGGCTAGATCGACCGTGTGGGAGCCGAGGTCACCGAGCGCCCCGCTTCCGGCCATCTCCGCGTCGTTGCGCCAGGACCACGGCGCGTCGGGGTCGACCAGCCAGTCCTGGAGGTACTGCCCGCGGAAGTGGTGAATCTCGCCGAGTTCGCCGTCGGCGATGAGCCCCTTGGCGTACTGGATGGCCGGGACGAAGCGGTAGTTGAACGCCGCGCCCGCGGGTACGTCGGCGTCGGCGGCGGCCGCTGCCATTTCTTCGGCCATATCGAGCGTGGGCGCGAGCGGTTTCTCACAGAACGTCGGCGTCCCGGCCTCCAGCGCCGCGATGGACGGCTCGGCGTGGACGTGGTTCGGACCGAGGTTGTAGAACACGTCCACCTCGTCGACGACGTCCTGCCAGTCGGTCGCGGTCCGGTCGAAGCCGAACTGGTCGGCCGCGTCGGCCAGCGCGTCCTCGTCGCGGCCGACGAGCACGTCCTTGTTGACGGCGGGCGCTTCGGGGAAGAACATGGGCAGGCGGTCCAGGGCGTTCGCGTGGGCCTTGCCCATGAACCGATAGCCGAGCATGCCGATGTCGAGGGTCATGCTGTCACCCCACTACCGCGAACGAACGCAGTGAGTGAGCGGCCTTTTTCGCCACCGAAAGACGCGCTGCGCTCGTCTTTCGAGCCTTGCTTCGCTCCGCTCAGCAAGACCGCGTTTTTGCCGCGAGTGGTGGCCGCAGGCCACCCGAGCGGGAAAAAGGTGGCCGTGAACCGATAGCCCAGCATACCGATATCCAGTGTCATGCACGGCTGTTCACCCGGAGCCGAAATAACGCTCAGGGTGACGGCAGGACGGCGGGCCGCCGCGAGGGAAAAGACAAAACCCGATGCGCGCGTTGACCCTGCATGGCCACTGAAACGACTGTCCGCATCGAGGACATCATGTCGACGCCGTTAGAGACGATTTCCGCAGACGAGACCGTCAAAGCGGCCGCGACCCAGATGCAAGCCCAGAACATCAACGGCATCTTCGTCCCGGGGGCGCAGGCGGGCATCATCACGACCACCGATATCGTCGACGCTGTCTCGGCCGGGAAGGACCTCTCGACGGCGACCGTGGGCGACGTGATGACGTCGCCGGTCGAGCGGGTGACGACCTCGCTCGAACTGGGCGAGGCCGCCGCGATGATGACGACCTACGACATCAAGCATCTCCCGGTCATCGACGAGCATCAGGACTACGTCGGCATGGTGTCGTCGACGGATATCACGCAAGCACTCTCCTGAACGCGGCTGTTCTCCAGCGGACTTCCGACAGTCAGATGAAGTCGTCCAGACCGGACGCGTCACCGTCGTTATCACCCGTCCCGGGCAGCGCGTCAGCGATAGCCGAGGTGAACGAGTCGAGACCGCGCGTCTGATACCAGACCGTTCCGGGACCGGTGAAGTCCATCACGAGCCCCTCCCCGCTGAGTAACGTCGACTTCAGCCCGCCGACGCGGTGGGCGTCGAAGTTGACTGACTCCTCCCAGGCGACGACGTGATCGTTGTCGATTGTGTAGGACTCGCCGGCGTCGAGTTCGACGGTCTCCAGCCCGCCGAAGGCCTCGATGAGGACGTTCCCGGTCCCCTTTAGCGCCAGCGGCGTGATGCTCGCGCCGGCCAGCATCGATTTGATACCGCCGAACTCGGAGTCGATATCGATGTCGGGGTCGGACGCGAGGAACGCCCCATCGACGGCGTACAGCGTCTCGCCGGTGAGTTCGTGGTGGTGAACGTCACCGGGCGTGGGCGGCGCGAGGGTCAGAGTGCCCGAACCGCCCTGCGCGGTGAACTCGTTTGCGAGCAGCGACTCACCGCCGAGCATCGACTTCGCGGAGCTGAGGAGGCCGTCCCGGCTGGTCGTCGTCTCAATTTCGATGGTCGGCGAGTGACTGACCATCGCGCCGGGTTCCGCGAGTATCGATTCGCCGCTGTCGAGAGCAACGCGGACGTGCGTGTACGAGGGCTTGTGTGTGAGTTCGATGTCCATGTAGTGTCACTGGATACGGTAATCCAGTCGGAATATCTCACAGACACTATATAAGCATAAGTGCCGCAAAAAGTCCCGCTATCGCTCGTATCGGTCACTCAGCCCAGTAGGCGTCGCCGGGCTGGGTCTCGAAGACGGCGCGGTCGAGCACGTCGACGGCCTTCTCCAGTCCCTCGCGGGCGCTGGTGAGTGAGTCCTCGTGCTCGATGGAGAGCGCGCCGTCGTAGCCGACCATCCGCAGGGTCGACACCACGTCTTTCCAGTGGGACTCGTCGTGGCCGTAGCCGATAGAGCGAAACAGCCACGACCGGTCCGGTTCGTCAGTATACGGTGCAGTGTCCAGCACGCCCTTCTCGCGGGCGTTTGACTCGTACACCTTCGTGTCCTTGGCGTGGAAGTGGTGGATGGCGTCGTGCTCGCCGAGCAGGCGGATGGCCTCGGTCACATCGATGCCCTGCCAGTACAGATGCGACGGGTCGAAGTTCGCGCCGATGCGGTCGTTCGTCCGCCGGCGCAATTTCAGCAGGCCGCGGGGCTCGTACACCAGCATGTTGGGATGCATCTCGATGGCGACATCCACGTCGTGTGCGCCCGCGTGAGCCGCGAGGTCCGACCAGTACTCGTCGGCGACGCGCCACTGGTACTCGTGGGCGTCGGCGTGTTCGGTCGGCCACGGCGCAGTGATCCAGTTCGGCACCTCGTCGTCGGGGCCACCGGCAGGCAGCCCGGAAAAGCCCGTGACGGTGTTCACGTCGAGCTGGTCGGCCAGCCGGATCGCTTCCCGGAGTTCCATATCCGCCTCAGCGGCACGCTCGTCGTCGGGATGGAGCGGATTGTTGTGGATCGCCAGCGCACTCACCCGGAGGTCGTGCTCGTCCAGGAGCGCCTCGAGTTCGGCCTGCTTCTCCTCGTTGTCGAGGTACGCCTGCCGGTCGAGGTGGTCGTCGCCGGGGAAGCCGCCACACCCCAACTCGACCGCATCGACACCCAGGTCGCTGAGATACGCCAGCGCCTCGTCGAGTGACTGTCCGCCCAGGGGAACTGTCAGTACGCCGATGTCCATGGCCGGCGATACAACCGGTGTTGAAAAAAACGTACTGGCGTTGCCACTGTCGATCCGTCCGCCCAGCCGCAGTGCGGACCGAAGATAGGGCCACGACAGACCACGGCGTAAAGGCTTAACCCGGGGCGTACAGTGGTTCAGTCATGATTGTGGCCGTACTCGGAACCGGACGGCGGGGGCGGGATATCGCACAGCGATGTGTCCGTGCGGGCCACGAGGTACGTCTACGGGGGACGGATGCGACGGACGTGATGGACCGCGTCGACGAGATCCGGCACGCACTCAACGGGGATGTTTCGGCCGGTATCGACGGAACCACTGGACTCGAAAGTGCCGTCAGCGACAGCGATGTCGTCATCGACGCAACCGATGGCGATACGGACGGCCACCGGGAAGTGGTCGCCGAAACGGAGACGATGGTTGAGGCCGAGACGCTCATCGCCGTCAGCGACACGTCGCTGTCGGTGACTGCAGTCGCGACCGGCCTGCGGAGCCCGGACCGGGCCGTCGGCCTCAATCTCGTTGACCCGCCGGACGGCGCTATTGTCGAGGTGGTCATCGCCGAACAGACGACGGCGGAGACCCGGGACCGAGTCACTGACTTCGCCGAGAGCCTGGACGCGTCGCCGGTGGTCGTCCGCGACACGCCGGGGTTTGCTGCCCTACGCCTCGAACTCGCTACCATTGCCGAAGCGGTTCGGATGGTTGAGGACGGCGTCGCCGGGATTCGGGATATCGACCGCACGTTCGAGCGAGGGGATCCGGATCGTGACGGGCCGCTCGTCCGTGCCGACAGGCACGGGCTTGAAACGGTGCTTACGGCACTAGAAGACCTCGCCGAGCGGCTGGACGAGCGATTCGAGCCGCCAGCGTTGCTCCGTCGGAAAGTCGAAAACGGGCAACTCGGCGCTGTCACCGGCGAGGGGTTCTACGTCTGGGAGGAGGGTACTCCGACGGCCGGTGCCGACCCGGACCCGGATGTCCCAACGCGAGATAGCGAGCCCGAGTTCAGATGAGCAAACACGAGAACCCACCGGCCGAACTGGACACAGAGGACGACGAGTTCGCGAACCTGTTCGACGAACTCCAGGAGCTAGAACAGCTCGTCGACTCCGAAGACGAGCGACGGCAGGTCCGTGACGCGATGCGCGCGGCCGCGGATTCCCAGGACCACGAGCCAGCGACCTTCGGCCGGGTCGTCTGGGGCTTCGGCCGGTCCGACCTCGCGGAGGCGCTGCTCGGCTCGCTGCTGTTCGGGATTCCGATGGCCGTCGAGGGCGGGACAGTCGACGCCGGCTTGCACATCGCCCAGCACCCGCTGTACCTCGTCGCGACAGTCGCCATCGCTGTCGGGCTGGTCATCTCCATTCTGTACGTGGCCGAATTTCAGGACGTTCGGGTTGCGAACCCGATTTTCGGATTCATCCCGCGGCGACTCGTCGGCGTCACCGGGATGGCGCTCGTCGTCTCCGTCGCGCTGCTCACCGGCTGGGGACTGGTCGAGTGGTCGGCCGACCCCGCAGTCGTCTACGAGTCGGCCTGCATCTGTGCCGTGGCGTTCGTCCCGATGGCAATCGGCGCTGCGCTCGGGGACATCCTGCCCGGGAACTAGGGCCATGGCAGTCACTCGCGGTGGCGGTCGCGTTTGGCAATCGTTAAAAGCCGCGGTCGGATACGGAGTGGTATGAGCGAGAGCCAACAGAAACAGGCGCGCAAGTGCGTCTCGTGTGGCATCAACATCGCCGGCACGAACGCCGCCGCGTTCAAGTGCCCGGACTGTGGCCAGCAGATCTACCGCTGTGCCACCTGCCGGAAGCAGAGCAACCTCTACAAGTGCCCGGACTGCGGCTTCATGGGACCATAACAATGGGGAAAGTAGCAGCCAAGATCAAGGTCATGCCGGAGAGCCCCGAAGTCGACCTCGACGACCTGCAGGAGCGTCTCGAGGGCGTGCTTCCGGAAGGAACGAAGATCAACGGGTTCGAGCGCGAGGACGTCGCGTTCGGCCTCGTCGCGCTGACGCCGACAGTCATCGTCCCTGACGACACCGGCGGGACGGAAGCCGTCGAAGAGGCCTTTGCGAACGTCGATGACGTCGAGTCGGTCTCCGTCGAGAGCACCGGTCGCCTGTAGTCGACTCGCCGCTGTAGTTTTCCACTCGGGTCCGTAGCGACTGCAAGAGCGTGACCAGCGACGGCCGCGGAACGCACGTTTTATTAGGGCGACCGGATTAGCGAGGAGCAAGAATGCCTAGTTCAAACGGACCCCTCGAAGGAACACGAGACAAGCTCAAGAACAAGCCCCGCGACCGTGGCACCTCGCCGCCACAGCGCGCCGTCGAAGAGTTCGACGACGGCGAGAAAGTCCACCTCAAGATCGACCCGTCCGTGCCCAACGGGCGCTTCCACCCGCGGTTCGACGGCCAGACCGGAACCGTCGAAGGGAAGCAGGGTGACGCGTACAAGGTCGACATCGTCGACGGTGGCAAGGCGAAGACCATCATCGTCACCGCTGCGCACCTGCGCCGGCAAGAATGACGATATTCAAAGAAAAAGTCAGTGAGGAGTTCCTGACGGTCGCGGAGACCAAGGAGATACTCGAAGACCTCGAGATGGAGCGGGCGGCCGAGGAGGACCGCGAGATGCGCTACGAGCTCAAGCGGGCTATCGAGCACGTCAACCGCTTTGCCGTCCTCGACCCCGAGGAGTCGCTGCAGCTGGTCGAAGACCTCGAACAGCTCGAAAAGGTCGATACGCCGACGGCCTACAAGATCGCGAACCTGCGGCCGCTGGACCGCGACGAGCTCCGCGCCGTGTTCGCCCAGGAGCGGTACACGCTCGACGGCGACGAACTCGACGAGATTCTCAACATCGTCAAGCAGTACGCATAACGAGGACAATCGTCAGTTCGGTTGTTTACCGCTCTATCTCTGATTTCGTGGCGACCAGCCGCGCGAGCGATATTCACTGTCCGCTGCCGCTGGACCGAGAGCGAAGATAGCGATGGCGCTCCGTGTCGCGGTTCGGGGCATCCACCGGCATTAAGTGTGCTCTGCTCGTACTGCCTGACATGACTGAATCGGAGAGCGGCGGCGACACTATGATGGCGGCTGTCCTCGATGTCCTCCCGCACGGACGGCCCGGAGACGACCGGCCACAACACCAGAAGGAGCCGCTTGCGTACGCCCTCGATGTCGAGGAGTTCTATATCTACGAGCTCCAGCTCGATGACAAGGACGTTGACATCGCGTTCGGCGACCGCGTGGATCTGACGGAGTTCGGCCGCGTGACGGAAGTCGAGTTCGAAGACATCCCAAGCGGCGCTCGCTCCGAGCTCGACTACGCCGTCGAGGAGATCGTCGAAGCGAACGAACAGCGGTTCGTCGACTTCTACAACGACGCCCAGCCGATCACGCTGCGGCTCCATCAGCTGAACCTCCTGCCGGGCATCGGGAAGAAGCTCCGGAACACGATTCTCGACGAGCGAAAGCGGAAACCCTTCGAGAGCTTCGAAGACCTCGAAGAGCGTGTCAGCGGCCTCCACAGCCCCAAAGAGACGCTGGTCGAGCGGATACTCGAAGAGCTACAGGACGACGACCTGAAGTACCGGCTGTTCGTCCGGCGCGAGGAACAGTCCTCGTAACACTATCGGCGGCAATCGGCTGAACTTACAGCCACCAGTATAAGGCGACCCTTTTCTACCGCGACCCGCTACGGCCCGCTAATGACTACGACCGAGACAGGGAGTCGGGACCCCGACGCGCTGGTCCGGCGGGCCGGCAAACGGGCCGACACCCGCAAGGACCAGCACTTCCTCGTCGACGACCGGGTACTGGACCGCATCCCGGAGTACGCGACGGACGCGGGCGTTGACCTCTCGCACGTGCTTGAGATCGGCGCGGGCCCGGGAGCACTGACCGACCGCCTGCTCGCGACGGCCGAGAAGGTGACCGCAATCGAACGCGATCCGGAGTTCGCGGCCCATCTCCGCGAGGAGTTCGCCGACGAGATCGCGGCGGAGCGCCTCACCGTCGTCAAGGGCGATGCGCTCGACATCGACCTGCCGGATTTCACCGCCAGCATCTCGAATCTCCCGTACGGCGCGTCGTCGGAGATCGCCTTTCGGTTGCTGCCGGAGCAGCGCCCCCTCATCCTGATGTTCCAGGAGGAGTTCGCCGAACGGATGGCCGCCGACCCCGCGACGGACGACTACGGGCGGCTTTCGGTCACAGCGGGCCACTACGCCGACGTGGAGGTCGTCGAGACGGTGCCGCCGGAAGCGTTCGACCCGCAGCCGCGCGTCACGAGCGCACTCGTCCGGACGACGCCGCGCACCCCGGACTACACCGTCCCCAGCGACGACTTCTTTATGGACTTCCTGAAGGCGGTGTTCACCCAGCGCCGGAAGACGATGCGCAACGCCGTCCGAAACACGGCCCACATCTCCGGGCTGGGCGACCCCGACGCGGTAGTCGAGGCCGCCGACGAGGACCTCATGAGCGCCCGCGCCGGGAAGCTCACGCCGGCCGACTTCGCTACGCTGGCGACGCTCGCCTACGAGGTCGGCCAGCCGGAGGCCTGAGATGGACGGAAGTGAGGAGCCCGGCGACCGGGACCCCTCCCAAGAGCGGGGCAACACCGAACGCCCGTCGCTAGCCGATCAGCGGGGCGTAGAGTCGGTGTACCAGCCGGCGGAGGACTCGGACCTCCTGGCTCGAACGGCCCGTGAGCGAGTCGACGCGGGCGACACTGTCCTCGATGTGGGGACGGGCTCCGGCTACGTCGCCGCGACACTCGCTGAGGCCGGGGCGCGGGCGGTCGGTGTCGATGTAAGCCCGCTAGCCTGTCGAGAAGCGGCCGACAACGGCGTCCCGGTCGTTCGTGGCGACCTCGTCGAACCGTTCCGGACGAACACCTTCGACCTCGTGGCGTTCAACCCGCCCTACTTGCCGACGCCGCCCGAACAGGAGTGGGACGACTGGATGGAACACGCGCTGTCGGGCGGCGACGACGGCCGTCGCCTCGTCGACCCGTTCCTCGAAACCGTCGGGCGCGTGCTGGCTCCGGGCGGCGAAGCGCTCATGCTCGTCAGCAGTCTCACGGACCCGGTGGCGGTGCGAGCGTACGCGAGCGAACACGGTCTGGCGAGCGAGCAGTTTGCGAGTGAGAAACACCCATACGAAGCGCTCGTCGTCCTGCGGTTCTATCGCGATTGATTACTTCTGGGCATTTTATCGAATAGGAAATATTAAAGCCCATCATTTCCTACTCCACGGCAATGACACAGGTAATCGCCACGACCCCTGGGCTCTTTCCGCTTCCGGACTGGGCCAAGGACGAACTGGCAGATCTGAAAGGCCATCAGAAGACCGACCTCATCTCGGGCGACGAGTCCGGCGAGGTCGTCGCGGCCTACGACAAGGCACGCGAGGGAGTCATCTCCATCCAGCAGGACGCCGGACTCGACCGCGTGGTCGAGGGCCAACTCCGATGGGACGACATGCTCGCGCACCCGCTCGCGGTCCACGACAGCGTGGAGACGAAAGGCATCGTCCGCTACTACGACAACAACAACTTCTACCGAGAGCCGGTCGTGCAGGGCGACCTCAGTGCTGACGGCGGCGATGTCGCCGCAGACCTCGGTGCCGCAGCCGAGCACGTCAACGACGGACTCCAGGCCGTCCTCCCCGGCCCGTACTCGCTCGCCGACCTGGCGACAGACGAGTACTACGGTGACGACGCCGAGTTCCTCGACGCTGTCGCCGACTTCCTCGTCGAGGAAGTGAACGCGTTCCCCGACGTTGAGACGCTGTTCCTGCTCGAACCGTCGCTGGTCGAGAACGCCCCCGCCGACGGTGAGGACGAACGCGCTGCCGAGGCAATCGACGCAGTCGCCTCGGCCGCCGACGCCGAGGTCGTCGCTCACACCTACTGGGGCGCAATCGAGGAGAAAGCCTACGCGCACCTGATGGACGCCGACGTGGATGCCATCGGCTTTGACCTCGTGGCGAACCACGACCAGACGGTCTACAACGTGCAGGAGTACGGCACCAAGGACGACGTGGCGCTGGGCGTCGTCGACGGCCAGAACACGCTGGTCGAGGCCCCCGAGACGATCCGGGACCGCATCGACTGGTTCGAACAGCAGACCAACACCGCCTACGACACCGTCTACGCGACGGCGAACACGGAAACGTTCTATCTCCCGGTGAACAAGTTCGAAGACAAGCTCAAAGCGCTCGCAAACGCTGCCGACCTGGAGGCGGCGGAGGCATAAAACGATGACAGGACCACGAGACCAGTTCAAACCGGCGGATCACCCGAACGACCACTTCCTGCTGACGACCGTCGTCGGCTCCTACCCCAAGCCCAAGTGGCACGACCGTGCACGCGAGCTGTTCGAGGACGAGGACGCCGACTTCGGCGAAGACGAGTGGGAAGAATCGAAAGACGACGCCTCGCGGCTCATCACCCACGAGCACGAACGCGCGGGTCTCGACGTCATCTGTGACGGCGAGATGCGCCGCAACGAGATGGTGGAGTACTTCGCCCACCGCATCGACGGCTACGAGTTCAACGGCCGCGTGAAGGTGTGGGGCCACAACTACTTCGACAAGCCCAGCGTCGCCGACGAGGTCGAATACGGCGAGCAGTGGCTCGTCGAGGAGTTCGAGTTCACCGACGAGGTGGCCGAGCGGCCCGTCAAGGTCCCGATTACGGGGCCGTACACGCTCGCCAACTGGTCGTTCAACGAGGTCTACGACAGCGAGGAGCAACTGGCCTACGAGCTGGCCGACCTCGTCAACGAGGAGATCGAGGCGCTGGTCGAAGCCGGCGCTCGCTACATCCAGATCGACGAGCCCGCGCTGGCCACGACGCCGGACGACCACGCTATCGTCGGCGAGTGTCTGGAACGCATCGTCGACGAGATCCCCGACGACGTGCGCCTCGGGCTACACGTCTGTTACGGCGACTACTCGCGTATCTACCCCGAGATTCTGGACTACCCGGTCCACGAGTACGACCTGGAACTCGCCAACGGCGACTACGACCAGCTCGACGTTTTCAAAGAGCACGAGTTCACGAAAGACTTCGCCATGGGCGTGCTGGACGCCCACACCGCGGAAGTCGAGTCCGTCGAGGAAATCAAGGAGAACATCAAGAAGGGTCTGGAAGTCGTGCCCCCGGAGCGACTCACCGTTTCGCCGGACTGCGGCGTGAAGCTCCTGCCTCGCGAAGTCGCCTACGGCAAGATGGAGAACATGGTGCAGGCGGCCCGCGAAATCGAAGAAGAGCTGGATGCCGGCGAGATTGATGTTGTCGCGAGCGGTGCGGAAGCGCACGCAGACGATTAGCGCGGTTGGAGCGACCACCGGGAGCGAAAACCGCGAGCAGCGAGATTCGAGCGGAGCGAGAATCTCGGATAGCCGAGCGGCGAACGAAGTGAGCCGCGAGACACTTTATTTTGTAAACAGTCTCGAATAGCGACCGGTGAAACCGCGAGCAGTACGGTTCGAGGAACGGGAAGTAGCACGAACAGCGCTGATCGATGGAACAGCAAACGCAGCGTATTGGAACCACAAAGCCCGAACGTAACGCGGACGAGGCTCCCGTGTTTTCGACGCGGGTCGGCCATTATTTCGGCAGCTATCGAATGTTCTCGGGCGCGGCGGTCCCTGAACCGGCAAATGTAGCAGACACATGTAGCGATCATACCGGGAGTGGGACCGAGCAAGACCTGTGGAACCGCTGGCCAACCACATCGCGAACAGTTCGTCACAGCGGTGCTTGAGCACCAAGGCCCCGGACAGACAAATATATGTATTCTTATAACTTTGCGAATTAGCCGTCTAAACTGAAGAGAACCTATCGTAGATTTGTTCGACAACTATCGAAACTAGCATCGACTCGAAAGGAAATTAACTGTTATCACACCAACAATATAAGGGGTTCTATATTCAGCCGAATACCCCATATTATGAATATAGAGGGTCTTATACCAGCGATTCCCACAAACGTTATCATGTTATATGTTACCACATATTTCTGGGAAAGAGTTTTGAGGGTCTCTGGAGAAGCTAGCGATGAGAAAGCTATGACAGGGGACACACACCTTCGGGCGGAACTGTATCTTCGCGGAGATACCTACGGTACGTTCGACGCACAACAGCAGGTGCTCAATCGGGTCAAGCGACTGGAGGCCAACGGCGTGTTCAGCGAGTCGATGGTCGCCGGTGAGTGGCAGCGGATCAGGACGATGGCGGAAGACAAGCGGTCGGAAGCCATCCAGACCTACGAGGAGTTCAAAGATTGGGCGAGCGAGAACGGCCACTCGCTCGAACCGGCCTTCGAGCGGCGGAATCGGAGCTACGTCGGGATGGACCGTGTCGACGACGTTGTCGTGTTCCCGGTCGTTTCGCTGGCGATCTACGACAGCGACGACTTAGAGGGCGTGTTCCCGTGCTCGGATGAAGAACGGACCTACACCGTCGGTGATGCGCTGGAGGCCTTCGAGCGCGGCGACGAGCACTGGCTCGCGCAGTTCGACTCCCTGTCGGTCGACCGGACCGACCCACTGCTGGAACCGGGTGTCGACGCGACGATTTAACCGCGCAACGCGTCGACCGGCTCCTCGCTCGCCGCTTTCCAGGCAGGATACAGGCCGCTGACGATGCTCGTCAGCACCCCAAAGGTGAACGCCGCGCCGACGTACCAGGCGTTTGGCAGCCTGAAGACCGCCATCGCATCGCCGACGGCGTAGTGGTTTATCGCCAACCCGGCACCGACACTCAGAATGACACCAGCGATGCCACCGAGGAACCCGAGCAGCGTCGCTTCCATCAACATCACTTTGAGGACGTCCCGCTTCTGGTAGCCGACCGCTCTGAGGACGCCGATTTCCTCCCGGCGTTCGACGGTCGACATCAGCATGACGTTGAGAATCGAGATGCCGGCGACGAGTAGCGAAATCGACGCAATCCCGGCGAGAACGGTATTGATGATCTGGAACTGCTGTTCGATAGTGTCGACGATAGAGCCCAGTTCCTGAACGAAGACCCGCTGTTCGCGTTCGTTGAGCGAGTCGCGTATCCCCATGGCCGTCTCGTTGGCCCGTGTCCCGGTGGACTCGGTAATGTACACTTCGGAGTAGCCACGCTGGCTGAACGAAGCGGCCGGCATGATGACTCGATTGTCGGGGTTCGTCGAGGAGAACGGGTCCCCCTCTTCGAGCACGGCTCGGATACGGACGTTGGTCCCGTTGACCGTAATCTGACTCCCCGGATGCAAGTCGTGTTCCTCCGCGACATCGGACCCGACGAGCGCGCCGGTCCGGAACGGCGAGACCCGGCCCTCCTTTGCCGTATATAGCTCCCCCGGATTATCAATGCCGTATATCGTTTCCCGGACCGCGTCCTCACGGTTGTACGACACCGGCTCCACGCGCGTCTTTACCGGTGAGACAGTCGCTGTCGGGCTTGCTTCTCTGCGGATGGCACGGATATCGCGTTCGGTGAGTTCAGTGATGTTTTCGCCGGAGTTCGGGTACACCGTGAGCTGGTTCCCGACGTCGCCGAGGTTCTGGGTGAACGAGTACTGGAGTGCGACGCCGAACATTCCCAGCGAAGCGATTGCGACGACGCCGATAACGATGCCCAGCGACGCCAGGAGCGACCGCATCTTCGTCCGCGTGAGGTTGCGCCGCGCCATCAGCGCGGCCGGGAAGAACCTACCCGCCATTCTTCCGTTCCCTCCCGATAGTGCCGTCGACCAGATGGACGGTCCGGTCGACGTATTCGTTGACCAGGTCGTCGTGGGTGACCGCGACGATTGCCACGTCGTCCTCGTCAGCGATGCGGCGGAACTCGTCGAGTATCTGCCGTCCGGTTTCGCTGTCGAGGTTACCCGTCGGTTCGTCGGCGAGAACGACCTTCGGACTGTTGATGAGCGAGCGCGCGATGGCGACCCGTTGCTTCTGGCCGCCGGAGAGTTCATCGGGCTTGTGGTCCAGTCGGTCACCGAGGCCAAGCCGCTCCAGGAGCGTTCTGGCCCGCTTTGTGACTTCCGGGTCGCTGTCCAACAGCAGGGGCACCTCGACGTTCTCGACGGCAGTCAGCGTCGGCAGGAGATAGAAGTGCTGGAACACGAAGCCGATGGTCCGCTTGCGGAGCGATGTCCGCTTACGGTCGCCGAGTCCGGTCACGTCCTGCCCCTCCAGCAGGACGGTCCCCTCCGTCGGTGTATCCAACAGCCCGAGGATGTTCAGCAGGGTCGTCTTGCCACTGCCGCTGGGACCCATAATCGAGACGAACTCGCCGGATTCGAGCGCGAAGTCGATGCCCGCCAGTGCGTACAGGGTCTGGCCCCCGGTTCGGTACCGCTTGACCAGTCCCTGTGCGTCGATGACCGTCATACCTCGATATCGTCGTCACCGCGGCGGTAGCGGCGCACGAGGACACCGACGACGACCAGCAGTGCCAGCCCGCCGGCGATGAACACCGGCAGCATGCTGTTCTGGTCACCGCCCTCGCTGTCGCCGTCCTGATTCGGCTGCTGTGCCGCACCGCTCATCTGGTTGGTATCTACGTCGAACGTCTGCCGCTTCCGCGTGTCGTCGACGAGGTAGGTCACCTCCAGTGGCACCGACGTGACGTTGCCCTCCGTCCGGGCGTACACGTCGAAGGAGACGAAGTCACTGGCCGGGACCGTGCCGACGAAGTAGTCGCGGTTCGGCGTCGCCGGAGTGACGCTCTCGGTATTGACGACACTGACGAGGACGCTGTCCGCGTCCGTCGACCCGACGTTACTCGCACTCCCGGTAATCTGGAGTCGTCCCCCCTGTCGGATCACGTCCAGACCGGTGAGGTCTATCGTTCCCGGGACGGATCGGAGCGTCGTTTCGGAAGTAATCTGCTCCGTTTCGGTCCCGAGTTCGTAGCTGGCTGTGACGGTGACATCCGCCCGTGGTTCGTCCATAGTGGCGTTCAATCGCACCTGGCGGGTCGTACTGGCCGAGATGTTCTTGAGCAGCACACGCTGGAACGACGCGTTCTCCGACGTTGCACTGACCATGACATCCGAGAGCGGAGCGTTGGCCCCGTTAGAGACCGCGACTCGTAGCGCACGGTCAGTGCCGCTGCCGACCGCGGTCGTGTCGAGTTCCACGCTGTTCCGGAGCGGGTCCGACTCGATGACTTTCGTCCGGGTCGTGTTACGGATGGTATCCCCGCCGACCGTGTAGCTGATCGTCGCGGTCAGTGGGTGGTCGCCGGCGGATTCAGGTCGGAACCGGAACGGGGCAGTCATCGACCCGTTCTGGGCGATGCTCGACTCCACCGTGCGGCTCTGGGTCATTTCGACGCCATCTCCCTGGACGACGACCTCGACGTTCGTTATCCGGGAGTCGAGTCCGTTTGCGACGGTGACTTCGCCGCTCGACTCAACGCCGGCGACGGAGTCGTTGGCCGCGATATCCACCTGCGGGTGACGCTCCTGAACGTTCAGCTTCACCGGGTATCTGAGTTCGACGTTCTCGCCCGTCCCGCGGTCACGGCCGTACACGATGACGCGGAGGTCCTTGCTCCCCGACGAGTCAAAGGAGGCAGTCAGGGGCACTTCCAGCGTACTGCCCGGCGAAATCGAACCCAGATCCGAGACGCGTTCGTACTCTGTGACACCTCTCCCGCCCGACTTCCGGATCGCGATGTCGTTGATTTCGAGCGGTGCGTCGCTGCTCTGGAGGTTTCGGACAGTCGTGTCGAACGTGATGGTCTCGCCCGGGGCCGCGGACGACGGCGACACCTCGACGTTCGAGATCGATGCGTTGACGCTCGCGCCGGCGACTGACAGCGGGAGCGAGCCGACGACGACCAGACAGGCGAGCACAGCCGCGCCGTGTCGCATCACGCAGTCACCCCTGTCCGCAGTAGTTGTACGTTAGTCCGACCGCTCAACGGGAGGATGCTACCGGGGACCGTTACCATGTGCGCCGGTCCGTCCCGGTCAATGTTAAATATGCTGCATATCTTTCGTACGGGCTGTTGTCGCTATGTCCCCTACCGAGAGTGGGAGGAGAGACAACCGCTCGTACCAGTGGGAAACTGCTATCACAGCGCCCCTCCCAGCGGTTGACATGCGCGTCATCTGTGCCGGCCACGTCAACTGGGACGTGACGCTCCACGTCGACCACTTCCCGAAGCCCGACGGGGAAGGGCGTATCACCGACCGGTCACAGTCCAGTGGTGGAAGCGCGTCGAACGTGGCCGTCGCGCTCGCAGGGCTTGATGCGGACCCGCTCGTCCTGGGTAGCGTCGGCCAGGACGACCACGGCACCAAGGCTCGGCGCGAACTGACGGCGACCGGCGTCGAGACGCTACTGGTCGAGTCGGACGAGCCGACGGCGGTGAAGTACCTCATCGTGGACGAGAACGGCGACGTCGCGGTGCTTGGAAACGACGGGGCCAACGAGGCGTTCGGACCGTCGGACCTCCCGGCCGAGACCCTGGCCGAGGCGGACCACCTCCACCTGACCGGTCAGGACCCCGCGACGGCTGCGACGCTCGCCCGCGACGCCGCGACCGCGGACATCCCAGTGAGCTTCGACCCCGGCCGCCGGCTCCCGTACCGGGATTACTCGGCGGTGCTCTCACACGCGGATATCCTGTTTTGCAACGACCGGGAGGCCGACCACGCCAGCGACAGCGGGCTGTTCGAGACAGTACCGACAGTTGTAGTCAAACATGGGGACTGCGGCGCGACGGCCTATATCGACGACCGGACAGCCACGAATGCTGGGTATCCCATAGAGTCTGTGGACACCGCAGGCGCGGGCGATGCGTTCGCCGCTGGGTATCTTCTCGCCAGTGCAGAGGAGACCAATCCGGAACGGGCGCTCGCAGTCGCCAACGCTTGTGGCGCGCTCGCAGCGCAGTCACCCGGCGCACAGACGTCACTCGACTGGGAATCAGTGTGGGAGTTGGTCGATAGCGGCCAATCGCCTGAAACGGCCTAATCCGCCCGTATTTCTTCCACAAGCCGCTCGAACTGCTGACGATACTGTGCCTCAGCACGAGCGGCGGCGAGGCCGGACTCGTCGGCGAAGACGGCCTCGAAGCCGGCCATCCGCCACAGTAGCGTCGAGAGCTGGTACAGGGGGCGTCGCTGCTCGTACCCCTCGTCGAACTCCATCGGGCGCACCTCCTGGTACCCCTCGTGGAACACCGTCCGGAGCGATTCGCACAGTTCCGGGTCCTGAAACGACGAGTCGATGAAGAGAAACTCCGTCTGTGCGAGGTTGTACTCCGGCAGCGCCGCGAGCACGTCCTGCCAGTCGAGGACGGCCGTAATCGGCGCGTCCGCCGTCTGCTCGAACAGCAGGTTCGCCGGCCTGAAATCGTCGTGTACCAGCCGGGGGACGCCGTCCTCGGGCACCATCTCCAGGGCCGGTTCGATACAGTCCCGCGCCCGGTCAGTCATGTCCTCGAAGGGCGTCCCGTCAAGGTGAGAGAGGTGGGATCTGGTGAGGCTCTCGAAGTACTCCCGCCAGTTGCCCATCCAGTCACTCACGATGATCCGGTCGTCGTGGAACGTGAGCCGGCCGAACGCTTCGAACCCGATCTCTGAGTGCATGTCGCCGAGGATCCGACCGGACTGGGCCAGCACCCGCCGGCGGTCCTCGGTCGAAAGCTCGGCGAACTCCTCGGCCAGGTTCTCGCCGTGGACGCGCTCGGTGACGAAATACGGCGGCACGTCGGCGTCTGGATCGTCCTCGTAGACGAGGATGCGTGGAACGGGGACATCGGTCCGGGTGGCGACAAAATCGTGAAGGCAGGGCTCGACTGCGAAGGGGACATCGCCCGGGGGCTTGAATTTCACAACCACCTCGTACGCCTCGCCGTTGTGGCGTAGCGTTACCATGTAGACATCGCTCTGGTGGCCCCCGCCCGGTGTTTCGAACCGGAACCCCTCGTAGTCCGGGCCCGACTCCTTCAGCACGGCTTCGATGTCCTGTTCCGGAGTCTGCACTGGCGTACCATATAGCGGGCGAGCAAATAAAGCTGTCAATCCAATCGGTGACACGACGGGGACCTGTTTCGGGGCCCTGTCGGCCGCCGTATCCGCGCTACCAGGAATGAAACGGTGAGACCGGTTTCGTCCCGTCGGTCACTTCGAAGCGTGCGCCGCCGGCCCTGCTCTCGGTCACCGAGATGTCCCAGCCGTGGGCGTCGATGATCTGAGCCACAATCGCCAGGCCGAGGCCGGTGTCACCGCCGGAGAACCCGTCGACTGAGAGAATCTCGTCCTGCGCATCGGCTGGGATGCCCGGCCCGTCGTCGGCGACGTAAAAGCCGGTCACTCGACCCGCGCTTCGCTCGCCGTCTGTCTCGGCTGTTTCGTCGTCGACAACCGGACCGATCCAGACAGTTACGTCGTCGCCCGCATGGTCCGCTGCGTTCCGGAAGAGGTTCTCGAACACCTGTTTGAGGCGGTTCTCGTCACCGAACACCGGAGTCGAACCCTCGATTGTCAGCGTCGCGTCACCCGTCCTGGCCATCGCCCAGGTTCGTTCGGCGAGGGTGTCAAGCGAAACAGCGGTTCGATCTTCGACCGCGTACCCCTCTCTGGCGAGTGTCAGCAGGTCGTCGATCAGCGCTTCCATGCGAGCGACCCCCTCCTCCGCGTCTTCGAGATGGGACAGGTCACCGGTCTCGCGGACGAGTTCGAGCCGCCCCTCAACAACGTGCAGCGGATTTCTGAGGTCGTGTGAGACGACGCCGATGAACTGTTCCATCCGGTCGCGCTGGACGCGGAGGTCGTGCTCGCGCTCGGCTTTCTGCAGTGCCGCCTGGACGTGAGTCGCGTACATCCGGGCGAGTCGAACCGTCTCGTCGTCAAACGTAACGGGGGCGAGCGACCCGATGTTGATGACGCCGTACTCGTCCAGCGGCAGGATGATCTCGCTGCTGACAGGCGAGTTCTCGTTGTACTGGCTCTGCTCGTCGCTGAGTTCGGAGTACGTCCGAACCTCGTCCTGCTCGAACGCCTCCCAGGAGAGGCTGTTGCCGGGACGGTAGGTAACCGGCCAGTCGAACACCTCGTCCGCCCGCTCCGTCGACGCGGCCAACTGCAGTTCCGACGCGTCGCTGTCATACAGCCACAGCGCACCAAGTGGGACATTGAACACGGACGAAATTTCCGACATTGCGATCTCGCAGATCTCCCGCTCGGACTCCGCAGACATCAACTCCCGTGTTACGGCCTCGAACGAGTCGAGATCGAACGCGATCATTGCCTCCCCACCAATCCCGTACAATTCATGCAACGATGTATATAAAGCTCGGTGTTTCCACATCACTGATAGGTATTATAACGTCGTCCTCCCGCCGATGTCGCGGGGTCTTTGTGTCCACAGTCCTCAGGAAGCGGTATGCGAACGGTCGAAATTGACGGTCTCCCGGTTGGCGATGGCCACCCGACTCGCGTCATGAGCGTGCTGAACATGAGTTCGAACTCCGGGTACAAGCCGAGCGTGTATCTGGACCCAGAGGAGGCCGCCGACGCCATCGAGGAGAACCTCGTCCCCGCCGGCGCGGACATCATCGACGTCGGCCTGCAGTCGGCCAACCCCAAATACGAGTCCAAGCCGGTCGAGATGGAGAAAGACCGCCTCGAAGAAGTCGCGCCGCTGGTCGACGAGCTCGACGCCGACGTGCCGCTGTCGCTCGAAACTCGGTACGCCGAGGTCGCCGAGGAAGCCATCGGCCACGGCTTCGACCTCATCAACGACGTGTGTGGCTTCGCCGACCCGGACATGAAAGGCGTCGTCGAAGACCACGACATGCCGGTCGTCAAGATGGCCAGCCCGCCGGACCTGGCCAGTCCCGGCGCGCTGAAAACCATCGACGACATCTTCGAAGCGCTCCAGCGGGACGGGTTCACGGACCGGACCATCATCGACCCGGCCTTCGGCGGCTGGTACGACGGCAAGGAGTTCGAGGACAACTGGGAGATGTTCCGCCGCCTCCGTGAGTTCCGCGCTTTCGACCGGCCGATGCTCACCGCGACCAACCGCGAGGACTTCCTGGGCGACCTGGCCGACCAGCCCGAAACGGAGAACCAGCTCGCCGTGTCGTTGGCTGCCGCGACGATGGAGGTCGAACGCGGGGCTCACATCATCCGCACCCACGACACACGCGAGACCCACGACGTGGTCAAGGTGGCCGACGCGCTCGGCGACGAGCGGACGACCCGCGCTGAAACTGAGTCCGGCCCCACCGTGGCGGAACTGACCGACGTGACACTGCGGGAGGTGGCCCGCCATCAGGCTCTCGGCGAGACGGTCGCCGGCGGCACCGACGACGGCGCGACGCTCACGTTCCTGCTCGGCGACCTGACCGACGACGCGCGGGCAAGCCTCCGGGCCGTCGCCGAGGTGACCGACGTGGTGGTGGTCGAGAAAGACAGCGGCGGGCTCTACGTCGGCGGCTCCGCTGCTGCGCTGAAGGTCGTCACCGACAGCCTCGCCGAGGACGGTCATCGGGAACTCGCCGGCGAACTGCGGACCTCGCTGTCCCAGCGCGTGTAGGTCGCTTCCGCACCGACCGCCCCGCTTACGTTAGCTCGTCGTGGAGGTCGTGGAACGACCCGATAGTGAGGTCCGGCTCGCCGGCGAAGGCGTCCCACGGCCCGTCGTCGCGGTTGACCCAGACACCCTGCATCCCGGCGTGCATCGCGCCGTACACGTCGAAATAGCCCGCGGTGACGTGGGCGATTTCCTCGATTTCGGTCTCCGTTCGCTCCGCCGCATGACGGTACAGTTCGGCCGCCGGTTTGAACGTCTGGATCTCGTCGGCGCTGACGGTGTCTTCGAGCAGGCCGCCGATGCCCGCGAAGTCGACCATTGATTCGAGCATCTCGGGGTTGCCGTTCGAGACGACATAGAGGTCGTAGCCGGCGTCGTAGAGCTTGTTCATGCCGTCGCGAACGTCGTCGAACACGTCGAGTTCGTGGTAGACCGCGAGAATCTCGTCGCGCTCCTCCGTCGAGATGTCGACGCCGTGGGCGTCCAGCGCGTACTGGAGCGCATCGCGGTTCATCTCGTAGAACGGCTTGTAGGCGTCGATCTGGTTGGCGAGGAACGTGTACGCCAGCGACCGGGAGCGCCAGAGCCGTGACACCGGCCGGGGGTCGTCCACCCGGTCAGCCAGGGCTTTCTGGGCCGCCTCGACATCGACGATGGTGCTGTACGAATCGAATGTAATCGTCGTCACTCGGTCCGGGTCGAACGGCATAGGCACCCGTAGAACCGGGTGCCTCATATAGCCGGTCGCCGAACCAGATGCTCGAATGACAGGACCAGCGACCACGAGCGACGAATAAACCGCAGACAACGGGCGGCGCTGCCCCTCGCACGTGGCTTTATCTCCCGTGCGGCCCCACGGCAAGCCATGTCCCAGGTACATACGTTTCAGCCTCTGAGAGTCGTTCGCCCGGTCGCCGCTCGACGGGTGGAGGGTGACAGATGACAGCGCGGGACGTGTATCTCCCGGTCGCTGCACAGCCCTCAGTCGACACGCTGGTCGGAATGAGCCAGCAGGCCGAGGACCGCGGCTACGACCGGGTCTGGCTCCCGGAGACGTGGGGGCGGGACGCGGTGACGACGCTGACGAGCATCGCCGAGCGTACCTCGACGGTCGGCCTCGGTTCCTCGATTCTGAACGTGTATTCGCGGTCGCCAGCGCTGCTGGGCCAGACCGCAGCGACGCTGCAGGAGGTTTCGGACGGCCGCTTCCGTGCCGGTGTCGGACCCTCCGGCCCTATCGTCATCGAGGGCTGGCACGGCCGGGACTTCGAGAATCCGCTCAAGTACACGCGGGAGGCGGTCGATATCATGAAACTGGTGCTCGCCGGAGACACGGTCGAGTACGACGGGGACATCTTTTCGCTGTCGGGGTTCCGACTGCGATGTGAGCCGCCCGAACCCGCGCCGCCTGTGGACGCCGGCGGCCTCGGCCCGAAATCAGTCGAACTCGCTGGCCGCTTCGCAGACGGCTGGCACGCGCTGATGCTAACTGCGGACGGCTTGCGGGACCGGCTGGAAGACTTTGAGCACGGGGCAGACCTCGGCGACCGCGACCGGGCCGACCAGCGGGTGACGCTGTCGCTGACCTGCTGTGCGATGGACGACCGGGAACAGGCCCGCGAACTGGCCCGCCAGCACGTGGCGTTCTACATCGGCGGCATGGGGACGTTCTACCGCGACGCGCTGGCCCGTCAGGGGTACGAGGACACCGCCCACGAGATCGCCGAGCAGTGGGGATCGGGCAACAAAGCGGCTGCCGCTGACGCCGTCGGCGACGAGCTACTGGACAGCATTGCCGTTGCCGGCACGCCCGAGGAGTGTCGCGACCGTTTGGCACGGTTCGAGGATATCGGCGGGGTGGACGCAATCAACATCTCGTTCCCCCGGGCCGCCGACCGGGACACTATCGACGCGACTATCGACGTATTAGCGCCCTGAATCGGGGATTCGTTTTCAGTCGGTATCTACCGGCTCGATGTCGTCGCGTCGCCCGTCGAGCACGTCGAAGCGCTCGCTGCGGCGCTGTTCCAGCCAGCGCAGCAGGCGTTCGGCCCAGCGGAGTTTCTGTCGCTTTTCGGCAGTCACGGACGGATCGTCGAAGTCCCAGCCGGGGAACTCCAGCGAGGCAGCACCGAAGTGATCCGCGAGGAACGCGGCGCGGTCGCCGTCGGTGAAGCCGCCGTAGTTGCGGACCGGCGGGACGGGGGCCGCCTGTGTCGTCGGCACGACGAACTCGCTGTCGTAGGTCGGAACGTGGGTCTCGAGTGGCAGGATGTTGTCGCCGTGGGCGTGGGCGACGACCGGCGTCCCGTCGGCGGTCAGCTCCCGACCGGTGTCGGCGTTCTTGTCCAGGTCCGTGACCATGCAGTCGATGGCGACGCCTTCCGCCTGGAGGCGGTCGGCGGCCGTCGACGCCGCCAGGACCACGTCAGCATCTGCCGCTCGGTCAGCCTCAGCCTCGAGGGACGGGCCGGCCCCGGCGACGGCGACCGTTGCGCCGTCGAGTCCGAGTCCCGACGGGTCGTATGTCCTGTCGTCGCCGAGCAGTTCGGCGAATCGGTCGCAGGCACGTTCGTCACCGTCACGGGGATAGCCGAAGTCCTTGAGGATGTCCTCGTACACCGGTTCCCAGGTGTGAAACTCCATTTGTTGTCTGAACCCACGCCGTGGACGCGCTTTTGTCTTGTTCACCCACGCCGGTCAGGCGGCTCCCACACCCCCACCACGTAGTGTAGCTGTCGCTGTCTGATTTGTGTCCAGATAAACCGAGTTGAGCCGAAATGGCACGTCCGTGTACCCCTACCCGGGTGCCCTTCCGGCTTTCACCCGTTTCTTTCGAGGCCTCCGGTATAAGTTTTCTCTTACCGTCAGACATGGAGGACAGGCGTCACAAGCCCGATGACTTGTTACGCTGGACACACGAGTCAGTAGTCCACGACAGTCTCAAGGCGGGGCGGCACTTACCGAAGGCAAATGGCTCCGGAACTGTCAGTAAGCGCGCAGGACGGTGCAGTTCCGGATTCGCTGGTGGTCGTCTCGAACCGTGAGCCGTATAGCCACGAGCGGGACGACGACGGCGAGATACGGGTCCAGTCCGCGGCGGGTGGGCTGACGAGCGCACTCGACCCGGTGATGCAGTCACGGGGCGGCACCTGGGTCGCCTGGGGTAGCGGCGACGCGGATATGGCTGTCGCCGATGAGGGCATCGTCGAAGTGCCGCCGTCTGACCCCAGGTACGACCTGAAACGCGTCCCCCTCTCCGAAGCGGCGGTACAGGGCTACTACTACGGCTATGCCAACCAGGTGCTCTGGCCGCTCTGTCACGAGGACACGGGCCGAATGTGGGCCGAGCCCGCCTACTGGGACCAGTACCGCACGGTTAACGAGCAGTTCGCCGAGGCCGTCGATACGGTCGCCGACGCGGGCCAGCCGGTCTGGTTCCAGGACTATCACCTGGCGCTGGCACCCAGACTGGTCCGAGAGCGGCGACCGGATGCGACGCTGTTGCAGTTCTGGCATATCCCCTGGCCCGCGCCGTCGGTGTTCCGGCACTGCCCCCACAGCGACGCGATCCTCGACGGACTGCTGGCCTGCGACGTCATCGGCTTTCATACGGCAGGGTACGCAGAGCAGTTCCTGCACTGCGTCGACAGCGCGCTCCCCGCGGCGACCGTCGACACGGATAGCGGGACAGTCACCCGCGGCGGCGACAGGACACGGGTCGTCGCGAACCCGCTGGGTATCGATGTCGGTGGGGTTCGGGACCGAGCGCGTGCCGCCGACGTGGCCAGTATCCGTGAGACCGTGCTTGGCGGCAGCCGCTCGGACACGTCCGTTCGCCTCGCGCTCGGCGTCGAACGGCTCGACTACTCGAAGGGCATCCCCGAACGGATCGAGGCGCTGGCACACCTCTGGGACCGGCGGCCGGACTTGCAAGGCGAGTTCACGTACGTCCAGAAAGCGAGCCGAACGCGGGAGGGGATCGCTGCCTATCGCCGGTATCGAACGGACGTGGTCGATGCCGTCGAGCGCGTCAACGACCGCTTCGGGACCGACGACTGGCAGCCGATCGTCTACACCGAGGCCAAACTCGACAACGAGACGCTCGCCGGGCTGTACCGGGCTGCCGAGGTCGCGGTGGTGACGCCACACCGCGACGGGATGAACCTCGTCGCCCACGAGTACCCGGTCGCCTGTGCCGACGGCGTGCTCGTGTTGAGCGAACTGGCCGGCGCAGCGACACATCTCGACGGTGCGCTGACGGTCAATCCGCACGATATCGAGGCGATTGCAGATGCCATCGAGCGGGCGTTGGAACTGGACGAAGCTGAAACCAGTGACCGGCTGTCGCGTCTCCAGCACAGCGTCGAGACGCTCGACAGTTCGCAGTGGGTCGCCAGACAGTTCAGCGCCCGAGAGTCGCTGTAGTTTTTGCCGGCTCTACGCGTTCGACAGCCAGTCCGGCTCTGCGATGGTGGTGTCGTCGACCTGCGAGACGGAGAGCGACAGCGCCACCGTCACCGGTTGGCCGTCCCGCTCGGTCGTCACGCGGTACTGGAACGACCGGACGACGCCGTCCTCGTCAACGAGGACAGTTGCACTGGCCGAGTCTGCCGTCCCGTTGGCTGAGACGTTCGTCGAGACAGCGTCGTCAGCTGCGAAGCCGGTGACGTCGCTTCCGGTCGCCTCGAACCGCGAGACGCTGTCACCGTCGACCGTCTCGGTACCGGCGTAGGTCCAGTTGATATCCGACCCAAGCGACTGCAGCAGCGAGCGGTCGATGACGCTGCTCTCGTTGACGGGCTGGACCTGGCCATCGTACGGCGGTGATGCCGAGCGGTAGTCCGTCCTCGTGTCGTCACCGCGGGTGAGGACTCGACGCTCGGCGGTGGTCCCGTCAGCCGTGTAGGTCGTCGTCGCCAGCGTGTCGCCGCTGGCCTGGACCAGTTCGCCCGTCGCCAGCGACCGGTCGCTGTCGCGGTCGATAGCAACGGTCCGGTTGATAAACACCGACCGGTTCTCGCCGTTGCGGACCGTCGAGAGCTGGAACGACAGCGAGGTGGTGAACGACGAGTCGGACAGCGTCTCGAAGTGTCCACGTTCGATGGCTGCCGCGTCGAACCCGGCCGACCCGGGTGCAGGGCCGTTGGCGTCGGCCGCCGTCGTCGGCACTTCGGCGTCCGTGCCGCCCGTTTCAGAGCCGAGCAGGCCGGTACAGCCGGCGGACGCTGTCAGTAGCAACACGAGTGCAAGCGAGAGGTGACGGCGTTCGAGTAACATACCGGAGCCACTGTATCAGCGAACTAGTTCGTTATGGCCGTTCAACTGTCACGTTCTGGCTGCATCGGGTTACGCACAGACACTCACTGACTGCACGCCACCACGTGCGAAACCGAGGATCAGGCCGGCCCCGTCCGACCAGCGTCAGACGCCCGTCATGCACGTCATGAGGGTTTAATATGAACGAAACCGCTATAGCAACCGTGCCTCTCGGCTCCGACCCGCTGTCCGAACTCGACATTCCCGACGGGACTACTGTCGAGGAACACGACCTGGTGACCGACGGTGACGTCATCGTCGGCGGCCAGTCGACCGTGGAGTTCGGCGTGCGCGGGCGGACGGTTATCGCTGACGAGCGGGTCCGCTTTGGCGGCCACATCGAAGCCGAAGGTGACTGTCGGCTGGACATGTGGTGTGACGTCGCGGACAACGTCCTCGTCGGTGAGGACGCCTACATCGGCGAACGGGTACACATCGGCGGCGAGCTCCGGGTCGCGGGCGACCTGGATATCGGCGACGACGTGGACATCGAGAACGGCTTCGAGGCAAACGGCTGGATCGTCATCCGGAACCCGATGCCGACCATCGTCTTCCTGTTCGTCTACCTCTCGCAACTCCTCCGAATCGGCGAGGAAGATGCGGCCGAGGAAGTAATCAACGAAATGTTAGACGACGGCGGCGACGAGCACGACCCGGTGCTGATTCCACGCGGTGCGAGCGTCTCGGACGACGCCTGGCGCGTCTCGACGCCGGCGACGGTCGGCGACGACTGCCGGCTCCACGGCAACATCCGCGCGAAGTCCCTCGAAGTCGGCCGCGACACGGTCGTCTTCGGGAGTCTGCGGGCGAAAGACGATATCGTGGTCGGCCGGGGCACGGAGATCAAAGGGGACGTAACGACTCGCAGCGGCACCGTCCGCGTCGGCCCGGGAGCGAAGGTCTGGGGCGACATCTCGGGGACGACCGTCGAACTCCACGAGAACGCGACGGTCGACGGGACGATCCGGACCAGCGAGGAGATGCGGATGCACACGGAGTCGGTGCTGGACCGACCGGACGAGTCCGCTGCGGCGATGGCGGAGATGGCCGAATCGCTCGAAGCTGACACTGACACTACGGAGCCAGCCAACGAACGGGACGAATCCGGCGACAGCGGCCCAGCGGCCGACAACCCCGCCGAAAGTGAGGCGGCCGACGACGGGGACACAGAGGGGACGGCGACAGACGGCGACGGTTCCGCGGACGGCCCCGACATCGGGGAGGCGACGGAGTCCGCGGAGTAACCTCTCGGAGTTTTTACCGCCGCGAGCGGCAGTTCTGTCCGGCCGGACGCTTACGGGACCCCGATTTCTGCTTCCAGTTCCTCGACGACGTCTTGCAGCATCGAGGCGAGTTCCTCGTTCGGCGGCAACCGATACAGCGGGCCGGAGATGTCCAGTGCGCCGAGGACACCGCCGTGTGGGGCGGTGACCGGCACGCCGACCGAGCGAAGGCCCTCAACCGCTTCCTGGTCGTTCACCGAGTAGCCGCGCTCGCTCGTGCGTTCGATGTCTTCCATGAGGGTTTCGCGGTCGGTGACGGTATACTCCGTCTCGGCGGGCAGTCCCCACCGGTCGAGAATCTCGTTGACCCGGGTCTCCGGCAGCGCGGCGAGGATCGCCTTGCCGACTGCCGAGTTGTGCAGGTAGTAGTATCGACCCACCTGGAACCCTTTCGACGGGACGTTGGCGACGACGTTGAACAGCGTTATCGCGCGCCCGTTCTCTTCGACGGCGAACGTGACCTCCTCGCCACAGCTATCGGCGAGTTCGTGTGTCTTGCGCCGGGCGACTTCGTACCATTCGTTTCGGGTCCTGGCCCCCTCACCGAGGTTGAACAGCTTCAGACCGAGCCGGTACTGCTCGCCTCGTTTGACCAGGTACTCCTGATCGATGAGTGTCTTGAGGTGAACGTGAACGGTACTCGTCGATAGGTCCAGCCGGTCTGCAAGCTCACTCATTCGGGCCTCCCCCAGCTCGTTTATCGCATCGATGATCGCGAGGGAGGTTTCGGTCGTTTGGAGACGACGACCGCCGGGGCTGTCCATACCACTGCACACTGGATAACAGTATAAAAAGGTCCGGTCATGGTGGAACAGAGCGGATAGAGTGTATGTAATACCGTGATAGTTTCTGCAAGCGAAATTACTGCTGAAAATATTCCAATCATGGAAAGTAGAAACTATGTCGTGTTTGCGCGATTCGACCTGTACGCGGGGTTTGTACGCTCTCTATCGTCCGTGAGAAGAGGACTTTTATATATCGGTAGCGGGGCAGGGCACGCTGATACTTCACCAGAGACGGCTCGTGTAATTTGTTACCGGAGAGAGAGGTATTATCATAATCTTTTGCGTTCGTATCTGACGAGGCACAGAATGCATGTCAGATACGGATAGCAGCGATGGGTCAGAGATTGAGGAGATCTCCGGCCCGGATGTCGAAGCAATCGAGTTCTACGGCGGACGGTGGATGAGCGTCCTTCCGATAGGGCTGTTCATCCTCTGGGCGATTGTTCAGAGTGGCCTGTTCGGTATCGGCGATACGACGGGGCTCGTCGCGGGAATGCTCGTGGCGCTCATTGTCGGGATGTTCTTCGCCAAAGGGGACTGGAAGAACTACGCGAACACCATCTTCGACGGGATGACGAAGCGGGTCGCCGCGACGGCAGTCGTCGCGTGGCTCTGGGCAGGGATGTTCTCGAATACCCTGCAGGCAGGCGGCTTCGTCGGCGGCCTCGTCTGGGCAGCGAACGCGGCCGATGTCGGGGGCGCCCTGTTCCCGGCCGCCACCTTCATCCTCGCTGCGCTTTTCACGACCGGTATCGGCACCGGTTACGGCGCGGCAGTCGCCTTCTCGGCGCTGTTCTTCCCAGCCGGTATCCTGCTCGGTGCGAATCCGGTACTGCTGTTCGGGTCGATTCTCTCCGGGGCTGTCTTCGGCGATAACCTTGCACCGGTCAGTGACACGACAATCGTGAGTGCGGTGACACAGGACGCCGACATCGGCGGCGTCGTCGCCTCGCGGTTCAAGTACGCCATCATCGCTGCAGTGCTGGCGCTTGTGGCGTACGTTTTCGCCGGGAACGCGATGGCCGGGCTGGACATCTCCCAGCAGGCACAGGACCTGTTCGTCCAGAACAGCGAGCCAGCGGGACTGGTGCATCTCATTTCCATGCTCGTCGTCATTGTGACGGCAGTCATGGGCCGACACATCATCGAGGCGATCTCGTGGGGGCTCGTCGTCGCAGTTGCCTTCAATATCGTCTTCGGTCTCGCACCGCTGAGTGCCGTGTTGCTGTTCAAAGTCCCGGAAACGTCGGCGGCCGCAAGCTGGGCCGGATCGCTCCCTATTGCAGAAGTTGTCGCACCGCAAAACGCTGGCGTCACCGGATCGATCTACAACGGTGCGGCCGGGTTCTTCCCGCTGATCGTGCTCGTCTTGCTCATCGTCGCCGGATCTGAGATCATGATCCGTGGCGGCGGCTTCGAAGCGATACAGGAGTGGCTCCTGGAACACGTCGCAACGGGCGTCCGAAGGGCCGAAACGACGATGGTGGTCGGTACCGCCCTCGTCAACTCGATGATCACGATCAACACGGCGGCGGAAATCGCGATCGCGCCGTACATCGCCCGCATCGGCCAGCGATACAACATCAACAGCTACCGCCGGGCGAATATCCTCGACGCGAACACCTCCGCACTCGGGTATATCTTCCCGTGGGGCGGCGGCGTTCTCATCGGCTTCGCGACGCTGCAAGGCCTCCCGAACCAGTACGAGTGGTTCACCAGTGCGATGGTCGTCAACCCCGTGCAGGTGTGGCCGTACGTCTTCCACGGCTGGTTCCTGTTCGGCGTGTTCCTCCTCTGTGCGCTGACCGGCTTCGGGCTGGAATACACCACTGACCGCAAATCCAAGGATGTGACCCGACTATGAGCATATTCAGCAAATTCCTCACTGGTATGTCCTTCAGGACGACCACACCGACGTTCGAGGCGGGCGAAGAGATAGAGGTGTACGTCACGGAGGTCGACGAGGAATCCGGCGAGCTGGTCGCACTGGTCGGCGAGACCCGCCTCCACTTCGAGAACGGCGAGACAGACATCGTCGGCTGTCGCGTTCTCGCGAAGGTCGAATCGTTCGACGACGCCGAGCACCGCGGCCGTGTCACCCACCTCAAGACGCTTTCCCGGGGGTCGTTCTAGGATTGTCACCGGGAGCCGAAAAGAGATACTGAGCACGTATAGCGCGATCAGAGTAACCGATATCACGGATTCGCAGCACTATGAGTAACTCACTATATTCGACAGCACGGCAGCACAACCTGACGACTATCGTCCCAAGCACGGACATCGAGGCGGCCGTCGAGATGGCGGATCTCGTTCCGGCCATCGAAGCCGCCTTCGCCGCATACGAAAACGGGACGGCACAGATGCCGCCGAAGTCCTACATCGACCTGCCACAGCACAACGGGGACTTCCGGTCGATGCCGGCCTACCTCGAAACGGACGACTGGGAGGCGTCAGGCATCAAGTGGGTGAACGTTCACCCCGACAACCCCGACGAGTTCGACCTGCCGACGGTGATGGGGACGCTCGTGTACACAGACCCCGAGAGCGGCTTTCCCCTTGCGGTGATGGACGCCACGACGCTGACGATGAAACGAACCGGTGCGGCCGCCGCCGTGGCGACGGACCACCTCGCCGTCGAGGACGCGTCCTCGCTCGGCATCATCGGCGCCGGCGTCCAGTCCTATACGCAACTGGAGGCCATCTCGCAGGTCCGACCGATAGAGTCCGTCGTCGTCAGCGATCTCGACGACGACCGCGTCCAGCGGTTCATCGACGCCTTCGGCGACGAGTTCGACGTGCGAGCCGGGACGATCTCCGAGGCGGCCCACTGTGATGTTCTCTCGACCGTTACGCCGGTCGAAGACCCCATCGTCACCCTCGACGACCTCGGAGAACACACCCACGTCAACGCCATGGGTGCCGACGCCGAAGGGAAGCAGGAACTCCACACGGAAGTCATTCGCGAGGCGACCCTCGTCATCGACGACTTCGAGCAGACGACCCACTCCGGCGAGATAAACGTCCCCTGGAGCGAGGGTGATATCGACGAGTCAGATATCGACGCCGAACTCGGCGAGATCGTCGTCGGGAACGCGCCGGGCCGCGAGGACCTGTCCGGGATTACCGTCTTCGACTCGACCGGCCTCGCGATTCAGGACATCGCTGCCGCACGCATCGTGTACGAATCGCTCGGTGACGACAGCGGACACCGCCTCGAAATGGTGTAACTCCGGCGTCGCTGACAACCTCGCCCGGCCGGTCACCTATCGCTTTGAGTGGAGCACAAATCGGTGTGGCACACGGTTGTGGCCCGGCAGCATTTGTATGCCCCCTCCGACCAGGCGGTATGCGACGCGTCATCATCGATACGGACACCGCGGGCGACGACACGCAGGCGATTTTGCTTTCCTGTCTCAGCGACCGAGTTACCATCGAGGCACTCACCATTGTCGCCGGCAACGTTCCCTTCGACCGGGAAGTCGAGAACGCGAAGTACACGCTCGAACTCGCCGATGCCCTCGACGTACCCGTCTACGAAGGCGCGAGACAGCCGCTCCTCAAGGAGTTCGAGCACGCGACGTATATCCACGGCGAGGACGGCCTCGGCGGGGACCTGTTTCCCGAGACGGATATCGAATCGGCGGCGGGGTTTGGTCCCGACGAGATCGTCGACCGCTGTCGGGCGGCCCCGGGCGAAATCACGCTGCTCTGTATCGGCCCGCTGACCAATCTGGCGCTGGCGTACGCCCGCGAGCCAGACCTGCCAGACCTCGTCGATGAAGTGTGGGTGATGGGCGGGAACGTCAACTGCGAGGGGAACATCACTCCGGCCGCGGAGTTCAATCTGTGGGTCGACCCGGACGCAGCCAAGCGTGTGTTCGACGCATTCGAGGTGACGCTCGTCGACTGGGGCGTGTGCCTTCGGGACGCAGTGTTCGGCACCCCCGAGTTCGAGGCGGTATCGACGTTCGACACTGAACTTGCGTCGTTCTTCGAGTCGGTAACAGAACAGGCCCGGGCGTTCAACGGCGAGGGCCCCGACGACCCCGGATGGACGGCACTCCCGGACAGCGTCACCGCCGCGCTGCTGGCGTATCCGGAACTCCGCGATGAGGTGTCGACGTATCACGTCGCGGTAGACGACCGCGACGGGCTCACCCGCGGGTATACCAGCGTCGACGTCAACGGCGTGACCAACGGGGAGCCGAACACGCACGTCGTGGAATCCGCCGACAGCGAAGCCTTCCAGTCGGTCATGTACTCGCTGCTCCGGTCCCGAGACCCGGACAGCGGTATCGCGGAGTGAGACGGGGCGGGAGACGGACGCGACAGCAGCGACCGACAACCCCACAGATGTCTCGTTTTGGGACACCGTTACAGCGATTCCATTGGGATGCTCTCCTTGGATTTTACTACGGACGGGAGTCATGCCATGGTATGACGCTCACAGACCGTCTCGACCAGTACCTCCAGACAGCGGGGCTGGAAGCCGTATGGTTCGCCCGACCGAACGCCTTCGCGTGGCTCACCGGGGGTGGCGACAACGTCGTCGACCGGACGGGCGACATCGGCGTCGCCGCCGCGGGCTACGACGGGGACGAAGTACGGGTCGTCACCGACAACATCGAAGCGCCGCGGCTTCGCGACGAGGAACTCGACAGCGGTGTCGCCGTCGAGACGTTCGACTGGCACGCACAGTCGCTGGCTGAAGCCGTTTCAGAAGCGAGTCCGGCACCGGCAGCGGCGGATTTCGATGTCCCCGGATTCGAGTCGGTCGACGCCACACGCCTCCGGCAGCCACTGACCGATTCCCAGATCGAGCAGTACCGTGAACTCGGGCGAGACACCGCGGACGCAGTAGAAACCGTCGCGCGGAAAGTCGAACCCTCACACACCGAACTTGACGTGACCGCGGTGCTTCGGCAAGAACTCGAAGGCCGCGGCATCGCCACGCCCGTCGTGCTCGTCGGCAGCGCGGAGCGGGCGCAGTCCTACCGGCACTACACGTCGACCGACACGGAACTCGGCGATTACGCACTCATCTCGGTGACCGCCCAGCGGAACGGCCTGCACGTCAGCACCACCCGCGCTGTCGCGTTCGACCCGCCGGAGTGGCTCGCGGAGCGAACCCGCAAGGCCACCCGAGTCGAAACCTCTGCGCTGGCCGCGACACAGGCGGTCGGTCAGGAAGGCGGCACGGCGGGCGACGTGTTCGCCGCCATTCAGGACGCTTACGCCGAGGTCGGCTGGGAAGGCGAGTGGCAGAACCATCACCAGGGCGGCGCTACGGGCTTCGCCGGCCGCGAGTGGATCGCCACGCCCGGCCACGAGTCCGAGGTCGCGTTACCACAGGGGTACGCCTGGAACCCGACTATCGACGGCGCGAAAAGCGAGGATACCTATCTCGTCTCGGACGACGACATCGAACTGCTGTCTGCGACCGGCGACTGGCCGACCGGGACGGTCTCCGCAGTCGGCTACGATCTCGAACTCCCGCGACACTCGGTGCTGGAACTGTAGCGGTACTGGGACTCCCTCCCATTCGGCTCCACCGAGGAATTAACAACGGGTGTTGTATGAACCCGTGGATTTAAGGAACGGGTCAGGCTACCCCTGTGTATGACCGCAGCGCGCGCCTGGTGGAAGGAAGCGGTCGTCTACCAGATTTATCCACAGAGCTTTAACGACAGCAACGGCGACGGCGTCGGCGACTTACAGGGCATCATCGAGCGCCTGGACTACGTCGCCGACCTCGGCGTCGACGTCATCTGGCTCAATCCGGTGTACCAGTCGCCACAGGTCGACAACGGCTACGACATCAGCGACTACCGCGCCATCCACGACGAGTACGGTACGCTCGAGGACTGGGAGGAACTACTGGACGAGATTCACGCCCGGGACATGAAACTCGTCATGGACCTGGTGGTCAACCACACCTCTGACGACCACGAGTGGTTCGAGCGTTCGCGCCGGGACGAGGACGGGTACCGCGACTACTACATCTGGCGTGAAGGGGACACCGACGAGGACGGCGAGCCCACGCCCCCGAACAACTGGACCAGCGGCTTCGGCGGGTCGGCCTGGACCTACGACGAACACGTCGGGGCGCAGTACCTCCATCTGTTTCACGAACGCCAGCCGGACCTGAACTGGGAGAACCCCGACGTCCGCTCGGACATCTATGAGATGATCGACTGGTGGCTACAGAAGGGCATCGACGGCTTCCGGATGGACGTCATCAACCTGCTCTCCAAGCCGGAGGGACTCCCCGACGGCGACCCGGACGAGGGGTGGGTCGGCGTCGAGCACTTCGCTGACGGCCCCCGCACACAGGAGTTCCTCGACGAGATGGCCGCGGAGACGTTCGACGAGTACGACTCGATGACGGTCGGCGAGTGCGTCAACATCGACGTCGACACCGCCGGCGACTACGTCAGCGCCGACGGGCCGCTGGACATGGTGTTTCACTTCGAGCACATGCAACTCGACAAGCAGGAGGGGTGGTGGGCTATCGAGGACTGGTCGCTGCCCGACCTGAAGTCGGTGATGGCCGAGTGGCAGACCGACCTCGACGGCTGGAACACCGTCTATCTGGGCAACCACGACCAGCCCCGAATCGTCTCTCGCTTCGGCGACGACGGAGAGTACCGCGAGGAGTCGGCGACACTGCTGGCGACGTTCCTGCTCACGCATCAGGGGACGCCGTTCCTGTTCCAGGGCGACGAGATCGGGATGACGAACTGCCCGTGGGAGTCCGTCGAGGAGCTTCGCGACGCGGACGCGTCGAACCGCGTCAGACTCGCGCTGGAATCGGGCGACATCGACGAGTACGACGAAGCCCGCGACGTCGTCGAGTTCCGCTCGCGGGACAACGCCCGGACGCCGATGCAGTGGGACGCCTCGGAAAACGCCGGCTTCACCGACGGCGATCCCTGGATAAAGGTCAACCCGAACTACGAGGACATCAACGTCGCTGCGGCCGAAGCGGCCGAGGACGGCATCCTGTCGTACTACCGCGACCTCATCGACCTGCGGAGCGACCTGGACGTACTCGTCTACGGCGAGTACGAACTGCTGTTGCCCGACCACGAGACGGTGTACGCCTACCGGCGAACGCTTGAGGACCCGGCGGCCGACGTCGACGACGTGCTCGTCGTGCTGAACGTCTCGCCGACGGCCACGCACGTCTCGGTACCAGTCGAGGCCGAGGCGGCGCTACTGTTCGGGAACGAACTGGACACAGCGACCGAATCCGGCGGCCACGACGTCGCCGACCTGGACCTGCAGCCGTACGAAGCGCGTCTCTACGAACTCTCACAAGTACAATGACGACATCTCAAATGCTATCCGACGGCGAACTGGACCGCACGTGGTGGAAAGAAGCAGTCGTCTACCAGATCTATCCCCGGAGTTTCAACGACAGCGACGGCGACGGCGTCGGCGACTTGCGGGGCATCATCGAGCGCCTGGACTACGTCGCCGACCTCGGCGTCGACGTCATCTGGCTCAACCCGGTGTACGACTCCCCCCAGAAGGACAACGGCTACGACATCAGCGATTATCAGGCCGTCTACGACGAGTTCGGGACGATGGCCGACTGGGAAGCGCTACTTGAGGAGGTCCACGACCGGGACATGCGGCTCGTCATGGATCTCGTCGTCAATCACACCTCGGACCAACACGAGTGGTTCCGGAATTCCCGCCAGCGCGACCCGGAGTACGACGACTACTACATCTGGCGTGGAGGCGGGACAGACGGGGACGGCGAGCCCACGCCACCGAACAACTGGGAATCCTTCTTCGGGGGCTCCGCATGGGAGTACGACGAGGAGCGCGGCGAGTACTTCCTCCACCTGTACGACACCTCGCAGCCGGACCTGAACTGGCGCAACGACGCCGTTCGACAGGACATCTTCGACACCATCGAGTGGTGGCTGGAGAAGGGCATCGACGGCTTCCGGATGGACGTCATCAACCTTCTGTCGAAAGTCGAGGGGCTCCCCGACGGCGACCCGGACAGCGAGTGGGTCGGGTCCGAACATTTCATCAACGGGCCGGAGATGCTGTCGTATCTCGACGCGATGGACGAGGCGGTGCTGTCGAACTACGACGTGATGACCGTCGGTGAGATGCCACAGCTCACCGTCGAGTCGGCTCGCGAGTACGCCGGCGCGGACGGCCCGCTGGACATGGCGTTTCACTTCCAGCACACGAAACTCGATTACGACGACGGCGAGCGGTGGTCGGTCGGGGACTGGAGCCTGCCGGAACTGAAGCGTATCATCGACCGCTGGCAGGACGGGCTGGCGGCGGACGGCTGGAACACGCTGTACTGGGAGAACCACGATCAGCCACGGAGCGTTTCCCGCTACGGCGACCCCGAAAACTACCGCCGGGAATCCGCGAAACTGCTCGGGACGGTCATCCTCACGCTCCGTGGCACGCCCTACATCTACCAGGGTCAGGAACTCGGGATGACTAACGCCGACTGGGACACGATGGACGACCTCCGCGACGTGGACGCCATCAACCACGCGCGGGAGCTACTTGACTGGGAGGGCGTCGAGGACTACGATGACGTGAAAGACATTGTCGGCTACCGGACCCGCGACAACGCCCGAACGCCGATGCAGTGGGACGACTCGGAAAGCGCCGGCTTCACCGACGGTGACCCCTGGATTCAGGTCAATTCGAACTACAGGGAGATCAACGCGGCCGACCAGCAGGCCGACGCGGATTCCGTCTACAGCTACTACCAGCGGCTCATCCAGTTACGCTCCGACAGAGACGTGCTCGTGTACGGGGACTACACCGACCTGCTCCCCGACCACGAGACCGTCTTCGCCTTCACGCGGTCGTTGTCGACGGACTCGGGGACCGAGCGGGTTCTCGTCGTCCTGCACTTCGACGACGCGACGGAGACCTTCGACCTCCCAGTCGAGTACGCTGATGCGACGCTGCTAGAGTGCAATTACGACCACGACGACCCGGATCCGGAAACGGTGACGCTTGCGCCGTACGAGGCTCGCGTCTACGAGCTGTTCGACTGAGTCCTTCGTACTGCCTGAATCCCACCGCGGGGGCCTTGACAGTAGTGTTTAGTTAGGGAACAGATGTCCAGAATAGCCGGAAAGTCCCACCCGTAGCCGGTTGGGTAAGCCATCTTGGGTGGGACTTTCTGGCTCTCTACTTCGCTATTATTAAACTAGACACCACTACCCTGCCGAAGCACAGATTGAAGACGCATCCGTCACCAGCACGTGGTATGTACCTTGCCGACGAGAGCTGGCCGGATCTCAGCGAGTATTTCGAGACGGAGTCGCTGGCGCTCGTCCCGCTCGGCTCGACCGAGCAACACGGGCCGCATCTCCCGCTGGCGACGGATCACCTCATCGGAGAGGCCTTCGCCCGAGAAGCCGCCGACAGGACCGGCTACCTCTGTACCCCGACGATCAACGTCGGCGTAAGCCCCCATCACAGGCAGTTCCACGGCACGATGTGGGTCGACGCGCCGGTGTTTCGGGACTACGTCGAGTCGTTCACCCGGAACCTGGCGTACCACGGCATCGACCGGGTCATCTACGTGAACGCTCACGGCGGGAACGTCGAGCACCTCCGGGAGGTCGGCCGCCGGCTCCGGGACGACGAAGTACTGTACGCCATCGAGTGGATGTGGAACGAGAGCATCCCGGACCTCGTGGACGACCTGTTCGAGCAGAACGGGCCACACGGCGGCCCGAAGGAGACGGCCATGATCCAACACCTCCGGTCCGAACTGGTTCACGACGACCGCCTCGAGGACGCACGGGACGGCGGGATTCCGAGCGTCGAGGCGGCGGAGACGGAGAAGTACGGCTCGCGGACCTTCTACGACGCTGCCGACAACACCGATAACGGCGTCCTGGGCGACCAGACCGACGCCACGGCCGAGAAGGGCGCGGAGATGTTCGAGGCCGCGACCGAACAGCTCGTCAGACTCTGTGAGTGGCTGGACACACAGACGTTCGAGGATCTGCTGCCGAAGCCACACGTCTAACGCAGGGATATCGGTATCAGAAAGCGATTCCCGCTCTGAAGGTCCACCGTTTGATATCGACCCCAGGTAGTTGGATTTTTGCGACGGGCGAATGTACGAGGCGTATGGCCCTCCTCCTGTTCCCCGGGATGCCCGGAGCGGTTGAACTGCTCGTCATCCTCGTCATGATGGGGCTGTTCCTCGTCGTTCCCCTCGCACTCATCGTGGCCGCGTACCTGTTCGGCAAGCGCCGCGGCAAAGCCGAGGTGAGCGAATCAGGCGAGTCGTAACCAATCGCCAGACGGCGGTCAATCGGCGTGTAATAGGCCTGTCACGGCGAATCGACTCGTTTATCGGTCCCACTCTATGAAGGTGATGTGTGTCCCCACCGAGTCCCCATCCGGAGTCGCTTCGTAGCCGGGCGTTCGAAATAACGGTCGACGACGGACGAGAGACCTTCAACGCGCTCAGTATCGAGCACGCCGACTGTGAGACGGAATGGATCATCTCCGATACGGTGTGTGCGCTCGAAAACATGCGGTAACGGGTAGCAAGCAGTCGTGCTGTGACGCCACGATAGCGGACTGTACTTCCTCGGACCGTTGACGCCGCTGTGTCTACACGGGCTTTTCCTCTTGAAATTCACTCCGCCGAGAACCGCCGCCAGACTGGCATGAACACACCGTAAAACGAGCCAAAGAACAGGACAACAGCCACGATAGCTAATTCCCGCCCTTCGACCCCGAGTACGTCGTACAGGAACCGGAGGACGATGATGACACCGAGCCCCCAGATGGCGAACGCGGTCCGCTCTTTCCAGGACAGCCCACCACTACGGAACACACCCTGTCTCCGTAACAGACGGTATCAAACCCTGTGGTTCAACGCGATGTCGGACCCATGCTGTGAAAAGTACTAGCACACGTCGCACAGATCACACAGACGTAACTGGGACGGGTCGTGTTAGCACCTCAGACGTCTGCTCTCCGCCTCACTCGGTCGGGATGGGACCGGTCCCGATGACGTCTCGGACCGCGCTCTCGAACTCCTGGCGGTCGGCGAAGTACGGCACGTCGACCTCCTCCAGCACCGTTGCGAGTTCCTGCGGGCCGTCCGGCGTCCGAATCGTCGTGTCCCCTTCGCGGGCGACGATAGTGCTGTGTTCGATGCCCCAGGTGAGCCGCGCCGAGACGCGGGCGAGTGGCGCACCGGCAACGTCGGGTCCGTCGCCGAGTTCGACAGCCGGCTCCTCCGCGTCCTCGCTTTCGTCGTCGCTCATACCCGAACTGTGCCCGTGGGTCCGATTAGTGCTTTCGGAACGGCTCGCGTGTCTGTCGGACTGCGTACGCGCGTGCCCGCGTCATGCATCTGTCTGACGGGTAGTTTTATCGGATGTAGCAGTAGTATACTCCATGACTAGTCTCACCGACGTGTACGAAGGGGAGGTTGGGCGCGTCGCATCGCGTCGCCAGCAACTCGTCGGGACGGCCCTGTTTCTCGTTGGTGTTGCCGGACTCGTCGGGGCAATCGCGCTCGCAACGACCGGCGTCGGCAACAGATACGGGCTAGACGCCTACGCAGCCAGGCGAATCGCTGGCATCATCGCCGGGCTCGGGCTGCCCTCTGTCATCCTCGGCGTGTTCGCGGTATTGCCGGCAAGTCGTCGAATCCGGCTGACTGCCCTTGGTGGCACGGGCGTCGCAACGGTCGGCGTCGCGCTGTTCCAATCGCTGTACCCCTACAACTGGACCAGCAGCGACCCGCTGTTGGCGCTGCTGACAGGCTGTGTCTACTTCGCCGGTATCGTGACGACGTTCTGGTGCCTGTTTGCATCGCTTGCGACGTTCAAGACGCGAAACGACCCCGGTGGGACGGCACGCATGGAAGTTACCGAGGAAGGGACGATTCGCCTCGTCGAGGAAGCCCGGTCGCTGCCGGGACTGGGCGGCATCGGGTTTTTCGGACAGGACCCGGACGGCACAGTCGAGACGCAGACAAACCGACCGCGAGCGGGTGACGAGGGCGCTGTCAGCGACGGCGGAACCGGGCAGCGCTCGGGCAATACGCGCACAGCCAACGGCCGCAGTCGGCAGCCGACAGCTGATACACGGTCTGACCGCAGCACGCGGTCCCAGCGACAGTCGGACAGCGACAGAGCGACAGAGCGACAGCCGGACCGTCGGGCGACCACTGGCTCGAACACCGGGCAGCGAAACAGCGCGCCGCGTGGGACGAGCCGAACCGGCCCCTCCGAGAACGCGCTCGACCCGAAGATAGCTGAGGCCGGCCCGGAAGCGTCCACGTCGACCGACGGCGGCACGGCGACGACAGGGCACGACGCGATTACCGAGACGGCGGTCCATCAGGGCGAACCGGACACCTACTGCGGGAACTGTCGGCACTTCGAGTACGTGATGCAGGAGGGTGATATCGAACCGTACTGTTCGTTCCACGGCGAGGTCATGGACGACATGGACCCCTGTTCGGCGTGGGTTCGCAACGACTGAGACGGTCGACGACCCGATTTTGCCGGATGTTCCACCCTGCGCAGCGACGGGGACCGACAGAACGGCCTGAGCGAAACCGGGTATTTAACACGGTCGGCAGGCAAACGGTGGTACTACAATGGAGTTTTGCGACGAATGCGGTTCGATGATGAAAACGGACGACGAGCGCTGGGTCTGTGGCAGTTGCGGCTACGAGAAGGCTCGAAACGCCGAGACCGAACAGGAGATGGCCGTCACCACGCAGGGACAGGAGGAGTCGGAAGTCGTCGACACCTCCGAGGTCGATGCCGAGGACATGGGGCCGACGACGGGCGCTCGCTGTCCCGAGTGTGGCAACGAGCGGGCCTTCTACGAGATGAAGCAGATCCGCGCGGCCGACGAGTCCGAGACGCGCTTTTTCACCTGTACCGAGTGCGAACACAAGTGGCGAGAGGACGACCACTGAGGCCAGCCCGTGCCCACTGACCCCGCGTTCCCTGACGTGCCCACCGCCCAGTTGCGCGACGGCGGCTGGGAGCTCGTCGACGAGAGCGTCGAAACCGTCTTCGAGTTGCCGACGGCCCGCGTCGAGGGGGCAACGAAGGTGTACGACGCCGCCGAGACACGCGAGGCCGTCCGGAATGCGGTCGGGCTCGACCACCAGTGGCGGTTCTTTTTCGCGACCGCGCTGTCGTTTACCCCGCCGCTCGCGCCGGGCATCGGACCGGCGGTGATTCTCCCGACGGTCCGCTCGGAGGCCCAGTCGGCCTTCGCCGACGAACTGGCCGACAGAGGGTTCGAGTCCATCGAACGCGGACGAAGAGAAAGAGTCCGCGTGGACAGCGGCGACCGGGCGCGGCTCCGGACCTACAGCGCCGAACTCGATCTCGACGCAGTCGACGCGACGCTGTCGATTACCGGCTGGGTCGGCGTGTGGCACAGCGACGGGTTCCGCATCGCCGCCGGTGCGTATCCGGACCAGTCGCTGTCGTCGCTGCTTGAGATTGAGAATCCGCCGGAAGTGCTCCGGCGAACGCCATCGGACTACCGGTCCGAACTGCTGGACCTCATCCGCGCCGTGGCATAAGCGCCAGGAGCGCGCCGTCGAGGAACAGTTGGATCGGCCCGAGACCGAGTCGTTTCGCGAGCGGACTCGGAACGGCGTCCGCGCCGAGGCGGGCGACGGGTGCCCCGCGAACGCGGATTTCAGCCGTCAGCCCGGCAGCAGCCAGCGTCGCGACGGCGTCCGTTCCCTCGACGGGTCCGTCCCGCCAGAGATCGAGCGCCGCCCCGAAAGACGGCAGGTCGACGGCGACGAGGTCGTCGTACCCGCGGACGGTGAACGCGACCCCGTCCCGCTCGACGGTCAGATCGGCGTCGACGAGGAGGTCCGGCTTTCGCTCGATCAGGTCGAACAGATCACCGACCGTCTTCGCCGTGGCGACCACTGTCAGTCGTTATCGCGTGTCGTGATGGTCAGCGTCCCGTCGACTCGCCAGCGAGCGTGGTCGGCGTCCTCACCGGCCTTGCTCGGGACATCGACTTCCATGTCCTCAAAATCATACGTTATTTCGGCGTTTCGACCTGTCAGGCGGTCGTAGAGACCGATCGCGAGGTCAGGCCAGGTTGTCGTCTCCATCGGCGTCTCTGATTCGCTCATACGGTACAGTGTACGTGCTACTACATGTTTAAAGTCGACCCCAACAAGAGGGGTTTAGCAGACCGACAGAAGCCGTCAGGGTCGCCGCGCGAACGTCAAGTATCCGGTATGCCCGACGCCGCCGGTCGAGGGACGGGAGCCGCGGTCGTCGAAGTCCATCTCCCGCTGGATGGTGTCGAGCGTTTCGACGCCGTCGAGGCCGACCTCGGTGGCCGTCGCCACGACTTCGCGCGTGTTCTCCACGAACGGGGAGTACACCGCCAGCGACCCGCCGCGGTCAAGCAGCGTGGGCGTTCGCTCGACCACAGTGGGGGCGTCCTCGGTGTCGAGGGTCAGCACGTCAAACCCCGAGAGGTCGTCGAGGTCGTCGGTGATATCGCCGGTTCGGACCTCGACAGTGTCCGCGACGCCGGCGATCTCCATGTTCTGTCGCGCTACCTCGGCGAACTCGGGGTCCTGCTCGTAGGTCACCACGTCAGCGCCGATGCGGCCCATGTACGCGCTGAGGATTCCGGTCCCGGTGCCGGCATCGAGAACGCGGTCCGCCGCGGCGACGCCGGTCTTGCCGACGACCAGGCCCACGTCGCGGGGCATCATCGGCGCGCCGGTGCGTTCGAGGTGGGTGAACAGGTCCGGGCCGCGCAACCGACGGACGGTGAAGCCGGTGCCCAGATGCGTCTCGACGACATCGCCCGGTTCCACGTCCTCGGGGACCTCCAGAATGCCGAGGTCGGACTCGAAGCGCTCGCCGGGGTCCAGCAGGTACTCGCGGTCTTCGTGGACGAAGAGGTACGCCACGTTACTCCAGTTCGTCGACCGCGTCCGCGAGGTCGCCGTCGTTGGCTTCGAGCGCCTCTCGCGCAGTGTCTTCGTCGACGCCGGCACGCATGGCGACGAGTTCGACGTCGTCCTCGTCGACGCCGGAGCTGCTGTCGCTCTCGTCCGAATCGCCCTCAGCCGCCGCAGCCGGGCCCTCACCGGAGCCGAGTTCGCGGCTCTCGGGTTCCCCGACGACCTGGTACGTTTTCTGGCCCTGGGCTTCCATGAGCTGGACCTCCGCGTCGTCGAAGACGAGTTCCTCGTCCGGGGTGCGGATAATTACTTCCTGCGCATCAATATCCTCCATATCGATGCCCATCTGTTCCATCATCTGTTTCATCTTGCGCGGGTTCATCCCGCCGCCTCCGCCAAACATACGTAGGACTGGCGGGGCAGGGCAGAAAAGCGTAGCGACCCGGGCTCGGGCCGGAGTTCGTCGCGGTACCGGTCGGTCGACCGGCCGAAACCGGCACGCTCCCACGGCTTCGTAACGGTTCTAAGGCTCGGCCGTCCATCCCCGCCGTGTCACTGCTGTCCATCTTCGCCACGGCCATCCTCCCGGTCGTCGTCGTCGCTGCGGCCGGCTTCGCCCTCGGCCGGGTGAAAGGCACCGACCCCGACGCGCTCAACACCATCACGGTGTACGTCCTCGCGCCCGCGCTCGTACTTCATAGCCTGACCACATCGGCACTGGCCGGCGACACGATTCTGAGTGTCGTCCTCGCTGTCGTGCTGTTCACCGCGGCGATGCTTCTCATCGCGGAGGGCGTCGGCCGCCTCACGGGGCACTCGGAACCGCTGCTCGGTGCGTTCGTCCTCGTCGCTATCTTTCCTAACACCGGGAACTACGGCATTCCGCTGGCGGATTTCGCTTTCGGCGCGACCGGGCGTAGTACGGCCGTCCTCGTGACCGCACTGCAGGGCGTGATGCTCTACACCGTCGGCATCTACATTGCCGCCCGGGGCAGCGGCGGCAGCCCGCTCGCAGACATGCGCCGCGTGTTCGGTGTGCCGCTCATCTATGCCGTTATCGTCGCACTTGCTCTCCGATGGATCGGTGCGGTGCCGCCCACAGACTCGACGGTGATGCAGACACTCGAACTGCTCGGCAACGCCTCGATTCCGGTGATGTTGCTCATTCTCGGCATCCAGCTATCGAACGTCGACGGGAACAGCGATTTCCGGTCAGTCGGCATCGCCAGCGCGTTGAAACTCCTGCTGGCTCCGGTGCTTGCGTTCGCCGCGGTGCTTGCCGTCGGATTCCAGAACCAGACGGTCGCGCGTGTGGTCGTACTCCTGTTGGCGACGCCGACCGGCGTGACGACGCTCATTCTCGTCGGCGCGTTCAGCCACGGGACCGGGGACCGCTCCCCGGGCGAACTCGTCAGCGCGACGGTGTTCCTGACGACCGTCGCCAGCGCGGTGACGGTGACGGTTCTCGTGTGGCTGCTGCAGTCCGGGCTCGTGTTGTGACTACTCCTCCGCGAAGATCTGGATCTCGTCCGCGTATATCTCTACGTAGTGGTTCGACCCCGCCCCAACGTCGAATTCCTCGATAGTGAGCTCGCGAGTCTTCGTTGGCCCGCCATCGACGGCGACGGTTAGCGTGTACTCACCGGATGAGTGGATCCCGGGGTCATACTCCACGGCTTCGTCAGCCGCCAGCGCCACCGTCTCATCGACCAGCGCTGTCCCGTCGTGCGTGAGGGTGACGGAGACGGTCAGGTCGCTCTCTGTAGGGTTGTGGACGACGAACAGAATCGGGTCGTCTGGGGGCGGCGTCACCGTCGGTGTTGCCGACGATTCCGCTGTGATCGTCGGTGATGTTGCTGGCGTCTCACTTGATGTCTTGGCAGATCCGCTGGGCGCGGCACAGCCAGTGATCGGGGAGAGCGCGAGCGCGGCGAGGAGCGTTCGGCGGCGCATATCGCTCGTCTCGAAGGGAGCAGCAAATGCTTTCTGTCAGTCCTCTGCGCCCTGCCGGACCTTCACGGCCATCCCCGTCTCGAAGTCGTCCATGCCGCTACCGGGCAGTTCCGCGCGGCCGACGGCCAGCAGATAACCGTCCTCGTGGACGATGAGCGCTTCGTCGCCCGGACGGAGGGTGCTGTCGGCCGACTGGACGAACTTCGCAAAGGCGTTGCGGCCCTCGCGGATGAACGGCTCGCTCTCGTCGCCGACGACCACGCGGTGTCGCGGCGCGTCGAAGGCATCGAGGAGTCGGCTTCCGCCAGCGAGCCCGAGCCGAAAGCGCCCGTCGTCACCGTACGTGGCGACGCGGCCGTCCGCAGTGTGGATCTGGCGCGGGCGGCCAGAGCTCGTGTGTGTTACGTCGAGGGCGTCAGCGCCGGCGAACAGCGCCGTCCCGCCACCGCCGCCGAACTGATAGTCGGCCGCGCGCCGGAGCCCACGGAACTCGTCGTCACTCATTGCCCGTGTTCGATGCCGGGCGATAAACCGCCTTTCGGTTCTGTCCGTGTCACCGTCCGGCGCATTATGAAATGAGAAGTGTGCCCGACCGTGGCTGCCCGAACCACGGCCGACCGAAATCGTGTGGCGATGTCGAATGCCACTCCCCCGGTCCGTTCCGAATCAACGGTCCGGCGCTATGGGTGACGGAGCCCCGAACCGGAATGCCGTTGGTTCGCTCCGTCAGTTGCCCCGGCCCGAGCACGCGGGGCGTGTGCCTCTGTATCCAATCCGCGGTCAGAGATCCGACCACGATGCCTGGAACTGCGGTGGGTCTCCGTCTCGCGTCTGTCCCGTGACGGCCAGCCGCGAGGGTGTACCGACAATCCTCAGCACGCTACAACGCGCCGTCTGTGACCCAACTGGTGGAGGGCACTACGAGGGGATGTATGTGCTGCTTCAGTGATGCAGGTGGGCTCCGAAGTACCGGGCTGCCGGGCTAGAGAGGCGGTGTATCTCAGGAGAGAACGTGAGCATTGATGCCTTGTCCCATACTTTCCTCCGTCGGTTTTGGGGAAATTTATACCGGATGACTTCCAAGTGAGGGGTGATATGGCTACAGACACGCGGAAAGTGATTCTGGGCGCGGCTCTGCTGGCAATCAGCACCGTACTCATTCTCGGTACAGGGGCAATCGACATCGGTATCCCGGCCGCTGCCGGAGCGCTGGCAGCGCTGGGGCTGGCCGCCGGAGCCCTCCTCGTTGGAACGTCAGAGGACGGTCGTCCGGTCTAACCGCCGAGAGAGTCTTTTGTTTCGACGGCAACCAAAACACGATTAGGTGTGATTCCGTCGAACTACAGAGAGCCGCTCCGGATACCATGGTTAGACCGGCAGGTGGGCACGGGGGTGGAGCGACCGCCCGAACACTGGTCCCGTTACAGCAGGAACCGGTCGGAATCGTCGCTCATATCGATAAACCCGTCAACGGCCGCTTTGAGGTCCTCCGAGGATGATTCCTCGAAGCCCATCGCTTCGACGCGACAGCCCTCGTGGCGGAGATACCGACAGACGCGAGCGAAGTCCCCGTCGCCGGTACAGAGCACCACCGTATCGACGTGATTCGCCAGCGAGACGGCATCGAGACTCATCCCGACATCCCAGTCGGCCTTCTTCGACCCGTCCTGGAACGTTTTGATGTCCTTGATTCGTGTCTCGAAGCCGATGTCGACCAGCGCTTCGAAAAAGGACTCTTCTTCGGGCGAATCCGCTCGGATGACGTATGCGATAGCGCGGGTCAACTCGCGGTCAGCGACGGCTTCTTCCAGTAGTGCGTCGTAATCGATGTTCCGCGAGTAGAGACTCCGGGCAGTGTGATAGAGGTTTTGCGCGTCGGCCAGTACGGCCACGCGTTGTCCCGGGTGTGAGACAGTCATATCCGGATTTTTCTCCCGGACTGGGATAGGTTTTCGGGGTTTGGAGAGCGACCGGAGCGTGTCGGACCAGCAGCCAGTCTGGCCGCAGCGAGGCCACTGTCAGACCGTGGTATGGGTGAATGGCACCGGGTGTTTTTTATCATGGTCGGATTACAGAGCGACGTGAGTGTGCCATGACGGCTACGTGTGGGTACAGCCACGACGTCTCCGGCGAGCGGTTCGATGATATCGACGGGGACAGGTGGGTCTGTCCGCGGGAGGCGCTGTCGGACGGTGAGCCATGTCTTTTCCATGCGAACCCGGACCACGTTGATGCGACAGCAGTGTGTGACCAGTTGCTCCAGGCAATCAACGAAGGGTCTGGACCGTTGCGCCTCATCGGAGCAAGCCTGGGTGGACTGGACCTCGATTACGCCGTGCTGGACGGGCCATCGAACCAGCCAATGGATTTGCGAGAGTCGACTATCACCGGGAGCGTGTCGCTCAGACACGCGACAGTTAAGATGCCGCTCCTGCTTCAGGGGAGCCACCTACACGGGACGCTGGACTTGGAGGACTCGGTGCTCACCCGACGTGTCGACTTCGGTGGCGCGACGCTCGCCGGGCGGGTCTCGTTTCGAATGGCGGATTTTCAGTCATGGCTCGACCTGGGCGGAGCGGAATTTCGCGGCCCCGTCTACGCGAGAGTAGCCCGCTTCCGGCGGGGCATCTACGGTGTCGATACGCTGTTTACCGACGCGGCTGACTTTCTCAACACCCGGTTCGACGACGTGGCCAACTTTTACCGGGCGACGTTCGAGTCCGGGGCTGTCTTCGACAGTTCGACCTTCACCAGCAACGCACAGTTCATCGAAGCGACGATCGACGCGCCGGCAGTGAAACTCGACTCCTCGAGTGGCAATCCGCGCTCCACGGCCGAGACACTCGGCGGTGTTGCACTGTCGATGAACAGCGTGACCTGTGAACGCGAATTCCGGCTTACCGATACCACACTGACCGGAGATATCACGTTTACAGGTAGCGACCTCGGTCGAGACCTCCGGACAGGTGGGTTGTCCACAGACGGGTCCGACATCGTCGTCGACTGCACCGGTACGTCGGTTATCAGCGGCGTGGTCGGTGGTGACGCCGAATCGGTAACGTACGATATGACTGAAGCAGCCGTTGGTGAGGTCGAACTCGTCGACAACGCCGAATTTAGTATATTCTGCTTCGACGCCACGACCTTCGAAGGGTTCGATTTCAGTTCCTACAAGCGGGAACTCGCGGCCAACGACTGGCAACTACACGACGACGAGCGCGACTGGTCCCCTGAACAACTGGAGAATCTCTATCTCCGTGCGAAAAACGGAGCCAACGAGATAGGAGACAACCGGGCCGCTGCGGAGTTTTTTACCAGAGAGATGGACTACGTCCGTCGCGGCCACTGGCGGCGGATGGTCGAGACCTCGAGCCCGGTGACAGCGCTCAGAAGCGCCGGCAAGTGGATTTCCAACGTCAGCCTCAAGGTTTCCTGTGGGTACGGTGAACGGCCACTTCGACCCGTGTTTTTCTCACTCACCGTCATCATGCTGTTTGCGGGAGTGTACGGCGCGTTCGATGCCCCGATCACCTACACGAAGCCGCTCGGGTTCATCATCTTCAGTATCGTCAGTTTCGTTTCGATAATCCTTGGGCTCCCCGAGGCGGCTGGGACGCTACTGAGCTTCGTTATTGCCGTCGAAGCGTTCATCGGCGGATTCACCATCGCGCTGTTCGTCTTTACGCTCACACGTTCGATCAGTCGCTGAAGCGACGTTTCCGCCGGACGCGTTGTTGGACGAGAGCGCAAGCGCTAAGTCCCTCACGGTTGATCCAATAGATATGCGACGACGCGCCGCAACTTCGCCGGGACCGCTGACCGCTAGCCAGCGCGTCGTCTCGAAACCAAAGCGCAAACAGTCTTTCTGATGGCTCGTTGCGGGCGTAGCGACCCCGTCCCGGGCCGCCTTTTCGGGTATCGGCAGACCGGACAACCTAACCCACAGCGACACCACACACTCAGCAATGACAGCTATCGACTTCCGCGGCGTGTTCCCAGCGATGTGCACGCCGTTCCACCAGGACGGCAGTATCGACTTCGAAACCCTCCGAGAAGACGCCCAGCGGCTCGAAGCCGCCGGCGTCGACGGGCTCGTCCCCGTCGGCTCGACCGGCGAATCGGCGACGCTCTCCCACGATGAACACATCGAGGTCGTCGAGGCGGTCATCGATGCCGTCGACGACGTGCCAGTTATCGCCGGCTCAGGGTCGAACAACACCGAGGAAGCGCTGGAGCTATCCCGGCGCTCCGCCGAGGCCGGCGCTGACGCCCTGTTGCTCATCTCGCCGTACTACAACAAGCCCGAACAGCAGGGGTTCATCGACCACTACACGACCTTGGCCGACGCCATCGACCTGCCACAGATCGTGTACAACGTCCCGTCGCGGACGGGACAGAACATCGAACCGGATACCGCGGTCGAACTCGCCGAGCATCCGAACATCCGGGCCTACAAGGCTGCCAGCGGCGACATGGGACAGATTTCCGAGATCATCGAACGCACCCGGGACGAGGACTTCGCGGTGCTGTCCGGCGACGACGGCATGACGGTGCCGATGCTGTCGGTCGGCGGGACCGGGTGTATCTCCGTTGCAGCCAACATCGAACCGGAGCGCACCTGCGCGATGGTCGGTGCGGGACTGTCGGGCGACTTCGAGCGCGCCCGCCAGATCCACCACGAACTCGGCCCGCTGTTCCGCGCGATGTTCGTCGAGACCAACCCAATCCCGGTCAAGGAGGCCATGCGGATCAGAGGCTACGGCCCGGCACACCTCCGCTCGCCGCTGACCCGCCTGTCCGACGAGCACCTCGACCACTTGCGTGACGTGCTGGCCACGCTCGAAACCGAAGACCTCGAAGACGAGTACGCGGAGGCCGAGCGATGACGCGAGTGGCGGTCAACGGCATCACCGGGCAGATGGGTGGCGCCGTCATCGAGGCCGCCACCGATAGCGAGGTCGTGGTCGGCTTCGCAACCAGCGATGCGGAGACGGTCGATGGCGTCCCGGTCGCCTACCCAGCCGATGCCGCCGAAAAACTCCGGGAGTACGACGTAGACGTCGTGGTCGACTTCGCCGTCCCCGAGGGCGCGTTGACCGTCGCCGAGGCCTGCGTCGAGGTTGGCGTCCCGATGGTCGTCGGGACCACTGGCTTCGACGAGGACGGGCTGGCCCGCCTGAAAGACGCAAGCGAGGGCATTCCGCTGTTGAAGGCGACCAACTTCTCGCAGGGAATTCAGGTCCTCCAGCGCCTCGTCAGCGAGGCGGTCGCCACGCTCGACGACTACGACCTCGAACTCATGGAGACCCACCACAACCGCAAAGTCGACGCCCCGTCGGGGACGGCCAACAGCATCCTCGACGTGATTCAGGAAGAACGGGACGTCGAACCGGTGTACGGCCGGGAAGGGCATGCCCCACGCGACGACGACGAAATCGGCGTGTTCGCCCGTCGGGCCGGCGACATCCGTGGCGAGCACGAACTCGTCCTGGCCGGCAACGACGAAGTCCTCTCGCTCTCACACCGGGCCGAAGACCGCGGCGTGTTCGCCGCCGGCGCACTCGACGCCGCGACGTGGCTCGTCGGCCGCGACAGCGGATGGTACGAGTTCGGCGACGTGGTCGACGCGTAGAACCGCGAGAGCGCCAGGGTGACAGCGGAACGATTTTCCGCAGTGCTCCCCGCGGCAATTGGTTGCGGTTTTAGACGACTCGGTGAACTGCTGCACATATCGATACCAGTATTCGGAAGATATGAATATGTGATAATACACACTCGAACACCTCCCTCGATATTACGGTTAGCCTTATATGTCGGAATTGCTGAGTATCGTGTATGGCTACGAACCACCGCGTACAACTGCCAGCGACCGACTGCCCGCGATGTTCCAGTGAATTCGAAGCGACGGCCCCGCGAATCAGCATGTGCCAGGAATGCGGATACATTCCCGGGCGCGGGTCCGACTGAGCGCGGCACGCCCACCGGGATGAGTCTCAGTAGCATAGCCAACTCGAACCCCCGATAGGTAAGCCCCCGGCGTCGCAACCGGGAGGTATGAGTCTCGAAACCGACATCGACGACCTCTGGCAACGGAAACAGGACGGCCTGTCAGCGACCGACGCGACCGACGACCACCTCGCAGTCCTCGATGAATTCCTCGCAGCCCTGGAAGCCGGCGAGGTCCGCGCCGCGGAGAAGTCCGGCGGCGAGTGGGAGGCCAACGCCTGGGTCAAGCAGGGTATTCTGCTGAACTTCGGCCTGCGCGAGACCGTCGCCCGCGAGTACGGTGGCGTCGACTACCACGACGTGCTCCCGCTGCGAGAGACCGCGGATCTCGGCGACCGCGGGACCCGTAACACGCCGGACGGCACGACGATCCGCCGCGGCGCGTACCTCGGCGAGGACTGCATCATGATGTCGCCCTCCTTCGTCAACATCGGGGCGTACGTCGGCGACGGAACACTGGTGGACTCCTGTGACACCGTCGGCTCCTGCGCCCAGATCGGCGAGAACGTCAAGCTCGGCGCGAACACGCTCATCGGCGGCGTCCTCGAACCAGTCGAGAACGCGCCAGTCATCATCGAGGACGAGGTGTCGCTGGGCGCCGGCTGTCGCGTCACCAGCGGCTTCGTCGTCGGCGAGGGCTCGATTGTCGGCGAGAACACGCTCCTGACGCCCCGGATTCCCGTCTACGACCTCGTCGAGGACGAAGTGCTGTACGGCGAACTGCCGCCGGAGCGGCGCGCATTCCAGCGCTTCGTCGACTCCTCGGTCGGTGAGAACGACCTGATTCCCGGCGGCGCGTACAAGCCCGCGGTGGTGGCGACCGATGTCGAAGAGGAGACGCTGGAAGCGACGGAGAGAGAAGACGCGCTTCGGGAGTAGCGAGGAATCGACCGTAGGGAGCTTCCTCGACGGACCGGCGACCAGCGGGGGCCGTGGAGTAGCGAGGCGCTACGCGCCTCGAAAGCGAGCGGGGAACGGAGTGACCCGCGAGCAGCGAGGAAGCGACCACGGGAACCCGCGAAGCACGAGGAGAGCTAAAACCTGATTCTCACGGGTAATTGACGCTAGCGCCCCTGTAAGGCCACGTTACCGACGCTACACTATCGGCTGTTATTTGGTACCATGGAACAAGCATATTCGTATGGGCCAGCAACACGCTAGCTCTCGCGTTGCGAACCTGATGCAGTTCAGATGGGCCGCCGGAGCAGTGAGCGGGCTGGGTGCCGGTATCGGTATGGGAATCGTCTTTCATGCGGGCGCGAACCTCATGCCCTTTATGGGGGCGCTGTACGGGTGGCCCACGGTCGTCGGCGGGTGGGTCGTCCACCTGGTGAACAGCGTCTTTGCCGGGCTGCTGTTCGCGGTTGTCATCTCTCGGCCGATTCTGCGAGAACAAACGACCTCAACGGCGGAGACGGTGGCCGCTGGGGTCGTGTACGCGGCCGCTATCGGCCTGGTTTCGACGGGTATCCTGTTGCCGGTCTCGATGAATACCCTCGGCGTCCAGTCGTTCCCGGAGCCGCTGGTGCCGCTACCGGGGATGTTCGGGAGCTTCCTCGTTATCGTCTCGGTCGGCGTCGCGCATCTGGTGTACGGACTGTTACTTGGGACAGTGTACGCCGCGGTCAAGGGCTATCAAGTCCCGGACCTGATTATGACTGAGGGGTAGCCGACGGTGGCGTGTCGCCCGGTTTTCAGACCGCGGTGGTGTCACCGCCGGACTCGTCAAGTGTCGTTTGTCGCCCCTCTGCGGAGTTCCCACGGCGCTGGTAGGACTCCCTGAGGGTAAGCGCCAGCGCGCCGAGGCCAAGTAGCAGCGCAAGCAGTTCGAACACCCATCCGACAACCGGGACCGCACCGAGGATTGCGAACCCGATGAGGCCAACAGCCAGCGCGAGCCAGCGGTTGTCACGGTCGGCAAGCGAGAGCGCCCACACTCCGACGGCGAACTGGCCATACACGGTGGCGACCCAGATTGCAACCCCAAACACGACAGCACCGACGAGCGACAACGGAATGCCCACGATCGTAATCAAGAGGATAACGAGGACAAACGGTACCGCGATGAGCGTCAGGATGCCGACACCGCCGGCTGTCGCCGGACTTTTGGCGATACGGTCGGCGACGCGTGACGAGAACGATGGAAAGACCGCAAGGAGGAGCGCGCCGAGCAGGAAGTTCGCGAACAGGCCGTAGACGACGCCGACCCACGAGGGAAGCGTGAACTGGTCGGCGTTCGGGCCGGTATCGGCACCAATGCTGTCGTCTTGGACGACGCTTCCGCTGACGGAAGCTCCGGGGTCGCGAGTGAACGACGCGGCATCGTACCGGAAATCACCGCCGACTGACGCTGTCGGTCCGAGAACGAGTTCCTCCGCGCCGGCAGTGACAGAACCGTCGACGGTTCCGTGGACAGCGGCGTAACCGGCACCCACGTCGAGGTCCCCGCCGATCTGTGCCGTTTCGCCGATTTCGACCGTGCCGCCGCCGACGCTCACGTCACCGGTGACAGTTCCATCGATGCGGACGGTCCCCGCCGCAGCCTCGATATCACCGCCGATGTGACCGGTTTCGGTGACGTGGACTGTCCCAGCGGCTGCGGCGATATCACCGGTTACCGTTCCACGGACGATTACCGTCCCAGCAACCCCTTCGATGCTGTCGTACGTCTCGTCAGGGCCAACGACAATCGTCCCGGCCGCGCCCTGGTACGACTGCGCAGCGGCGACGCCGGTCCCGAGTGAGAGGACGACGGCAAACGCTACCAGCAAAGCGACGAGCCGCGGCCCACCCTGTGAGGCTGTGGTGACCATACGCCCCCCACTGTTGGAAGTGTAATAAACATGTACTGATACAGCAATAGACAGGACTGGGCGGCCGTTTCGGATCCGTCAAACCCGTCTGGGGTTTCGTCCGACGTGACCGGCAGGCGGTCTGAGAATACGGGGAACAGACCGTGAGTATCGAAGCGGAACCCTTGTTAGCCGCCGACGCTGTGGTTTCCCCAATGAGCCACGACTCGCCGCCGGTCCGCCGCCTCGCGGACTGGGACCACGAGCGCCTGGAGGCGGTGGCTGCCGAACACGGCACGCCGCTGTACGTCGTCGACCTCGACCGCGTCGCCAAGAACTACGAGCGGTTCGCCGCGGCGTTCCCCGACGCCCACGTGATGTACGCCGCGAAGGCCCACACCGGGCAGGCTGTCCTCTCGAAGCTACTGGAGACGGGAGCCGACATCGAGTGTGCGGCCTGGGGAGAACTCCAGCGAGCCATCGACGCCGGCGCGGACCCGGACACGCTCCAGTACACGGCCGTCAATCCGCCCGATCACGACCTCGATTACGCCGTCGAACTGGCCGCCGAGAACCCCGGCCTGACGATTACAGCGGGTGCGCGGGACACCTTCGACCGTCTCGAAGAACGAGGCTACGACGGTCGAGTCGCCATTCGGATCAATCCCGGCATCGGAACGGGCCACCACGAGAAAGTGGCGACGGGGAAAGACGCCAAGTTCGGCATCCCCTACGATGAGGTGCCCGAAGTCGCGGCCGACGTGCGCGAGCGCTTCGATCTCGTCGGCCTGCACGCCCACGCCGGCAGCGGCGTTCTCCACGACGACTTAGACGACCACTGCCGAGCCATCGCCAAGGTCGCCGACATGGGCCGAGCGGTCATCGCCGACGGCGCAGAGCTGGACTTTGTCGATTTCGGCGGCGGCTTCGGCGTGCCGTACCGAGAGACTGTCGAACCGTTAGACATGGAGATCGTCGGCGAGAAGGTCCGCGACGCCGTCGGTGACCTCGACGCGCAGGTCAAACTCGAACCCGGTCGCTACGTCGTCGCCGACGCCGAACTGATTCTGACTGAGGTCAACACGATCAAGGAAACGCCCGCAGCGACTGTCGTCGGCGTCGACGCCTCGCTGGCGACGCTCATCCGACCGGCGATGTTCGGCTCGTACCACCCGATTCGGAACGTCACTGCACCGGAGCGGGCGGCTGAGCCCGTGTCGGTCGGTGGCCCCTGCTGTACGAGCGCCGACGTGTTCTGTACCGACCGCCCCGTCGCCCGACCCGAGCGGACCGACCTGCTCGCCATCGGCAACGCCGGCGCGTACGGCTACGAACTGGCCAACCAGTTCCACTCACAGCCCCGGCCGGCGGAGATCGCCTTCGAGGGCGGCGAGACGCGGGTCGTCCGCGAGCGCGAGACGCTGGCGGACGTGACCCGCATGGAACAGTAATGGCGTTCGACATCCCCTCGTTCCACCGGCGGGCCGTCGAGACGCCGTCACATGAGAGCGTCGACGACATGCGCTCGCTGCTGGTCGACACGCTCGAAGACGCCGGCGAGTACCCGGAGATAGACGACCTCGGTAACGTCGTCGTGTCCCGTGGCGATACCGACGGGACCCATATCCTGCTCAACACGCACATAGACACCGTGCCGCCGCATCTGCCCTACGAGCGGCGGACGGAGCCGCCGGGGCCGGACGAGACTGTCGATGGAACTGGCGGCGATGGGGACGGCGACATCGTCTGTGGCCGCGGGGCCTGTGACGCGAAGGGCCCGCTTGCGGCCCTCCTCGATGCGTTCCTTACCGTGTCGCCCGACGACGGTCGGGTCACGCTGGCGATCTCAACCGACGAGGAGACGACACAGACCGGCGGCGCACACCTCGCGGACACCATCGACGCCGACGGCTACATCGTCGGCGAGCCCACCGGTCTCGACGTGTGTACGGCCGCCCGCGGTCAGTTCGAGGGGACTGTCACAATCCACGGCGAGAGCGCCCACGCCGCCGACCCCGGCAGTGGCCACAACGCGATCCGGGCCGCCGCGCCGGTACTGCAGGCGATGGAGTCGTATGACGACAAGAAAGGCCCCGGCGAACACGAGACGCTCGGCTACCCCATCCTCACCCCGTCGATGGTGGAGGGCGGCGAGGCGACCAATCAGGTCCCGGCCGAATGCACTATCACGTTCGACCGGCGGAGCGTCCCGCCGGAGACCAGCGAGTCCTTCTGTGCCGACCTGCAGGCCCACCTCGAACAGTGGCTCCCGGAGTCGATGGGTCTCACCGTGGACCTCATTCGCCCGGACACGCCGTTCCCCGAGGCGTTTGCGACCGACACCGATGCGGAACTGGTCCGCACGTTGCAGGAAGCAAGCGGCGGCGGGGTCCGGCAGTTCGGGGCCGCGACGGAAGCTTCCTATTTCGCGAGCAACGGGCCGACCGTGGTGTTCGGTCCCGGCGACCTGAGCGACGAGATGGGTGCTGTCGCCCACTCGAAACGCGAGTACGTCCGTCTCTCGGAGGTTCGGACGGCCGCGCGAGCCGTGCGGGAGACGGTCGAACGGCTGGTCTGAGTCGGAAAGTCACGACCTACGCCGACCGCCGCTGGACGAGATCAGAGAGCGCCGTCGTCGCCTCCTCGTCCGTCACGGTCTCGAACTCCTCGTAATAATCCGCGGTGGCCTGGAACGCCGCCGGTTTCAGCGGGACGACGACATCGTCGGCCCACCGCTGTACCTCGTCGAGCACGTCCGGCGGCGCGACGGGGGCGGCGGCGATGACCTCGTCGGCACCGGCTTTCCGCAGGCGCTGGGTGGCGACGCGCATCGCCGCACCCGTCGGAATCCCGTCGTCGACCAGCAGGACCCGCTTGCCGGCCACGTCGAGCGGCCCCCACGTCTCGCCGTAGTCGACCGCTCGCGCCTCAACGGTGTCGCTCGCGTGCGTCTTCGCCTCCTGAACGTACTCCCAGTTCACGTCCAGAAACCGCATCATCGGGCTATTGATCCACGAAAACCCGCCCGGCGCGACGGCCCCGATAGTCAACTCCGGGTGGTTCGGGGCCCGTATACGTTGTATGACGATGACATCCATCGGGAGCCCGGTCTCGTCGGCGACCACGTTGCCGACGGGAACGCCGTTCGGTGCGAGCGCGACGACGACGTCGCCGACGGCATCCCGCCGGCGCAGCGCCGCCACGAGCTGTTGCGCCGCGTCCGAGCGGTCTGTAAACATATGACACTATACGGAATCGCGCATCCTAACCATTCCGATTGGTAGTGTCCGTGGCTGGCCGCCCGGCGAGCGGCTGACCGCACGTTCCGTTCAGTCCTGCGGTACCGGTTGATCCGGCTCCTGCCCGATGCCCAGCGTCTCCTCGACCTGTGTATACGTCAGAACGAGACCGACAAACGCGAGCGCGGCACCGGCAGTGAAGGGCGTACTGAACGACCCAAAGTTGTACAGCAGTCCCGACGCCAACGGCCCGATAGCGACGCCGAGGCCGAACGCCATTGTCAAGACAGACAGCGTCGTCCCGGACCCGCGCGCGCCGGCGAGGTCACCGGCGAGTGCGAGCGACGGGGCGAACACGAGCGCGACGGCGATGCCCTGGACGAACCGCGCTAGAAGCATGAGCCACGGGCCTGTCACGACACCCTGTGCGAACACCGACGGGACGAGGATGACGAACCCGGCGACGATGAACGGCCGCCGGCCGAACCGGTCGCTCGCTCGCCCGATGGGGACCTGAAAGACGACGTTCGCGATGACGACGGCGGCGAACTGGACGCTGAAGAACAGCGTCGATTCGTCCAGCCGCATCCGAATCGGTCCTTCGAGCGTGGCAAACAGCGCGATAGTGGTCGCCATCATGAACGTGCCGACGCCGAGCACAAACACCGGATCCAGCCCCTCCCCCTCCCGGTCCAGAATCGCTATCGAGAGGTCCTTGCTCGCCTCGGCATCGACCGGTGGGTCCTTGATGAGCGCCCACACGAGGACGAAGCTCACGACAGCGCCCAGCACGGCGATAGCGAAGGCGGCGGTGAAGCCGGATATCGAGGTGCCAGCGAACCGGTAGGTCACCACCTCGTTCGCGGCGAGTCCGCCAGTGATGACGACGCCGGCGATTATCGGCCCGAAGCCGAAGCCGATGAGCCGGAAGGTGTTGAACACGCCGAAGTTCCCGCCCCGCTCGGCGTCGCTGGCGGCGTAATCGTTGACCAGTGCGACCGTCGCCGGGATCGTGAACGCCGCCCCGAGGCCCTGGAACGCCCGCGCAGCGAGGACTGTCCAGTACGATGAGAGGAATGGGTAGGCCGCACTCCCGATAGCGAACAGCACCAGTCCGGTGAGGACGAATATCCGCCGCCGCCCGGTCCGGTCCGAGAGCCGCCCGGTGAACGGCTGGCCGAAGCTATTGAGGAGGCCGAACAGGGACAACACCAGGCCGATGAGCGTTTCCGTCTGGAGCGTGAAGCCGAGCACCTGTTGGCCGGCGATACCGGCCAGCGACACCTGCCCGCTGGCGATGTACAGGGGGAGGACGATGATGAGAAACGAGTTGCCCAGCGCGTCCGCCATCCGGGCGAACGCAAGCGTCAGGACTCGCGTGTCAGTGCCGAGGACCATCTACCACCGACGAAGGCGGCCACGCCCCTCATAGTTGCGTTCGCCGCGGCGGCGCGTGCCGACCCCGAAACAGCGTCGTCGGGGTAGCGACCCTCAGATGCCGTCGGCCTGCTGCTCCGCGATGCCCGTGTAATCGGTCGGCGTCAGCGCTTCCAGTTCGGCCCGTACCTCGTCGCTCACGTCGAGGTCGGCGAACATGTCGTGGAAGTCCTCGATGGAGACTTCGCGGCCCCGGGTGGCCTTCTTCACCTGCTCGTAGGCGTCGGCGTACCCCTCGCGGCGGAGGATCGTCTGGACGGCCTCGCCGATGATTTCCGGCGTCGAGGCCAGGTCGTCGCGCATCACCTGCTCGTTGGGGACGACCTTCGCCAGCCCGTTCTGGCACTTGCTGTAGCCGATGAGACAGTGGGCGAAGGCCGCTCCGATGTTGCGCTTGACCGTCGAGTCTGAGAGGTCCCGCTGGAGACGGGAGTTCGTCACGTAGTCGCCGAGGAAGACCAGGTCGGAGTTCGCCTTCGAGAGGTTCCCCTCGCTGTTCTCGAAGTCGATGGGATTGACCTTGTGGGGCATCGTCGAGGACCCCGTCTCACCCTCGACGGCTTCCTGGCCGAGATAGCGGTCCGAGACGTACAGCCACACGTCCAGATCGAGGTCCAGCAGGATATTGTTCGCACCCCGGAGCGCGTCGAACAGGACCGCGAGGTCGTCACAGGGGTTGACCTGCGTCGTCAGCGGTTCGTGTGCCAGGCCGAGGTCGCCGACGAAGGATTCGGCGAACGTTGGCCAGTCCACGTCGGGGTAGGCGGCGACGTGGGCCGCGTAGGTCCCCGATGCGCCGGCCAGTTTCCCGGAGAGGTCGTCTGCGGCACGCTCCACGCGGCCGATGGCCTGGCCAAGCCGGGACGCGTAGACGGCCATCTCCTTGCCGAACGTCGTCGGCGTCGCGGGCTGGCCGTGGGTGCGCGCAAGCATCGGCACGTCAGCATAGGTGTGAGCCATCTCCACCAGCGTATCCCGAATCTCGCGGAGTTCGGGTACCAGCACCTCCTCGGCGGCGGGCTTGACGAGCAGCCGCTGGGCGAGGTTGTTCACGTCCTCGCTGGTCAGGCCGAAGTGAATCCAGTTGGCGGCGTCGAGGTCGTCGGGCATACCCAGCCGGATGAAGTACTCGATGGCTTTCACGTCGTGGTTGGTCGCCGCGTACTCGCCGTAGCCCTCGGTTTCGAGCTGTTTGACGACGGTCGCGTCCTCGTCGTCGAACTCCTCGTACAGCGCCCGGAGCGTCGCGCGCTGGCCGTCGTCGATTGACAGCGGCGTCGCATCCAGGTCGGCAAGCGCGATGAGATACTCGACTTCGACTTCCACGCGGGCGCGCATCAGCGCCCGCTCGCTGGCGTACGGGACGAGCGGTTCGGTGTAGCGGGCGTATCGGCCGTCGAGCGGCGAAACGGCGGCCAGTGGCCCTCTCTCGGTCATACCCGAGTGTGCGCGGGAGGCGCGAAAAAGCGTGTCGTTCTCCCGCAACCGCGACGCGGTGGGGTTGCGACGCGTGGTGTGGCGACAGGAAGGGCGGAGAGCAGGGGTGCGGGTAAAAAAGGGGGGTGCGTCGTTAGTTGCTGAACTCGTTGCAGACCGGGATACCGACCGTGTTGTAGTCGCTCATCGCGGCCAGTTCGTCGGGCACCTGGTGGATGTCGACCGTGTCCTCGACCAGCGCGGTCGGGTCGAGTTTGCTCGATTCGACCATGTCCAGCATTTCGCTGTACCGCGACGGCTGGAGGCCGAGTGACCCCTTGAAATCGATTTCTTTGGCGACGAACTCGTCGGTCGGGAGCGACACCATCCCCTCCTCCTCGCTGGTGGTCAGTCCGATCTGGACGTGCGTGCCGCCTTTGCGGAGCGAGTTCACCGCGTTCTGACAGGTCGTCGCGATACCGAGGGCGTCTGCGGACACGTCGGCCCCGCCGTCAGTGATGTCCCTGACCTCCTTTGCGGGGTCGTCGACATCCTGTGCGTTGACGGTGGCGACAGCGCCGAGGTCTTCCGCGCGCTCCAGTTTCTCGTCCATCAGGTCGACTCCGATGACGTTGCCGCCGAGGGCGTTCGCGATGTGGACCGCCGAGAGCCCGATGCCACCGCAGCCGTGGATGACCACGTCGTCGCCGGCACTGACCGGTGCGCGGTGGGCCATCGCGTGGAACGAGGTCATGAACCGACAGCCCATCCCGGCGGCCGACTCGGCGTCGATACCGTCCGGGAGCGGAACGGCGTTGAGGTCGGCGTTGGGAATGTGGACCTCCTCGGCGAACGCGCCGGGGGCCTGATTCATGAACCCGAGGCCGATGTGGTTCTCACAGATGTTTTCGCGCCCGTTCCGACACAGATCACAGCTCCCACAGGCGAAGTTGAACGGGATGGCGACCTCCTGTCCTTCCTCGATGTTTTCGACATCCTCGCCGACAGAGACGATTCGGCCTGTCGGCTCGTGGCCGAGGACGTGTGGCGGGTCAGGCCGGTAGCCGAACCAGTCCCAGTCCCCCTGCCAGCAGTGCCAGTCGGACCGACAGATACCGCAGCCGATGACCTCGGCGACGGCACCGTCCGGCTCTGGCTCGGGGCGTTCGACGTCCTGTACTGTCAGCGGTTCTTGAAACTCCTCCAGTAGTACTGCTTGCATTACAGGAGAAACATAGAATATCTCACTAATGAAAATTATGATTTCTCGCTTATATTACGGTGGTGGCCTGAAACCCTCAGTATCCCCAGTATAGAGGGGAACTTTAATATTGCATGATATATCAGATTGGTTATTAAATAACTACTGAGTTCCGAGAGTGATAAACGAGCCTACATATGATAGATGGCTCTGCGTCTTGCCGCGATGACTGGGAGAGATGGGCAAGAAACGAGTCGGCGGAGCAATCGCTCAGTTTAGCCAACCGTAGTCGCCCTCGGCGTCGCCGAAGCGGCCGTCCGGCGGATCGAAGCGGTAGAGGTCCTGGCCGAGCGTGGCCCACGCGAGGCCGTAGACGGTTGCCGTCGCTGGCTGGAGTTCGAACCCGAGGAACGCGACGGTCCCGAATCCCAGCAACACGCCCAGCCAGGGTGGCTGGATGCGAGTCCTGACGAGGCCGGCCGCGACCAGTATCGACCCGCTGACCAGCACGAGTACACCGATTCCGATGACCGCCTCGCCGCCACCGTTGAGGAGGCGAATTAGTTGTCCGGCCGCGAAGACGAGGCCGCCGACTACGCCGACCCACGCACCGATTGTCCCGGGCCGTTTCATCCGCGCACCGTAGAACTCCTCGATGGCGTAGTGGCCGGCTACGATACCGAGTGCTGAGACGACGATTCCGGCCAGGATGGGCGTGTTCGTGGTATTCTGACCGGTCGTGGACAGCGCCACGGCCCAGCCTATCCAGACGACACCACCGACGGCGGCGACCGCGCCCGCACGCTGACACCGTAGCTTCGCCATACGGGCGAGTTGGCGGCGGGCTACAAATGCGCACCGCACCGCGGACGCACAGTGTGTCCCGGTCGCACGCAACAGGCCAGCCGGGGGTTTCGCAACAACTTTGCACGGGCCGGTCCGTCGGTTCCACATGAAACTCGCCGGTATGGCCAGCAACCGCGGCCGAAACCTCATGAACATCGCGGACCGCGCCCCGGGCGGGGCATCCTTCGCCGTCGTCCTGACCAACGATGCCGACGCGCCGGTACTCGAAGCAGCCGCCGAGCGCGGGATCCCGACTGAAGTCGTCGAGCGCGACGAGAACGAGTCGCGCCAGTCCCACGAGGAGCGGGTCCTCGACGCCCTCTCGGAGTACGATTTCGACCTCGTCACGCTGGACGGCTACATGCGCGTCCTCAGCGAGACGTTCCTGGACGAGACACCGACCGCGTTGAACATCCACCCGAGCCTGCTACCGAACTTCGCCGGGGCGAACGCCCACGAGCAGGTCCTCGACGCCGGTGTGAAGGTCACCGGTTGTACCGTCCACGTCGTCGACGAGAGCGTCGACGGCGGCCCAATCGTCACGCAGGAACCCATCCCCGTCTTCGAAGGTGACGACGAGGACAGCCTCAAAGAGCGCGTGCTCTACGAGGGTGAGTTCACCGCCTACCCGCGCGTCATCGAGTGGTTCGCGGAGGACCGCGTCACCGTCGACTGGGACGAGGGCACGGTCTCGGTGAACGGCGACGACGGCGGCGACTTCCCCGCCCGCCGCATCGTCTCTGACGACCTCGCCACCGGCCTGCGCTACGGGGAGAACCCCCACCAGAGCGCCGCGCTATACACCGACACGACTGTCTCCGAGGCCAGCGTCGTCCACGCCGACCAGCTCAACGAGGGCGCGAAGGCGCTGTCGTACAACAACTACAACGACGCCGACGGCGCGCTGAACCTCATCAAGGAGTTCGAAGAGCCTGCTGCCGCGGTCATCAAACACACAAACCCGGCCGGCTGCGCGACCGCCGACTCCGTGGCCGACGCCTACGAGAAGGCGCTGTCGACGGACCCGATGAGCGCCTTCGGCGGCATCGTCGCGCTGAACCGCGAGTGCGACGCCGCCACCGCCGAGCAGATTATCGACTCGTTCAAGGAAGTCGTCGTCGCGCCCGGCTACACCGACGCTGCCCTGGACGTGCTCTTCGAGAAAGATAATCTCCGGGTGCTGGACGTAAACGAGAACTTCGAAGTCACCGACAATCTCACAGAGAAGCCGCTGGTAGGGGGCCGACTGGTCCAGGAACGGGACACCCAGCACCTCTCGGCCGACGACCTTGAAATCGTCACCGAGCGCGAGCCGACCGACGAGCAGATCGAGTCGATGCTGTTCGCCTGGCACACGCTCAAACACGTCAAGTCCAACGGTATCCTCTTCGCCGACGGGACGGAAACGGTCGGCATCGGGATGGGACAGGTGTCCCGGGTCGACGCCGTCCGACTGGCCGCGATGAAGGCCGACGAACACGCCGAGGGGAAGGACGCGGAGGGGGCCGTGATGGCCTCGGACGCCTTCTTCCCGTTCCCGGACGGCATCGAGGCGGCCGCCGACGCCGGCATCGAGGCCGTCATCCAGCCTGGCGGTTCGAAGAACGACGAGAGCGTCATCGAGGCCGCGGACGAACACGACATGGCGATGGTGTTCACCGGCCAGCGGTCGTTTAGACACGATTGAGCGATAGCGAAAGAGTGTCTGAACCTCGATAGACGAGTGGCACGAGTCTATCGGTGGTTCCGCCACGACTGACAGCGGGCTTTTTCCGAGGCTTCTCCGGGCTGACTGTCTGCAACGAAAGAGGTTTTTCGGAGGCTTCTGAACCCGCTCCCGATGGCAAACGACAACGACAGGGAGGAGGCTGTCCGCGACGCCGTGGACGTGTCTCGGAGCGGCGCACCGGCGGGTGGCAGCGTCATCCGGGACCGGTTCTCCGCCGACGAGATTTTCCAGCGTATCATCGTCGCGGCCGACGAGGAGGTGACGGTCGGAACCCGCGAACTGTTCTTCGCCGGCATCGCGGGCGGGTTCGCTATCACGGTGACGTTCATGCTGTACGCGTCGCTGTACGCGAAAACCGGCGGCGACCCGATACTGAGCGCGCTGCTGTACCCGCTCGGGTTCGTCTTCATCATTCTCGGGGATTATCAGCTCTACACCGAGAACACGCTCCCGCCGGTGGCGCTCGTCCTCGAACGGCTGGCGAGCCTCCCGTCGCTGCTCCGTATCTGGACCGTCGTGCTGGTGTCGAACGTCTTCGGCGGGATGCTCGGTGCGCTCGCACTCGCGACGACCAACGTCCTCTCGGCCGACGCGGCGGGGGCCGCCGCCGGCTTCGCCCAGAAAGCCATCGAGACCTCCCAGCTAACGCTGTTCTCAAAGGCGGTGTTCGCCGGCCTCATCGTCGCCGGCGTCGTCTGGGTCGACTACTCGCTGCGGGACAGCATCTCCCGGCTCGTGTTGATTTACATCGCCTTCCTGGCGATCCCCTTTGGGAACCTCTATCACGTCGTCGTCTCCGCGACGGAGATGTTCTACCTGGTGTTCATCGGCGAGCTGGCGCTGTCTGTCGGCCTCTGGCAGTTCGTCCTGCCGGTGCTCGTCGGTAACTCCGTCGGCGGCGTCGTGCTCGTGACCGTGGTCAACTACTTCCATACGACCGAACGACGGCTCGAAACAGCGCGGGAGGAAGGCTCCAAGCGCCAGCTCACAATCCGGGAGTGGATCTGGGGCGGGTGGTCCGCCTCCGGCCGCTCGTACGTGCCGGCGACCGACGAGATTCCCCGAAGCGATCCGGAGTCGCGAGAAGAAGAGCCCTGACACAAACCATTTCAACGCCCTCCGGCTATCGTTGGTGTGAACTGGGTGAAAGATAACCGCCTGCTGCTTCTGTTTGCTGCCGTCGTGCTGACGACGCTGGGGGCTGTCGGGCTGGGAATCGTCGGTGTCGTCGCGACGGTCGGGGCGCTTCTCGGCGGCGGCGCGGTCGTCCAGACCTTCGGCGCGTTCCTGCTCGGGACGCTGTTGCTCGTTGGCGTCGACGTCGTCTTCTCGGTCGCGCTGGTCCGTGCGCTGGCCCGGCGGGCGTCGGTGCCGAACAGCCAGCGCGTCGCTGGTGGGCTTGCACGCCTCGAATCAGTCGTCCCGCCGCTCGCGTCGCTCGGCCTCTCGGACGTGTTCGCACCGCCGGAGCCGACAGTCGAGGAGCGACACGAGGCGTTGACGCGCCGGTACGTCGAGGGAGAGCTCTCCGAGGCCGAGTACGAGCGGGAACTGCAGGCGCTTCTCGGCGAGGCCGAGGACCCGGGTTCCGAACTGCTGAACGCCGTCGACATGGAGACCGGCCCGTCGCGGCACACTGCTTCCGACGCCGAGTACGAACCGGCCCGGGAATAACACTGAGCGGGTTTTACATGGTCGCCCGACGACAGGTCGAATATGGAGGTACCCACGTTTCTCGAAGTCGAGGTGGAGCGGGACGCCGTCGCCTCGGCGCTCGACGCCATCCCCGGCGTCGCCGTTGCCGACGACGCCACTGCTGTCCCATCACCGGAACCAGCGGGCCCGGACGGAGCCGACGGTTCCGGGCCGGGTCTAACGGACCGCCTCAAGTCGCTGTGGCGACAGTGGGGACTGCTCGGCACGGGGCTGTCCCTCATCGCACTCGGCGCGGCGACGGCCGGACTCTGGTGGTACCGACGCCGCAACGCTGACGGAACCGATGCCGGGAGCACCGACGAGGGCGCGTCTGAATGGGCTACAGGAAGTCCGGGCGAGACGCCGCCGCCAGCCGAACCGGGTATTGAACCGACATCGCCAACCGACACTGACTTCGAGCCGACAGCACCGGCGGAAGACGCCGACGAAACGCTGACTCCGGAGGCGCAGGAAACGGCGCTAGCCTCGGAGATGCCACAGACTGAGCCTGGGTACCGACGGCAGGACACCGGGGGAGATACCGAGCCGGCTGGCGTTGCCGAGTCAGAGACCACGGCGGAGACTCTGGAGCAAGAGCACGATGAAGCGGACACGGACGAACGACCTGAGGCGAAGATCGACCCGGCACCGCTGGTGGGTGCCGCGTTCCTGGTTCTTTCGAGCGCGCTCGGGCGGTGGGCCACGCGTGACCGCACCGACCAGCCGTAATTGTCGCCGGCGGGCCAGTTGGGTGAGCGGGCTGTTCGGGGCGTCTTCGCGCCGGACACGCGCAACAGTCCGACAGGCTAAAGCGAGCGGCTCCGATAGCCCGACCATGGAGTTCCACGAGGCCGCGAACTTCCTCTTCGAGTTGCGCCGGTTCGCCTCGCGACCCGGTACTGATGCCACGCAGGACCTGTTATCGTCGCTCGATGACCCACAGGAGGGGCTTCGCTGCGTCCAGATTGCGGGGTCCAACGGGAAGGGGTCCACAGCGCGGATGGTCGAACGAACGCTGCGGGAAGCAGGCCTCGATGTCGGACTGTACACCTCGCCGCATCTCGACGACGTGCGCGAGCGAATCCGTATCAACGGCCGGAAGCTCTCCGAAGCCGCCCTCGTCGAGTTCGTTGAATCGGTCCGGGCGTACGTGACCGAGCAAGGCGCGGCCAACGATTCGCCCACCTTCTTCGAGACGATGACCGCGGTGGCGCTGTGGGAGTTCGACCGCCAGGACGTCGACGTCGCGGTTCTGGAAGTCGGTATCGGCGGCCGGTACGACGCCACGAGCGTCGTCGACCCGGTCGCAAGCGCCGTCACGTCCGTGACGCTCGAACACACCCACATCCTGGGCGACACCGTCGAGGAAATCGCCCACGACAAGGCCCACGTCGCCCCGGACGGCAATCCGCTGGTGACCGGGACGACTGGAGATGCGCTCGCGGCCGTCCGCGAGGCCGCCGACGATGTGGTGACTGTCGGGAGCGCCGTCGAGACAGCTCAGGGGGCGTCCGGGAACGAGGCCGACGTAACGGTGAACTACGGCGGTCGTGAGGGCCTTGAGGGGTCGGTCTCGGTCGACGGTCCCGACTGGAGCGTCGATACCTACCTCCCGCTGCTTGGCGCACACCAGGCACAGAACGCCGGGATCGCGGCCACGCTGTGCCGGCAGGTCGCGGACGTCTCACAGACGGCCCTCGAACGCGGCCTGCGCAACGCCCACTGGCCCGGTCGGTTCGAGGTGATGAACGAGTCGCCGCTGGTCGTCCTCGATGGGGCACACAACCCAGGAAGCATCGAGCGCACCGCGGAGACGCTGGCCTCGTTCGACTACGACGACCTCCACGTCGTCGTCGGCGCGATGGTCGACAAGGACCACGGGCGCATCGCCGCGGCGCTGCCGGACCCGGACCACGTCGTCGCCTGCCAGCCCGACGTCGACCGGGCGGAGTCCCACCAGGTTGTCGCGACCGCGGTTGAGAACGCGACCGACGCCAGGGTCGAGACGCGCCACGACGTGGCTGGGGCGCTCGGCATCGCGCTCGACGCCGCAGAACCCGGAGATGCGGTCCTCGTGACGGGGTCGCTGTACGCCGTCCGGGAGGCCCGCACGCGCTGGTCGCGATCGCTGGTCCCCAAACAGGTCGACTCGCTGGCCGAGGCCCGCGAGACTATCGAGAGTGCCCACGTCACCGACACCGGAGCCTGGCGGATGCGAGGCAAGGGTGTCCACCGCGTCCTGCGTACCCGCGTCCAGCCGCGACAGGCCCAGTACCTCAAGGAGGAACTGCTGTCCCTGGGCGGGGAGTGCGCCGTCTCTGGCCTGAGCGACCAGGACGAGGAATCCCTCGACGTGGTCATGATGGCGACGATGGCCCAGTACAAGCGCCTCGCGGAGAAACTGGACGGCCAGCCCTACGGGCTCACGTCGTTCGCCGACGAACTGCGGGCGGCGCTGTCCATCCAGCAGCCCGAACCTGACGCGTCGACAACGTATCCCTGGGACGACGGCACGGCCGTCATGGGTATCTGCAATATCACCCCGGATTCCTTCCACGACGGCGGCGAGTACAACGCCGTCGAGGACGCCGTCGCCCGCGCCGAGCGGATGGTCGAGGCCGGTGCGGACATCCTAGATATCGGCGGGGAGTCGACCCGCCCCGGTGCAGAACCGGTCCCGGCCGAGGAAGAGATCGACCGCGTGGTGCCGGTCATCGAGGCGCTTTCGGAGCTGGATGTCGCCATCTCCGTCGACACGCGGAAGGCCCCAGTCGCGCGAGCGGCGCTCGACGCCGGTGCGGACATTCTGAATGACGTCTCTGGCCTCGAAGACCCCGAGATGCGCCTTGTCGCCGCCGAGTACGACGTGCCGGTGGTCGTGATGCACTCCATCGAGACGCCGGTCGACCCCGACAGCGACATCCACTACGACGACGTGGTGCAGGACTGCATCGACCAGCTGACAGAGCGCGTTCTGCTCGCAGAAAAGGCCGGACTGGACCGCGACCAGATCATCGTCGACCCAGGCATCGGCTTCGGGAAATCACCCACGGAGGACTTCGAACTGCTCGACCGCCTCCCGGAGTTCGAGGCACTCGGCTGTCCAATCCTGGTCGGGCACTCCCACAAGTCCCTGTTCGGGCTGGTCGGACAGGAAGCGGGCGACTGTCTGGAGGCAACCATCGCCGGGACGACGCTGGCAGCCGAGCGAGGAGCCGACGTCGTTCGCGTCCACGACGTCCCGGAGAACGTTGCTGCCGTTCGCGTCGCCGAGGCGACCCGTGATCCACAGACGTTCGAGGACTGATCCGGACAGCCAAACAGCCAACCGATAAATCGACGGACGTGACCGCCAACCCCAAATTTTTGTGTTGTCTACTTATCCTTCTCAAGGGTGAGAATTGGGGGCGAACATATAACCCCAGTGTGGTTTGAATCTCGTCATGGCATTTCAGAGCGAGAGTACGGACTCTCGGAAACAGGTCACTGAATCTGACAGGGCTGGCGTTGACGGCACGACACTTACCGACCGTATCGGACTGGACGCCAGGGAGATACGCTGGCGGAAGGAGTTCACCGGATTCGACGAGTCGGACGTCGACAATCTCACTGCGATGGCGGACGAGACAAACGCCCGGGCCGAATCTGTCGTCGACGATTTCTACGATCACCTCCAGTCGTTCGACGAGAGCGCCGAAATCTTCGGGCGGTCCACCAAGTCAGTCGACCAGCTCAAAAACACCCAGACACAGTACCTCCGCGACCTCGTCGCCGGGAGCTACGACAAGCAGTACTTCGAGAACAGGGCCCGTATCGGGAAGATTCACGACATGCTCGACCTCGGTCCGAAGATCTATCTCGGGGCCTACAGCATCTACTTCGAACACTTCCTGCGGACAATCGTCGAGGACCTGCAGTCGGGCGACGCCGCCCGGGACGAGGCACTCGAAGAGATGCAGGCGCGGGCACTCTCCGTGTTCAAGCTCCTCAACCTCGATCAACAGGTGGCGATGGACACCTACATCGACTCGTACAGCCAGCGCCTGGAATCGGCAATCGATGACCAGCAGACGCTGATGGAGGAGGTCGAGAGCGGACTCCAGCAGCCCATCGACGAACTGAGCGCCTCAGCCGAGGAGGTCGCCCAGACGAACCAGCAGATCAACGCCGCTGCCGAGAGCCAGTCCGAGTCGATGGACGAAGTGGCGGGCGAGGTCGCGGATATGAGTGCGACCATCGAGGAAATCGCCTCGACCGCCGAGGAAGTCGCGAGCACCAGCACGTCAGCCGAGCGGAAGGCTGAACGCGGGAACGAAGCCGCCCAGCAGGCCGCGACCGTAATGAACGATGTCGATGACGCCGTGGACACGGTTTCTGCGGACATCGCCGGCCTCCAGGAGCAGGCCGACGAGATCGACGACATTGTCGAGGTAATAAACGATATCGCGGACCAGACCAATATGCTCGCGCTGAACGCGTCCATCGAGGCCGCACGCGCCGGTGAGGCCGGCGACGGGTTCGCCGTCGTCGCCGACGAAATCAAGACGCTCGCCGGCGATTCACAGGAACACGCGAACCGGATCGAGGACACCGTCACCGAGATTCAGGACGAGACCGTCGACGCCGTCGAGAGCCTCGAAACCGTAACCGAGCAAGTAACGGAGGGAATCGATCAGGTAGAGGCAGCGGCCGACCGACTCGAAGAGATCGTCTCGGCGGTCAACGAGGCGTCACAGGGCATCCAGGAGGTGTCGGCCGCGACCGACGACCAGGCGGCGTCGACCGAAGAGGTCGCCAGCATGATCGACGAACTGTCGAGCGGCATCGACGACATGTCGGCACAGCTCGACGACCTCGCGGCGACGAACGAAGAACAGACGGAGAAGATTCAGGACGTGGCCGAGACGGCGCGCCGACTCGACACCGACACAGAATAAGCGCGACTCACAGCCAGCGCCCCTGGCTTACTCTTCGGCTGCGGGCGGCTCGACGGCCTCGGCCTCCGTCTCGGTCACGCGGATACCCTTCGAAGCGAGGTGGCGCATCTGGCGGCGGACGAAGTCTTCCTCTGTGGTCCCTCGCGTCGCGAGAATGACCATCCGGGCGTCGCCGGCGGGGCGCATCGTCCGCCCGGCCCGCTGTGCGCCCTGCCGACGGGACCCGCCCAGTCCAGAAGCGACGATGGCGAGTTCGGCGTCGGGGAGGTCGATGCCCTCGTCACCGACGCGGGAGACGACCAGCGTGTTCAGTTCGCCCCGGCGGAACTCGTCGAACAGTTTCTCCCGGCGGGCGTGTGGCGTCTCGCCGCTGATGAACGGCGCGTCGATGGCCTCGCTGATGGCCTCGCCCTGGTCGAGGTACTCGATGAACACAAGCGCCTTCGCGGCGGGGTTCTCGGCCAGCGCGTAGTGTATCTCGTCAATCTTTCCGGTGTTGCTGGCGGCGGCCTGTCGGCGGTCGTGGCCCGACGTGGAACTGTACTCGGACTGCTCGGTCTCGTTACCCCACGGCACCAGCCGGATCTCGACCTCCGGTTCGGCGACGTAGCCCTCGTCGAACAGTTTGCCCCAATCTGTCCCGATGGGCGGGCCGATGAGCGTGAATATCTCCTCCTCGTCGTCGCTCTCCCGCGTCGGCGTGGCGGTCAGGCCCAGCCGGTGTTTGGTCTGGAGGTCGGCGCTCCGGCGGTGAATCGGCGACGGCACGTGGTGGACCTCGTCGAAGACGATGAGACCCCACTTGCGCTGGTCGAACAGCTTCCGGTGGCGGTCCATCCCGGCGGTGCGGTAGGTAGCGATGGTCACCGGTTTGATGTTCTTTTCGCCGCCGTGGTACTCGCCGATGTCGTCGTCGGTCAGCGAGGTGTGCCGGACCAGTTCGTCGTGCCACTGGGTCGCGAGTTCGCGGGAGGGGACGAGAATCAGCGTCTCGCCGCCGACGGCGGCCATCGCGCCCATCGCCGCGACGGTCTTGCCCGACCCGGGCGGGCCGACGAACACGCCCGACCCCTGCTCGGTGAACCGCTCGACCCAGTCCTGCTGGTAGTCCCGAAGGCGCAGGCGGAGGTCCATCTCGATGGCGTCGCCGGTCTCCAGGTCGCGGTCGTCCCGGACCGGATAGCCCGCCTCGTACAGCGTGCGTTTGATTTCGGCCGTGGCGTCCTCGTTGACCCACGACTCCGAGTCCGAGATGGGGGCCCGGAGGTGGTCGTCGTCGAGTTTCGGCCGGGCGACGTTGCCCATCAGGTCGTCGCTCTCGGCTTCGAGCACGACGTAGCCGTCCTCGTGGGTCTTCAGGCGGAACTTCCGGGCGCGCTCCCACTGGCTCGTCACCCACTCTTCGAGGTGGGGCGAGCGCTCGCCCAGCACGTCCCGCATCGTCGTCAGGAGGGCGTCTAAGGACTCGTGTGGCGCGGCCCAGATGTCCTCCTCGCGGAGTTCGTACACGTAGCCGCCCGAACGGTTGGTGTCCTGCAGGCGTGCAAACTGCGAGAGCTGTGCCCGCGTGAACTGTTCTGGGTGTTCGACGACGACCTCGCGGCGGTCGGGAAAGAGGACGACCCGCTCGCGGTCGGTCACCTCGGCGATGTCGGTCGGATACCACACGGACTCGACCTCGGACACGTCCTGGCGCTCGATGTCGCCGTCGTCGGCGAGGCGCTCCAGCGCCGCCCGCGCCTGGTCGGGCGTCAGGTCCGTCTTCCGGGAGAACTCCGTCGCCGTCAGATGTGGGCGGCCGACGGCGTCGATGGCGTCGTAGACGGCGTCGAGTTCGAGTTCCGTGGCGGGGTCCGAGTCGTCGTCTCGGTCGGCTGGCTCCTCGGCTGTCACTACCGAATGGAGGGGGTCGACGCTCAAACGGGTTTCGTCTGGGCAATCCCTGCCGCCGGTCCGAATACGTACATTAATATAGCGCCACCCGGACCTGCCGGCATGGTTGAGGGAATCGCGGCTGGACCGTGGTCTATCGTACCTGCGCTCGTCGCCATCGGTCTCGCCTGGTACACCCGTGACGCCCTGATCGGGCTGTTCGTGGGCATCGTCATGACAGGCGTGCTGGTCGGCGCATTACACCCCCAGGCTGTCGGGGTCCCGTCCGACCTGATCACCGCTGGCGGTGAGGTGGCGACCGTCCAGCCACAGGCAGAAGACGGGAGTCCCTGGACGGTCGGCGTCGGTGGTATCGTACTCGGAGGAATCTTCGGGCTGAAACTCGTTCCGGAGATCATCGCCACGGCCCCGCTGTTCGGGGAGTGGTACGTGAAGAACGTCCTGCTCGCCATTTTCGCAATCGGCGGGCTGATCGGACTGATGATCCGAGCCGGTGCGATCCAGGGCGTGCTGGATGCGTTGGTGGCCCGGGCCGACTCCGCCGCAGACGCCGAGAAGGCCGCTTTCCTGGCCGGTATCGCCATCCACATCGACGACTACTTCAACTGCCTCGTGGTCGGTTCGATGATGCGGCCGCTGACCGACAAGTTCGACGTCTCGCGGGCCAAGCTGGCCTATTACGTCGACTCAGCGGGGTCGCCGGCCTCCCGGCTCGCGTTCTACTCGACGTGGGGGGCGGCGATGGTCGGCTTCATCGGGGGCGGCCTCGTCGAGGCACAGCAGCAGGGGACGCTGCCGTCGGGCATGACCAACTTCGTCAACACCGGCGGTGACCAGGTCACCGCGGCGACCGGCGCCGTCTGGCCGCTGTTTTTCAACACGCTGTTTACCGGCTTCTATTCCTGGATCGCGCTCGGCCTCGCGGGACTCGTCGCGTGGCAAGTCGTGCCAAACATCTACGGGATGGGGACGGAGGAGTCCCGAGCGAGAGATGAGGGGAAAGTCGTCGGCGACGACGCCGACCCGATGATTTCGGCGGAAATGGACGAGTACGAGGTGTCCGAAACCGCCACGCCGGACTGGCGGAACTTCGCCTGGCCCATCCTCACGATGATCGTCGTCGGCCTCGGCGCGATGTTCTGGCGGGCCAGTCCTGTCATCTTTGTCGAAGGGAAGGAGGGGATGGGGAGCACCCTACTCCAGCTCGGTAGTTGGCAGCTCATCGCGCCGCCGAGCGGCCCGTGGGCCTTCAACATCGGTGGCGTCCAGTTGGGTCTCGCGTCCTTCTCGGCGCTGATCGTCGCCTTCCTGCTGTACCGCTGGAAGGGCGATATCCCGTCCAACGACGACGCCACCGATGCGATGATGGTCGGCTTCAAGGGCATCCTCCTGGCGGCCGTCATCCTGATGTTCGCCAGTTCCATCCAGAACGCGGTGACGATACTGGGCATCTCGTCGTTCGTGACGAACGTTTTCGGCGGCGTGCCGGCGTTTATTATCCCGGTCGGTGTCTTCCTCGTGACCTCGTTCGTCAGCTTCTCCGATGGGTCGTCGTGGTCGACCTACGGCATCATGTTCCCCATCGCTATCCCGCTCGCGTTCTCGACGGGCGCGAACCTCCCGCTCGTCCTCGGTGCGGTGTTCAGCGGTGGCATCTTCGGCGACCACACCTCGCCTATCAGCGACACGACCGTCCTCGCGTCGTCGACGAGCGGGAGCGACCACATGGTCCACGTCCGGAGTCAAGCGCCCTACGCCCTCATCGCGGCGGGTATCGCGGCCGTGCTGTTCCTCGTGTTCGGGCTGGTGCTCCCCGAAGGATTCCGCGTCATCCCGTACTGACTGGTGGCGGTTTTCCGCGTCGTCAGCGCGTCTGAGCGGCGTTCCGATTAGAAAAGACCGGTGTTCTCGATACGCGACTCGTACAGGTCCTCATACGCCGCACGGACCTGCGCGTGATCGAACTCGGCGCAGGACTCGTCGACGGTCCGGCGTTCGAAGGCGGCCGATTCGGCGATTTTATCGGCGATCTCCTGTGGGTTCGTCACCCGGAACGCGCGGTCGCGCTGCTCGATGAGTTCGTGGGCCGACGACTCGGCCTGGTACTCCACGATGCCGATACAGCCACAGGCCATCGCCCAGAGGAGATCCGTGGCAAAGCATTCCCGGAACGCCGTCTGGACGAACACATGCGCGCCCTTGTAAATCGAGACGCGCTCTTCGATGTCACACGCGCCGACGAAGGTCACGCGGTCGTCGATGCGGAGGTCGGCCGCCTCCTGTTCGTAGTACGCTCGCTCCGGCCCGTCGCCGATGATCGTCGCCGACCAGCCCTTCTGTCTGAGCTCCGCCAGTCCGAGCAGTAGCGACTCGACGTTCGCGCTGCCGTCCAGCCGATGGGCGTACACCACGTCGATCTCCTCGTCGGGGTCGACTTCCCGGACAAGATCCATGTCGATGCTCTGTGGGAGAATCGCGGTCTGGTCCGCCGTCGCCCCCCGCTCGCGGACCCGCGTGCGGACGAGTTCGGATGGTGTGATGAGGCAATCGGACGCGCGGAGCGCGAGAGCCGCACGCCGGCTCTCGGGCACGTCCTCGTCCCCGAACCATTCCGTGAGAAGCGGCGCGCGCGACAGTGTTGCGCCGGTCTTGGCCGCGAGCGCGACCGACGACGGCGTCGGGTGGACGTGGACGACATCCGGGCGGAACCGCGCGAGCATGACCGGCAGGCGAACACAGAAGGAGGGGACGGTCGGCGAGACGGTGACGGCGCGGTACGTGACGCCGTCCCGTTCGCGCTGATTGTCGAACCCCGTCCACCACTGCGAACAGAACACGGTCACGTCGTGACCGGCATCGGCGAGTTCGGTAGCCACCCGCTCCAGCCGGGTCCGGCCCGCTGTGTCCCGGTACTGACTCGTCTCCATGGCGACGACCGCGACACGCATACAGGTGCGACGACGTGGCCGCTCAAAAATCCACCCGTTCGCGGTTGACGACGACAGATGGCGGATTGGCCGTCGGAACTGTCGTTCGACTGGATGTTTATTACAGCGACTCTGCAACGTGTCAGTGTATGAGCGATGATGACGACCTCGAAGCGGAAGTACGGGACCTCCGCGCCGAGGTCGATGCCCTCCAGACACGCATCACCGCCCTGGAATCGAAACTGGACACGGACCCGCCTCCGTCTGTCGGGGACGAAACTGCAACCACTGAAGCGGACACGGCGGCTCCCGAATCGGAGGCCACACCCGATTCGGGGACAGTACCAGAGACTGGCGAAACAGCCGACAGCGAAGCGCCTGTCGACGAGCGGAACTGGGAGCGCGACATCGGGATGAAGTGGCTCGGCGGGGTCGGCGGGCTCGCGCTGGTGGTCGGCGTTGTCTTCTTCATTCGTCTGGCCATCGAAGCGGGCTACCTCGGCCCGCTCGGGCGTGTGCTCACCGGCACAGCGGGCGGGCTCATACTGCTCGCGGGCGGTCGGTACGCCGCCGAGCGGCAGGGCTACGACCGATGGGGTCGGCTCGTCGCGGGGACCGGCCTCGCCATCGCGTATTTCAGCGTCTACGCGGCCTACGGTTTCGAGTCGTATCGAGCCGCCATCGGAGCGCCGCTGTGGGTGGTTCTGCTGGTCCTGACAGCTCTCGTGGCCGCCACAGCGGTTGTCTCGGTGCGGGACCACGCGCCGGCCGTCGCCGGCGAGGCGTTCCTGCTGGGTTATGTCACTTCCTACGTCGGGCTTGATTCTGGTTCCTTCATCGTCTCGCCGGCCTACGTCGTGCTTCTCACGGCCGGGCTGGTGACCATCGCCGCCGTCCGGCCGTGGAGTCGGCTCGTCCTCGGCAGCGTCCTCCCGGCCTACGTGCTCCACCTCGCGTGGCTGGAGCGGCTGGAGCCGCCAGAGGCAGTCGCCACCGCTGTTCTCGTCGCGACGTTCGCCGTCTACACCGCTGGTGTGTACGTGCTCCGTGCGAGCGACCGAACGGACCGATGGCACCGCCGGCTGGTGGAGGCGACGACCGGGCTCAACGCCGTGTTCGCCGTGTTGTTGCTGGAAGGCGTCGTTCGTCGCCTTCTCCCGACAGCGCCGGACGGGGTGGCTGTCGGCGCAGTCGGACTCGCCCTCGGCGGCGTCTACGCCGTCACCGAGGCGCGGTTAGGACAGCAGAACAGCGCGGCTGGGGTGCTTGCCGTCGTGCTACTCGCCGTCAGCGTCGTCCTCGCAGCCGACCCGTTCTTTGCGACCGCCGGGCTTCTCGTCCTGCTCTGTGGAGCGCTGGCGGTCGGGTCCCGCCGCGACGCGAGAGCGGTTCGGCTCGGCGGGCACCTCGTCGCTGTCGGGACCGTCGCCAAACTGCTCGCCGTGGACGCGACCGAATTACCGGCGTTCTCGCTCGCGGACCCGCTGGCGACCGCGATGGGGCGACCAGCCGCATACCTGCTGGGAATCGCGGTCTTCTACGCGCTCGGTCGGAGGTTCGGCAGCGCATCGGCGACGGTGCCAAGCACTGACCGCGAACTCTCGGTGGCTGCGCCGTACGCTTGGACGGCGTCCGGGCTCGCGGTGGTGCTTCTGGGACTGGAGCTTTCGGGGGCCGGGCTGTCGGTTGCGTGGGCGGTCCTGGGGCTCGCGTTCGTGGGGGTCGGCCTCGCGTTTGACGCCCGCAGTCGCCGTCTTCAGGGTGTCGTCGTCCTCGGTCTGGTGACGATCAAGGTGTTCCTCTACGACACGCAGGGGCTCGATACGCTCGCCCGGACTCTCTCGTTCCTCGTACTGGGTGGTATCCTCCTCGTCGCCTCGTACGCGTACGCCCGCTGGCAGGGTGAGGAGCCACTCAAGCGACTCTCTGGATAACAGCCGCCGCGTTCCGCTGAATCAGACCACGGCCGCCGCAAAGGGTTTTGCCGATCCCTCCCGTTCCTCCGGTCGTGACCGCGTACGACCTCTCGCGCTATCTGAACGTCCGCAGCGCCTACGGCAGTTCGTTCGCGCCGGACGGGACGCTCGCCTTCCTCATGAATACGACCGGCGTCGCACAGCTCTGGTCGCTGACGGAACCGCGGGGCTGGCCCGAGCAACAGACCTTTTATGACGACACCGTGAGCTTCGTCGACTACTCGCCCGAGCGCCAGGAACTCGTCTTCGGCATGGACGAGGGCGGGAACGAGCGGGCGCAGCTATACCGGCTCGACGCGGACGGACGCGTCCACGAACTCACCGAGATGCCCGACGCGAAACACCGCTGGGGCGGCTGGTCGCCCGACGGCGAACGGTTCGCGTTCGCGTCGAACCGCCGCGACGAAGCCGTCTTCGACATCTACGTGCAGGACCGCGACGCGACCGGCGACGAAGCGGAACTGGTCTGGGAGGGCGACGGCTGGCTCTCGGTGGGGGGCTTCTCGCCCGACGGAAAGCACCTGCTGGTCAGCGAAGCCCACTCCAGTTTCGACCAGGACATCTACGTGCTGGACATCGATAGCGAAGACCTCAGCCATCTCACGCCACACGAGGGGAAGATCAGGTACACGAGCGCATCGTGGGGACCGGAAGGCGATGCGGTGTATCTCGTCACCGACGCCGAGAGTGACACGCTCGAGCTGGCCCGCCTCTCGGTCGACGGCGACCTCGACATCGTGCGCTCGGACGACCAGTGGAACATCGACGGCGTCGCGCTGGACAAGGACAGCGGCCGGTTAGCGTACTCGCGCAACGTCGACGGCTACAACGAACTCACCGTCGGCGAACTGACGGGGCCGACGACCATCGAGACGTTCCCGACGCCGGACCTCCCAGGTGGGTTGGCTGGCGGCGTCTCCTGGGGGCCTGACGCCGAACGATTCGCCGTTAGCGTCACCGGACGGACAGTCAACACCAACGTGTTCGTCGTCGAGGCCGAAACCGGCGAGAGCGAACAGTGGACGGCCGCCTCGACGGCCGGCATCCCGCGCGAGACGTTCATCGAACCCGAGGTCGTCCGGTTCGACTCCTTCGACGGGCGGGAGATCCCGGCGCTGTTCTCGCTGCCGGCGGACGCCGCCGGGACGGCTGCTGCCGACAGCGATACGCCCGTCATCGTCGACATCCACGGCGGCCCGGAGAGCCAGCGCCGGCCGTCGTTCTCGGGCCTGACCCAGTACTTCCTCTCGCGGGGCTACGCCGTCTTCGAGCCCAACGTCCGCGGATCGACCGGCTACGGGAAGGCCTACACGCACCTCGACGACGTGGAAAAGCGGCTGGACTCGGTGAAGGACCTGCGGGCCGGCGTCGACTGGCTCCACGACCACCCGGCCGTCGACCCCGGCCGAGTCGTGGCGATGGGCGGGTCCTACGGCGGCTTCATGGTGCTGGCGGCGCTGACGGAGTACCCCGACCTCTGGGCGGCCGGCGTCGACGTGGTCGGCATCGCCAACTTCGTCACGTTCCTCGAAAACACCGGCGACTGGCGGCGCGAACTCCGCGAGGCCGAGTACGGCTCCCTCGATACGGACCGCGAGTTCCTCGAATCGATCTCCCCGATCAACAACGTCGACCGCATCGACGCGCCGCTGTTCGTCCTCCACGGCGCCAACGACCCCCGGGTCCCGGTCGGCGAGGCCGAACAGATCGCCGAACAGGCCGCAGAGCAGGGGGTTCCGGTGGAGAAGCTCGTCTTCGACGACGAGGGCCACGGCATCAGCAAGCGGGAGAACCGCATCGAGGCCTACACCGCTGTCGTCGAGTTCCTCGACGAGCACGTCTGAGCGTTCTCGACGGGAATCCGGAGACTGCGACGTTACAGAGTTTTTATAGGGGTGTTTCAAGCGGCGAAAACGTTCAGGCGGCTTTATGATGGTGCCGAAGCAGCGTTTCGTATGGAGATAGCCGAGCGCTCGCGAGCGCGGGTGCAGGAGCGCCTCGCCCGTCTCGAACAGGAGTTCGGCTCGACGCCGGTGGACCAGACCACCTTTTCGGTGGGCGCGGAGGCGTACCAGCGTGCCGTCGAGCGCTCACGGGAGGGACAGGTGGACGTCCACGCGTTCGTCCACAACGAGTCGGGCGACGTGTTGCTCAGCGACGCCGACGGGTCCTGGGAGATCCCGCAGGGCCAGACACAGGGGGCCGAGCGGCCGGCGACGGCGGTCGAGCGGGTCGTCTCGGAGACGGCCGGCGTCGCGTGTACGATACGGGACGCGGTGCGGGCCACTATCTGCGGGGTGCGAAACGAGACGGACCCGGACGACGAGACGGTGTACCGGCTCAGCATCGTTTTCGACGCCGAAATCAACAGCGCCGCGCTCGAAGACGGTGATGCCGAGACAGCCGACGATCCCGATGCATCGATTCGATGGGACGACCCGGGTGAGGTCGCAGTCGCGGAACTGGTTTAGATGACGCCGGTGACCGTCGCCGCTTCTATGGCCGCTTCTTCACTCATGCCGTCGCCGAGCACCGTGTAGCGGTCGCGGATCTGGTGGGCCGTCGTCAGCGCTTCGATCACGGTCTCGTCGTCGATGCCGAGGTCATCCGCCGTCGTCGGCGCGCCGATAGCCGACAGCGCGTCTCTGGCGTCCTTCCACTTGCCTTTCTGGCCGCTGTGGAGGTACTCGGTCATTATCGAGCCGACACCGACCTGGTGGCCGTGGAGCGCGCCGTTGGGGACGAGCCGATCCAGCTGGTGGGAAAACAGGTGTTCCGCGCCGCTTGCCGGGCGCGAGGAACCGGCGATAGACATCGCGACGCCGGAGGAAACGAGCGCTTTCACGACGATCCACGAGGACTCCTCCAGGCCCTGCTTTATCGAGTCGGCGCTCTCGACGAGCATCTCGGCAGTCATCTGGGAGAGCGCGCCGGCGTACTCGGAGTAGGGGACGTTCTTGAGCCGATGAGCGAGCTGCCAGTCCCGAACCGCGGTGTAGTTCGAGATGATGTCGGCACAGCCGGCCGTGGTCAGCCGCCAGGGAGCCTCCGCTAGTACCTCGGTGTCAGCGATGACAGCCAGCGGCGGTTCGGCGGCGACGCTGTGGCGCGTATCGCCCTCGGGGACAGAGCCCCGGCCGGAGACGATGCCGTCGTGGCTCGCGGCCGTCGGCACCGAGACGAAGCCCAGGCCCAGGTCGTCGGCCGCCATCTTCGTGATGTCGATGGCTTTCCCGCCGCCGACGCCCAGCAGGAAGCCCGCGTCGATCTCCGATGCGTAGTCGATGACCTGCTGCACGGCGTCGAAACTGGCCTCCTCGATGACGATCTCGGAGGGGTCGTACCCCTCGTCCTCGAACTGTGCGACGACCCGCTTCCCCGCGACGTCGTGTGGCGTCGGACTGGAGACGATGAGCGGCCGGCCGGTCAGGTGGAGTTCGCTGACGGCCTCGATTGTCCTGCCGAGGACGCCGTGCCCGACCACGACGTTCCGGGGCAGGCGGATCCAGGTGCGTTTCTCGAACATGGTTGCCTGTCTCCGGGCACGCGTGAAAACAGTTTAGGTGCGCGGTATCAGTCAGGGCGTCAAAAGCGCCCCGGCAGCAAATCTTTTGACAACTATCACACACCAGTTTTCCAAAAACAATTATTAACATCACTGTTTGGGTGCGCCTGTCATGACAAATGACACGACTGACGACGGCATGCGAGCGTCTCGGCGGACGTTCCTGAAAGCGACCGGTGTGGCCACGGCAGCGGCCGCGACCGGCGCAGGTGTTGGGACCGCCGCGGCGCAACCGGACGTCGATTCGCTCATCGGCGACCTCACACTGGAGCAGAAAGCGGCCCAGATGACACAGGTCGCGATCAGCTCCTTCGAGGCGGAGCCGGAGGAATCGAACGTCCCCGACAGCTTCGGGGTCGACACGGTCGGCGAGTACTTCAGCGAACTCGGCGTCGGGTCGATCCTCTCGGGTGGGGCCGAGCCGCCGAGCTTCGACGCCAACGCCGTAGTCCAGGGTATCAACGCCCTACAGGAGTACAACCTGGAGAACGCCGATCACGACATCCCGTTCCTCTACGGCGTCGACGCGACACATGGAAACGGCCTGCTGGAGGGTGCGACGGTGTTCCCCCAGCGGCTGAACATGGGTGCGACGCGAGACTTGAGTCTGATCGCAGAGGCCGAGCGCCATACGAGCGACTCGACGGCGTCGATGGGCGCACACTGGACGTTCGCACCCACGACGGATCTCCAGCGGGACCCCCGCTGGGGCCGCTTCTTCGAGGGCATCAGCGAGGACCCGAAACTCGAAGCGGATGTCTCACGGGTACGAGCACGGGCGCTAGAGGACGACGACCGGCTGACGGCGTGTGTCAAACACTTCGCGGCCTACTCCGTCCCGAACAACGGCAACGACCGCGCACCGGCCTCGACATCGCTACGTGACCTCCGGACGAACATCCTCCCGCCGTACCGGGAGGCACTGGAATCAGAGCCCGGCACGGTGATGGTCAACAGCGGCTCGATAAACGGGGTTCCGGCCCACGCCTCCCACTGGCTGTTGACGACGCTGCTCCGGGACACCTACGGCTACGAGGGGATGGTCGTCTCCGACTGGGACGACCTGAATCGGATGCTCACGAACCACGACTACGCGCCCGACTTCGAAACGGCGACCGAGATGGCGATCAACGCCGGCGTCGATATGTACATGATCGGCAACGGCGGCGACGCGCCGGGACCGGTCCAGTTCATCAACACCGTGGTCGGTCTCGTCGAGGACGGCGCGATTCCGATGGAACGCATCGACGAAGCGGTCCGACGGATCCTCGAACTGAAGAGCGATCTCGGCCTGTTCGAGCAGCCGACGGTCGACGAATCCCGTATCGGGAACGTGCTCGGCGGCGCACAGGAGACCGCCGAGACGATGGCCAAGGAGTCACTTGTCCTCTTGAAAAACGCCGAGGGCACACTCCCGTTATCCGGCGACGAGAGCGTCCTACTGACTGGGCCCGGCGTCGACGGCGACGGCAACAACACCCGCGCACTGATGCAACACGGCGGCTGGACGCTCGGCTGGCAGGGGGCCAGCGCCGGCGGTCCGTACCCGCGCCAGACCCTCCTCGAAGACGAACTGAGCGAGCGCGTCGGCAGTCTCACGCACGTGCCCACATCGTACGAGAACACCACCTGGTGGGCCGGCGAGGGCGACGGCGAGAACCAGCAGAGCGACGAGAACGGCAACTTCGACTTCACCGACGAGCAGCGGTCACAGGTCGAGTCGGCGGCCCCCGAATCCGACGCCGTCGTCGTCGTTATCGGCGAAGGAACCCACAACGAAGGCTTCGGCGACCGGGACGAACTGGTGCTCGACGAGTCCCAACAGGCGCTGCTGGATACCGTCGTCGAGTCCGCCGACGATTCGACGCCGATCATCGGCGTCATGCTCGCCGGCGCGCCCCGAGGGTCTCCGGAGACGTTCAGCCAGCTCGACGCCCTCCTGTTTGCCGGTCAGCCCGGCAGCGACGGCGGAGTCGCCATCGCCGAGACGCTGGTCGGCGAGTACAATCCGTCCGGGAAACTCCCGTTTAGCTGGCCCGAGAACGTCGGTACCACGCCCGTGCAGTACAACCGCTACGAGCCGACATCGACGGGTGGGACGGACAACACGGCCATCTTCGAGTACGGTCACGGCCTCTCGTACACCGACTTCGAGTACGGGAGTGTCGCGGTCACACAGCCGACCGTCGGCAACCCGGCCAATCAATCTGAGGTGACCGTCAGCGTCGAGGTGACGAACACCGGCGAGATGCCCGGCGAACACATCGTCGAGGTGTTCAACACCCAGTCCTACGGGTCGGTGCTCCAGCCGATGCGCCGCCTGCTCGGCTACGAACGCGTCTCACTGGACTCCGGCGAGTCGACCACAGTAGACGTGACGGCCGACCTGACGGCGCTGGAAGTCGTCCCCGGTGACGTGCTCGGCCTCGGGCCGAAAGTCGTCGAATCTGGCGAGTACGAACTCACTGTCGGCCAGGACGGCCCGACGACCACGCTGACCGTCCAGAACACGGCAAGCATCACCGATCCGGACCCCGTTCCGGGGCTCCCCGATGGATCTGGCGGCAACCCCGGACGGGGCAATGGAAACAGTGGGAACGGGAATAACGGCAACGGAAACAGCGGCAATGGCAATGGGAACGGGAATAGCAGCAACCGCGACCCGACGATGGAAGACGTCGTCGACCTCCTGGATGAGGTCCGACAGCGGTCCTGAGAAGATCGTCGCGGTCTAACACCGCCTGTTTCGGGGACAGCTCTGTCCCGGGGGCCACTACCCCGTACCGACACACTTCGGCCCGCTCCCACCCTTACTAATTATTATATACTTTCGATAATACTACCTGACACAGCAGCTCCGTGATTCGAGGCCACCCAGCACGCTCTGACCCGCTCATCATGCCTGACTCCACACGCCAACCCAACGCGGCCGTTCGGGACCGACTCCAGCAGTACGGCCTCTCCGAGACAGAGGCCGAAACGTACCTCGCCGTCGTCGAAAAGGGACCGGCGACGGCTCGAACAGTGGCTGAGACGGCAGGGGTCTCCAAGAGCTACGTGTACGACATCTGTGAGTCGCTGGCCGCGAACGGCTTCGTCACCGTCGACGACCACCGGACGCCGACAGTCATTCGTGCCACGCCCCCGTCGGAGGCCTTCGGAACGCTGAGACGCGAACTCGACACGCTGGAGACGGCGGTGCAGACCCGGTACGAGAACAACTCGGCCGACGACAACTCCTTCGAGGTGGTCAAATCCAGACCGACCATCATCAAGCGCCTGAAACAGCACATCGAAGCCGCCGAATGCGAGGTCGTGCTCCAGGTCCCGGCCCGTCGGCTCCCGGAGATCCGCGACACGCTCCGCCGTGCCCGCGAGCGGGGTATCCTCGTGCTCCTGACGCTGTCGAGCTACGACGTGGCAACGACGGAACTGGAACTGGAGGGCATCGCCAACGCCGTCCGTCTCGGCCTCGACGGCGCGCCCTCGTTGCTTGCGACCGACCAGCAGCGCGGGTTCGTCTCTCCGTCGACGATGCTCAGCTGGGACCACGATGAGACGAACGCGATCACGTTCACGCAGGAGGCGGTGGCGGCGGTGTTAGTCGGTTCCTACCTGGGCAATTACTGGCCGATAGGCGAGGAGGTCCTGGTTTCGCGGACCCCATCGCTTCCGGCCCGGTACGACATGTTCCGTCCCGTCGTGTTCACGACGACACTCGCGCTCCGGGCCGGTGAGTCCGTCGTCGCCGACCTGTATGCGCGGCCGACAGGCTCCGACGACGACTTCGAAGTGATATCCGGCGAGGTGATCGATGTTCGACAGAACCTCGTCGAACCACACAACAGCGATTTCGGGTTCGAGAACTCGCTGGTCGTCGACACCGGACAAGGCCGCATCACCGTCGGCGGATACGGCGCGTTCTTAGAGGACTACGAGGTCAAGCACACGACGCTCCGCCGGGCGTAGTGATCACCCGGTCAGGCGGTCGATGAGCGTCGCTTCCGTGTCCCGGTCAGGTCCGAACTCCCGGCCGGTTCGGTCGTTCTCCCGATGTTCGGCAACGGTGACGGCCAGCGCTGTCTCGTGGGGGGTCGACGACCAGCCCAGGTCACGGAGCTTCGCCGTCGACAACAGATGCGGCGAGTCGCGGTAGATGGGGAAATCGTCAGGGTCCAGCCCCGCCGCCGCGAGTTCGCGTTCGCCGACGCCGATTGTCTCGACGTCCGTCTCGTGGACCCTGGCGAGCAGACCGATCCACTCCCGGAGCGTCGGCGCGTGCTCGTCGCCGACGTTGTAGGCCTCGCCGGCCGTCCCCCGCTCCGCGACGAGTCGGAGCGCACTCGCCACGTCCTCGACGTAAGCCATCTGCCAGAGGCTGAGGCCGTCGCTGGGAACGACGACTTGGTCGTACTCAGCCACCCGGTCCACCCAGTAGGCGAACCGCTCGGTGTAGTCGTGGGGGCCGTACACAACGGTCGGCCGGACACTCATCGCCCGGACGCCGTCCTCCGCGGCGGCGAACACCTCGCGGTCGCCTCCGGCTTTTCGGGGACCGTAGGTCTCCGCGCTGTCGGTTGTGGCCTGCTCGGCAGTACAGCCTGCAAGCGGCGTCTCCCCCTCCCGTTTGGGCGTTCGTTCGACGCCGTAGGCCGCGCCGCTTGAGACGTACACATACGCCTCGGCGTCGGCGAACACGTCAGTCGCCACTCGGACATCCTGGGGGAAGTACGCCACACAATCGACGACCACGTCCGGGTCGACCCGCTCGCGAGCGGTTTCGAGTGTGTCCCGCTCGTTCCGGTCGCCCTTGATGTGGGCGACATCGGAGTTCGCGAACGGATTCGAGTGCTGGCCGCGGGTGAGCATCGTCACGTCGTAGCCCGCGTCGCGGAACTCAGTGACTGTGTGCCGGCCGATGAACCGACCGCCGCCGATGACGAGGACGCTGTCCATAGCTATGCCTGGTCCGGCGGCATCAAAAAACGGCACGTCGAAATCAGCTAGCCGTCTCCGATAGCGAAGGCTCAGTCGTCAGTGGAGGCGGCGAAATCCGCTTCAGTGGCTTCGGCGCTCGGCGCGGCCTTGGCCGGCGGCTCGTTGCGCACGTCGTCGCGCTCGCGGTCGGCGATGACCTCGGCGTAGGCGTCGGGCATCACCTTCGTGAAGTTCTCTACTTCGGCGTCCCAGTTCTCGAGCAGTTCCGCCGCGCGGTCGGAGTCCGTGTAGGCGGCGTGGTTCTCGACGAGTCGGGTGATCATCTGGCGGTCCTTCCCTTCGAGGGAGTCCGACAGCGACACCATGCCGGTGTTTGCCTTCTCCGCGAAGGTGCCGTCGGCGTCGTAGACGTAGGCGACGCCGCCGGACATACCGGCCGCGAAGTTCTTGCCCGTCTCGCCCAGCACGACGATGGCACCGCCGGTCATGTACTCACAGCCGTGGTCGCCGACGCCCTCGACGACGCCTTTGACCCCGGAGTTGCGGACGGCGAAGCGCTCGCCGGCCATGCCGTTGACGTAAGCCTCGCCCTGGGTCGCGCCGTACAGCGCGACGTTGCCGATGACGATGTTCTCCGTCGGGTCGAAGGGGGCGTTGTCCGGCGTGTTCAGGATAAGCTTCCCACCGGAGAGACCCTTGCCGACGTAGTCGTTGGCCGTCCCGGTCAGCTCCATCGTCACGCCCTGTGCGAGGAACGCGCCGAAGGACTGGCCGGCCGTGCCGTCGAAGTCGACCCGGATGGTGTCGTCCGCGAGGCCGTCGCCGCCGTGCTCGCGGGAGATGCGGTTCGAGAGCGTCGCCCCGACCGCGCGGTCGACGTTGTTGATCTCGGTGTCGATAGCGACCGGGTCACCTTGGTAAATAGCGTCCTCGGCGGCGTCGATGAGGTCCCAGTCGAGCTGTTCGTCCACCTCGTGGGTCTGCTCGCGCTGCTTGTAGCGGCCGTCGTTGTCGGCCGGCTCCGCGATGACTCCAGAGAGGTCGAGCTTCTGGGCCTTCGGCTGGGACACGTCGTCGCGCTGTGCCAGCACGCCCGGTCGGCCGACCATCTCCTCGACGGTCTCGAAGCCGAGTTCGGCCATGATCTCGCGCAGTTCCTGGGCCACGAACGTCATGTAGTTGATAACGTGCTGTGGCTCGCCGGGGAACCGCTCGCGGAGGTTCTCGTTCTGCGTGGCGATGCCGACCGGGCAGGTGTTCTCGTGGCACTGCCGGGCCATCACACAGCCGGAGGTGACCAGCGACGCGGTCCCGAAAGTGTACCCTTCAGCACCGAGCAGGGCGGCGACGGCCACGTCGCGGCCGGTCTTCATGCCGCCGTCGGTGGTGACTTTGATGCGCGACCGCAGGCCGGTCGCTCGGAGCATCTGATTGGCCTCCGAAACACCGAGCTCCCAGGGGAGGCCGGCGTTCTTGATGGAGGTCTTCGGCGACGCGCCGGTCCCGCCGTCGTGGCCCGAGATGTGGACCACGTCGGCGTTGGCCTTGGCGACGCCGGCCGCGATAGTCCCGATGCCATCCTCGGAGACCAACTTGACGTTGATGTCGGCCTCGGGGTTCGAGGCCTTGAGGTCGTGGATGAGCTGTTTGAGGTCCTCGATGGAGTAGATGTCGTGCAGCGGCGGCGGCGAGATGAGGCCGACGCCCGGCGTCGCGTACCGGACGTGGGCGATCATCTCGTTGACCTTCTTGCCGGGCAGGTGGCCGCCCTCGCCGGGTTTCGAGCCCTGCGCCATCTTGATCTGTAGCTCGTCCGCCGACGCGAGATAATCGGAAGTGACGCCGAAGCGGCCGGACGCGACCTGCTTGGTCAGACACTCCTTCTCGGTGCCGAACCGTTCGGGCGGTTCGCCGCCCTCGCCGGTGTTGGCGTTGGCCCCGAGCCGGTTCATCGCGATGGCGTTGTTCTCGTGCATCTCGGGCGATAGCGACCCGAGCGACATCGCCGCGGTCTCGAACCGTTCGACGATGTCCTCGACCGGCTCGACGTCCTCGATGGGGATGGACTCGCGGTCGGAGTCGAACTCCAGCAGGCCGCGCAGCGTCTGGAGCTCCTCGTTCTGGTCGTTGATCAGTTCGGCGAACTCCTTGTACGTGTCGTAGTCGCCCATGCGGACGGCCTGCTGGATCTTGCCGACCGTGTTGGGGTTCCACTGGTGGTGGATGCCGTTCGAACGGAACTCGTACTCGCCCTGGCGGGGCATGTCCGGCTCCTCCTCGCTCCAGGCGATGTCGTGGCGCTGCGTGAGGTCGTCCTCGATCTCCTCGATGCCGATTCCCTCAGTCCGGGAAGTCGTCCCCTCGAAGTACTCGGCGACGAAGTCCGAGGAGAGGCCGACGGCCTCGAAAATCTGGGCACCCTGGTAGGACTCGACCGTGGAGATGCCCATCTTGGCCATCGTCTTCAGGAGGCCGTCCTCGACGGCGGTGATGTAGGCGTCGATAGCGTCGGCCAGGTCCGCGCCGTCCGGTCCGGCGACCAGGTCCTCGATGGTCTGGTAAGCCAGGTAGGGGTTGACCGCGCCGGCCCCGTAGCCGATGAGCGTCGCGAAGTGATGGACCGCCCGCGGGTCGCCGGACTCGATGACGAGCCCGACGTGGTTGCGGAGGCCGTTGCGGACGAGGTGGTGGTGGACGCCACCAACCGCGAGGAGGCTCGGGATCGGCACGCGGTCCTCGCTCGCTGTCCGGTCAGAGAGCACGATGATATCGTGTTCCTTGGCAGCGGCGTCGGCCTCGGCTCGCACGTCCTCGACAGCCTGGCGGAGGTCACCGTCTTTCTCGTAGGTGATGTCGAGGACCTTCGTTGACATGTCGTTCGCGTCCAGGTCCTTGATCGACGCCGTCTCCTCGTCGGTCAGGATCGGCGAGTCGAGGACGAGCTGGCGGGCGTGGTCCTGGCTCTCGTCGAGCATGTTCCGCTGGAAGCCCAGCCGCGATTCCAGCGAGGTGACGAGCTCCTCGCGGATGTAGTCGAGCGGGGGGTTCGTCACCTGGGCGAACAGCTGCTTGAAGTAGGTGAAAAGCGGGCGGTTGAACTGCGAGAGTACCGACAGCGGCGTGTCGTCGCCCATGGAGCCGACGGGGTCCTTGCCTTTCTCGGCCATCGGCTCGATGAGGTGGTCGACCTCGTCGTACGTGTAGCCGTACATGGCCTGATGACTCCGGAGCGCGTCAGTGGGGTCGCGGGGCGCGTTGTCCTCGCGGTCGGCGACGTCGCCGAGATCGACCTGTTCCTCGGCGACCCACTCGCCGTACTTGTCGTCGGTGATGTCGTCAAACACTTCGGCGTCAGGGATGACACGCCCTTCTTCGGGGTCAGCGAGGAAACACTGGCCGGGCTGGAGCCGGCCGCGTTCCTGAATCTCGCTGGCGTCGTGTTCCAGCGCGCCGGCTTCCGAGGACATCACGAGCGTGTTGTCCTCCAGCACGTCGTAACGGCACGGGCGGAGGCCGTTCCGGTCCAGCACGGCACCGATGCGGTCGCCGTCGGTGGCTGCGACGAGCGCCGGGCCGTCCCAGGGTTCGACCAGCGAGGCGTGGTAGTCGTAGAAGTCACGCCGGTCGCCGGTCACGTCGTTCATCTCGCCGCGCCAGGCTTCTGGAATGAGCATCCGCAGCGCGTGGGGGAGGTCGCGACCGCCCTGGAGCAGGAGTTCGAGCGCGTTGTCGACGCTCGCAGTGTCTGACTGCTCGGGGTCGTCGATGATCGGTTTGATCTTCTCCAAGTCGCCCTCGAACTCGTCGCTCTGGATGTCAGTCTCCCGAGCGCGCATCCAGTTGATGTTGCCCTGGATGGTGTTGAACTCGCCGTTGTGGATGATACGGCGGTACGGATGAGCGAGGTGCCACGCGCCCAGCGTGTTCGTCGAGAAGCGGGCGTGGACCATCGCGAACGTCGACTGCATCCGCTCGTCTTCGAGGTCAGGGTAGTAGTCTTCGAGCTGTTCGGCCTTGAGCAGGCCCTTGTACACCACCACATCGGTTGCGAGAGAGACGACGTAGAAGCGCTCGTGACCCGGCGGTTTCTCTTCCTCGACGGTGTTTTCGAGCGACCGACGGCCGACGTACAGCTGGTTCTCGAAGGCGTCGCCGGTCTTGCCCGTCGCGGAGGTGACGAAAAACTGAACGATGGCGGGCTCCGATTCCAGCGCCGTCGCGCCAAGGTCGCTGTTGTCTGTGGGAACGTCGCGCCAGTCGAGGACATCGAGGCCCTCCGCGGCGAGTTCCGCCTCGACGAGATCTTTCAGGCTCTCCGCGACCTCGTCGTCGTCCTTCGGGAGAAAGAGCGTGCCGACGGCGTACTCGCCGGCGGGCGGCAGGTCGGCGTCGACTTCGTCGGCGAAAAACTCGTGTGGAATCTGGAGCATGATGCCCGCTCCGTCGCCCGTGTCCTGCTCGGCACCTGTTGTCCCTCGATGTTCGAGATTGTCGAGGAGTTCGAGTCCGTCCGATACAACCCAGTGGTCGCTCTGGCCGTCGAGGTCCATGACGACCCCGACACCACAGTTCGACCGCTCGTCCGTAGGATCTGCAAGCCCGGCTTCGCCTGCAGAGAGACCTGTCTGTCGCTCAACCATGTGTTTCACGCCTAGGTATGCCACTATAAGAGGGTAATCCTAATGGTATTAGTGTTGTTTAACCCCACATTAAGGCATATATATTTATAACGATTGTTCGATTTGTATCATGGTTTATAAGCGGATGTCCGCAGGCTGGCGGTTCACATGGTGTTCAGCCGAGCATCGGCGCAGCCGACTGCTCGATACCCGAAACGTAGGCAGTCATGTCAGTAGTCGTCAACATTCCGACCACACCTTCCGTCTCGTCGACGACAGGGAGGTGGTGGACACCGTGGTCCAGCATCAGGGTTGCGGCCGTCTCGACGGGGTCGTTTGCCGTCACTGTAACCAGGTCCGTCGTCATGAATTCGGAAACGTCTAGGCCGGTCGTATCGCCACCCTTTGCGGCGATTTCGACGAAATCAGTCGAGGTGAGAATCCCCGACAACTCCCCGTCGGCGTCGACGACAACGACGGAACTGATGTTCTCGTCGATCATTCGTTTGGCGACCGCTTTCGCGTTCGCGTTGGCGGCAACAGTGGTTACAGGCGATGACATAATTCGTCCGACAAACACGTCGTCCATGGCAGTCGATAACATGGGACGTGATATAACCGTGTTGGTTCCGGATATCTATCGATTCCAGTGACAGAGAAATATATAAGGTCTTAATATATTTCCTCGGCCGGTGTATGTACGCCGCCTCGTCAGACTCACTTCCGTCCCCGGGGGCGAACTCTAACTGGTCGGTGCCGACAGGACTGCTGACCCCGCACTGATGACCAGAATGTCCGGCACAACTACGGTACCCACGACGGTATCTGTTCGCCGTTTGGCGTTTGTATGACTGTAGTCTGACGGCGATTTATATACATAGGGACAGCAGTGCTCATCGGGGGCACGGAGAAAAATGTCACACGCTCCCCGACCCCATCCTTCCTTCGGTCGGTAGTCATCTATCACAGTCGCTTGTCTGGCGAACGTACATTAAGAGCGTCGTATAAAAAAGTCAAACAGAAGCCGATGCGGTTCCGGACCGATTGCCGGGAGCGGACCTCAGTAGCTCTTCGCGAAGTACGCCGTCTCCTCGGCGTCCTCGCCACAGATAGCGCAATCGTCGTGAATCGGCTCTTCGTCGCGGTCAAGCGGGACCATCACGATCTCGGCCGCGATAGCGTCCTTGATCGGTTCCTCGCAGTCCTCGTCGCCACACCAGCCACACTTCACGTAGCCGCCGTGCTGACCGATGGTGCCCAGGATCTCCTCGCGGGACTCGGCCTCGCGGATTTCGCCCTCCAGCGTCTCCTCGGCGCTGGCGTACAGTTTGGCGTGGACGGTGTCGAGGTGCTCCTCGACCGTCTCGGCGATGCCCTCGCGGTCGACCGTGGCGTTCTCGCCGTCGGGGCGGTGGACGAGCGTCGCCTCGCCGTCCTCGACCTCGTGGGGGCCGATCTCAATCCGGAGCGGGACGCCGTGGAGTTCGTGCTCGTTGTACTTGAAGCCGGGATTGCGGTGTTCGCGGTCGTCGAGTTCGACGCGGACGCCGGCCTCGTCGAGTTCGGCGGCGAGGTCGGCGGCGTAGTCGATCACTTCGTCCTTGTTCTCTTCCTGCCAGATGGGGACGACCACGACCTGATCCGGCGCGAGCGCGGGCGGGAGCACGAGCCCCTGGTCGTCGGAGTGAGTCATGATGAGCGCGCCCATCGCGCGCCAGGACAGCCCCCAGGAGGTCGTGTGGGCCGTGTTCTCCTCCTCGTCGGCGTCGGCGTAGGTGATGTCGAACGCCTCACCGAACGAGGTCCCGAGGTAGTGGGAGGTGGCGGCCTGCACAGTCTTGCCGTCCGGCATCAGCGTCTCGATAGTCGTCGTGGTGTGTGCTCCGGGGAACTTGTCGTGGGGCGGCTTCCGTCCCTTCAGCGGCGGCATCGCCATGACCTCCTCGTAGAGGCGGGCGTACTGGTCCAGGCGGGTCATCGTCTCCTCCCACGCGCCGTCCTCGTCTGCGTGGGCAGTGTGGCCCTCCTGCCAGAGGAACTCCTTGGTGCGGAAGAACGGCTTCGTCTCGGTGGCCTCCCACCGGACGACCGAACACCACTGGTTCAGCCGCATCGGGAGGTCCCGGTGCGAGCGGGTCCACTGGGCCATGAACGGCGCGATGATGGACTCGCTGGTGGGCCGGACGGCGAGGCGCTCTTCGAGTTCGTCGTGGCCGCCGTGGGTCACCCACGCGACCTCAGGGTCGAACCCCTCGACGACGTCTTTCTCCTTCTCCAGATAGCTCTCGGGGATGAACAGCGGGAAGTAGGCGTTCTGGACGCCGGTGTCCTTGAACCAGCCGTCGAGGTTGTTCTGGATCCGCTCCCAGATGGCGTAGCCACGTGGGCGCGTGACGATGAACCCGCCCATGGGGGCGTAGTCCGCGAGGCCGGCCTTCTGGACGACCTCGGCGTACCACTCGCCGGGTGAATGCTCCTTGCTCTCGGTGATGCCGAGTTCCTGCTCGCCACTCATTAGGTGTGTCGTGGCCCACGGCGCTAATAAACTCCCCGAAGGGTGGTGGGACTGGCGCGCCGATCGGACAAGTTCTGCGTCGTGTTCCACGGCACCGGGCCCATCGGTCGGTCTCAGGCCCGCATCGCTCGAATGCTGAGTTCGTCGCCGGGCTCCGGATTACCGAAGGCCGCCGCCGCGGACCCGCCGCGAAGGAACAGCTCCTGATACGGGTCGCCGCCACCTGCCGACCCCGGGACGATAGCGAGGGACCCCTCCGGAACGTCCGATACAGCAGCCCTGACAACGACCTCACGGGACTCACCGTTGAGTTCGACAGCGACTGTGTCACTCCCCGGTTCGAACTCAGAGTTCCGGATAGAGGTCTTGACGTTCCCGTACCCGTCGACGTGACAGACCACGGAGTCGGGCGGGGCCGGCACGTCGTCGAGGGACCGCTCCGCACCGAGCGACGAGCGGTTCCCGTTCGCGATCTCGGCGACCCGACGCGGGAACACGTCCCGCGAGCGGAACTGGCCGGTGTCCGCCGGGAGCTCGATTTCGCGGAAGACCGTCGCACGGTCGGCGATAAACGAGAGGTTGTGGCCCGCGTCGACGGCGACGACGGGGACGCCGTTGTCCAGTTCGAGATAGCACAGGGGGCCGCCTGTGTCCGCCCGCTCAGGCGTTGACTCCGTGGTCCGTGGCGCGGTGTTCGAGTAAATCAGCAGGTCGTCGAACGGGGGGTTGTGGACGCCGAGCTGTGCGATCCAGAACCCGGTAGCGACCGTCGAGAACGGTTGGACTTCGGTCGACTGAACGGAGATGGTCGGGTCTGCGGCGGTGAGTCGGTGGACGACCTCTGAAAAGGCCGGGTCGGCCGGGCCGTAGTCCGCGATGAGATGGACGAACGTGCTCATGTAAGGCTCCGGTCGCTACCACGTCGGTGACCCTGTATAATCTTGCGCCTTGGTAACAGAGCAAGCGTCGTCGAACGCACTCGGCGACGCCGACACTCAGGCACCGATGGTCGTCAGCGAGGCGATGGAGTCGGCAACGCGGCGTTCCATCCCCGTCCCGGTGAATCCCGGTGCGGGGTCGACAGCCTGCGCGTAGAACTCCGATTCGCTCTCGACGAACTCGACGCAGAGTGCCCGCGCACCGAAGCGGTCCAGCAACTCCCGGACGCGGGCCGCGAGCGTCACCTCGACGGTTTCCTCGCTGATGACGTGGTCCAGTCCAGTGACTTCCGACCGGACCTGAATCGCTCGTAGATGGGTTTCGCGGCCGTCGTTGACGGCGAAGTACTTGTACTCGACCGGTTCCTCCCGAACACAGGCCTGGTAGAAATCGCCCTCGTCGCTGTCGGCCGGCACACCGTCCCAGGAGTAGCGGGTCCGAGCGATGTAGTCGCAGTCGGGCTTTTCGAACCAGATGGTCGGTACCTGACAGCCGACCTGTTCCAGCCCGTGAAGGGCGACGAGTCGGCAGGACAGCGCCGTCGTCGGCAGGAACCCGTTCCACGTTTCGACCCCGACTCTGTCGGCGTAGCGAAGGGCGCTGAACGATTCCGGCCGGAGCGTTGTGTTGACGAGCGCGGCCAGGTCGTCGATATCGGCTTCGGACACCGGGTTTCCGGGGCGGAGGAACTGGACGTCGAACCCCCGAGCGGAGAGCCGTTCTGCGACGGCACCGAACACCGGATGCTCTGGCTCGCAGATGAAGCCGATGCAGTCCATACCGCCACGTCTCAGCGGTCCGATAAAAAAGTCGCGCAAAACCGAACCACTGAGGGGTATTGGCTTCGAACCGAGACTGTGATGAAACTACCCAGTGTGGGTGGTTATTTCGGCGGCGAGACTTGGGACATCGCCGCCGTCGTCGTCCTCTCTGCCGTGGCCGTGGCAGTCCTGTGTGGACTCGCCGTAACCGCCTACCGACAGCGCAGGACGCGTCCGTATCTGTTGATTGCGCTGGCACTCACCGCGCTGTTCGCCCGGCCACTCATCGCGCTGCTGTCCGGGTTCTCACTGGTATCAGCACCGACACACCATTTCCTCGAACACGCGCTCGATACCCTCTTTGTCGTCCTCGTCCTCGGCGCAGTGTACTACGCCCGGACGGTCGAGAAACGCCTCGACGAGGAGGGACTATGAGCGACACCAGAGCCCGCATCTACCGGCACATCGAGTCCCATCCGGGCGTTCACTTTCGGGAACTAACCCGGGCGCTGGACCTCGCAACGGGACAGGTGCAGTACCACCTGGCCCGACTTGACCGCATTACCAGCGAGTCGGTCAACGGACGTACGCACTACTACACGGCGTCGTTCGGCCCCTGGGAGCGCCACGCCATCGCCTTCCTCCGGCGAGAGACGGCGAGAGATATCCTCGTTACGCTCATAGGGCGCGGGGCGGCCCGCCCCAGCGAGGTGACCGACCACCTCGATATCGCCCGGAGCACGCTCGAACACCACCTCGATGGCCTGGTCAAATACGATATCGTCGAAAAGCGCCGAGACGAGGGACGGGTGACGCTGGCGCTCTGTCGGCCTGACCTGACGGTCGAACTGCTCGCGGCGGTCGATCCCACAGTCCCGGACCGACTATCGGACCGGTTCACCCGCTTACTCGATCAGCTTTTCGAGAGCGGGTAGCACGACGACCGTACGGCGGAGCCACCGCTTTCGAGTCCCGTACCACAACCCAATTGCACGGGCAGTCCCTAGGGCGGGTGATGACTGAACGCGGGATCTCCCGACGCGAGTTCGCCAAGAGCGCCGTCGCCATCGGCGGCACCGCGGCGCTGGCCGCCTGTCTCGACCGCGGGTCGGGGACGGTGCCCGAGGGGACCGACGACCCCTCGTCGCTGCCGGAGCGCCAGCACGCCTGGAACGAGGTGCTGGCGACTGACGACGCGGGGAACCACCGCCTGTCGCGCCATCACGTCCTTCTACTGCTGGATTACACCGCCGACGGGACGCCGACTGATGCCGACCGCGAGCAGGTCGAGACGGCGCTTCGAGACCTCGAACAGGCCTACGAGTGGAGTAACGAGGGGCTGCTGTTCACGCTCGGGTACAGCCCGGCCTACTTCGACCGCTTCGAGTCGGACCCGGCCGGTGTCGAGCTGCCCGACCCGGCAGCGCTCGCTCCCTTCGAGGACCCCGAGCTCGACACGCCCGACGCCCTGCTGCACCTCGCCAGCGACGACGAGCGGGTCGTTATCGAGGCCGAAGAAGCGCTGAAAGGCAATCGAGAGGCCGCGAACGACCACGAGATGACTACAACTTTCGAGGGCGTCCTGCGCGAGGCGGAGCGCCGGACGGGATTCGTCGGGGCCGGCCTCCCCGCCGAGCACCAGGATGCGGACGGGATTCCGGATTCCGAGCCGGTCCCCGAGGAGGCCCCGCTGTTCATGGGGTTCAAATCCGGGTTCGAGGGCAATCAGGCGTCCGAGGACCGCGTGACGGTCGACTCGGGGCCGTTCGCCGGCGGCGCGACCCAGCACCTCTCGAAAATCCGGCTGCAACTCCAGCAGTGGTACGAACAGGACTCCCGGGACCAGCGCGTCTCGAAGATGTTCTGTCCGGCCCACGCCGCCGAAGACAAGGTCGAGGGAGTCGGCGAGAACCTCGGCACAGACAGCGGTATCGACGAGTGTCCCGAGGACGTGGTCGACAGCGGCCGCCGAGAGGGTGTCGTCGGCCACTCGCAGAAGCTCTCATGCGCCAGGGACGACGACTCGCCGTTGCTCCTCCGCCGCGATTTCGACTCGACCGACGGCGGCGAGGCGAGCGTCCACTTCCTCTCGCTACAGCGGTCTATCGCCGACTTCGTCGAGACGAAACAGGCGATGAACGGGACCGACGTGGCCGAGGACTCCGCCGTTGGTCAGCGGGTGAACAACGGCATCCTCCAGTACATGACGGTCAGACGACGCGGGAACTACCTGCTCCCGCCGCGCTCGCTACGGGCGCTCCCACCGGCCGACCCAGCCTGAGTCGACCCGGATGTCAGGACACCGAGTCGCGGTTCTCGACTGACTCACGAGCGAGGGCGTCAGCGCTGACGCTGTAGCGGTACGACTGGGTGAAGTAGTCGGATATCGGGCCGTCCGTCGCCGTTGAGCCGGCCGGCGGGTCAGTCGTCGAAGACCCCGTGCACGTGACGACGGCATCGTACCCCCACGACCGCTCGGTAACGTTGTCGACGCGGCAGCCGAGGGTCATCTCGGTGTGTTCGCCCTGCCACAGACCGTTGTAGACACTCCGGTACTGGTACTCGAACACGAACTCACGGACTGAGGACTCGTTCAGTGTCGCGGGCCGGTCGGGCGGGTCCTTCGGACCGTCTCGGAACTCGACGGTCCCCGTTGGGGGCGGAGCGGTCGTCGCTGCTTCTTCCGGGGCCGGTGACCCCGGCGACGGCGCACCGAAACAGCCTGCGGTTAGGACGACGAAACAGAGGACCGCAATGCGGGCAATTGTGGAGGGCACGGCCGGAACTGCACCGGCCGATGGCAAGTCTCTTGTGCCGTTTAGGTCTCGCCGCGACATTCGGCTATCGTACCAGAACGGTCTTTCAGATGAGGTTCCAAAGGCGGTCCATGAATCGCCGACAGTTCCTCGCCAGTGCCGGCCTCGCCGGCACGACGGTCCTGGCGGGGTGTGGCTCTCTGAGTTCCCAGTCGACGCGCGCACCCCCGCTGGTCGAGAACCGCCCCGACGCCACGTACCGCCCCACCCACGCCGAGGAGATGGGGATGGCCGGGATGGCGCAGGCGGGCGACTACATGGTCGGGCTGAGCTACTCTTTTCCCCACCGCTTCTGGACGGTAACCGGGACGACAGCCGAGAAGGTCGATATCCGGAGCGAGGACAGCATCCACCTGATGGCGACCATCTGGGACCCCGAGACCGAGATGGTGCTCCCGGTTTCTGCCGGCCTCTCGATCACCATCGAGCGCGACGGCGAGACGGTCGCCGACAAGTCCCCGTGGCCGATGATATCCCAGAACATGGGCTTTCACTACGGCGACAACTACGCCCTCGACGGGGACGGCGTCTACCAGCTCTCGGTCCGCGTCAACGGGATGGGCGAACGCCGACTGGGGGCCTTCGACGGGCGGTTCGGCGAGGCCGGCGAGGCCACGGTCGAGTTCGACTTCGCACAGAGCACCCGCGACCAGCTCTCCTTCGAGGAGTTCCCGGACTCACAGGGCGAACGCGCGGCGGTCGACCTGATGAACATGGACATGATGCCGACCTCGCAGGTCCCCGAAGTGTCGTCTCTGCCCGGGACAGTTCTCGGGACGGACAAAGGAAGTGACGGCGTGTATGCCGTCACGTGGCTCCGGGACGCTGCGTTCCTCGCCGACGGTGAGTCATATCTGGCCGTCTCGGCTCGGACGCCGTACAACCGCGTTCCCCTCCCGATGATGTCCCTCGACGGGAGCGTTGAGGCCGACGGCGAACAGGTGTTCGATGACGCGCTGACCGCTGGGGTCCATCCCGAACTCGGGTATCATTACGGCGCAATCGTCGAGACAACAGCCCAAGAGCCGTCTGTCGGTGTCGAAGTCGTTGCCCCGCCACAGGTGTCCCGCCACGAGGGGTACGAGACGGCGTTCCTGACGACGCCCTCGTTCTCGTTTTCCGGGGGTTGACCACCTCGGACAGTCGTTCGGTTGCGAGAGGACCACGGCTCACTCCACGGCGAACGGACTCTCCGTCTGTTGCCACGGCCAGCCTGGAGCCCGCGTCTGGACCCCGGCCGCGAGCGCGGCGTCGAGGTCGTCAGCGCCGGCCGACTCCGTATCGTCCCCGTGGGTCCGAACGTCCGCGACGTGGAAGGTCGCCTCCGCGAGCAGCCGAAGCGGTTGCTCACCGGCGATCATGGCTGCCAACTCGCGGCCGAGGAGTTCGTCGACGATGAAACCCGGGTAATCGCCTGTAACGTCCAATTCTCGGAGCAGACGGACCAGCGCGGCGACGTTGACCGCACGGTCGCCGTCGGCGAACACCTCGTCAATGGCGGCCGTATAGGCGTCGTCTGTGAGCGCCTCGACGTCAACGTCGAACTGGGACCCGAGATGGGCTCGCGTTTCGTTTACCAGCGGGACGACGTCGCCACGACGGTCCAGTACCCATTCGTACTCTTCGCGGACTGTGTCCGGCGTCAATCGCATGGCGGTGTCTCACACGGAGTGCGTTTACCGCTTGTGGGCACACAGCACGTGACTGCGGTCCGGCCCCTGACCTCCGTATTGCGAAGGCTTTTATAACACGAGGGGAATACTGAGAAATAGAGGACGGTTTTCCGGACATCTCTCCACGTCCGGAGGCAACTCACCGATAACTGATGACTTTATTAGAGAGCGTACATCCCGCGGCACCAGGTCGGCCCGCACCAGCCGTGGACGGCCCCGCTACCGGGATGACACCCCGTTTTGAGCTATGAGCACTGTAGACAAGCAACTCGAAGACGTGAAGGCAACGATCGACGACGAAGTCCCGCGCCGTATTTCCGTCTCGGATGTCACGTACGAGGGACCGGAACTCGTCATATACACGCGGGACCCGAAGGAGTTCGCCGCGAACAGCGATCTCGTTCGCCGGCTCGCGTCGAAACTCCGCAAACGTATCACGGTCCGCCCGGACCCGGACGTGCTGGCCCCGCCAGCCGAGGCCGAAGAGGCGATTCGAGAGATCATCCCCGAGGAAGCCGGCGTCATGGACCTGAACTTCCACACTGACACCGGCGAAGTCGTCGTCCAGGCCCAGAAGCCCGGCGTCGTCATCGGACGGCGCGGCTCGACCCTTCGTGACATCACGCAAGAGGTCGGGTGGACGCCCGAAGTCGTTCGAACGCCCCCCATCGAATCCTCGACAGTCGAGAACGTCCGGAACTTCCTCAAACAGGAACGCGAGGACCGCCGGGACATCCTCGAACGCGTCGGCCGGCAGATCCACCGCGAGCCGATGTCTGACGACGAGTACGTCCGCATCACGACGCTGGGCTGCTGCCGAGAGGTCGGCCGCGCCGCATTCATCCTCTCGACGCCGGACACCCGAATCCTCATCGACTGTGGCAACAAGCCCGGCTCGAACGGCGAAACGCCGTATCTGGACATTCCGGAGGCGTTCGGGGCCGGGACCAACGGTATCGACGCCGTCGTCCTGACCCACGCACATCTGGACCATTCCGCGCTGGTTCCGCTGCTGTTCGAGTACGGCTACGACGGCCCCATCTACTGTACCGAGCCGACTCGGGACCTGATGGGCCTGCTGACGCTCGATTATCTGGACACTGCGGCGGACGACGGCCGGACCCCGCCGTACGACTCCGAGATGGTCCGCGAGGCGATCAAACACACCATCCCACTGGAGTACGGCGACGTGACCGACATCGCGCCGGATATCAAGCTGACGCTGCACAACGCCGGCCACATCCTCGGCTCGTCGGTGTGTCACTTCCACGTCGGCGACGGCCTGTACAACGTCGCCTTCTCCGGCGACATCCACTACGACGACACGCGCCTGTTCGACGGCGCGGTCAACGACTTCCCGCGGGTGGAGACGCTCGTGCTGGAGTCGACCTACGGCGGCCGCAACGACTACCAGACCGACCAGGAAGACTCGGAGCGAAAACTCAAGCAGATCGTCCAGAACGCCTACGACCGCGACGGCAAGGTCCTTATTCCGACCTTCGCCGTCGGGCGGTCACAGGAGCTCATGCTCGTTCTCGAAGAGGCGATGCGGAACGGCGACATCCCCGAGATGCCGGTCCACCTCGACGGGATGATCTGGGAGGCGACGGCCGTTCACACGACCTACCCCGAGTATCTCCGCGACGGTCTGCAGGACCGTATCTTCGACGAAGACCAGAACCCGTTCCTGGCCGACCAGTTCAACCCCATCGACGGCGGCGACGAGGAGCGACAGAAGATCGCCGACGGCGATTCCTGTATCATCCTCTCGACCTCCGGGATGCTCACCGGCGGGCCGGTCATGTCCTGGCTCGAACAACTCGGCCCCGACCCGGATTCGACGCTCACCTTCGTCGGCTACCAGGCGCAGGGAACGCTCGGCAATCGCATCCAGCGCGGCATAGACGAGGTACCCGTTGGCGGCAGCGGACGCAGCGAGAAAGTCCCACTGGAGATGACCGTCGAGACGGTCGACGGCTTCTCCGGGCACGCCGACCGACAGGGGCTGGAAAACTTCGTGAAGACGATGAACCCCCGACCCGAGAAAGTCCTCTGTGTGCACGGCGACGAATCCGCGACACAGGACCTCTCCTCGTCGCTGTACCACGACCAGAACATCCGGACCTTCGCGCCGGAGAACCTCGAAACGTTCCGCTTCCGCTGAGCCAGTTGCTGTTCCCGGTTCATTCTCACTCCCCGATAGCCGGACGAACCTCTATACGGCAGGCGGGTGAACCACCGCGTATGGACATCATCCAGTATCTCGACGAACTCGAACCGGTCGGGATGGTACTCATCGGGCTCGTGCTGTTCATCATCCCTGAGCCTGCGACCTCGACGCTCGGGGTCGGCCTGATGGTGCTCGGCGGCGCATGGTGGTTCTACGAGTGGAACCGGTAAGACGAGAGCACAGCAGTACCTATGAATCACGACCGCATTCACGCACAGGAGCCGTCACACCACCGCGACCGTTGGACAGTCGGCACAATCGCTGAGATAGCGGAGAAGGACGGCCACTGTACCGTCACTGTTGAGAACGAGTCCGGCGAGCCGACTGAACTCGTCGTTACCATGGCCATTCGCGACCTGTTCGTCAGTCGGCTGGACATCGGCGACGACGAAGATCCGGTCGGTGAGCGCGTCTGGTTCCGGAAACGCGGCGGGTCGTAGCCAGCCGCTGACGCGTCCGGTCACCGTTCGACGGGTCGCTACGACAGATCGACGATCCGGTCGGCCCAGCGCCGGAGTCTATCGAGCGCGTCCCGTTCGGCCCGGGACACCGGATTATCGACGCCCAATTCGTCGCTGTCGAAGGCGTTGAGGACAGCCACGTCCGCCCGGTCGCAGTATCCAGTGAGCAGGCTGACCGCAGCGGGGTCATGCTGGAACGGAATCGTCGCGTCGTTGACGAACACCGCCCGGGGATTCTCCGGGAGCGCGTCAATCTGTCGCTCGGCACGGCGGGCGTTTTCCCGGGCAAGCGCGACCGCCTGGTCGGCCGTCTCGCTTTCAGCGCGCGGCGCACTGGCATCGATCCGGCCGACCCAGACCGCCTCCGGCACGGTGATGAATCGGTCAAGGCGACCGCCCAAGATAGTCCCGTCCCGTTCGAGTTCGGGCGCGAAGTCGAGCACGACGACGCCCTCGGTGCCCTCGCGGTCGAGCCAGGCCTCTATGGCGGCAGCGGTCGTCCGCGTCTTGCCGGCGTTGGAGGGACCCGTAACGAGCGTCGACCCCGAGAGGGGGAACTGGAGGCCACTCACGCGAGGAGTTCCTCCCGGAGGAACTTCCCGCCGAGGCCGGCCATAGCGAGGCCGAGGACGACGGCGAACGCCAACACGAACCCGGAGAGCGGGCCGATGCCGCCGCCGAGCTGTTCGACGACGAAGTTCCCGGCGAGCCCGCCCGAGACAGCGACGAGCGCCAGCCCGCCGACGTTGGCCAGCGTCGAGTTCGACTCCGGGACCGCGTCGGAGTTCAGGAGGTAGAGGACGAGAGCGATGACGAACGGGGTGCCGACGGTGCCGAGCGCGAGCACGAGGACGAGCTGGCCGAGCACGTTCCCGCCGATGAACGCACCGGGCGCGGAGAGCAGCGCGACGGCGACGAGCAGCCCGCGGTAGCGGCTGTCCTCGATAGTAGTGCCCCAGCCGAGCTTGTCGGCGAGCAGGAACGGCGGGACGATGGTGTTGCCGCCGAGCGTCGACACGGCAGCGCCCCAGAGACCGAGCAGGAACAGCCAGCGGGCGCTGTCGCCGACCAGCGGGCCCAGCGCCTCCGCGGCGCCGACCGTCGTGAGGTCGCCGGAAGTGAGCACGCTCGCCGTCACCAGGAAGATAGCGAGGCTGTAGATGCCAAACGCCACCAGCATCGACGCCCCGACGTCGACCGTCGCGAGGTCGTAGTCCTCGCGGGTCCAGCCCCGGGCCCGCATCGTGTAGGAGTGCATCGTGATGAGCGTGATGTGGACCGCGCCGCCGAGGATGCCGGCCGCGACCAGCGCGCTCCCAGAGGGAACGGACGGGACCAGTCCGTTCACCGCCGCGCCGGCGTCGATTGGCACGACGAACAGGCTGGCGACGAAGGCGACGACGACCAGCAATACGAGGACTTTCGCGGCGAGTTCGAGGAACCGGTAGCCGCCGCCCGCCAATCCCGCCGCGAGGATGAGCGCCCAGGCGACGCCCCAGATGCGCGCGTCGATACCGGTCACCGTCGCCGAGACCGTGGCGACGGTCTTCATGATGACGAGCTGTGCGACGCCGGCCGCAAGCACCGCGTCGCCGACCAGCAGCCACGCCCACGCGTCGCCGAGGTGCTCCTCGACGACGGCGACGATGCCCCGTTCGGTCAGCAGTCCCAGCCGCATCGCGAGATACTGGGCCAGCGCCCCCGCCCCCGCGGAGAGGACGACGACCCACAGGAGGCTGTAGCCGAAGGCACCGCCCGCGGTGACGAGGCTGGCAATCGTCGCTGGGCCGGCGGCGATAGCGCCTGCGATCCAGGACGGCCCCATCGCTTCCACGTAATCACTGATTGTGCCCTTGCTAACAGCCGAACTGTCGACGGTTTCGGTCGAACTCATACCTCCGGCTTGGGTGAGGCCCCCTGAAAACCCTGCCGACATATTGTTCGGTGGTATTCTACGGTAATTCGACTTCAGTAAAGCGATTATGCGAAAATGACAGCGCTGGCCGAATTGACACACTACACGCTCACCGAGCGGAACGCTACCGAGAGCAGGACAGACTGCTCCGACTCAGATCTCGACGGTTCCGAGGTCCGATTCCAGTTCGTCGACGTGGTCGTTGTACGCGTCGACGAAATCCGCGAACTGCGGGGCGTACTCGCGGATGTCGGCTGCCGAGGGTGGTTCGTACTGCGAGAGCAGATAGAGCCCGTTGCTGCCGCCGACCCGGAGATACGACGCCCCGTCAGTGTCCCATTTCAGTTCCCACCGCGTCCCACCGATTCGTTCGGTGAAGGTCCCGTAGTCGCCACCCTCGTAGCGCTGGAGTTCCCGCGCGATCCGGTCACAGATCTCGCGGATGCGGCCGAGGACGCGGTCGCGCTCGGCAACGACGCCGTCGGTGGTGGCGATGTCGGGGAACTCCGTCGACACGTCGTCGAGAACGCCGTCGAGCGACGCGACGTAGTCGTTGAACCCCTCGACGAAGGCGTCGTAGTCGGCGAGCGCGACGGCCAGTGGCTCCGGCTCCGGCGGCTGTTTGGTCGAGATGACGTACGTGTCCGAACCGCGCGACGGCGAGAACCGGAGGTACTCCAGGTCGCCGCCCTCGTACTTGACGGTCCACTCGCCGCGGTCGGTCTCGATGTCCGCCTGCCCGTAGTCGCCCCCCTCCAGCCGGGCGAGCTGGTAGGCGACCTGTCCGGCGTGGTCACGGACCGCTGCGACCAGTTCGTCACGCTGCTGTGCAACGGCCGTTGCGTCGGCGGGGTCCACCGGTGGCCACTCTGTCACAGTGGACGGAAGCGGCGGGACGACAATAACAGGCTCGGTCGGCTACTCGGACTCGAGCAAGGCGTCGTCGCCGTGGCGCTCTCGGAGTGCCTCGAAGTACTCGCGCTGCTCGTCGATGTTCTGCGTTGACTCGGCATACACGTCGGCGAAGAGGTCCGTCGGGTTGGCGGCGTGGGCCTCCGCGTTGTCGATGATCTCACCGAGGCGCTCGCTGATGGTGGCGTCCATCACGTCGATCTTCCCGTCGTCCAGCAGATCACAGTTCCGGAGAAACGCTTCCATGCGGTCCAGCGGGTCGCGTTCGCGCCACTGCTCGACCTCCGCCTCGTCCCGGTACACGTCCGGGTCGTCGGCGGTCGTGTGCGCACCGAAGCGGTACTGGACGGCTTCGACGAAGATGGGCTCCTGCTCCCCGCCGTCGGCTCCCACGGCCCGCTCCCGTGCGGCCTCGGTGACGGTGTAGGTCGCCAGCGGGTCCATCCCGTCGACCTGGACGCCGTCGAAGCCGTACGCGTCGGCCTTCTGGGCCAGCGTCTGGCTGGCGGTCTGGCGCTCCCGGGGCACGGAGATGGCCCACTGGTTGTTGTTGCAGAAGAACACCGTCGGCGTCTCGAACACGCCGGCGAAGTTCATCGCCTCGTGGAAGTCCCCCTCACTGGTGGCCCCGTCGCCGAAGTGGACGACGCCCGCCCGGTCGTCGCCCTTTCGCTTTGCCGCCCACGACCACCCGACGGCGTGGGGGAGGTGCGCGCCGATAGAGATGTTCAGCGGGAACACGTTCACGTCGCCGATAGCGGCGTTGCCCGCTTCGTGGCCCATCCAGTAGAGGACGTACTCCCAGGGGAGCCCGCGGGCGACGAGCGCGCCGTGTTCCCGGTACTGATAGAAGATGGTGTCCTCGTCGGCCAGCGCGTACGTCGACCCGACCTGCGCCCCCTCCTGGCCTGCCAGCGACGAGTAGGTCCCGAGCCGACCCTGGCGCTGGAGACTTATCATCCGCTCGTCGAACTGCCGCGCAAAGCGCATATCGCGGTACATCGACACCAGCGCCTCGTCGGACAGGTCCGGGATGAGGTCCGGATCGACGATTTCACCGTCTGAATCGAGCGCCTGAATCCGGTCGTCGGGTGCCCGATTGAGAACGTCATGTGACATGTCGTACCACCACGCTCGAAGCGGACGAGCAAAAAGCTGTGTCAGTTTCGGTCGGTGGTGTTTAGTTTAGCAGTGACGACTGCAGAGAGCCAGAAAGCCCTCGCGTTCTCAGCTCCCGCGGCTCGTTGCGCTCCAGTGGGTGCTTACTTCGCCGAGGTTCGCTGAGAACGCGACCCCTTTCAGTCCCACCCAGCATAGCTTTCCCAACCGGCTCGGGTGGGATTGAAAGGGGCGGCTGGCTGAACGACGGCGGACGACGCAAGCACTGCAACGAACGTAGTGAGTGAAGCGCGCAGCGAGGCCCCCGAGTTCAGCCAGCCGGGGCTTTCTGGCTGTTCGTAACTTCTATTCACTCACTAAACACTGCCTTTTGATTTCAGTCGAGCCACTCCAGGACGCGCCGACGGGCGTCGGCCTGGTCGTCGGGCATCACTTCGAGGACGACGGCCCCGTCGAAGTGGGTATCGAGAACGTCGGCAGTCCGTTCGAGCGGGATGTCGCCATCGCCGAACGCCAGCCCGTCCGCCAGTACTGTGCCGTCGGTGAAGTGAACGACCCGAATCTGGTCGCCGTGATCCCTTAGGAGGGTTGTCAGCGAATCCAGATACGCTGGCTCGGACATGAACAGGTGGGCCGTATCGAGCACCAGGTCGTGGCCGCGGTCGAGCACCAGATTCGCCAGCGAGAACTGGCTCGCGCCGGGATTGTTCTCGTACCCGCAGGGGGCGGCGAAGTCGTAGCTGTCCAGCAGGGCGGTGTGCGTGTGCTGGGCGTACTGGCTGTGGACCACCAGATAGGCGTCGAGTCGCTCGGCAAGCGCGTCGCTCTGACGGAGCGGCTCCGGGTCGTCCGGGCGGGCGTGAAGCGTGTGAACCGACGCCGCGGAGACGGGTGACTGTTCGACTCGCGCCGCTGTAGCCGCTACGTCGTCGAGGTCCGGCGGTCGGAGATGGAGTTCCACGCTGTCGAAGCCCCGGTCGGCCGCGGCGTCGAGCTCGGCCGGGCTCGGCGGGCACTTGCCGACGAGATTCATTATAGGGAGATTCCACGACGGCAAAAATAAAACAGTCCCTTCGCCGGCGCGGCTGGCCCGAGTGTTCATGCCGTTGCCGTCCAACATGTCGATGATGCCCGGTAAAGCGAGCGCAGAGGCAGACGAGAGTGAGATGACACGCTGGCGAGGGCACCAGCTGTCGCCCACCCATGCGGTGCTCTGGACCGTCATCCTCGTCGCAACAGTCGGGGACATCCTCCTGACGATGACCGGGATCACGGTCGGCCTGCAGGAGGGGAACGTCGTCGTCAGCGCGATGCTTGCGGAGTTCGGACTGGCGGGCCTCTGGCTGGTGAAGTTCGGGGCGATGCTGTGGCTGGTCGCCGGGTGGCGACTGCTCTCCGAGCGCAACGCGACGGTATTCCTCGCCCTGTTCGCCGTGGTGACGCTCGCGGTCGTTGTCTACAACTCCGTCACCATCCTGCAGTACCGCGGGGTAATAACGGTTGTTGCGGTGCTTTGAGGCGCTGATTCGGTAGGATTCAGGAACACCGGGGTTAAGTACCACTGGGTGTGACCACGGAGTAATGGATAGACGTTCCTTCCTGACAGCGGCCGGCGCGACGGTATCCGTCTCGTTTGCCGGCTGTGCCGGGCTGGGCGACAGCGACGGGGCGAGCACCGAGGCGTCGAGCACGGACGAGTCAACCGCCTCCGGGACGAGTACCGGCGATACCGGCGGTGCCGACGAGACGCTCGTCGTCGGGACCTACAGCGCGTTCGTCGACTCACCATCGACGAGTCCGGGCGCGTGGGTGAAACAGCGCTTCGAAGAGGAGTTCGACGCCCGCCTCGTCTGGCAGACGCCGAGCAACGAGGTCAACCACTACATCGAGCGCCGGAACGCCGGCGTCGACATCGAGGCGGATATGTACCTCGGGCTGAACACGGACCACCTCGTCCGGGTCGACGAGACCCTCGACGACGGGTTGTTCGCCGAGATCGGTGACGTGGCCGGCCAGGACGACATCAAGCCGGGCCTGCAGTTCGACCCCGACGGCCGGGCGATCCCCTACGACACCGGCTACATCAGTCTGGTGTTCGACGGCACGGAGACCACAGCGCCGGAGACCTTCGACGGCCTGCTGGCCGAGGAACACGCCGGCGACCTCATCACGCAGAACCCCGCCAGTTCGGCTACCGGCCGGGCGTTCCTGCTGCACACGGTCAAGCAGTTCGGCCCGGACGGCTATCTGGACTACTGGAGCGACCTGCAAGAGAACGACGTTCGGGTACTCGGTTCGTGGAGTGACGCTTACAGCGCCTGGTCGGGCGGCGAAGCCCCGATGGTGGTCTCCTACTCAACCGATCAGGTGTTCGCGGACCAGAACGACGCCAACCTGGAGGAACACCAGATTCGCTTCCTGAACGACCAGGGCTACGCCAATCCCGAGGGGATGGCGGTCTTCGACGGAGCGGATACCCCCGACCTCGCCCGGGAGTTCATGAGCTTCCTGCTGCGCCCGGAGATTCAGGGCGAAATCGCCGTCCGGAACGTCCAGTTCCCGGCGACCGAATCCGCCGAACTTCCAGAGGACTACGCCGAACTGGCTCAGGAGCCCCCGGAGCCGGTCACCTTTGGCTATGACGAACTGAAGGGCTCCGTCTCGGGCTGGATCTCTGACTGGGAACGGCAGTTCGCCTCGAACTAACGACGACCGACTGTGGCCCGAGATTCAGACGGCGGTGCCGATGGTGGCGGCGGGGGGTCGACAGGGACAGCGAACAGTCCGTCCCGCGAGCGGGGCCGGACCGTCCGCAACACTATCGAGCGTCGGGCAATCGTCGGGCTCGCGGTCGCAACTATCGCCCTCTTGCTTGGCATCTTCTACTACCCGGTGGCGACGGTGTTCATCGACAGCGTCCTCGTCGACGGCCGCTTGACGGGCCGGGTGTTCGTCTCGATACTGCGGGACCCGTTCTACCTCGGAGAGCCGGCGCGGTTGCTCGCCGGCGAACCCATAGCGAGCGTCATCGAGGACGCACTGTCGCCGGACCGGCGGCTGGGCGTCATCGGCTTCACGGCGTATCAGGCGGCTCTCTCGACCGTCGCCAGCGTCGCTCTCGGCCTGCCGGCGGCGTATCTGCTGGCCCGGTTCGAGTTCCCGGGACGGCGGACGCTCCGGTCGCTGACGATTCTCCCGTTCGTTCTCCCGTCAATAATGGTCGGCGTCGGTTTCGTCGCCACGTTCGGCCGGAACGGGACGCTCAACGCCGTGCTCGGCGCGCTCGGCCTGGGACAGGTCAATCTCCTGTTCACGCTGGAGGCGGTCATCGTCGCTCACGCGTTCTACAACGCCCCGCTCGTGGCACGGGTGACCACCGCCGCCTGGGAGTCCGTCGACGCCAGCGCGGTCGAGACGGCGCGGAGCCTCGGCGCGAGCCCCTTCCGGGCGTTCCGGGACGTGGTCGCCCCGCAACTGTACCCGTCGGTGCTGATGGGCGCGGCACTGACGTTCGTGTTCACCTTCAGCACGTTCCCCATCGTCCTCGCGCTGGGCGGCTTCCAGTTGGCGACCGTCGAGGTGTTCGTCTACCGGCTCATCCGCGACCTGGAGTACGCCGAGGCGGCCGCCCTCGCGCTGATTGAACTCGGTATCTCGCTGGGGCTGCTGTACGCGTATCTCCGGTACGAGGCCAAACACACCGTCCGGTCGCGGGGGATTCGACCGCTCCCGCGGCGGCCGCTGACACCGCCGTCGTTCTCGGTCCGTGAACTGCTCCCACGGATGGGACTCGCCGTCTACGCCGTCGTCGCGCTGGCGGTGTTCGTCGCGCCGATAGCGAGCATGATTCTCGCCAGCCTCAGCGGGCCGGAGGGACTGACGCTAGCGAACTATCAGTTCCTCATCGACCGCCAGACGACCGGCGCGTCGTTCCAGGTCCAGCCGTGGGATGCTGTCCGGAACTCGCTGCTGTTCGGCGTCGCCTCGCTCGCCGTCGCGCTGCCGATGGGCGTCGTCGTGGCCGTCCTCACGACTCGGGACTACCGAGGCCGGAAGGTCGTCGACGCCGTCGCGATGGCCCCGCTCGCCGTATCGGGCATCGTCGTCGGCCTCGGCCTGCTCCGGGGCCTCGTCTTCGGTGTCGAGGTGGGTGGCTCCCGCATCGCCGTCGGCGGCGGCTTCGCCATCATCGCCGCCCACGCTGTCGCGGGCTACCCGTTCGTGGTTCGGACGGTCGCGCCCGGCCTCGAAGGTATCGACCACAGGCTCGTCGAATCTGCCCGCGCACTCGGCGCGCCGCGAGCCAGAGCGCTTCTCGACATCGAACTCCCGCTCGTGTGGCCGGCCGTCGTCGCCGGGGCCGCCTTCGCGTTCGCCATCTCTATCGGGGAGTTCTCGGCGACGATTGTCCTCGCCTCGGGAACGAACCAGTTCACGATGCCCATCGCCATCGAGCGGTTCATCGGCCGCCGGCTCGGTCCCGCGACAGCGATGGGCGTCGTCCTGCTCGTGGTCACAAGCGCGAGCTTCCTGCTCATCGACCGGCTGGGGGGTGACGACGTTGGGTTCTGAGCGGTCGCCACCGGCCGGAGCCGACGCGGACCCTGCCGCTCCGCCAGCCGTCGAACTCGACGGCGTCACCAGACGCTACGGCGAGACGACCGCCGTCGAGGACCTGTCGCTCTCCGTTCAGGAAGGCGAGTTCTTCACGCTGGTCGGTCCCTCCGGCTGCGGGAAGACGACGACGCTCCGGCTCGTCGCCGGCTTCGAGAAACCCACGCAGGGCGAAGTCCGATTCGGCGGCGAGTCCGTCACCGGCGTCCCGCCGGAGGACCGCGACGTGGGCGTCGTCTTCCAGAACTACGCGCTGTTCCCGCACATGACCGTCGGGGAGAACGTCGCCTACGGCCTCTCGTTCACCGACCCGCCGGGCGGCGGCAGCGACGAGGAACGGGTTCGCAAACTGCTGGAACTGGTGGACCTCGACGGTATGCAGGACCGGGACCCAGACACGCTTTCCGGCGGCCAGCAACAGCGGGTGGCGATGGCCCGCGCGCTGGCCCCCGGCCCCGACGTACTCCTGCTCGACGAGCCGATGAGCGCCCTCGATGCGAAGCTCCGGGAACGGTTGCGTGTGCAGGTCCGCGAGATTCAGCAGGAACTGGGCATTACGACGATTTACGTCACCCACGATCAGGAAGAAGCGCTGGCAGTGTCGGACCGCGTGGCGGTCATGCGCGACGGGACGCCGGAACAGGTCGCGCCGCCGCGGACCATCTACCGCGAGCCGGCGACAGCGTTCGTCGCCACCTTCGTCGGTGACAACAACGTTCTCAGCGGCGAGGTGACGGCGGTACGGTCGCTTGCTGACTCCGGCGGCTCCGGTGCTGAGAGTGACCGGTTCATCGCAGACGTGACGGTCGACAGTACGACGGTCTCAGTGGCCCTGAACGGCGACAGCGGCCCGAAGTCCGCTGTCTCGTCCGGAGACCGGCTCACGTTCTGTGTGCGGCCGGAGCGGCTTACTGTCGATGCCGACCGAAACGCGCTGACGGCGACGGTCACGAGCGCGGAGTTCCTCGGGGAAACAACGCGCGTTCATCTCGACTGGGAGGGCCGAGAACTCCTGTTACGAGCCGAAGACCCGCCGACTGGCACCGTGACGGTCGGCTTCGACCCGGCGGACGCACACATTGTCGACAGACGGCCGTAAGCTACCAATCCCCACGCCCACGCCGGAATGGAGCCAGTTTTAACCCACCTGTGGTTATCGCCGATGTAAATATGACACGCGGGGCCGTCGCAGGTGGTCGGCAGAGGCGTATCGGAGCGTGTCGACGGGGCTGGCGGGAATACCCAGTTTCAAACCAAAGCCGTGTCGGAGTCCGGCCGGCTGGGCGCGACGGGGTGCGGTAATGGTCGAGTTCGAACCCCGGCTGTTCGACGATATCGACCCGGCTGAGCGGCCGTCGCTGGGTGCCGCACTCGTGCCGATCGCGGGGATGATCGTGTTCCTCAGCGTGGGTCTCGTCGCCTTCGACTTGGACCCGCAGTTCCCGCTGTTCTGGGGGATTGCCTTCACCGGCCTGTTCGCACGGTATCACCTCGGGCTGTCGTGGGCGGAACTGTACGACGGCATTGCCAGCAGCCTGCTCATGGGCATGCGGGTGATTCTCATCATGTTCACCGTCTATGCGCTCATCGCGTCGTGGATTCAGGCGGGCACGATTCCCAGCCTGATGTACTTCGGTTTAGAGCTATTCACGCCGACAGTGTTTCTCCCGGCGGCGGCCATCCTCTCCGCGATAATCTCCTTCGCCGTCGGCTCGTCCTGGACGACGGCCGGGACGCTCGGGGTGGCGCTCATCGGTATCGGTTCGGGACTAGGTATTTCGGAACCGATGACCGCCGGTGCCATCCTCAGCGGGGCCTACACGGGAGACAAGCAGTCCCCGCTCTCGGATACGACGAACCTGGCCGCCGCAGTGACAGACACGGACCTGTACGACCATATCAACGCGATGCGGGCCGGCACGCTCGCCGCGTTCGCGATTGCAGTCCTCCTGTACGCCGGGCTCGGTCTGCGGGCCGCTGGAGCGATTCCTGCGGACCGTGTTGCGTCCATCCAGACAGCAATCGAGAGCACGTACGTCGTCTCGCCGCTCGTGTTTCTGCCGGTCGTTGTGACCTTTGGACTTGCGCTGCGTGGCATCCCTGCACTGCCCACGCTCGGTACGGGCGTCTTCGCGGGCGTCGCGACTTCGATGCTCGTGCAAGGAACCGGATTCGGTGCTGCCTGGTCGGCAGCACAGTCCGGGACAGCCCCGGAGACGGGCATGGAGCTCGTGAACGGACTCTTAGAGAGCGGGGGGCTGACCGGCGGCGCGTGGATCGTGACGATTGCGATTGCCGCGCTCGCGCTGGGCGGCCTGTTGGAACGGGCCGGCGTGCTCGCGGTGCTCTCCCACCATCTCGGGCGACTCTGCCACAATGTCGCGAGCCTGACAGGCGTAACCGCTGTGTCCGCTGTCTCGATGAACATCCTCGCGGCGGAACAGTACGTGAGTATCGTTGTGCCGGGGATGACGCTCGGGAATCTCTACAACGAACAGGGACTCAAGAGTCAGAATCTCTCCCGGGCTATCGAAGCGTCGGGAACGACGACGAGCGCGCTTATTCCGTGGAGCAGCGGCGGGCTGTTCATGGCCGGAACGCTCGGCGTCCCGACACTGGAGTACGCACCGTACTACTTCTTCGGCTTTCTCTCACCGCTCGTGCTTCTGTTCATGGGGGTCACCGGCTGGCAGATCGTCTATGCGGACCGAACCGACGCCGAAAGCACGCCCGGACAGTCCGGTAGTGCCGGGCCGGTGTCAGCAGGCGAGGACTGATTCGCCTTGCGCTGCCAGCAGTCGTGAATGTGTGATCGTGACTGAACGCTGGCGGCTCACGCGTGCGCGTGCGCGCGAAGCCCTGATAAGTCCACAGCCCCTACGTTAGACGATGACACCACAGAAGCCATCCGCTGACGGCGAGCAGGCTGCCGACGGTCGGGCGACCGACGTAGGCCCGGCGGTCGACTACGAGACGGTGTCGGTACCAGTGCTGGTCGTCGGCGCTGGCGCTGCCGGGGCGCGGGTCGCTATCGGACTCGCCGAGAACGGTGTCGAGCCGCTGGTCATCGGCAAGCGGGATCACGGCGACGCACACACGACGTGGGCCGCCGGCGGCATCAACGCCTCGCTGGGGTCGCTCGACCCCGAGGACGACTGGACGATTCACGCCGCCGATACGCTGGACGAAGGCCACTTCATCAACGACCCGAAAGCGATCGAACTGACGGCCAAGCACATGCCCGACCGGATCCGGGAACTCGACGACTGGGGGATGCCCTTCGACCGCACCGAGGACGAGAAAATCAATCAGCGGTACTTCGGCGCGCAGTCGTTCCGCCGGACCTGCTTCGTCGGCGACCGCACGGGCGAGGCGATGCTCGATACGCTCGTCGACAGGGCCCAGTCGCTCGAAATTCCCTACCGCGACAACGTGATGATCACGCGGCTGCTCTCGGACGGCGACCGCGTCTACGGGGCGGCCGGCTATGACATGGAGAGCGGCGAGTTCATTCTCTTCGAGTCGGACCACGTCGTCCTGGCGGCGGGTGGCTCCTCCGCGCTGTATAACCGCCACTCCTCGCGCGACGAGGAGAACAACGGCGACGGCCCGGCGCTGGCGCTCGAAGCCGGCGCGTTGCTGATGGACATGGAGTTCGTCCAGTTCCACCCGACGGGGATGGTCGGCGACCGCTACGGCGAGGACTGGGACGGCCGCCTCGTCACCGAGGCGGTCCGCGGCGAGGGCGGTCGGCTGCTCAACGCCGATGGCAAGCGGTTCATGGAGGAGTACTCGCCGGACCAGATGGAACTCGACGCGCGCGACGTGGTGGCCCGTGCCATCGCACAGGAACTCCGCGAGGGCCGTGGGACCGGGAACGGCGGCGTCTATCTGGACATTTCCCACCGTGACGACGAGTACATCAAGTCCCGACTGCCGCGGATGTACGAGCGGTTCATGGACCTCGGCGTCGACATCACGGAGGAACCGATGGAAGTCGCGCCGACTGCCCACTACTCGATGGGCGGCGTCGACATCGACTTCGAGACCGGGGAAACCGGCGTCAGTGGGCTCTACGCTGTCGGCGAGACGGTCGCAGGCGTCCACGGCGCGAATCGGCTCGGCGGGAACTCGTTGGCGGAGACGGTCGCCATCGGCGCGCTCGTCGGCGACCACGTCGCGGCGCAGGTGACAGGCGACGACCGCGACGACGCCCTGCCGGCTGGCCAGCGTGCCATCGCCGAGCGCGAGTTCCGGTCGCTGCAGGAACTAGCGGCGTCGGACGGAGACGAGACGCCCGAAGGGCTACTCGCGGACCTCGGCGACCTGCTGTGGGAGCACGCCGGAATCCTCCGAAACGAGGAGTCGCTGTCGACCGGACTCGAAGAGCTCCACGAACTCCGTGAGCGCACGGGGAACATCGGCGTCGACGGCGACCGGACCAGCCTGTCGTTCGAACTCGCCGTCGATCTGTTCTTCAGCCTCACGGTCGCCGAGGCCCTGCTGCTGAGCGCACGCAAGCGCGACGAGTCCCGCGGCGCGCACTACCGCACCGACGCGCCCAGCGTGGATCCCGAGTGGCGGCGGAACATCCTCGTAGACCGCGGCGACACCGGGCTCGAACTGACGACTCGCGGCTTCGCCGAACCGAGCGACGAAGTCAGCGAGGCGGTCGACGTCGGCTACGAACTCGACTATCACCACCTCGAATAGAGCGGTCCACCCCACAGTCCGCCTGCGGTTGCTCTTTTAATCTCGATAGGCGCAGTGGAAGCCGGCGACCTGCTGGTAGAACGTCGGAATCACGTCCGTTCGAAGGTCCACGTCAGGGTCGTCTTCGAACTCCTGGCGCGTGAACTCCCGAGCGTCTTCGATAGCTGCTTCGACATGGGGCGGGACGCCAGGTTCGTCAATCGTGCCGATGTAGGCCCAGATGAACGCCGTCTCCAGCGTGTCGAAAAACTCCGGGGTCGGTTCGAACGTGGGTTCGCCGTCCGCCGCGATCCGGTTGTACGTCCGGCTGATGAGGACGCTGCCGTCGTCGAGGCCGTGGTCGGCGAAAGACTCCGTGGTCGTACACTCTTCGTCCCCGTCGTAGTCCCGTGCAGTGTCGCTTGACATACCTGGATAGAGGGTTGATAACTAAAAGTAACCGTCCGGAGTGTGTCTCGATACGACACACCCTGGATGGTTTTTTACGTCACTGAAATTCAAGGCGGTCCCAGTCGATGTTCTATTCACTGTGGCACCGACCCGCCGAACCGTCCTCGCCAGCGGCGGCCCCGCACTCGGGAGCCTCACCGCCGTTTCGGGGTGTCTAGGTGCCGACGACGACGCGGACGTGTCGTGTCCGCCGTCTGTCCCAACGGACGCGTCGCTGCGCATCGGGTTCGTCGGTGATGTGATGTTGGGCCGGAGCGTCGACGAGCGCTGGCGCGATGACCCCGACGGAGCCACCGCTGTTTGGGGGTCGATGCGCAACCGACTCCAGTCGCTCGATGGCCTGGTGGCGAACCTCGAATGCTGCCTCTCAGACCGCGGCGAACCACGGCCTGGCCGGACATTCCACTTCCGAGCGACTCCCCGTTGGGCCGTGGCCGCGCTGGACCGCGCTGGCGTCTCCTGTGCCGGACTGGCGAACAACCACCTGTTCGATTTCGGACCGGCGGCACTCACGGATACGCCGGCCCACCTCGCCGACGGTGGGATCGCCTCAGTCGGGGCCGGCGTCGATAGAGAGACAACGTTCGAGCCGGCGTTCGTCGAAATCGACGGACTCTCGGTCGCCGTCGTCGCCGTCACTGACCAGTCACCCAGCTACGCCGCCGACGGCGACAGCCCCGGCACGGCCTACACGCCGCTGGACCCGAACCACCCGCTGACTCGCCGCCGCGTCGGGGGCGCGCTGGCGGCGGCCCGCGACGCCGACCCCGACCTGCTCGTCGTCACCGCCCACTGGGGGCCGAACTGGGTGACCGAACCGGGCGAGACACAGCAGGCGTTCGCCCGCTGGCTGGTGGACAACGGGGCCGACGTGGTCCACGGCCACAGCGCCCACGTCATCCAGGGCATCGAGGTGTACCGCGGTCGCCCCATCATGTACGACACCGGTAATTTCGTCGACGACTACGCGGTTAAGGACGGCTACCGCAACGACCGGAGCTTCCTGTTCGAACTCCGAATCGAGGACGGGCGGCTGGCCGCGATCGAACTCACGCCGGTCGAGAACGCGTACACGCAGGTCAGACGCGCCGATCAAGCGGTGGCGAAGTGGCTCCGAGAGACGCTTCGGGAGCGCTCTCGGCCCTTCGGAACGGCTATCGAGCGTGATGGCCTCGGACTCCGGATCCCGCTGTCGTGTCCGGAATAGCATCCGTTGTGTGTTTCCGAGGCGGCGCGGGTTCGGCCGCTACTCGTCGACAGCCACAACCGCCGTCATGATCTCGTCGACCAGCCGTGGGTTGTACGTCCAGACGCCCCGAAACGGTCCGTCCTCGGTTTCTTCGGCGACGAGCGCACACTTGTTCTGGTCGTCACCGGCGGCGTCGAACGCCAGCAGCCACACCTGTTCGAGGGCGGTGTCTGTGAGCGGATGGAACGAGATTCCGGGAATCGTCGGCGGCTCCCAGTCAGCCTGTCCGTAAACGTGGATGTCGAGGTCCGTGTCGCTGGCAAGCGTCTCGTATCGGCCGCGCTGAGAGCGGAAAATCGACAGCGACTGGAAGCTCACTCGAAGGGTTCCTTCCCCGACGCGGTAGGCCCTGTCCTCGAACTCGTGAGACGTTGCGAGCAACTGTGCCGGCGTGAGCGACGAGAAGAGCGTGTTCGCGAGCGCCGAGCGGAGAAGCTGCCGACCCGGGTCACTGTCAGGGGTTCCGCTGTCGTCGGAACCTATCTCCGGCTTACATAGGAAGGTCTCCACCGCTGTGAGCGGGACTGTCTCGGCGAACACGCCGTCCCGATGGATGACGACAAACGCGTTCTGGTGTCCGGTCGGGAGTTTCCGCCAGGTGGCGTCGATCCGCTGGGCAGTCAGTCGCTCGACCACGGTCTTCGTTGCGGGCGGGCCATACACAGTTATCGCCACGTCCGAGCCCTCGAACCGCCGAAGGAGCGTACGGACTGTCATCGACCCACAGTCAGTCCTCGTGGTCTGTCTCGGCAGTATCTAGATCGGTTATCGACGATAGCACCTCGGCCGTGGACGGCGACAGCGATGCCAGCGTCGCGGTCTGCTGATCTAGGTCGTAGGTGATAACGTCAGCGTCATCAAGAACGGGGAGGTGGCGATGGTGGAGCGCAGTGCGGGTATCGTCCCAGTTGCAGGTGGCGGTGTCCCGCCCACGCGCTCGTGACCATCCCACGACCACGTCGGTGAGTTCCTCAATTGAGGCTGAGTCGTGTTCGGCGAGGTAGGTGTATATCATCCGCCGGGGCTCGGCTGCCAGCGCCCGTATTAGAGTGTCGAGTCGCTCGGATGACAGTCCCGCTGTCTCCGCAGGCTGTTCGTGCTGATCCATGTCAACCAGTTATCCACTCTCAGTATTAATATCATTGGCCGGTATTTAATCACAGATGTGACGGAATCCATTTACGTGCCAGCACCGTCTAAAATGTATGAACTACGAGTCCGCCCTCCAGCGTGCGTACGACGTACTACCAGACCAGCCCCGGGAAGCCGGTGAACGGCTCTCGATTCCGGATCCCGAAGGACAGACTGACGGTGCGTTCACACGCCTGACGAACTTGGAGGCAATCGCTGACGCCGTCTCGCGGGACGCCCAGCATCTCCACCGAGCCATCCAGCGCGAGTTCGGGACTAACGGCCAGTTCGACGGCGGCGAAGCCCGCTACAACGGGTCGTTCGACACCGCTGATTTCGAGGCCGCCATCGACGCGTACGTCGCCGAGTACGTCACCTGTTCCGAGTGTGGCCTGCCCGACACCGTCCTCAAGAACGAGGACGGCGTCGACATGCTGCGCTGTCAGGCCTGTGGTGCGTTCCGCCCGGTCGCCAAGGGCGCGAGTTCGAACACCCAGCAGGACCGACCCACGCTCGAAGAGGGCGAGACCTACGAGGTCAAAATCACCGGTACCGGCCGCGAAGGCGACGGCGTCGCAGAGAAAGGGAAGTACACCATCTTCGTCTCCGGAGCGCGCGAAGGGCAGGTCGTCGAAGCCTACATCGAGAGCATCAGCGGCACGCTGGCGTTCGGCCGGGTCGCATAACGGCTGTTTTCCCCGCGGCGGAGCTACGTTTCTCGCTTAGTCCCAGAGACCCGTTGAAAGGTATCGTTCGCCGGTGTCCGGCAGAACGACGACCACCGTCTCGTCGGGATTCTCGGTGGCGTACTCCGCGGCCGCGTGCAGCGCCGCACCCGAAGAGATGCCGACCATGAGTCCTTCCTCGCTGGCGAGTCGGTGGGTCGCCTCGACGGATTCCACCTTGCTCGCAGTCCGCACCTCGTCGACGAGGTCGCGCCGGAGGATATCCGGAACGAATCCGGGACCGATGCCCTGGATGTCGTGGCTATCCGGGTCATCCGCCGAGAGCAGTTTGGACTGTTCAGGCTCGACGGCGACCGAAGTGAGGTCCGCGCCGACCTCCTCTTCGATATATTCCGAGATCCCGGTGATCGTGCCACCGGTCCCGACGCCGGCAACGACGGCGTCTACGTTGCCGTCAGTATCGGCCCAGATCTCCGGGCCGGTCGTCTCGCGGTGGGCTCGCGGGTTCGCCTCGTTCTCGAACTGCCGGGCGCGGACAGTGCCCGGCGCGTCCGCGAGTTCGTTCGCGCGCTCGATTGCGCCGCTCATCCCGCCATCGGCCGGCGTGAGTTCGAGGTCCGCGCCGAGCCCCGACAGCAACTGCCGGCGCTCCTCGCTCATCGATTCGGGCATCGTCAGCACGCAGTCGTACCCTCTCGCGGCGCAGACGGCGGCCAGCCCGATGCCGGTGTTGCCGCTGGTGGCTTCGACGACCGTCCCGTCGGCGGGGAGGTCCCCGGATTCGGCGGCCGCCTCGACCATGTACAGCGCGATGCGGTCCTTGACCGAGTAGGGGTTCGCCGCTTCGACCTTGCCGAGCAGATTGTCCGCAAAGCTGTCGAGACAGACCAGCGGTGTGTCGCCGATGAGCTCAGTCACGCTGGATGCGACAGTGCCGTCGTCTCGCTGGGCGTACGACTGCATACATCGGTGGAAGGCGATTGGCCGCCCTAACTGCACACCCAGAATACTGCGGGTCGAATACATTCACTCGGTTTCGAGTCTCCAGAAGCTTATGTCGACCCGATACAATGGCTCCAGTGATGCCCGAGATTACCGTCTCTGAGGGCCTGTACCGCCAGCTATCCGCCGCCGAAAACCAGGTCGACGAAGATACGCTCTGGAAGATGCTGCACCAGTTCAAACGACAGCACGCCCCCAGCGAGTAACACCACTCCCCAAACCGTCGCTATCCGACCGGTTCGATAAGTTCCGGCGAGTCGTTGGCAGGGCTGTTGACCGCCGACGAAACCGGATAGGTCCGCATCGGCCCGTCGTACGGGTCAAGCAGCGCGGACACGTCATCGGCGCTGCCGCGCAGCCACGTCGACTCCTCCGACGGGTCGAGGATGACGGCCATCCGGTGATGGAGGTCCGCGACGGCGTCGTTCGGTTCGGTCGTCACAATCGTGAACGACTCGACGATATCGTTTTCGCCGCCTGTATCGCCCCCGCTCGCGCCGAACTCCCCCAGCCCGGACTGGCGCTGTGGCGGCTCCCACCGCTCGTACAGCCCCGCCATCGCGAACAGTTCGTCGTCCGGCAGCGCCACGCGATACGGTTGCTTGCCGCCGCTCGTTTCGACCCACTCGTAGAACCCATCGGCGGGGACCAGACAGCGCCGGGACTCGTAGGCCTCGGCGAACGACCGCTTCTCGGCCAGCGTCTCGGCGCGGGCGTTGATGTGCCCGTGGTCCGTTCGGTTGTCGGCCCAGGACGGAATCAGTCCCCACTCCATCCGCTGGATGGTGCTGGGCGACTCGCTGGTGATGACCGGCAGGTCCTGGCTCGGGGCGGCGTTGTATCGCGACTCGAACGCGAACGAAAAATCGGCGTCGAACCGCATCTCGATCTCCTCGCGGGGCGCGAACAGACTGTAGCGGCCGCACATGACTGAGTACAGGAGCCGCTGGCGGATAAACCCAACAGTAGCGTCCCGCCACATAGCCGTGAGTAACTCATTTAGCATGTCTACAAAAACACATGCGTATGCCCCCAAGCGGTCCCTCGGAGGACGAGGCGAGTGAGCACGATTTCGTCTACTGTGCATCCTGCGGGTCGAAGGCTGCCAGCTCTTGGTCGTACTGTCGCTCCTGTCAGTCGTCGCTGGACGATGCACGCCCACCCGAAGACGGGCTAAAACAGATCGGCGCGGACGATACATTGGATATGGACGAAGCCGGCTGTCCGAAATGCGGGCACGAAACGGCCGAAGTTGACGAAATCGCAACGACCGGCGTTGGACTCACGAAGTTCTTTGACGTACAGAACCGGCGATTCACAGCCGTCACCTGCACGAACTGTGGCTACACGGAATTTTATCGCGGGCCTGATGCCGATGTCGTCGTGGACCTCTTTCTGGGCGGCTAACGGCCCTGGACACCACCTCGGTCGCTGCCCGCGAATTTAACTTGTATCACGCCCAACCACTTCGTAGATGACCACGGACCCCTCGTTCAGCATCCCCGCACACCCACAGCGGCGCTTCCCGCACGGGAGCGGGGTCGAATACGAGGGCGGAACGGAGTTCCGGCTCACCCCGGATCGGGAGCGGGCGACGCCGGAACTCGCTGACACTGTCGTCGGCATCCTCGCCGATGGGCCGTACCGATACGGGGATTTCCACGACCTGCCGATGCCGCTGTGGCTGGTCCGCGACGAGGAGACGACTGACGTGTTCCGCGTCGCCGTCCGCGACGGGACGGTGCGATTGCACGTCCTGCCGACCACGGAATCCGACGGCCTGCGGCGGTTCTTCGAGCGCCTGTGTGAGACCAGCGAGGGGGTGTCGTGGGCCGTACAGCGACACGTCGACGGGCAGTAGTCGGGCCGCCGGGTGACGCGGACCCAAAACCGTCTTACACACCTGCCTCCATGTCTCCGCCATGACCGTCTCTCGCGAAGTCGAGCTAGAGGGCCACATTATCGACTCCGGGATGATGCAGTCCTGTTTCGGCATCATCATGGACCTGGGCGGCTCCTTCTCCGTCCAGGAGTTCGATATCGGCCGCCACAAAGACGAGGAGTCCTACGCCCGGATGCTCGTCGAGGCTGAAGACGAAGACCAACTGCAGTCGATTGTCCACGAACTCCACCAGCACGGCGTCAACCCCTCGGACCCGAAAGACGCCACGCTCGTCCCCGCGCCCGACGACCAGGTCGTCCCGCACGGCTTCTACTCGACGACGAACCACCCGACCTTCATCCGCCACGACGGCGAGTGGATCGAGGTCGAGGACATGGAGATGGACTGTGCTGTGGTCGTCGAAGACAGCGAGGCGCACCGCGCCTCGGAACAGTCGAGCGGTGACGACGAGGAACCGGGAGACTACCCGCGGGCTTACACCAAGGTCCTGAACGCCATCGAGGAGGGTGACATGGTCGTCACCGACGAAACCGGCATCAAGGTCCAGCCTCCGGAGCGACCCCGTGATTCCGGCGGCGCGTTCGGCTTCATGCAGGGCGGCGTCTCCTCCGAGCGGCCGTCAGAGTCGACCATCCGCAAAATCGCGAACGCGATCAAGGAAACGAAAAAAGAGGGCGGCAAGGTGATGGCGGTCTGTGGGCCGGCGCTCATCCACTCCGGTGCCCGCGAGGACCTCGCTCGCCTCGTCCGAGAGGGCTACGTCGACATGCTCTCGGCGGGCAACGGCTTTGCCGTCCACGACATCGAGCGCGACATCTACGGGACCTCGCTAGGCATGGACACGGAAAGCCTTGACCATCCCCGCCACGGCCACAAACACCACATCTACGCCATCAGCGAGGTCATCCGCGAAGGCGGCATCGAGGAGGCCGTCGAGTCCGGCACCATCGAGTCCGGCGTAATGTACGAGTGTATCGAAAACGACCGGCCGTTCGTTCTCGCGGGCTCGATTCGCGACGACGGCCCGCTCCCGGACACCATCACCGACGCCGTCGAGGCCCAGAACGCCATCCGGGAGCAGGCCCACGAGGCCGACATGGTGTTGATGCTCTCGACCCTGCTGCACTCGGTCGCCGTCGGGAACTGCCTCCCCTCGACAACGCGGGTCGTCTGCGTCGACATCAACCCCGCGACGGTGACCCAACTCCTCGACCGCGGCTCCGCACAGGCAGTCGGGATGGTCACCGACATCGGTACCTTTGTCCCGATTCTGGCCGAGCAGTTGCTCGACGAGGAGTAAGACGACCACGAGCGGCGCGAGTGGTCGCTTTTTCGCCCACGTTTTTTATCGAGCGGTGTGCGACCACAGGGAGCACACCCGATGGTAAAAAAGGTGGATTGCGGACCTTTGTCCCGATTCTGGCCGAGCAGTTACTCGACGAGGAGTAGGACGACCACGAGCGGCGCGAGTGGTCGCTTTTTCGCCCACGTTTTTATCGAGTGGTGTGCGACCACAGGGAGCACACCAGACAATAAAAAGGTAGATCGTAACTATTCGTTCTGATTCTGGCAGGGCAACTGCTTGACAAGGCAGAGAACAGGTGACAGCGGTCAAAAGAGCGGGAGGCAGTAACCGAAATTTCGCGGATTGTCTCCAGTTATCACGCGCTGACTCCTCGCGAGATACTTATTAACCACCATCTAGTATGTCATCTATGTCCTCTCCTTCGCGGCAGTTCACGCGGCTTTCCAGCGGTATCTCCGGCCTTGATTCGCTTCTCAGAGGCGGACTTGTAGAAGGGCGGCTCTATCTCGTCATCGGGCCGCCCGGAACCGGCAAAACACTGCTTGGCACGCAGTTTCTCGAAGCGGGGCTGGAAGCAGGCGACGGCGTGCTTTTCATTCATGCCGAAGAATCGGCCGCCGACCTGCTGGCGAACACTGCCGAACTCGGCATTGATATCGCCGACGCGACGTTTCTCGATGTCGGACCGGACTCGGAGTTCTTCATGGAAGCCGAGTCGTACGACGTGGTCAAGCCGCGAGACGTCGAGGACGGCCACCTGATTTCGGATATCCGCGAGGCCATCGAGCGGGTCGACCCGGACCGCGTCCTCATCGACCCGATCACACACTTCCAGTATCTCGAACCGACCGAGTACCAGTTTCGCAAGCGTATCATCTCCTTCGCGCGCTTCCTGCAGGACAGGGAGACGACCGTGCTGGCGACCAAGACGCCGAGCAACCAGATGGACAGCCAGCTCAGGTCGCTCAGCGATGGCATCGTTTCACTCAGTTACGGCGACGAGAAGGCTGGCCGGCGCATTCGACTGCGCAAGCATCGCGGGATCGGCCAACAGGACGGCTCACACGGGATGGAGATTCGCGAGTCCGGCGTCGAAGTGTATCCAGCGCTCGAACCGGAACGACGGACGCGGTCGTTCGACCCCACGCAGTTCTCCGCCGGCGTGCCGGAACTGGACTCGCTCCTCGATGGCGGACTCGAACGCGGGACGGTGACGATTCTCAGTGGCCCCTCCGGCGTCGGCAAGTCGACGACGGCGACGGAGTTCCTGGCCTCCGCAGCGGCAGACGGGTCCCCGGCGCTCGCCTATCTGTTCGACGAATCCATCGACACGTTCACACACCGCTGTGAGACGTTCGGGATGCCGCTTTCGCAGTTGCGTGACGAGGGGACACTTCTCGTCGAGGAGATCGAGTCGCTGGCGCTGTCGCCCGAGGAGTTCGCGAACCGCGTGAAGACACAGGCCGCGGAGCGCGGGGCCGAACTCGTGGTTATCGACGGCATCGCGGGCTACAAGAACGCGATCAAGCACGGACAGGACGACGTGGAACTGCGTCGGCGGCTCCACGCCCTGACACAGCATCTCACGCGCGGGAACACCGCTGTGATCCTGATCGACCAGCGTAGGGACGTGACGGGGCTGCACGAACCCACGAGCGAGAACGTCAGTTACCTCGCCGACAACATCGTCTTCGAGAACTACATCGAGGTCGGGGGCGAACTCCAGCGCGTCGTCGGCGCATTAAAAAAGCGCGTCGGCGGGTTCGAGGCGGTCCCCCGCCGGTTCGAAATAACCGCCGACGGCCTACAGGTCGGTGACCCCGTCTCAGGGATGCACGGCGTGTTCGAGGGCGTCCCTGAACAACAGGGAGACAGCAGCGGACGCTCGTTCACTCGCTAACCACGATGGCTGACATCCAATTACTGCTGGCCGGCGATGGCAACCGGGAGGCACTCGCCTCAATCGTAGCCGAACACCACACACCGATCACGGACGACGAGTTCCGGGAAGTCGATCTCCACATTGTCGACGAGCCGTCGTTTCCGAGATACAGAGAATCGATAGAGGAGTACAAACACCGGGCAGACCCGGTGTTCTGCCCCGTGATTCTGGTCCGTCGCGAGGGGACGTCAGTCAGGATTGACCTGCCCGATATCGACGCGGCCGAACAGCCACTCGTCGTCGACGACATCATGACAGCGCCGCTGGACACGCAGGCGCTCTTTCGAACTATCGCGAACCTCCTCGCCCGGCGCAGCCACACCGAGGACCTCGTCGAGGACCTCAGGGAACAAAACAGCGAGCTCCGGCGATTCAGAAACGCCGTGGAGCATGCTGGCCACGCGATTCTGATAACGAACACCTACGGTGTCATCGAATACGTTAATCCAGCGTTCGAGGAACTCACCGGATTCAGCGCCGAAGAGGCGATCGGTCGAACACCGCGGATACTCAAGTCCGGTGAACAGAGCGAACAGTTCTACGAACGGCTCTGGGACACGATCTGTCGCGGCGAGGTCTGGACGAGCGAGATCGTAAACGAGCGCAAGTCCGGCGAGCGGTTCATTATCAACCAGACCATCGCCCCGATTCAGGACGCGGACGGGACGATACAGGGGTTCGTCGGGATGCAGGACGAAATCACCGGTCGCCGACTGCGCGAGCAACAGCTCACCGTCTTTCACCGGATTCTCCGTCACAACCTCCGGAACAACGGAACGACGATCAGTGGACGTGCGGATATTCTGTCAGAGTTAGTCGATGACGACGCCGCTCTCGACCACCTCGAGACGATCAAAGCGAACGTGCAGTCCCTGCTCGACATCAGCGAGAAAGCGCACCACGTGCAGGAGCTGCTCGCGGACTCGCTTACCGACGATGTCGAGCGTGATCTTGAAGCGGTCCTCAGTGACATCACGGACGGTCTGGCCGCAGCGTACCCCGACGCCGAGTTCGTCGTCGAAAGCGACTCCGTCTCGTCGTCCGCGATAGACGCGAAAGTCGTCCCGGCATTGCAGGAACTCATCGAGAACGGCATCAAGCACTCCGACGCATCAGCACCGCGAGTCACGATCCGGATGGAGCGCCACGACACGACAGCGACAGTGACGATTTCGGACAACGGACCGGGCGTCCCGGACCAGGAGCGGCGGGTCATCGAAGCGGCGGAGGAAAAGCCGCTCGAACACGGCTCCGGACTGGGGCTGTGGTTCGCGTACTGGCTCATCAGCTACGTCGGTGGCGATATTGACATCCAGACCGATTCTGACGGGACGAGCGTGTCCGTGACTGTGCCTGTCCGGTGACTACGAGCGTCAGATAGCGACCCAGGCCAGCACGATGACAGCAGCGCCGATCACCGTCGACGCGACGGCGTGCGTTCGGAGTTCGTCGAGCAGATCGTGGGAGTGGTCGTGAAGTTCACAGACCTCGTCGATCTCGCTGCCGGCCTCGCAGTTCGGCAGGAAGTCCATCGCGACGTGGAGGAAGATGCCGGCGGCGAATCCGAAGATAACTGCGTTGAGAAGAGCGGACTCCGGAATTGGGAGGAGCGCGGACGGGATCGCCGTCAGGCCGACGCCGGCCGCGGGGAGCAACAGCGCGGTGGCGGACTTGCCGCTGCGTCCGAGCCGCCGGGCGGCGGCGTAGCCGGCCGGTCCTTTGTGCGAGACGATAGCGAGGCCGAGCAGGATACCCAGTTCCGGCATCGTGGCGTAGACCAGCCCGATGACCAGTCCGGCCGAGAGCGCGTGGGCGGCGATGGCAAGCGTCGTCATGTCGAAGGAAGTCTCGACGTGAGTTAGCCGGTGGCCGATAGTGTGAGTGCCGTAGCCGGTGACCAGCCCGGCGGCGATTCCGACACCGCCGATACGCGCTGCGCCGGCCTGGCCGCCCAGTCCCATCGCCTGCGGGACGAGGAACATGGCCGCCGAGGTGACCATCGCCCCGCTCGCGAGCCCGTAGCCCCAGACCAGTCGGTAGGGATTCGTCTCGTCGGCCCGCGCACCCAGCCACGCGCCCAGTGCCATCGCCACGAACGCGACCCAGGAGATAATCAGGACCTTTCTCGCTCCGCCGGTGACAGCGACGCCGGACAGGACCACCAGGCCGACAACACTCGCGAGGCCGGCAGCGGATATCCGCCCGAAGTTATTAAAAACTGAGTTTGAGTTAATAGACATTATCTACAATCACCGGCCTGTTGCTAATAAACCCATCGGTGGCGGTCACCGGGTCGCCGACCGATAGTCGCCCCAGTCGAGGACACCACCGTCCAGCGCCGATGCATCGGCGCTCCGGAGCGCCCAGAGGACCATTTCGGCGACGGACGCTGGGTCGCGACCGCCGTCGCCGGAGAGATCCGTTGCGACCTGTCCGGGATCGACTGCGCCGACCGGGATGTCGAGATCGGCGGCGAACCCGCGGGCAACAGCCTCCGCAGCAGCCTTCGAAACCGCGTAGGAACCGTAACCGGGCATCCCCTCGCGGGCGACGACGCCCGTCGGGACGACGATTCGGGCGTCCGGACCGAGATGCGGAACGGCTTCGCGGATTGTCGAGAACACGCCGCGAGCGTTCGTCCGGAGGTGGTCGTCGAAGGCGGCGTAGGACTCCTCTGTAAGCGGCGTCTCGCCGGCGGTGCCGTGGTAGACGCCGGCGTTGGCGACGACGTACTGTATCGCGCCGTCACCTTCCCGCGTGGCAGTTTCGACCAGCCGTTCCACGTCAAACTCGTCGCGCACGTCCGCCCGAACCGCGGTCACGGAGCCGCCTGCGTCTCGGATGTCGGTTGCGACCGCGTCGAGCGCTTCAGCGTCGCGGGCACAGATGACCGTATGTGCGCCCGCGTCCGCTACTGCGTGGGCTATCTGTTCGCCGATGCCTCTGCTCGCGCCCGTGACGACAGCGGTTGCGCCGTCCATCCCTGGGACCATAGCGGTGGTACCGCTGCCAGCCACAAGGTCGTTGCTCCCACCGTCGGTAGGGTGAGAGAGCGGTAGCCTCTTGTCGAACGCCCGCTACCGACCGGGCATGGACATCACGATTGCCGAATCGACGGTCGAGGGGACGGCGCAAGCACCGCCGTCGAAGAGCTACACGCACAGGGCGGTGCTGGCTGCGGGCTACGCCGACGGCGCGGTCGTCCGCGACCCGCTCGTGAGTGCGGACACGAAGGCCACGATGCGAGCGGTCGAGGCCTACGGCGGCAGCGTCTCACTGGCTGAAGACGAGTCGACGGTCGAAGTGACGGGCTTCGACGGCCGGCCGGAGACGCCGGACGACGTGATCGACTGTGCCAACAGCGGGACGACGATGCGACTGGTCACCGCCACGGCCGCACTGCAGGACAACCTCACTGTGCTCACCGGCGACGAATCCCTCCGGTCGCGCCCGCAGGGGCCGCTGCTCGATGCCATCGGACAGCTGGACGGCGACGCCGAGTCGACTCGCCGGAACGGACAGGCCCCACTCGTGGTTGGCGGCGGCGTCGACGGCGGTGCAGTCGAAATCCCCGGCGACGTGTCCTCGCAGTACATCACCGCGCTGCTGATGGCCGGGGCCGTCTCGCCGGACGGCGTCGACATCAACCTGACGACCGAGCTGAAATCGTCGCCGTACGTCGATATCACGCTAGAGGTGCTGGAGGCGTTCGGCGTCGACGCCGAGAAGACTGATGCCGGGTTCACCGTCGACGGCGGCCAGTCCTACACGCCAGCGGGCGGCGACTACAACGTCCCCGGAGACTTCTCGTCGATGAGCTATCTGCTCGCGGCCGGTGCGCTCGCCGCCGAGGACGGACTGCGCGTCACCTCGGCGTTCCCCAGCGCACAGGGCGACGCAGCCATCGTCGACATCCTCGACCGGATGGGGGCCGACCTCGACTGGGACGAGGAAAACGGCGAAATCACCGTCTCACAGTCAGATCTGACCGGCATCGAGGTCGGTGTCGAAGACACACCGGACCTCCTGCCGACCATCGCGACGCTGGGGGCCGCAGCCGACGGCGTCACACGGATTACCGACGCCGAACACGTCCGATACAAGGAGACCGACCGCGTGAGCGCGATGGCCGAGGAGCTCACGAAGATGGGCGCTGAGGTCGAGGAGCACCAGGACGAACTGTTCGTCTACGGCGCGGACAGCGACCTCGTCGGCACGACCGTCGAAGGCCGCGCGGACCACCGCATCATCATGTCGCTGGCCGTCGCCGGCCTCGTCGCTGACGGCGAGACGACTGTGACCGGCGCGGAACACGTCGACGTGTCCTTCCCGAACTTCTTCGACGTGCTCGATTCGCTCGGCGTTGCCGTCCAGCGATAAGGCTCAGGGGTCGCCAGCGTTCCGTGTTTTGCAATGAAAGAGTATTATGTACTTGATAGATAAGTGCGGTTATACGCAGTGAAGAATATTTACAACGTACGTTGTGAATCGAACAAGCGTCTCTACGGAGTCTACCGCGGGCACCACGGCAGTCCTCTACGTCGATGACGATCAGTTGTTGCTTGATCTGCAGGCCGATATCGCCGACGAACGCGAGAACTAGTAACGACACCGAACACCGACCGGGCGATGGCATTGCTGGACGACCACGAGTTCGATTACGTGATAGTCGGAAGCCGGCGCACTGTCTCGACAGTGAGCAGATTTGCCCGTGAGGTCCATACGAAGTATCCGGATACGACGCTGGTACGGTACACCTGGGAGCCCTGGGAAGTCGACAGCACGACCGAGGTGTTCGATGCAGTCCTCAAGAAACAGGTAAGGGCAGCGGAGACGGTCCAGCTCCTCAACCGCGTCAGGTGGCTCGACGACTGACGGGCGCATCTACAAGGTTCAAATGCCCCCAACCCCGACACCACTGTAATGAACGGCAACGAGTTCGGTCGTCTGTTCCGCATGACGACCTACGGCGAGTCCCACGGTGAGGCGATGGGCTGTACCGTCTCCGGCGTTCCGGCGGGCGTCGAACTCTCAGAGGAAGAGATACAGAAAGACCTCGACCGGCGCAAGCCCGGCCAGTCGATGATCACCACCTCCCGGGGCGAACCGGATAAGGTGACGATTAACTCCGGGATTCAGGACGGCTACACGACGGGCACGCCCATCGGGATGGTCATCCAGAACAAGGACGCCCGCTCTGGCAAGTACGAGCCCTTCATCACGGCTCCGCGGCCGTCCCACGGGGACTACACATACTCCGCGAAGTTCGGGACCCGGAACTGGGGCGGCGGCGGCCGCTCCTCCGCTCGCGAAACAGTCAACTGGGTCGCCGCCGGCGGCGTCGCCAAGCAGGTCCTCGAACAGTCCGACTACGACGTCGAGATAAAGGCTCACGTCTGCCAGATCGGCGATGTCGAGGCCGGTCCGGTGACCTTCGAGGACATGCTCGAACACAGCGAGGAAAACGAGGTCCGCTGTGCCGATCCCGAAGCCGCCGAGGAGATGCGCGACGTGGCCGACCAGCACCAGAAGGAGGGCGACTCCATCGGCGGCGCGATTTATTTCGAATGTCGCGGCGTCCCGTCCGGCCTCGGCGCGCCACGGTTCGATAGCTTCCCGTCCCGGCTCGGCCAGGCGATGTACTCCATCCCGGCGGTCAACGACTTCGAGTACGGCATCGGCCGCGAGGCCCGGACGACCCGCGGCAGCGAGTACACCGAGAACTGGGAGTTCGACGAGGACGGCCACCCGACGCCGGTCGGCAACGACCACGGCGGCATCCAGGGGGGCATCACGACCGGCCAGCCAATCTACGGCGAGGTGTCGTGGCACGCGCCGGTGTCGATTCCCAAGACCCAGAAGACGGTCGACTGGGAGACGGGCGAAGGCAAGGAAATTACCGTCACCGGTCGCCACGACCCGGTCCTGCCGCCGCGGGCGGTCCCGGTCGTCGAGGCCATGCTGGCCTGTACGGTCCTCGACTTCATGCTGCTCGGCGGCCGCATCAACCCCGACCGGCTCGACGACCGGCCGGGCGAGTACGACACCGACTACCACCCGTCCAGTCCACAGAACGACCCCGAGGACGCGGACACCCACGCGAAAACTATCGACGACGACTAAAATGGACGCACAACAGGAGTCCAAGTCGAACCCGTTCGGGATGGATGAGGAGTGCCAGAACTGCCCCGCGCTGTGTGAGACGCGCGAGAACGTCGTCCACGGCTACGGCGACGTGGGCGCCGAGTTTATCGTTCTCGGCGACTCGCCCGCGGCCGGCGCGGACGAGTCTGGCATCCCCTTCACCGGCGACCGTGAGCGCGAACTGCTCGACATCCTCGCTGCGGTGGACATGTGCTCGGACCCGGACGCGGAGCGGCCGGAACTACAGAACACCTTCCTGACGTACGTGACCCGCTGTCGCCATCCCGACAGAGCGGCGACCGACGATGAGGTCGTCAACTGTGAACCGTATCTCAACAGCGAGATACGGATGATCAACCCCGAAATCCTGCTGCCGGTCGGCCAGCGTCCTCTCGAAGAGTTAGCCTTCGAGTACACGACGATGAGCGAGGACGAACTCGACATCGAGGACCGCCACGCGACGACGATCCGCGGCCGCGGGTTCGAAATCCTCCCGATGCTTCCGCCCGGTGAGCAGACCGGCGACGAGCGGACCGCGTTTCTGGAACACTTCAGCGAGACGCTCGGACAGGACTACCGCCAGACGAAGGGCCGACGCGGGCGGTAGTCAGGTGTCAGACTGGACTTCGACTTCAGTGGCCCGCAACAGTTCCTCCGGGCTCGACACCGTCCCGTACTCTGTCGCTGCCTGTAACCGGTTCTCGGCGTCCTGACGGTACGTGGTCGCCTGGGCTGTCTCCCCCTGCTCGCTGGCGTAGGTCATTCCGCTGAGCCATTCAGCGGCCTGCCAGAGGCAGGTCGCTTTCTTCCGTGCTCGTTCCGACAGTTCGGTCAGAGTGTCATCGTCCGCTTCGCGCACAGCCGTCGTGAACTCCTCGACGCTGTCCTCGAAATCCGACGCGGCGCTGTCGAACCCGCTGCGGGCGAGCGCCATCTCCTCGTCCTCGACGGTCGCCAGCGCGTCTGATAGCTGGCGTCGCGCTTCACGATACCGCGTGTAGCCGATGTGATACGCCCGCTGTGCCGCCGCAGTCCCGGACAACGTTGCTTCGCGGCCGCAGTCGCGGCACACGACTTTCGGTTGCGACTCCCCGAGCACCCGATACTCCGACCCACATCCGTCACATCTGTAGGTCTGGGCTTGCTCCATATAATTTTCTCTTAGTTATCAAATACTGCTCACATCTTATAATTGTTCGGTAACTGCGCCGGAACGCAAGCAACTAATCACCGTCGGGCCGAGAAGACAGTATGACTACGGTAACTGTGCTGGCTGATCCACCAGTCGAAGGGTTCGTGTTACAGGACCTGGCGGGTGACCTCTTGGACGACGCCGAGGCGGCCAAGCTGTACGAAGCCATGCTACTCGACGTCTGTCGTGCGGTGGAGATCAGCGGTGCCGAGTTGTTGGTGAACTACCGTCCCTCGGAGCAGGTCCCCGACGGCGTAGACCCCGAGACCGCGGTTCGGGAGCCAGTGACGGAGGCCCTCGACTCCCCGGACAACGCCCGGTTCGAGGTGCAGGTCGGGTCGACGTTTGCCGGCCGGGTCGGGAACACCGTTACGCATCTGCTTAACCGGGAGGACGTCGCAACCGTCGCCGCCGTCGAACCGACGGCGGCACTGTTGAACCGCCAGCTCATCGACAGCGCAGCGATGAAGCTCCGGTCCAGCGGCGTCGTTCTCGGCCCAGCAGAGGGCGGGCGCGTCTACTACGCTGGCTTCGGCGAACCGATAGATTTCGAGGACAGCTACGCCACCCCGAGCGTCGAAACTATCGGCGAGCGTGCCGCGGATGCCGGCCTCGACGTGGACTTTCTCCCGTCGACGCCGGTCCTCGAAACGCAGGCGGATCTCAAGACCGTAGTTCCACTCCTACGCGCCCGGAACCGGGCCGGTCGGGCCATACCGAAACGGACGACAGCGTTCCTCGATGACCTCGGCGTGCGTGTCATTGACGACGACGGCGAGCCGACTGTGGTCCGAGAGACCGACAGGTCTTAGAAGGGCCACGCAGTATGCCCGACTGCGGTGGGATGGCAGAGCGGCCTATTGCGCCTGCCTTGAAAGCAGGTATCCTCACGGATTCCTGGGTTCAAATCCCAGTCCCACCGTATTGCTCCGAGCGAATACGCGAGGAGCCATCGGTACGTACTGGCGATTAGAAACCGACGAGTCACAGCCCGCGTAGCGAAAACGCGGTTTGAGCGAAAGAAGAACGGCGAACGTGAACGGCGAAGTCGTGTGCGGGCGAGCAGGACCGTCTTGCTCTGGTTCAAATCGCTCCCACAGCAACAGTCTGTGCAGTCCAAGGAGCCACAGGGGAAGGTATTACAGAATTCACCGCCTTCCGATTCGTAGGGGCCGTTTACCGAATCGAAGCAACCGGGCGGTTTTATGTCGATGGTCCGGGTTATATCCGTGTAATGGTACGTGAAGATAGGTCCCCAAGACAGCATCTTCCGGGCCTGCTACTCGTCTGTGTCGTTGCCCTCCTCCTCGCAGCCACGGCAGCAGGCCCCGCTGTTGCTGAACCGAGTCTGTTCGTATCCGGCGCGTCGAAAGACGCGAACACGATACTGGCCGGTGAATCGGTAAACGTCACCGCAACGGTCCACAACACCGGCGACTCGGGCGGCGCGATGACTATCGAGTACAGAGTAAATGGAACGACCAGAGCGACCGAACGGGTGGTCGTCGACGCCGACTCGTCGGTCGAGCGGACGCGGGCGCTGGAGTTCGACGCCCCGGGCACGTATAGTATAAAAGTCAAGAGCCCGGGGACATCGGCCGGACGGGTCAAAGTCAAGCCAGCGATTGTCGAGACGACACGTACGGACTCGACCACGCGACAGCTCAGGATACACGGTGGGACAGTCCCGACGGACGAACCCTACGAGATGAACGTGTCTGGGCCGACGAACCGCTCTTTCGCCGTCCAGTCCTGGACGGTCAACGCGTCACAGCAGGCGTTCACGCAGGACGTGACCGAGTACGCTGATCCCGGCGCGGCAGACATCCCGGTTCCGTCCGGCGACGACGCATCGGTGTTCGGTGTGGTGACTGTTGGGTCGTCTGACGGCGTCGAACCGGCGTCGATGGAGTTCGCGCTGAACCGTTCCACACTCCAGTCAGCCGGGATCGCCGCGTCGGATGTCCGGGTGTATCATCGCGTGAACGGGTCCTGGAGAGCCGCCGAAACGGCCGTCGTTGCGGAGCAGCCCGACCGCGTCGTCTATGAGGCGGATACCGAAGGTGCGTCGGCCTACGCCATCGGGCGAATCGAGCCGTCATTCACCGTCACACGAACGTCAGTCGTCAGCGAACAGGCGACGGACGGCCATCGGGTCAGCGTCAGGGGGACTGTGGAAAACGCCGGCAGTGCTCCGGGTACCTACGACGCACAGATGCTGGTCGACGGCGAGGTCGTCAACCAGACATCGGTGACTGTCCCGGCGGAGACTGAGCAGACAGTGACGCTGTCGACGGTCATGACGACGCCGGGGCAGTTCCAGATCGGCTTCAACGATGTCGACGCGGGCGAGGTTCAGATAACCGAGAGCCAACTCCAGACTGACGAGGACGGCGGAGCCGAGCCGGGGACGGATCCAACGGGAACGGAGCCAGCGGTCCAGACCGAACCCGCGGGAGACGGTGACGGCGTCGGACTCGGACCGCTCCCGGCAACAATCATGGGCATCAGTACGATACTGGTCATCGGCGGTCTCCTCGGTGCGTTGCTGCTGTTCGGCGTTGTCATCGCCCTCCTTCGTCGGGGTGGCAGCCGGAACGACAGCGGCTTCGAACTGTAGGCGGGGAGAGAAACCCTTTTTATGCCAGTGTCCAGAGAACCGCGTATGGATTGGCCACACGATCCGGACGGTGAGGAAGGAAGCGAGGGCCGGCGCAAGTACGGCCACGCTGTGCTGGCGAAGAAAGTCGACGAGGACGAGGACTTCCCGTTGACTGCCGAGGAGTACGTCGAACAGTACGGGGACCACCCGGTTCGGATCGACTACGAGACGGTTGTCAGCGTGGCAGACATCTTCGAATACGTCGATCAGGAGGAGTTCGAAGACTTCCCGGACTTCCACAAGTCCCTCGGACGCGCGCTGCGCGAGGCGGACTGGTGGCCGTACAGACTCGAACAGGCCTGACTGTGTGGTGTGCGGGCACGACACATACTTGTGGGAGGCCGGTGTAGCCTCGCGTATGGCGACATCATCTCCAAGCGGCGACCGCACCGGGCAGGGACTCCCCGAGGAGGTTGTTGATGACCTGTTGTCGGACGACACTCGCCGCCGCGCGCTCTCGATACTGGCAGACCGCGGGGAGCCAGTGGTCGTGGCAGACCTCGCGGCGGCGGTTCTGGCAGCCAAGCGTGACATCGAGCCAGCAGCGGTTCCCGACACTGACAGGGACGAACTCACCGAGGAACTGTTCACCGAACACCTCCCGAAACTGACGGCAACAGATATCGTAACATACGATTCGATGGTCGGGACCGTCGAGATACAGCGCCCCGACGCGGTGCCGACTGACCGCCGGTGAATCGGCCCGGATGTCCGGAATCCGACACCGGTTCGGACCGGGCCTCAGTCCACTCTGCCGGTAAATTTCGACAGAGCAATACCCGTCGCTTCCAAACGGTCGATGGACAGTGACCAACACCCAGATCACTCATATACAGATTGACAACTACGGGCCGTGGACTGTGACGCCTGAACCCCGCCGTGAGGTCGACCTCCAGACGCTCCAGTCCCGGTTGTACGCCGATCTCGCCCAACTGTTCGGGAACCGCGACGGCTACATCTTCTTCTCGCGGTTCGACAACATGATCGCCGTCACGAACGGGCTGGACGAGGCCGCACACGCGCTCATCCAGGAATCCGTCGGTAACCGCTATCCGGTGACGATGAGCCTCTCGGTCGCGACGGGAACGACGCCCGTCTCGGCGCTTGGAACGGCGACGGAGCAGCTACAGGAAGCCGGTAGTGCACAGGACAAGGGCCGTCGAGAAGTGCTACGCGGGCAGACAATCGATGAGGAGTTCCGGAAGCCCAGGGACGTACAGCTCGCGCATTTCGACGTCGACGACGCCACCGAGAAGTACACCGACCAGCTCAACGAGTTCGACACGTTCATCCAGATCGAGCAGGGGTACGCGGCGCTCATGAAGTACATGCGTGAAGCCCACGACTCGCTATCCTTCTTCGTCGGCGGCGACAACGTCATCGCGGTCTGTCCGGACCTCGACGAGGCGGACTACCACGACGCCATCAGTCACGTCCGCGATGCGGTCGACGTAGAGCTAAAAGTCGGTGTCGGACGCGGGCGGACGGCAGCTACGGCCGGGATGGACGCCAAGCACGCGTTAGAGACCTGTCGAGCGACCGGCGAGGCAGTCACCATCGAGACCGAGACAACTGAGTAAGTTGTGAACCAGGCGATATAAACGTAGTGGAGGTATCTTTTAGACCGGTCGTGTGGTAATATCACACATGAACGGCGAGGTCACTGTGCGGGAGGTTATGAACCGAGAGTACGTCGGCGCGAGCGAGTCTGACGACCTCCTCGAGACGACGGAGTTGCTGATCCGCGAGGACCAGCAGCCGATTCTCGTGTTGCGGGGGAACGAACCGGTCGGCGTCGCGACGGACAGAGACGTACTGGCCTACATCGTCGACGGCGGCGACCCGGAGACTGCCACCGTCGGCGACGTGATGCGTGAATCCATTCCGACAATCGACCCCGACGCCGGACTCCCGGCGGCCCGGGACCGGATGGCGACGCGGTCCGCCGAGTTCCTTTTGATCACGGACGACGGTGAGCCGCTCGGGACGCTGACCGAGCACGACATCCTCTCGACTGCGAGGCTAGAGAGCGAGTCGACAGACGTCGTCGAACAGACCCCACAGGTTGCGACGACCGGCCAGGAAGCCACCACCGACGGAATGCAGTCCGCCGCCGAGGATTCGTTCGATAATCAGGGCATCTGCTCCGCCTGTAGCACGTTTACACGGGACCTAGCCTCGTTCAACGGGCAGCTCCTCTGTGCGGACTGTCGGGACGTCTGACCCACTCCAGCCGGTCTCTCTCCCCGCGGTGGACGGGTACAGCCGAGTAGCCGAACTGTTTTGACCGTACGACACGGAGTGACACCGTGGAAATCGTCACCGCCTCGATGGATGACGTGGACACCATCGTCGACCTGTGGGTCCGACTGGCAGAGAGCCAGCGTGCCCACGGGTCACACTTGTTCGGGGACCGGAACCGGACTGCGGTCCGAGAGACCGTCGTGCAGCGTGTCGTCGCCGAGAACGTCCGTATCGCCACGATAGACCGGCATATCGTCGGATTTGTCATGGTAACTATTGACAGCGGCCGCTACGAACAAGACGAAACGCGAGGCATCATCGAGAATATCTTCGTCGAACCCACCTACAGGAACCAGGAAATCGGAGGCGAACTGCTCGATTCGGCGGAGGAACTACTCCGCCAGGCAGGTGCGGATATCCTCGCGCTGGAAGCGATGGCGGACAACGAATCCGCCAGACAGTTCTACCGAGCGCACGGCTACACACCACACCGGATCGAGCTCGAAAAGTCGACCGAAAACGATACTCTCTAAACGGTCCCCACACAACCCAGGCATGTAACCGCGCCAGGGGAGCTTGGGTGGTCCAAGCACTCGACTTGTAATCGAGAGTTCGTGGGTTCAAATCCCACCCCTGGCTCTACGTTTTTACCGCTGGGGCACCTACACCGGAGCATGAGTGAATCCGAGAGCGACCTCCCGGACAACGACGAAGAGTGGCGCGAGATGCTCTCTGACGAGGAGTACCGAATCCTCCGCGAGTCCGGAACAGAGCCCCGGTTCAGCAGCGACCTCATCGATGTGAAAGACGAGGGCGTGTTCACCTGTGCTGGCTGCGGGACGGAACTGTTCGACAGCGACAGGAAGTTCGACTCCGAGACTGGGTGGCCGAGCTTCTGGGACGTGTACCAAGAGGGGAACGTCGAGACACAGGCGGACAACAGCCACGGGATGCGGCGAACAGAAGTCGTCTGTGCCGGGTGTGGTGGCCATCTGGGTCACGTGTTCGACGACGGGCCTGAGCCGACCGGGAAGCGGTACTGCATCAACGGCGCGGCGCTGGACTTCGAGTCGGAGTAGCGACCACCGGAACCCTTTTTTCCGTCATTGAAGTTGATACGGCTAGACGTGACTGAACACGGAACCGACGAGGCGAGCGACGAGGGGACCGGGACGCCGGTCAACGACTCGCTGGTCGACGAGCCGCCGACCGCCACCGCCGAGCAGCCACAGCCGGAGAGTCATCTGTTAGCCGAGAGTCTCCGAACGTTTCCGTGGCTCCGGGCGGCCGGCGTCGCCGCCGGGACGCTGGCGGTCGAGTATCTGCTCGTCGCGCTGCTGTTTCTCGTCGGCCCGTCGTCGGTCGACCTGCCGGAGCTGTCGGACCAGCTCATTCAGTACGGGTTTGTGCTGTACAACGCCCATCACGTGCCGACGCTGGTGACCGCGGCAGATGCCGAAGTGTACGGCTCGGCCGCGCGGAACGTCCTCTACGGTGCCCAGGGCGCGAGCGTCCCCCCCATCGTCTATTTCCTGATTCCCATCGTCTCGCTGCTCGTCGTCGGCGCGCTGTTCGAGCGCTACCGTGGCGACGCCCGGTCGGATAGCCTGCTCGAAGAAGCGGCGCTCGTCGGGACCGGTATCGGCTTTGGCTACGTCGCGACGGGATTCGCCGGGAGCTTCGTGTTTGTCCGGACGGTCATGTTCGACAGTGGGGCGGAGGGCCAGGCCGCACCGGCAGTGCTGTGGCTGCTTATCCTGCTGTTTTTCCTCCCGCTGATATTTGCGAGCCTCGGCGCGGCCGCCCGCTACCTCTACGCTGATTGGGCTTCGGGTGCGTAAGTCGTCTCGATGAACTGGAGGATGCGGTCAGACTCGGCCATGGTGACACCACGGTCTTCGTCGATCAAGACCGGGACGCCCCGCTGGCCGGAGACCCGCTTCACTTCGTCGCGTTTCGAGTGCAGCGCCTCGACCCAGACGCTGTCGTAGTCGAGTCCGAGTTCGTCCAATCGGTCGGCGACCTTCTCGCAGTACGGACAGCCGTCGAGCTGGTAGAGCGTCAGGCTCATACTGGCGGTACGGACGCCGCCCTCAAGGTGGTTGTGTTCGGAAAAACGCGACAGTCGACCTGGCGTTACTCGTACAGCCAGGGCGCGTCGATCTGGTCCCAGTCGACGAGTTCGTCCTCGTCGAAGAACAGCTCGATTTCGCGCTCGTTTGCGCCCTCGTCCTCGTGGTCGGAGCCGTGGATGACGTTCCGACCGAGGTCGAGCCCGTAGTCACCACGGATGGTGCCGGGAGCCGATTCGGCGGGGTCCGTCTCGCCCATCATGGTGCGGACCTGCCGGGTCGCGTCCTGGCCTTCCCAGACCATCGCGAACACGGGACCGGAGGTGATGAAGTCGACGAGCCCGTCGAAGAACGGCTTGTCCTCGTGCTCACCGTAGTGCTCCTCAGCGAGCTCCTGGTCGATCTGCATGAACTTGCCGCCGACCATCTTCAGGCCGCGGTCCTCGAAGCGGGAGACGATGTCCCCGATGAGGCCGCGCTGGACGCCGTCAGGCTTGACCATCACGAACGTACGCTCGTGTTCGGACATCAGGCCTCGGCCTCCTCGGCTTCCTCGTCAGCGTCGTCTTCGGCCTCGTCGGCGTCGGCTTCGTCCGCAGCCGCGTCCTCGTCGGTGTCTGCGTCAGCTTCCTCGGCATCAGCTGCCGGCTCTGCTTCCGCCTCTTCAGCTTCGTCTTCAACCTCTGTCTCGACCGCACCGGCTTCGCCGCGGGCGGTGTCGGTCCATTCGAGGTTGCGGGCCTCGCGGCCCAGATCGGCGTTGTTCTCGCACTTCGAGGAACAGAAGTGCGTGGTGGCGCCGTCCTTGTGGACGAACATCGTGCCCGTGCCGGGTTCGATGTCCGTGCCGCAGTAGTCACATTCGCGTGTCCGGGGCATGGTTACTGCCCTCCGATGGTGTCGGCCTCGCGAGCCGTCTCGCGGAGCTGGAGCACGTCACCTTCGCGGACCGGGCCGAGAACGTTGCGCGTGATGATGCGCCCCTGGTTCTCGCCTTCGCGGATGCGGCACTTGACCTGCATGGCCTCGCCGTGCATCCCCGTCCGGCCCACGACTTCGATAACCTCGGCGGGCGTGGAACCGCTGCTTTCGGATTCCTCAGCGCTCATCCGAGGTCACCTCACCGAAGCTCCTCGACCTTGTCGGAGATGTCCTCGACGTCGGCCTCAGCCTCACCGGCGTCGGTGACGGCTGCGGCGGCCGAGCCGACTTCGAGCCCGGCGGCGTGACCGAGGTCGTCCTGCTGCTCGACGAAGATGAAGGGGACGCCCTTCTCGTCGGCGAGTTCCGGAATGTGCATGACGATCTCCTCGGGCTGGACGTCTTCGGCGACGAAGACGAGCTCGGCGGAACCGCGCTCGATGGACTTGGTCGTTTCGTTTGTACCCTTCTTTACTGCGCCTGTGTCCCGGGCGACCTCGAGCGCCTCGAGGGCGTCGTCTTCGAGGTCCGCGGGAACGTCGAAATCTACGTATACTGGCATTTGTATGTTCACCTCCTGCGCGCGAGCTCAGGCTCCCCCGCCGTGTCCGGGCCGCGAGGCCCGTCACACCGTGGTGGTGTGTATCCTGAAAAGGCTGGGAGCATCATCAACTCGGCGCAGGCTGTATCCCATTCTGTGCCACCGGCCCTAAAAGCGCTTTCGAAGCCGAAATCGCGTGCCAGGCCGGCACACGGGTGCTGTCGGGTGGTCTGTCTACTCAGTGGCCGCCGACGCATCGGCCAGCGCGGCCCTCGCGCCAGAGACGAGTCGGGACACCACCTCGCTGGCGGGTCGAACATCCCCCGCGAGTCCAGCGCTCTGGCCGGCGTAGTGGGGCAGGGCCTCGACGTCGCCTGTCATCCCGTCCAGCGGTGGCATGTCAGCAAGACGATTGATCGGCTCGCCGTCTGGCATCTGTGCGATCTGTTCGGGGTCGTTGGCGTCGTCCACGTCATCTGAATCCCGTCCTATCTGCCGCCGGACCTCGTCGGTCTCCAGCACCCGGTGGGGCTGGTCCGGCCAGCCCCGGTCGAACAGGTCGGTGAGCCGCGTCGCCGTCTCGGGCGCGTCGACGATGCCCTCCCGGTAGCTCTCGTGTGCGCCCGATTCCTCGGCCGCCACGAACCGGGTGCCGAACCAGCCGCCGTCGGCACCAAGCGTCAGCGCCGCCGCGAGGCCGCGACCGTCGCCGAGACCGCCGGCCGCGACGACGGGCACGTCAACGGCGTCGGCCACTCGCGGGAGCAGGGCGAAAGTCGTCACGTCGCTCTGGACGTGGCCGCCGGCTTCTCGGCCCTGCGCGACCACCATATCGGCACCGGCATCGACGGCAGCCCTGGCCTCGGCGGCGCTGGCGACCGTTACCAGTGCTGTTCCGCCAGCCTCGTGCACCCGATCGATGTACGGCCCAGCATCGCCGAAGGAGAAGGAGACCACCGACGCGCCAGCGTCCAGACAGGCGTCGAGACAGGCCGACGGGGACAGGACGCCCGTCGACTCGTCGAGGACGACGTTGACACCGACCACGCCGTCGGTCGCGCTCGCGGCCGCCGTGTACGCATCACGGATCGCGTCGGCCTCGCGCCACGACATCGCCAGCATCCCGAGGCCGCCCGCATCCGCGACAGCCGCGGCCAGGGCCGGCGTCGAGACGCTCCCGACCGGTGCCTGCACGACTGGGTGGGCGATACCGAGTTCGGAACAGAGCGCGGTATGGAGGGGAGCCACGCCGGCTACTGTGTCCGGTTCGGTTAAAAGCGTGACTGGGTGCCACCGTGACCGTCAGGTCCATACTGGCGCGTCCGCCACCACCGGTATGGACATCGCGCGGTCGCTCCGAGCGGAAGCCCGCCGTACAAACGAGCGGCGACTGCTCGTTCTGGCGGGCGATCCCAACCGAACGCGGGAGCGAGCGAAGGCAGCCCTGGACGCCGCGGATATCCCCAGCGCGGAGACGACCGTCATCGGCCCGGAGCCGTTTCTCGATTGCGAACACCACGAACAGTCCCGCGCCGAGGAACTCCTGGGTCGGACCCGGACGGCCGTCGTGCTGGACGCCCACGAGGAACTGCGGCCGGACGCGGTCGGGCGGACCGTCGGCGCGGTCGACGGCGGCGGCCTCTACGTTCTCCTCGCGCCGCCGCTGGACCGATGGCCCGAGGAGCGGGACGGGTTCGATGCCTCCCTCGCGGTCCCGCCGTTCAGGGTCGAGGACGTGACCGGCCACTTCCGCCAGCGGTTCGTCGAAACGCTGCGAGCGCACCGGGGCATCGCCATCGTGGACGCCAACACAGACACAATAGAGCAGGACGGCCTGACGGACCCGCCAACGAGCCGCCCGGTTCCTGCACCGACTCCGCCCGCTGATTCGTGGTTCCGCTCCGAGACTTACGCCCAGTGTCTCACCGGCGATCAGCGGGACGGAGTCCGGGCGTTCGAGACCCTGCGGGACGACGGCGCGGCGGTCGTAGTCGAGGCCGACCGGGGCCGGGGGAAATCCAGCGCCGCCGGGTTGGCCGCCGGAAACCTCGCCCTAGAGGGCAGGGACGTGCTGGTGACAGCGCCACAGTACCGGAGCGCCGGCGAGGTGTTCACGCGGGCGGCACGCCTGCTGGAGACGCTCGGCGTCGATTTCACGCGCGACCAGGCGTCGGAACCCCAGCGGCTCGACGTTGCAGGGGCGGGTTGCGTGCGGTACGCGCCGCCGGCCGAGGCCGCTACGCTTCCGGACGACCCCGATGTGGTTATCGTCGACGAGGCCGCGGCCCTGCCGGTCCGGCGACTCGAACAGTTCCTCGATGCTCCGGCAGTCGCCTTCACCACGACCGTCCACGGCTACGAGGGTGCAGGCCGGGGCTTCTCCGTCCGGTTCCGTGACCGGCTGGCGGAAAGCGACCACACGATCACCGACGTGTCGATGACGACGCCCATTCGGTACAGTAGCGCCGACCCCGTTGAGGTGTGGGTGTTCCGGGCGCTGTTGCTGGACGCGCGCCCGCCAGTCGACCAGCTCATCGCCGAAGCGACGCCGGAGACCGTCGAGTACCGCCGACTCTCGACCGCGGACCTGCTCGCCGACGAACACCTGCTCCGGGAAGTCTTCGGCCTGCTCGTGCTGGCACACTACCGGACGGAACCATCGGACCTGGCCCGACTGCTCGACGCGCCCAATCTCACCGTTCGGGCACTGACCCACGGGGGCCACGTCGTCGCGGTCACGCTGCTGGCACAGGAAGGCGGGCTCTCGGCGGACACGCGAGCCACGATGTACGAGGGCGGGCGGGTCCGCGGGAACATGCTTCCGGACGTACTGTCGACGCAACTCCGGGACGAAGCCGCCGGGGTTCCGGTCGGCCAGCGGGTCCTCCGCATCGCGACCCACGCCGCGGTCCGGTCCCGCGGGCTCGGCTCCAAACTCCTCTCGGAAATCGAGAGGGAGTTCGCTGAGCGGGTGGACTGGCTCGGCGTCGGCTACGGTGCGACGCCGGAACTCGTCCGTTTCTGGGCCCACAACGGCTATCGTACTGTGCACCTCGCCACCTCGCGGAACGCGACCAGCGGCGAGTACTCCGTCGTGATGCTCGACCCCTGTTCCGACGACGGGGCGGCGCTCGCGGCGCGTCACGGTGAGTGGTTCCAGGACCGAATCGCTGCGGTGCTGTCGGACCCACTCGACGACTGTGACCCCGACGTCATTCGGGCCGTGCTTCGAGCGACTGACAGCGAACCGTCCACCTCCCTCTCCGAGTGGGAATGGCGGCTGGTTGCTGGCGTCCCTGGCGGGGCGTCGGTTCTCGACACGAACCCGAAGCCGTTCCGTGAACTCACCCGCCGACACCTCTCAGATCCGGCCGATCCAGCCGCGCTTTCGACGCGGGAGGAACGCCTCCTCGTCCGAAAGGTTCTGCAGGCCCGTCCCTGGTCGGCTGTCACCGAGGAACTGGCGTTCGTCTCGGAGCGGGAGTGCATGCGCACGCTCGGCGGAATCGTCGAAAGGTTGACGCGTCTGTACGGCGACCGTTGGGTACAGGAGGAACTCGACAGACACCAATGAGCCTGCTCGGCCTCGAAGCGCTGCTGTTCGTGCTCGCGTTCGCCCTGCTAGTCGGCGGTGTCATCGGCAGCCTCACGCCTCAGGTCCCCGGCGCGCTCGTCTCGCTCGCCGGCGTCTATCTCTACTGGATCGCCAGTGGCATGACCGAACCCGGGACGGTCCTGCTGGCCCTGTTGACGCTGGTCGGCCTGCTGACGTGGGCTGTCGACATCGCGGGCGGGGCCGTCGCCGCACGCGTCGGCGGGGCGTCGAACCGGACGGCGGCCCTCGCCGGCGTCGTGGCGCTCGTCCTCTTTTTCCTCACCGGTCCGCTCGGCATCCTGCTAGGGGTCGCCGGCACGGTGTTCGTCGTCGAGTTCTACCGGCAGGAGGACGCTCGCGGGAGCGCGAAGGCCGCTCTCGTGACGACCGTCGGGATGCTAGCCTCCGGCGTCGTCCAGGCCCTGCTGACGGCATCGATACTGGTCACCATGATCGCCGCCGCGATTCTATGACCCGGTGTGCCGAGGACGACTGCGAGAACGAGGCCGCGGTCGAACTCCACATCCCCTGGGACGCGAACCGCGAAGTGTGTCCGGACCACGCCCGCGTCTGGGCGCAGAAGGACGGCGTCGTCCCCGCGCCGATGGACGGCCACGAGGACGAGTGGCCGTAGGCCGTTGTTCTCCCGAGAGGCATATTAGTTCACACGAAGGTATCGGTTCGGGCGGCTGTCAACCGTTCACGAAGAAAATATAATAATAATTGGGATTGAATACGACAAGTGAGGCGTGTTATCATGAAACGCGAGATGCTCACCACCGACTTCATCGACCGTGCAGCGGACATCTACGACGACGTGACCGGTATCGTCGCCCACGACGGCACCGAGTACACGTACGCTGAGGTAATCGAGCGGGTCAATCGGCTGGCACACGCATTGTCGGAGCGGGGCGTCTCGAAGGGGAGTCGCGTGGCCGTCCTCGCGCCGAACACACACTACTTCATCGAGACGCTGTACGCGACGAACAAACTCGGCGCGGTGTTCGTCCCGCTGAACTACCGGCTCGATCCCGCGAAAATCGAGTATATTCTGAACGACTGTGAAGCCGCAACGGTAATCGCTGACTACGATTTCGCAGAGAAGGTCCAGCCAGTACGGGACGACATCCCTGCGGAGACGTTCATCGGGTACGAGCCCGACCGTATCGATGGGGAGTGGGAAGCCTACAGCGGTATCCTCGACGGGCAGCCGACAGCCGAACCGGACCGGCCGGACATGGCCGAGGACGACGACGCCAGCATCAACTACACGTCCGGCACGACGGGGGACCCGAAGGGCGTGGTCAGAACCCATCGGACCGAGAGTTGGCACGCGCTGGTGCTCAATCAGCACATGGAGATACGCGACGACGACACGTACCTCTGGACGCTCCCGATGTTCCACTGCAACGGCTGGGGCCACACCTACGCCATCACCGGGACCGGCGGCACCCACGTCTGTCAGCGGACCTTCGACGCCGCGGACACCTTCCGCCGGGTCCGCGAGTACGACGTGTCGTTCATGTGCGGCGCGCCGACGGTGCTGAACAAACTCATCCAGCACTACCGGGCTAACGACGGCGACGTAGTGACACAGGGCGACCGCGACGTGCGGATCGCGACGGCCGGGAGCGCGCCGGCGACGGCGACTATCGAACGCGTCGAAGACGAGTTCGGCTGGCGCATCATCCACATCTACGGCCTGACGGAGACGGCCCCGATTATCACGACCAGCAACTCCCCGCGGCGCATCGCCGAACGGGGCCGTGAACTCAAGGTCAAGCAGGGGTCCGAGGCGCTGTGTACCGACATCAGGGTCGTCAACGAGGACGGCGACGACGTGCCACGCGACGGGGCGACTATCGGCGAGATCGTGGTGCAGGGCAACCAGGTGATGGACCGCTATCTCAACAAGCCCGAGATTACCGAGGAGGCGTTCAACGACCGCGTCGAGGGGTACTTCCACACCGGCGACCTCGCGACGTGGGACGAGGACGGGATGATACAGATCATGGACCGCCGGAAGGACATCATCATCTCCGGCGGCGAGAACATCTCCTCTATCGAACTGGAAGACGAACTGTACGATCACCCCGATGTCCTGAAAGCCGCGGTCATTCCGGCTCCGAGCGAAGACTGGGGCGAGACGCCGATGGCAATTGTCGTTCCGACGGCCGACAGCGACGTGACCGAACAGGATATTCTCGAGTTCCTCAGGGAACGCGTCGCGAGCTACAAGATCCCCGCAGGCATCGACTTCCGGGACTCGCTCCCTGAAACGGCGACCGGTAAAATCCAGAAGTACGAACTCCGCGAGGAGTACTGGCAGGAACAGGAGCGCATGATCGGCCAGGAGTGAGCCTGCCGGAGTAGAGAAGAACAGCTTCGAGTTATCAACACGATTCTTTATTAGGGTTCCAGCGGTCGGTCACACCATGCATCTGGGAGTCGTCGTGCCACGCGTCGAGGACCACAGCACAATCGACCTGGCTGTCGAGGCCGAAAACTGGGGCTACGACTCGGTCTGGCTGAACGAACTGTGGGGTGCCAGCTCCGTCGTCGAACTCACAGACATCGCGACCCGGACCGACGAGGTCGAAATCGGGAGCGCGATACTGAACGTGTTCTCCCGGTCGCCGGCCGTGCTGGCGATGACAGCGACAACCCTCGACAGGGTCTCAGACGGGCGAGCGGTGCTGGGCCTGGGAACGAGTACAGCCCGGTCCATCGAGAACATGCACAGCATGGAGTTCGAGCGACCGGTCCGCCGCGCCCACGAAACCATCGACATCGTCAAACAGCTCATGACGAGCGACGAGCGGGTGACCTACGATGGCGAGGTTGCGTCGGTCAGGGGCGTTCCGCCGTTAGACCGTGACGTGCCGGTGTACCACGCCGCCCTCGGGCCGGCGAACAGGCGAGTCGTCGCCAGACTCGCCGACGGCTGGCTGCCGCACATGATTCCGTTCTCCGAGCTGGAATCGGCGTTCGACTACATCGCGGAGACGGCACGCGATGCCGACCGCGACCCGAGCGAGATTACCGTCGCACCGTACGTGCCGGCGGTGGTCCACGAGGATTCCGAGCGGGCGACCGAGGAACTCCGTCAGCACATCGCCTACTACGTCGGCAGCGGCGAGGGGTATCGCCGAGCTGTCGCGGAGACGTATCCGGACCGGGCGGAGCGCATCGCCGACGCCTGGCAGGCGGGTGACCGCGGGGAGGCGACGGAGCTCGTCACCGACGAAATGACGGCTGACCTCGGCATCGCCGGGACGCCGGAACAGGCGCGGGAGAAACGGGACGCGATTGCGGACAGGGCTGTCCTCGACCGGCTTCTGCTAACTGTGCCACAGCAGGTCGACGGGGAGCTGGCTCGAAAGACGATTCGGGCGCTGGGGCAGACGTAGCGCGTTACAGGTCGATCTCCATCATCACCTCGTCGGCGTATTCGTCGCCGAACTTGTAGTGGTCTTCGCGGACGGCTTCAGTGTCCCAACCGTGGGCATTGAGGAACTCGATCGCGTCCTCGTTCGTCGATGGGACAGAGTTGTACAGCTTCTCGTAGCCGTTCGACGCCGCCCACTCGGTGCCCCGGGCGAGCAGATGGGACCCGATGCCGTGGCCTCGATACTGTTCGAGGACGCCAAGCGTCAGCTCCGCCGTGTGGCTGAGCTTCTCGACTTCGGGATGTTTGAGATGGACCCAGCCGACCACGTCGTCGTTGATGCAGGCGACGAAGAAGATGCGCGACTCCAGCTCGTTGTGTCGGAGCAGCACGCCCTCGCTGTCCACCACGTCGGCGACGGTCTCCGCGTCGACGTACTCGCCGCCGCCGATGGCGGCTCGGATGGCTCCGACGAGGCCGGTCAGGTCCTCCTGTCGCGCCTGGCGGATGGTGAACTCGATGTCGTCGGCCTCGAACTCTTCTTCGACGGTGTCGTTGTAGGCAACGCGGAGTTCCCCGTCGATCTCCTCCAGTACGCCGTCGCGTTTGAGTATCGCGACGTGATGGCCGAACGGCCGCGGGTCCATCTGCAGCGCCGACCGGGCGGCTCTCGGTTCGACGGACCCGTGTGATTCGACGTACTCGTAGATGTCCCGTCGGTCCTCGTGGTCGAACTGCAGTGGCTCTGTTAGCTCCATGGTATCTGCTACCACGAGACAGTACTTAATCTTTTATCAAAAACCATGTACTTCCCGGTAAACGGCAGCTACTGCTCCGGAACGCCGGTCAGGACCGCCGCAACGTCATGGGCGTTGTGCGTATCGACGAGCAGTTCTGCGGCCGCTCTGATCGAGTAGGTGCCGTCTAATGCCACGCCGTAGCAGGCACCGTAGCAGTCCAGCCAGTCGTTCATCGCCCGCTCCAGTCGCTCGAACTCCGCGTCTGAGAACCGGACCAGTGACCCGCCGGTCCGGGTTTCACAGTACAGCGCGACGGTGGGGCCGAAACCCTCACGGAGAATCGCCATCGCCCGCTCCTCGTCCGGCGGGTTGGGGTCCAGCGACTCGCGGACCTGCTCGGCCCGACGGGAAAGCGTCCGAATGCGGTCGTGATACGGTTGGGACATCGCAGACCCGGTCAGCCCTCGTTGAACTCCACGCCTTTCCCGCCAGCGGGGTGTTCCCACTCGGTGTCGGCGACGATGGCGCAGGTGCCACACTCGACGCAGGGCTGGGTGTCGAGGCTCACGAGGTGTTCCTGGCTCCCGTTGGTCTTGACCATCTCGTCGCGGTAACAGCCGCCGCCGAAGTCCTCGGCGCTGACCGGACAGGCCGTGACGGCGGTGCCCGAGGCCTCGAAGGACTTGTCGACCAGTTCGATGTGCGGGTCGCCCACGTCGTAGGTCAGGTCGCCGATACGGTCGGCCAGATCGGGCGGCGAGACGGTGTTCTCGTCGGTCACGGGCTCGCCCAGTTCCTCGGCGATAATCGTCGGGAGCGTCACGTAGGGCAGTTTAGTGTCTGGGATCATCGACACCAGGCGCGGCGACGAGTAGGCCCGTTCGAGCAGTCCGGCCGCCGCGCGGACCCCGAACCGGCCGACGGCAGAGTCGGCGATAGCGTTCGAGAGGTCGTCGACGGGACCGAGTTCGCCGAGCTGTCCGAACACCCTGTACCCGGTCGGCCGGAGTTTGTCCATCACCCCCTCGTCGTGGAGTTTCTTCTCGTACAGCTCGCCGGCCTGAGACGGGTCCCCGCGTGCCCGGGCGTCGGCGAACGCCTCGGCGGCCAGCGCTCCGGCGGTGACCGCGTGGTTCATCCCCTTGATGATGGGGCCCTGAGCCTGCATCTGACCGGCGGCGTCGCCGACCAGCACGAGGCGGTCCTTGTGCGGGGAGGGATGGGCCGCCTTCTTCGAGTCCGGAACCAGTTTCGCACTGTACTCGCGCTCGTCGTACTCGTCGCCGAGCCACTGGGCCATGAGCGGATGCGTGAGCAGGCTGTCGAGCAGTTCGTGGGGCTCGGCCCGCTCCTCGGCGATGGAATCGAGGTGGAACACGGTGCCGATAGACAGCGAGGACTCGTTGGTGTAGAGGAAGCCGCCGCCCCGGACGCCGTCGAACAGGTCGCCCGAGAACAGGTGGGCCGCGCCGTCGTCGGGAGCCACGTCGAACCGGTCGTTGATGACCTCGGGCTCCATGTCGACGACTGCCTTCACGCCCTGGAACCACTCCTCGGGCTCTTCCCAGTCCATCAGCCCGGCGTCGCGGGCGAGTTCGGAGTTGACGCCGTCAGCCGCCACGACGATGTCGGCCTTGATCGGGTCCAGTTCCTCGGTCGTCACACCGACGATTTTGCCCCGTTCGCGGAGCAAGCCGGTGACGTGGACCTCGGTCAGCAGGCCGCCGCCGGTCTCCCGGGTGCGCTCGTGGACCTGCTGGGCGAGCCAGGAGTCCATCTTCCGGCGCAACACCGCGTCGGCCCACGCCGTGTCGTGGTGATGCAGGTCGCCGATGTCGAAGGATTTCACCCTGTCGCCGGCGATATTGTGGATGAGGTTCTCCGTCACCGGCCGCTCCGTCGCTTCCTCGCGGAAGTCCGGGAACAGCCCGTCGATAGTGTAGGGGGCCGACTCCTCGGCGTAGATGAGCCCGCCCGAGACGTTCTTCGAGCCGGCGTCGACGCCGCGTTCGAGCACCAGCGTCTCCACGCCGTTCCGCGCGAGGGTCGCCGCCGCGGCCGCTCCGCCCGGTCCGCAACCGACGACGACCGCCTCGTACTCCTCGTAGGAGTCAGTCATCGCTGGCCTCCATCATCGCGCCGAGTTCACCGGCTTCGACGGCCTCGGTCAAGCGCGGGAGCACCTCGAACAGGTCGCCCTCGATGAGGTAGTCCGAGAAGTCCCGGATGTCGGCATCCGGATCGGTGTTGACGGCGATTATCGTATCGGACTCGTCACAGCCCACCTTGTGCTGGATCGCGCCGGAGATGCCCGCCGCGATGTACACGTCGGGTTCGACCTCCTGTCCGGACTCGCCGATCTGGCGCTCCTCGGTGACGTACTGCTCGACGTGACCGTCGAAGGAGTACGACGAGGTGATGACGCCCCGCGAGAGCCCCAGGTCGGCGTCCTCGAAGGCGTCCACGAGGTCCAGCGCCTGCTCGATGCCCCGCGTCGGGTCGTCGCCGATGCCCCGACCCACGGCGACAACAACGTCGTTTCCGGTGAGGTCGACGCCGCCGGAGAGGCGGTCGTACTCCTCGACCTCGACTTTGAACCAGTCCTCGTCGAGGTCCATCTCGTAATCGACGGCCTCGCCCTCGCGCTCGTAGTCAGGGTCGGGCATCTCGAAACTCCCCGGAATTACGGAGGCGCCCTGCGGATGGAAGTCCCGGTTGGGCTTGTCGATACAGAGGATCGTCGAGTACTCGAACCCGGAGAAGTCCGGGCGCTTCATGTGCAGCACCCGTTCGAACTCCTTCTTGTCGCCGGCGGTACCGACTTTCGCGGGGTTGGATATCATCGCGTTCTCGATGTACAGCCCCGAACAGTCCGACGCTAGTCCGGAGTCGAGTTCGCCCTGGACCAGCGCCGAGAGGTCCCGACCGTTGTTCGTCGCTGGGAAGACGGTGTAACGGGGTTCGTGGTACTCCTTCCACTCCACATCCTCGCGGCCCTCCGCAGCTAATTCCCCACCGGCCCGAGCCATGTCACAGAAGATTTCGGTGTACGGCTGGTGGCGGAACCGCTCTAAACGGGGGTCCTCGTGGTAGACCACGAGGTCCGCGCCGTAGGCGATGACGTCCTCGACGTGATCGCTGGCGTCGGCTCCGATGAGGACGGCGACGACGCGCTCGCTTTCGTCGTACCCCTCGTTGTACGCGTCCATCAGTTCGCGTGCCTTCCCGAGCATCTCCTTCGAGACGTCGACGAGTTCGCCGGCCTGGGTCTCGCAGTAGACCCACATGTCGCGGTACTCCGCGCCGACGGTGCCCTCGACCCACTGCTTGTCGTTGGTCGGGTGGTCGAGGTCCGGGTACTTCTCTTCCGGTGGGACGTACTCGACTTCCGCCGTCTCCTCACCCTCGGCTTCCTCGGTCCCTTCGACAGACTCGATACGGCTCTCTATCTGTGACTTCGCAGTCTTGCGGTCCTGGCCCGCTTTCTCGCGTTCGAGCAGATCCCGGAGGACATCGGCGTCGTCGACGTCTCGAACCATGTTCGCCACGTCGGCGACGGTGAGATCGGAGAGTTCGACGGTTTCCGGATCGAGTTCGCCGTCGTCTTCGCTTTCGACTTTCTCGATCCGGTCCTCGATGAGCGTCTTGACGGGGATGCGGTCCTCGCCGTCTTCCTCTAGCTCCAGCATCGCCCGCAGTTCGTCGGCGTCGTCGACGTCTTTGATTTTCGGGCCTAACTCGGCGATTTCGTGTTCTGTTGGATCGATCTCGGGCATTGTCAGTCACCTGCCGCATACGGCGTCAGTTCGTCCAGTACCGGCTCCAGCGCCTCGCGCTCGTCGGCCTCGATCATCGTCGCCTCCCGCTCGGAGGGAGCCTTCGGAATCGGGTCGACCCCGGAGACGATGGTCGGCGAGCCGTCCAGACCGATGTAGTCCGGGTCGAGGTTGAGGTCTTCGTGGTCCCAGACCGTGAGATGGTCCTCGTACTCCTCGGCCCGCTGCTGGGTCTCTTCTCGGAGGTCCTTGTGGTTCAGCCGGTGGCTCGCCTTCCGATAGGTCGGTTCGAACTCGGGGTCGGCGACGATGAAACACGGCATCGGCGCTTCGACCGTCTCGATCTCGGAGATATCGCCGTCGACCAGCCGCTTCGCCCGGACGGTGCCGGCGTCCTCGTCGATATCGAGCGAGAGGACGTGCGTGATTATCGGCCAGTCCAGGCACCAGCAGGTCTGTGGCCCGGTGTGGCCGGTCTCGCCGTCGGCCGTCTTGAACCCGGCAAACACCAGGTCGGGCTGCTCCGCTAGTTTCTGCAGGCCGGTGGCGACGGTCATCGCCGTGGCCCAGGTGTCCGCGGCCCCCATCTCGCGGTCCGAGAGGAGGTACAGGTCGTCAGCGTACACGTCCCGCATCCCCTCCTGCAGGACCTCTTTGTACCCCGGCGGCCCCATGCTCATCAGCGAGACGTGCCCGCCGTTGCGGACTTTCGTCTGGAACGCCGCCCGAAGCGCATGCTTGTCGTTGGGGTTCATCACCGTCGGTGTCTTCCCCCGTTCGAGATGGCCATCCTCGTCGAACGACACCTGTCCCTCGCGGAAGTCCGGAACGCCTTTCGTCATAACGACTGTGTGCATGGTATCACGACCCTCGTGAATGTATCTCACACAAGAATCTATAATAAATGTATGTTTACAAATCTGTATGACAGGTAGGCGTATCTGTCTCAGGGGTTGTAGAATCCAGGTAACACGCTGTATGACGACAGCCTGACAGCTATAGGCCGTTTATATTTAGGGTGTGAAATGCTGCAATCCCGCGAAAACAGGGGGGTCCGATAGCTCAGATACGGCCAGCGCGGCCCGGGTCCACGTCGATGGCGTCGACCGGGCACACGTCGACACAGAGCATGCAGTCGATGCACTGCTCCTCGTGGGCGGGGTCGGCCTTAATTTCGCTCTCCGGATGGTCCGGCGTGTCGACCCACTCGAACACGTCGACAGGACAGTCCTCCAGGCACGCGCCGTCGGCGATGCAGATGTCGAAGTCGACGGCGACGTGTGTCCCGTGGATGCCCAGTTCCTCGGGCTCGTCGACCGGACCCCAGACATCGTGACCGTCGTGCTGTTCGACAACGTCGCGGTTCTCCTCGAACTCCGGGTCTATGGCCATTGGTATCTTATCTCACTTTTGCGAGCTACTTAACTTTTCGACCTGCCCGTCAGAATCCGGGGCCGTCGCGGCGGTCCGGGCTCCGAATATCTCCCGGCCCGAGGTCGTCGGTGCGGTCGGTCGGTCCCGGTAGGTCGCCGCCGGGCAAGCCGGTTCTCTCGCCTGCACCGGCCGCGTCACCGGTATCCGGGCCGCCGACTCCGACTCGCCGGATGAACTCGACGGTCCGCTCGTACACGTCGTCGTAGTGCGCCCCGTGGAACGGGAAACTGTGGTCGGCCGGCACCGTCTCGTGGACTACGTCGGTCATCGGTCCGAGCGCGTCGGCCAGCAGCTCGGACTGAGCGGGCGGCACGACGTGGTCCGCAGTGCCGTGGAGCAACAGCGTCGGCGGGGCGTCGGTATTCACCTGTCCGACCGGCGAGGCGAGGTCGTAGGCCGCGGGTTCGTCGTCGGGCCCGCCGCCGAGGTACGCGCGGTGGCCCTCGCCCGCCTCGACGTCGGTGGCGGCGTCGAGCGCGTGGAAGTCGTAGACGCCGGCGTAGCCGACGGCGGCCGACAGACGGGAGGACGCGCCGGGGTACAGTTCGGGTTCGAAGCCCGGCTCGTCGGCCGTCAGCGCGGCCAGGACGACGAGGTTCGAGCCCGCTGAGTGGCCGATGCCGACGATGCGGTCGGTGTCCGCGCCGTAGCCCTCTCCCTCCGTTCTGGCCCACTCGATAGCGGCCTTCACGTCGACCAGCGCCGCCGGGAACGTCCACTCCGGCGCGAGGCGGTACTGGGGCTCGATGACCAGAAAGCCGTCCGCAGCGAGGTCGAGCGCGTGCCGGGCGAACTCGCCCTTGTCGCCGGACGTGAACGCGCCGCCGCGGACGAGCACGGCGACCGGTTTCGGGCCGCTGGCCGCTGGCGAGTCGTACAGGTCGAGCGTCAGCGTCACGCCGTCCATCTCGTGGAACGGGATATCCCGCTGGACGGTTACCGACTCGGGAGCGGTATCTGTCACGGACAACGGTCGGGCCGTCACGGGCTTAAGCCCGACGCTATTCGCTCTCGACGCTGGAGTCGAGCGAGGCGCTGGCATTGCGGGCGTCCAGCGACGCCACAGCCCCGACCAGTGCCATCACAGTCGCTGGGCCACACGTTCGCGATAGCCGACTGGTCACTGCTGCGTTCCTGCAGGCGAACGAAGTCACCGCTGCTGAGGTCGCTGTCCTCCAGTACCTGCCGGTCGATGACTGCCATCCCACTCCCCGGCTCTCTGTTCTTGAGTGGCTTGACAGTCAGTTGCATCGTTCTAACCGAATCGAAAAAGTCGGTTATCGGGCGGTACACCTGCGGCCCGACGGTCAGCCTTCGACCTCGATCTGCTTGCCGCGGGCCGTCGCGCCCGTCTCGACGGGCAGGCGCACCTCGAGGATACCGTTCGTGTAGTTCGCGGCGATTCCCTCATCGTCGACGCGCTTCGGGAACCGGAAGCGTCGGTGGTAGGTCCGACGCTCGCCGCGCTGTTCATCCTCACGTTCGGCGGCGATGTTCAACATGCCGTCGTCCCAGGAGACGTCGATGTCCTCGACGTCAAAGCCCGGGAGTTCGACGTTGGGGACGAACTCGTCGTCCTCTTCATATAGTTCGTAGTCGTCGCTACCGGTTTCGAGTAGGCGGGACGGGAGGTCAAGACCGCGCATCCAGGAACTCGGTGTGGTTGTTGGCAGCGCCATTGGCCATCACCTCGTATCCACTTGACACTAGTGTTGCGGTTCATAAAAAATTTTACTAATCTTGCTACATGGTAACAAATAGATCGCTGATTCCACCACCAATTTAAAGATACCCACTGCAAGCAGGGTCGTAGCCGAATCAGACAGCGAGTTCGGGTGATGGGGAACGGACCTGGGGGTCAACATTCTTTTACTAACAATTCATATTTATCGATAAAATAAAGTGGGAATAGGAGTATCGTTACTGGAACGATGTACGGCCGCTTCGTGACGGCCCTGTGGATTCTGACAGGCCTTTCCGCGGTGTTTTCACTGCTCGCGTGGCGCAAGCGCGAGGACCCTGGCGGGACGCCGATGGTGGTGTTTCACCTCGCTCTATCGGTTGGTGCGGCCAGCTACGCCGTCGACATCACCGTGACGACGCTGTCGACCCAGTTACTCGCCCGACAAGTAGCGACCATCGCGCAGGGCACGGTTGCCATCTCCTGGCTGTACGCTGCGTTACAGTACGCCGACTTCGACCGGTCAGTGACGCGTCGAGCCATCGGGCTACTGTCGCTTGACCCATTGTTGCTGGTGGGCATTTTCGTATTTCCGGGTGTATCACTGTTTGACCTCCCACCCAGCGGCTCCGTGGGGTCGCTGGTGGTGGCTCCCGGGACTGGCCTCACCGCGGTGTTCATCGCCCACATGGCGACGATTCTGGTAGCGGCACTTGCCGGGACAGTCGTTCTCATCCAGTTGTTCGTCCGGTCGCGACACCTGTACCGAACACAGGCCGCAGCGGTCCTCATCGCGGCGCTGGCTCCCTGGACCATTGCGCTGACCCAGCAGTACTTCCTTCAAATCCCCGAGGACGCCACGATTTTCGCCTGGGGCATCTCTGGGATAGCGATGACGACCGGGCTCTACACGTTCAAGACGCTGGACCCGGTGCCAGCCGCTCAGGAGACCATCGTCGAGCAGATGGGCGACGGGACGCTCGTCTTGGACGTCGACGGCTGTATCGGCCACGCGAATCCGGCGGCCGAAGATCTCCTCGCTGGACCCGAAGAAACGCTCACTGGCCAGCCAGTGGATGCCGTCATCCCAACCTGGGACAAAGTCGCGGTCGACGACAGTGGGCAGTCAGACTGGTCGGAACTCGCGCTCTCCGTGGACGGCCAGCAGCGGTTCGTCGAACTAGAAGTGTCACCGTTTACCGACCGGTTCGACGGGCTCGTCGGCCGGCTCGTTGTCCTCCGGGATGTCACAGAGCGGAAGCGACGCGAGCAGCGGCTGGCGCAGTACAAGACGATTTTCGAGGGTGTCAGCGAACCCGTTTACGTCCTTGACGAGCACGACCGGTTCGTCACGTACAACGATCCGTTCGCCGAACTGGTGGGTACCGTCGATGACAGTCTGGTCGGCGAACGCTTCGAGACGGTACTGGGGCAGATGGAAACCGAACCGATGGACGACGGGTCGGGGGAGTTCCTGATCCGGACTGCGTCCGGCGAACAGGTCCCCTGTGAAGTCGACGCGGCGGACATCGAACTGGCCAGCGGTGAGTCCGGCCGAGTCGGTATCGTCCGTGACATCTCACAGCGAAAGGAGATCGAGTCCGAACTCGCAGTGACGACCGAACGCCTGGAGACGCTCGTCGAGGCTGCCCCGCTCGCGATTATTGCGACGGATACCGACGGGGTCGTCGAGGTCTGGAACCCCGCCGCAACGGAGCTGTTCGGCTGGGATGCCGACGAGGTTCTGGGCGAAACAGTCCCCGTCATCCCGGCCGAGAACCGACGGCGGACCGCCGAACTTCACGCGCAGGTACTCGAGGGCGAGCGTCTGGCGGGCCACGAAACGGAACTCCAGCGAAAAGACGGGAGCCGTGTCGACGTGAGTCTTGCCGCCGCCCCGATTCGCGGCCTCAGTGGTTCTGTGGTCGGTAGCGTCTCCGTCATCACGGACATCACCGACCAGAAGCGGCGGGAGCGCCAGCTCAAACACCAGAACGAACGGCTGGACGAGTTCGCCAGCCTCGTCTCCCACGACCTCCGGAACCCGCTACATGTCGCCAGCGGCCACCTGGAACTGGCCGCACAGGACGCCCAGGAAGACGTCCGAGATTCGATAACGGCCGCAACGGAGGCTCTCGACCGGATGGAGACGCTCATCGACCACACCCTGACGCTGGCCCGCGAGGGGCGTGACATCAGCGACCCCGAACCGGTGTCGCTCCGAGACACGTTCGCTCGGGCGTGGGACGCCGCGCCCACGAGCGCGGCCGAGCGCCGGGTTCAGGACCCACCGGAGCGCGTACTGGCCGACCCCGACCGCCTCGTCGAACTGTTCCAGAATCTCGTGCAAAACGCCGTGGAGCACGGCGGAGACGGTGCCACTCCCGAAGCGGGGCCGGCGGTCGACGGCACAGGGGCGGTCACCATCACGCTCGGAGCCACGCCGGACGGCTTCTACGTCGCCGACGACGGTCCGGGGATTCCGCCGGACCAGCGCGACGCCGTCCTCGAATCGGGCTACAGTACGGACGACGACGGCACTGGGTTCGGCCTATCGATAGTCGAGACGATTGCCGAAGCCCACGGCTGGGAACTGAGAATTACCGACAGCGAAGACGGCGGCGCCGGGTTCGAGTTCAGCGGCGTCGAGATCGAGACACAGGGCGAAGAACCGACCGCAGAGTCGTCGTGACGGCGGCCTCAGGGATGGGTGAAGTACGCGACGGACTCCGTGTCCGGGTCGTCCGCAACCTTGTCGAGGCGGGCAAACCCGATGCGTTCGAACTGAACCACCTCGTCGGCGTCGTAGTCGAGTAGCCCGGGTTCGGCAACGCCTGACACGTCCCCGTCCATCGTCCGCAGCCGGAGGCGTGGCCCGTCGGTGGGAGCCCAGTGAATCACGTCGACGCCCTCCTCGCGGACAGCGTCGATGTCGTCGCCGGTATACTCGAAGGCGTCGCGGGTGTGGCGCACGCAGCCGTATCCCTTGAGCCAGACCCGCTCGCCGTGGCCCGGCAGGTCGTCGCCCTCGACGGCGACGCCGCCGGTCACCGGAATCTCGCGGCGGCCACGCTCCTCGAAGTCCGGATGCAGGGGCGGTTCGCCGGCGTCCGGACCGCCGACGACCTGGCGCTCGACGAGGCCGCCGTGGTCGTCGCTGTCCCGGACGAAGAACGCCCGGTCCGACTCGTCGTCGACGAGGTCGCGGTTGTTCGAGTAGATCGAGGACATCGCCAGGTCGACGTTAGACGTGGACGTGCCCAGTTGAATCATCGCGTCGACGACGGCCTCGCCGCGGATGCCCCGGCGTTCGAGGCTGGCGACGGTCGGCGCGCGGGGGTCGTCCCAGCCCGCGAGTTCGCCGTCCGCGATGAGTTCGGCGATGCTCGACGTGGACAGCGGCACGTCGTACTCGTCGACCTGGACGTGGCCCCAGTGGATGACCTCGGGGTACTCCCAGCCGAAGTAGTCGTAGACGAACTGCTGGCGTTTCGCGGAGTCCTGCAGGTCGATGCCGCGGATGATGTGCGTGACGCCAAGCAGGTGGTCGTCCAGCCCGCTCTGGAAGTCCAGCATCGGCCAGCAGCGGTACTCTTCGGCCGCCTCGCGCGGGTGGGGCGTGTCGACCATCCGGAAGGCGACGAAGTCCCGCAGCGCGGGGTTCTTGTGCGTGATGTCGGTCCGGACCCGCAGCACCATCTCGCCGCTTTCGTACTCGCCGTCGACCATCGCTTCGAACTCCTCGCGAGTGGTCTCGGGGTCCTTCTCGCGGTGGGGGCAGGCCTCGCCGCTGTTCTTCAGGTCGGAGAACTCGCCCTGCGGGCACGAGCAGGTGTAGGCCCCGCCTTTGTCGATGAGTTCACGGGCGTACTCGTAGTACGTCTCGACCCGGTCGCTGGCGTTGACGACCTCGTCCGGCTCGAAGCCCAGATAGTCGATAGCGTCAAGAATCGCGTCATAGGCGTCCAGATCCGGCCGCTTGGTCTCGGGGTCGGTGTCGTCGAAACGGCAGATGAACTCCCCGTCGTAGCGCTCCTTGTACGTCCCCACGACGGCGGCCATCCGCGCGTGGCCGATGTGCCACGGGCCGTTGGGGTTGGGCGCGACCCGCATCCGGACGGTGTCGTAGTCGTCGGCGTTGGGCAGGTCCGGCAGCGGGTGGTCCTCCCCCTCGTCCTCGCTCTCTAGCTCTTCGAGTTTGTCCGGCGCTAACTCCGCCAGCCGCTCACGGCGTTCCTCGGCGTCCATGCCGTTGACCCGCTCGACGACCGGGGCGATAACGCCCGGAATCTCGTCGCCGTACTCGCGGAACTCCGGGTTCTCGCCCATGAGCGGCCCCATGATCGCCCCGACCTGTGCCTCGCTGTCGTGTTTGACCGCGTTGAGGAGGGCGTTCGTCTCCGCCGCCTCCGTGATTCGGTCTCGCAGCTCGTCGTCCATTACCGGGACCTGCGACTGGGAGGGTCAAAACGCCGTCGGACCACCTTTTTCATCGTCGTCGTTCCTCGCTCGCTGTGCTCGCTGCGGGACGGCTCTCTGCTCACGGGCGCGAAGCGCCCGTTCGCATGGTCAGCGGGACCTTCGGTCCCGCTCGACTTGAAAAACGTGGGCGAAAAAGACCGGAAGCGCCGCAATGCGGCGCTTCCGGGGAACCGGCGGCTTCGCCGCCGGATGCTCGCCTCTCAACGTCGGTACGCTCACCCACCGAGATGCGCCCCTATCTGCTCCAGCGCCTCCATCCCAGTCACCTCGCCGGGCTGATCCGGGACCGTCCAGATATCCAGTTCGGGCAGCGACTCCCGGAGTTGTGCTATCGCCTCCTCCTGCACCGCCTGCTTGCCCTGGCAGCGCTGGCAGTCGCCGGCGTCCTCGATGACCTTGTTCACGACCAGCGTCGTCACCGGCACCTCGAACTCCCGGAGCTTCTCGACCAACCGCTCCGTCTCGCGGACGGCCATCGTCTCCGGGATGGTGACGACCCGGAACACCGTCTGTTCGGGGTCACGGAGGACCGTCCCGACCCGCTCCATCCGTTCGCGCATCGCGGTGAAGTCGTCCGGGCCGTCGTCGCGCCGGCTCGCCATCGGGCCGAACATCATGGTCCGGGCGGTATTGACTTTCCGACGGACCTGGTCCCGGAGGTCCATCGCCGTCGCGACGCCGCGATCCATCACCGACGGGAGGTCGAGCAGGCGGAGCGTGTGGCCGGTCGGCGCGGTGTCGAACACCACGCGGTCCCAGCGGTCGCTCTCGATGTACGTCGCCATGCCCTCGATGGCCGCCAGTTCGTCGCTGCCGGGCATCACGCCGGTGGTGAACAGATCGGCGATTTCGTCTTCGTCCATCCGAATGCCGGCGTCGTTGAACTCCGACGCCAGCGCCTCGAACAGCGACCGGTAGCGGTCGATGCCGGCCTGTGGGTCGATCTCGACGCCCCACAGCCCAGAGTAAATCTCTGTCGGGTCGCCGCCGACCTCAGTCTCGACGGCATCGGCCAGCGAGTGTGCGGGGTCGGTGGAGACCACCAACGTCTCGTGGCCCGCTGTTGCGAGGCGGTGGCCGGTCGCCGCCGCCACCGTGGTCTTGCCGACGCCGCCCTTGCCGCCGTAGAGGAGGTACCGAGTCACACGACTGGCTATGGTCTGACAGGTCTTAGTTGCTGACCAGCACCATTCAGGGCCGAAAAGACGGCGAAAGACGGGCCTCCGGAGTGCGCTCAGTAGTCGCGTTCAACGAGGTAGTTCGCGATGCCCTCAAGCAGATACCGGGACTCGTTGTCCGGCAGGACTTCGAGGTTCTGCTTGCCGCTCGCGATGAGGTCCTGGCCGGTCTGGCGGGCGTATTCGATGGACCCAACTTCGCGCAGGCGCTCGACGGCCGCGTCGATTTCGGCTTCCGAAACAGCTTCGACGGAGTCCGTGTCGATGAGGTCGCCGACGTCGACGCCCTGCTGGCGGGCGTGCAGCGTCACCAGCGTCTGCTTGTTCTCGACGAGGTCGGACCCACGCTGCTTGCCGAGTTTCTCCGAAGGGGTCGTCAGGTCCAGCAGGTCGTCCTGAATCTGGAACGCGCGACCCACGTCGAGCCCGTAGTTGTACAGGGCATCGACCGTCTTCTCGTCGGCCCCGAGCAGCGTGGCCGGAATCGAGGCGGCCGCGCCGTACAGCACGGCCGTCTTGAGTTCGACCATCTCCAGGTACTCCTCGGGCGTGACGACGTCGCGTTGCTCGAACTCGATGTCGAGCGACTGGCCCTCGCAGATGCGGGTACACGTCGTCGCGAGTCGCTTGTTCGCGTCGACGGTTCGCTCGGGGGCTGCACCCGTATCGAGCAGGAACTCGAACGCTTTCGAGTACAACGTGTCGCCGGCGAGAATCGCCGTCGAGAGGTCGTACTCCTTGTGGACGGCGGGCACCCCGCGACGGAGCGCGTCGTCGTCCATGATGTCGTCGTGGATGAGCGTGAACGTCTGGATGACCTCGATGGCGAGGGCGGCCGACATCATATCCGCCTGCCCGCCGTCGAGTGTCGGGAAATCACGGTAGTCTGCCGTCAGCGGGTCGACATCAAGCAACGACTCCGCGACCAGCAGCAGGACCGTCGGGCGGAGCCGTTTCCCGCCCGCGTCCAGCAGGTATCGCGACGCCTCGTAGAGGTGGTCCGGCTTCTGGACCGGAAGGTCCTCGGGAAGGGCGTCGTTGACCCGGTCCCGTCGGGCGACAATCGCGTCTTCGACCTGCTGATGGCGTTCGGACATCGATTTACTCGGTGAGCTTGATCATGTTGCCGTTACGGGTGATATGGAGGTCCCGTCCGGCTTTGTAGCCCATGTCTTCTGCGAGGTCGACGTACGGCGCGAACCCTTCGAGGCTCTGGTGGGCCGGGATGACGTTCTTCGGCTGGAGCGCGTCGAGCATCTCGTAGTGGCCCTCCTCGCGGAGGTGGCCCGACACGTGGATGTCGTCGTAGATGCGCGCGCCCTGCATGCCCAGGAGCTTCTCGGACTGGTAGCGCTGGCCCTCGTTGGTCGGCTCCGGGATGACCCGGGCCGAGAAGATGACCTTGTCGCCGTCGTCTAGCTCGTAGGGCGTCTCGCCGCGGCCCATCCGGGTGAGCATCGCGCGGGGCTCGCCCTGATGGCCGGTGACGATGGGGAAGAAGTTCTCCTTGCCCTCGTTCATGATCCGTTTGAACGTCCGGTCGACGGACTTCCGGTGGCCGTACATCCCGAGGTCTTCCGGGAAGTCGACGAAGTCGAGCCGTTCGGCCGTGCCGGAGTACTTCTCCATCGAGCGGCCGAGCAGCACCGGCTGGCGGCCGATGTCGTCGGCGAACTCGACGAGGCTCTTGACACGAGCGATGTGGCTTGAGAACGTCGTCGCGACGATCCCGCCGTCGTAGTCGGCGACGCTGTCCATCACGTCTTTGAGGTGGCGACGCGCGACGGACTCGGAGGGCGTGCGGCCTTTCTTGCCCGCGTTCGTACAGTCCTCGATGTAACAGAGGACGCCCTCGCCCTCGCGGCCGATCTCGCGGAACCGCTTCATGTCGATGGGGTCGCCGATGACGGGCGTGTGGTCCATCCGCTTGTCCAGCCCGTAGACGACCGCGCCTTCCGGCGTGTGCAGGACGGGGTTGATGGCGTCGATGATGGAGTGTGTCACGTTGACGAACTCCAGTTCGTTGCGCTCGCCGATAGACATCGTCTCGCCCGCGCTCATCTTGACGAGGTCGTTCTGGACGCCGAACTTCTCCTCGCTCTTGATCTGCTGTTTAACGAGTTCGATGGTGAACGGCGATGCAACGATAGGTGCGTCGTAGCGGTGGGCGAGCTTGGAAATCGCGCCGATGTGGTCGAGGTGACCGTGTGTCGGCACGATAGCCTTCACGTCGCCCTCCAGGTCGGACATGACCCGGTCGTCCGGAATGGCACCCATGTCGATGAGGTCCAGCGAGTGCATCCGTTCCGTCTCGACGTTGTCGTGAATCAGTACCTTCGAGAGGTTCAGGCCCATGTCGAAGATGACGACGTCGTCCCCTGCACGGACGGCCGTCATCTGTCGGCCTACAGCCTCGTAACCGCCAATTGTCGCAATTTCGACTTCCATGGTTGTAGCTCCGAGTGGAAAGCCGGCCGCGGACATCCGGTGGGGCACGGCAACGACGGTATCTGCAATGTAGGCGACTTCATCCGCGTCGGCGCTCCAGGCCAGTCGGGTACGCCCGTAGCCTGTGCAACCGCAGTGGGAGGGACTTCCGTCCCGCAACTTACATCCGCCGTCTGCCGGCCGCCGATCCGCAGTCCGCGAGCGGCCGTGCGCTCGGTTACTCCGGACTACAACGGCGCTTCTTAAAACGGTGTGGGTTCGTCACTACTCGTCGTCTAAGGGGTCCGAGAGCGGGTCGTCGTCACTGGAGACGTCGAAGCCAGTGATACCTTCGTCGGCGAGCGTCGAGTCCTCGTCGTCAGTCGTGTCCGCGTCCTGAGACTCCGCCTCGCCCTGCACGCTCTCGTCGGCCCCGGTGTCGGATTGCTCGTCATCAGTGCCGCCGCCGAACAGGTCCTCCGTCGTCCGCGGGCCACTGGACGTGTCTGCCCCATCGGATTCGTCGAGTAGTCGGGTGTCCTCGGTCACGGCGTCGTGCTGGTCCGCCCCGTCAGCATCCAGGCTGCCGACGCCAGTGGGCTCGGTGTCGGCTTCCGCTCCGCTCGACCAGTCGTCGGCTGGCGCTGATTCGTCGGCTTCCCAGTCATCGGCCGCGGGTTCCTCGCTCTGTGTGTCGAACTCCGCGGGGTCCGGCGGGGTCCATTCCTGTGGCTCCGTGCTCGTCTCCGGTTCCTCGACGGGGTCCTCCGCGAGCAGGTCGCGGTCCGACTGTTCGCTGGGTTCGGACTGCGGGTCCGCCGTTTCCGAGTCGGCGGGGAAATCCGATGGGGAGGCCTCCGAAGTCGAAGTCTCGTCCGCCGTCTCAGGTTCCGACCCGGCAGCGTTCTCGGCCGGCCGTTGGGTCGGCGTCTGCTCCTCCTGATTCGTTGCGGCTGCCTCCATCGCGTCTTCGTCTGTCGCCGAGGCCGACGTATCGTCGGCCGACGCTGTCTCCGGCGCGTCGTCGGCTCCCAGGGGGTCAGCATCCGTCGCCGAGCCTGCCTCCGCCACCGGACCGTCATCCGTCGCTGGGTCAGCATCTGCTAGCGGATCATCGTCAGCCGCCGTCACCGGAGCGTCGTCAACCTCAGCCGGCGCAGTGTCGGACGCAGCAGTCGGCTCCGCCGCGTCGGGTGGGTGTTGCTGTGCGGACGCGCGGATTCCCGGTTCACCGGAGGGGTCAGCATCCGATTCGGAGTCCGCGGTCGGTTCCGATACCTCAGGTTCGGCCGTTGCCGGCTCGACAGCCGCCGGGTCGTCAGCCGGCTCTGTCTCCTGGGAAACCGCTGGCTCAGGCTCGGCCGGCTCTGGCGGCTGTTCGTCGGAGCCCGCAACCGGTTCGGCAGCGGGCGCAGCACTGTCATCGGTTGATTCAGTTGCGGTTTGATCACTCGCCGGGGGACCGGCGGCTGCCACATCGCTCGCCTCACGCTGTGCCGTCCGCGCCGCGAGCGTGCCCGCCATCGTCGCGTCGGCGATGAGTTTGTGGGTCAGGCCGAACAGGCCGGAGAGCAACAGGAGTCCGCCGAGCGCGCCGACGACGATGCCGAGCACCGCACGATAGCCCGCGTTCCCCGAAAGCGAGCCGAGCGAGCCGTTCTGTATCAGAACGTACCCTGCAGCGATGAGGCCGCCACCGACGCCGGCGACGACAAGCAATGTACCGAGAAACCTCGTTCCGTATCGATAGACGTCGGTCAGACCTACTGCAGACATAGTCGCATAATTGATAACAGAGGACAAATATGTTACGACGGGTGAAGAAGTGATATTTAATTTACTTGTTCGAGAACAGTGACCAACGATGTCGTGATTTCGGCCGGTTTCGGCCCATTTCAGCCCGAATAGCGTTCGGAGGCAGACGACCAGTAGCGACTGGTATCACAGGTCCTGTCAGTCGCCGTCATCACCATCGATAGTGGTTCCTGGACTCTCACCGGCGAGAAACGCGGGGAGCGCGTCGGGGCCGAACACGACGGCGGGAGCCGAGAGTGCGAGCAAGGCGCGGACCTTGCCCGTCATCCCGCCCGACACGTCCGTCGCGTCGCTCCCGCCCAGTGCCGATTCTACGGCCTCGAACACCGCGATACGGTCGATGACAGTCCCGTCCTCGTCGAGGACGCCGGGGACGGTCGAGCAGACGCCGACGCGGTCCGCGTCGACGGCGGGCGCGAGTTCGACGACCAGTTCGTCGCCGCTCAGGACCGTCGCGCCCGCGCCGGCGTGTGCGACGAGGTCGCCGTGGAGGACCGGGACGAACCCTTCCGCAAGCAGCGTCGTGACCTGCGCCGTCGGCAGCGAGAGAGTGCCATCGACATCGCGGGCGGCCGCCGAGAACGGGGGGACCGGGACAGCCGGGACTCCCTGCGCAGTGAGTTCATCAACGACGGCGGCATTGAGCCGACACATCGCGCCGTGGATGGCCTGTACGCCGTCCACGTCGTGGGTCCCCTCGGTCGTGCTGACACCGTAATCGGCGGCGTGGTGGTGGCCGAAGCTCCCGCCGCCGTGAACGACGACGATATCCTCACCGACCGCCGATTCAGCGATGGCCGACACCGCGGCCGACAGGGCGGCCTGGTCGACCGTCTCGGGTTCGTCTTTCTCGGTGATGACGCTCCCGCCGAGTTTGAGGACGACCGTCATTCCCGCCGGACCCCGTCGGTGTCCAGTTCGGCCCGGAAGACGTCCTCGCACCCCGGCGTGTACTTCAACGCCGTGAGCGCGTCGTCCGTCTCGTCCAGGGCGACGATACAGCCGCCGCCACCGGCCCCGGTGAGTTTCGCGCCGTGGGCGTCGGCGTCGCGGGCCGCCCACACCATCGAGTCCAGCGACCGCGAGGAGACGCCCAGCGCCGAGAGCAGTCCGTGGTTGAAATCCATCAGCTCTCCCAGCGTCTCGTAGTCGCCTGTACCGAGCACCGCCTCGCCCTCGCGGACGACATCACCGATTGCTGTGACGGTGTCGGCGGCGAAGTCGTACTCCTCACGGAGGTCCCGGACGCCGGCGACCAGCGCCCCGGTATCACCGGCCCCGCCGTCATAGCCAATGACGAAGGGGAGGGTGTCGATGCCGTCCAGCCGTCGGCAATCGTCGCCCTCCACGCGAACCGCCCCGCCCATCGCCGAGCAGAACGTGTCCGCGCGCGAGGCCTGCCCGTCCTGTACCTCGTGTTCGACCTGATAAGCGCGGTCGGCGATCTCGCTCGCCGGCAGTTCGACGCCGAGTTCCCTGGTCGCCGCGTCTATCGCCGCGACGACGAGCGCGGCCGACGACCCCAGCCCCGCCCCGAGCGGGATGTCGCCCTCGACAGAGATCTCGAAGCCCGCCTCCGGCGCGTCGGCCGCGTCACGGGCCTGGGCAACCGCCTCGTTGACGTATCCCATGCCGGCCTCGACGAGCGATTCGGCGACATCCACGTCCGGATGGCTCTCCCCGTCGCCGGAGTACTCGACGGTAAAGCCGTCCAGTTGCAAGTCGTTCGCGTGGATGCGCAACCCCTCGTCGATCTCGGTTGCCGTCACGTGCACTCGCCGCTCGATGGCGCAGGGCACCGCCGGCTCACCGTAGACGACCGCGTGCTCCCCGAACAGGTACACCTTCCCGGGAGCGCTCGACGTGACCATACCCGCCCGTGTGCACCCAGGGCGTTAGGCGTTTTCGGAGTCGACGGTCAGGACGACCGTCGGGATACTACTCAGAGACGGTGTCGACATCGGTGAACTCGAACCGGGCGCCGCCGTCGCTGCCGCTGCCGACGCGGACCGCCCAGCCGTGGGCGTCGGCGACCTGTTTCACGATGCTCAGGCCGAAGCCGGTCCCTTCGACCGCCGTCGAGTAGCCGGCATCGAACACGTCTCCACGAGCAGGTTCGGGGATGCCGGGACCGTCGTCCTCGACGTAGAAGCCGTCGGCCAGTTCGCCGACGGTCACGCCGTCACCGCCGTGCTCAACCGCGTTGCGAACGAGATTCTCGAACAGTTGTCTGAGTCGGCTCTCGTCGGCGCGGATGGGCCGGTCTATGTCAGTGCGGAGCGTCGCGGCTTTCGTATCGACGTTTTGCCAGCACGTCTGGACAAACTGTTCGAGGTCAACCACGACGGGCGAAGCGGGTGACGCGCCGTCGCGTGCGAGCGTGAGCAGGTCGTCGATGAGTGTATCCATCCGCTGGTGTGCGCCGTCGATGGCGTCGATATGCTCGCTATCGGATTCCTCTCGCAGGAGTTCGAGTTGGCCGCGAGCGACAGTCAGCGGGTTCCGGAGGTCGTGGCTGACGACGCTTGCGAACTGTTCGAGCTGTTCGTTTTGCTGTTCGAGTTCCTGCTCGCGCTCCTTGCGCTCCGTAATATCACGGCTGATCGCCAGGAACCGGTCCTCGCCGTCGAGATTGAGTCGGAGCAGATGTACTTCGACCGGCATCGTCGACCCGTCGCGGCGTTCGTACAGGCCCTCGAACTTGCGGCGCTCGTTGACACTGAACCCCGAAAGCTGTGTCTGCACGTCCTCGGCGTCGAACTTCCGGTCGAACTCCCAGATCGACCGCCCGAGAACCTCGCTTTCGTCGTACCCCAGCTCCGCACAGAACCGCTGGTTCACGTCGCAAATCGTTCCGTCGGCGTCAAGCACGTCGATCATGTCCGGTGAGTTCTCGAAGAGGGCTTCGAGCCGTGTCGACGTTTCCTCTAACCGTTTCTCGCGGCGCTTCCGCTCCGTGATATCCTGCTGGAACCCGACGTAGTTGACGACTGCCCCGTCGTCATCGCGAACCGGCGCGATCCGCACCCGGTTCCAGAATTCGGTCCCGTCCTTCCGGTAGTTCCGGAGTTCGACCGTCACGCGCTCCTCCGCGTCGATGGCGTCCCGCATCGTGGCGACAGGCTCCGGATCGGTGTTCTCGCCTTGGAGCATCCGGCAGTTCTTTCCGAGCAACTCCGAGAGCGAGTAGCCGGTCAGGTCGCGGTAGTGGTCGTTGGCGTAAATCAGTGGATTGTCCGGCTGGTCGGGATCAGTGATGGTGACGCCGACTGGAGCCTCGTCTATCGCGCGTTTGTTCCGGAGTAGTTCCTGTTCGCTCTCTTTCCGGTCGGTGACATCCCGAGCGACGCCGACGATGCCGTCGATAACACCATCGACGACCAGCGGCGTTAGCTGGTACGCGACCACCGCGTGTCCGTGGCCGGGGAATTCCGTTTCGATTTCGCCGCTAAGTTTCTCCCGCGTTCCGTCGAGCAGTTCCTGGTAGCGGTCTCTCTCACCTTGCGCTCGAATCCGCGGAACGAGTCGGCTGGTCTGGCCTTCGAGCTCAGTACATGTCGCGTCGTACCACTCCGCCAGCGCCTCGTTAACGGTTTCGAACCGGCCCTCGGCATCGTAAATACAGGCTGCCTCCTGCATGGAGTTGACCATCCGCTCATAGCTCTGGAGCGCTCGGTTCCGCTCGCTGACTGCCTGCTGTGATCGGGAGTGGTCGACGGCGTCTATGATTCGGTTCGCCAACCCCACCTGCTGTTCGGTGCCCGGCTCTTTCCTGAGGTAGTCCGTGACACCGGCCGAAATCGCCTCGCTGGCGACCGCTTCGCTCCCCTGTGCGGTGTAGATAATAAACGGGAGGGTCGGGTGCTCGTCACGGACCGTTTCCAGAAGCTCGATACCGGTCCCCTCGGGCAAGTCGTAGTCGGAGACGAGACAGTCTACGATATCGTCAGCCAGCCTTGCCACGGCTTCGTCGACGGTACGCGCCGTTTCGACCGTGAAACGGTCGTACTCGTGTTCGAGAGCCGCCGACAGCATCTCGATATTGTCCGAATCGGTGCCTACGCAGAGGATCTGCACCCTGTCATCTCTTTTGACAGCGGTCTCAGACGTCATTCGGTATCCCGTTCGCGTCCGGACGGTGCGCCGGGAAAGATGTCGCTCCACTGATCAAGAGTAACCGGTGCGATGCGGCTCTGGGAACTGTCTCGGGACAGGTCCGGTCGCAGGACAACTGCAAACGGCGCGGGACGATTGCCGCCAGTGGTTTTCTGCAGCAGTGTCATGATGGTCAAGTAGTCGGCTGTGAACGGGGACCTCCCACAGTGACCGTGGCTGAAATCGGTCATCGGGAGACGTTCAGGTCCGCTGTTCTTGCACGCTTACACGGGGTTCTGCAGTAAATAGCTGATGACCGAGTCGCTGTCACGTCGAGCCCGCACCGTGGGGGCGACGGCGACGCCGGAGTGGTCACATCGGAATCCGTGCTACCGTTCCTGAACACGCATCGACATTTTCTGCCGAGGATGGGCGGTCAGCGACGGCAACAACTCCAGGGGCGTCTCCCCCTGGAACTCCAGTCGGTACTGACTGGCCGTGGTCGCGGTGATGAGTTGCGCTTCGAGCATGGCGAGATGCTTCCCGATACAGTGGCGCGGGCCACCACCGAACGGGAAGTAGGCGAACCGCGGGCGCTCGCCCGCTCGTTCGGGCTTCCAGCGCTCCGGGTCGAACGTCTCGGGGTCGTCGTAGAACCGCTCGGATCGGTGGACGCCCCACTGTGGGACCATCAGTGTCGTCCCGGCCTCGACCTCGTAGCCCGACAGCGTCACGTCCTCGGTCGGCTCCCGGAAGATGGTGTACACTGGGGGGTAGAGCCGCATCGCTTCCTGAATCACCCATTCGAGGTAGTCCAGTTCGCGGACGTGCTCCATCCCTGGCCGGTCGTCGCCGATGACGTCGTCCAGTTCCTCGTGGACCCGCTTTTCCACCTCGGGGTGTTCAGACAGCAGGAACCAGGTGTAGGTCAGCGTCAGCGCCGTCGTGTCGTGGCCGGCGAGCAGCATCGTCATCATCTCGTCGCGGAGCTGGTCGGGCGACTGGTTCCCCTCGTCGCGTGCACGCAGGAGCACCGACAGGAAATCCATCGGGCCGTCCTCAGCCGTCCCCACCGAGTCCTCGCGGACTGCGATAATGTCGTCCAGCACCTCGTCCAGCGTCCGCACAGCGCGGTTGAACTCGGCGTCGTCGGGCATCGGCATCCACTGCGGCATGGCGAACCGGATGGGGTCCGGCTCGAACCGCTGGCCAAGCGGCAACAGTTGTTCCTCGATGGTCCGGACTCGCTGTTCGGAGAGCTCGACGCCCATCATCAGGTCCAGAATCACGTCCAGCGTGACCCGGGTCATCGACTGCTCGGCGTCGATAACGTCGCCGTGGGACCAGTCGGCGATCCGGTCCTCCGCGTGGTCGGTGATGCGGTCGGCCATCCCCGACAGCCGCGCCATCGAGAACGCGGGGTTCGCGAGCTTTCGCTGCTGCTCCCACGTTTCACCCTCGCTCAGCAACAGCCCGTCACCGAGCAGGTCCCCCAGCGCGTCGCCCTGGAAGTCGGGTTTGCGGAACTGGTCGGCCTCCGAGACCAGTACGCGCTCGATTGCCGTCGGATCACACAGCATGACCGTGTCCATCGGCCCCATGTCGAAGCGGGCGACATCGCCGTAGGCCCGCTCCAGCGCTGAAATGAACCGGAACGGATCCCGGGCGTACGTGCGACTGCTGCCGAACAGCGGTTCGCCCTTCGGTCCGGGCGGCGTCTTTGACATCGATTGACGTTAGTGTCGAACACGCTTGAATGGCATGCCAAATGTCGGGCACAGGACGGTTCAGGCACGCTCAGAGCCAGCGGTCGGCGTCTACGTCCCAGTCGGTGTGTCCCGAAACCCAGACACCGCCAAGACCACCGAGGGCGCTGAGACCGACCGTGTATAGCAGAAAGAACGCGAAGACGAGCGCCAGAAACAGGCCATATCCGGGCGCTCCGGGCGGAATCCCGAACCCGAGGAGGCCGGCGATGTACAGCGCCGGAATGAACAGGGCGAGCAAGGGAACCATCGCGCAGACGCCGGCCAGCGTTCCCAGCCAGAGCCCCGTCCGGTAGCTGCCGCCGTGGTTCGCCGCGGCTACCGCACCGCCGGCCACCGACGAGAACGGAACGAACGACAGCGCAACCGTGACGAGCGCCCCGATACCGGCGTTGGTCACCGACTCTCGCATGTGCGTTCTCAGTAGCGGCGTCCCCAGTGATGTAGTTACCGACAGCGCGGCCGGCCGGTCAGTCGCCGATAGTCGTATCGTATTTGACGTAGTTGCCCAGCCAGCCGCCGAGCGCGCTCAATCCGAGGAAATACGCGGCCGCCGTGATCGTTCCCAGGACGATCACGAGCAGCCCCATCGCACCGAACACACCGAGCGCCTCGGGAACGAACGCCAGGAACGCGGCCAGGAAGACGAACACGACCACAAAGAAGACCAGCGAGATCGCCAGCCCGACGACGCCGGACAGCAGCCCGACGCGTACCCCGTCGTCTCGCTCGCCACCTTCGAGATAGCCGGCGATGCAACCGCCGAGCAGCGGCGCGAGCGGGACGAACCCACTCAGTAGGGCAGTCGCGACGGCACCGATGACGGCGTTGACAAAGGTGTCTCCCTCTCCCATTTTCCCGGTGCTACTCCGGGCCTCGTGGTAGGTCTTGTGTTGGCGATACCGGCGTCGCCACTCACACTTCGACAGCGAGAAAACGAAACAGTTCAGCGACGTTAGATGTCGGACTCGAAGTCGTCGAGTCCGTACGTCGGCTCGGCACCGCGGCGGTCGAGCGTCTCGTTGGCCAGCAGCCAGTAGACGACCGACAGCGCCTTGCGCCCCTTGTTGTTCGTCGGGACGACCAGGTCAACGTTCGACGTGGTGTTGTTGGAGTCACACATCGCGATGACCGGGATCCCGACCGTGATGGCCTCCTTGACAGCCTGGGCGTCACCGATCGGGTCGGTGACGACCACGATGTCGGGCTCGATGTAGCCGTCGTAGTCGGGGTTGGTCAGCGTGCCGGGGATGAACCGGCCGGTGCGGACGCGCGCCCCGATTGCTTCGGCGAACTTCTCGGCCGGGAACCGGCCGTACTGGCGCGACGATGCGGCCAGGATCTGCTCCGGCTCGTAGTTGGCCAGGAAGTCCGCGGCGGTGCGGATGCGCTCGTCGGTCATCGAGACGTCCAGCACGTAGAGCCCGTCGGTCCGGACGCGGTGGATGAACCGCTCCATGTCCTGGGTCTTCTGCTGGGTCCCGATGTGGACACCGGCGCCGAGGTAGTCCTCGACGGGGATGAGGAGGTCGGCCTCCGACTGCTCGTCGGGCATGACGTCCTCGTCCAGCTGTGGGCCGGCGGCCTCGTCGGCCTCGGCCGCTTCGTCGGCCTCCGTGTCGGCATCGGTTGGTTCGGCCTCTGTCGCCTCCGCGGCGTCGTCGGCGGGCTGTTCAGCTTCCGTTTCGGTCTCCGCGTCGACCGCTTCGTCGTCCTCGTCGGACGGGTCGAAGTCGGAATCGGACGCGTCGAGACCTTCTTTTTCGTTGCCGCTCATACTGCGTTGTCCTCGATACGGATTAGTTCGTTCAGCTTGGCTGTGCGCTCGCCGCCGACCGCGCCGGTCTTGATGAACGGTGCGTCAGTGGCGACAGCGAGGTGTGCAATCGTCGTGTCTTCCGTCTCGCCGCTGCGGTGGGAGACGACGGACTCGTAGCCGCTTGCCGTCGCCAGTTCGATGGCGTCGACAGCGTCGGTGAGCGTCCCGATCTGGTTCGGCTTGATCAGGATGGAGTTCCCGGCGTCGGCGTTGATACCGGCTTGCAGGCGCTCGACGTTCGTGACGAACAGATCGTCGCCACAGACGAGCGTCTGGTCACCGACCTGTGCGGTCAGGTCGGCGAATGCCTCGTAGTCGTTCTCGTCGAGTGGGTCCTCGACGTAGACGAGGTCGTACTCCTCGACCTTCCCGGCGATGTACTCTATCTGCTCTTCGGTGGACTTGACGCCGTCATCGTAGACGTAGCCGTCCTCGTCGGCGTCGTAGAGTTCCGCGCCGGCGACGTCGAGGCCGAACGAGATAGCGAAGCCGAAGTCGTCTGCGACGGTCTCGACGGCCTCGTCCATGATCTCGAACGCTTCGTCGTCCGAGACCGAGGGAGCCCAGGCCCCTTCGTCGCCCTTGCCCGCTGGCAGGTCACGGTCGGCCAGGATGTCGTGGACCTCCTGGTGGACCGCGGCGTTGGCGAAGACGGCCTCTTCGACGCTCGGCGCGCCGACGGGGGCCGCGAGGAACTCCTGAATGTTGGTCGCGTCTGCGGCGTGCTCGCCGCCGCCGATGATGTTGCCCAGCGGCGTCGGGTACTCGTTGCCCCGGAACGTGCCGCCGAGGTGCTGGTACAGCGGTGCGCCCAGCACGTCGGCACCGGCCTTTGCGGCCGCCATCGAGATGGCGACCGCGCTGTTGGCCCCGATGCCGGAGAAGTCGTCGGTGCCGTCGGCTGCGTGGAGTGCCGCGTCGACGTCGCGCTGGTTCCCGGCGTGGACCTCGCCGATGAGTCGCGGGAGCGCCTCCTCACGGGCGTTGGCGATGGCCTCGTTGGCGGGGAGTTCGATGGCCTCGTACTCGCCCGTGCTTGCGCCGCTCGGTGCCTTGCCACGACCGAAGCCCCCACTCTCAGTGAGAACGTCGGCCTCGACGGTCGCGTTCCCGCGGGAGTCGAGGACGCGGCGGAGTCGGATGTCAGTGATGAGCGTCATCGTTAATCACTCCTGTTGACCGTGAACGGTAGGACGCCAGCGTCGTACTCCTCGGCGGCGATGAGTATCGGCTGGGTGTGTTCCGTCTCGATGAGCACGGGAGCACCGTGAGCCAACTGCAGCGCTCGTGCGCCGAGTTTGCGGGCCTTCTCGTAGCGGCTTTCCTGTGCGTTCATTGGTATGGTGAGACGATGTCGACGAGGTCTTTATGTGAGACGAGCATCCGGCGACAGCAGTGCCGCTCGACGCCGAGTTCGTCGAGGACCTTCTCCGGGTTCTCGGGCTCCTCGGCCTCGCGGGTGCGTGCTTTGAACTCTTCCCAGTGCTCGCCGACGACGTTACCGCACGTGAAACACCGAACCGGTACCATCATACCTGTATCACCTTAGCGGTACGATTTCTGGTAGCGGGCCCGCGCACCGGGGCCGCCCCACTTCTTGGGTTCGGACTGGCGAACGTCGTTGACCAGTAGCGAGCGGTCGAACTCCATGAACGCGTCACGGAGTTCGGCGTCGTTGGTGTGGTCGACGAGCCCGCGAGCGATGGCGGTTCGGGCGGCGTCTGCCTGCCCCATGACGCCGCCACCTTCGACGGACACTTCGACGTCGACCTCGCCGCGGAGGTCGTCCTCGGCGATGCGGAACGGTTCCAGCATCTTGAGCTGCGCCAGCTCGGGGTCGACGAGTTCGACCGGCTGCGAATCGATACGCACGCGGCCCTCGCCCTCGCGAACGGTCGCGCGGGCGACGGCGGTCTTCTTCTTGCCAGACGTGTTCGTTACCATGTCTTGTTCGCTCCAAGCGTTTCGCTGATCTCGCCCAGCGTGACGAACTTGATGTTCGACAGTCGGTCAAGCGACGTGCCGTCTAGGACCTCGCCGTCCTCGTCGTACGGGTTGCCGAGGTAGACACGGACGTTCTCGAACGCCTCGCGGCCGCGCTGCTTCTTGTGGGGCAGCATGCCGCGGATGGTGCGCTTGAAGATGCCGTCCGGTCGCTTGGGGTAGAAGTACCCGTTGTCGTTACCGATGTCGACACGTTTCTCGTACTTCTCTACGATCTGCTCCTCTCGGCCGGTAATCACGGCGCGTTCGGCGTTGACAACAGCGACCGTCTCGCCGTCGAGCGCCTGTTCGGCGACCTGTGATGCGACGCGGCCCATGATACAGTCGCGGGCGTCAACGATGACATCCGCGTCGAACTCTGCGACGCTCATCGGATCACCCGGACGTGGGAGCCTTCTGGGTTGTTTTCGATTGCCTGTTCGAGTGATACAGCCTCTCCAACCTGGTCGATCTTCGTCTCGGCGGTTCCGGAGAAGTCGACGGCGGCGACGGTGACGTCCTTCTGCAGGACACCGGAGCCAAGCACCTTGCCGGGCACAACGACGGTTTCGTCTTCCTGGGCGTATCGTTCGATACGGCCGAGGTTGACTTCCGCGTGTGTGCGCCGTGGCTTTTCTAAGCGCTCGGCGACGTCGCCCCAGACAGCACCGCCCGAACTGCGGGCGGCTGACTTCAGGTCGGCGATGAGACTACTGAGTCTCGGGTTCGTCTTACTCATATGATTCCTCCGTTGTGGGAAAAGTGCAGGGAGCAGGATTTGAACCTGCGGACCCCTACGGGACAGCGCCCTGAACGCTGCGCCGTTGGCCAAACTTGGCTATCCCTGCGCGCGATTGTTCGTTTTGCGTGCCCCGTAAAACCCCTTTCGGTCCTCGCGCTCGGGGAGCGGGCGGTCATCGGTAGTGGTGGGGTGTGTCGGGGCATTGTGTCGTTACAGTTGGACTGCGTCTTTCAGTTCGGTCGCGCGGTCACGCAGCGTCTCGACCGCGCGCAGGACCAGTTCCTCGGTGGTGAACGACCCGTCCGTCTCGACGTGGAACACGAACGCGTTCGGCACGTCCGAGACTTCGACGTCTTTGCCGGGGTAGCGGTTCCGGAGGTCGTTGTCGAACTCGTCTGTCGCGACGAGTTCGCCGTTGGTGGCGTCGCCGGCGGCGTGTTCGGCCGCCTGCTCTTCGATGACGCCACGCAGGATGTTCGGGTCGTCGTCCTCGAACTCGCCGAGGTCGCCGACGACCTCCACCTGCTGGAGGTGTCGGTAGCCGACGGCCACGCCGCCCTGATGTTTGGCGTGCTCCCGACCAGTATCGAGGACGGCGTCTGCCTCGACTTCGAGACGTTGGCCTTCCTTGAGGTCGATGATCGGGATGTTGTCGTCGGCGGCCTCGACCATCGGGTCCGAGGAGACGAGGTCGCTGGAGTAGGCCGTGCTCGGCCCGTCGACGGACAGCGACAGCGTCACCTCGTCGCCGATCTCGAAGTCGTCGAGGTCGGTCGTCAGCGGGACCAGTCCCAGTCGGAGACCGATCTGCTCGTTGAACATCACGCTGGTGTTCTCGATGACGCGGACGGTGTCGATACTGAACGTCGGTACGTCCGCGACCATCGCTCGCCGGATGCCGTTGGCAAACGCCGGCGTGATGCCGCGCACGAGGATGCGGGCCTCGCGCTCGCCGCGTTCGACGAACTCAACCTCGTAGTCCTGTGTCATTGGTTAGAATCCGGAGTTCTTGGGTGCACGAGTGCCGTCGTGCGGGGTCGGCGTGACGTCCTCGATGCGACCGATCTCCAGACCTGCTCGGGCGAGTGCGCGGATCGTCGCCTGCGCACCCGGACCGGGCGAGGTCTGGAGGTTGCCGCCGGGACCGCGAACCCGAACGTCGACGCCCTCGACACCGCGGTCGAGGGCTTTCTCCGCAACGACCTCGGCCATCTGCATCGCCGCGTACGGCGACGCCTCATCGCGGTTCTGCTTGACGACCGTTCCGCCGGAGCTCTTTGCGAGCGTCTCCGCGCCGGTCTGGTCGGTGATGGTGATGATCGTGTTGTTGAACGATGCGTGCACGTGGGCGATACCCCAGATGTCTTCGGTTTCTTCGCTCATTCTTGGGCCTCCGCGCGCTCAGGGTGGAGTTCGTCCGACAGCGAGCTATGCTCGTCGAAGCCGACCGAGCTCTCGACGGCGGTCTCCACCGTCATGCCGGGTCGGGTGACGCGAGCGTCGTCCAGCACGATGTGTCCGTGGACGATGAACTGGCGGGCCTGCTCGGGCGTGTTCGCGTAACCCTTGCGGTAGACGACGGTCTGCAGGCGGCGTTCCAGCACGTCAGTCACGTCGAGCGACAGCACGTCGTCGAGCTGGTCCTGCTCGTTGAGGATGCCGTAGCGCTTGAGCCGAGCGAGGAACTCCTCGGACTCGGTCTCGTGCTCGCCGGCGCTGCCCAGCAGCTTCCGGGCCTCGCGGCGGTAGCCACGGAGCTCGGACTGTGCGCGCCAGAGCTCTTCTTTGTTCTTCAGGCCGTAGCGGCCGATGAGGTTGGCCTCGTCGGCGATACGCTCGCCCTGGAAGGGATGGTTCGGCGTCTCGTAGAACTTCGTGTTTGAACCAAGCGCCATTATTCTTCACCACCTTCTTCGGCGGCGGCTTCCTCGGCCTGCTCTTCCTTGATCGCCTCGACGTTGACGCCGATGGTCCCCTCCGTCCGGCCGGTGGACTTGGTACGCTGTCCACGGACCTTCTGGCCGCGCTTGTGGCGGACACCGCGGTAGGAGTCGATCATCTTCATGCGGTTGATGTCCTGCCGGCGGGTGAGCTGGAGGTCGTTGCCAGTCTCGTGGGTGGTCTCACCAGTGAAGTAGTCCTTCTGGTGGTTGGCCATCCATTCGGGCACCTCGTCGGCGAAGTTCTCGACGTGATCGACGACGCGCTCGATGACGTCGTCGTCGAGCTTGCCGAAGACCGCGCGCCGGTCGACGTCCGCCTTCTGGGCGATAATTCGGGCGGCCCGGTGGCCGATACCGTTCAGTTCTGTCAGTGCTCGCTCGACGGATTTCGTCCCGTCGAGGTCTGTCTGTCCGATACGGACGAAATAGCGGATGTCCTCCTCCTCTTCGGCATCCGCGTCCTCGCCCGCGTTGGGGTCTTCTGCACTCATATGTAGGTACTGATGGGTGAGCGTCGTGGCGGGGATTCGAACCCCGGAGGCTGTACGCCACAGAGTTAGCAACCCTGCGCCTTGGGCCAGGCTTGGCTACCACGACACACGTTCTATGACACTCGCGCCCGCAGCACGCGGACTCGGGGGCCGGTCCCCCTACACGAGTCTATCCGATTCTATTCCGGGGTTGTATTTAAACGCAACGAAGGGGCCCGGCCGCGTGACTCCGAGACATACCTACTGAGACATGCAATAACAAGCAGCACCACAACTGACAGGTGCCAGCACAACACATTCGTCGCTGGGCGCCCACGTCGCCGTATGCACCGGCGCGTTACCGACGGCGGCAGCAGCGTCGACCCGACCGACCGAACAGCGGTCCGTGACCATCTGGAACGGTTCGCGGGGCCCGACGCAGTTACCGAGGCGGACGACGGCACGCTCCGGGCCGACTTCAGCGGCCGAACCCACATCGCGGTGGCCCCCGACGGCACGATAGACACCGGCATGCCGCTCCACTCGTTCGCTGGCACGCCGGAACGGCTCGTGTTCGACCACGATAGCGGCGAGTTGCGCGCCGACCTGGACGGAGAGAGCCTCTACGTGTTTCGACGACCCTGAGTCCGGAGAAGCCTCCATCCCAGCCTACTGGGATCTTAGATTCCGTGCACTCGCGTACATGTGGCAAGTGTCACCGCTGGCCCAGTTCGATTGATTGTTGCCGTGTTCGGCAGTGTCACAATCCTTATCGCACCTCCGGGACCTACTCCTGTGCATGAATACAGACGACGTACGCGAGCGCCTGCGAACGGTCGAGGATCCGGACCTCGGAGCCGACATCGTATCACTCGGGCTGATCAACAGCATCGACGTGACTGACGACGAGGTCAGCATCGATCTGGCGCTCGGTGCGCCGTACTCGCCGACGGAGACGAGCATCGCGAACGAGGTCCGCGAAGCGCTGGGAGACATCGACCGCGAGATAGATCTCTCGGCGAGCGTCGACCGCGGCGTCCCGGAGGCTGAGGATCCGCTTCCGAAGGTCAAGAACGTCATCGCGGTCGCCTCGGGGAAGGGCGGCGTCGGCAAGTCGACCGTCGCGGTGAACCTCGCCGCCGGCCTCTCGCGGCTCGGGGCCCGCGTCGGCCTGTTCGACGCCGACGTGTACGGGCCGAACGTCCCGCGGATGCTCGACGCCGACGAACAGCCGCGCGCGACCGAAGACGAGGAGATCATTCCCGTCGAGAAACACGGGATGAAGCTGATGAGCATGGACTTCCTCGTCGGCAAGGACGACCCGGTCATCTTCCGCGGCCCGATGGTCGACAACGTCCTCACGCAGCTCTGGGACGACGTGCTCTGGGGCGAACTCGACTACATGGTCGTGGACCTGCCGCCGGGGACCGGCGACACGCAGCTGACGATGCTCCAGCAGGTTCCCGTCTCCGGGGCGGTCATCGTCACGACGCCGGAGGAAGTCGCCCTCGACGACGCCCGCAAGGGCCTGCGGATGTTCGGCCGTCACGAGACGCCCGTCCTGGGCATCGTCGAGAACATGTCGTCGTTCGTCTGCCCGGACTGTGGCGGCACGCACGATATCTTCGGCAGCGGCGGCGGCCGCGAGTTCGCCGACGAGACGGAGATGCCGTTCCTCGGCGAGATTCCGCTCGACCCCGAAGTCAGAGAAGGGGGTGCGACCGGGGAGCCCCTCGTTCTCAACGAGGACAGCGACGTGGGCGAGTCGTTCCGCGACATCGCCGCCCGCACCGCCAACATGCAGGGCATCATCCACCGGAAGCGCCAGAGCGACAGCCGGGCCGCCCAGCCCGAGCAGTAGCGGGCCAGCGGCTGAAGAGAGCAATAGCTCAGTTGCCGCGGGAAACAGAGAGAAAGAACCGAGTTACGCTTCGACCGGGTTGTTCATTTTCCGGGTGACGTAGCCGGCGATGCGGTTACGGACACCCTTGGATTCGATGTTGGTCAGTTCCTCGACGACGTCCTTGTTGTGTTCGAAGTCGGCACCGAAGGCGTCGGGGTACCGCTCCATGAGGAGCGTCCCGGTCTTCTTGACGTAGGCGGGTTTGATTGCCATGCGCGCTACTTGCTTGGTCGCACTCAAAAAGGGTTCGGAACGGACCACGCACGCGAACGTTTATCAGGAGGGGCGGGGCGACCCGCGACCGTGCGTTGACCGTCGCTGTGGCAGGAATAGCGGGAGCGCGACACGGCCTGTCACCGACTGCGGCGTGTCGCCTGTTCGCCCCAGTTCCGAGTAGTGTGGCTACCACTCGGCGTCAACGAGTTCGCGAACCCGCTCGTAGGCCGCTCGCTCGCGCTCGCTACCGGCCGTCTCGACAACGGACTCGAAGTACGCGAGCCGGTCCAGCAGCGTCCCGCGGTCGTAGCTCGGCACGTCCAGCCGCGAGGCCGCGACGGTCGCCTCGACGACGGCCGCGTGGCCGCGGTTCGTCGTCGGCACGACGCGCCGCTCGACGCCGCTGTCGACTGGTTCGAGCGCCCACTCGACCCACTGGGTGTCGCCTTCCGTACCGGAGTCGCGCCGCACCGCCTCAACTTCGACCCACGCGTCCGCGCTGTCCAGAATCGGCTCGTCCTCCTCCCAAACCGACAACGCCGCCTCGGCGAAATCAAGCGGGTCGCGAGTGAACTGGACGTACCCGCCGCCACGCTCCCGGAAGTTCCGCCAGGTTCGGGTTCGGCCCCACGTCGTCGCCGTGGCCGGTCCATCGCCGTCGGGCGCGTGGACACCCAGCGCAGCCACGTTCCAGCGGTCGTTCGGTCCCAGCGTGGTCACGACAGTCTCGGAGACGCCAGCGAGCGCGACGGGCCACTGCGTTCTGGAACAACTGGAATTCGGTCCGCCACCCTCTGAGGAATCCCGGGTCACACTTCGAGCCCCCGTTCCAGCGCGACGAACAGCGCGCCCGCGACGATGTCGGCAGTCGTTCCGGGGTTGATGTCCCGCTCGACGAACTCCTCGGCCAAGTCCGTGGCATCCTCCTCGCCGTCGAGGACAGCCTGTGCCCGTCGCTGGACCTCCTCAGCGGTTTCGCGGTCCTGCCGTGTGACGATGAAGGTGTCGGGTTCCGCCGCGAGCAGTTCGAGGAAGGCGTCGGAGGCGCGGTCGGCGACCGGACCGGACCCGTCCAGTAGCCACTCGCTAACCTCGAAGACGCGCTCGAAGCCGGAGACCCACTCCGCGGCCACGCCGTCGACATCGGCGCTGGACTGCATCACGTCGAACAGCGTCAGCCCGCGCGCCCGGAGATCCGGAACGGCGTCGCTCCCGCGGCGAACGTCGAGCGGTTCCAGTCCGTCCGGCGGGTCGTCGACGGCCACGTCGACGTGCTCGAAGGCCCGGTAGAACGCCGCCGCGTCCTCGACGGTCGTCTCGCGGACCACGTCGTCGACACCGGCCGAGGACAGTCGCCCGTCCGCTGCTGCGGCGACAAGCGGCGTGAGCACCAGCAGGGCCCCGAACTGGGTGTTGCCGCCGGACTGGTCCGCCATCCCGTCGACGGCGGCCTCGAACGCGGGACCAACGGGGTCGCCCGCGGCCGCGCGGTCGAGTCCTGGTCGTGCTCCGACAGCGCCAGCCACGAAGTGCTCGAACCGGAGGTCGTCGTACTCCCGCTCGCGGTCGACGTTGCCCGGTTTCGGCGTGCCGGAGACCTCCAGCAACAGCGCCAACTGCGCGTTCTGTGAAACCGACCGTTCGCTCACGGTGACACCTCCGAGGCGAACCACTCCGCTGTTGTCGCCCGGATCTCATCGAGGAGTTCCGGCTTGTCGCTAGCTCGACCGACGCTGACGGCGTCAGCGCCGTGGGAGAGGTACTCCTGTGCTGTCTCCGTCCCGCGAACGCCGTTGTTGGCGACCACAAACAGGTCGGTGGCGTCGGTCACGTCGGCGATGACCGACTCCGAGTCCATCGCGTCGACGTGGAACATGTCACCACCAGCATCTTCGATGGTTTGGGCAACGGCCGGGAGCGAGACGCCGTCGAGTTCAGCACGCCCCTTCACAGAGACTGTCCCTCCCGTCGACGCTGCGGCCGCCACGAACTCGGCCAGGCGGTCCGGTTCCCGAAGCAGCGACTCACCGGCACCCACAGCGCACATCTCGTCCTGCCGGCAGTGGGCGTTGATCTCGATGATGGCGTCGTGGCGCTGACAAACGGCGGCGACACGCTCGACGGGGCCGAGTGTCGAGCTCCGGACGTTGAACGCAGGGCGTAGCGGTGCATCTGCAAGCGCAGCCAACTGGTCGTCAACGAACGCGACCGGATCGTCTGGCAGGAACTCGGAGCGGTCGCGGTCCGTCATCGCTTGGGCAGCGTCGCGTGTCTGGTCGTCGAGCGCGATACCGCCGAGGAACGCACACCCGACGTGGGACTCGACCGCGCGGGCCCACGACGCGTCGGCCTCGCCGCTCAGACTCGCGAGGGCGACGCGCGGCTCGAACATCAGGCCACCTCCGAGAGAGCTGTTTCGACGGCACGGTTCACCCGTTCAGCGTCGGCCTCGTCGCCGAGGGTCGTGTCAGTTCGGACGACCGGCACGTCGAGCGGCGTCGAATCGTCGTCGTCAAGCACGAACGCGTCGGCGAAGGGGTAGGCCTTGGCCACGCCGGCAGTGCTGGGCTCCAGCCCGACGCCGGCCATCAGGTCCGCCGCCGGCCCAGAGAACACTGTGTCTTCGATGAACGGCGAGACGGCGACGACCGTTGTCTCATGCAGTGCCTGTTCGATCTCGTCGATGGCGAGCATCGGCCCGAGCGAGGTAACGGGGTTCGACGGACCGATGACGACGGTATCGTCGAGTGCGGTCAGGACGGCGTCCGTCGCGCTGGCCGCCTCAGAGCCTCGGAACTCTACGTCTTCGACCGACGGTTCCCCGTTGCGGCCCACCCACCACTCCTGGAAGTGCATCGGACCGCTCGGCGTGTGGATGATGGAAGCGACCGGGTCGTCGCTCATCGGTAACAGCGCCCGGTCTAACCCGAACGCGTCGGCGAGCGTGCGCGTCACCTCGGTCAGTGATCGGCCCTCGTCGAGCAGCGAGGTCCGCGTGACGTGGACTGCGCGGTCCCGGTCGCCGATGTGCATGAACTCCGCGATACCGGAGAAGCGCCGACAGCGGGCGATGTCGCGCCCCGCTGTCTGTGCGTCGTCGGGGAGGTATCGAGGACCACTATCCAGCCCCGCGGCGTCGGCGAGCCGTGTCAGTTCGGTGTGTGTCTCGGCGGTGTCGTCGGCGATGCCCCACCACGTCTCCCGGTCGAGGACATCACCGTCCAGAAACAGGACGGTATCGAGGTCCGGGCACACGAGGTGGCCACCCAGCTCGATATCGTCGCCGGTGTTGGCGACGACTGTCGTCGCCGCCGGCGAAAATACGTCATCGGCACCGGCAAGGAGCTTCGGCGTTCCCGTCCCGCCGGCAAGATACGTCACCATGTCTCGACGTAGGGGGAACTGACAGTATAAACGTGGCCACTAAAACTGGCCGGGCCTGGAAACCAGCCCCGTAGATGCCACTCCCGTTCGGAGAATCACAGCTGAGAACTGGGTGGGTAGAATGAAGGGGGTCGGTAGGATAGGCAGGACAACGGGTGCTATGCCCATCGTGAATCCACACCGCTTCGCGCCTGCAGCCTCCAACGAAGAGTACGTCTACGGGTCCTGTGCGCCGGGCTGGCATACGGCCGCCACGCACCAGGACGCTCTCGATGATTGGATCGCACACATGCAGGCACACGACATCGAACGGGTCTGCTGTCTGCTTCCCGGGCAACAACTCGACGACGCTGGAGCCAACATCCAGCGCTACCGGGAGGCCTTCGGAGAGTCATCAGTCCGCCACGTACCGGTTCCCGACCACCAGCTCATCCCCAAAGACCGCCTCCACGACGATATTCTGCCGTTCCTCGTTGACGCCTGCGAGACAGAAGAGCGGGTCGTCGTTCATTGCCTGGCGGGCATCGGCCGCACCGGGCAGGTGCTCGCCGCGTGGCTGGTGTATCATTACGACTACGGCCCCGACCGCGCCATCGAGGCGATACAGGAGATGGGCCGTGACCCCGAAGAGGCAATCCGGTCGGGGAACGCGACCGACGCGGAACTGTCCGACCTGTTATCGTCTGTCGCACGCTTGTAAGCGGATTCCGCTCAGTCCGTCCGCGGGAGGAGCCGCGCGCCGACGGCAAAGCCGACGACGGCACAGACTGTGAGAACGGCGAGTGGGGCGAGTGCTTCACCGGTTCCGGTTGTCGCCGCACGGACGCCACGCGAGAAGTACGTCAGCGGCGAGAGCCAGGTCGGGAGCCACGCGGGCAGGAGGGTCTGTGGGACGAACGTCTCCGAGAGGAAGAGCAGCGGGAGCGCGAGGCCGTTGCTCGCCGCGATGACGCCGTCCTGTGAGTCCGCAAGGCTGCCCAGCATCGCACCGACGGCACAGAACAGCGCGACGCCGAGGCCGACAAAGGGGAGCAGGAGCACAGAGGGACGGATCGTCGCGCCGGTCAGCCACACCATCATGCCGAGTATGAGGAGGCCGGCGATGCCGATGATGACGACGTTGACAAACGTCTGTGCCAGTAGCCACTCGGTCCGGGTCAGCGGCGTCGTCGCCAGTTTCTCGAAGCGGTTGCCGTCCCGGTGTCTGGCCACCTCGCTGCCGACACGTGAGAGTGGAGTGAACAGGACGACGACGGCCAGATAGCCCGGCGCGTAGAAGCTCGGCGGTTCCGTGAACAGGCCGCCGCCGCCAGGCTGGGTCTGGACCAGCACACCGAAGATGACGACGATGATGACCGGGAAAAAGAACGTGAAGAAGACGGCCGTCCGTCGCCGGAGGAAAGCCAGCGACGCCGCGCGCGTCTCCGATGCGAGTCGCCCCAGTCGGCTCATTGGACACCACCTGCCGCCGGCTCTGTCCGGCGCGGTTCACCGCGCTGGCCGACGGCTGTTCCGGTGAGTTCGAGGTACACGTCCTCTAAGTCAGGCTGTTTCCAGGTGAGGCTGTCGTACTCGATGCCCGCCTGGCCCAGTTGCTCGGTGATGTTGCCGATGGACTCCGGGCGGATGCCGTAGACGACCAGCCGGCCGTTCCGGAGTGCCGTCTCCGCCGGGTAGTCGATGGCTGAAACGGCGGCCTCGTCGAAGGTTCCGTCCACGATGAGTTGGCTGTCGCCGCCGTGCTCGGCCACGAGCGCGTCCGGCGAGTCGAGTGCGATGAGTGTCCCGTCGGCGAGGAGGCCGACGCGGTCCGCGAGCCGCTGGGCCTCCTCCATGTAGTGGGTCGTGACGAGTATCGTCACGCCGCGGTCGGCAAGCCCCTCCAACAGTCGCCAGAGGTCACGCCGACCGGCCGGGTCGATGCCGGTGGTCGGTTCGTCCAGCACAAGTAGGTCCGGGTCGTTGATGAGCGCCGTCGCGACGCAGGCCCGTCGCTGCTGGCCGCCCGAGAGGTTCTCGTATGTCGTGCTGGCAGTGTCGGTCAGCCCGACATCGTCAAGGACGGCTTCGACATCGCGAGTGTCGTCGTACAGGCCGGCGTAGTATTCCAGCAGCTCCCGCGCCGTCAGCCGCTCGTGGGGAGAAAACGACTGTGGCAGCAGACCGATTCGGTCGCGGGCGACCGTTCTGGGCGACTGGCCGAACAGCCGAACCTCGCCGGTCGCGTCTGTCGTTCCGGTCAACGCCCGTACCAACGTGGTCTTGCCAGCCCCGTTGGGACCGACCAGCGCGAGCACCTCTCCGGTGGTCGCCGTCAACGAAACGCCGTCGAGTGCGACTGTATCGCCGTACCGCCGCCCGACATCCGACGCGACCAGTACCTCGTCCATGCGCCCTCGTCCGGTCGGGTCGCCGAAAGCAGTTCCGTTCTCGTGCGGTCAGCGGCCTACACGTTGCGGCCACATCTCAGACAGACGGCCGGAAGCCACGGCTTGTCCGTGACAACTGGCTGAGTGTCTTCGCAGTGGTCACAGAATTCGGTTTTCGTCGCCATTTACCGAAGATGTCACAGCAAAACAATAAATAGTTTGTTGTGCGGTATACCGTCTCAAACCGATGGCAGCGTCGGCACGGGATTCCACTGATAGCATCGCGATGCCCCGTTACATGACGTGTGAACGGACCGCACGGACGATAGCGTCCACGTCGAACTCGTCGCTGGCCTCGGCTTTGTCGTAGATCGTCTCGTCGTCCACGCTAATCCTGAACACGCCGTGGTCACCCATGACCAGTCGGACGCTGTCGAGTTCCTGCTCAAGTCCGGACAGAATCGCCTGCTGAACGTGTAATGCCCGTTCGCGGAACCCACACGGGACGCAGTATTCGATTTCGACAGTGCTCATACCGGTGTTCACGCCTGTCAGCCTGAAAGCTCTATGGCCGACCGACTAACGTTCGGAGACGGCCGATGACCGTCACGTCGAAGCGGTGGACGCCGTAGAGCAGTCCAACGGAGACGAGGAACACCACCGTCGAGAGACCGTACGACTGGGAGAGGGCCGCCTGGGACAGCGTCGCCCCGACACCGACGAACCCGCCCAGTATCGACGCGATAATCGGGAGGACACAGGAGACACAGGAGAACAGGCCGACGATGCCGCCCACCGCGCCGCCACTCGCGTCGATAGCTGTCACGAACACCAGATACGAGAGGGTCAGGTAGCCGGCGACCTTCCACGGGATGAGCACCACGCTGAGGGTCGCGCCGCTGAACACGACCGTCGGCGAGAATCCGGGCGGGGCCTGCGTGACCAGGCGGAGGCCGGTCCCCTGGCCGCCTGTGCCGTACACGCCGCCGACGTATCCCAGTACGAGCAGGTAGCCCAGGGCGACGACCGCACTGCCGAGCGTCCGCCGGCGACTGGTCAGTTCCGGGCGCACTCGCAGGACAACGAGACCGGCGACGTTGAGCCAGATGAACGGGAACAACAGCAGAAACGGATCCGTCGCGGGTTGGGCCGTGTTAACGACGTAGCCCAGAATGAGGATGAACTCCGCGTTCAACACGGCTGCCCAGGTTACCAGCGAGCGCGTGTCCGGGATTGCGTCTCTGAGGGTCGCTGTCGTGGTGCTCATAGTGCGAGAGCGTCGATAACGATGGCGACGAGGACCGCCCCGAGGTAGGCGTTCGACGCGTGGAACGCCCGGAACGCCGCCGCTTCGGTCTGCTCGTGGTGGAGTTGGACGACGGCCCAGAGGAACACTGCGCCCAGCAGCACCGACGTGACGGCGTACAGCCAGCCAAGCGACGTGAGCACGCCCAGCACGCCTGAGGCGATGAGTGTCGCGCCGAGGTAGTAGACGATGTGCTTGCGCGTCTCGGTCTCGCCGCGGACGACCGGCATCATCGGGAAGCCGCCCGCCTCGTAGTCGTCTTTGTACGCGAGCGCGAGATTGTAGAAGTGCGCCGGCGTCCAGAGGAAGATGACCACCGCGAGGACGACGCCGGGGAGGCCGACCGACCCGTCGGCGGCGACCCAGCCGATGAGCGCCGGCAGCGCGCCGGCGGCCCCGCCGATGACGGTGTTCTGGACGGTGTTGGGCTTCAATACGAGCGTGTAGATGACGCTGTAGAACACAATCGCAGTCAGCCCGAGCAGCGCCACGAGCGCGTTCACCTGCCAGAACAGCCCCAGTGACGCAAACGAAAGCAGCAGGCCGAAGACCAGCGCGTTCCGGACCGGAATCTGGTGGGTCGCGATGGGGCGGTCCGAGGTCCGGTCCATCCGCTTGTCGATGTCCCGTTCGAGGACGTGGTTGAACGTCCCCGACGCGCCGATAGAGAGGACGCCGCCCCCAAGCGTAAGCAGCACCGTCCGAACGGTGAGTGTCTGCCCGGCGGCGAGTGCCATCCCGGCCGCGGCGACCAGACACAGGAGCCACATCAGCCGGGGCTTCATCAGGCGGAAGTACGCCGAGGCGGTCTCGACGACGCGCTCGCGGGTGGAGAGCGTCGGCGACTGTGCCGGACCGTCGTCGGCTGGCTCCGGTGCGAGTGTCGGGTTCTTCACGGGGGTCTCGTCATCACTGCCCGTCTCAGCTTCGAGGTGCCACGCCAGAGCCAGCACGAACGAGCCGAAGATGCCCATCCCCAGAGCGAGATGGGCACCGGGGAGTGCCGCCTCCGTGCTCGTCGCGACGACGGCGCCGAGCGCTATCTGGACCGGGTACAGCGCGGCTCCCAGAAGGATAGCTGCCTTGACGCGGCCGCGACAGTTGGATCGGAGCCCGACAACGGTCATAGCCACCACAAGGAGTCCGACGGCGGCCGCGACGAGTCGATGTCCCCAGGCGACCAGCAGGGCCGTGTTCGTCACGTCGACCGGTCCGTCACACAGCGGCCATGTAGTACAGGCTGCCGCCGCGTCCGTGAGTGTCGTCGTCGCACCGGCGAGGACTAGCAAGTAGACGCCGACAGCGGTCGCGGCGAGCAGTCCGGTGAAGGTCCGGCTCTCTGCCATTATTGTATCCTTCGATGCTGGCCACTTAGACCCCGCGATTCCGCTGTCTCCGTCCGGAGAAATTCTGCGGTCCTATTGCTGAAAATCGGGTGCTTGCGGCGAAGACAGCAGTTATTTATCCCCGAAATCCTAACCCGCATCCATGACCCGGAAACGTGCCGGTCTGGTCGCGCTGTTCGGTGCTGCGTTACTCGCGCTCGCCGTCGAGCCGGCCGCCGCCGCACAGATTCAGGACTCGACGACGGAGAGCCTCATCTGGGGGCTGAATATGAACCTCCTGTACGTCGCTATCCCGATTACGGTCCTCGTCGAGGGGATTCTGATCTACACCGTCTGGCGATTCCGTAATCAGGAGGAGGCGCTTCCCACGCAGGAGAACCGCCGACTCGAAGTCACCTGGACCATCGCGACGGCGATCATTCTCCTGTTCGTCGGCGTCGCCTCCTACCAGGTGATGGCTAGCCCGTATGTCACTGCCGAGGCCGGTGACCAGGCCGCACTGCAAGAACAGGACACCGAACTCATTACCGTCGAAGCTCAGCGATACGGCTGGACGTTCTACTACAACGAATCAAGCTGGGACGGCGATGCGGAAGTGACCACCACGACGAACCTGAAGATACCAGCCAATCAGGACGTGTCCTTGCGAATTACATCGACCGACTGGCTCCACGCGTTCCACGTCCCGGGGCTCGGGCTGAAATCCGACGCGTTCCCCGGCCAGTACAACAATCTCCGGACCAGCGTTGACAACACCGGCACCTATCAGCTCTACTGTGCCGAGTACTGTGGCTCGGGTCACTCGCAGATGCTCGGAACCGTCGAAGTCGTCCCGCAGGACGAGTACGAGGACTGGCTGGCAGAGCAGAAGAGCGGCGGTGACGGCTCTGAGGGTAGCGGCGAGTAGCGCGGTAATTGAGCGGCTTTTTCACTCCGAGAGCTGCCGAGTTTCGGAAGATCACGGTCATCCGGGAAACCGCGAATTTCCGGCACGGTGACGGTGAATATGGGCCACGACAAAATCGAAGCAAGAGAGGGCTGAGCCGACCTGCCAGTCCGTTACTGAACGGTCCATCTTTCAGTTACTTCGCCGTTCGAATCAACTGTCAGATTCAGGCTCTGGTGGCTGCTAACCCTATCACTGAATACGTGCTTGCCGTCGATATATAAACTGATTCCACAGACCTCAGCGTCCGCCTCGCGGTTGATCCGGACTGATTCGCCTGGTGAGACTGAAATATCTTTGTTCTGACAGGTGGCGGTTAGTACAACGTCGTCCGAAAACCCGCCTGCGACTTGGACTTCCACGAGCGTCGATCCTTCACACATCGACGGCCAGCATTCCGGTGTCGATACCTCAGAATGCGGTGCCCCGGTGTCGGTGGCGGTGTTGTTCGGCGTTTCTGTCGTGTTCGGTGCTGGGGAGTTATTCTCCATCGCGCCATCAGAGCCCCACTCGACACAACCGGAGAGGGATATGGAAAGTGCTGAGATTGAGAGGAACTGCCGTCGATTCATGGTAGCTGGTAAAACCGATTGTGTAAGTGTCTTGTGAGAAATAGGAGAACAGCCACTGTTTTAGCCACCTATGAGAGGTAGTAACACGTCGAGGAACTCTGTAGACTGAGTGAGTACTGCCACCAGCAGTTTACGAACGGTTCATCACAGCGAGAAGCGGGGCAACGACGACACTGCTCACATTTGATGAAGCGTAGAACCTAGATAGAGTTGTGGGACGGTGGCAGCAAGACAGCGCTCACAGACGGCCCGGCCAGCAGAACAGTCGCTGTGCCGATCAGCCCGCCTGGCCGTTAGCCGCAGATGTTGGCGGTCACGTACACGTTGCCGGTGTCGGTTATCTCCACGCCGATGCCGACGATGTTGGCGTTGCGGAGCGTGAGCCGTTCGCGGTAGTCCGGCCATGCCATCCAGTCATCGACGATCTTTCTGGCGACCTCTTTGTCGGTAGCGTGGAATCGCTCCTCGCCGCCCTCCTCGTAAGTTTGTCCGGCGACCGTCTTTTCGACCGCCTCGAACCGGTTTCGGTCCGGTTGCTCTATGTAATCTCCCTCAGCAGATTTGAACGTACACCGGTCGTAGAGGCCGGCGTTTTCGTATCGGTCCTCGCTGGAGACGCCGTCGATCTTGTGAATCGCCTTCCCTTCGATGGCCATCTGCTCGCTGTGGCCCTTTGCCATCTCGTTGAGGTCTGCTTCCGTCTGCAGCCCCGATTCGAACGGCGGGACGCCTGCAGCCTCGCGTTCCTCGTTGAGGAACTGCCGGACGTAGTTCGAGACGTTCTGTTCGTTGAACTCCCGCGCCGGGATCGACTCCTGCTGCGGGGTCGCTGTTTCGGTCGGCGTCGTCGTCCCATTTGCCTCCGGCGTCGGTGTCGGCGTAGTACTGTTGCCCGCTGTCGCCGTCGCCGTTGAACTACCGCCGCCGTCGTCGCTCTGTGAATCGGTTGTCTGTGTCGGCGTATCCGCTGTCCCGCCCGCGAACTGTGCTCCGATAAGAACCCCCGTCCCCAGAATCACCAGGAGCACCACGACTGCGATAGCGAGTAGCCCTTTCTTTACCATACTTGTCACGGATAGATTACAGGGGTATGTAAGTTTGATTCTTCATATATTTCAACTGTTTTTCACTTCGTCCATCGTCGGCGGTGACGATAACCCATATATGCCACGGGCGGCCACTCCCGGTATGGTCGAGAACGTTATCTGGCCGGTGGCGCTCGACGCCAACCACTCGCGCAGCGACGGGCGTCGCGTGCCACTGGATCTGGCCGTCGAAGACCCGACTGTCGACGAGATCGCCAAAGCCGTCCAGCAGGTCGGTTACGACGCGGTCATCGAACGGGACAAGACGTATCCGCGCGAGTACGAGGCCCGCGGGCGGGTCATCGTAAAGGACGCGGACGACGCGACCAAAAGCGACCTGCTCGGGGCCGTAGCGGCCTACATGCAGGCGCTGCGTGAATGAAACGCATCGGCACCGTCTCGCGGGTCGCACAGGGACTGGCCATCGTCCGTGCGCCCGACGACGAGTACGCGTCCGTGGGGACCGCCGTGGTGGACGAGGAGCTCCAGACGGTTGGCTCCGTCGTCGACGTGTTCGGTCCGGTCGAGCGTCCGTATCTCGCTGTCTCGCCGAACGACGACGTCCATCTCCCGGCGCTGGTCGGCAAAGTCCTGTACGCGCGGTAACAATCCCAGACCGCCCGCACCCGTCCACACCTGCTTCGTAACGCTCAAACGGGTTCCTGCAGGACGTGTGTGCATGGAGCGACGGTGGCGAATCCTCGGCGGCTGTGGCCTTATCGCTGGTATCTTCCTGTTCGTCCAACTCGGCGCGCTGGCGCTGGTCCAGCCCTTCGAGTCGGCTGGCTACCAGGCCGTCGAAGACCCCTCTGACCCCACGAACAGCCTCATGTACGTCGGGGCGATTCTGGTCGCGACGGCCGTCATGTTGCTCGCCTTTCGCTACGACGTTGACCAGCTCATCCGCGGGCTCATCGTCTTTTCTGCGGCCTGGCTCTCCCTGTACGTGTTCCAGGTGCTGGTGCCGCCGGTGCTCACGTACGCCGGCCTCAACGTCGTCGCCGTCCTGTTGGCACTGGGCCTGGGGACGGCGCTGCTGGTCTATCCCGAGTGGTACGTCATCGACGCCGCCGGTGCGGTGATGGGGGCCGCCGCGGCCGGCCTGTTCGGCATCAGTTTCGGGATTTTGCCGTCGCTGGTCCTCCTGACCGTACTCGCGGTGTACGACGCCATCAGCGTCTACGGGACCGAGCACATGCTCACGCTGGCCTCCGGCGTGATGGACCTCAAGGTCCCCGTGGTCCTCGTGATTCCGATGACGCTGTCGTACTCGTATCTCGACGCGACGACGCCGGACCCAACGGCGGAATCCGAGGAAGGCGACGAATCGACGGCGGAAGATACGGCGACAGAAGAGCCGGCGACCACGGGATCCGGAGCCGACGCCGACGGTCCGGCAGTTGCAGATGGGAGCCAGCCGACGGAGCGCCCCGACGAAGCGACGAGTACTGACGAGGCGGACGAGAGTGACAACGTTCACGCCGATCCACTGGAGCGCGACGCGCTGTTCATCGGCCTCGGTGACGCGATCATCCCGTCGATACTCGTCGCCAGCGCCGCCTTTTTCGCCTCGTCGGACGTCCTGTCGGTGTTCGGCGTCCCGTTGCCGGCGCTGACCGCGATGCTCGGGTCCTACGTCGGCCTGACGATACTGCTCTGGATGGTCCTGCAGGGGCGCGCCCACGCTGGTCTCCCGCTGTTGAACGGTGGAACTATCGCCGGCTACATCATTGGCGCGCTCGCCGCCGGCATCAGTCTGGTCGACGCTCTCGGCCTCGGGCCGTATCTCTAAGCTCCGTTTCTGTTATCGACCGGTCAGGGCTTTGCTCGCGGGCGCGAAATCGATCTCCTCGCCGCGGCCCTCGGCCTTCGCCCGCTCGTACAGCATGTGGCCCGCAGCGACGGTTTCGATGGCCGTGCCGCCCGAATCGAACACGGTGATCTCGTCGGGAGACTGCCGTCCGGGCGCGTTGCCGGCGACGATATCACCTAGCTCGGCGTGGACGTGGTCCTCGTCGATGACGCCCACATCGAGGGCGTTGATGAACGATCCGGCGTCCTGTGTCACCCGCTCGCGCAGGTCCGGAACGTACGTGGCGCGTTCGATTGTCGTCGCGTCCAGTTCGTTCTTTTCGGGGTGGTATTGGCCCATCGCTGTCACGTGGGTTCCCGGTTCGAGCAGGTCGCCGTCGAACACCGGTTCACTCGCGTCGGTCGCCGTGATAACGACATCGGCCCCCTCGATTGCTGCGGCCGGGGAGGCGACGGCCGCCACCGTCGGGTCGAGGTCGTCGTTCATCTCCGCGGCGAAGGACTCGCGGTGGTCGGCCGTCGGGGAGTACACTTCGATGCGGTCGAAATCACGGACGGTGGCGGTCGCTCGGACCTGCCCACGGGCCTGCGCGCCGCTGCCGATGACTGCGAGGTCGCTGGCGTCGCGCCGTGCCAGCGCGTCGACACCGACTGCCCCGGCTGCGCCGGTCTTGTGAGGGTTCATGCTCGCGCCGTCAAGGACAGCGAGCGGGTCGCCGCTATCGGAGTCGAAGATCGGGAGCGTGAAATGGGCGTCTCGCCCGCTGAAACCGGCTGCGTAGGTATACCCGCCCATCGCCCCGGTGTCGGGGAGAATCGCGAGATAGCCGGTCAACATCCCTGCGGGCTCGGCCGAGAACAGCGTTGTTCTGGGAGTCGCCGGGGCACCCTCGCCGCGCTGGCGATATCCTTCCCGAACGGCGTCGACGTACTCGGCGGGGTCGGCCAGGTCAGCCACCTCGTCACTCTGCAGGAACAGCGCTGTCGCATCCGTTGGCATACCCCGACGTTCGACCGACCGGCCCTTATACTGTCCGGCAGTGGCCGACGGTTCGCCACGCGGGTAGACGGCCACTGGCCGTCACGATAGAAAGAGGAGGGTGACGGGTGGAACGGCGCTCAGTCCGCTGTCTGGAGCGGGTCCGACTGGGCGTTCTGGGCTGGCGTTTCGTTCGGAACCGGGTCGACGGGGGCACGAACGAACATCGCGTGGCCGATGAGGCCAACGGTCACGACAGAAGCCATCGGAATCGCCGTGGTGAGTGCGAAGCCGCCAACGAACAGAGTAGCGGTGATGCCGGCCATGGCGAGCGGAATGAGTCCGAGAATGATGTCGTAGTAGCCCGTCATAAGTATGAATTATTCTACGAGAGAGGCATATATGAATGTTTCCCTAAAATGTGGATCTATACATTCAATGGCCCCTGCAAATTTACTTCGTACCCGCTGTATAACACTCTCATAAGTTATGAGTGGGATAGCGGGGAAAGATTAATATAGTCTAATTCCTGTGAGTCGTTGACAATATAAGGGTAGATCTGTCCCGTTGATGCTGGCCCGCGGACCAATTTAGTAAGTGAAATATGACATGGGCAGTGTTAAACAGTGTCTAGTAGTCTCGGTCTGGTAACTGCGACATCGGCAGTCTGATTATCGGTATATAACTCATCTGCCTCCAATTTTCAGAATTTGAGAATTGGATTGGTGGGTACGTGGAGTGGTAATGCATCCTATTTTCTACGGTGATAACTGGGTCCGTGTGCTTATTAGGTACGCCGGGATACGTTGAGTCGGAGAAAAACGGTAACCCCGACTTCCAAACGAGACAATGAGCACGAACGCAACGGACAACACGACGGGCGCCGCGACCGACGATCAAGAACGACGATACGCCGAACTGAACATCGGCGACGAGGAGTTCGTAATCTACGACCGGGAGAACCACCAGGCATGGATTCAGTCGACAAAGTCGCTTGAAGTCGCCGACCTGCGGTAGTCCGTCATCGACGCTGCACCCCAACTACAGGCCGCCCTATTTTGCGACTGCAACTCCCCCGCGCCAGAGCAGCAACAGCGTGCCACCGACGAGCACAGAGACGAGCGCGAACGTCACTGCCGCATTACCGGGGAACATCGCTGTCGACCGGAGTCCCTGCGCGATTCCGACTGCTAGTACCCACCCCACGATAGTGCGACCGAGAGCCGCTCGAACCGTCCCGGTCGCAGCGGCGGTGTAGAGCCCCCCAAATCCCGCGACGACGAGCCAGCCGACGTAAAACGGCGTCAGTGTCCCGGCGAACCGAGCCGGGTTGAGTATCGGATTGATACCGTGGGTCAGCTCTCCAATACCGACGAACAAAGCAATCGCCAGCAGGTCACCGACGGCGACCAGCGCCGTCCGAGCGGACAGTTCGATACGACCGTTCCCCACCGTCGAAACGCTCATACAGGGAGTTCCGGCTCCGGACACTTCGCTCTCCCGGATTCGACGACACCGAGCGTTCGGCTGGGTCGCCACCCGGTCACCGACCGTCTGGCGATGGGGCAGGGACCATCACTGATTACACTGGTCGGCCCCAGTGTCGGAGTATGGAGTTCACGCTGCTCGGCTGGCCCGAGGACGGCCACCGGCTCCGGCTGGACCACGAGCAGTTCGCGTACGCGGGTAAGTTCGTGATGACTTCGACCGGAAAAGCCGTCATCGGGGACGACGGCGTCGTGGCCGCGGCTGCGTTCGATGCCGACCGGACAGACCCGAACACCCTCTGTGTCCGATATGTCACGGTTCGGCGGGACCGGCAGGGCGACCGGCTCGGCTCTCGCCTCCTCCATTTCGTTCGGGACCGTGCGACAGAGCGGGACTTCGAACGCGTGTCCATCGGCGTCAACAATCCGTTTTCCTATCAGGCCGCCTACCGGGCGGGGTTCTGTTTCAGCGGCGCGGAGTCGGGGATGGCCGAACTCGATCTCGTCTGGCCGGGTGACCGGAGTACCGAACGGTATCAGGCCGGTCTGGACCTATTTCGGGAACGCGATCTCTCGCCCGAAGAGGAGTCGTTCCTCGCGTCGAAGGCTGATACCGACCCGCCGTCGGTCCTCGACGGCTGGGCCGAGCAGCCGTCCGGCCGGACAGCCCGATCAGGCTGATCGGACGACCACGTCGACTATCCCGCCGGAGTCCCGTGCCATCTCCGGGAGATTCAAACGGCTGTCGACCCAAACTCTGCCAATGGGAAACGCTGATTTACGGTCGCTTGCGGCACTGTCGGACGTGTCGTTCGGTGACCTCGGCGGGAGCGTCGTCGCCGTGGACGCCCACAACTGGCTCTATCGGTATCTGACCACGACGGTGAAGTTCACCAGCGAGGCGAAGTACACCACCAGCGAGGGCGAGGAGGTGGCGAACCTCATCGGTATCGTTCAGGGGCTGCCGAAGTTCTTCGAGCACGACCTCACGCCGGTGTTCGTCTTCGACGGCGCGGTCACAGACCTCAAAGACGACGAGGTCGAGAAACGTCGCGAGCAGCGTGAGAGATACGAATCCGAGCTGGAGGCGGCGCGTGCCGCAGGCGATACGACCCGCGTCGCCAAGCTCGACTCCCGGACCCAGCGGCTGACCGAAACCATCGTCGACACGACGCGGGACCTGCTTGAACTGCTCGACGTGCCTATCGTCGACGCCCCCGCTGAAGGCGAAGGGCAGGCGTCGGTGATGGCCCGTCGGGGCGACGTGGACTACGTCGGGACCGAGGACTACGACGCCCTCCTGTTCGGTGCGCCGATGACGCTCCGCCAGATCACGTCGAAGGGCGACCCCGAGCTGATGGACTTCGAGGCCACGCTCGAGCGACACGACCTTACCTGGGAGCAACTGGTCGACGCCGCCATCCTGATGGGGACGGACTTCAACGAGGGGATCTCCGGCATCGGTCCCAAGACTGCTGTCAAGGAACTTCACGAGCACGGCGACCTCTACGCTGTCCTCGAAGCCCGTGGCGAACACATCGACCACGCCGACCGCATCCGGAGCCTGTTTCTCGACCCCGCAGTCACTGACGACTACGAGATTCCGGACAGCATCGAACCGGACATCGACGCCGCCCGCGCGTTCGTTACCGAGCAGTGGGAGGTCGACGCCGACGAAGTCGCTCGCGGGTTCGAGCGCATCGACGAATCTGTCGTCCAGACCGGGCTGGATCGCTGGGCGTGACAGCGCCGTAGCGGGTCGGCTGCGTTGTTCGATTCGTAACGGCAGGTAGAACCGCCCCGTCGAAAACCAGCGCAGACGCTCAGACGACCGATTCGACCGTTTCGATCTCGTCAAGCGTGCGGTTCCGGATGGCCTGCCCGCCAGCCGTGTCGAAGAGGTGGATCGCGTTCTCGGGGAACCGGACTTTGACGTGCTGCCCGGACTTGAGCTGTTTCATTCCGCCGACCGTTGCGATGAACTGGTCGTCCATCGACTCGTCAAACTGCAGGTGCGCCGTGTTCTCGTTCCCGCGTGGCTCGACGACGTGGACCGTCGAATCGAACACGTTCGGCCCGTCGCCCTGGACGAACTCGATGTCTTCGGGTCTGATGCCCAGCGTGATGTCGGTCGTCCCGTCGACTTCGGCGGCCGTCGCGTCGCTGAGTTCGTACTCGAACCACTCGCCGCGAAGCGTCGACCCCTCCAGGGTTGTCGGGAAGAAGTTCATCGACGGCTCGCCCATGAAGCCGGCGACGAAGAGGTTGTTCGGCTCGTGGTAGCACTCCAGGGGCGTCGCGCACTGCTGGAGGACGCCGTCGTTGAGAATGGCGATGCGGTCGGACATCGTCATCGCCTCCGTCTGGTCGTGGGTGACGTACACCGTCGTCACGTCGAGGTCCTGCTGGAGCTCCTGGAGTTCGGTCCGCATCTCGGCTTTGAGCTTCGCGTCCAGGTTCGCCAGCGGCTCGTCCATCAGGAACACTTCCGGGTCCCGGACGATAGCGCGGCCCAGCGCCACGCGCTGTTGCTGGCCGCCGGAGAGTTCGCCGGGCTTGCGGTCGATAAGGTCGAAGATGCCCATGTCCTTGCACGCCTTCTCGACGCGCTCGTTGATCTCGTCGTCGGGCATATCCGTCGACTCCTCCAGCCCGAACGCCATGTTCTCCCGCACGGTCATGTGCGGGTACAGGGCGTAGGACTGGAACACCATGGCCACGTTCCGGCGGGCCGGCGGCTGGTCGTTGATGATCTGGCCGTCCAGCCGGATTTCGCCGCGCGTGATGTCTTCGAGCCCGGCGATCATCCGCAACGTCGTCGATTTCCCACAGCCAGATGGACCGACGACACAGAGGAACTCGCCGTCCTCGATGTCGACCGATACCTCGTCAACTGCGATGATTTCGCCGTCGTCGTCTTGGAACGTCTTCGTTACCTCGTCCAGTGTGAGTTGTGCCATTGTGAATACCTCCGTAATTACTCTCCAGCGACGCCTTTCGCGAACTGTTCGCCGAACATGATGTAGACGAGCAGCGTCGGAAGTGCTGCGACGATGGCCCCTGCCATCGTGGTGTTAAACGACTGGACGACCCCGCCAGTGAGCGCCGCGAGGCGCTGGGTCGCCACCTGCGAAGCCGGTTCGTTGACGAGCACCAGCGCGAACAGCAGGTCGTTGTACACCTGCGTGAACTGGTAGATGAGCGTCACCGCGAACATCGGCAGCGACAGCGGGAGGATGATGTTGCGGTAGATGCTGAACGCGCTCGCGCCGTCGAGGCGAGCGGCCTCGATCATCTCGTCGGAGATGCTCTGGTAATACGACCGGAACAGCAGCGTACAGATCGGAATCCCGTACGCGGCGTGGGTGATCGACAGCTGCAGCAACTGCACGTACCCGTTACGGCTCGGATACTGCCAGTTGCCGCCCGTGATGAAGCCAAAGACGGTGTTGACGAAGCCGTTGAGCAGCCCCGGAAGCACCTGGAACCAGAACTGTGCCAGCGGGACCAGCACGGCCTGGTAGGGGATGAAGATGCCCGCGATGATGAGGACGACCACGCCGACCTGGCCGCGCCAGCTAATCGTCGTCAGACCGTACGCGGTCAGGCTCCCCAGTAGCGCCGACATAATCGTCGCCGGAACGGCCATCAGCAGCGAGTTCAGAAGTCCCGGCCGGAGCGTGTTCCAAGCGGTACTGAGCGCTTCGAGCGTGAAGCCGTCAGCGCCCGGTGGCGCGAACGGAAGCGTCCGGGCGAACGCGCTCTCGGTCTTGAACATCGTCATCACGGCCGTCTCCACCGGGAAGAGGTAGAAAGCGATGCCCGCCAACAGGAGGGCATACAGGCCGATGCGACTGTTCTCTGTACTGCGGAGCGCTTCGATGAAACTGCCGTCTCTGATACTCATAGTTCACCCCGTCGGTATTCGCTGTAGAGATACGGACCGATGACCAACAGTGCGAGGGCAAACAGCACAATAGCGACCGCCGATCCGTACGCCCACTGGAGGCTATCGAACGCGACCCGATACATCATCGTCGCCAGAATGTCCATGTTCGCCCCCGGCTGTGAGCCACGGAGCGCGTAGATGAAGTCGAACGCTTTCAGCGCGAACACCATCAGCACCACCGACGCCGACACCGCGGAGGCGCGGAGCTGCGGGATGATGACCCGCGCGTACAGACGAACCGCCGACGCGCCGTCGACCCGTGCAGCCTCGTAGTGTTCGGTCGGGATTGCCCGGAGGCCGGCGAGGAAGACGACCATCGCGTAGCCGCTGAACTGCCAGATAAGCGCGAAGATGACCGCCGCCAGCGCGGTCGTATTCCAGGAAAGCCACTGTATCACCTCGGCGTTGACCCCTGCCGGGCGGAGCAGCCCCACGACGGCCCCTTCGAGATTGAACACTCGGAGGAGCTGATTGAGCACACCGTTGCGGGCGTTGTACACCCACGCCCACATCGTCGCCGTGACGACGAACGAGAGGCTCATCGGGAGCAGATAGATCGTTCGGAACGTGTTCTCAAAGCGTATCTGCTGGTCGATAAGGATAGCCACGAATAGGCCAAGCGCCAGGCAGAGGACAGTGAACACGACCAGTAACACCACCGTGTTCTGTGCCGCCTGCCAGAACGTCCCGTCGTTCAGCAGGCGGGTGTACATGCTGAAATCGAAGGTCTCGTACTGTGCGCCACCCAAGCCGCTGTAGTCGGTCAGCGACAGGAGGAAGTTCCAGGCGATAGCGCCGTAGACGAAAAAGCCCGCAAACAGGACTGGCGGGAGCCAGAACGGGGCGGATTCGATGAGTTCCCACTCGACCGGCAGTGAGTTCCGGAGTGAGTCCCCCCGGGTCGTTTTCACCGTTGCCCCCCCGTCTGTTGCCAGTTGGTCTCCGTCCGATTCGTCTCTCGATACCGCCGACCGGAGCCTCCCTCCGGTGGCGAGGAGTCTACTGAGTATCTCGCGCATGGTTGTTCAGTCGTTCGCCGACGTGAGTTCGCCGTCCATCGTCCCGACGGATGTGTCGTCAGTCACATTGACTCGCCGGCCGACACGCGCGCCGATCACGCGCTCCGGACCGAGCCTGTCGCACCAACACAGGCTGGCGGGCAGCGTGGTAACGCTGGGTGACGGGTGTGCCATCCCGTCGTCGTGCCGAGCGGGCGAGCGGTTGCAACGCGGCAGGTACACCGGCTGCGAGCGTTCGCGATGTGTCACGTCCGTCGGTGTCTCATCGGGTCCCAGGAGTCGACGACGACAGCAACACACTGCCGTCCTCGAGCATTGTGGGGGCATCAGTCATGAACGTCTCTGTGGCGTCGAACTCATCGTAAGTGGAGAGAGATTCTACTTAATATTTCCGAATGATAATACACGTTCATCCAGGTCACGGGTTCTGAGCCCCACGGTCTCTGCTGTTCGACCAGGGACTCGTGGTGCCCAGTGGGGGACTGTCACGGCAGCCACAGTCCTGTGCCGAGTGGTGTCCCGACTCGTACCGGTGGGTTTTACGACCGGGCGGACCACCCCCCGGACGTATGACCGACGAGTACCGGACAGAGCAGGACAGTCTGGGTGAAATGCAGGTGCCAGCCGACGCGTACTGGGGCGCACAAACGCAACGCGCCGTCGAGAACTTCCCGATCAGCGACGTGACCTTCGGGCGGCGGTTCATCCGAGCGCTCGGCGTCGTCAAGAAAGCGGCCGCGCAGGCGAACCGCGATCTCGAAACGATTCCGGCGGACAAGGCGGACTGTATCGTCGAGGCCGCCGACGAGGTCATCGCCGGCGAACACGACGACCAGTTCCCCGTCGACGTGTTCCAGACCGGGTCGGGTACGTCATCGAACATGAACGCAAACGAGGTCATTTCCAACCGCGCCACGGAGCTGTACGGCGGTGACATCGGGACCCGTGAGATCCACCCCAACGACCACGTCAACTTCGGCCAGTCCAGCAACGACGTGATTCCGACGGCGATGCACGTCGCCTCGCTGGAGGCCGTCGAGAAGGACGTACTTCCCGGCCTGAAGACGCTGCGTGACGAACTCGAAGCGAAGGAAGACGAGTTCGAGAACGTCGTCAAGACCGGTCGAACCCATCTGCAGGACGCGACGCCGGTGACGCTGGGCCAGGAGTTCGGCGGCTACCGCACGCAGGTCGAGAAGGGAATCTCCCGCGTGCAGGACACCCACGGCCGCCTGGCCGAACTCGCGCTCGGCGGAACTGCGGTCGGGACCGGACTCAACACCCATCCCGAATTCCCCGAAAAAGCCGCGGCGTACATCAGCGAGGAGACGAACCTCGACTTCCGCGAGGCGGACAACCACTTCGAGGCCCAGGCCGCCCACGACGCGATGGCCGAGGCCCACGGTGCGCTCCGGACGGTCGCCGGCTCGCTGAACAAGATTGCCAACGACCTCCGACTGCTCGCGTCCGGGCCCCGCAACGGTCTCGGCGAGATCGACCAGCCGGAGAACCAGCCCGGCTCCTCGATCATGCCCGGGAAGATCAACCCCGTCGTCGCCGAGGCGGTCAATCAGGTCCACAAGCAGGTCGTCGGCAACGACGCCGCCGTCTCGGCCGGCGCTGCCGAGGGCCAGATCGACCTGAACCTCTACAAGCCCGTGCTGGCCTCGAACTTCCTGCAGTCGGCCAAGCTCATCGCCAACAGCAGCGCGGTGTTCGGCGAGAAGTTCGTCGCCAAACTGGAGGCCGACGCCGAGCACTGCGCCGAACGCGTCGAGCAGAGCATGGCGCTGGCGACGGCGCTCAACCCCGCCATCGGCTACGACAAGGCGAGCAAGGTCGCGAAGAAGGCGCTCGCCGAGGAGAAGACCATCCGCGAGGTCGTCCTCGAAGAGGGCTACCTCAACGAGGACGAGGTCGACGACGTGCTCGACCCCGAGAAGATGACGAAGCGCGGTATCCTAGGCGACGAGTAGCGAAGGCTGAGCGAAGCCTTCGGAAATGCGAACGGGGAACGAAGTGACCCGCGAGCAGCGAGGGGCGCGCGAAGCGCGGCCTTCGTTAGTGCGAGCGAAGCGGGACGGCGGTCCCGCAGGCAGTCGGGTGACATCACTGACCGACCACAGGGTGGAAGACCCACGAGCAATGAGCGGCCCTCGAAATTGCGAACGGCGACGGACGGAGCCGCGAACAGCAGAGATTCCCGCCGTGACTCAGTAGTTTCTGTTCGGTTCTGCTCGGCTAATCAGCCGCCACTCCAATCTGACCGTATCGGTTATGTCGTATCGTGACAAATCATAGCACATGAGCGCCACAGTGTTCCTCGACAGTCCGATGGACGACGACGCCAGCATCGAGTGTGCGACGGCCAAGGTCATGGGCAACGTCGTCTGGGCCGTGCCGGAAGGGGACGGCCGGGAGCGCGTTATCCCGCTCTCCAACGTGACGGGTCTCGCCGGTGACGTCGTCGAGCAGGAGGTCGACGAGGTCGAGTACCCCGGTGGGCGCGTCACGGAACTCGTTACGCACCTCTCTTGAGGCGAAAGCCGCCGAAACCGTGACTTCGCTGCAAGCGAGTCCGTGATCTAGACCTGTGACTCGTCCGCAAGGACGTATCGGCTCTCGGGGTAGCGCTCGCCGCCGATTTCGGTTTCGCTCTCGTCGGCGAACTCGAACCCGAACTGCTCGTAGAACTCGGCTCCCGGTTCGTTCGCCGAGAGAACCATCGCGTTGATCCGGTCGATGTCGTGCTCGAACAGTTCCTCGCAGGTCCGCTCTAGCAGAGACCGACCGATTCCCTGCCGCCGGTAGTCGGGATGGACGTACAGCCGGAGAATGTACCCCGCGCGGTCGGTTTCGTGCCACGTCGCGTGTGCGAACCCGACGACGCGCTCCTCGCGCTCGGCGACAAGCAAGAGCGTCTGCGACTCGACCAGTTCCGATTCGATCTGCTCGGGCGCGTACCAGTCCCCGACGCCGTTCTCAACCGTTTCCTGGGTGAGGAGGGGGTAATCCGTCTCCCAGGCCGCCGACGCCACCTGATTGATCGCCGTCACATCGTCCGAAGTTGCCGGTCTGACTGTCATATGCAAACATATGTCACAGTCTGTGATATGTTTTCCCCGCGCAAGTGGGCCGAAATGTCAGGTCCCGTTCTGACAACCGAGTCTGATCGGCTGAAACGACTACCGGACAGTTCTAATTCATAATCTTTTTTAATTATGAATAGCTATGTACGACACAGATGCGTTACTCTGAAACGTTGCAGTTGTTCGACCAGGCCTGTGATTTTCCCGCGGACCACACGACTATCGTCCAGCAGCTCGGCGACGTTGAGCTGGTCGCCCAGAACGGCGACTCGGTAGAGATGAGTGAGGTGCTGGCTCGGACCAGCGAAGCCACGTACCAGTCCTCAGAAGGGCTGTACAATTCCCTCGTCGGGAACCTCGACGACGATTTCATCGGCCGGAAGTACTACGACGACCGGGCCGGGAGCACGTCCGGGACCGACGAGGTTCGAACCGAAACGGACCGCCTGTAGCGGCTGGGCGAGCGGCCCCACGTGCTGGCCCTACTCAGTTCGCCGGTGTTGATTCGTTGAGCCACGCCGGCCGCTCCGCTGTCGTCTCGCCGATGTCCTCGTACCAGAAGCTGTACTCGACGGAGCGGTCCGCCGACCGGTACTGAACCTCGAATCGACGGACGAGGCCATCGGGTTCGACCAGCAGTTCGATTCGGAACTCCCCGACCCGTTCTGTGGTCGGGATCTCGCCGCCGGAGCCCCGGATCCGGTATAGCCGACTGCCGTCTCTGTGGACGACGGTCGTGTAACTCTGGTTCACCACGGCGTATCGGTTCAGGTAGAACGCCGTCCGGTAGGCATACTTGTCCCCGCCAAAGCGGACCCGACCACGCTGGCGCTCGACGGTGCCGTTATCCCGGCGCTCGTACCAGTTGGTACCGTCGGCGTAGGTCGACTGTTCGTACCGCTCGATGGTCCCGTTCGCGCCGGTTGTCATCCGGACCATCTCGTCGCGGTACCGCGTCGGTGATGCGACTGCGACGGTCTCGGTTCGCCGGACGGAACTGGTGTCGTTTCGCCGGGTGTTGAACTCGTTGTACCGCTCGTTCAGCGTGTAGCTGGTGCCGTTGAGCGCCTGCCGGTGGGCCGCCGACAGGAGGGCGACATTGTCGAGGCGCTCTGTGGTAACGCCGGGCGGCGGGTCCGGCGTGGCTGGCGTGGCTGGCTCCGCCGCAGTCGGGACCGGAGCTGGCGTGACAGTTCCCCGGTCGGCGGTGTCAGCACCGACGAAGGCGTTACAGCCGGCTGTCGACAAAAGGACGACCACCGCGACCGTCGACAGCCAGCGCATACTGGCAGTGAGGGAGAGAGCGCCAAAAGCACGGCGGCGAGCGCGGGAAGGGTGCGTTTTTTGGCCCCCGGTCCCGGACACCTCGACAATGACTGAGTACGACTACGAGGAGCTGGGGCTCGTCGCCGGTCTGGAGATCCACCAGCAACTCGACACCGCGACGAAGCTGTTCTGTGACTGTCCGACGACGATCCGCGAACCCGAGGAGAGCGAGCGCTCCTTTACCCGCTATCTGCACCCGACGAAGAGCGAACTCGGGGAGATCGACGAGGCGGCGCTGGAGGAGAGCATGGTCGACCGGGAGTTCGAGTACCTGGCCTACGACACGACCTGTCTCGTCGAGGAGGACGACGAGCCGCCCCACCGCGTCGACCGCGAGGCGATGGAAACGACGCTGGAAATCGCCCAGCTACTGGACATGTCCGTCGTCGACCAGGTGAACGTCATGCGAAAAATCGTCGTCGACGGGTCGAACACCACGGGGTTCCAGCGCTCGATGCTGGTCGCCAACGACGGGGCCATCGAGACGAGCGCCGGCCCGGTCGGCATCGAGGACATGCTCCTGGAGGAGGAGTCCTGCCAGCGCGTCGAGGAGACCGCCGACGGTGTCCGGTTCTCGCTGGACCGGCTCGGCATCCCGCTGGTCGAAATCGGCACGAAGCCGGACATCAGTTCGCCCGAGCAGGCCCGCGAGGCCGCCGAGCGAATCGGGATGCTCCTCCGTTCGACCGGGAAGGTCAAGCGCGGCCTCGGGACCATCCGACAGGACGTGAACGTCTCCATCGCCGAGGGCGCACGGATCGAACTGAAAGGCGTCCAGAGCCTCGACGATATCGACGACCTCGTCCGTAACGAGGTCCGCCGGCAGGTCGAACTGCTGGACATCGCCGACGAACTCGCCGGACGCGACGCCGCCGTCGGCGAGCCACAGGACGTGACCGAGGTGTTCGAGGACACGGATTCGGGCGTCATCGAGGGCGCGCTCTCCTCGGGCGGCGAGGTACAGGGCCTCCTGCTGGAGGGGTTCGACGGCCTGGTCGGCCGCGAGATTCAGCCCGACCGCCGGCTCGGGACGGAGCTGTCCGACCACGCCAAGCGCCACGGCGCGGGCGGCATCTTCCACACCGACGAGCTCCCCGCCTACGGTGTCACCGATGCGGAGGTCGAGGCGCTGCGGGACGCCGTCGGCGCGGGTCCCGAGGACGCCGTCGCTATCGTCGCCGACGACCCGGAAACCGCCGAGCTGGCTATCGACGCCGTCGCCGAGCGGGCCGAGACGGCGCTCGAAGGCGTCCCCGAGGAAACGCGGGACGCGAACGAGGACGCCACATCGCGGTACCTCCGCCCGCTCCCCGGCGCGGCGCGGATGTACCCCGAGACGGACGTGCCACCGGTCGAACCCGACGTAACCGAGGTCGAGACGCCAGAGCTGCTCACCGAGAAGGTCGACCGGTACGAGCGAGAGTTCGACCTCGGCTCCGGCCTCGCCGAGCAGGTCGCCTACGGCCAGCGGTGGCCGCTGTTCGAGGCGCTGGTCGAGGGCGAGGGCGTCGACCCGACGCTGGCCGCCGGCACGCTGGAGTCGACGCTGACCGAACTCCGCCGCGACGACGTGCCCGTCGGGAATCTCACCGACGAGCACCTCCGCGGGGCGATGCTGCTTGTCGACGGCGGAGACGTGCCGCGCGAGGGGATGGAGGACCTCCTGACGGCTCTCGCCGAGAATCCGTCGCTGACGGCCGAGGAAGCCGTCGAACGCGAGGGACTCGGCGGTGTCGACGAATCGGAAGTCCGGGACGCCGTCGTCGAGGTCGTCGAGCGCCACGAGGACCAGGTCGCCGAGGAGGGGATGGGGGCGTTCTCGGCGCTGATGGGCGAGTGCATGGGCGCACTCCGTGGCAAAGCCGACGGCGATACGGTCAGCGACGTGTTGCGCTCGGAGATACAGAAGCGGGCCTAGCTGGTCGGCTCGCGTCGCAGGGAGTCGACATCGACGGGGTCCCGTGACAGGCCGTCACCGTCCGCGGACAGGTCGTGTTTAATCGTCGATTCCAGCAGCGGTACGAGCGCCGGCGCGTTCGGCCCGACATCGACCGTGTCTTCCGACTGATTGTACTGGACGACGCCGGCATCGACCAGCCGCGGGAGGTGGTTGTGATAGAGCGACGTGTAAATCCTGAGCCGCTCGTCGCGGTACTGTTCGACCGGTGTCCCGTGTTCGAGTCCGGTTACCGTGTCCGTGAGCACGGCGAGCGAAACCGGCGTCGTGTACTTCGAAAGGCCGTACAGGAGGTACCGCCGGTAGTGCGAAGACAGGAGCGACAGCCGGTCGTCCAGTGGGAGCGAGTCCGGGGTTTCGGTTTGTTGCGTGTTCATTTTCACCAAGTGTGGTGCTGAGTGAGAACGGCGAGCGCGTGGGGTTCCGGGTGGGTCGAACGCTACTGTACCACGGTACGCTCATGCTCCGGTTCGTCCGTCGCGTGTGCGGTATCCGCGAGGCGGCTGATACGGTCAGTGACGCGATAGACCGTCCCGTCACGCGTACAGGGGGCGACGTGCTGGAGGTCACCGTCGACGTATTCGGCGAGGGCGAGCGTCGGCAGCGTGATGACGTTGACCGACTCGTCGGAGACCATGTTCGTCACCGGGTGCTGCCAGTCGAAAGCATCCAGTGAAGCGTCGGACTCGCGCTCCCACCGCTCGAACATGGAAAGTCGCTCCAACAGCTTTCGCCCCTCCGCAGTCCGCTCCGCGAGCCGCGGTTCGATCCGGCTCCCCCAGATCAGTATCGACAGCTCCTCGATATGGCCCGCGTCTTCGAGAGCCTGTAACTGGTCAATCACGTAGTTCTGTTGGTGGGTTGCGTCTTCGGGACACAGGGACCGGACGAACAGTTCGACGCGAACTGGATTGGCAGTGGAATCCATGGTAAGGTGTGAGTATCCTGTGCGTCGCTACAGTGGTAACCTTCCTAAGCACTCTCTCTAGGTCCCTAGAATAAATCGGTGCGAACCGGAGCCATGGGTGATATATCCGGGCCAGTCGGGCACAGGTTAGGATACAGATATATACTGCTTGATTTACCAAGTTATAGTTTAAGTATCCCCGGATTACCACCTTCTTAACCTGTTTTCGTCGTAGTGATCGTCTCCACAGTGGACTCTGTTTAAATATTAATATTCTAACCAAACGCCGAGCGTTAAGTGGCTTGCCGCCACACTGAGCGTATGGTTCCAAGTGTCGTGGATGGCCACGATGTCCCAGCCCTGTACGGGCCGGCCATCGATACACTGCCCCTCATGTTTGCGATCGTAGATGAGTCGGGGGTGATCCTCTCGACGAACAAGACATGGGGCGAGTTCGGCCGGGCAAACGGAGTGGAGTTGACACCGAACACGCTCGGCGTGAATTATCTCGACGTCGCTGACATGGCAGACGACGCGACCGGGCAACAGGCAGCCAACGGAATCAAGGCCGTCCTCACCGGCGAGCGCGCCACGTTCGAACTCGAATACCCGTGCCATACCCCGTCGACGGAACGGTGGTTCCGGTTGTACGTCGCCCCGTTCACTATCGATGGAGCGACGTACGCGTCAATCGCACACATCGATATCACACAGCGGAAACAACGGGAGACCGCGCTCGAAGCGGCCTACGACATCTGTACCGACGTAGAGCGGACGTTCACGGAGCAACTCGACGCTCTGTTAGAGCTCAGCCGTGAGACGCTCGGGACAGCGTTCGGGACGCTATCCCAGGTACATGGCGACGAGTACGTGTTCGAGGCGGTCACCGCACCGGCGACTGCCGACCTCGAAGCCGGCAGAACGGCCAGCATCGAGGACCTTCCGAACTGCGGACACGTCGTCGAACACCGCAAGCCGCTCGCGCTCAGCGATGTCGAGGCGGAAGCGCCGGACCTCGCTGACCCGGAGTGGGGGATTGCGAGCTACATCGGCGCGCCCGTCGTCGTCGACGGGACTGTGTACGGGACGTTCTGCTTCTACGGGCTGGAACCGCGTGCGACAGCGTTCACACAGTGGGATCTGACCTTCGTCAGGTTGCTCTCTGACTGGGTGGAGTACGAACTCGAACGACAGCGCCACACGGAACAGCGCAATGCGTTGAATACCGCCCTGCCAGACCCCAGTTTCATCATTGATGCGGAAGGTCGGTTTCTCGACTGTCTGACCGACCCCGAGACGATGGTGAAGGTAGATGATACGGACACGCTTGTCGGCCAGACGCTACACGAGTTCCTTTCCGACGACACCGCCGATTCGCTGCTCTCGGCCGTTCGTGCAGCCCTGCGGACTGGGTCGTTCCAGTCCGTGGAGTATACACTGGAGACACCCGGTGGGGAGCGGTGGTTCGAAGCGCGTGTCGCTCCGCTCGAAAGCCGCTCCTACGACCTCGATACCGTCATCTTCGTCGCTCGGGACATCACCGCTCACAAGGATCGACAGGCCGAGCTCGAACGCCAGCGTGACGAACTCGAACAGGCACAACGTCTCAACGTTCTGGGCCGAGAAATCGCGAAGGCGCTACAGGATACGCAGACTCGCGAGGAAATCGAATCGGCAGTGTGTACGCATCTCACCGAATCGGACCTGTACCGGGCCGTGTGGGCTGGGACTCGCGGGAGCACCACGACGGTAACACTGAGCGCCGCCGCTGGGATCGACACGGCGACGCCGGAGAAGATTTCACCCGCCGAGCACAGTCTCGCCACGGATGCTATCGACACCGGCGAGGTACAGGTCGTCGAGGATATCGCCGACGCGTCGACGCACTCGGACACCGGAACGGACTGCCCACTGATTGCAGATCACTCCGCCGTCGCGGCAGTCCCCCTAACAACCGGTGAGACCACGTACGGCGTATTGATGGTGTACGCGCCGGCCGAGGCCACGATCGGCTGTCGTGAGTCGAGTATCCTGGCCGACCTGGGGCGACTTATCGCGCTGTCTATCCAGCGCGTCCACAGTCAGCAGTCGCTGCTGGCGGCGACGACCGTCGAACTGGAGTTCCTGACGCCGGACTCCGATGACGTCCTTGCCAGGCTCTCAGCCACACTCGGCTGTTCGTTCACCCTCGAACGGCGCGTCCCGACCAGTTCCGGGAACTGCCTCCACTACGTTCGCGTCAGCGATGCGGACACCGAACGGGTGTGTCAGGCACTCACCGAGACGCCGTCGGTCGAGTCCTGTGCCGTCGTCGAGGCGGCTGCAGAGAACCGTGAAACCCTGCTCGAAGTCGCGCTCGACGAGATATCCGCCTCGCCGCTTGACACGATCGCGGACTACGGCGGAGCCGTGACGCGCGCTATCGCAACGGACGGTGATCTGCGGTTCGCAGCGGAGATGGCGCCGGATGTCAACGTCCGCGCCGTCGTCGAGGCGGTCCGAGAGACAGCGCCCGGGACAGAACTACGGAGCAAGCAGTATGTCGACCAGCCGGTCTCGACGGCCACGGGTTTCCAGACGAGGATACGTGACCAGCTGACGCCGAAACAGGCCGCCGCGCTCAAGACTGCCTACGCACGCGGGTACTACGACTGGCCGCGAAAGAGCTCCGCGGAAGAACTGGCGGCGACGCTTGACATCTCCGCGCCGACGTTACACTACCGGCTTCGGAAGGCCCACGACGCCGTCATCGGGGCGCTGTTCGATGCAGAGGCGAACTTCGAAGAACTCGGCTGAACCTCACTCGTCTTCGGCACGCTCGATTCGCTGTCGGGCTTGCCGGAACAGGCCGCGAAGGGTCTTCGTCTCCCGGCCGGTCGGTCTCGCACGCCCGAGCACCCGGCGGAACAGCCGCCGGGCCTTGTGCTGTTTCTCTTCGGGGTGACCGATAGCTCGCAGGAACCGGTCGAACTCCTCGTGTAGTCCCTCGACTGCCGGCGTCTCGGCGAGGGTGTGTAGTTCTTCGGGGTGTTGGGTGTCTGAAACGGTCAGGTCGCGGAGTTCGTAGAGAACGATTGTCGCCGCCTGACCGAGGTTCAACACCGGATACGACGCGCTGGCCGGGATAGAGCAGATGACGTCCAGCCGTGCGAGTTCGTCGTTCGAGAGCCCGACCCGCTCGCGGCCGAAGACGACGCAGATATCGCCCTCGACATCCCGGAGCGAGTCGGCTAGGTCGGCCGGCGTCGTCGCCGGATATCGGACGTGGTTGGCCGGGTCCTCGTTCGTCGTCGCCGTGCAGGCGACGGTGTGGTAGTTCTCGACGATCTCGTCGAACGTCACCGTCCGGGCGTTGGGCAGGATGTCGTCCCGGGCCTGTCCGGCGAAGCCGTAGGCCTCGCCGTCGGGGTCCAGCTCTGGCGGATCGACGAGCAACAGCTCCGTCAGGCCGAAGTTCTTCATCGAGCGGGCGATGGTGCCGACGTTACCCGGCGTCTCCGCGTCGACGACGGCGACCGAGATCATACGTCCAGGTCGCTGAGGTCCATATCAATCGCGTCGAGGTCCTCCTGGTCCATCTGCTCGACTTCCTCTTCGAGCCCCGGAATCGCTTCGTCCCTGTCGGGTGCTTCCGGAAGCGCCGTTGGGTCCTCGTCGACGTGTTCGAGGCCGACGTACCCCTCGGGGGCGCGGTTCCCATCGAGGAACCACTCGTGGAAGGCCGAGGCCAGGTCAGTATCGCCGGCGTAGGCCTCGCCGCCCGCCTCGCGGAACCAGTAGATGAAGTCCGTCTCGTGGTCCGAACAGAGGACCACCTCGCCCATCGGCTCGCCGTAGATGGCGTCCGCGACGTTGCACTGTTCGATATCCTCGTCGCCGTGAATCAGCCAACAGGCGTCACAAGGGTCGACGACCCGCTCTGCGAGCACCAGCAGCCGCTGCCGGGTTTCCGGCTCCATCGTCTTGAGCGGCCGGACCCGTCCGTCCGGTCCGAGCACGTCCTCGTCGAAGCGCCAGCCCCGAAGCCCGATATTGACCTTGCTCATACGTCAGAGTGGGAGAGTCCCGGACTAAAAGAGCGCGATATTCCGGTCGACCGCTACGATCCGTCCGCGCTCCACCGTCGTCGCGGAGCGAGAACCGGGTGTGCAATCCGGTTACATTCATCGCTCGCTCGAAACATAGACAGTTCTAGCTAAATTTAACATGATTATTCCACCTAGCATTCGCGGCCGGCGTCCAAATCAGGCAAAACTGTCGGTCCCGCCCAAACATTTATACGTGATTGGCTTTTCTCCGTAAAAGAACACATGGAACGGCCGACGCGCCAGCGGGATTCTGACCAGGAGGAACGCGAGGAGGAGTCCGAGAGCACGGGCCAGCAGACCTGCCCCGAGTGTGAGTCGGAGTCCATATCTAGCGACGGCGGCGGTGAACTCGTCTGCGAGGACTGTGGCCTCGTCATCGAGGACGAGAACATCGACCGCGGGCCGGAGTGGCGGGCGTTCAATCACTCTGAACGCCAGTCCAAGTCACGCGTCGGAGCCCCTACGACCCAGACGATGCACGACAAGGGGCTGACCACACAGATCGACTGGAAGGACAAGGACGCCTACGGTCGGTCGCTCTCCTCTGAGAAGCGAAGCCAGATGCACCGCCTTCGGAAATGGCAGGAACGCATCCGAACCAAAGACGCCGGCGAACGGAACCTGCAGTTCGCGCTGTCGGAGATCGACCGCATGGCGAGCGCGCTCGGTGTCCCCCGGTCGGTCCGGGAAGTCGCCTCGGTCATCTATCGACGCGCGCTCAACGAGGACCTCATCCGCGGTCGCTCCATCGAGGGCGTCGCCACGGCCTGCCTGTACGCGGCCTGTCGACAGGAAGGTATCCCACGAAGTCTGGAGGAGGTCTCGGACGTCTCCCGGGTCGAACAGAAGGAAATCGGGCGGACGTACCGATACGTCGCCCAGGAACTCGAACTGAAGATGGAACCGGTCGACCCCAAGCAGTACGTCCCGCGTTTTGCCTCCGAACTGGAACTCTCCGAGGAAGTCCAGTCCAAGGCCAACGAGATCATCGACACCACCGCCGAGCAGGGCTTGCTCTCGGGGAAATCACCGACCGGCTACGCCGCCGCGGCCATCTACGCCGCCTCGCTGCTGTGCAACGAGAAGAAGACCCAGCGCGAAGTCGCCGACGTGGCTCAGGTGACAGAAGTCACCATCCGGAACCGGTATCAGGAGCAGATCGAGGCGATGGGCATCCACTGACTGGCCGCGCGTCCCTTTTTATCCGCCAGCATCGCTGACCGCCGTTCACTCTACGGTACTGCCAACCACAGTACAACTCAGGCGGTCGTTACAGGATTGGTAACGAGCGGCGTGCAGAACTATCTGTCTTGACACCGATACCGTAGATATGCCTGTCTCCCCCTCACAGAAACGGCTCGCAATTCTCGTCATCGGACTGGTGATCCTCTTTGCACCCGCGCTGTTCGTCGTCGCCACGCTGGAGTTTCTCATCCTGTCCGGCGACCTCGCTCTCAGCGAAATCTCGCTCATCGAGTTCCTCGAACTGTATCTCATCGACCTGTTGCTGTTCGTCGTGCTCGGGTACGGCGTCTACCGGCTGACGCTCTGGCTGATCAGAGACCAGCTTCCAGAAGCACTCGATACCGTAGACGAGACTGAGACAGCCGACGCGACTGACGAAGCAGAAACCACTGGCACCGTCAGTGAGGACCGGTCCTGACCGGCCACCGCTGTTGTCGCATAAACGTGCAGTAACTCACACACAAAGCCGGGCCGTTCGCAGCTTCGAGGGCCGCTCCCTACGGTCGCGCCCCTCGCTAGTCCCCTGCAACCGCTGTCATCTCCTCGTCAGTCTCGCTGACCGACCCGAGGTCCATCATCGCCAGCAGGGCGATGATTCCGAAGCCGACCTTCGTGACCACGTCGAGGTAGACGACCACGAGCGAGGCCGTCTCCACGTCCATCAGCCCCAAGCCTGGCGCGCCGAGCAGCCACACGACCGGGTACACCAGCCAGAGGACGACGACGAAGTTCCGGAGCGTGCGGTACAGGCTGATCTCGATGTCGGACAGGGTCGACTTCGCGGCCGTCGCGATGTTCCCGTAGAGGAGATAGATGACGCCGCCGAACAGCGCCGCACCGACCGCGAACAGCGCGTAGCTAACTGGCGATGGAGTGATCGCACCGGCGAACCCGAAGACGATAGTCAACGCCTGCAGGACGACGAGTTTCACCGTGTCCCCCCGGTTCGCGCCGGCAAGGAGCGCCAGGAACAGGACGTTGAGCGGCGTCGTCAACAGCCAGTCGATATAGCGAATCACGTACACTGCGTGGCCCTGGCTCTGAATCGCTCCGAAGCCGAGCGCCATCAGGGCGTAGGCGACGATGGCGATACCGGGAATCGCTATCAACAGGAGGTAGCGCTTCCGCGTCTCTTCGGGGACGAGCGTGTAGCCATAGGCCAGCACGGCCGTCCCGAGCAGTTCGCCCAGTAGTCCCAGCGTGAACCAGGTCGTTATCGTTGCCATTGTTAGTCGTCCCCCACCGCGGCCGTGCTGTCGGTGTCCGTCCCGGCCGAGTTTTCGACAGTGAAGCGGTCCAGTAGCGATTCGAGGTCGTCAGCACGCTGCCGGAGCTCCGTCGCGGAGTCCGACACTTCTTCGATGGACGCGGACTGGTCCTGTGCCGCGCCGGCCACGGTATCCGCCTCCGTCGCCGTCTGCTGACTGATGGTCGTCAAGTCGTCGATGGTTCCCATCACGTCCTGTGCGGTCCGGGCCTGTTCCTCGGTCGCCCGGTCGATCTCCTGGATGCCGGTGTCGACCTCTTCCGTGTACTCGACGATGGTCTCCAGCGCGTCGACGGTCTCCTCGACCGTGGCGACACCCTCCGTGATCCGGGTGCTGGTCGACTCCATCGTCTCGACGGTGTCGCCGGCCTGCTCCTGGATCGCTTCGATTCGCTGTTCGATATCGGCGGCGGCCTCTTTGGTCTCCTCCGCGAGGCCCTTGATCTCGTCGGCGACGACGGCGAACCCTTCCCCGTCCCCGTCGGCGTGGGCGGCCTCGATGGAGGCGTTCAGCGCGAGCATGTTCGTCTGCTCGACGATGCTCGTGATGACGCCGACGATCTCGCCGATCTCGTCGAGTTCGTCGTCGAGCGCGTTGATCTCTTCGACGGTCTCGCCGGTCTCGTCCTCGATGGCGCTCATCTCCGCGATGGCCTCCTGGGCGGCTTCGCGGCCGTCCTCACCGACTTCGGCGGCCGACTGGGACGTGTCGGCGACCTGCTGGGCGGAGGAGGCGACCTGCTGTGCAGTCGCCGAGAGGTTCTGCATCTCGGCGGCCGCCGATTCGAGCCCCTCGTTTTGCTCGGTCGTCCCCTCGAAGATCTCGTTGATGGACTTCGACACCTGCTTGCTGGCCTGATCGACCCGTTCCGCGTTCGAGTTGACGCGGTCGCTGGACTGGATGACGTTCGCCGCGAACGCCTTCATGTCGGCAATAGTGTCTTCGAGCGCATCCAGCGTCGTGTTGATGTCCTCGCCGACCTCAGCCATCGCCTCGTTCATACTGTCCGTGTCCACCCGTGCGGTGAGGTCGCCGTTAGCGGCGGCGTCAAGCGCGTCGCTGTACTGCTGTGCCTTGAGTTCGAGATGGCCGGTCAGCGCCTCCATCTCGTTGCGTTCGGATTCGACATCCTCACGGGCCGCTTGTGCCTGCTCTTTCGCCTCCTCGGCTTCCTGCCGAGCGGTTTCGGCTTCGGATATCTGTGTGCGGAGGTTCGTCCGCATGTTGTCGAAGGCCGTGTACAGCGTTCCGAACTCGTCTTCGCGCGACGTATCGAGGTCGACATCGAGATCGCCCTCCGCCATCGCTTCAGCCTTCACCGAAAGCCGCCGAAGCGAGGCAATCGTGTTCCCGCCGATGGTGACCCCGATAAGCCCGAGGTTGACGACGGCAAGCAGAATGAGGCCGATGAGGTCGGAGTTGATCTGATCGCTCAGGGCGTAGGCGACCTGGCGGTCAGAGTGGACCATAACGACCCACTCGTGTGATTCGAGGCGGCTCAGTCCCATCAGCATACTGTCTGTTTCGTGGAACGCGCTCTGCCCGGGCTCGAGCGTTCCCAGCGGGTCCGACTCCATCTCCGAGATCGGTGCCGTCGTGCCGATCATCGAGTGGTTCGGGTGTGAAACGAACTCGCCGTCAGTGCTGACGACGGTGGTAAACGACCCCTCGCGCTGGTCCGATATCTGGTCGGCCTTCTCGCGGAGGTCGATCATGTACACGAGCGCCCTGTCCTCGTCGCCGGGGACGGGCGAGACGACGGCGATTATCGGGTGATCAACGACCCGGACGGAGAACGGTTTCGTCACGTGTGTGCCGTCGGGACTGTCGAACTGTGGTGGGTTCGTGGCGAACGGTGCCCCCTGGTCGGCAGCGTTGACCCCGATGAAATCCCGGTTCGAACTGGCGCGGATCTCGTTGGTCTCGGTGTCGAAGTAGTGAACGGCGACAACACCGGGCGGTAATTCCTCGTTGGTCTGTAACTGCTCCAGTCGTTGCTGTTTCTCAGTGTTCGTTCCGTCAGTGAACACGGGGAGTCGCGACGTTGACCGGACATCACGCCGTGATGTTGTCAGCCAATCGTCTAACTGTGCAGCGTGTGTCTCCGACAGCGCCGTGATGTCGTCCGCGACGTCTTCCTCCAGGGTCGCGGACGCCTGCACGCTTGTCAGGACACCAGCGGCGATAATGACAATTATCGCGAACGAAAGCGCCACCCCGAGCCTGGCGGCGTAACTGCCGGCGATAAAACTCGGGAGCGGCGAGTCCCTATCTGATTCCATCATCCAGTGCTACGGAAACACCCTAATAAAGGGTTGTTACGCAATTTTCACGTGTGATAAACGCTATAGCTAATTGTGGAAATAGATAGCCCCGGCGCGGCTAACACTGCATATTCATATTGACTCGGCGATCACTCCCGCAGTCGCTGATGTAACACTCGACCCGACTCGGTTGCTTTCGGGGCTGTAGCTTCACCCACTGCAGTGCCCGGTACCTGATTTGGAGGCTGGCTCGCTTCCGTGGGGAAAGGTTTTCCCGATACCACTTGACGCGTACCTCAATGCGTGCTGTAAGATTCCACGAGTACGGCGGGACGGACGTGCTCCGCGTCGACGACATCGAACGACCCACACCAGGTCCGGACGAGGTCCTGCTCGAAGTCGAGGCAGCGGCGGTCAATCCGGTCGATACGTACTTCCGGACCGGCGATTACGAACCGGGCGAACTGCCCTGGATACCCGGCTCCGACTGTGCCGGGACCGTCGCCGCGACCGGTGAGCGCGTAGCCACCGTCGCCGAGGGCGACCGGGCGTTCGCGACTGGGCTGGGCAACTGGCTCCAGGGGACCTGTGCGGAGTACGTCACCGTTCCGGAGTCGCATCTGGCGAAACTCCCCGACGGGGTGTCCGCCGAGGCGGGCGCGGCCGTCGCGCTCGTCGGCGTCACCGCCTGGCAAACGCTCGTCGACGCCTGCTCGCTGGAGCCGGCCGAACGGGCGCTGATTCACGGCGGGAGCGGCGGCGTGGGCCACGTTGCGGTCCAGTTGGCTGCGGCGAACGGGGCGCAGGTGACCACCACGGCGTCACCGGCCTACCACAACCAACTGGCCGACCTCGGCGCGGACGACGTGTTCGACTACAGCCGGGACGACCTCGCTGATGCGGTGGTCGACGCCGGCGCACCGGACGTGGTTCTCGACCACCGGCTCGACGACTACCTCGCGTTCGACGCCGAGGTGGCCGCACAGGGCGCGCGAATCGCCGCCATCGGGAACACCGACCTCGCGGCGACGTTCGAGAACGTCCCGCGCTGCCGGGCCAAGGCCCTCAGCGTCCACCACGTCTCGATGTTCAACACGCCCGAGTTCGGCGCGGTGCTTTCCCGACTGGCGACGCTCATGGCCGACGACGAACTGACGCCGGTCGTCGCCCGCCGCTACGACCTCGCGGAAGTCCCGGCCGCTCACGACGACATCCTGAACGACAGCTTCCTCGGCAAACTCGTCGTCACGCCGTAGCCCGGTCGGCACGAGCGGGTCACCGTCAGTGCTCGGATTCGGACTCCGGATTCTCGGGAATGGACCTTTATCGTCCTGCCAGCCGTTAGCATACGCATGTCAGTCGAATTTAACTTCGACGGCGAGGTAGCACTGGTCACGGGCATCGGCGGAGCGCTGGGCAGTGCGGTCGCAAACGCCTTCCTCGAGGCCGGAACGACCGTCTGTGGCAGCGACATCATCGAACCGAACACCGAGGACTTTCTGTTGTCCGACCCCGACAGCGTGGATTTCTACCAGGCGGACTTCAGCGACGAGGTCGACGTCGCCGAGACCATCGACGCGGTCGTCGACGAGCACGGGCGGCTGGACTACCTGCTGAACATCGCCGGCACTTGGCGTGGCGGCACACCGGTCCACGAGACGGACGCGGACACGTTCGATTTCCTGTTCGACGTGAACCTGAAGACGATGTTCCTGGCGTCGAAACACGCGCTTCCACACCTGCGGGAGACCGAAGGCGCAATCGTCTCCGTCTCCGCGCGGTCGTCGCTGGAAGGCGGTGAAGGCGACGGCATCTACCGGGCGTCGAAGGCCGGCGTTCGACTACTGACCGAGACCATCGCGGAGGAGAACCTCGGGACCGTGTGTGCCAACGCCGTCATGCCGAGCGTCATCGACACGCCGATGAACCGCGAGATGATGCCAGACTCCGACTTCGAGTCGTGGGTCGATCCGAAAGATATCGCGGACGTGATGTTGTTCCTCTGTTCGGACGCCGCCACCGTGACCAGCGGCGCGGCAGTGCCGGTGTACGGCGAGGTCTGACTCCGTGGTCGGTTCACTCCGCTCTGTCGAGTCGGAGCGTGACCGTCGCCCCGTCGCCGTCGGGTTCCTGGAACTCGAGCCTGCCGCCGTAGGCCTCGACGACCCACTTGGACAGCCACAGCCCCAAGCCGTTGCTGTGCGTGAGTTGGGTCACTTCCTGCTCACCGTTGACCAGTTCGCGTTCGGTTGCCGGGATGCCGGGGCCGGCGTCACTAATCGACACTGTGACCGTCCGGCGCTCGGCTGCGACCCTGATTTCCACGGTGGCCGGGTCGCCGCCGTGGACCAGCGCGTTCTCTATCAGTTCACTGACTGCGATTTTGAGCGGGTCACCGGCCAGCGCACGGGCCTTGTCGTCAGCGCTGACGCTGACTGTGGCGTCGGGGAACTGGGGGCGAAGCTCCGTGACGCTCTCCTCGACAAGAGGGCCGACGGCCACCGGTTCGCGGTCAACCTCCTCCGTTTCGATGAGGTCAGTCACCGTCCCGACCTGGTTGTCTATCTCGGCAAGATCGGACCCGACTGTTCGCACGCGGTCGCCGATGACGTCCACGTCAGGGTCCGGAGTACCGGCGAGCACGTCCCCGAGTCCGAGCAACACCTGCGCGCTGTGCTTCAGATCGTGGCGAATGAGGCGGTTCATCACGGTTGTCTTCTCCCGCTGGCGCGCGAGGTTCCGCGCCCGTATCCGCCGGACGTCGTTCACGCCGATGAGGACGTGTGCGGTGGCGCTGACGCCGACGATGATCGTCCCGCTGAACAGCGGCGCGAGGAGCGTCCCCCCGCTCGACCGCTGATAAAGCAGTATCAGGACCAGCACCGCCGACGTTGCGACGACCCCGAGGAGGTTCCAGCCGGCGACTCTGAGCACGTGTTTCGTCCGGAGTTCACTGCGAAGGAGGACGCCACTCCCAGCGAGAAAACCGAGGCCGATGAGCAGGCCAAACACCGCAATAGCCGTCTCGACGCGACCCGTGACGCCAAGCAGTTGCCGGCCGGACACCAGTCCCAGGCCCCCACCAGTCAGCGTGAGCGTCCCGCAGCCGAGAAGACGTTTCATAGTCACCTGTACGCTCCGTCGGAGAACGGTCGACAAAAAGGTATCAGTGCAATTCTCTCGGTTGATACTGTTCGGCTTCTGGAGAGGGGTTTTGCCCTGGTACCACCGACTGGTACCGCGGGCGGGAATCAGGGCAGTTTTATTCGGCAGAAGAATACGCGGCGTCACAATGAGTGACAGAGAAACGTGGGCCTCACGGCTCGGGTTCATTCTCGCAGCTATCGGTAGCGCAGTCGGGCTCGGAAACATCTGGCAGTTCCCGTTCAAGACTGCGACAAACGGCGGCGCAGTGTTCCTCGTTTTCTATCTCGCCGCCGTGTTGCTCATCGGCTTCCCGGCAATGCTGGCGGAGTTCATCATCGGCCGGCGGACGAACCGCAACGCCGTCGACGCGTTCACAGACCTCGGGCACAGGCAGTGGCGGGTGGTTGGTGCCCTCGGTGTCGTGACGGGCTTTTGGATTCTCTCCTATTACAACGTCGTCGGGGGATGGGTCATGCGGTACATCCTCGGCAGTGCGACGGGCGCGTACTTCGGCAGCCCCGCGGAGTACTTCGGAGCTATCTCGACCGGTCCAGAAGCCGTCGCCGGGCAGGCGCTGTTCCTACTTGTCTGTCTCGGCATCGTCGCGTTAGGTATCGAGGACGGTATCGAGAAGGCGACGAAAGTGATGGTCCCCAGCATCGTGATTCTCATGCTCGGGATGGCGGCCTGGGTCACCACCCTCGACGGTGCCGGGGCTGGCTACAGCTACTTCCTCTCGCCGGACTTCTCGACGCTGGCGGCGAACGCCGGCGACCTGATTCCGTTCGCAGTTGGACAGGCGTTTTTCACCCTCTCGCTGGGGATGGCGGCCATGATCACCTACTCCTCGTACATCGGTGACGACGAGAGCCTCCCGACCGACGGCGGCATCATCGTCGTGACGAACACGCTCATCGGCGTACTGGCGGGGCTCGTCGTGTTCCCGATTCTCTTCGCCATCGGCGTCAGTCCCGACACCAGCGGTCCGTCGGCGATCTTCGTCGCCATGGCGTCGGCGTTCCCCCAGCTCCCGGCGGGGCGGCTCCTCGGCGTGGTGTTCTTCGGCGTCGTCCTCATCGCCGCGGTTTCCTCCGCCATCAGCCTGCTCGAGGTCGTGGTCTCCTACGGCGTCGACAACACGTCATACTCGCGGGTGTCGCTGTCAGCAGCGGTCGGGGTTGCCCTGTTCGTTCTCGGCCTCCCGTCGGCCTGGGACCTGGGGTGGTTCGGTTGGTTCGACACGCTCGCGTACAAACTGTTCCTGCCGCTGTCGGTGCTGCTGATCCTGGTGTTCGTCGGCTGGGTCCTCTCGGCGGAGGCGGTCGACGAACTCCGACAGGGGACGGGCGGGCTCCGGGCCTTCGGTCCGATCTGGCTCTGGATGGTCCGGACAGTGGTCATCCTCGGTGTCATCCTGACGCTGGCGCTCGGCCTGGAAACGCTGTTCCTCGCTGAGGATCCCGCAATCGTCCCGCCGATATAGAACCGTACAGACCGCCTCTCCCACAGCTACGGACTGGCTGTCCGTCATTTTTGAGTGACCACCTGGTGACGGGCAGTCGTCGCGGGAAACAGGTACAGCAGTCCGTCAGGGTGTCATACGACGCTTCATAAGTGTTGCATTCAGTCAAAATCGTCTGAATAGACTCCACGGTAGGTATGCGAGTTGAACATGGCCTATCCAGTCAGAATCGCCTGATAATGTGAATTATTTGTCGTTTTCGAGTGACTCTACCGCGTTTTCAAGCGCTTCCAGTGCCCGCTCCAACTCCCCAGCCACCTCGGGGTCGTCTACTTCTTCCTTGACAATTCGAATCTGTTTTATCGCTTCGTTCAGTCTGTTTGTCATTTATGTACTTGATATTCCAAGTCCCAACCTGATAACATCTGGGTTCCCTGTACTGACCATCTCAAACTGAGAGCGGCAACAAGTCTAAGACACCGTAGCAGCCCGTCTCAGTCGGATTCGAACCCACGCGGTTCGTCTGCGAATCCGAAACTCTCCGCCGTAACGTCGGCTTCGTCCGCCCTGTCCGAGAGCAGTTCGCGGATATCGACCGACTCGCTGCCAAGCACCGCGAATCCCGTGAAGATGGTCAGAAAGCCCGCCACTGCGGTCGAGGTGATGCTCTCACCGAGCAAGGCCCACCCGCCGAGCGTCGACACGACGGGGACCACGTAGAAGATGAGGTTGGCCTGGATCGCACCGGTGACATCGAGCAGACCGAAGTATGCGATGTAGGCGATTGCCCCGGCGAAGATACCGACGTACAGCAGGGCCGCTATCGCGGTCGGAGACCAGACCGCCGTGGCCGCCGATTCGCCCATGCCGACGCTCAACGCGTGAGAGAACGCGGCGGCGACGGGGAGTGCCCACGCAGTCCGGACAGTACTCGAGAGGCCGCCGCCGGACCACCGGATGAGGACGCTGCCCAGCGCGGCGCTGGTCGCACCAGCGAACAGAACCAGCTTGCCGATGCCGCCGCTCAGGAGCATCGCCGGATCGGGGCTGACGACGAGGCCGACGCCGAGCAGGCCGATGACCATGCCGAGGCCGCCGCGGGCCGAGAGCCGTTCGTCGGAGAGCAGGATGGCGGCGAACACCGGCGTCAGTATCGGGTTGAGGCTGAATACGATGGCGGCGACCGCGCTGGTGGCGGACTGCTGGCCCACGAATATCAGCGCGTTCGCGAGGCCGAGCGCGAACAGGCCCGTCGAGAGGATCGCCAGCACGTCGCCACGGGTTCGCGGGAGCAGTTCGTCCCGGGACCGCGTCAGGACAACGTAACCGAGGAGCACGACGGCAGCGATGTCGAACCGCAGAGCGACGAACAGAAGCGGCGGGAGATACGACAGTCCAGCCTTCGCACCGACGAAGGTCCCGCCGAGCAGGACGCTGGCGACCGCAGCGAGGGCAAGGGTGCGGCGCGAGATCATTTTCCCACCTCGTATTTGATTTCTGAAATGACTGCACAGCCGACAGAGAGAGCGCGTGGAGAAACCTGAGTCATCGTACTCTACAGTACGGGATCGAGGCTTATAGGGCCGTTTAGAAAATCTTACATAACGCGAAACGACCGAACACCCGTGGCGGATGTTCACGGCGTGAAATTATTTCACACTGCGAAAGCGCTTTAGCACGGGACCCCTAACGCGGCGGTATGGAATCGGCGCTCGAAGAGATCGAGTTCCTCGCGCTCTCGTCGAACCGGGTCGAGGTGTTACGGCTTCTGGCGGCGGAACCTCACTCGCGCGGGGACCTCGCGGCCGAAACCGGCGCGTCGCAGGCGACGCTCGGGCGTATTATCGCTGACTTCGAGGAACGGTCGTGGATTCGCCGAACGGGCGGCGAGTACGTCGCCACGGCGACGGGACGCATCGTCGCCGACGGGTTCACCGACCTGCTCGACAGCCTCGAAACCGAGCGGAAGCTGCGCGATATCGTCCAGTATCTCCCCACCGATGCGATGGACTTCGACCTGCAACACCTGGCCGACGCCACGATAACCGTCCCGAGCCAGACGCGCCCGAACGCGCCGGTCCAGCGGTTGCTCGACCTGCTTCGGGACGCCGAGGAGGTCCGGACTTTCTCCCATGCGTTTAACGACCAGACGATTCGGGTCGTCCAAGAGCGGGTCAGCGCCGGCCAGCAGCAGTTCTCGGGCGTGTTCTCCCCCGGGGCGATAGACGCGCTGACGGCGGACGACCGGCTCCGGGACCGGCTCGAGTCGCTGCTCGCCGAACCGGCTGCGTCGGTCCGGGTCCGGAACGACGGCGTGCCGCTGGCCGTGATGATCGCCGACGACGTGGTCCATCTCCTGCTGCGGGACGACAGCGGCGTCCTGCAGGCGTCGATAGATACGACTGCGCCAGCCGTCAGAGAGTGGGCCATCGAGACGTTCGACACCTACTGGACGTCCGCGGACCCGCTCTCTGACGAGTGGTCGCTGTAACGCTGTTGTTTCGAGTCGCCGGAGCCGCTACCACTGTAAAGATCAGTCGAGGCGCGGCTACCGGACCAGATACGGGTCCTCGCCCGGCATGAACCGTCCGAGGTCCGCCTCGCGGCGGTAGTCCGTTTCCAGCAGCGCGGTCAGCGCGTCGACGAGGGCATCCTCCTCGTCGTCGGTCCACGCCGCGGGCTCTTTGATCGGGTAGACGAGCCAGCCGCTGCCCAGCACCTCTTTCGCGTGCAGCGTGTCCATGTCTATGGAGTCGGTCGGCTCCGATGTCGCGTTCGCGAACACGTGTCGCGTGGCGCGCTCGCCGACGGGTAGGAGGACGTGGGCCGTGATGGCTCGGAGTTCCGTGTCGAACAGCGGTTCCAGGTCGTCGTAGTCCGCGTCTGTCGGCGGGTCACCGCCGCACATGTACAGATACGACAGGTACGTCTTCTCGACAGTCGGCGGAGTGCCGGCTTCGGCCAGGAGTCCGGCCTCGACGAGCGCCCGCTGGAGACGTTCGCCCGCAACATTGTCGGTAAACGGGATGCCGGACGACGCGCCACCGTGGACGCCCGGATGGTCGCCGATGACGTGGAAATGGGCGTTGGCGTCGCCGTACCCCGGCACGAACGGCTCGCACGGTGCGTCGAAGCCGAAGGGGTTGTGCTGGCGGGCCGTGACGTTCTTCACGCGCGGACTCAACAGGCCGTCGCTCAAAACTCCGCCGGTTTCGGTTATCGAATACGAGAAATAATGGTTATGTTTGATAACGCTTTTCTCGGATGCCCGCAAGGAGTCGGATATGCTCCGGTCCGGGAGAAGTGATATCGCGTGAGCCACGATGACCGTGTCGAGGACCTTCGACAACGAAAAGCCGAGGCCGAGCGGGGCGGTGGCGAGGAACGGATCGAGGCGCAACACGACCGCGGGAAACTCACCGCTCGTGAGCGCATCGACTACTTCCTCGACGACGACACTTTCGTCGAGATCGACTCGCTCCGTGAACACCGTTCGACGAACTTCGACATGGCCGACAAGAAAGTGCCCGGCGACGGCGTCGTCGTCGGCTACGGCCAGGTCGACGGCCGGCGTGTCTACGTCTTCGCCCACGACTTCACCGTCTTCGGGGGGTCGCTGGGCGAGGCGTTCGCACAGAAAGTCTGTAAGGTGATGGACAAGGCCATCGAGACGGGTGCGCCCATCATCGGCCTGAACGACTCCGCCGGCGCGCGGATACAGGAGGGTATCGACTCGCTGGCAGGCTACGCCGACATCTTCCACCGCAATCAGCAGGCCAGCGGTGTCGTCCCGCAGATTTCGGCCATCATGGGGCCGTGTGCCGGCGGCGCGGTGTACTCCCCGTCCATTACGGACTTCGTCTACATGGTCGAGGAGACCAGCCACATGTTCATCACCGGACCGGACGTCATCGAGACGGTGACCGGCGAGGAGGTCGGCTTCGACGAACTCGGCGGGGCGAAGACCCACGCCTCAGAGTCCGGGGTGGCCCACTTCACGGCCGCTGACGAGAAAGAGGCGATGGACGACATCCGCTACCTCCTCTCGTATCTCCCCCAGAACAACGTCGAGGACCCGCCACGGGTCGAGCCCTGGGACGATCCCGAGCGCCGGGACGAGGCGCTGAAGACGGCTGTTCCCGACGCGCCACAGAAACCCTACGACATGACGGACGTCGTCGGGCGCATCGTCGACGAGGACTCCTTTTTCGAGGTCGCCGAGGACTTCGCGCGCAACATCGTCATCGGGTTCGCCCGCATGGACGGCCACAGCGTCGGTGTCGTCGGCAACCAGCCGCGGGTCAATGCCGGGACGCTGGACATCAACGCCTCGCGGAAGGGCGCGCGCTTCGTCCGGTTCTGTGACGCGTTCAACATCCCGATTCTGACGTTCGTCGACGTGCCCGGGTTCATGCCCGGCAAGGACCAGGAGACCAACGCCATCATCAACCACGGCGCAAAGCTCCTGTACGCCTACTCCGAGGCCACCGTGCCGCTGGTGACCGTCATCACGCGGAAGGCGTACGGCGGGGCCTACGACGTGATGGCGTCGAAGCACATCGGCGCGGACATGAACTACGCCTGGCCGACCGCCGAGATCGCCGTGATGGGGCCACAGGGCGCGGTCAACGTCCTCTACGACGACGAACTGGAGGACGCCGACGACGTGGAAGCCCGCCGCCAGCAACTCATCGACGAGTACCGCGACGCCTTCGCGAACCCCTACACCGCAGCCAAGCGCGGGTTCGTCGACGACGTCATCGAACCCCAGGAGACTCGCCCGCGGCTCATCGACGATCTGGACCTGCTCCGGGGGAAACGCAAGGACCAGCCCGACCGCAAGCACGGCAACATCCCACTGTAACGATGGCGGCTGACACTGACTCGGCTGTCGACGCCGAACTGGTCGCGGAGATCGCTGCGCAGCTCGACGACGCCTCGACGGACGAGGCGGCCGCCATTGCCGTCGCTGTCGGCGCACACCTCACCGACCGTCAGCGGGCGGCCGCGGCCGCGGCGGCCGCTGCTGCAGCGGACGACGGCGACACCTGGAACGGCAAGCAGTGGTCGTTCTCCGGGCGTGTCGAAGCGACACAGAAGCGCTCTGTCAGGGTCCGCTCGGACGCGCCAACCGACCCCTGGAGCGCCGCCGGCCGCACCGAACGGTTCTGACCGCGGACAGCTCTTCTGTCATACGGATTGTTGGAGCGATGTACCGGTCTGCTCCGACTCCGGTATCGGAGCTATCCGGAAATAATCTACAACAATCCGTATCAGTTGATTGGCGACGCCCTGACTGGATTTGCGGGTATGTTCCATACTAACATGATTATATGTGTAAGATTGGCCGCTATCTGCGCATAGTTTTATGGGCCGACTCTCAGTATGAGGGCGTATGTTCGATAAGGTGCTCGTCGCTAATCGCGGGGAGATAGCGGTGCGCGTGATGCGCGCATGTGAGGAGTTGGGCATCGGCACAGTGGCCGTCTACTCTGACGCCGACAAGCACGCCGGCCACGTCCGGTACGCCGACGAGGCGTACAACGTCGGCCCGGCCCGTGCCGCCGACTCCTATCTCGACCAGGAAGCGATTATCGACGCGGCCAAGCAGGCCGACGCCGACGCCATCCACCCGGGGTACGGCTTCCTCGCGGAGAACGCCGACTTCGCGGAGCGCGTCCAGGAGACGGACGGCGTCACCTGGGTCGGTCCCGAAAGCGAGTCGATGGAAGCGCTGGGCGAGAAGACGAAAGCCCGCAAGATCATGCAGTCGGCCGACGTGCCCATCGTTCCGGGGACGACCGATCCGGTCGATGACCCCGAGGAAGTCGTCGAGTTCGGCGAGGAGAACGGCTTCCCGATTGCCATCAAGGCCGAGGGCGGCGGTGGCGGCCGCGGGATGAAGATCGTCCACGATCCCGAGGAAGCCGAGGAGCAACTCGAAAGCGCAAAGCGGGAGGGTGAGGCGTACTTCTCGAACGATTCGGTGTATCTCGAACGTTATCTGGAGAACCCCCGCCACATCGAGGTCCAGATCATCGCCGACCATCACGGCAACGTCCGACATCTGGGCGAACGCGACTGTTCGCTCCAGCGCCGCCACCAGAAGGTCATTGAAGAGGGACCCTCGCCGGCCCTGAACGACGCCCTCCGCGAGAAGATCGGCAACGCCGCCCGCCGCGGCGTCCGCGAATCGGACTACTACAACGCCGGGACCGTCGAGTTCCTCGTCGAGGAGGACACCGACCGCGAACAGGGTGAACTGCTCGGGGAAGACGCGAACTTCTATTTCCTCGAAGTCAACACCCGCATCCAGGTCGAGCACTGCGTCACCGAGGAGATCACCGACATCGATATCGTCAAGTGGCAACTGCGGGTGGCGATGGACGAGGAGATCACCTTCGACCAGGACGACGTGGAGATCGAGGGCCACGCGATGGAGTTCCGCATCAACGCCGAGAACGCCGCCGACGACTTCGCGCCCGCCACCGGCGGCAGCCTCGATACCTACGACCCGCCTGGCGGTATCGGCGTCCGCCTCGACGACGCGCTCCGGCAGGGCGACGACCTCGTCACCGACTACGACTCGATGATCGCGAAACTCATCACTTACGGCGAGGACCGCGCGGAGTGTATCGAGCGCGGAAAACGGGCGCTCAAGGACTTCGACATCGAAGGCATTCCGACCGTTATTCCGTTCCACCGCCTGATGCTCACCGACGAGAAGTTCGTCACCGGCACCCACACCACGAAGTACCTCGACGAGCAACTCGACCGCACGCGCGTCGAGGAAGCACAGGAGAAATGGGGCACTGTCACTGAATCCGACGGCGACGAGGACGAGGAGGTCGTCGAGCGCGAGTTTACCGTGGAGGTCAACGGCAAGCGCTTCCAGGTCGACCTCGAAGAGCGCGGCGCACCCCCCATCAATGTCGGCGACGTGGACGCCGACGGCGGGAGCCAGCCACAGCGGCCACAGGGTGGCGGCAGTAGCTCCGACGGCGGGGGCGGCAGCGCCACCGCCGCCGAGGGTCAGGAAGTCGCCGCGGAGATGCAGGGGACGATTCTGGAGGTCAACGTCGACGAAGGCGACGAGGTCGAGGCCGGCGACGTCCTCTGTGTGCTGGAAGCGATGAAGATGGAAAACGACATCGTCGCCGAGCGGGGCGGCACAATCAACGACGTTGCCGTCAGCGAGGGCGAATCTGTCGACATGGGCGACTTGCTCTTTGTGATCGGGTGAGCCGGTGGACTGACCGTCGCGCTCTGCAGACGCCTTTTATTCCGGCCGGTCGAAGCCCCACCTATGAACGAAACACGTCATCGGGTACTCGATGCGCTGGCGGACGGCCCCGTCTCAGGGCCGACGCTAGCCGGCGAACTGGACATCTCCCGCTCCGCGGTCTGGAAGCACGTCGAAGCCCTGCGTGACGAGGGGTTCGAGATCCGTAGCGACGACGCGGGCTACGTCCTCGAATCGGTGCCGGAGTTCGGGGCGAGCGCGGTCGAGTACGGGCTGGACGCCTCGTTTTCCGTCGAGTACCACGACAGCATCCCCAGCACGAACGCGCGCGCCCGGGATCTGGCCGCGGAGGGGGCGTCGGACATCGTAGTGCTGGCCGACGAACAGACCGGTGGCCGGGGACGGCTCGACCGCGATTGGCACTCGCCGAGCGGCGGGGCTTGGCTCTCGGTGCTGTTCCGGCCCGACGTGCCGATGGCCCACGCGCCGGTGTTCACGCTCGCGGCAGCCGTCGCGGTAACGCGGGCGGCCCGCGAAGCCGGCGTCGATGCCAGCATCAAGTGGCCCAACGACGTGCTCGTCCGCCACGGCGACGAGGAGCGCAAACTGGTCGGCGTCCTCACCGAGATGGAAGGCGAGGCCGACCGCGTCTCCTGGGTCGTCGTGGGCATCGGCGTCAACGCAAACGTCGACCCCGCGGACTTGCCAGACGAAGCGAACCCGACGAGCCTCTCAGCCGAACGCGGCGAGCCGGTCGACCGACGGCTGTTCACTCAGCGACTGCTGGAGGAGTTCGACGCGCTGCGACAGGACACGGAGCACGTCGTCGAGGCGTGGCGGGAGTACGCGACGACGCTGGGACAACAGGTTCGGGTCGAGACGCCGGGAGGCCCCGTCGAAGGCGAAGCCGTAGACATCCAGTTCCCGGGGGCGCTCGTCATCGAGACAAAATCCGGTACAGAAATCGTTTCAGCGGGGGATTGCGAGCATCTCCGCCCGGTTACGGAGTGAGCGCGACGACAGGGACACGTCACTGTGGAACGCCGGCAGGCTGTTCGTCCTCCGAAACATCTTGCAAGGTTGTCTCCACCGGGACGGTTACGACCGGGACGTGGGCCGACCGGACGACCCGTTCGGCGACGCTCCCCAGCAGCAGGCGGTCGATTCCGCCGCGTCCGTGGGTTCCCATCACGACGAGGTCGCAGTCGTGCTGGCCCGCGTAGTCGACGATCTCCCGGCTCGGGCTTCCCTCGGCCGTGGCTCGCGTGACAGTCACATCGTCGGCAACGAGACGCTCCACCATGTCCAGGGCCATCTCGCCCTCACGGTGGAGCGAGTCGGTGACACTCTCCCACGTCGGTTCGTGCGGGAGCGTCGAGAACCGGCCGGTATCAACGACATACAGCGCGTGAATCTCACTGTCGTGGGTCGCTGCGAGTGTCTCAGCGTGTGTGAGCACGTCCCGCGACCCCGGCGATCCATCCGTCGGTACCAGTATCCTGTCGTACATGCTGTAGTATTGGCTGCCTGAAGGGATATAGTTTGGTAAAAGGTAGCATTCGACAGGCCGTTAGGTATATTGCTCAATTCAACTCACGATCCCGTTCCAACTCTGTCGCCCCGGAGCCATCCAGAGACGGTTCGTCGAGGACCTGTTCGAGCCGCCGTTCCAGTTCGGCTTCGGTTATCTCCCCCTCGGCGTAGCGTTCGGAGAGTCGTTCGACGGCGTCTGTCCCGTCGGCGCTTGTCACGCCTGCCGTGTCGGTAGCCCGCGTCTCTGACACGTCGGTGGTCGACGCCGGCTCCTCGTCCTGACCGATGACCCTCGAAGCCAGCCAGTACACGGCGTAGCCGATAGCCGCCAGGACGCCGATGGTGGCAGCCAGGGAAACGATACCGAACAGGAGCCCGATAAGGCCCCACAGCAGTTCGAACACGAAACTCACGACGGTGAGGACGGCGATCAGCGAGACGAGCCCTAACAGGCCGTACAGGAGTATCTTCGCCGGTGTGCTCAGGGCGCGGTCGGTGGTGGAGGGCATCGGCCGTGCGTACTATTCCCGCAGTGATAAGAATTATTCCGCCCTGGGATGGACGACCCGCCGAACGTCGGCCGTCCCCGCCCGGCGAACGACAGCGCGAACTGGGTTTCGCGCCCCGGAGAGGTTGTCCGAGTCCCCGTCGAGCACGAGTAGTCGTGCCGGCTGTCCGGTCTCGATAACGCCGCCGTCCAGTCCCGCTATGTCGGCCCCGTTGACGGTCGCCATCCGCAGTACCTCGCGGGCCGTGAGGTCGTACAGTTTCGCGGTGAACTCCATCTCGCGGAACATCGAGGGGCTGTTGAGCATGACGTTGTCCGTCCCGAGCGCGACTGTCGTCCGCTCGGCCAGTTCCTCGACCGGCGGGCGGCCAACGTCGGTCACGATGTTCGACCGGGGGCAGACCACGACCGGGATTTCGCTGTCAGTGACCCGTTCGAGATGCAGCGACTCCGCGTGAACCATGTGGACGAGGAAGTCCGGGTCGAGGTCGAGCGCGGGGTTGATGTCGGAGCTGTCGACTTCGCCCGCGTGGATGCCGAACAGTTTCCCGGCCTGTCGTGTCGCTCGCCGCTCCGTCCCAAACTCGCTGTCGTTGGCCCCGCTCGCGCCGAACCCGTCGGACTGCTCCATCGCATCCGTCGATTCCCGTCCGAGGATAACACTGTCGAGATTCGCGCCGGTTAGCGCGTCCCGTATCGCGCGGACGCCCTCCACGCCGCCCTCCCGGAACTCCATGAACGCGCCCGTCCCGGACTGCTGCATGAACGACAGCGTCCGCTCCATCGCGGCCACCAGTTCGTCCCGGCTCGCATCGCGGAGCAACCGGTGTTTCAGGCCGTCCGGTGGCGCGACCAGTTCTTCCAGCGAGAGCCCCTCTCCGGCCTCCTTGGCGATGGAATCGCCGATGTGGGTGTGGGCGTTGACGAACGCTGGCGCGATGATGTCGTCGCTGTCCACCGCGGTCTCCTCGACGGCGGCTATCTCCCCGTCTTCGACCACGACGCGGCCCTCGACAGCTTCGAACGACCGTCCCGCCAGAATCGTCCCTTCGAGAATCATACTCTCTGTTCGCCCGTTCTCTCAGTTAAACTCATCGAGGGTCACATGAATTCCCGTCCGCACGTCCCGGACCCTGGCCCCGTCGAGGTCGAGTCCGAGTTCGCGGATCGCCGCCGAACCGACCCGCTCGCTCTCGTCCTCCGGTGCGTAGACGCCGAGCCGCCACTGGTCTCGCTGGGCGGCGCGGATGGCATTGACGAGCGTCGACTGCTCGCCGAGCCGGCGGACTTCGCCGTTGACGAGAACGCGGCTGCTCGACTCGGTCATCGACGGTTCGGGCGGGATATCGAGCACAACGGCGTCGCTGTCGACGTTCGCTTCATCGGCGATAGCCTGTTCCATCGCGCCGACCGCGTCGTGGTCGGCCGCCAGAACCTCGTCGGGCACGGCCTGCCACTCCGCCCAGACAGCCCGCTTGTACAGGTCCCGCTGGGTCAGCCGCCGGGCGTACGCTTCCGTCGCGTCGCACTGTCGGAGCGCCACCAGCAGATCGCTGTCGTCCCACCGGCGGAGCGTCTCGGCCGTCGTGTCAGTCGCGGCGAGCAGTTCCTCCGTCCCGCGCCTGAGCATCGATTTGGCGATGCGGGCGACGTGGTGCTGGTAGACGGTTGGGTTCATCAGCGCCCGCGCGAGCAGGAGCGACTCGGCCGTCTGGACGTTTCCCTCGTCCAGGACGAGTTCGCCGTCGACGAAACACAGCTCCCGGACCAGCCGCTCGTGGTCGATAGTCCCGTAGGGAACGCCCGTGTGATGAGCGTCACGAACCAGGTAATCCATCCGATCAACGTCCAGTTCGCCAGAGACAAGCTGGCCCAGTTCGCCCTCCCCGGCGACCAGGCCGGCCACGCGATCCGGATTGAGGCCGTGCTCCGAGAGGACCCGCGCGACCGGACCGTTGCCCAGCAGTTCGTCCACGTCGTCGTGGTACTTGCCCGTCCGGCGGTGGATGAGCGCCTCGACGTTATGGCTGTAGGGCGAATGTCCCACGTCGTGGAGCAGCGCCGCGGCTCGGACCCGTTCGGCCTGCTGGCCCTCGATGCCGAGATGTGACAGCGCCCGGTCCGCGAGATGGTAGACGCCCAGCGAGTGCTCGAATCTGGTGTGGTTCGCGGAGGGGTAGACGAGCGTTACCGTGCCGAGCTGTGAGATATGACGGAGCCGCTGGACCGGCGGCGTGTCGAGCAACGCCGCCGCGACACCCTGGATCTCGATGTGGTCGTGAACGCTGTCCTTGATCGTGGTCATTGCCGGGGCCTACGACGGCGGCCGGCAAAATCGTTCGCCACCGCACGCGCTGAGAGAGCGGTCGCTTATCGGGGGACCCAGCCGTAGATGTGGTTCAGCATGACGTAGGTCACGAGTCCGAGAAAGAGGCTCAGCCCCCAGGCCGAGACGGCGATGCGGCCCACGCGGGCGTGGACCGTCTCCCTGAGTTCGGCCGGGGAATGGGTCAGCCCGAGGACGACCGCGTGAACGACAACGGGCACGGACACCGCGGACAGCAGGATATGGACGGCAAGCATCACGATGTACGCCGTCCAGACGAACCCTTCGGCGACGATTTCCTTCTCGAAGCCGCCGCCGACCTTGAGGATGTACAGGGCCAGAAACACCATGATGAGGGTGAACGCGCTCAGCATCGCCGCGCGGTGTTTCTGTACCTTATCGTTCTTGATGAAGTAGACGCCGGCGACGATTGCGAGCAGCGCGATGCTGTTGACGACGGCGATTGCGTCACCCAGTAGGATGACGGTATCCCGCGAGAACTCCGGCAGCGGCAACACGCCGCCGAACGCGCCAAACACGAGCGCGTAGCCAACGACCGAGACGACAGCGGTGACGAGCCGCGGACGAGCGCGGGCACGCGACTGGAGTGTGTCTGCGACGGCCATAGCAACTGTTCAGGACCGGAGTGGTAATTGTGTTCTGAAACGGGCGAGAACGGCGGCGCGACTGCGAGCCGGAGCGGGGGCTGCTGACTCGGACGATAAGGGGAAAACCGCGGTAGAAGCGTGGCCGGAATCAGGCGAAGGTCCGGGAGACGTCCTCGTCGTCGGTCTCCTCCTGCTGAATCTTCTCCCAAGCGTTGTGGAAGTCGGCCATCGTGACCTCGGTGCGGTCGTCGCGGATGGCGAACATCCCGGCCTCGGTACAGATAGCCTTCACGTCAGCACCGGAGGCGTCCGTTATCTCCTCGGCCAGCGCCTCGAACTCCACGTCGTCGGCGACGTTCATGCTTCGGGTGTGGATCTTGAAGATCTGCTCGCGGCCCTCGACATCGGGGTTGGGCACTTCGATGAGGCGGTCGAAGCGGCCGGGACGGAGGATGGCGCGGTCGAGCATGTCGAAGCGGTTCGTCGCCGCGATGATGCGGATGTCGCCGCGGTCGTCGAACCCGTCCATCTCCGAGAGCAGTTGCATCATCGTCCGCTGGACCTCAGCGTCGCCGGAGGTCTTCGACTCCGTTCGCTTGGCCGCGATGGCGTCGATCTCGTCGATGAAGACGACGGCGGGCTCTTCCTGGCGGGCCAGTTCGAACAGGTCGCGGACGAGCTTCGCGCCCTCGCCGATGAACTTGTGGACCAGCTCGGAGCCGGCCATCTTGATGAAGGTCGCGTCGGTCTCGTTGGCGACAGCTTTCGCCAGCATCGTCTTCCCGGTGCCGGGCGGACCGTGCAGCAGGACGCCGCTCGGCGGGTCGATGCCGACGTCTTCGAACATCTCGGGGCTCTTCAGCGGCATCTCGACGGTCTCGCGGACCTCCTCCATCTGCTCTTCGATGCCGCCGATGTCGGCGAAGGTGACGTCCGGCGACTGGTCGACCTGCATCACGCGGGCGCGAACGTCGGTCTCGTCGTCGAGCTGTTTGACGATAGAGAGCGAGTTGTTGACGGCGACGCGGTCGTCGGGTTCGAGGTCCTCGCGCATCTCGTCGGTGACCTCTGTCAGGGCCTCCTGGTTGTTGCCGTGCTGTTTGATAATCACGCCGTCGCTGGACAGTTCCTGGACGGTCGCGACGAACAGCGGCGACTGCTTGAGCTTCTTGTTCTCGTGTGTGAGCCGTTCGAGCTTCTGCTGGTACTTGTTGTTCTCCGCGTTGGCGTCCAGCAGCTTGTCGCGCATCTCCTCGTTCTGGGATTCGAGCACCTCCAGCCGCTCCTGCAGCGCCTCGATTTTCTGTTGCTGAGACGCGTCATCGTCGTACGGCATGTCGACCTCATCGACGGTGTCGGTCATTACGACGCCTTTAGTAGGTGTACCGTTATGAGGCTTCGGGTAGTCTCAGAAGGTGTATCGCCCAGCGCAAGCCCTGAGGGGGCCGTTACTGGCCGCTTCCCGTCCATAGGTCTCAAACCGGCACGTTTGTTGGCCCCCGACAGGAACACCTGCCCATGCCAACCGAACGCGAGGAAGTCATCATCGTCGGCGGTGGCGTCGCCGGGCTTTCGGCGGCGATCTACACCGCCCGCGCCGGTCTGTCGACCCGAATCATCTCGACCGGCGAGTCGATACTAAACCGTAACGCGCACCTGGAGAACTACCCCGGATTCCCCGCTGGAATCAACCCACGGCTCCTGCTCGAACTCATGCGGGCGCAGGCACGGCGCGCGGGCGTCTGGTTCATCGACGGCGAGGCCGAGCAGGTGGAACAAATCGACGGCGGCTTCGATGTGACCTGCGCCGACGGCGAGTCGTACGACTCGACGTACCTCATCGCCGCGTCCTGGTCGGACCCGTCGTATCAGGAGGGGCTGGGAATCTCGCTCATCGACCGCGGTTCGAAGCAGTTCATCTCGACCGACGACCAGGGGCGGACCGATGTCGAAGGGCTGTACGCGGCCGGCCGACTGGCCGAGCAGCACCACCAGACCATCGTCGCCGCGGGCCACGGCGCACAGGTCGCGCTCACGCTGCTTGAGGACTCCGACGTGGACTTCTATCACGACTGGACCGCGCCGGAGGGGTATTTCACCGGCCGCGACCGACCGGTTCCGCCGGGCTGTGAGGAAATCGACGAGGAAGAGCGCAAGAAACGCGAACAGGAGTCACTGGAGGTCATGCAACGGTACTTCGAGGAGCCGATGCCGGGCGAGCCGACGATGCACCCGAGTGTCGACCAGGATTCAGACTGATAGGGACTGCTGTACCAGTTTTCGGGTTCGACCGTACGGCGGTCGAAGCGGCTTACGGCAGTCACTATGACCCTGTTTCGAGCGAGCGTGCAACTGACTGCAGCCGTTCGATCCGTTCAGCCGTCGGCGGGTGTGACCGTGTTTCGATAGACAGGGAGTCGCTCGACGCCTCCGTATCGAACCCGTATGGTAGAAAGCATAGTCCGCGAACGCCCGCGTACGCGTGGCGTTTGTCGGTCCCCGGACGGTCGTCGCCCCCGCCGTCCAGTGTCTTCAACGCCTCAACGAGCGCGGCCGGATCTCCGGTCAACTGCGCCGCGCTCCGGTCGGCGGCGAACTCCCGAGCGCGCGACAGCGACCGCCCCAGAACAACGACGGGAGCGGTGAACACGCCCAGCGCGACGCCGCCGAACAGGACCGTCACCGCCAAAAGGAACAGGAACCCAAGCGTGAACGAGAGGCTTCCGAATGGGGCGTCAAGCACCCGGGCGCTGAACACGTAGGCGAAACCGAGAGCGACCAGCCCGAGCGCGTAGCGGCTCCCACTCCCGCCGGGGAGGAGGTCATCAAGCGGATCGTACTCGCCGTTGGTCAGCGACGGGAGGAAACTGGCCAGCGTCATGACGGTCGCGTCGCGGTTGGCGACGTGCATGAGTTCGTGGGCCAGCACCGCGTCGAGTTCGTCATTCCTGAGCGTCGACAGGAGCCCCTCGCTGACGACCACTGTCGCGCCGCCGAGCGTCCCGATGGCGAAGCTGTTCGGCACGTCGGCGTCCGCGACGGCGATTCGCGGCGGCGTGAGGTCGGCCAGTTGCGCGAGCCGCTGCACCCGTTCGTGGAGGTCGGGGTACTCATCAGGGCCGACGATGCGAGCGTCGACCTCGGCCATCGTCTGGGCTCTGGTGTACCGGAGTTGTGCCCAGATAAACGCCACGAGGGCCGGGACGAGAATGGCCACCCACCAGGCGATACGTGCTGACGCCCCACCGAACGGAAGTGAGGACGCAACGGCGTCCCGCACCGGCGCAAGCCAGGGCGTCAGGAGCACCGCCGCGGTAGCGACCACGGCGATGTCGACGGCGAGGAGGAGCAGGAGGGTCCACAGGATACGGCGGGTCAGTGTCCGCATATGGTTAGTTCTGCTATACCCACAGCGAATGAAAGGTTTTCTGCTCCGACAGTCCGGTAGTGAGGGAAAATATTTACTCTGCCGCCGGAAACGGTCCCCTAGTGTCAACAAAGCTGGTACGTGCCGCCCTCGCCCTCCTCTGTGCGGTCGCTGTCCTGTTCGGCACGGCGTTGTTTCCCGGCGCGCTCGGCGTCGAATTCGAGTCGAGCGGCCCCCTCGACAGTCGAGCGAGCGAGTCGGTCACGCCCGACGGAACAGCGCCCGACGAAGTCGACAGTGGGCCGACGCCGGTAGCGACGAGCGATGGGGCAGAGACGACGCCGAGGGCGAGCGACGAGTCGGTGGCGACAGCGACGCCAACACCGACGGAGACGGCGACAGCGACGCCGGCGGCCAGCGGGGGCGAAGACAGTGGGTCCCCCATTCTGGTGAAACTGTTCGGACTGGCGCTGATCGGTGGGTTCGGCGCCGTCGCAGTCGGTGTCATCCGGGCAGCATCGAACTCGGAGCGTGACGGGTCGACAGACGCCGGCCTTCTCCTGCACCCTATCCTCGACAAATTGGCTGGAACAGTCGTCTCAGCGGTTTCGAGCGGCGCTGTTGGACGGACTATCGGCCGGGTTCCGAAGGTGACGACCGCTGTGCTGCTCTCGGGGTCGTCGGCTCTCTCGCGGGTCGGGGCCGGGATCAGCGCCGTCTCCGGCGGTATCCTGACCGGGTTGACGACGGGAATCGGGTCGGTCGGTGCGATGTCACTGCGGGGGGTTGCCGGCCTGCCGAGTACACTCGGGTCGCTCTCGGTCGCACCGCTCAAAGCCCTCAGTGGCTTCAGTAGGACCGGCGGCTTCCTCGCCTCAGTTCGGAGTGGCGTCGACAGCCCGTCGCTGTTTGGTTCGTCGGACGCAGAGTCCAGGCAGTCAACGGCCGACGGATCAACGGCTGAGACGGATGATGGACCGGATATCGGTTCGCTGTCGGTTCAGGAGGCCTGGGCGCTGCTGGCTGACCGGGTCTCCGTCCCAGACCCGGAGACGGCGACTCCCGGGGAGTACGCTCGCCGGGCTATCGACAGCGGGCTGCCGGCCGAGCCCGTGCGCCGGCTAACCGTCCTCTTTCGGGAGGTCGAATACGGCGGGAGAGCGGCCACCAGCGACCGAACCGAATCGGCCCGTAACGCCCTCAGACAGCTGTTCGGCGGGGGTGACGACTGATGAAAGACGCGGAATCACAACAGGGAGAAACTGCCAGCGCAACCATCGATGTCACTGTCGAACGCCCGGTACCGGGGGGCAGGTTCGTCCAGTACACCCTACTGGGACTCGCTGCGCTTGCCGGGGCAGTGTTCGTCGTCACCTTCCCCTCGGTGCTGCCGGACGTCAGCGGCGTGACGGCTGAGCGGCTCCGGCTCGGTGCAAGCGTCAGCGCCGCCGTTATCGGTCTTTTCGGCCTGTACACTGTCGTGCGGACACAGGACTCCGCTCTTCCGCCGGTAAAGGGGAGTCAGCCGCGTGACCCGTATCATGATACCGATGCAGACGATGAATCGGCGGAGCTGCTCGACGAACTGCTGGAACCCGAGGCGATACAGGCGAAATCCGGCGATATGGTCGGCGACGATATCGACGAGCTACTCGCGAAGATCGACGGACGTGTCGACCCCTACAACGGCCTCGAAGCGAGCTATGCGTCGGAAGTCAGGGACAGGCTCCGCGAGGCGGCGCGACAGGTGCTGGTCGAAACGGCAGAGATGTCGACGGAGGCGGCGGCCCGGGACGTCCGCACTGGCTCGTGGACGGACAGCCGCCGGGCGGCCGCCTTCCTCGGCGGCCCGGACGCGCCCGATCCGCCAATCGAGATGCAGCTACGGGACTGGGCCAGCGGCGAGGGGTTCGACCGGAAAGTCGAGGCTGCGGCGGCCGAGATACGCCGGCTCCAGCGGGGTGAGCGTGCGTGAGTACGCGCGAGACCACACAGCGAAACGTCGGTGTCTCGGCCGCGCTGGTGGCCGGCGGGGCCGGCATCGTCACCGGGAACCCGGCGGTGTTCATGGTCGCGGCGGTGGCACTGGTGTACGCGGCCTACCAGGCGGCCATCGGTGACCCCGAGCCGACGCTCACGGTCGAGCGCCACGTCGAACCGGCCGACCCGCTCCCCGGCACGGAGGTGACAGTGACGCTGACGCTCACGAACGACGGAGACGCGACCCTGCCCGACGTTCGCGTCCTCGACGGCGTGCCGGAGCGGCTGGAAGTCGTGGACGGCTCCCCGCGCTTTGGCACCCACCTCGAAGCCGGAGCGTCGGATTCGGTCACCTACACCGTCGAAGCCCGACGCGGCGACCACGCGTTTACCGACGTGGCGGTCGTCTGCCGGAACCTGACCGGGACCGTCGAGTTCGCCGAGCAGGTCACCGTCGAGACGACGCTCTCGTGCAGTGCCAGTGTGGACACCGTCCCGCTTTCGGGCCAGACACTCTCCCAGTCCGGGCGCGTACCGACGGACGCCGGCGGGAACGGGCTCGCCTTCTACGCCATCCGCGAGCACCAGTCCTCGGATCCGATGAGCCGCGTCGACTGGAACCGCCTCGCGAAGACGAATGAGCTAGCGACAGTCGAGTTCAAGGAGACGCGAGCGGCCACCGTCATCATGCTCGTGGATTCCCGACATCCCGTTGCGGGCGAAGCGGGCACACCCACGGCTGTCCAGTTCTGTGCCTACTCGGCCCAGCAGGTCGGTTCGGCGTTGCTGGACATGGACAACCGCGTGGGGGCCGCCGTCTACGACAGTTGCGAGACGCTCCAGCCGTCGGCCAACCGGGCACAGGAACAGCGATTGGAGGGGTTTCTGGAAGCGGTCGTGGGCGGGTCGGCCGACGGGTCGCCGGACGACCGCGGTTCGTGGCTGTTCGGCACTAACACCCGTACCCGCCGGATACAGTCACCGGCCGAGATGGCAGACCGGTACGGCATCGCCGACGGCGGCGATGCCGTAGCAACGCTCGACCGGTCGATACCGGGCGAGTCACAGGTCGTGTTCTGTACGCCCCTGCTCGACGACCGGGCGGCCGATGCGGCAAAACGGCTCGCCGCGTACGGGCACGGGATCACGGTCGTCAGCCCGGACGTGACGACCGGGAATAGCCCGGGCAGCACCGTCGAACGAATCGACCGAACGGCCCGCCTCGACAACCTTCGAGGGACAGTTAGAGTCGTCGACTGGACGCCCGCGGAACCGCTCGCTAAAGCCCTCATTCGCGCAACGGAGCGGTGGGCATGACAGAGCTCGACAGTCGACCGGCGGCATCGAGCGCGGCGCTGGCCGGGACGGTCGCGGTCCTCGTCTCGCTCGTCCTTGCCGTCGCTGTCGCGGACCCGATACTAGTCCTGACCGGCTTCGTCGGCGGGCTCTGTATCGCAGCCGGGACCTGGGCGCTCCGTAGCGATACCCACGACCGCATCGCCGGCGGCAGCGTCGGCGTCGTCATCGGCGCGGGCGTGTTCTGTGGAACCGCGCTGCTGGCAACTGACTACTGGTCGCTCGTCGTGGCGCTCGGGTTCCCGCTGGCTGCGACGTTCGTCGTCATCGACGCGAGTAGCGGGCTGGTGCCGCCGACTGACGAGACGGACGAGCTCTCGGCAATGCTCGACGAGAGTTTCGTGGTACTGGTGGTCGGCATCTGCGTCACAATCGTCTGTGCCGTCGCCGCTGCCGTCAGGCTGCCCTGGGTGCTCGTTCGCGTCGGCGGCGGCTTCTCGGTCCATCCGCTCGTGGGCTTCGTGACGCTACAGGCCGGAGTCCTCCTCGCCCTGTTGTTGCTGGACAAAACCACGAAGACGCTGGAGTCGTGGATTCCGGCACCCACAGCGACGACCGAGCGGGCGCTCGGGCGGCTGGACTTGCTGGGGACGAGCTGGTGGGACATCGACCCCTACGTCAAAGCCGCCGTGGGCCTGCAGTTGCTCGTGGCGTTTGTCCCGACGGCACAGCGGCTGTTCGACCGTTTCCTCGACAGCCTCCCGGTGCTCGGCCCGGCCTTTCGGGTTGCCCTTAGCGGCCCGCTCCATCTCCCCCTTGCGGCCGGACTCCTTGCGTTACTGAGTATCCTCGCCATCGAACAACTCCGGCAGTGGCTGCTCCAGTGGCTCGGGGACGACCCCGGACGGTCACTGGCACGGCAGGCCGGCAGTATCGTGGCCCCTATCGTACTGTTGCTTGGCGCGCTGGTCCTTACAGCCGCTGGCGTGACCCGGCGAGTAGCGCCTACGTACGCTGGAGGCGGTCACTACGGCTCGGCGACCGTGCTCCTCCTCGGCGTCCTGATTTCGGTCGTCGCCCTTCGCGGACTCATCACGGTGCTGACCGAACTAGTCGGTGCGGAGTTCCTGTCCCGGCGTGTGGCGGGATTCGCGGCCGGAAGCGGGCTCCTGTTTGTCATGACGCTGCTCGGCGCGGAGCGCGGACTCGCACCGATACTCGTCCTCGTCGGGAGCGCGGCGGCACTGCTGGTCTGGGACGCCGGCGCGCACGCCAGCAGTATCGGCCACCAGTTGGGCCGGGACGCCGAAACGACGGACAGCGAGTTCGTCCACGTTACCGGAACTGCGGCCGTCCTCGCCGGAGCTATCCTGCTCGTGATGCTCGTCAGGTACGTGCTCATCCCGATCACGGTTCCGACCACGTCGACCGGGCTCTCGTTCAGTTCAGTGGTCGCGCTTGGACTGGTCCTGCTGGCGATAGCCGCCTTCACCCTCGCACTGAACGCACACGACGGGGGACCACACACAAGCAGTGACAGGAGCGGCAAGCGGAGCGACCCTGCCAATGACGGCGACTAACCCCCGCCGGAGAGACAGGGGCTTTTACCCCCGCACCGCGAACCGGCAGGTATGCTGACCGGAGTCAACGTCGTCCTAGGGGTGTCAGGGTCTATCGCGGCCGTCAAGACGGTGGAGCTCGCACACGAACTCCGACGACAGGGGGCGTCCGTTCGGGCCGTGATGACCGACAGCGCGACGGGCATCATCCACCCGTGGGCACTTGAGTTCGCGACAGACAACGAGGTGGTCACCGAAATCACGGGCAGTGTCGAACACGTCGACCTCTGCGGACGGTCAGGCTGGGGAGACGTGCTCCTGCTCGCGCCGGCGACGGCAAACACCGTCGGGAAGGTTGCCGGAGCCATCGACGACACGCCCGTGACGACGTGTGCAACGACTGCCCTCGGTGCCGACGTGCCGGTCGTCGTCGCGCCGGCGATGCACGAACCGATGTACGACCACCCCGGCGTGCTGGACGCCATCGACCGCGTCGAGTCCTGGGGCGTTGAGTTCGTGGACCCGCGAATCGAAGAGGGAAAGGCCAAGATCGCGACCGAGGAGACCATCGTCGCGGCGACCGGACGGGCCGCGGGCGACCGGCCGCTGGCCGACGAGCACGTCGTCGTGACCGCGGGCGCGACCACGGAATCAGTCGACCCCGTGCGGACGCTCTCGAACCGCTCCTCGGGGCGGACCGGACGGACAGTCGCGCGGGCGTGCTACGTCCGCGGGGCCGACGTGACGCTGGCCCACGACGGGCCAGACGTGCCGTACGCCACCGTCGAGCGGGTCGAATCCGCCGCGGAGATGACCGACGCCGTCCGTCGGATCGCGGGTTCGGCCGACGCGCTGGTCTCGGCGGCCGCCATCTCCGACTACACCGTTGAACAAGCACCCGAAAAGATCAAGAGCGGGCAGGAGGGGCTGACCCTGAGGCTCGAACCGACGCCGAAGCTCATTGACACCGTCCGGTCGGACCATCCGGACCTCCCCATCGTCGGCTTCAAGGTCGAAACCGAGGGCGACGACGAGACGCTGATCGAGCGCGCCCGCGAGATCCGCGAACGGGCCGAACTGGCGTTCGTGGTCGCTAACGACGCGAGCGTGATGGGTGCCGACGAGACGCGCGCCCTGCTCGTCGGCGCAGACTCCGCCACGGAGTACGCCGGGGACAAGCAGGGACTCGGCGCTCGTGTCGCCGACAAACTCGGTGACCATCTGTCCAGTCGTGACTGAGCGGGTATCTGATTACGAAATAGTTTTGCGTGTTCCGTTGTTCCGGTCCGATAACGACAGTACTGCCCGACGAACCGCCTATTTGGAGTTTCTAAACAGAGACTGTGACTGTACCACCACCCCGTCGCCTGCTCGTGCCAGTAGCCGATTCAGTGACGGTCCGGAACACCGTCGCCTACGCCGTTGAACAGGCCGAATCGGCGGCCAGAGAGGAGCAGCAACAGGTGTCGCTGCACCTCGTCGCCGTCGCAAGCACTCGCGCCGTCGACCCGGACGCCCAGTCTGAACTCGGCCAGGCGAAGGACCTGCTCGACCGCATCGAGGTCTGGCTCGACGAAGATCTGGGTGCTGACCCGCCGTCGAACCTCGACGTGGAGTTGGGCGTCATCGGTGCCGACCGCTACCTGTTCAGTCCCGGCGATTATGCCGACGTGATACTGGCCTACGCCGACGAACACAGTATCGATCGTGTCGTCCTCGATCCGGAGTTCAACCCGGGTGGCACGGCACCGATGCTCCGGCCGCTCGAAGTCGAACTCGTCCGGGGCGATATCGAAGTCGAAACCGCACCCGTCGAACGGCCGGCACGGTCGACCGCGCTCGCTCGCGCCGCGACGCTCCCGAAGTATCTCACCATTTTCGGGGCGTCATACCTGTTTTATCTGCTGTTGAGTTCGTACAAGCCGCTGGATTTCCTCACCGGCGCGATAACCGCGACCATCGTCACTGCATTGCTTGCACCCATCGCGTTCAGTCGCCAGCCGTCGCTGACACGGGTTCCGGGACAGCTCGCCCGGATGGCGATTTACGTCCCGTACCTCCTCAAGGAGATCGCCGTCGCGAACCTCGAAATCGCCTACGTCGTCTTGCACCCGTCGCTGCCGATCGACCCGGAGATGGTCGAACTGGAGGCGGCCATCTGGGGTGACGGGCCAGTGACGACTCTCGCAAACAGTATTACGCTGACGCCCGGGACGCTCACTGTTAGCGTCTCCGAGCAAGCGTTCGACATCCACTCGCTCACCGGTAGTGCGCGCGAGGATCTGTTCGACGGCGGCCTCGAACGGGCCGTCCGGTTCGTCTTCTACGGCCGGGAGGCGGCAGCAATCCCCTCGCCGCGCGAGCGCGGGCAGGGGGACGACGACGGCACAATCGAGAGCGACATCGGCGATCCGGAGGTGACCGACGATGATTGAGTTCGAAGCGGCGCTGCTGGCAATCGCCAGCGCGTTCGTCCTGTTCGCTATCGTGTCGCTTTACCGTGTGTTCGTGGGACCGACGGACCACGACAGAGTCATCGCGGTCAACGTGATGGGGACGAACACCGTCATCGCTATCGCGCTCGTCTCCGGCGCGCTCGATAAGCCGCTGTTCCTGGACATCGCGCTCGTGTACGCCCTGCTGAACTTCCTGCTATCGATAGCGTTCTCGAAGTTCAACGTCGAACACGGGGGTGTGCTATGACGCCGCTGGAGTGGGGTATCGTCGCGCTCGCACTGACCGGTGCGTTCTTCGCTGGCGTCGCCTCGATCGGCATCGTCAGGCTTCCCGACGTGTACACTCGAACACACGCGGCATCGAAAAGCGATACGCTGGGGGCCGTCCTTGCCATCGGGGCGGCCGCATTCGCGATTCAGACAGACCTCGCGACGATCAAGGCTGTCTTCCTGCTGTTGTTTATGTTCTTGACGAACCCGACCGCCGCCCACGCCATCGCTCGGGCGGCACAGGACCAGGGTATCGAGCCGTGGACTGCCGGCGATGAGGAGGGCGAGTCATGACGCTCTCGGTCATCGAGGGAGTGTTGCTGGTGTTCGTGCTGTGCTGTGCTATCGGCGCGGCAGTGCTCCGTGACGTGCTGGCGTCGCTGATGGCGTTTGCCGCCTACAGCCTCGGCATCTCCATTATCTGGGTGATGTTGGAAGCCCCTGACGTGGGCCTGACCGAAGCGGCTGTCGGGGCCGGCATCATGACGATCCTGTTCATCCTGGCGCTGGCAAACACCGTTCGGCCACAGGAGAACGGACTGTTCGAGTCGATCAGCGTCCGGACCGTTGTCCTGGTCGGCGCGTTCGTCGTCGTCATGACCGCGACGGTCCCGTCGCTGCCGGCCGTCGGAGCGGAGGGCGCGGCAAACCCCGTCGTCAGCGGCGAGGTAACGCAGTACTACATCGAGAACGCGTACGCGGACACGGAGGTCCACAACGCGGTAACGGCCGTACTCGCGGCCTACCGCGGGTTCGACACGCTGGGTGAGGCGGTCGTGGTCTTCTCGGCCGGCATCGCGGCGCTGACCGTTCTCAGGCAGGAGGTGTTCGCATGAGTAGCGACGAGCGAACCGGGCTCTACGTCGAGAGCACGATCATCATGACGACAGTCCGCGTCGTGTCACCGTTCGTCCTCACCTTCGCCCTGTTCGTGATGTTCCACGGGGCGAACTCCCCCGGGGGCGGTTTCCAGGGCGGGGTCATCGCCGGGTCGGTCGTGATGATGCTCGCCTTCGCCTACGGCATCGACGCGGCCCGGGAGTGGCTCGACGTCCGCGTCGTCGCCGCCCTCGCCTCCGGCGGCGTGCTCACGTTCGCGGCGATCGGCCTGGGAACGATTCTCCTGGGTGGAAGCTTCCTCGAATACCACCTGTACGAACAGTTCATCTCACACGCGACCGCCTACGGCATCGAACTCGTCGAACTGGGCATCGGTGGTATCGTCGCCAGCGTTGCCATCGGCCTCTTTTTCCTGCTCGCGGCCGGGTTCGGCCACGCCGTCGACTCACCGGAGGATGAGAGCTAATGCTGGAACTGCTGAACTCACACTACAACTACTACGCGGTGATGCTCCTGCTGGGTATCGGCCTCTACATGCTCATCGAGTCCCAGAACCTCGTGAAGAAAGTCATCGGGATGAACATCTTCCAGACGGGCATCTTCCTGTTTTTCATCACGCTCGCGTTCCGGGCCGGCGGGAACCCGCCGATCATCGTGGATGGTGGTGGCCCCTACGTCAGCCCGCTTCCGCACGTCCTCATCCTGACGGCTATCGTCGTCGGGGTGAGCCTGACCGCCGTGGCGCTGGCGCTTATTATCCGCATCTACACCGAGTACGGGACGCTGGACGAAGACAAACTCAAACAGCTCTACTATGATTGAACACCTCCCCGTCTTGCTGGTCGTCTTGCCAATCGTCGGCGGCTCGATACCGCTTGTCGCCAGCCTCGTGAGCGAGCGGGCCGGGTGGCCCGTCGCGACGCTGACGCTCATCGGACAGGCCAGCTTGGCCGGACTGCTCGCGTGGACCGTCAGTACGAGCGGGACTGTCTCCTACGCGGTCGGTGGTTTCGCCGCCCCGTACGGCATCGAACTCGTCGTCGACGGACTCTCTGGGGCCGTCGCTTTATTTGTGGCCGTCGTGTCCCTGGGCGTGCTCGCGTACGCCCGGCAGGCCGGCCCGCACTCGAGCGCCTTCTACGGCCTCTACCTCCTGCTGGTCGCTGGCCTGACGGGGATGACGGTCACCGGCGACGTGTTCAACCTCTACGTGTTCCTCGAGATCACGGGGCTTGCGGCGTACGGTCTCGTGGCGAGTGGCCGGGACGCAAGCGCCGCCGTCGCGGCGCTGAAATACCTCATCATCGGGACCGTCGGGGCCTCGCTGTATCTGCTCGGCGTTGGATACCTGCTCGCGGCGACGGGGACGCTCAACATGGCCGACCTGGCGACCAAGCTCGGGGAGATGGCGGCCTACGACTCGACGCTCGTCCTGACCGCGTTCGGGCTGATGGTCGGCGGGCTGACGGTGAAAGTCGCCCTGTTCCCCCTGCACACCTGGCAGCCCGACGCTTACGCGAACGCCCCGGACACCGTGAGCGCGTTCATCTCGGCGCTCGTCTCGACGGTTTCGGCGTACGCGCTCGCTCGCCTGCTGTTTTCAGTGTTCACCGTGGAGTTCCTGACGGCCGTCCCCGTCGCTCGCTGGGCGCTGGTCGGCCTGGCCTGCGTGAGCATCATCGCGGGGAGCGCACTCGCCGTCTCGCAGGACAGCGTCCAGCGGATGCTTGCCTACTCCTCGGTGTCGCAGTTCGGCCTCGTCGTCGCCGGATTCGCCATCGCGACCCCGCTGGCCGTCGTCGGCGCGACCGTCCACCTGCTCGGCCACGCAGTGATGAAAGGCGGGCTGTTCGCCGCGACGGGGGTCATCGAGCGCAAGACGGGTGCGACGACCGTGAACGGCTACGCCGGGATGGGGAGCCGGGTCCCGCTCTCGGCGTTTTGCTTCGCCGTGCTCTCGCTGGCGATGGTCGGGGTTCCGCCGGCGGTCGGTTTCGTCGGTAAGTGGTACATCGTCCTCGGCGCGGTCAGCGCCGGGAACTGGCCCGTCGTGGCCGTGTTGCTCGCGAGTACCCTGCTGACGCTCGCGTACTTCGCCCGCCTCGTCGAGCGGCTCTACTTCGCCGAGGCGACGATCCACTCGGAGGAAGGGCTGTCTGAGGAGGCTCCCGTGACGGACGGGAGCGGACAGGCGGTCTCGTTCGGGATGATCGCCGTCGTCGTCATCGCAGCCGCGCTCGCGGTCGCGCTGACCGCAGCCGTACCGGCGTTCGAACAGGTGCTTCGAGAGACGCTTCCACAACTTCTGACCCAATGACTGACATCTCATCGCTTCGACCGCTGTTGGCAATCCTCGTTTCCGCGGTGGCCATCCCCGTGATTCTCTCGCTCAAACGTCGTCCGAACGTGCGAGAGGGGGTGACCATCACGGTGGCAGTCGCGAAGTTCGCTATCGTCGCGAGCATGGTCCCCGGCGTCCTGTCGGGGACGCGGTACGTCTTCTCGTTCGGCCAGCTGGCTACCGGGATCGAACTGGCGTTCCGCGTCGACCCGCTCGGGTTGCTGTTTGGCCTGCTTGCGAGCCTGCTGTGGATCGTCACGAGCTTCTACAGCATCGGCTACATGCGCGGGCTGGACGAACACGCCCAGACGCGGTACTTCGCCTCCTTCGCCGCCAGCCTCGCGTCGGCTGTCGGCGTCGCGTTCGCGTCGAACCTGCTGACGCTGTTCGTCTGTTACGAACTGCTGACGGTGTCGACGTACCCGCTCGTCACCCACGACGAGACAGACGAGGCCCGCGCCGCCGGGCGGAAGTACCTCGCGTACACCTTCGGCGGCGGTGTCGCCGTGCTGGGCGGGACCGTCCTCGTGTTCGTCCTCGCCGGGACGACTGCGTTCACGCCGGGTGGCCTCGAAGGCCTCGCGACGGCCGACCCGACGCTCGCGCGGGCGGCCTTCGCCCTGCTTGCGGCCGGTTTCGGCGTCAAGGCCGCACTGATGCCGATGCACTCCTGGCTCCCGGACGCGATGGTCGCGCCGACGCCGGTGTCGGGCCTGCTCCACGCCGTCGCAGTCGTCAAGAGCGGCGTGTTCGGCATCGCCCGCGTGGTGCTGGACGTGTACGGGACCGGAACGATGGAGCAACTCGGCGTCGGCCTCCCGCTGGCCGCGATTGCGGCCTTCACCCTCCTGACCGCGAGTATCATCGCGCTCAGACAGGACAACCTCAAGCGCCGGCTGGCGTACTCGACGATAAGCCAACTGTCCTATATTGTGCTGGGACTGGGCCTACTCCACGGACAGGCCCTGACCGGCGGCCTGCTCCACATCCCCGCACACGCGTTCATGAAGCTCACCCTGTTCTTCTGTGCCGGCGCGATCCACGTCGAGACCCACACTGACGACATCAGCGACATGGCCGGCATCGGGAAACGGATGCCGCTGACGATGGCTGCCTTCGCCGTCGCTGCGGCCGGAATGGCCGGGATTCCGCTGGTCGCTGGCTTCGTCAGCAAGTGGTATCTCGTCATCGGCGCGCTGAGTCTCGATGGCGGGCTCGTATTCGCCGCCGCGCTGCTTGTCTCCGGCGTGCTCAACATCGCGTACTTCTGGCCCATCGTCTACCAGGCGTACTTCGAATCACCGGACGGGCACGACGAAAAGCCCCTCTTGGAAGGGCCACTCGGGGGGCGAGACGAGGTTCGGGCCGACGGCGGTGACGGCCACGAATCGGACGATGCCGACGACCACTCCGACGAGGGCGGCGTTCCAAAGCCCGAGCACGTCGACCACCTTGGCAAACACCACGAGAATCACGAACACCACGGCGGCCCACCCGCAGGCGGCTGGGACGACCGCGGCTGGCGCGGCGGCGAGAGCACGTGGTTCATGCTCGGACCGATTCTCACCGCGGCCACGCTATCGCTCCTGCTGGGGACGGTCCCGTACACCGCTGTCTTCCTGCGAATCGTCGACACCATCGTCAGTAATCTCCCGGGGGTGATGGCCTGATGTCGACGCTGACGATGGTTCCACCGGTGGTCATACTGCTCGCGCTGGCAGTCGTCGTGTCCCAGCTTCCGCGGCGTGCCGGACACGCGCTCGGTGCGCTCGTGCCCGCGCTAGCGGTGCCGTGGGCACTTGCGGTCCCGGAGGGGGCCCACCTCCAGACCCAGTTCCTCGGCTTCGACGCCGTGTTGCTGAACGTCGACCCATTCTCGCGGCTGATGGGGATCATCTTCGGGCTCATCGCCGCAGTCGCTGTGCTCTACTCCTACGCCAGCGAGGCCGACACGACACAGACCGGCTTTGCCCTTTCGTACGTCGCGACTAGCTTCGGGGCCGTGTTCGCCGGCGACTGGCTGACGCTCATCTTCTTCTGGGAGCTGATGGCCGTCACCAGCACGCTGCTGGTGTGGCACTACGGCGGCAAGGCGGTCCGGGCCGGCTTCCGGTACGCCCTGCTGCACGGGCTGGGCGGCACGCTGTTGATGGCCGCTATCCTCCGCCATTACGTTGAAGTGGAAACCTTCCTGTTCGCGTCAGTGCCGGGTGGCCCGGAGACGGCCGGTATTTCGTCCGGGCTAGCCGCCGCCCTAGCCGCCGTCGGTATCGGGGTCAACGTCGGCTTCATTGGCCTGCACGCGTGGCTGCCCGACACCTATCCGCGCCCGCACATCGCCGCTAGCGTCTTCCTCTGCGTGTTCACGACCAAGACCGGCGTCTACGGGATGTACCGGGCGTTCCCCAACGGCCACGAGGCTATCGCGTACATGGGCGGCGGGATGGCTATCTTCGGCGCGCTGTTCGCGCTGTTCCAGAACGACATGCGGCGACTCCTCTCCTATCACATCCAGTCCCAGGTCGGGTACATGGTCGCCGGCGTCGGCATCGGGACCTCGCTCGCACAGGCCGGCGCGTTCGCCCACGTGTTCAACCACATCCTCTACAAGGGCCTGCTGTTCATGACCGCCGGTGTCGTCGTCTACCGAACCGGCGAGGAGAGCCTGAAGAAACTCGGCGGCCTGGCCCGCGAGATGCCGATCACTGCGATTGCCTTCACCGTCGCCGCTCTCTCCATCGCCGGCTTCCCGGGATTCAACGGATTCGTGAGCAAGGGGATCATCATCTCCGGGAGCCATTACGAATTCGTCGAGGGACCGCTGTACTTCCGCCACCGAACGACGCTTGAGTGGATGCTACTCATCGGTGGCGTCGGCACGTTCATGTCGTTCATCAAGTTCGGCTACTACGCGTTCTTCCACGGCACGTACGACGGCAGCGTCCCGGACGCGAACCGTGGCCAGACCGTCGCAATGGTGTCCGTGGCAGCCCTGTGTGTCTTTTATGGGCTGTCGGACGCGTCGCTGTTCGCGCTCCTCCCCTTCGATGTGACGAGCGACGCCGCTGTTGGCCACGTCTACAAGACGTACACCACCGACCACATCATCGAGGGGGTCGCCCTCGCCGTCGCCGGACTGGTCGGCTTCGCGGTGACAAAGAAGCCCCTCTCGAAACTCGGCCGCGTCCCTGACATCGATTCGCTGTACAACCCTACCATCTTCTATGGCTCCCGCGGGCTCGTCGTCGGCGTGACCGAACTGTACGCCGCCGTAGACCGCGCAGTGGTTCAGGCCACGGCCGTCGTCACGCGGACGGTAACGGCACCGAACGACGTGATTACCCGGCGACGCGACGATGACAGCCTCGTACACCCGATGCGGGCCGGCATCGGGCTCAGCATCCTCATCCTCGCGGTCTTCGTTACAGTGGCGCTGCTAGCCCTTTCGTGAGCTTCTAAAAACATATTCTGTGATAATTGCGAGTCAAATTGGTTAGATCCGGTTTCAAGCACCACAGAATAGTTGTTAGTAGATGAGGTGATTACAGTCTCTGATAATACAGGTGCAGACTTATATATCTCCATAGCCACGATTCGGTAAGCACGGCATAACAGGGCGACCTGTTGATGCGTGCGGACATAACCATGGAATTCAAACGATTCTTCAACGACGACGACGCTGTGTCGCCGGTCATCGGGGTCATCCTGATGGTCGCAATCACGGTCATCCTCGCGGCCGTTATCGCGACGTTCGTCCTCGGCCTGGGCGATCAGGTCAGCAACACGGCTCCGCAGGCTAGCTTCAGTACGGATTACGATTCAGACGATGGCGAAGTTGATGTGACTCACGATGGTGGTGACTCGATCAAAGCGAGTAACCTCTACATCCGTGGGAATTCGGAGGTTAGTGACAAGGGCACTTGGGATAGCGTTGGAGGTACGGTAAACGGAGATAATAGTAAGGTGGTTGCTGGTGACCGGGCTGCCGTCGGTGTCAGCTCCGGGGGTTTTGAACTCAGTGTGGTCTTTGAATCCTCGACTGGGGACACCTCTGCGACGCTCGCCACCGCGACTGGTCCGAGCGCATAACCGCGCGAGATATCGTTTTTTCCGATCCAAAAACCGTGATTTTATAACTGATGGACACCCTGATTTTCGCTGTATTCCCTGCAATGGGTGGGGGAAATTGGAGAGTATGATATGAGCAAGCAGGTAGAACGGTCGGACTCCGCTGATTCGGATGACGACCTTTCAAAAGGCGAGATATTCGACGTTCTTCAGAACGAACGGCGTCGGTACACGCTTCAGTATCTACGGGAACACGACGGGCCGGTACAGCTCGGGGACCTCGCGTCACACGTCGCTGCACAGGAGTACGATTGTCCGAATACAGAAGTTACGAGCGCGCAGCGAAAGCGCGTCTACACCACGTTACAGCAGTCCCATCTCCCGCGGATGCACGAGACGGGTATCGTCAACTACGACGACGAAAGCGGGACGGTCTCTCGAACCGCACATACCGAAGAGCTCACCGTGTATCTCGAAATCGTGCCGGGAAGCGAGTTCCCATGGCGCGAGTACTACCTCTCGCTTGGTGCCGTCAGTCTGGCAATCGTAACGATCCTCTGGGTCGGTGTCTATCCATTCACGGTAATTCCGACGCTAGTCTGGACAACACTGATCGCTGTCGTGCTCTGCGTTTCCGCGGGCTATCATACCTACGCCGGTCGTGAGATGACACTAACAGAGTATGTGGCTCAGGAAGCGGAATCCGAGGACTGAGGAACGTCTGTTCTTTTCACCCGCTACGTTGTTTTGGTCTGTTCCGTTTACTACCGAATCACCTAAACACTCTATATCGAAATCCGGCAGTACAGCCAGCCTTGAAGGGTTTCAATCCAGCGTTGAACGGCTAAAACGTGTTATGAGTATAAGTGGGCACATCACATGTGGTTGAGTCAGCACACCCCCGCGAGCTGGTAAGGATATCCTTCGCTGTATAGGGTGTTACTACTCGGGTCACGCTCGTGGTGTGCGCCGAACAAATCATGGATATCAAACAACTCATCCACGACGACGACGCTGTCTCGCCGGTCATCGGGGTCATCCTGATGGTCGCAATTACGGTCATTCTGGCCGCAGTAATCGCATCCTTTGTGCTTGGTCTCGGCGACCAGGCACAGCAGGCAACGCCGCAGGCTAGCTTCTCATGGGACTACGATACCAGCGGGAGCGATGAAACAGTAAGTATAACTCATGACGGGGGCGACAGCATCCAATCAAATGAATTGTACGTCCGTGGACCGGTTACCTCTGGCGGAAGCGCAAACTTAGATGCTACGTGGGCAAATATAAATAGTGGAATTGGGTCAGAGGTTACTGCTGGAAACCGAGTTCAAGTCACCGGTAGCAATAGTGATGGTGGTGGGAGTGATCTTGACGGAGAATATGACCTCCGTGTTGTCTACGAAACTCAAGAGGGCGACACCTCTGCGACGCTCGCACAGGACACCGGTCCAGAGGCGTAATCCGACCTTATTTTTCGATTTTTAGCAGCTGAGCGACTGCAATCCAGCATGATGTTTTTATTTCTAGGTATCCAGACATCAGTACCAATGAATGGAACGCGAAGTGCCGTCGTCGCCGTATCTGCGCTTATTCTCGGCGTCACACTGCTTTCCGGCCCGCTTGTCCCCGGCGTCACGCTGGCAACGGAACCAGAACCAGTGGCACTCGAATCGGGCAACGTCACGGTTTCCACAGTCGAAATGCCGGACGAAGTAACGCTTGAGAAGGGGTCCTACGGCGCGGCGAGCTACTACCTCAACGCGCCGCCGGTCCGCATACAGTTCTCGAATCGAACCGGACGGCCGACACTCGTCTACGAACTCACAATCGAGGAACTGCGCTACACACGGACGACGAATCATTTTCTGGACGACTCGACCGGTGATACATACGAACTGACGCTGGCGTCGGACACGTTCACCGACGCGGAGATAGAGTGCGAGCGGTACAACGGCACCGTGACCGTGAGCAAGCGCGACGGGTCGGGCCAAGGCGTGGTTGCGACGCGCAACGTCACGATATCGGTGGTCGAATGACAGCGACAGAGTTTGTGGGGCGTCTCCGACAGCGGACGACCGCGCTGTCGAACACTCGCGGGAACATGTATTCGGTGCTGTTCGGCGACCGGATCGGCCTGACCGTGTTTCTCGCGACGGTCGTGCTGTTCGGGCTGTTGTGGCGGACGGCGTTCCTGATAAACGACTCCTACACACTGGCGAATGGGTTGTACAGCCTCTCGAACGGACAGCTAGCGATGACTGAACCGGCCTACGGTCCCGGGCTAGAGACGCCAGGGGCGAGCAGCTACGGCGGCCAGTGGTACGCGCGCAACTACGGCGTCATCGTGCTCTCGTTACCGGCCGTATTTGTGCTCGATCTGCTCAACGCCGTCGTCGAACTCCGCATCGCGCTGGTCGCGCTCTGGTCGCTCGCACTGTTGGCGCTGGCGGTCCAGGGCAGTCACTTAACTGGCAGCGACTGGATCCTCTACGGCGGCAGCGTCGGTGTTTTAGGGCTGTTCGGGCTGAACGTCGCGCTGGCACAGCCACTCGACGCCGGTCGAATCCATCTGTACGCGCTGCAACTGACGCATCTCCTCATTGCGGCGTTCACACCGGTGGTTCTCTATCGGCTCCTCAGCGGGATGCAGACGCGTCGGCTGGGGCTCCTGAGCGCTGTTGTGCTCACAGCCGGGACGCCGCTGGCGTTCTGGGCGTCTGTGCCGAAGCGCCACGCCGTCACCGGAACAGTGGTCGTCTGCATCGCCTACTGCCTCTATCGGAGCCGCAAGCCAACGGACGGGGCAGTTATTTCGCAGCGGCGAACCTTCCGTGCGATAGCCTACGCACTGGTGGGACTGTACGCCTGGGTACACGCTCCGGAAGCGCTACTGCTCTGTGTCGCCCTGGCGCTGGTCGATATCCCGACAGCCCAGGACAACAGCCCCCGGACGCTCGCTCGTATCGGCGTCTTCTTCGCTCTCTCCCTGCTGCCGTTCATAATCACTAATATCGCCATCTCCGGGTCTCCGATCAAACCCCCGAGACTGATTTCCGGTGGTGGCTCCCTCGGCGGAAATGCGGCGAGCAGCGCCACCGGTGGGGGAAGCGGCGGTGGCGGCGGGTCCAGTGGGTTGTTCACGCCGCTGGCACCCCTGTTCGGTGTCGTCGAAAGCGGAATGAGACCACTGTTGCTGCTGGGCGGGGAACTCGTTTCGGGACTCGAAACACTCCGGCAGCAACCAGACGACGTGTATCACGCGTTCGTCCGGTCAGGAAGCGCGAGAGGCGCGCTCGATAACGCCGGAGAGGAATCCGTCAACCTCTCACTGCTGGAATCCGCACCGGTTCTCGTCGCCATGGTCGGTGCGCTTCCAGTCGTCCGACGGCTGCGTGTGCCATCGTCAACGGCTGCCCGAGCACTCAGCGCCGACCGCATCGTGGACGCGTTCGCGATAACCACATTCGTCGGCGTCGTCCTGCTGTACACCAGCCGCTTACCCCTGCACGCACAGGTGACTGCCCGGTATCTGTTCCCGCTCTACCCACTCGGCGTGTATCTGTTCATGCGGCTCCCAGCGGTACGCGGGAGTCTCACCGATCATTGGCACGTGTTCCTCTGGACAGTTGCGGGTACAGTGTTACTCGGCGGGCAAGTGACCCTGGTTTTCGTTGCGCTGACGGTGAACGGCATCGGCGAGGCGTTCCAGTTGCACGCGCTGCTCGCGCTTGGGATCGCTGTCCCGCTCAGTATCTGGACGCTGCGTGGTCGCTCCGAAGGGGTAGCTGGGCAGGCCGGGGCAGTGCTGCTCGGTGCTGCAACGGGCGTGACGACTGTGTTCCTACTACTGACGAGCATCGAATACTACGCGCTGGGTGATGCGCACCTCCTGCCGATGATGCGAGCGCTCGGTGAGTTGCTGGCGCTCTACTGAGTCGGTGACGGAGAATTTTAGTACGGGCTTGTAGTACCGCCAGCATGGACCGACTCAAGAAGTCCCTGCTCGAGGCGCCAATTATCGAGAAGGAAGGCTATCACTACTTCGTCCACCCCATCAGCGACGGGGTCCCGATGCTTCGACCGGAACTTCTGCGCGAGATCGTCATCAAAATCATTCGGAAGGCTGAGCTCGACGACGTCGACAAGATCGTCACACCGGCGGCGATGGGCATCCACATTTCCACAGCCGTGTCGCTGATGACCGACATCCCGCTCGTCGTCGTCCGCAAGCGCAAGTATGGACTCGACGGCGAGGTATCGCTGTCGCAGGTGACCGGCTACTCCGAGAGCGAGATGTACGTCAACGACGTGTACGAGGGCGATCAGGTGCTCGTCCTCGACGACGTGCTCTCGACCGGCGGGACGCTGGCCGGGCTCACGGGCGCGCTCGAAGACATCGGCGCGGACATCCGTGACATCGTCTGTGTCATCAAGAAAGCCGACGGGACGAACAAGCTCGACGAAGCGGGGTACGACGCCAAGACGCTGATCAACGTCCAAGTCATCGACGGCGAGGTCACCATCGTCGACGAGCACGGCGACGATTAGGACGCCCCCTGAGACGAGTATCGTAGGGAATCGAAAGCAGCCCGACAGTAATTGCACTATAGTTACAAGAATTCGGATCGATACTGGCTGTTGTGTCCCCCTCCATTCGGTCCCTCGCGAAAGATTTCGCCGCACTGTTCAGTTCGCTTGTTCTGCTCGGACCTCTAGCGCTCGGGTTGCTCGTCGGCGCGGGCAGGATCGTTGTCGGATTAACGGGGCTTACGGTCCCGAACTCGATAGGAATCCTTGGTTTCGGTGTGGCCGGGCTGCTGGCACTCTGGCTTGCGCTGGAGGGCGCGATGATCCAGCGCCATGGACTCGATGTGATAGACCGCGGTAGCGCATTCCAGCGCACTGCCCGGCATCTGTTGGTCACGGGCACCGCGCTCGCCGGACTCGTTGTCTCGGTCCGGTTTCTAGCGCTGTCGCTCCCGTGGGCAATCGAGACCCGGAACACGCCAGCACAGATACTCGGCGGCCTGCTCGTCGTCGCACTGGTCGCCACACTGTACCGGACACTCACAGCGGCCAGAGATGGATATCTACGCAGCGGCGAAAACCGACAATAAGGGACTGAAAGCGGGTCTAGGCAAGAGGTAGATCTGAACCGCGTTCACGTCGCTCCCGCTGGTCGCTCGTGACCTTCTTCAAATCTACTGGACTATCTCAGTCGCTCACGGATTCGTGATCGACAGAATATAGCGGGAGGTAGATTTGAACTACCGATCTGCGGGTTATGAGCCCGCCGGAATCTCCTGGCTATCCCATCCCGCTACCTTCTCGTAGTCCGGTCCCCTCATTAAGGGTTGTGATTCGAGTGCCGTCCGTGAGTTAGTAACGCGCTATGCTCACTCGTCCGCGTGGACCTGCCACGTGAAGAGGCTCTCGGCAACATAGTTGACCAGCATCGCGACCCCAATCGCGAGTGGGCTCGCAGCGATGAACCACAGGTCCGTCCCGGCGACGACGAGGTGGATCGACAGCCATTGCGTGAGCAGCCAGTACACGGCCAATTGCACCGCGACGCCGCCGGACCGGACCAGATGCGATTTGCCGAGCCGTTTGGCGAACGAGCGGCGGCCGGTCTCGCCCTGGCCCGCGAACGTCCAGTGTTCGTTGACCAGAAACATCACGAGGATTGCCGTTTCGACGCCGGCGGCTTTGGCCCACATGTCGCTGACGCCGAAGGCCAGACCGAGCACGGCGAGGACGGTGTTGTCGCTGATCGCGCCGACGACGCCGACGGAGACGAACTGACCGAACCGGACGCCGGAGACCAGCGACTCGAACCGGTCCGGGACGACGCGTCGTACCTGTTGTTCGATGTCCATCATCGGTCCTTCTCGATGAGAGCAGTGGGTTCGTCGAGATGCTCCGCCAGGGCCGTGTGGAACCCGTCGTCTCGTAGTTGCTTCGAACGGTGTCGAGCGGTCAGCAGCGCCTGCAGCAGGTCAATCGACGTTCGTATCGGCGACACCGTCGAGCCGGGCTTGTCTTCCCACTCGATTGGGATCTCTTCGATACGTAGGTCAAACGCCGCGGTGATGGCAATCAGCTCGACGTCCCACGCGAAGCCAGGTTCGTACAGATGGTCACGCACGCGCTCCCAGGCGGCCGCGTCGATGGCTTTCGCACCGCACTGGTAGTCGTACAGCCGTGCGTCGAGCAACTGGCCGGCGAGCCACGCGAAGCCGTCGCCGAGGAACCGGCGGGCGAACGTCTGGTGGGTGGCGACAGTGGCGTCCGGGTGGCGGCGAGAGCCAACGGCGAGGTCCGTTCGGCCGTCGGTGACCGGGTCCAGTATCCGTTCGAACGAGTGGACCGGTGTTGACCCGTCCGCGTCGACGAAGGCCAGCACGTCGGTGTCTAACCGCTCGAAGCCGGCGGTTATCGCTGCGCCCTTTCCGCGACGGTACGGGACGGCGTGGACTTCGACCGGCAGCGAGCGGAGTTGTGTGGGAACGCCGTCCCGGGGCGCATCGAGTTCGACAACGATGGTCTGCGGAGCGAGGGCATCGTCGATGGCGGCGATATAGGTCCCGAGCTGATCTGTGTCGGGACGGTAGGCTGGGAGGACAACCCCGACGGAACGCGACATTGGCGAGTAGTGGGACAGGCGGAAGTAAAAACAGTTCGAAGCTACCGGTCCATAGTCAGTTGATAAGTCCGGAAGCAACGAAAAAGTGTATAGGCCAGCGAACCAGTCCCTTCAGTGATGGAATACGGGCTCCTCGCCACCTGGCTCGCCCTCTACCTCCTGTTACTGTACGCCGGCGGGACCGTCGCTGGACTGCTGTTCCCTCGCTTCGCCGACCGCGGAGTCGCCTTCGGCGTCCCGGTCGCCGTCTCGGTACTGTGGCTGGTCACCTATTTCGTCGGTCGCCTCTCGCTGACGGTCGGTGTCTGGTTCGGTGTCGTCGTTCTCGCCGTGAGCACGCTGGCTGTCCGGCGGATTGACGGCGGACCGGACGCCCGAGCGTACGCCGAGACGGCCGGCGTGTTCACGGTCGCGTTCCTGTTTCTCGTCGGCATCAGGGCGCTTGACCCCGGGATCGTCCCCATCGGCGGCGAGAAGTTCCTCGATTTCGGATTGTTGCAGTCGTTGGTGCGGGCCGACAGCCTCCCGCTGGAGGACATGTGGTTCGCCGGCGAACCGGTCGCGTACTACTACGGCGGGCACCTCATTGCGGCAATTCTCACCAGGATCACGGGAACGGCCGGCCAGTTCGCGTACAATCTCGCGCTGGCGGGCTTTTACGCGACGCTGGTCACGGCGGCGTACGGACTGGCCGGCGCTGTCGCGAGCGAACGCGGCCTCCCGCGACGGCTAGCCGCCGGCCTCACGGCGTTCTGCGTCGGCATCGCGAGCAATCTGTCGACGCCTGCAAAGTTCGTTATCTGGCTTCTACCCGATGGGCTGGGCCGGACAGTTGCCGAGCGGGCCGGCTACGAACTGGAGGGGCTCGCGGCGGGACCGGACTCGTTCAGCTACTGGGACGCGAGCCGCGTCATCGAGGACAGCGCGGCCGATTTCGGGACGTACGAGCCCGGCGCTGCGCTGGTCATCGACGAGTTCCCGCTGTTTTCCTGGCTCAACGGCGACATGCACGCCCACATGATGAGCACGGGCTTCCTGTTGCTCGCCGCCGCGCTCTGTTTCAGCTACTACCAGACGCCGGCCGCCGAACGCCGGCGGCGGCTCGCGCTGCTTTTCGGCGCGCTCCCGGCCGTCGCCGGCATCATGGCCGTGACGAACACGTGGTCGTTCCCGTCGATGGGTGGGCTGGCCCTGCTGACGGTCACCGTCGCGCCGGCCGACCCGACGACGCTCCTGCCGGAACACGTCGGACATCGACTCCGTCTGAACGGGCCGGGTCGAGAGGGGGTCCGAGTCGGGATGGGGCTGGCCGTGGCCGGCGGCGTCCTCGTGCTGGGACTCCTCTGGTCGCTCCCGTTCTGGCTCGGCCCGGCGAGCGGACGCCAGATTGCCGTCCTGCCCGACCGGACCTCGCTGCTCGAGCTGCTGGCCGTCCACGGCCTGTTCGTCGCCCCGTTCTGGCTGTACCTGTACGCCCAGACCGGCCGCGCCGTCGGGCGGGACACGGCCCGAGTCGTGGGTCTGGCGGCCGTCGGAACGGCGGCGCTGGCGGCGACGCTCGACGTCGCGGCGGTGGGCCTGCTCGCTCCTCTGCTGGTCGGCGCGTGGCTGTTCGCCCGCTCGCCGACGCTCGACCGCACCGTCGACGCGGTTCCGGCGCTGGCCGACGGCGGCGACCGGCCCGTCGGCTTCGAGGCCGTGCTGATTCTCGCCGGTGCGGGCCTGGTCCTGCTGGTCGAGTTCGTCTTCGTCAGGGAGAACATCGGCCGGATGAACACCGTCTTCAAGACGTACATGCAGGTATGGGTGCTCTGGGGGGTCGCCGCCGGCCCCGTGCTGGCGTGGCTGCTCGCCCGCTGGCGGCCGGCCGACGAGCGGGCACGAGCGTGGGTCCACACCGGCGTCCGGGCGTTCGTCGCCCTGCTAGTCTGTTCGGCGTCGCTGTACGGCGTGTTCGCCCTCTCGAACCACGTCGAGGCCGCGGGCGACCCGACGCTGGACGGACTGGCGTACCTCGACGACGACCACCCCGAGGAGGCCGAGGCGATCCGGTGGCTCGATGCGACGACGGAGGGCCGACCGACCATCGTCACGGCCGCGCCCGCGGGCTACCAGTGGGACGCCGCCGAAGGCGAGGGGGCGAGCGCGCCGTCGAGCCTGACCGGACTGCCGACCGTCGCGGGCTGGACCCACGAAGCTCAGTACCGCAACGACACGGTGTACGACCGGCGCGTCAACGACGTGGCGACGATTTACACGGGCGAGCCGGCCGAGCAGCGTCGCCTCCTCGAAGCCTACGACGTGCGCTACGTCTACGTCGGCCCCGCAGAGCGGGCCCGCTACGACGACGTGACGGTCGACCAGCTACAGGGCGTTACCGTGGCGAAACGGACCGACGGCGTCACCATCTACCGGGTCCGGCCGGCGCAGTTCTGAGAAGGGAAAAGCGGGACGATACAGCGGCCGTGGGGCCGTTCAGGACTCGGCGTTCGGCGGCGCGCGCTCGCGGAGGACGGTGACGGCCTCGGCCTCGATGTCGTCCGTGTCCAGGTGCATCGGGATGTACTCCTGCGTTTTGAACGTCTCTTCCTCGTCCTCAGAGCCGATGGTACACCAGAGCTGTGGCCGGTCCGGCCCGTGCCAGTCGCCCTGCCGCGAGACCGAGAACACCTCGTACTCCTCGTCCTCGTACTCGATGCGGCCGCCCTTTCGCAGCCCCGGATCACCGTGGATGATGAGCTTCTTCATGCCCGTTCCTTTGCCAACAGCGTACTTAGTGACTTCGAAGGCGACTGCGACACAGCGCGCCAACCGACAGGGGCGACGAGCTGTTCACCTATAACTAGAATGTCCTTATACTCTATCGGATAGTGTTTAGATGGTTAACATCCTGGTAGCGGAGATTTATATATTGGAAGCGATGACAGTCGTGTATGTTGAAACAACAGCAGCGGTCGTGCGAGCGGGCCTCGGTCGTGGTCAGCCCGATGGGCGATGACGGACGAATGGAGCTCCGTGACGTCGAAGCCGACGAAATCTACGAGGTCGTGGACTACGTCGACGACGAACTGGCAAAGAAACTGGGATCGCTCGCTGCCGGCGAAGCGGTGAATCTCGAACTGGTGGCCGGGGCAGGCGCGGCGGACGTGTTCGGCGCGGTCCGAATCGAATCGACCGGTCCCTCCGCGCGGTTCCAATAGCCTGCCACAGGACAGCGGGTGTTGGCATCGGGCGTATAGACACGGGAAGTGGGGGGCGGCTGGCAGGTGCGAACCAAACGGGTTTTAAGCGGTCACGTCAAATCGCTCGGTAAGGCCGATATCTATGCAGATGCCACGACGATTCAATACGTACTGTCCGCACTGTAACGAGCACCAGGAACACGAGGTCGAGAAGGTCCGCAGCGGCCGCCAGACCGGCATGAAGTGGATCGACCGCCAGCGCGAGCGTAACTCCGGTATCGGGAACGACGGTAAGTTCTCGAAGGTCCCGGGTGGCGACAAGCCCACCAAGAAGACGGACCTCAAGTACCGCTGTGGCGAGTGTGGGAAGGCCCACCTCCGCGAAGGATGGCGCGCCGGCCGACTGGAGTTCCAGGAGTAACGATGGCAGGAAGCTTCATCACCGTCGAATGCCCCGACTGCGAGAACGAACAGACCCTCTTCGAGAAGGCCGCGAGCGAAGTTTCGTGTGCCGTCTGTGGCCACACTATCGCCCGCCCGACGGGCGGCAAGGCCGACATCGAAGGCGAAGTGACCGCCGTCGTCGAGGCCCGATAGGATGAAATACAGCGGCTGGCCCGAACCGGGCGAACTCGTCGTCGGGAAGATCGACGAGATCGAGGACTTCGGCGTGTTCGTCGACCTCGACGAGTACGAGGGCAAACGCGGCCTCTGTCACATCTCCGAGGTCGCCAGCGGATGGATCAAGAACGTCCGCGACCACGTCAACGAAGGGCAGACAGTCGTTGCCAAGGTGCTTGACGTCGACGAGAGCGCCCAGCAGATCGACCTCTCGATCAAGGACGTCAACGACCACCAGCGAAAGGAGAAGATCCAGGAGTGGAAAAACGAGCAGAAGGCCGACAACTGGATGGAACTGGCCTTCGGCGAGGACCTGGACGACGAGACCTACGCCGCTATCGCCAACGAACTACTGGCGGAGTTCGGCTCGATGTACGACGGGTTCGAGTCGGCGGCGATCCACGGCAACGACGCCCTCGAAGACGTCGACCTCTCCGAGGAGGAGATCGACGCTATCGTCCAGACGGCCCGGAACAACGTCTCCGTGCCGTACGTACAGGTCACCGGCTACGTCGACCTGTCCTGTCCCGAAAGCGACGGCGTCGACGTGATCAAGGAAGCGCTGCAGGCCGCGGAGGGCAACGGCGAGGTCCCCGACGAGATCGAACTCGAAGTGACCTACGTCGGCTCGCCCGAGTACCGCATCCAGGTACAAGCGCCCGACTACAAGACCGCCGAGGACGCGCTCGAAGAGAGCGCCGACCGCGCCGCGAAGGTCGTCGAGCAACACGGTGGAACGGGACAGTTCCACCGCGAGCGTAGCGAAGAAGACGAGTAAGCCGCCGCTGACGGTCGATTTACAACCGATGAAATCGGATATCCGCGTCTGTGCCGCCTGGGAGTCAGAACACGACCGGCCGGTGTACACGCTGGGTGACACCTGTCCGGACTGCGGGGGCGAGGCGGTCAACAGCGCACCCGCGCCGTTCTCGCCCGAGGACAGCTACGGCGAGTATCGACGTTCTCTTAAGCGCCGCAGCCACGAATAAGCCGTATGGACGAATTCGACATCGAGCGCGTAGCGGACCCCGACCTCGACGAGCCGGTACTGGTCGAGGGCTTGCCCGGCGTCGGCCACGTCGGCAAACTCGCCGCAGAGCACCTGCTTGAGGAGCTCGAGAGCGAGCTCGTCCGCCGCGTCTACTCGACGCATTTCCCACCGCAGGTCAGCATCGATGAGGGCCAGGCACAACTCGCCTGCGCCGAGTTCCACGCTGTCACGCCAGAGGAGGGCCAGGACCTGCTCGTACTCTCCGGGGACCATCAGGCCCAGGACAACGAGGGCCACTACGGCCTGACCGACACGTTCCTCGACATCGCCGACGAGTTCGGCGTTCAGCGGGTGTTCGCCCTCGGCGGCGTCCCGACCGGCGAACTCATCGAGGAGTACGACGTGCTCGGTGCGACGACGACCGAGGGCTTCAGGGAGACGCTGGAGGACGCTGGCGTGGCTTTCCGCGAGGACGAACCGGCCGGCGGCATCGTCGGCGTCTCCGGCCTGCTGCTCGGCCTGAGCAAACGCCGCGACGTGCCGGCCAGTTGTCTCATGGGCGAAACGTCGGGCTACCTGGTCGACCCCAAGAGCGCGCAGGCCGTCCTCGAAATCCTCCAGGAAGTCATCGGGTTCGAGGTAGACTACAGTTCCCTGGAGGACCGCGCCGACGAGATGGAGGAGGTCGTCCGGAAAATCCAGGAGATGGAACAGCAGAACTCCCCGTCGCCCGCCGACGAAGACCTCAGATACATCGGCTGAGACGGATTGGTGTAACTGTGTCCCGGTATTCGCCGATTTCGGGGTCGGTGTTGCCGGAGAGCGGGAATTTCTTTACCACTGGACCCTAACATGGGGCTGTGCAGACACAACCGGGCGTCCTACCGGAGTGGCTGGTCCTCGGGCTCGTCTTAGGTGTTGCCGGGAGCCTCGTCGTCGCCGGGCTGTTTGTCCTCGCGAATCGCGTGTTTCCGGCCGAGCGGCCGAACCGACAGGCGACCGACGGGGGTGAGATGCGGCGCCGGGCGGAGCTCCGCGAGTACCTCACCGCCATCGACGAGCAGTTCGCCGAGAACCACTTCGTCGAGGGGCAACACGTCGCGTTCTACCTGCCGAAACGGGACGTGGCGATCACGTTCGACGCCCGGGCGTACTACCGCATCGAGCGGTCGCCGACCGTCCCCGTACTGGTCGAACACGAGATGCCGGGCGTCTATCTCGGCGCACGCCTCCCCTTCGAAACGCCTGAAGTCAACCTGGGCCCGGACCCCGAGGAGAAACCACACCCGACAGTGCAGGCGTTCAGCGAACTGGGCCTCACGCAGAACGCGTCGCTGGACGACGTGAAATCGGCCTATCGCGAGCGCGTCAAGGAGGTCCATCCGGACCACGGCGGCAACGAGGACGAGTTCAAGCGCGTCCGAAAGGCGTACACGACTGCGAAACAGCACGCGTCCGGTGCGTCGAGACAGCGGGCGTCGTAAGGAGTCAGACAGCGGTTCTCGAACTTGTTGTTCCCCAGAAGATAGGTCGATAATTCAGCGAGTATCGCCAGGCGAGGACTGACCGGCGGGCGCTACCCGAAAAGCGTGTCACTGCATCGGGACACAACAGACCGGTACAGCCGCATTACGTACCACGGTCTCGGTGACGCTGCCGGTCAGATATCGCGTGAGGCCGGATCGGCCGTGTGTTCCCATCGCGATGAGGTCGATATCGTGTTCTTCGCTGTAGGAGAGGATCGTGCGTGCAGCCGGACCACTTGCGATATTGCCTGCGACACTGACATCGGCCGCTCGGGCACGCTCATGGACCGTCTCGAGTGCCTCCTGGCCGGTTTGCTCAAGTGCGTCGTGAATCTCTGCTGACCCCTCAGCGCCGCCGAACCGACTCGTATCGACAGAATACACCGTGTGTATCGTCGCGTCATACACCTCGGCTAGGGTAATCCCCCACTCTATCGCGAGTTCTGCACCCTCGCTGCCGTCGGTCGGGAGGAGAATGTTTTCGTACTGATGATCACCGATTTCGACGATGTCCCCGTCCGGAGTTACCGTGACAATCGGGACATCTGCGGTCCGGAGAGTCTTTTCCGCAACACTCCCGAGTACAACCCGTTCGAACCCTGTCCGCCCCTGCGTGCCCATGACGATGAGATCGATGTCGTGGGTATCGACATAGTCGTTGATCGTCTGGAACGGGATACCCGATTCGACAGCGGTGGTGATTTGACCAGAGAGATGTGTCCGAGCAAGTCTCGCGACGGAATCCACCGCCTGCTCGGCCTCCTCTTCGAGGAGACGCTCTCGGTCGGTCTGTCCATCAGAATTCAGTTCCGGTTCGATGTCACGGGAGTCAACCGCTGACAGTACGTGGAGGTCGGCACCGATTGTGGCAGCGAGATCGATTCCTCGCCGGGCGCCTATCCGTGCCCCGTCACTGCCGTCGGTCGGCACGAGAATCGAGTTGATCGTTCGGCTCATGGACATAGTTTGATACGCTATTGATTTAACACTACGTTCGATTCTCACCACGATGGAGCATCGTGCATTTGAGAACCGCTGTCTTATGCGGCATACGTGCGCCGCATCTTGCACGCCTCGTTCAACCTACACAGAGTATATCAAAAGACTGTTGATAAGGTGCGCGTTCAGCGGCCGGTAGTAATACGTTGCTTATTCCAGAACAAGCGCACCACCATTTTATCCACAGCCTGACCGTAGTCACGATATGATCTCACAGATCCTCGTTCCGATGGACGACTCGGAGATGGCCCAGCGAGCGCTCAGGTACGCCCTCGAGAACCATCCCGACGCGGAGATTACTGTCTTGCACGTCGTGGGCGGACCGTCACCGTGGGGAGGAGCAGCCACGTCACTTGCTCTTGAGGAAGACATCGAAGCGGCCGCCGAGGAGCGTGCGGAGGAGGTATTCGATGACGCTCGGGAGATCGCCGCCGAGTACGATGTCGAAATCACCACCGAGGTTCAACTGGGACATCCAGCTCGGGCGGTTTTGAATAGAGCCGACGACTTCGATGCGGTCGTACTCGGAACCCACGGCGGCTCGTTGGCTGATCGACTGGTCGTCGGGAACGTCGCCAAGAAAGTGTTCCGTAACTCGCCCGTTCCTGTCATCGTCGCTCGGTGAGCGGCGGCGACTGAAGCCGATGGATCGACGGCCTCGTATTTGCCCGGCGTTCACCCGCAATCAGTCCGATGAATCACCTTCCGCGGGTCACGGGGGGGACTACGGCGTCACGACGAGCTTCCC